>BNJS01001364.1_pt1 | contig 262829 bp, 350 predicted proteins | sample 8540461 | NCBI WGS metagenome assembly BNJS01 (sample SAMD00202454, study PRJDB9452) | human saliva metagenome | isolation source: human saliva | place: Japan | reverse complement strand
GTTCCTTTCCTATTGTAATAGTTCTTTTAACTTTTTCTCATCATCAGATGGTTCGATTGTGATACGAACTTCACCTGTATCTTTTAGTTCAATAAAATCACCTGTTTTACCGAATGCTGATTTTGTATAACCTTCAATAGTTCTATATTCAACTTTTACGATTTTTGAATTTTTAGTGATATTATCATTTTTGATGAATGAGTCTTTATTCAATTTTACGTCTTTAGTGATTGTAGTATCGTCTTTTTGAACAATGAGTTTAGCCTTTGTATTTAGATCGAGATATTTAGGATTGGTATTGATTGATTTTCCAGCTATCAAGTCTGAAGTCGAACCTAGTATGTCTAATTTGACATCTGCTTTGATTTCATTTGTATAGATCTCTTTCCAATCTCCGTATTTTGTTTCGGTTGTTGAATTTGAATTTATAAAAGTAAGTGTGATAGGTATAGTTACTAGTGAAATGAATGCTAAAATTGTTGTAACATCACTAGTTTTTTCTAAAATTTCACTTTGTAACATATCTCCGATATATATTAGTGCAAATGTAATCAAACCTAGTATCATGAAAACAGCCAATGTTAATGCCATTCCCATTATAAATAAATCTGGTTGTGATAAAATATCATGTATCAAATTATTGATCATATCATTTTCACCTTCCTAAATTGAATCAATCAGTGCCCTAAATTCCTTGCTAGGTAGTGTGTCAGCAAATTGTTTAAGTACAAATTGAGTTCTTGCGGTCACACCTATTTTTTCTTTAGGTTGTAATTTCAAATGTAGCATTAAATCATCACTGAAGTATCCATTCTCTAAAAAGTATTCTGCTTGGTGAGCATCAATCCAGAAGTATTCAATATCTTCTGAGCTTTCCAAATGTTGTTTCGGTTTGATGGTATCATCTACCGTAACAAACGCAGATGCGACTTGTTCGTCTGACAAACCGATAGCTGAATAAGATGGTAGAAGTACTTGATTGACCTCAATTTGGTCTTTGGTGTAGCCAACTTCTTCGTATAGTTCACGGAGAACAGCTGATTTGATATCTTCATTATTTTCAATGAGTCCAGCTGGTGTGGAAATTACATAATTATTGACAGCGTATCTAAACTCTTTGATTAATAACATTTTTGATTTATCTTCGTTTTGTACAAAGATGGATACAGCATCTGATTTATATGGTTGGCTTAATTTTTCTGGTTTAGCTGACATAAAATTGGTTCTTGATACAAAATCGTATTCTTTAATATGACCATCATATTCTGATTCAGAATGGTAATGAGATAAGTATGGACTAATATAGTTTTCAGTTAGTTTTAGGAGTTTTGGTTTTGACATGATTAATGGACCTTTCTTTATTTTTCAACAACTTTGAAATAATTTAGACGCAAAAATTCTTCTGGAGTTTCTTCGAGGAATTGTTTGGTTAGATTTCTAAGTTCTTCTTGATAATGACTTGTTGCATAATTAGTTTTTGTAAATCTATCGATGCATTTTTTGTATTTTTTAACTTCTAAAGCATAAAATTGTGCAGCTACAATTTTTTCAGCGTCTTCATGATTTTTGATGTCTAATAAATCTAATAGAGAATCATCTGTTACAACTTGTTTGTAATTTTCACTTGGTATGTGCATTAATGTGTATTCTGTCATTTTGTTTCACTTTCTAATTTCTTATTTTTGATTGGATATTTGAACAATAGTATAACCAACCAAATCCCAAGAAATACTATTAGGGATTGGAAGGATAACATTGTAAAGTATAAAGTCCATTTTTGAATAATGGACGTATAATATGTAGCTGCTACATATAGTTGCAGATGGGATTGTTTTAGCAATACGATTTCTAAAACATAAGATAATACGAAAAAGAATGTAAAAACGAAAATCAGATCAAATAGAACTGTTGCGATTTTGAACATTCTTTTGTGTAAGGTTGATTTAGGTTTTAACATTGATTTTCTTTCTAAATTTTAATTTTGGGATTCGTCAGATTCTTCAATTTTCTTTATATTTTCAACTGAATGTTTTAGGAAAACTTTAGTTGATAAAATGATTGATGAACCAACTCCGAATATGATTGCGAATTTCATTACATTAATTATTAATTGTATTTGAGGTGATTTTGGTGTCATATTAGTCAAAATTTCGAATGCATAACCAGTTAGAAAAATAATTGTAAGTATAGCTGCTATTAGAATAATTAGTTGTTTTAGTAATTTTGATTGCATTTTTTTTTCTTTCTAAATTTCTTCAATATGAAAAATTTGTTGGATACATTTTTGTCTACAATGTTGAATCCAGACACGAAAGTGTGTTCATAAATTTGTTCAAATTTTAGGGACCATTTATTATCTGGATCTGATAATTGATATTTAGATGTTTCGTTTAGTTCGATAGTTGTGGTTTCTAGTGATTCTTTGAATGCTACTAATTTTTTGAGTGCATTTGCATCATCCTCATCGAAATCAAATAGTTCACGGAAATAGTCGGAGTCGAAAGTTTCACTTGTGATTTCGTCAGGTTCTAAACCATAGGACCAAAGAATGTCATCAATGATTTCTTTGATGATACCGTTTAGATTTTCTGAACGGTATGTGATGATTTTCAAACCCCTGCTGGTGACGGAAAAATATTGTTTGTTTGTCATAATTTTTACCTTTTTTTTTAATTTAATTTTTGTAATATCTATCAAAGATTTCTTTTTCAATAAATATTAACGCATCTAAATAATTATTGAATTTACCTGTTTTTTTCGAGATTCGAGTTTATTGATTCTATGTTTATTTACTTGAACAAAAATAAACATTTTTTTGTATAAAAATGATGTAAGATTTGTAATTTATTGTACTTTTTAACATGACCTATTTTTACTAATTAGTGAATTTGCATTTTTCACAATAAGATAAAAAAAGGAATCAAATTCTTCTCTTGATTTAAAAAGAAAATTCTTTTTGCATATTGCTGAAATTAGGAAAAACCTTTGTTTTCCTTTAATCCTAGTTTAGTTTCTAAAGTTTCTACACAACCGCCGTTCAAATATTGGTGTAATGGTGTATTATTCATATCTATTTTTTTCTCCTATCAAATTAATATAATTCTTTAAATTCTAATCTTTGTAAAGTTTTTGTGAAATGGATATCATTAACAACCAATGTTGTGATGAGGTCATGTAATTTATCAATATCTTCATCTGAATTGATTTCAAAAAATCTAAATTTTGGTGTGAAATCGTCACAGTTTGTTCCAGAATCGATTCGTTTTTCAAAGATAATTTGAACATCATTTTCTTTAGCTTTTGAATTATTGTTGTCAGCTAACGGTGTTAAATCGATTTCAATTTGATGGTACGATTCTTGATTATTTTCGGTTGTTTCAAACAAATATTTTAGAGTAACATAATTTTTAAGAACAGGTTGCTGTTCAATTTCGACATCCATATCTTTTAGTGAATTTTTGAGTTGTTTAACAAGATGTTCGGGTTTAAAACGAATGTTTCCATCGATGATATCTGACAATGATTCTCTAGACACATACGGATTTGTATAAGGTGCAGACATTTTATTCAAGAAGATAGGTTCTTTGATTGGATTTTTAAGATTTTTTGTAACAAAATCTGGACTATTTGGGTCTAAATAATTGTTCCAATTTTCAATCATATTATCAATCCAATGTTGATTATTTCCTCTATATTCATATCTATGTTTGTAATGAACTACGTCATCGATATGTGGCAAAACGATTTGAACATCAATATTTCTATTATTCAATTCTTGAATTAATTTAGGAAACATAGCGATTAGAACGTAATCGTATTTATCTTTAGCTTCAATAATCGCGTCAATATAATCTGACAATCCATTCAGATTGACTGGACGTGAATTGTCACCTTTTAGACGTTCGTAATCTTGATTAGTTAAATTATCAGATAGATTGAAAAAGAATTTGCTTGATTCTAAGTCGATGACGTTGTCATATTTTAAAGCTGCGGTTGTTTTACCGATACCTGTGAATCCTGAAATGATAGTTCCTTTTGGAATGAAATGTTTGTTTGACATGGTATTTTTCTCCTTTGATTTTAACGGAATTTAGTAGTATGAGATTCTGAAATCGTCATAATGTCTTTTTGATGATAAATGATTTGGGTTTTTATTAATACCATATGTTTGACGTTGGTTGTTGGTATCGATGATTGTAATTTCGTATAGTTCGAAATCAAAAGGTACAATCTCGTGTAGTGGTATTTTATTTTCAGGGTCGTCAGCAGAGATAATTTTAGTGGCAACTAAATCCAATTCACCAATAACATCTTTTTTAATCAACATAGTATTTTTACTTTTAATTTGTGTAGAAATATTGTTCATTTCGAATTTTGTAATGTTATTCCATGGAATAGTGATCATTTAGTTCGTCAGTTTCTTCGTTGTGATAATATAATTCAATAAATTTTGGGTGGACATATTCTTTCATAATAATTTTCCTTTCAAATTTTAATATTTGAATATTAACTATGTATTATATCGATTGCTGTTTCAGCAATTAGTTTAACAAAAAAAGACATTTGATTTTATAAATCAAATGTCTTTACCATAATTGTAGTCATCGTCTTCCATGGCTTCAACCTCACCAAGAAGGTAACCATTTCCGACTTGGGAGAAGAAGTCGTGATTAGACGTTCCAGTTGAAATCCCATTCATGATAATTGGATTGACATCTTCAGCACCTTCTGGGAAGAGTGGGTCTTGACCCAAATTCATAAGGGCTTTGTTAGCATTGTAACGAAGGAATGTCTTCACTTCCTCGGTCCAACCGATTTCGTCATATAATTCTTCTGTGTATCTTTCTTCGTTTTCGTAAAGGGTGTAAAGAAGGTTGTACATCCATTCTTTTAATTCTTCTTGTTCATTTTCAGGTAGTTCGTTGAAGGCTAATTGGAATTTGTAACCAATATAGGTTCCGTGAACGCTGTTACCTGTCACTGAAATAGAATCATTGTGTTTTGTCAATATGAATCCATCTGGTACTTGGACACCGTACACTTTTTGAGATGGAGCTTCTTCCATAATTAAACGTTGAGTACTTGTTGATCTTCTATGTCTGGTGATTTGTACACGATGGATATCGTTATACGAATCTTTGCGATTATCTTTACGAACAGTATAATGGGTTCTATAGCCTGCTAAAGTGGCAATTGTCTGTACTAATTCAGCTGCATCAGGATCTGTTGTACCATATGTGATTCGTGATTTATTCTCTTTAACAACATGTCCGTCCCATTTAGAGATTTCATGGATATAATCTTCACACCATTGCTTATTGATTTTAGTAAAATTACGAGTTGGTAATTTTTTGATACGATTTTTATCTACTAAATCAATTGGTACTCGAACATTATACCAATATCTAGTTTTTATGATTTTTTTAATTATCTTTTTTTATCTTTTGTTTTTTTGTGAATTCATAGTTTAATTCAGATAATAATTTTTTTCAAATTCATCGATTTTTTTCTTTCTTTACTAAATGAAAAATTTTACAGGTATTGTGTCTTTTTTTTGACCATTTCGTGTTAATTTACCTGATTTATTTAAGTCTCTATAATATGAACCATCTGCATGTAAAGCGATTAAGAATCTTTCTTCTAATGTTAGTGGTTCACAATCAACTCCAATGAATTCACCTGTGTTAGGAATATGTTTGCTACCTTTTTTAAATTCTTTAGCTTTTTGGATAACTGGATTATCATTGTAATATCCTAAAATTCTATGATTTGGTGAACAATGTAACGATAAATGATTTTGTTCTGTTTTAAATTTATATGTTTTATCTGGCATATGAATTGATGTATGTTGGACTTTTGCAAAAGATAATTCTCTTGAATCTTTGTTGAATTGTGCAACTAAATCACCAATTTTGATTTCGCTCACAGATTTCCATCCATTCGGTGTTAATAGTGAATGTTCGGAAATTAAGCATTCGTCTCTGATAATTAGCTTAATAATCTCAGCAACGTTCGGAAGTTTGTTATTACCTAAATACCATAAAGGAGTGAAAAATCCTGAATAGAAAAGAAATGATTCCAAAAATACACTTGCTACTTTCTTTTGCAACGGTGTTCCGTTTTCATAGACATTTTTAATGATTTCAGCCTTTTTTTGTAAATGTTCGTTATTTGCTGTCCATTCGAAAATTTCTTCAATCTCAGCTTTGGTATTCAAAGTTGAAAAGATTGATGAATAAGATTTAGCATGGATGGCTTCCATAAAAGCGATGTTGTTTAAAACAGCGTCTTCATGCGGAGTTCTGATGTCAGGTCTGATTGCAGACACCCCATCGACAGATTGTAAGGTGTCGAGTAGTGTCAACCCACCAAAGACTTTTCCGACTAAGTCTTTTTCTTTTTGCGATAACTTTCTCCAGTCATCTAGGTCGTTAGACAAGGGAATACGTGTATCAAGCCAGAATTGTTCGGTTAATTTTTTTCCCAGGTTGCTTTGTCAACTACGTCTTCAATGGCGTTCCAGTTGATAGCTTTATAATATGTTTCCATTTTAGTCCTTTCTTTTATTTGTTTTAGATGCTACAGCTTTCACATTGGTTGGCACCGACTTCTCCACCGTCATCTGTAAAGGTACGGACGTAGTAGATAGACTTGATACCCTTGTTAAAGGCATAGTTACGAAGGATTGACAAGTCACGTGTCGTTTGTTTGTTTTCTTTCTTCCATTCGTAAAGTCCTTTTGGAATGTCACTACGCATGAAGAGAGTGAGTGAAAGTCCTTGGTCCACGTGCTCAGTTGCAGCTGCATAGACATCAATCACCTTACGCATATCCATGTCGTAAGCAGAAGTGTAGTAAGGAATGGTTTCTGTTGACAAGCCAGCAGCAGGATAGTAGATTTTACCGATTTTCTTTTCTTGACGCTCTTCGATACGTTGCGTAATCGGGTGGATAGAAGCAGAAACGTCATTGATGTAACTGATCGAACCATTTGGAGCAACAGCTAGACGGTTTTGGTGGTAAAGTCCATCTGCTTGAACCTTGTCTCGAAGTTCAGCCCAGTCAGCAGCACTTGGGATAAAGACATCTTTGAAGAGTTCTTTAACACGTTCTGATTTTGGAACAAACTCGCCAGTCACATACTTGTCAAAGTAGCTTCCGTTAGCATAGTCTGATTTTTCAAAGTTGTGGAAGGTGATACCACGTTCACGCGCGATATTGTTTGATTCTACTAAGGTCCAGTAGTTCATAAGCATAAAGTAGATGCTGGTAAACTCAACAGACTCAGGTGATCCGTATTCAATGAGTTGTTGGGCAAGGTAGCTGTGAAGTCCCATGGCACCAAGTCCAAAGGTGTGAGCTTGGCTATTTCCATGATCGATCGTAGGCACAGCTACAATGTGTGAACTATCTGTAACGAAAGTTAAAGCACGAACCATAGCACGGATAGAGCGACCAAAATCAGGTGAGGTCATCATGTTGACCACGTTGGTTGAACCAAGGTTACATGAAACGTCTGTTCCCATTTGAAGGAATTCTTGAGCATCGTTGATCAAGCTTGGTTCTTGGACTTGAAGAATCTCAGAACACAAGTTACTCATGATGATTTTTCCATCAACAGGATTTGCACGGTTAGCCGTATCAATGTTGACTACATAAGGGTAGCCAGACTCTTGTTGCAATTTAGAGATTTCAGTTTCCAAATAACGCGCCTTGATTTTTGTCTTGCGGATATTTGGATTTGCGACCAATTCATCGTATTTTTCAGTGATGTCGATGTAGTTGAAAGGTATACCATACTCTTTTTCGACAGAATAAGGGCTGAAGAGGTACATTTCTTCATTTTTACGCGCCAATTCGTAGAATTTATCGGGTACTACAACACCGAGCGAAAGGGTCTTAACACGAACTTTTTCATCGGCGTTTTCTTTCTTAGTTGAAAGAAAGGCGATGATATCTGGGTGAAAGACATTGAGATAAACAACACCAGCGCCTTGACGTTGACCCAATTGGTTAGAGTAAGAGAAGCTGTCTTCGAAAGCTTCATAACAGGAACGACACCAGAAGCGGCTCCTTCATAGCCTTTGATAGGTGCACCAGCTTCACGAAGGTTGCTAAGGGTAATACCCACTCCACCACCGATACGAGAAAGTTGAAGGGCAGAGTTGATAGAACGTCCGATAGAGTTCATATCATCAGTGACTTGGATCAAGAAGCAAGATACCAATTCTCCACGACGAGCACGTCCAGCATTCAAGAAGGAAGGAGTAGCTGGTTGGTAGCGTTGGTGGATGATTTCATTGGCGATATCGATTGCAACAGCTTCATTCCCATCAGCGAAATAAAGCGCATTAAAGAAGACACGGTCTTCCATACTTTCAAGGTAATATTCACCGTCGTTAGTTTTCAAAGCATATTGATTGTAAAACTTATAAGCTGCCATGAAAGACTTGAATTGGAAGTTTTGGTCTTTGATAAATTGCGACAATTCTTCCAAGAATTCTGGACGGTATTTCTTGATAAAGGCTGTTTCGATGTAGTTGTGTTCAATGAGGTAGTTGATTTTATCTTTTATTGAATCAAAAACCATAGTGTTTGGAACTACATTTTCTTTAAAGAAGGCATTCAAGGCTTCCTTATCTTTATGAAGCATGATTTGTCCATTGACAGGACGGTTGATTTCGTTATTGAGACGGAAGTAAGTCACGTCCTCAAGATGTTTTAATCCCATAAAATTTCCTTTCTATTGGTAAAATTAACGCCTCTAAGTTGCACTCAGAAGCGTTAGATTTTATGTGATGTTGATTATTTTTATTATATCATAAAATTAGATTTGTCAAGGTTGACGATTGGTTAATGGTACTGTTGTGATGTCATATAATTGGTCGCCACTATAGATAATAGCTTCTTGTTGACCTTCCCACATGGTGATCAAATTTAGACGGAACACAGGGTATTCTTCATGAAGTTCTTTGATTGCGTCAATAAATAATTGTTTATGTTCTTCGTAATCATATGTTTCGATGGTTCCGTTGATTGTGAGTGTTGAAGTATGGTGGACATGGATGTATTTACCTTCACTATTTTCTAAATAGCTGGAAGGACCATGCGCGTGATTTTGGAAACAACGAATGTCTACGCCTAGTGGATAAAAACCTTCAAATAAAATTTCGTCAAAAACGTTAGGATTTGCTTTTGCTAATTCTTGAAGTTTGTTTTTGAATGTTTTAAGAATGTTTTCACATTCTTTGTTGATTTTAAGATTTGCTTCTTCAGTGTTTTTTGACTCTCTGATTGATTTTGAGTCTGTGATATAAATCATCGCAGTTCCGTTGATGTCAAAATATTCGCTCATAATCAATTACCATTAACCTTTCTAATGTCTTCAGCGACTTGGTCTAAGTCTGGTATTTCTTGACCATGAACTCCACCAATAAACATTAGATAGTCTGCCATCTTTTTGTTAATTGGATTTTTATGTTGTAAATTTTTAACAGTTTCTTTAACGATAGCATGTTCTTTTGTTGATTCCATTCTATTTTCTCCTTTAATTTTTCTAAAATATGAATCGATTTTGGAACAAAATAATAGCGTCTAATGACGCTATTTTAGATTGATTTGATTGACAGAATTGCATAATCAGGTTGTAATCCTTCAAAGTCTTGAAGAATATATGTAATTTCTACATTTGTTTCACGTCCTGTGTATGTACCATTTTTATATTCTTTCAAATTTAGAATATCACCAACTTGGTAATTTCTATCGTTGTATCTAAATTCAAATGTTTTTTTCTTTAAATAAGACTTTTTCGAAATATTTTGGTGCAATTTTTAGTTCGTGTTTGGTTTTTTGATTAGATTCGTATAATTTGATAATCTTGTTTTTTTCTTTGATGTCTTTGACTTTCGTTAATTCAATTTCACAATAACTAGAACTATCGATACCTCTGAATGGTGTTATTTCTAGATGAGATAATTCTTCTAATTTATAAACGTCATCTTCAATGATTGCATAATCTGGAATGTCAGGGAACAATTCATCTTTTTGCTTATCAGTAAAAGGTACATGTCCACTGATCATGAGACGTTCAATCTTGTTGTATTTAATCCACGTTTCATCATTCCAGATTTTGTGAATTTCATCAATTGAATCAAATTTTCTAATTAACATGATTTGACCTCAACTTTCATAATTTTGACAAACAATGCAACCTTCTTCGTGCATGACCGAATGATCAAGAAAAGGTTTTGCTTGAGAAATAAAAGCTTCAATTCTTAACTCCGAAGGGATTAGACGGTGGAGTGTTTTAGGTTCAGTTTCTTCAATTTCACTGAATTCAAATGGTTTTTCTTTAGATAATACTTTTTCGAAATATTTAGGTGCGATTTTTAATTCTTGAATTTTAGGCATATTAAATGTATCATTTGTATTCTTCGTTATATGCTTTTAGGATATTTTTAATTTCATCATTATTTTTGATTTCAGTCAGTTTGATTTCACAATAGCTTGAATTATCAACTTCTTTTTGTCGGTTTTCTTTTTAGATATAGATATTCTTTAATTTCATAAACTTTATTATTTATAATGACATAATTTGGAATATCAGGAAATAATTTATTTCTTTGATTGTTATTTAAACTTAAATTAGCTTGTGACATTAAATCTGTTATTTTGATGTAACGAATAAATGTTTCGTCATTCCAAATTTTGTGGATTTCATCGACTGAATTGAATTTTCTAATTAACATAATTTCATCTCAACTTTCATAATTTTGACAAACAATGCAACCTTCTTCGTGCATAACAGCATCACACTCTGGGCAAATTCCGAATAATTCAGCAGAAGTAATAGCATCTTCAATATCTGAAAACAATCTAGGGTCTTGACCTAGACGTGTGAGTGCTGCGGCTGAGTTGAAATTTGGATCAGCCTTTTCTTTTTCAAGGAAAGGTTTTGCTTGAGCAATAAATTCTTCCACTCTCAACTCCGAAGGCGTTAGACGGTGGATTGTTTTGGGTTTTGTTTCTTCAATTTCACTGAATTTAAAAGGTTGTTCAAAGTAGTTCAACAAAATGTTGAGAATATATTCTGATTTGAAATCGAGTGGAAGTGGTTTTTCTGTTCCAAAAAATTCAGCAGATTGGATAATTGAATTGACGGGAACATAGTTTTCGTCAAATGAGATGTATTCGTAGTCTGAATATTCTTTTTGGAAGTATTGTTGGAGTTGATTTCTTGTTTCTTTATCAATTTCGATTAGGACTGGAAGTCCGTATCCGTATCCTAAGTCAAAATCGAATTTGATGTAGTGGTACATTTGGTTTCCTTTCTAATTGAATTAGATGGATTGAATTTCGCGTTCTAAAACATGTTTGATGGCGATGTTGTAAAGTTTCTTTTAGATGATAGTTAATGTAATCATATGGTTCTTCATATACTAATTTATCGTATTCGTCCGTAATATCATTTGTTAGAATTTCAATTAGTGATATAATTTGCATTTCGTTATTGTCAAATGTATATTCAAATTTGTCAATTTTCAAATTTTCAATATCCAAATCTTTTATAAATTAGGTATACCAAGTCATTATATAAACGATCGGGGTCTTCATAAATTTGGTTTTTGAATTGTTCAACTAGAGAATTAATGTTGTCTAGCATGAAATTTTTGATAGTTTCTTTAAAAGTTGTTTGCATTATCTTTAATCCTTTTTACGTTTTGTCCAATTACAATTTTTCCACCTTTGGGTTCAATTTCAGGTGTGAAAATACTTTTAAAATCTTCGTCATCGACATCTAAAAACTCAGATATTTCAAGTACACCTTGAATGGCTTCAGAATTGAAGTCACGAGCCCATCCTGGATTACCAATTTTGTATAGTTCGTATGGACTCATTTTTTCTTCATCTTTTGATAATTTAATTTGATTACCTTTTATTTTGATTTCGTAAGGTTCGTAGTAAATATCTGAATTGTATTTTTTACAATTTGATACAAATGTTTTTAAAATATCAATGTCAATATAGATTTGTTTACTCAGTACTTTTTCGATAAATTCTAATTTTTTAGGATCAGTAATGATATTTTGTAATGATTCTTTTTGTAAATCAGGTCGTTTTTGTAATGCTTTTGAACGAATCATTGTGTTATCGTCATGAATAAATAATTCTGGTTTATAATTGTTACATACTAAAGTATAGCGAATCATTGGGCTTGGATGTTTTGACCATGTTTCGTATTTTTCTTTACATAAACCTGAATTGATTATATTCACAATTTTAGTAATTTTAAGTAAATTTTCAATGTTGTTTATCATTTTTGATTTCCTTTTTAAGCTAATCAGATGTAATCGATCTCAATTTCCAAAACTTTTTTTGATGGCTTGATGATAAAGTTTTGTTTTTAGATTATCATCAATATGTTTTGATGATTGATTTTTGATTAATTGATCATATTCATATTTGATGTCATCTGTTTGAATTTCAAATAAATAAATGGATTTTTCTTATACTCAATGTATCTGAAATATAGTGTAAACTATAGATATTTAGATACTCAATATCCAAATTATTGTAGATTAGATGAATCCATTCACATTCAACTTGGTCTGGATCTGAACAAATTTGATTGGTGAATTTTTCAACTAAATAATCGATATTTTTTTAACATTAAATTTTTTTAATGTTTTTCTTTAAATGTTGTTTGCATTTGATTTCCTTTCTAAACAACTCGACCTCTATTATCAGCGACTGAAAATAATAACAAATAATCAATTTCGTCATCAGTTAATTGACGTCGTTTTAATGCTTTTTCAGATACTGGTTCATTTTTGATAAACATATGATTCAAAATGATCTGTGTCGTCTTTTTTAGGAATTCGTCGAAATAATGTTTGATATCATTATAATAAAGCAATTGTTCATCTAATTCATCAGAATACCAGATTTCTTCATCAGTTTTTGTTTGAAAATCTTGAGCATATTGTTCGTATTGTTTTTGCAATAACAACATTTCAGACACAAAAATGACAGCTGAGACGTTTTCATGGTTGTTGAAATTAACTTTGTCTTTGTCATATCGTTTGGTCCAATATTTGCCTAAATCGTGATAAGTGGCTGATGTAGCTAGAATATTATAATCTTTATTATTTTCCAAAGGCATTTTACACATTTCACTGATATAATTTGTAATTTCTTCTGCGACTAAAACCATATGTTCTGAAATGGTTTCTTTATGATGTTTAGATTCATGTTGATCTACATCTGGATTTTCGTAGACATAATTCATGAGCGCGTCATAAAGTGATTCCTGGTTTTCAGGTAAATCAATTTCGTCACAATCGATTGTTTTGACAGGTGGTTGCATACGTGAGTAAGCATCTTTGATTTCGTTTTCATCATGCGAATAATAGAAGTCTTCAAAATCCATGTAGGTCATTGGATATAAGATTGAAACAATTGGATTATTTGTATGTCTTTTAAGATTTTGGTACAAATCTCGTCTTGTTTTTAGTTTTAATGGTGCTAAGATATGGACTTCATTTTCAACTGAATTGATAATCTTTTTGATATCATTTGCAGCATAAAGATTCTTTAGATTTTGAATTCGAGGATCTTCGGGGAACCCGATGTGTAGGATGTATTTTTTGTTAGACATGTTAATTTCCTTTATTTGGTGTGCTATTTTTGTTATCAATAAAAATTATATATAAGTTAATGAAGGTATTTAAAAATAATACGAGTGTATATACTATGTTTAGAGAAATTAAAAGTATCAATTTGCTTTCTGAATCCATAGTGATGATATGAAAAAGATCTGTTGGATATTTTTGAATGTCAAGATAAGACAATACATAAAAAATCGACATCATTATGATACTGAACAGAAAAGAAGCTAATGTGATTAAAAACAATTTTAATTTTTTAGACATTTTGAAATCCTTCCCTTAGATTTTTTCAATAGTCACGCAATAACTTGTATCTTCAGGAATGTCCAATTTGTATTGAGTGAACGATTCTTTGTTCACAGCGTTAACAAATTCGGTTAGACATTCTTTCAATTGTTCTTTTGAGAATTTGTTACTCAATTTGTATTGAATGTATTGTGTCTTTTTCATTTTTCCAAAGATATCATCATAAACAACTGCGAATTTGTAATCCATATCGGCTTCACCGCCACAGTTGTGGGCATTTGAAGATAATGTATGAGTCAATTTCGTCCCAAGATTTATCTTTGATATCATTTGTTAGGTATGCTTCATCATTAAGTTCTGATGGTGTGGCACAACAGCTGCAAGTGCCTTTGTAAGTCATCGCAAAAATTGGGATTTGATATTTGATTTGTAGTTGTTTTGCTACTTGAGCAGCGTCTTTCCATGTGAATGTCATTGTGAATTACCTTTCTTATTTTTATTTAGTAGATTTCGAAATCAATATTTGTAATGATGTTATCATCATTTTTTGTAATTTCTAATTCATAAATTTTTCTTGAGATAGGTGTAATGATATTACCTTTATTATTTTTTTGAATTCACCTATTTTTTTACAAAAATCAATAGAGTTAAAATTGACAATTTGATTGTTTAGATTTACGATAGTATTAGGGTTATCAAGAGTGAAATTAAAGTATTTTTGGTAAATTTGGATGTTTTTTTGATTGATATCTAAAGAAAATAGATCGTTTTCAATAAATATTTTTTTAAAAATTCTTTTTGCATTTAGGAATTTCAATATAAGTGATTAGATGATTGATGAATTGTTTGATATTTTTTTGTTTGAAAAAGTTTTTGGAGTTAATATATTTTTTTAATTCAGAATGCAATGAATCAAGCTCTTTTTTTCTTTTTGAATGATTTTTGTTTAATATTGATTCAGTCATTTTCTATTCCTTTTCTATTATCAGATTTCTTTGTGAATTCTTCAAAAATCTTTATTTAATTTCTCAATAAATTTTTGGTCATTTGATTCTAATTTTTTAATCAAATTATCCATTTTTTCCATAATAGTCATTCTTTGTCACATCCTTTATTCAAAATTTCAATCGCTTTTTTAGCGACATTTTTATTTAAACCTTCGGTTTCGATAGTAGTGGTTTCGTTGCCAAAAGTAGTTTGCACGAACCTAGACATATCGAGATGTTTTTCGAAGTCTGAAAATTCTTCGTCATCAATGACGACATAATTTTTGATTTTGTGTTGGTTTATATATGTTTTGATTTCTAAACCACGTTCGTTTGAGAATTGTCCTTTGACAAAGGGTGTTATATCATGTAGTTTCAAATTGTGTTTAGCTAATGCTTGAACTAACTGGACGCCATAACCATGTTCTGGTTTATCAATAGTTGATTCGAAATACACGCGCCAAGAAGACGATAGGACCAATTTTGCGTCCGTTTTTTCGACAATATTTCTGAGATTTTCTAGATATTGGTCGCAGATTATGGACGCATCGTGTTCTGAAGTTTGGTCCAAAGTGTGTTCTGAATTGAGAACACCATCAATATCGAGAAAGATGTATTTAGCCATAGTTTTCTCCCAAATTATTATTAATTATCAGCCATGTAACGTTTGTAAATGGTATATTCTACGTTTTTATAGTTGATATCTTCTTTTTCAACGATAACTTTGTCATCAAATTCTTTTTTGATGGGTAATTTTGTACTTTTGATAAATAAGCTATGACTGTCTATGACAATTGAATCATTTTTTTTTTCGAATTGTGACATATTCTTTACTATTAGTATTAACATGTGCCATCCATAAAAGAAGTGTCACTGATGCAACAGGTATTCCGAATAGGATATAACCTACAGATATGAAATAAGGATTATTGTAATGGCTATACCAATTGGCTGGTCTATTTGATTTGAATTTGAATCCAAGTGCTATCAAAATTAGCATGATAAGGATGACACCAATAAAGGCGTAACTAAAAAGGGGATGTATGTATATCAAATCATGTAATAATTGTTTCATAATTAGCCCCTCAATCTTTGTAAATCATCAATTCTTCTCTAAATAAAATTGTATCGTGAACAGGTTCGAATTTAACTAAATCAGCGTCTGTTGAGACAATATTGAATGCGTCTTTATTATTTTTAGCAAAATCAATAATGTAGTCTAGTTCGTCTGTGAAGAAGTCGGGATCTAAATCTTTAGCTTCTTCTAAAAGACTGTATTTGATAAGATATTTGATGACTTGGTTTTTGTCTTTAATGATTTTGTTAATCATTGTGTTATAATCATCAATAATGATATGCCAACTTGCTTCTGGTTTTTGAGTATTATTAGCAGCAATAGCGTCCTCATAAACTTTATCAAAAGCTTTTTCATAGTCATATTGATATAATTTGGAATCATCTTCTTTGTATCTAACGAAAAATTTTGGTTTATACCAAGCTTGATTGTATGACTCACCAACTAATTCTAGCTGATTCATAACAAAATCGTCTTGTTTATCAGGCGTATCAAGTTCTGGATGCTGACTAAGAATAGCAATAATCACTTCATAATGATGCGCGTGGTTTGCTTTATAGATATTACCATTAGTTAGGTCTTTGACATAAGAGTCAAAAATGGGATATTTTTGATAGTTTTTTTCTAAAATTCCTAAGAAATAATCTGATTTGATAATCTTTTTAAGATTTGAGGTAGGTATAGGTCAAATTTGAATTCGTCTGTGATATCATAATCTTTCGCTACAGAACCCATGAAATATTCAATCTGGTAATCAGACATGTTTTCAAGTGCGTCATAAACAGCTTCACGAATAAATACAGGCGTTTCATATTTGATTTCGTAATTTCCATGAGATAACAAACTGGTATCAAATGCTTTTAATTTTGATTCAAAATGAATGAGTAATAATTGTCTTGCTAGGACCATAGGGTCATATTGGAAGTGTAAAGTTTCTGTTGTCATAATTTTCTCCTAAATAAAAGAACCTATTTAGATGCTTGATATTTTTCAATAAAATATTCTAAAATAATGTCACTGTGATTGTGGTAGATATCCATTAGCTTTAAAATGGTTGGATCTGTTTCGTTGTGACCTAAAGTGTAAACAAAATCAGTCAAAACGTTTAATTCAAGCATTGTATCGTTTATGTCAGCAACGATTTCTTCAATTTTAGCTTTAACTTGGGAGTCAATTTGCTGCATCGATTTTCTCCTTTGTTTTGTCGATATCATAGTATTCATCATGATATTCAACTTTAATTTTTGAATTATCTTGATAAACGATTTTGAATTGATTTGATTTTAAATAGGGTGAACCACTTGTCAATTCAAGAATGTTTTCGTTTATTTTTAAAGTATATTTTTTGTCATTGATAGCATGTTTAACTGAATCACCTATATGTTTATTAAGTAAAGTGAAAGTACCTAAAAATCCAAGAAATATTGTTAATGTTGTAATAATTGCTTTGAATTTTTCAGTATCTTCGTCAAAACTAATGATGAAATTAAACATACTGAAAATTGTTAAAATAAATAATAAAGCCCATGTCATTGTGATTAATGGTGGTCGAGTTGTCAAATTATATAATAAATCAGTCATGGATCACTTCCTTAGTTTTGTCAATATCGTAATAGTGGTCGTTGTATTCAACTTGAATTTTTGAGTCATCTTGATAAATGATTTTGAGTTGTTTTGATTCTAGATAAGGTGATTGACTGGTCAATTCAAGAATGCCACCATTAACTTTCAGTGTATATTCTTTGTTAGTGATAGCTGTTTCAGATTTGTTGTCTTGATGTTGTGTAAATAGACCAAAACATACAGCAAATGCTATGAAAATAACCAAATTAATGATGATTGATTTGAATGATGTGGTCTCATCTTCAGAATTATCAGCAGGACCATTAATACTAATAAGAAAGTTTATCATACTGAATGCAGTCAAAGATATCAATATGACCCATATAATTTTATCTGATGGTGTTATTATTGTTAATTGATGTAATAATTCGGTCATTTTTAAACCTCTCAATCATTATTTTCAATCACATCAGTAATAGCTTTGAACTCAGTTTTTTGACTATGTTGCCAATCTTCGTCATATGGATTTGCATATAGATAAGACATAACATAAGGTTCTTCGTTATCCTCGTAATCCAAATCGTAGGTATCGACTAAAGTTAAATCAAACTGAATGTCTGAATCTTTTCTTTTTAGGTATGAGACGACAGCACTAGGACCAGCTTCTTGGTACTTACGAATAGTTGTAATACATTCGATTTCGTCTGAAATTGGTGTTACAAAACTAGCGTGTGATTTATTGTTTTCATTGTATGTAGCAAAGTGAAGTAGTAGTTGTTCAGGCTGTTTTTCGATTATATATTTTATAATTTCATAGTTTTTATCATAAAAGTTTTGATATTCACCTTCATGATAAATTGCATATAATTGTAAATCAATCATATTCTTCAGACGTGTTAGTCTATCAATTGGATTTTCGTCTTTGATATGAGCTATCATTTCTTCAATTTTTTCAGCAATTTCTGGTTCTAAAAATGTAAGTTGTTTCATATTTTGTTCCTTTCTATGTCACATCATCAAATCTTCCCATGACAATCCGTCATATTTAGCTAATTCAATTTGTTCGTCAGTATATCTTTTTGTTTTAGATGCTTCAATGAAATAACTAATGAAAATGGATACATCGTCCAATGTTTTTCCATTAAATTGGATATTCAATATCTTTTCAATTTTTTGAATACATTTTTGTTGTTTTTCACTCATTTCTGAAGCAGGTTTTACACCATTTGGTTTTCGGTTATAGTTTTGAATTTTGGTTTCTAAAATTCGTTCAATATTTTTATTATCATCACATGAAACGATGTTTAATACTGAACCAATAATAGTATCATCAATTGAAAAAATCAAATAAAGTTGATTATTGTATTTTACAAAGTTACCTTTTTGATATTTTGATTTTGAATACATTTTTTTCCTTTCTAAAACGCAATAAAACGCCAGTGAGGGCGTTTTTCTTTTTAGTTGATGATTTAGTCGTCCATCAATCTAAAATGGATTCTGGATCAATCTGAGAGTTCTCAGGATAATTCAGAGATTGTTTCGTCTCAGCTTTGCTGAGATTGTTTGACATACGCAATTTGTTTTAAAAATTCGTTTTTGTTGAATGCGTGGTATTTAATCAAATGTTCAGTATATTTGACACCAAATCCAGAAATGTTATCAACTACCACCAACTAAAGTAGGTGGTTTGTAAACTCTCATCTAGTACAAACGTTTTAACAACTCCTATGACTTAAAAACAAGTTTACACAAGGGCAGGTTGATAACTACCCAATAACGAACCATATGAGACTCGTTACCTTAATTTAAGTTATCTAATTTTTCAAAAGCAGGTTTTGGATTTCCACTGTTATAAAGAGTACCTAAGAATTGAATATTCATTGCAGCTGCACGATCATCGTTTGTTCTATAAGAACAAGCTTTACAACAAAATTCATGTTTGTTTTTATTACGATTTTTTGAATCAATGTATCCACATTTTGGACAACGCTGACTGGTATAGTGAGCATCACAACTCACTACTTGTAAACCCTTGTCAAATGCTTTATAAATCAACTTTTGTTCAAAATCATAAAAAGCCCATGAATGATGTTCATAACGATTTTTCTTAGCACGCTTTTTAACAGTCGCAAATGTCACATTTGTTAAATCCTCTAAAGTAAAGATTGTACCACTACCGTAATGGTTAACGAGTGTCTTAGATAAACAATGGTTTACATCGCTCATCCAACGGGATTCTCGTTGACCAATAGCTTCTAATCTACGTTTAGCTGACTTGGTTTTTTTGGATTGCAATTCTTGACGTAAAAGTTTATAATGTCTACGTTTTTGCAAAATCGCTTTACCATTAACAAATGTAGTTTGACCCTTTTCGTCATAAATGGTTAACAATTGTCTTAAACCACGGTCAATTCCCACTACGTGGGACGGTTTAAACTCAGGTTGTTCAATTTCTTTGGTAACAGAGATATGTAAATACCAATGTTTACCAGACTTCAAAACTTTCGCAGTTCCTAAAGTCCAAGAACCATCAAAGTATTCTTCCCAACCCTTAAAAACAGGATTTACAATCACACGTCCATGAATCGTATTCAAAGACATTGTATTATCATCCTTATGTGAATAATCACGGTTACGAACCAAATCAAGTTGTGGTCGTTTAAATTCAATGGGTTTCCAAAGAAACTCTAAATCTTTATTCACATAGTTTTTAACTTCTTTACTATGGTTGTCTTTCTTATAACCATCCCATACACGTTCTTTTTTCAATTGGGTTTGAACACTACGGTACCTAGCAATCACTGTACGAACACAGGATTGAGCCATTTGTGACTTTAAACCAAATTTAGAACGTAAGTCGTTATAAAGAAGTTTTACTAAGGTCGTTGTATTCATCGGAAAACCGTTATCAAACATGTATTCTGATACGAAATTACAACCTTGTCTAAAAGCTTCTTGAGAATCAACCATTTTTGAAATATCGTTACTATTTTGAAAAATGATACGTGATTTAATCGTACGACTAATCTCAATTGTTTCCATGTCTAAACTCCTTTCCATTAGTTATTTCATAAATAAATTATACCATAACTAATTTTTGAAGTCAAGACAAAATGTTGTTAAAACACAAAAAAATTATTAAAAAATTAAAGAAAGAAATCGGTTCCTCACCTCATTAAAATAAGGTGTCTCCCTGATTACGTTAATATGAATAACATTTTCGTTATAAGACATGATGAGTTTATCATTAATTTCATCTAAGATAGTGAATGTTAGTGCTAGGTTAGGATCAATTTTTGTTAAGATATTGAAATTGTTTCCAAAGGCTAGTTCATCGTAGGTGTCATTTGTTGAGTGGACATGGGTGATTCTAAACTTGGAATCAGCTTTTTGGAGTTTAGCTAATTCGAAAATGATTTTGGATTTGATTTGTTTGATCATAGGTTTAATTTCTTTCTAATTTAGAAGCAGTTCTGTTTCACGAAGGATGTTGGTGAAGATTTGTCTAGTGATTGAATTAAATTTCTTTGTCCAGATAATTTCATCATTTTCAATTTTCCAACTGTAACCTAGTTCGTCATATTGGAGAATTTTTTCTGATGTTAATTCACCTAATAATTTAACATTAATGCTAATTTCGTGGTTTGTAATAGTCATTTGGGCATTCTTTGTTAGTCCTTTGATTAGTAGTTTATCTGGGTATGTGAGTGCCATTATTTCTTTGTTGTTTACGACATCTTCGTAAATTTGGGCTAAATGTTTGCTAGAAAACCATTGCCCGTGAGCTTGATAGATAAATTCTTCTTTAACTTTGACAGGAAAATGTGTTATCTTCACTGTTAAAATTTTGATGAAATTTTTTATCAAAGTTTTTACACTATCTATAATGTTACCATTAACTGGGATTTGGTAGATGCTTTGATTATCGTAGTGGTAGTCCCAACCTTTTTTGATAACTTTTATAACTTCTTCTGAATTTACAGTTGCTCCAGATTGAGTTACTTCAATAACATCTAAATCTTTGACATTAATTGTGATGGTTTGGTTTTCGTCAGTATAGTTAATTTGAAAACCTTCATCAAGATTTTCGTGATTGATTCTAGCATAAGTATAACTAAAGTCATGTATATATCCATCGTTAATGAGAGTAGCTACAGTTTCAGCAGCCCAACGTGTCTTGTATGCAGTTTTACCGACAACATATTGTGCTATTTTTTTGGTCATTTTTCTTTCTTTCTATTTTTTGAGAAAAATCTTTTTAAATTTTGTGGTATCAATATCAACATCTTCAGGTAACCAATGGATTATATGCATGACAATCATAATAATTGTTGGTACACAAAGTGCAATTTGTAATGGTGTTAAAATATTGGTTAAGACATATGTGGTGATGCTGATGATTGGTGTGATAACTAAAAATACGCATAATTTGAATATATTATTATCGTCACGATTTTCATCCATATCATAATCCACGTACCATGTTCCTAATACTAATAATAAACCTATCATTAAGACTACAATGACGGAATCATACACAGCAATTAGTTTTTCAATTGTGGTAGCAGTTGCTGTATCACCGTCTGGGATGGGGATGAAGCTAGACAATACAATTATAGACAAAAGAATTTTGCTGACAATAGTGTATTCTTCTTTAATTTTTTGAATGACGTACTTGAAAAATGATGTTTTAGACATGATTTGAATTTCCTTTCTTTTTTCACAAGAACAACATTGAGAATATGAATGCTAATCCTAAAATTGCAATAATTGCAAAACCAAACATAATACGGTTATTATTTTTCTTATCTTCTTCTTTTTGTATATCTTCAGGTTTTTGTTCTACTGGGACATAATGGTGTCTAGGACGGAAGAGCGATTGGTACAACAAAATGTTTGTTGCAGAATTCCCTCTGTATAATGGTGGAATATCATTTGTTGCATCTGTAAAGGCTTTTGTTTCAGTATGTAGAGATTTCCAACTAGACACAGGAGTAGCGTTTGAACTTGCTCTCATCGCATTTCTAGCAAAAGCTGATTTGCCACCACCGTGGAGCACACTATGGGTGCTAGTATGTGATGTTGAACTGTTGTGTCCTGATTTAACTGAATTTGAAGTTCCTTTGGAACCAGATTTTGCTCCACCTGTAGTTCCACCTTTCACGCCACCTGTTTTTGTGGTGTGAGATGTGTGACCGCCACCATGGTGAGCACCATGCCCACCGTGTCCGCCATGACCACCACCGTGACCACCTCTAGCTAATACAATAGTCGGTGTTAGTAGTAGTGTCACAATAACTGATAATATAATAGATTTTTTCATGATTTTTTCTCCTATTTTTTGACTAAAAATGGAACCGCTTGCGCAAGCGCAAAAATTTTAAAAAAATAGCAGGTCTGCGACCTGCTATTTAGTATTAATAGAACCTATCGTTGTAGTGGTCATAGCTTCTTCCACCGCTTGGACCAGTTGCAGTTTCAATCCCACTCATAAGACCACCAAATAATAGAAATCCGATTAATACGACCAAGGCAAGCCAAAAGCCAACATATAAGGCGAAAGCAATCAGACCCCATTTTACGATAAATTTAATGATTTTCCAAAACATTTTTTATACCTCAAGTTGTTTGATCAGCTCGCCAATTGTATTGACAAATTGGTCGATATCATCGATATCTCCTACGATTTCGCATAAATTCTGACCTGCGTAAACTGTTTGATCGTTTTGGTTTGCGTAACTTGTCTTAGCGTAACCTGTATGACCCAAATACTTGACGCATAAACTTCCTACGATTTCGTCACCTGAATACCAGGAATAAATGGTTGCGCCATCGAGTGAAATAACGTCTAGTTCAGGTAGGTTGAGGGCGGAATTTACGTCCACAAGTTTGGTCCAATTGTTGGCGCCTTTGGTGCCAAGATATTGGATTAACTTTTTTAATGTTGGTACATGCTTTTCACAAATAGCTGTCATTTGAATTTCCTTTCTATTCATTATAGCAAAAAATCAAAGAAATATCAATAAGAATTGGAATAAATTGATTTGTTCAAGGTTTGCAACAATTCAACATAGTCAGTGTTTTTAATAACATAACTGCTTTTATAACCACCTACATCATAACTTTCAACGATGTAGGCATAGTAGTATCCATCTTGCTTGAAAATGGTGATGCGATAGTCGTCGCCTTCGTGATTAGCATACGCGTGTAAGGTTGGAGTTGCATCATATACTTTGAAATCTTTGAGAATATCTTCAAAATCATCATAATGATAATAATAACCTGTTTCTTCAGAAATTTTGAAATGTTTTTCCAATGCTTTCTGTGGACTATCTAAGTGTTCTCTCATATCATTGTCATTTTTGATAGTGATAATATAGTCTGTTCGATAGGCTCCACCAAATGGACCTTCCTTGAAGTCTTTTGTATAATCGATATTCTCAATAATGGAATTTTCATTAGGTGTGATGGTTCGTTTGTTTTCGTCAACATATTTGATTGTTTTAGTATCATCAGTATTGTTGATCAATTCTTCGAGTTGTTTAATTGTAATCATATCATTCTTTAACTTTCTTTAATTTCAATTCAATCTCATTTTTTGGGCGATAGCCATTGTAGACATGAGTGTATGAATCATTTAGATGATTATCCGTGATTCTAATTTGACCAATTTGTAACTGGTTTTTAGAGAAGTGATAATCATTATTTTGTGTAGATGTGCTCACATTTTGACGCTGAATATATTTGTCATTTGGTCCTGTACCTTGTGCGTCCGTTAGTGAAATAATACGTTTGTTTTGAAGAACATCTTCATATGTTGTCATTCCCCATGTGGAACCTGACTCAATGACTTGTGTATACAAGTCTAATGTTTTTTGAAACTTTCTTTCTTTTGTTAACATGTGAAAACCTCAATATATTATTTTTTTGTAAAAAATAAGGTCAGCGTTAGCTGACCTTTATTGCTTGATTATTCTTCTTCTTTGCGTGAACCTTCAAGCAAGCTTACACCACCATTATCAACAATAACGTCTTGTGTGTAGATAGTTTTACCATCTTTTTCGTAAGAGCTGTAACGTAGCTTACCTTGGACTGAAATCAATTGACCCTTACCAATGTAATCGTAAGGTCCATTGCTTTTCGCGTCTTTTGCGACAAAAGTCTTTTACTTGAATGTAATCAACTTTTGGTTCACCACTTTTGGTTTTACCGTCATTGACAGCCAAAGTCATGAGTACTGTTTTAGTACCAGATTCGTTAGGTTTGATTTCAGGTGTGCGAACAGTTCGTCCAGTAAGTACAACAAGATTTGTAGACATAAGATTTTCTCCTTTGATCCTTGCGGATTTTCTATATAATGATTTTTAAATGATTTATTGAGTCAATGAAATTAGATTTCAGAAATTTACTTTCCAGGGTTCAAAAACCTCAATTACAAAGACTATTACGAGTTGCTAACAGCAACTCTTTAGTCATTTTGTTTACAAAATTTAAACCGAATTGCTAACGGCAATTACGTCTCGATTTGTTTACAAATCCAAAACCGAGTTGATATTATCAACTTTTAAAGATCATTGCATAATTTAACATCCGAAAATCCTTATTTTATATATATTTCTTGCACCATCTTCATGCAATCCGAATGGGTAATATACATTTTTTTCCATTTTTCATGAAATTTTCATTAAAAAAATGTAAGCGTTTTTTTGTCTTGATTGTGAGCGCTTACAAAAAAATCAAGACAAAGTCAAGACAAAGGAATCGCTCAACCATGCATGTTGTAAGCGCTAACATTTTCTTGTCTTAAAATTAAAAAAATTTTTCAAGACAAACTTTTTCGTTGATTTGTAAACACTTTTTTTATATTTTGTCTTGAAATGAAAATAAAAGTAAAGTCGGTCTAAGAAAAAAACACCCCCAGCACATTTATACTTTTTTTGTCAAGTATTTAACATTAACGCAATGATACCAAGGCTTTACATGATGTCTATACAAAATAATGCATAAAAGAGATACTTTTATACTCGATTATACAGTTTTCAAAACTATAGTTCGGTTTTCCTGAAATCCCGTTTTAAGACAAGATGACGAAAACCTATATAAAATATAGACCAGTTTGTCTTGAAAATTTTTTCCATTTCAAGACAAAACCCCTAAAAGTCGATGTTTTCCATATAAATTATAGTAAAAATAGTGATAGTTTGAAGTTTCAAAGTATCGACTTGACCTCTAGAGCCTCTAAGAACGAGCTTTGTATTAGCTAACTAGTACATATTAAAACTAAAACGGACTTGAAAAATTTTTAAGACAAAATTCCATATATATTTTAGAAAGTTCGGGAATTGATTTCATTCTCATTATTATGTACATTGGATACATTATATTGATACGAGGGTTCAAAAACACTAACATACTAACTATATTGGGTGGTTTGTTAATGAGTTTGATTGTTACCGCATTTACAAAAACTCGATTAAAACGTTGATACTTAAGGGATACTTTAAGTATCTCATTTTTTTTTGTTATTATGTTGACTCCATTTTCGATATATGATATAGTTTCATCGTTCAAATGATTATTTTGAAATAAAAAAAAAGGAAAGGAGTGTAATTATGCATAATAAGCATATTTTAAAATGGGTTCTAAGTTCTGTCGCTGTATTAGGTGTTGCGACCGTACTCGTTTATAACAATAGTGATTATAATTCTAATGTTAGTAAGATTGAACCTAAATCTGATAATCTAGTTCCGAATGCGTCAGCTGAATCATATGATAAACCTGAATCGAATGATTCGCATAATGATGTAGTTGAAGTTTCGCAGACGTCTAGATATGAAGATTTGGTTAGTCATTCTGAGAATTCAGTTTTGCGTCCAGTTGTTGAGCAACCAAAAGTTGAGAAGCCAGTGGAACAGCCAAGAGTTGAGAAGCCAGTGGAACAGCCAAAAGTTGAGAAGCCAGTGGAACAACCAAAAGTTGAGAAGCCAGTGGAACAGCCAAGAGTTGAGAAGCCAGTGGAACAACCAAAAGTTGAGAAGCCAGTGGAACAGCCAAGAGTTGAGAAGCCAGTGGAACAGCCAAAAGTTGAGAAGCCAGTGGAACAACCAAAAGTTGAGAAGCCAGTGGAACAGCCAAGAGTTGAGAAGCCAGTGGAACAACCAAAAGTTGAGAAGCCAGTGGAACAGCCAAGAGTTGAGAAGCCAGTGGAACAACCAAAAGTTGAGAAGCCAGTGGAACAACCAAAAGTTGAGAAACCAGTGGAACAACCAAAAGTTGAGAAACCAGTGGAACAACCAAAAGTTGAGAAACCAGTGGAACAACCAAAAGTTGAGAAACCAGTGGAACAGCCAAGAGTTGAGAAACCAGTGGAACAACCAAAAGTTGAGAAACCAGTGGAACAGCCAAGAGTTGAGAAGCCAGTTGAGAAACCAGTTGGGCAACCTGTAGTTTCGCAAAAAGGTACACCTGAAGTTCGTCAAGATTTGCCTGAAGCTGTTGTAACTGAAAAGGGACAACTTGAAGTACAAACTGAGTTACCACAGTATGTGGAAACGCAAGTTGGTGAACCTGAGATTCAACTTGAATTACCAGAAGCCGTTGTTACCGAAGTGGGCGAGCCAGAAGTGCAACCAGAGTTACCTGAATTCCAGTCTGAAAACGGTGATGCTTTAATACAAGAAGAACTTCCAGAATTTCATGACGCTAAAGGTGAACCAGAAGTTCGTCAAGAACTACCTGAAGCAGTTGTGACAGAAAAAGGTACTCCAGAAGTACAACCTGAATTACATCAATATGTGGAAACACAAAAAGGTGAACCGTTGGTACAACCAATTTTACCTGAAGCAGTTGTGACAGAAAAAGGTACACCAGAAGTACAACCTGAATTACATCAATATGTGGAAACACAAAAAGGTGAACCGTTGGTACAACCAATTTTACCTGAAGCAGTTGTGACAGAAAAAGGTACACCGGAAGTACAACCTGAGTTACTAGAAGCAGTTGTGACAGAAAAAGGTACACCAGAGGTACAACCTGAATTACCACAATACGTTGAGACACAAAAAGGTGAACCGTTGGTACAACCAACTTTACCTGAAGCTGTCGTAACAGAAAAGGGTACTCCTGAAGTACAACCAGCTTTATCAGAATACGTTGAGACTCAAAAAGGTGATCCATTGGTACAACCAGCCTTACCTGAAGCAGTAGTTACAGAAAAAGGTACGCCTGAAGTACAACCTGTGTTGCCTGAAGCTGTGGTTAGCGATAAGGATATTCCAGAAGTTAGACCTATTTTAAATGAATACACTTTAACTATAAAAACTAGAAAAGATGTCGAAACAATTCCTACTAAATTCCTGAATTTAGCTAGCATTCATATGCATGAGGGTGAGCGTAATAAGGTTGTTGAAGGTCAGCCTGGATCAATTACAAAAACTTATGAAGACATTACAGGTCCTGATGGGACTGTCTTAAAATCAACATTAAAAGATGAAAAACGAATTGAACCTATTTACCATGTTTATCGATATGGTATAGCACCATTTAATGGTAAAGTGGGTGAAGATGGTTTGTATCGTTTTAGTGAACATATTGATAAGCTAGATGTTGTAGCTTTTAATAAAGGTATTACTTTAAATGGTGATCAAATTAAAGCTTTAGGTCAAAATGAGATTACTAAACGTGCAAGTCAAGATATCGAAAATAATTTATGGTTGGCTAATCCAACAAATTGGACTATTGTGACGGTATCGAATGCTCCATTGTCAGATGATTCAATTAAGAAACTAGATAATGGAACATATATTAATCATAAAAATGTTGGTTTGGAAATGTTAAAACTGGTTAATGCTGAACGTAAACGTTTAGGTAAATCTCAGTTAAAATGGTCTGATAAGTTATATGAATTGAGTCGAATTCGTGCTGAAGAAATTCGTGATAATGGACATATTCGGTTCTTTGCTGTAAATGGTGATGTCTTAAAACACGTTCGTGATGATAAAGGTAAATCTTGGGTGACGATTTTTGATAAAACTGAATTTTCAAGACGTGGCGTGGGTGAAAACTTAGCTGGATTTACATTACCTCGTAATATTTATAAAGCCTTTAGTGAAAAAACGATTGCTGAAATCTTGTATACTCAATGGAAGAATTCTCCAGGACATTATGCTAATATGATTGCAGACGCTTATACAGAATTTGGTTTTGATATGTCTTATTCTCAATTTTGGAGAAATGATAGAACATCAGTAGATTATCTTGCTCAAGGTATCCATGGGGTTCAGTTTTTTGCGATTTAAAGAAAAACACCTTAAAATAAGGTGTTTTTCTTTATTTTCTTTTGGAATTTTGGTATAATAGTTGTATTGAATTAAAAGAAGAAGGGGTTTTATATTGACTAATTTAATTACGATACATCCAGGTATTTCAAATTATTCTTATGGCTATGAAACTAGTCAATTATCAAGATTTAAAATTGCGAAATATTTAGATTGGGGTTACAAACATCTTTTGACGTCACCTCAATTACAAGAAGGATATTGGAAAAATACTTATACAAATTTTGGTTTTCCATGTGATTCTCTTATGTCTATTCCAAATTGGTTTTCAAATTGTGGACACGATGATTTGTCTGTGACTTCATCTGAGTTGACTTCTGAATTTAGAGATGGTCAAATTTTTACAAAAGGTGAATTTGTAACCCATGTTAAGTTAAACGGTTCCACATGGTATTTCACCAGTGCACCTTATTTGGAAGTGAAATCGGATGGTGTATTGGTTTGGTATAATCGAGATGGTTCAATTTCTATGAAAGCTAAATATTTTGATATAGATAAAGAACCTACACCTGTGAGTCTTTTTATTTCAGATTACTTGTATTACAAAGATGATGAATGGTTTACTTCTGAAGACTTATTGATAAAATATCTTTTAGAAAATGTTGGTTCAGATGATTTGTTGATACGAGACCAACATCAAGTTCCACATTTGAAATTATCTCGTTTTGTAGATTTTAAGTCTTTAAATTACTATGAGTATATTCATCATAATGTTCTTATTGATCCTTGTGCAAACTTAAGGAAAAAGACAAAGTATTTAGTCGCTTCTGAAGTTTTGACAGAAAAGTTGAAAGCACAAGGATATCGAGCTACTTTTTGTCCACCCATTTTTATCAAGTCAAATGAAACTAGTTTACCTAGTTTGAAACAAACTGAACCGAAAGAGTTTTGTTTTGTTGGAAACATGTCAGAAAATAAGAGAGTCGATTGGGTTATTTCGGTTTTCAAAGAGTTGTATAAAATTAACCCAAAGTTAAAGTTGAATTTATATGGTGAATTAGATGATATGTCTATTTATGGCTTGACTGATAATATTGTTTATCATGGTTTTGTGAACGAAGTTCCTTATAAAGATAACCAGGTTTATATTTCATGTTCTAAGACTGAGTTGTTTGCGAATGCTTGTGTGGAAGCATTATCTCAAGGCTTGGTTGCGTTATTGTCTAATGTAGATATTGCGCATAGATTTTACAATCAACATATATTCAATGTTCATACATTTAATACAAAAGAAGAATTGAAAAATTTAGTTCTTTCAATTAGTGAACAAACTCTTGATACACAAGATGGTGTTGATTTTGTTTATAACAATTATAGTTTAGATGTTGTTTCTGATTTATACAAAGGTTTATTAGAAAGGGATTAGATTTTTTGAAAACAGTAGCTATTATTTTGATACGTTCTGGTTCTGAGGGTTTACCAAATAAAAATATTAAAGAGTTTTGTGGTAAACCTCTTTGTTTTTGGACAATACGACAAGTTTTGGAGTCTAATTCTTTTGATGAGGTTTGGGTATCGTCGGATTCTGAGCAGTATTTAAACTTATGTGATAGTGAATTTGGTAATTCATGTTCTTACTTGTTAAGAGATGAAAACTATGCTTTGAATACGTCAACAACATTTGAGACGTTGGAAAACATGTTTTCTAATATGAAAGATGATTTTATCTTTATGAATTTACAAGTTACATCCCCTTTAAGAACTGTAGATCAAATTAAAGAAGCTTTAAATTTGTTTAGAGAATCTAAAGCTCATCATTTAGTTTCATTCACTAAGGTTGATAAAAGTAAATCTTTGTATATGGATAAGACTGAAAACGATTGGTTAGTGCCAAGTTGTCATGGTGGTTCTTATCGAAGACAAAATGAACCTGAAAAGTGGTATCCGACAGGATCCATTTGGGTTTCAACGAAAAACCAATATTTAAAAGACAAAACGTTTTATACAAGCCAAACAAAATTGTTTGAGACTTCAAAGTTGCATAGTTTTGAAATTGATGATATACTAGATTTTGAAGTTTGTGAGTCTTTGTTTTTAAAATATTTTAAAAATAAGTAAGACGGAGTTTATTTGATATGTTTTTATTTTTATGTACTACACCTTTGCAAGTTCGTATTGCTCAATTTTTAAGTCAAAAACATGAAACTTCACTTTTAATTTACATTACTGAAAAATCAAGATTTGATACACTTAGTGATGTTGCTAAAGAGAAACAAATCTATTATGCTTCTAAATGTGATCTTTGGTTGAAGTGGAATTCTATTGACGATTTAAATGTTTTGAGTTCTGAATTTCAAAGTTTTAGTGGTGTCTATTATGCATCTTTTGATAATTTGTTGATTGCAACTTTTGTAAAACAAAATGAGGGTGTGCCTTGTTTTAGTTTTGATGATGGTTTAGCTGATGTGTATAGGAAAGGTATTTATACTAAAGGTTCAGCAACTTTTCTAAAAAATAAGACATTAAAACATTACACTCTTTATGATAGTGAACATCATGTCATATCAAAAAATAAGTTGGTTAAACTTGATGTAAATAAGATTTTCGAATTTCCAAACCAAGCTAAATCTCAAACGGAGTTAAAGGATAAATTAAGAATTATGCTTGGTGAGGAAATTTGTGTTGATCCTGAACTTGCAGTTAATTTTAATCAACCGTATTTAGATAGTTTAGATGTAGATATTTATTTACCTCACCCAAATTCTCGATTTGAAATTGATTCTGAAAAAGTTGAATCAACTCCACTTATTTTAGAAGATTATTTAAAACAAAAACTCAATGAGTATAAAGAAGTTGAAATTTACCATTTTTCCTCATCGTCTTCTATACATTTGAAAGATATAGAAAGGTTGACCTTTATTGGTATTAAAATTAAACCTTTAAACTCACTACAAACAGAAATGGAAGGGATGGGCGCTTTCTTTAAAAATCTCCCCATTAGATTTACATTATAGAAAAAGGATGGAAACATGTTTAATCGAAATAGAAATAAAAAAGAATACTTTTCTTTACGAAAATTTAAAGGTGTAGGTCTTGCATCTGCATTAGTTGGTCTTGCTATTTTTGGTAGTGGTTCTGTGTCGGCAGAAGAAATCACAACAGGCGTAACTCGTGACGGTGGTGTCACAACAATAACAGCTGATGGTGTTACTGCTAAGTTCAAGGATAGTCATGTTACTATTGTTGATAATGAACAAGATGGATATACTGTCCCTGATCCTGCAAGTCAGTCTTTTCAAGTTTTGAATAAAACTGTAACAGCAGAAAAAGAAAAGCAAGTTTTAGCTGAGGAAGAGTCTAATTTTAAAGATGAAACTACAGAAAATCATGTTTTGACAGGCGATGTTATTGTAGATTACAAAACTAAAGATGATGAAACCGTTAAAGAAAGTAGCACTGTAGCTGCGAATACTATTGAAGGTGTAGCAACCGAAAAAGAAGTATCATCTGCGGTTCGTGGTGACTTTGGTCGAGTTATTAAAGGTGGTTCTTTAGATAATGAGTTTTCTGAAGTAGACAGTGACTTGCTTAAACAAGGGATTAGCTCTTCAAACGCGGTATCACCAGTGAAATTAACCAAAGGTGATTCTACTTACTACAAGATTGACACTCAGGTAGATGCTAATAAATTGGAATATTTCAAATGTTGAAATGAATGATGTTCATGAAGATTTGACAACTCATTTACTTCATAATGAAGATGGTTCAGTTAAATATTCAAATATTCAAACGGGCTCTAAAATTTGGGTTGTGGAAGAGCTAGAAGATGGTTCTTATGGTAAGTTCACAACTATCACAAAAACGGATACTATGGATAATGACTCTGTAATTTCAGATTTCAAAAATGCGTTACCAACTGCTCAAAACTTTACAGATGTTAATGTAAAAGCTGCTGGTGGTATCCAAAAACCAGACTATTTGCTTGTTTTGGAACGTAACAAGTTTGCTCGTATTGAGAAGATTACTACAGGTGGGATTACAGGTGCCTTTATTGCTCAAGATGTAACAAGTAATCCGAATACACTAGTGCCTAATTCTAGTTTGACTGATTATGTTAAGTCTCAACTATTTCAAGGTTTCATTTCTAAACAAGACGCTTTAAAAAAGATAGCAGAACTTAAAAAGACACCAAAATTTGAAGCAAAAGATTCCGAAGGTCGTCCAACAAAAAACCTAACTTTAGGTATTAATGGTACTACAAGTACCGAAGGTGATGCTTCATCTTATCTAGAAGATACTGTTGGTCTTGAATCTGCTATTACTAACTCAGATTCTAAGTTCTATAATGTTTATGATGCAATCAATGGTTTGGGTGCGTATAAAGGAACGCCTATTCCTTTTGTTGCCGAGCGTGAATTAACAGGCGCAAATAAAGATTTGACTGTTGATTACATTTGGAATCATTCTACAGATAAACCTGCAACTCTAACTCCTGAGTTGCGTGCAAGTTTAGAAGCTGAAATCGCAAAAGTTAATGAACATAAGCAAATCAAACTAGTGCTGTTTATGAGACAGAAGTACCTGAAGGAGTTAAATTTGAGCGTATTGTAGTTCAGTTTGTAAGTGATACGGATAATTTTACTTGGAAACAAATCAATGGTGTTCCTACTTTATATGTGCAGGACTCAGACGGTAATGATCATGAGGGTAGTGGTATTTATGGTGAATATACTGTTAATGGTCAAAAACACCGTGTAAGGATTTCTAATATGAAACCCTTCTCTGTAAAGCGTACACTTAGTGGTTTATTTAACACAGAATACAACGACATCTTCATGGTAAACCGTGCTTACAAGAAAGTTGACTCTTCAGCTCATGTAACTAACATTTACTCTAAAGAGCAAACTGAGTCTTCTGAAACTCGTGGTACTACGACTGTTAAGTATGTAGACGAAGAGGGTAACACCCTTAAAGAAGATGCAACTGGACCAGATGGTGTAGTTAAAACGGATTTCGTTGATTTTTACATGAATAAGGAAGGTCAACGTGTAGATGTTAAATATAGAACAATTCCAACAGATAATACTTATAACGTATCCACGGAACAATACAAACCAACTTCTTTAGAAAAAGACGGTAAGGTTTATGGGTATCTCCGTACTGATGGTGATGAAACAGGTAAACTTGTTGAAGGTAACACGGTAATCACTTACGTTTACAAGGTTAAGAAAGCCCCTCTAAACGTAAACTACTATTTAGAGAACACAACAACTTCTCTAGCACCTAGTGAAACTCAAGCTGATTTGCCAGTTAAGTCTGACTACACTACTCAAGCTAAAGATATTCCTTCTAAAACTGAAGTCCAAGACTTACCAGAGAAAACAGTTACGACAGTTACTACTTATGAGTTGGTAGCTACTCCAGATAATGCTAATGGTAAAATTGCTGAAGGTGGTACAACTGTTAATTATTTCTATCGTGCAGTTGAAAAAGTGACTGAGGTTGCTAAACAGGCTCCAGTAACAGTTAATTACTATAAAGAAGGAACTACTGAAAAACTTGCTGATACGATTGAACAAGGTCAAAAAGATATTGGATCAAATTATACTACTGAATCAAAAACAATTCCAGATAAAGTAGAAGTTCAAGACCTTGAGGATAGAGTTATCACTAAAACAACATCTTATGAATTGGTATCTGAACCAACTGATAAGGAAGGTAAAGTACCTGTTGGTGGAAAAGTAGTTAATTACTTCTATCGTGAAGTGGTTAATACTGAAACTGTTATGAAGAAAGCACCTGTGGTTGCAAATTACTACATTGATGGTACAACTATTGAATTAGCTGCGTCTGATAATCAAGGTGATCAAAATATTGGTAGTGATTATACAACACGCACTAAGGTCATCGAACCTAGAACTGTTGTAGAAAATGAAGATGGTCTGACAGTGACTCGTACAGTGTCTTATGAATTGGTTGAAACTCCTGCTGATAAAGAAGGTAAAGTGCCAGTTGGTGGTAAAATTGTAAACTATTACTACCGTGAAGTTGTCAAAGAGGTTGCGAAACCAAATGATGTTCCTAAAGTAGAAGTACCAGAATACAACGAACCAATCGGAACTGTACCAAATGATGCTCCTAAAGTAGAAGTACCAGAATACAACGAACCAATCGGAACTGTACCAAATGATGTTCCTAAAGTAGAAGTACCAGAATACAATGAACCAATTGGAACTGTGCCAAATGATGCTCCTATAGTTGATATTCCAGAATACAATGAGCCTATTGGAACTGTACCTAATGATGCTCCTAAAGTAGAAGTACCAGAATACAATGAGCCAATTGGAACTGTGCCAAATGATGCTCCTATAGTTGATATTCCAGAATACAATGAGCCTATTGGAACTGTACCTAATGATGCTCCTAAAGTAGAAGTACCAGAATACAATGAGCCAATTGGAACTGTGCCAAATGATGCTCCTAAAGTAGAAGTACCAGAATACAATGAGCCAATCGGTAAGCCAGGTATTCCTGAAATCCATGAGAAACCAGAATTGGTAATCCCTGAAGTACCTACTAAACCTGTTGAACCATCTAAATCTGTTCCAGTTGAAAACAATGCTCCTGTTAAGGAGAACATGCTCCCAAATACAGGTGGTGGTGATTCAAGCATCCTTAGTCTTCTAGGTGGATTGTCATTGACAACCTTACTAGGATTCGTTTCTAGAAAACGTAAATAAGATTAAAAAAAAAGCTATCCCAAAAGGATAGCTTTTTTACCGTTTTTTGAACCCTAAAATGATATGGTAAGAATCATTTTTCTTTTTTTGACATCCACATTTGACATAAGAGGTTCTGGTCACAATTTTTTGTGTTAAAAGGAGCTTTTTCAATCTTTGGCACAATTCTTTTGGGATATAACCAATATGGGTGTCATTGACAAAAACCTTGATGGCATTTTTGTCGTAAGGATTTTTTGGTTCAAAATAAAGTTTCACATTGTGGGAAACGTTTTTCTTTAATTGATTGTGAACCGTTTTGATATCGTCTTTTGGTCGAAATGAGGTTCCGACAACTTTGAAATCAATGGAATGATTGTTAATTTTTCGATAATTTACGGGCATTTTCTGCACCACCTCTCTAGGAGCTTCTAAAATGCTCTCTAACGCATTTTAAATCGAAATGATATAATCATTCGACTTACTAAGAAAAAGCTCTCAGTGGTCAAACTGGGAGCTCTCAGATGTATTTGACGTTGGAATTGGATTGTGAAAAAATAGGATGATGTCGTAACATCATCCCGTCAAAATTTTTGAAGTTTTATTTGTACAGTTATTATATCGTAAACTCTTTGGTTTGTCAATGTTCTAACTTTGTGCAAGTTCAATCAAACCAAATGCAATTCCTGTGAGTGAACTACCACGACTTATATTTCATTTAGAGGTCATGGCTTCTTGGGAAGAGTGTACAGTTTCGTTATAAGTTCGTCCTATCGACCATCTTATAACCAGAGCTCCACTTATTGACCAAGCTAACCCCGTGGTCCCCACGGTTTTTATAATAAAGTTTAGGAAATCATTTCTAAACCTTTGTTTTTAATGTTAATAGCTGCATTGATGTCACGGTCGTGGTGAGTACCACAGTTATTACAAGTCCATTCACGAATAGATAAAGCTTTTTTACCATCTTTATGGTTACAGTGTGAACAAATTTGACTAGATGGATACCATTGGTCAATTTGTACAAATTCTTTACCATATCGTTCACATTTGTATTCAACCATGTTTACAAACATAGACCATCCGACATCAGCTATTGATTTAGATAATTTACTATTTTTAATTAAGTTATGGACTTTTAAAGTTTCCATTACGACATAGTCGTGGCTTTTGACTACTTTAGTAGAAACTTTATGTAAGTTATCTAAACGTCTGTTTTTAATTTTATTATGAATTTTAGCTACTTTATGTTTTTTTGTTTCTGATAATTTTTACAATCTTTCAATGGTTTTTTGAAAATTATTTTGTCCAGATCACCATTTTCATTATAAACACGTTCTTTGATGTTATTTTCAAAACGTCTACTTAGAATACGTTGTTCTTTACGTAGTTTATTTTGTAATTGACGAAAAATGTTTTGGATTATCATATTTTTTTCATTATCAGAAGTAATAGCTAAATGCGTTAAACCTAAATCAATACCAACTATGTTATCTTTTAGATAAAAATAGTTTCTTTTCGATTGTCAGGAACATCATATAAAAATAGATGCTGTATAATAACCACTAGGTATTTGTTCGATTGTTACAGATTTAATTAAACCTTCTATTTGTCTATGTAAAACAATTTTAATACCTGATTTGAATTTAGGTAAAATTAGTTTATTGTTTTCAATTCGAATAGTATTTTTTTGTTTATGGTTATTGGTTTTTATAACTAAGTTTAGAACGTGATTTCTTTTTAAATTTTGGTTTATCAAAGTGATCTTTATTGTTTTTTTATAATTACGAAAAAGCTTGTTTCAAATTCATTTGGCTATTAGCTAAAGCTAATGAATCCACTTCTTTTAAAAATGGATAATCTTGTTTGTAATAAGCTGGAGTTGTAATCAAATCATTATCATAAAAGTCACCTAACATTTTGTTGTATACAAATCGTGCACAACCAATGGTTTTATTGATTAAAAATAGATTGGTTTTTATTAGGGTAAATTCTATATTTGACAGCTGTTAACATTATTTTTCACCTTGGTTCAAAATATAGTTTTTAACAACTTCAATTTGAGTAGAGCCTGTTGAATTTACATAAAAACCACGTGTCCATAAAGAATCTTGATATAACTTTGATTTTATTTCAGGTAATTCTTTTTTAATCAATCTTGAACTAGCTGTTTTAGCAGCGTTCACGTATTTATTTAAGTTGGTTGATGGACTAATTGATAAAATTGTATGAACATGATCTTTATCATAATTCCATTCAATTATTTTAACATCATGTGATAAACCTATTGTTTTAAAAATTTCTTTAATTTGGTTAGATATAGTGTCATCAATGACATCACGTCTATATTTAACTACTAGAACTAGATGTAATGTAATACTGTATACCGAATGTTGTGTTTTGCGATACATATTCTATTCCTTAGTTATATTTTAGTTATATACTAATTATATCACAAAAGAATATTCTTGTAAAGCAAAAATTGAAAATTCATCCACGATTTATAGAAGTCATGGAATTCTTTTACTTTTAGTTAAAATTTACTGGCATTTTTATATAACCTCTTTAAGAGCTTCTAAAATGCTCTCTAACGCATTTTATATCGAAATGATATAATCATTCGACTTAATAAGAAAAAGCTCTCAGTGGTTAAACTGGGAGCTCTCAGATGTATTTGTGACGAAAGTTGTTTCTAACTTTGTGTCAGTTCGATTAAACCAAATGCAATACCTGTTATTAATCCACCAATGTGTCCGACGAGGCTTACATTTGTGCTTGTAAATGTGTAAAACAGGTTAATCGCAATGATAGTAATATATACACTGCTGATATTTCTTAGGACTGGATTTCTTTTGTTAAAAATTTGAATTAATAATAAGCCAAACAATCCATATAGCGCAGTAGATGCACCAGCAGTGATGGTGTCGGGATTGAGCATCAAAACTGCAAAGTTACCACCAATTCCTGAGAACAAATAGATTAATGCAAATTTTGTATGACCTAAAATGGACTCAATTAATGGACCTAATGTGATTAACAAAATCATGTTAGAAAGTAAATGGTCAAATCCAATGTGGACAAAGATAGGTGAGATCAACCGCCACCAATCGGTTGGTGAGAAATATGCGCCCAAAATGGCACCGTTTTCGTATAAAACTGTATTCGAGATATTTACACCGTATGTGTAGGTGATATATGTGAACCAAATTATGGATAAACTGGCAAATAAAATGGTTATGTAAGGGATTTTTCTTGTCAAAATTAGAAGTCCTTTCTAATATCAAAAAAAGGAAGTTATTTATGCTTCCTTTTATTTAGTTGGTTTCAAAAGATTATTTTAATTTTAAAATTTTATTCATCAATATTTTAAGTGCAATCTGTTTTTGTTCTGTATTCCATGATTTCTTAGGATTTGTTCGTTTAATAATCATAATGAGACCCCCTTTTTTAAGCTTTTGTTTGTTTGTTCGTGGTGAAGCTTTCAGAACCCAATTAGGTAACATTTTTGACAAAACAGACCGTCGCAAATGTTTATGCCAACACCGAATGGTGATAGTTTTTTTTACAATATAATTATACCATAATTGTTTTCTCGTGTCTAAAAAAATGCTCATTTGAGCATTTAGAACCATTTTAATTATGTTTACATTAAAATTTTGAGTTTATCTGTTTTTTCTAATTCGATAGCTTCTTTTTGAACGTTTAGGGTTATATTTCCTTCTTTTTTTATAAAAATTCGTTTATGTTAAATTCATTTTCTATTTCTTTACGCATTTTATTTATGAGTAATGCTTGCATACGCGCAGAATATTTTGTATCAGAAGCTATGCGTATGAATTCTTTATTTGCTTCTCTGAAATTATCTTGAAAAATGCTTGCCATACTATATAACCTCCAAAAATTAAAAAAATTTTTCATAATTCTTATATGATATAATATATCATATAATTTTTTTAAATGTCTAAAAAAATGTTAAAAACCATTCTAACCATGTGAATTTTAATTGTTTTTTTGAAATTCTTTTTGCAAATTTCGATAGCTTTTTTTATTTTTCTTTTTTTGGTGGCTAGGTATTTGGTATCGAACTTGTTTTTTTGTCAAATGAACGATTAAAATGGTGTTTTTAGAGTTTTCATCAATCACAGTATATTCTGTGGTGATGAATTCATCTTCTTTATTATGGTAACCAAAGTTTTTTTGATTTTTGTGTGGAATTTTTTTAGTTTATTTAGGTTATAAACTAAATGTTCTAAAATTGAAGATTTATTGTTTGCGTCTAAATCTGTTTCAGGTTTGATAACGATTGGATTAAATTCAATCGTTTCTTCTTTTTCTTCAACCTGAATTTCTTTTTTAGGTTCTTCAATTTCTTTAACATCATCAACCGTTTGCTTGCTTGTTAATGGTTTTTTTTCAATTTTATCAATCGTTTTTTTAACATGCTTATCTTTTTTGATAATTGGTTTTTCTTCTTCAATTTTTTTTGTTGATTTTGGTGTTGATTTGTTTTCAGTTTTATTTTCATCTTCGTCTGAAAACAATAGACGATACAATGGATCTTCAATATTTTGATTTGATTTTGTTGAAAATGCTGTGCTCATTATTTTTGTCTCCTAAAAAAATAGGAACCTAACGTTGAACGTCAGATTCCTTGTTTATTACATGCAATTTATTTGTTTCTCATACAAATCGTTTACATGATTTATATCGATTTCGCAAGCGAAATCAAACACATATCGATTTTTAGCTTGCTAAAAATTTGTTGAAATCTTTTTCAGATACAGGTTTATTAGCCTTGAAATAAAGCTGATCTGTATCAACATAACGTTTTGCTTCATCTACTGAGATTTGGTAGTCACGACCAAACATACGAACTGAGACTTTACCGTCAACGACGGGTTTTTTATTCAAAATAACCATTTTGAAAGCTCCTTTATAAATATTTTTTCTAAAAAAATAGCGCTAAGATAGCGCCATTATAACCATTTTGTTCTAACCGACCACCATGGTTGGTGAGATTGCGTTTTTCGAAAGGATAGTGGATGTGCAATCTTAGTTCCACTGTCAATTTATGAACAAGATCGCAGTAAAGCGAAATTTGAACAAAGTTCGGTCTTTGATATTTCTTTGAAAAAGAAAAACCCGTATCAAAGACCTATGGAATCTGACGGAATCGAACCGTCGACCTTTATACTAGTTTCTAATAAGGAGACATGCCAATGGAGAGACAGTGTTTTGATTGAAACTAGTATGACGCTCTACCAATCTGAGCTAAGATTCCGAAAGGAGTGCGCTAAAAGTGGTATATTTTAGCGCAAAAATTCATGAAACATCACGAAAAATTTCAAGTAAAAGCCATGTAAGTCTTTCTAAATTAATTTTTCTAACAGTTTAACGTCATGCTTGGGACGGAAACATTCTAATACGTTAATTATATCGACTTTTCGAAGAAAAGTCAAATAAAATTGTTTTTAGAATGTTAATTGATTTTAGATTTCAACCATTTTAGACATAAGGAACCATCTAGGTAACTAGGTGGTTTCACAGATTTTGGAAGTTTGTTTAAGTAGAATTTTTCTAAATCACTGATTTTTGTAATGGACTTGTTTTTACAAATGTCAACAAGTTCTTCATCAAACAAAAAGATATTGGGTTTGATTTCGGTGACAAAATCATAACCCAATTCTTTAGCAAAATCATCTAATGTTTTGATGATAAGTTTATTTGTATCTTTTTCTTTCCAAAATTTGTTTTTATCTAACGTGTCCATAAAATCTTGGTCTGTGTAGACCGTATTTGTTTTTGGATTGTATATAGCCATCTTAAGCCACATTTTCGATATAAAACTCTTGGTTTCGAAGGAATGTTTCAAAGTTTGATTTGATGATGTTGTCATTTTCCATGTTTTCATATTGTGAGACAAGGAAAGCAGCATACAAGTTCTTTTGAACTTCAAAACCGTCAATATTGATTGATTTCAAGTGAGCTTTATTTTCAATCGTTTCTTTAGAAGCGTGATTGTATTCATATGGGTTGAAATCTTTGTTGGTAATGACTTGAGTTTCTTTGTTTTGGAACTCTGCTTTATATAGAAGTTGTTGAATAAACATAGCAGGAGCGTGTGAGTTGATGGTTTTACCTGCACGTTTTTTAGACAAGTTTTTACCAGTTGCTGATTTTCTATCTTCTTTTGATCTTTCTTTTAGCTTTTCAAAGTTTGATTGACGGATGATAAATTTATCACCCATTTGGACAATCGCATTTGCCAATTCTTTGTGACTCAATTTTCTGTATTCAGCTTGCTTGCGTTTTAGGTCAGCTAAAGCGTGTTTTGTCTCAAGATAACCTTTTGAGTTGACCCAAATTTTCTTACCTTTCTTGATGGTACCATCAGGATTGTAGTTATCTGGATTATTAGCAATGCGTTGACGAGTCAATTTTCGTGATAGACGTCGAATTTCTTTGTCAAAGTTTTGAAGACCTGGTGCAAGTGGAAGAATTTTAACTTCATTAGGTGTTGAAATAGCAATCTTTGTCAAACCAACGTCAATCCCAACAGTACCTTTGATGTAGTTATCTAATTTTTGAGGTGGAATCCCATCAAAAATCATTTGAACGTAATATTGGACTTCACCGTTTTCAAATTTGCGTAGAATACGGTTGTATTTGAATTTGTTTTCAAAGACACCTTTTTCAAATTCATCATTTTTATAAATAACTGGGACTTCAATCTTTTTGTCTTTGGTTCCCATTTTTAGGACTCCGTTTCGGATGGTGATAGCACAGTCTTTGATAGCTTCGATAGACGAAACTTGAGCGAATTTATTTACTTTTTTGGCACCTTTGTTGAATTTTACTTTTTCATAAGCATTCCAAGCACGTTCACCTAGTTTGATGGAAACGTCAGAAGGAATATAACTGCTATAATTTCTAGCATTTCGATAGTCATTAGCATATTTTGTGAAGGTGAATTTACCCACGATATCGTAATCTTCATCAAGTTGTCTAAAGATTGGTTTAGCTTCAGCTTACAATTCTTTGATTTTTTTCTTCAAAGGTTTTGTGAGCGCATTGATTTGAGTCTGTTCTTTTTTAGGTTTTTTCTTCAAATCAAGTTCCAATTCAGCAATCTGATCTTTTAGAGCGTGGACTTGACGGTAAATTTTTTTGATTTGTTTATTTCGAGGGTCTTTTTTCTGTTTTTCAGCTCGTTTGACAATTTCTTGAATGGTTCTTCGGTAAATATCTTGAGCCATTTTAAAACGTCGATTTAGTTGTTGTTTTACTTTGTTGTTAGCGTCTAGTTTTAATGTGTATACGAACATGTTTTATCTCCTTTGATTTTTGAATATTTCTAAGAATAAAATAGGTGCAATTGATTGCACCTTAAGGCGACAAAAAAATAAGTAGTTCACGAATGTGGACTACTTATATGTTTTTGATTTAATTTTTTTTATTTATTGATGATATTTATCGTTCGCTGAATCACTTTTGGTTGTAATAAGAGGTGTAAAATGTACACTTTTAGTATCATGTCATTTAGAATGATTTTAAAACAATTGAGGTTTTATCTTGTCTAATCTCTTCCTTTTAGTACCATGTTGTTTATAAGGGTTCTAAAATTTGTTGTTTTAGTAACACTAACAGCAACGCCTTTTGACATCACGTTATTCAGAATAATTCCAAAATCTTATTTTAACATGATTTTTGATTAACTAAAACTGTCTCTTGTTAGGTAACTAATTTTTGAAAATCAGACATTGCTAAACAAGCAAAGAGTAGTAGTTGTATCAAATTCGGACGCAAGACACTAAGTGAAATTAACGCGTCTAAGGTCACCAAATTGACCTATATACACCGTATGAGAATCGAACTCATGTTACTGTTGTGAAAAGACAGTGTCTTAGCCACTTGACCAACGGTGCTAATATGTGGCTGAGAAGTAGTGCGCACTAACTCTCACTTACCCCAGTCGCATCTGCAACTGAACCACAAGATGTTTTACAAATTGTATATAAAATATACAATTCAACCTGTTTTATCTACACTTCGGATACACTAGGAAACCTTTGACCAGTATCTATGTGAAATGTGTAGCCATCTCACAAACTGCCTTAGAACAAAGTCCGTGGACTTTATTAACTAGTATAGTTCTAAGATTGGAGTAATGGGAATCGAACCCACGCATTTCGGTCATCAAGACCTATCCTTACCGCTTGGATATACTCCAACCAATCTTTATCTGAAGCTGATTGGTTGCTTCTACGCTTCTTGTCGCGAACTTTGAGCGTAACGAGGGTTCTTTAACTTAAATTTTGTCATTCCCTAAATGACCTTATTGAAAACTAAATTTCAATACTGAAATAATCGGAGTCGAACCGAAATTTGTATTCCAAAGTTAATACAGTATTTCGTTAATTTTATTTGATTTAATCAAGGTCTTGCGAGGTCTTGCGTATTTGGTAGCATGTTAACGATTTCAATGCATCTTGATGTTTTTTGTTTTTGGTGACATGATATTTAAAATGATTTCAAAACCTTTTTTTAATACTTTGAAATAGTTCTCTAAATTTTGGTACCATGTTGTTTAGAATGATTTCGAAACTGATATTAAAAAGTTTATCAATATTATTTACTTTTGGTACCATATTATTCAGAATGATTCCAAAACAGTCTAAAGCTGATAAATCATCTAATTCTTCTTTTGGTACCATGTTATTCAGAATGATTCCAAAATCTCAGTTTAACATGATTTTTGAGTAACTAAAACTGTTTCTCATTAGATAACTAATTTATGAAAATTAGCCATTGCTAGACGAGTAAAGAGTGGTAGTTGTATCAAATTTGGATACGATTTCACTTAGTAAAATTAACGTATCCAAGGTCACCAAATTAACCTTATAAAAAACTCAATCACGCTTCCGTCTGATGGGACCTGCTGGATTCGGACCAGCGACACTCAAGGTTTTGACGCCTATGTTGTGGTCGGTTGTCTTCTCTCACCGACGTGTACCTTTCGCTTGAAAGATAGGAATTGCCACATACCAAAAATCCCGTTCGACTATATGATTGAAACAGACTCTGAGGGAATCGAACCCCCATCCATGGTTTTGGAGACCACTATAATAGCCATTATACGAAGAGCCTAAATACGAAGAGCAAGAAATTTGCTCTAAGAACTTTTGAAAACCTCTTTCAAGGATTTCACGCCGTTGTGGCACAGAATAGTTTGAGTATTTTTAGGTCTTACTCAGGACAAAGGAAGATGTGGGATTCGAACCCACGCGCCGTTTTACCGACCTGACGGTTTTCAAGACCGTTCCCTTAAGCCAGACTTGGGTAATCTTCCAAATATGAGAGTGTAAAGTTAATTACTAATAGTGATCTTTCTTTTAAATTTTTGAAGATTGTCTTCACACTCTTAGCGGAACGAATGGGGTTCGAACCCATGTACGACATTTCTGCCGCCTAACACGTTAGCAATGTGTCCTCTTAACCAACTTGAGTATCGTTCCTGAATAATATTTTTTTTTGACTTTTCACATCAAGCCAATCACGTTTGGGTTTATGTTGAATAAATTAATTTGAAATTATTTAAACATATATATCTTCTGATTCTCTACTTTTTGTATCATATTAAATAAAATGGTTTTAAAATAGAAAAATGGCTTTGGCTCTGTAACACTTATTTTTGGTATCATGTTAAATGTTAAACAAATCTAAAACCTCAGATCTTTTGGAACTATGTTGAACAAACTATTTCCAAATCCAAAACACTTTGGATCTGAACTACGCTTCTCAAACACTTTTGGAACCATGTTAAACAAACTATTTCCAAAACCTCGATTCAACATGATTTTGTGTAACTATTATTATTTGTCATAAGTTATTTCTGACGAAACATTGCTTGTTGACTAAAGAATAATATTTGAATACAAATTCAGATGCCATTCAAACAATATTGAATTAAGACATCCAAGGTCACCAAATTGACCTTAAAATAATTAGCGCCCAAACAGGCAAGACAGCGCTTGAATCTCGATGCTACCCTGTTCATCTAGTTGAGATTGTTTTAGACAGAGGGAAAACCCTCACCAAAATTTTGATTAAATATAAGGGGAATAAGTCCCCAACAAAATTTTTTAAACGTGGGTCCAGCCCACGAATACAAATATTCTATCGATTTTTGGTACAAAAATCAATATGAATAAAATCGGTTTTCCCCAACGAGGTCTTCACCGAAAACCCTAAACAAAGCTTGTTATTAAACCTGTGGGTAGTCTAAAAACTTTATAACGCTTAAGTATACTCTGGGTAACACTTTAATGTGACGCATCAGAATCGAACTGACTAACACTTGTGCCACAAACAAGCGGCTCACCATTTTGCCTTACGCCACCATAATAAAAATGATGTAGCTGATTGGTATAGTGCTATACCAATCACTTTCCCCAAACGCGTCCGCATCCAGACTACATCGTAACAACATATCTTCCTAACAGCGAGGATGCTATGTTGTCACCAAGTATACTTGGGGAGAAAGAACCCACTAGAGCAGATTCTCTCCATAATCCCATGCCGATTAACGGGTTTGAACCGCTGACCCTCTGATTACAAATCAGATGCTCTGCCAACTGAGCTAAATCGGCTTACTAAGTTTGTGGTCGAGCACTTAGAAAACTCGTCAAAGGATTCCAACCCTTCGAAGAACACACCTCACGGTTAACCAATCTCATTAGGTTCCAAGTGTCTTGGATTTATGTGTTTTTTATTTAAGGATTCTCACCTAAAGACCTTCTACCAAAGCCTTTCTCCGTCGAGTATTGAGCATACTCAGCCAACTTTGTTACTGCTTGGTTTTTGCGAGTAGTTGACCTAGAGTTTCTTTTTGGAAAAGAAACTTGAACCTTTTTTTTGTAGCTGAGAGGTTCGTGCGCACGTCCTCTCACTTACATCAATCGACAAGCGCGACTGAACTACATGATTTGAAAAGGGGATCTAGTCCCCGAAAATTGCTCGATACTGAGGATTTTGAGCGTTCACCTCAGTAATTTATTTTCTTGGTTTTTTACTTAGGGGTCAAGGGGTGGAAAAGACAGACCGCTGCCAAACTTGCGCCTTGCATCCACCTAGTTGTAATGTACACTCAACTAGGATTTACCGCCTGAGTTTAATGACTTCATCGGGATATTGGTCAATTTTTTTGCCAACTTTGTTTAGGCATGGTATCGCCTAGAGCAGTTATGGTGACTTACTCAGGTCTATTTTTGCCAACTTTATAAGCAATGCTTGACGGCGATGGTATCTCCGTTGGTTTAAGGTTAAGCCTAACGAAACAGTTTGGGTTGTCATATTTAGGACAGTTCTTTATCGCTCTCGCTTAATTGGTGGACGAACACGATCTTTGTTTACAATCTAGGTGATTTATACCCCACAACCTAGAATGTGGCAAAATTTAACGAACCGAATCATTTATATCCCACCCCATCGGCAAGTGGCAAAATTTGCAAGTTTAATTAACTTATTGTAAGTCTATTGTAACAAATAATTTAAATATTGTCAACTATTTTTAAAGTCGGACACGAGACTCGAACTCGCACATATCGGTTTTGCGGATCGACGCCTTTAACCTTTCAGCCAATCCGACAATTATTTTGAAATAAATGCGTTCACAATTGTTGAACTATGATTGAAAATGACATAAGTTGATAAAATTAAAAGAATTGTGACATATATGGTGAATAAGATATCCCCAATCTTATTTTCGTGTCTAATGGACGAACTACAAATGTCAATATGGATCATCAGGAAATACCAATTCAATCCACCAACAGCAAATGATAATAATAATACTTTTTCAGGTCCAAACGCAAAGTTCACTAACATATGTGTTATGAACCAAATCGGAAGTGAAATTAAAGAACTTATATATACGTATCTGTCTAGTATATGTTTGAGTTTTTTTGTCATAATCGGTTTCATTTTTTTTAGTAAGAAGTGGTAGTGGTCATATCAAGTGGCGATATCAAAATTTACAACAAGATGTAATAGATCTTTAGTTTCGTTATATTCCAAATGAGATGTAGAGCCTTGAATATTAGTTAAACCATATTGTGGGTCACAATAACCTTTTATCTCTGAATATACAAATGTATCTTCTGGAAATTGTTGAAGAGCTTCAATTAATTCTTTGACTGTCATGTTGTTTGTCTCCTTTTTGTAAAAAAAAACCACAAACCCTTCGAACGCTTGTTCTACTTCGGGTTTGCTCGATCCGACATGTCGCTACTATGTCGGTGATTGCGCAGGAGGGATTCGAACCCACGACCTACAGGGTATGAACCTGCCGAGCTACCGCTGCTCTACCGCGCATTGATATTATATTTTGAATTATAAGACGGGCATAGTTTAACTTTTGAAATGTTGAATTTTGATGGATGGATTTTATCTTAGTTATCAAAAAAATTAAAAATTAGTACTTTATTATTATGTCAATTTTTAACTTCGAGAAGCCCGCATTTTGGCATTATGTTAAATAAAGTAGTTCCGAAAACTCGTTTCAACATGATTTTGTTTAACTATTATTGTTTATCATAAGTTATTTCAAAAGGAATATTGCTTTTTGACTAAAGAATAATAGTTGAAAACAAATTTAGATACAATTCAAACAGTATTGAATTAACGTATCCAAGGTCACCAAATTGACCTTATGAGATAATAAGTTGTGAATTGGGTTCACAATATAGGTATCGAGAGAATTGAACTCACCATTTAGATTCAACTATCTCAAATTCGATTATTTGCAACTAACCAAATTGAATATTGATTGGAGAATCCGATCTTTAAACAACCATTTACGTTATTTGTTTAGACCTTCCATTATCATAAAAATCAAACTGTTATTAACGGCGATTTTTATTAGATACCCATGTACCGTACAGGAATCGAACCTGTGTTTCAACCGTTGATTGGAGCGTCTTACCACTAAACGAACGATACAAATAAATTTTGAGCTACTTGACTACCTCAGTCGTTTCACTCAGGATTAGATTAGCAAGACAAAAATCCAACCCTAGTGGAAATCAATTAGTTTTTCAACGTTCCAGAAGTCTCTTGTTAGACTCGGTTGATGCCATATGTGTTCATTCACTCACTAATGATTTCGAAATGATAAAATAGCTAGGATTATCATTTCTTTTTCAGGTTTACCACCAAACCTCAATTCACCGTTTATCGGGTTTTACAGTGAATCGATTGAACTCCACCAACAGGGTTCGAACCTGTGACATTCTGATTAACAGTCAGATGCTCTGCCGACTGAGCTATAGTGGATAAATTAGTTTTTATTTGCTGCTATCAAACAAAAACTAAAATGCTGTAGCAGACGTCCCTACAACTAGTCATGCCATTGACCTGGTTTTAACTCAGGATATCCAAAACCTTTGAGTCTACGTTCTGTTGATGCCACAATGTGATCAGTTGGATTTTTCGCTGATCGGTATAGCGACATAGCAAGTATAAACCTAAATGATAAGGACGGTCTTGAACCGCCTTCCTAGAGATTAACGTTACCTTTCTCTTTTGCATCACCCTCAAATGCTTCTTATCATAAAAGAATTTTGAAAATACGATTCCGACGGGATTCGAACCCGCGATCTCTGCCGTGACAGGGCAGCGCGATAACCAGCTTCGCTACGGAACCTATTTACCAAACAATTTCGCAGCATGACTTGGTGGAAATTGTGTGGTTATTTATATAGTATTATGTAATTATCCAAAACGTGTCCATCACTTTTTTTGTTAGTTTCGAACCTAACTTCAAAAGCTCCTCCACACATCATCCGTTTTAGCTACCATCCCTTCACAATAACTCAGAAGTTAGCTAGACTTCGTCAACATTATTATCACCCTAGTTCATTTGATTCGGGCAGGAAAATAATTACAAGTTCATCATTTTTGATTTCTTGAACGACCCTTGTCATTGTTCAAGAAACTACACTTCCCTATGTGTCATCAGGAAGATAATGATGTAGGCAATATAAAACCTAAACCTATAATGGCGCAAGGCGGAATCGAACCACCGACACACAGGGCTTCAACCTGCTGCTCTACCTAACTGAGCTATCGCGCCTAAATTTTTATACACCGTATGAGAATCGAACTCATGTTACTGCCGTGAAAAGGCAGTGTCTTAGCCACTTGACCAACGGTGCTAATTGAAAACATCTATGGAGACGGACTCGAACCGTCAGAACTCAGTCTCACGCCATCGTAATGGCTGCTCGTCCATCGTACTATCTGATCTTCCCCAAATATACGATTGTAACCTTGCCGATAGTTACCATGCATAGATGTTTGTTGTTTACAACAGTTGTTTGGTTTACCCAAAGTTTGTTGTATGACTCGTACTGGGCTCGAACCAGTGACCCTCTGATTAAAAGTCAGATGCTCTACCAACTGAGCTAACGAGTCTGAAACTGGGATGGCTGGTATCGAACCAACGATCAAGGATTCAAAGTCCTTTGCCTTACCACTTGGCTACATCCCATGAGTAATGTATTTATTATAACATATAATCAAAAAGTTTGCAATACTTTTTAATGTTTTTATTGATATACTTGTGACGAGAATTGCACTCGCAAGCCTGCCATTGATTGAGGCACCTGTTCATTCAGGATTTTACGGGATTTGGCGAGCATGGCAACTCACTATTTCTAGCTAAAGCACTGTCCCGATGTGTCTACTGGTTCCACCACACAAGCATGAAAGACTGAAGTTGATATTCAACTTCTGTTCCTTTCAAAAAAATTAAAAACGACATCCTCGACAAATTTGAATCCTTAATTGAGGTTTTATCTCCGTTGTTTTTGCAACTGAGTTTTCATATTGATTTGCTGAACGGATTTTGTATTACTCTAAACCGTCTGCACATATTCTGCTTGGATGCAGCAAATCTCAACAACCTTATCTTGACTAACTTTGTTTATTAATCGAACCGTTGTCGTCACCTCGTATCGCAGAGGGGCGTTAGTGGACTTTTGACCTTCCACTAAGATGTTCTTATTGTTGAAATCTTTTCAAGATTTCGATTTATATACAAGACTTTTTGTCTCGAACATTAATCATTACGATGAAAAAAATCTCGAATACTCACATAACGGTTGCACATTATGTTTGTATCAAAAAAATGCACAGAGAGGGAATCGAACCCTCACGAACAAATGTTCCCAGGATTTTTAAGTCCTGTGCGTCTGCCAATTTCGCCATCCGCGCTAATTTATAACAACTATTATACCGACTTTTTAAAGAAAAAGTCAATAATAAAAAAAGTGATGTAAACGAACTCCGTTCGGACCTATCGGCAAGCGTGATCTCAATGTCAAATAAGGTTTACATCTTCTCGCGAACATAACAAAATTCGAGAATTCTTTTATTCGATTGAGTCTAAGCTATGTTTTATTGCTCAATCACGGAGAAATGGTCCCAGCAGAGCTTGAATCTGCAACCCCACGCTTAGAAGGCGTGTGCTCTATCCAGTTGAGCTATGGGACCGAAATATAAACCTGACTAAGGTCAGGTTGTGTGTGAGATTTACACAATCATTAAATCGATTTTTGGAACAAAAATCAAAAACACTTATTTGTTTAAACTATTTAACAAATCTTTTGCATTAACAGAATATTTATCTGCGTAATAAGCAATAGTTGCAATATTCTCGTCAGTAATCTGATCGCCAACTAGATCGACAACCGTTTGTTGCACTTTATTGTTGGTATTTAGATAGTCTTTAATAGTTTTAAACGTTTCACCTTTAACCTTATAAGTTTGACCATTTAAGGTCAATTCTTTGTCGCCATCTGGTATGACCGCCATTTGGATGTCGTTTTTGGCTTGAAGAATTGTTTTCAAGCCTTGTGTGATAACAGGTTTAATAGGATTGACCTTAATTTTAGTACAAGCAACGATACTAATTAATACTACAAAAATGAGTAATAATTTTTTCATCATAATCTCCTTTGTCGGATGGATTGTCTATCTTTACGATTTCTTTGTTTAACTTGTTTTGTTTTATAATCATTTTTAAACTTATTATGTAGAGGTTTTCTATGATAAGTTAGATAATATGGTGTTAGGATGATATCCTGGGTCACAATATTTTCTTTAATTTTAGGTTTCTCTAATTTCTCTTGCTCCATTTCTTTAGCATCTCTTAAGAGAATGTATACGAATAATCCATAGAAAAATGCAATAGGGATGATTGTTTTGAACATTGTAGTTACGACCTCTGATGAAATACTCCAACCGTTCCACCACGGATAGAGTTTCTGTGATACAGGACAATTGTCCCTTCACAACGTACATTCATTGGTACGACTATCCCATAGTCTTCCGTTGGGAATTCTTGATATTTGTAATAGTTCTTGGATTTTGAAGATATCTTAAATCCTTTGTTTCAAATTCAATGTTTGGAAACGCTTTTCGCATGATGTTCAAAGAACCGTTTAAATCAGCGTTGATTAAAATACCATTTCTTGTTTTGTAAAGACCACGTTCAGTACGTTTACCTGAAATTTAGTATTAGCTGATTTTCCATTGTAAACAGGAAGTTTATCAAAATCCAAAGCTGATGCTTTAGAAGTATAACTTTCTTCTTGTTCTAAAACTTCTATTCCATAACAACTTAGTTTTTCTTTTATTTTAAAAATTAGTTTGTTAAATGGAATTTGAATAAAAGTTTTTGTTTGTCTTTTTTTCTAAAATTGATATTTTGTTTCCAATCTTTATTTTTTTACCAATTACTAACTTAGAAACATTGTTATTTAAACAGAATTTTTAAAAACAATTGAAGCAGTGCAATACATGAAATGTTCAATACGTCTATTTCGTTTTTGATAAACTTTCATGAGTTGTTTTGAAGATACAATTTTACTATTTGGTTTTAAGATTGTTTGAGCACTTTGAATCCTAGCAATTTCTTTATTAGCAAATTGATTTATAGATTTTAAAGTCTTGTCTTTAACTAATAGGGACTGACCTTTATTAGTTGTAATAGCTACAAGGTTATTCACTCCTAAATCAATTGCTGCAACAACATTTGTTTCTTTTAAAGCTGGTTTTGGGTCTTGTTCAAAAACAATACTTAATTCAAATTCGTTATATTTTCGAATAACTTCAGTTCTAACGTGTCTACCTTTACATTGGTAAGTGAATGGTAATTTTAATTTGGTTTTAGGAAAGTTGATTTGATTATTTTTTATTGTACATACTTGGTTTGTAAAGTAAAATCCTAACATTGATTTTTTCTTTTTGTATCTAGGTAATTCAGGTTTTGCTTTATACTTTTCTTTATGTTTAATATAATCAAATAAAGCTTTTTTTAAAAATCTTTGAAAGATTGTGTCACTTTTTTTAACAATTTGTTGTGATGTTTGAGCTGACAAGTCTTTACAATTGTAATCAAATTGATTAATTGATTTAAAAATAGTAATGTAAAAAAGTATGCATCGAGACCGTATTTTTACAAAAATCTACAGGTTTTTTTGTTTCTTTTTTTAAAAAGTTGTTGATTGTAGATGAACATATGTTCTTTTAAATCATCAATTTTTGCAGAATCGTATTGATGGAATTTAATATCTTTGATGTCATTTTTGTATGTAATATAGATTCTGTGTGTAAAAGAACCATTGTCTACAATGATATGTAACTACGTTTATTAAATTGTTACTTTGCAAATGCCATTTTTTTCAAAAATAGGCTTTTTACATCACTATCATTGACATATAATTTAACAACTGTATATGTGACTTCTTTCTTTTCCTTTTTTTAACCATTGACATTTACTCCTTTTCTATGTTATAATTTATTTTGTAATTTTACTTACAAGAATATTATAACATAAATCAGACCAACTGTAAAGGATTTTTATTTAAAATGAAAATGAAAAAAATTAAAAAGATTATTACGTTAACAGACACAGTTGTTTTTACTTGAATACCATTTGGTATTAGTTACTAAATACCATAAAGAAGTATTTACAGATGAAATGGAAACATATTTGACTGATTTTGTAACATCTATGATGTCTAAAAATGATTGTAATTTAATGGAAATCAATTATGATAAAAAAACCATGTACATATTTTATTTGAAGCTCCAGTCACATTGAATTTACCAAATTTTATTAATGGTATGAAATCAACCAGTTCAAGGATGATTAGAAAACGTTTTGAAGAACATTTGAAACAATTTTATTGGAAAAATGTGTTTTGGTCACGTTCTTATTTTTATCTGTACCGTGTCTGAACATACAACTGAAATTGTTAAAAAAATTATATTAAAAAAATCAAGGAAAAAAATTGAAATAATTTATCTCCATCTGTAAAATTACAGATGGAGCATTCTTGTTTTTATGAGCGTGATAATTTTTTTCATCATAATCTCTTTTTGTCGGATGGATTGTCTATCTTTACGATTTTTTTATGTTTGAGTTGTTTTGTTTTATAGACATTTTTTTAATTTTGTTGTGTAAAGGTTTTCTGTGGTGGGTTAAATAATATGGTGTTAATTCAATCTCTTGTTTTTCTATCAATTTAGCTTTTTCTAATTTCTCTTGTTGCATCTCTTTAGCATCTCTTAAGAGAATGTATACGAATAATCCATAGAAAAAAGCAATAGGGATAATTGTTTTGAATCCTGTACTTATAACTTCACTTAAAATGTCTATGATGTTTAAAATCATTTTCATACCTTCTTTTTTTTAATCTAAAAATGATTATAACATAATATACAAAAAAAGTCACTTAGATTTTTAATCTAAGCGACTTTTTATCATGCAATGGCATGCAAGGTTTTTCTTGTCATTTTAATGATGTTTCGGTAGAACGCACTCGTTAAAAGAAAAACGGCATAGCCAAAAGGAATTGCTGTTACAAAAGCTGCGAATGGAGCAGATGTATCATTTGTTGATGCAACATACAAAAAATACAAATAGGTTAGTTTGTATGTTGAAACAGATGCGAGATAACAGCAGATGGAAGCCCAAATGAAACTCTTGAATTTTCTCATGATGCTAGAACTCCTTGATTTATATACTATAAATAAAACCGCTGACCTTTGGTCAGTTTTTTCTTTACCTCTCATTCTCTTTGTGGTATAATAGAATTATTAAAATTTTAAGGAATGGTCATATTATGGTAATTGTAATCAGTGTCGCTGTGACATGTGCTATTGTAATTATTTTGAATATTGTTATGTTCTTTAGAGATTCTAGATTTAAACGTCGATTTGAAAATAATGTTGGTCATAAGTTGAAAAACTTGATCGATGATAATTATTATTTGAATCAAGACGTTAATAAATTGAAATCTGATTTGGATAAAACTAAATCAAGTATCGACTCTTTACACTCACTTTTTATGGATATGAAAGTTGAAGTGTCAAAAGAATCTTTAACTGTTGATAAACATTTTAAAGATATGGGTGATAAAGTTGATTTAGCTCTGATCTCTATAAGAAATATTCAAAATAATTTTCTCAATCGTGAAGATGAAGAAGGGGTGTAGTTTTGAAAAATAAGAAGTTATTTTTATTTGGTGCGTTTTTACTTTCATCTGGCTTAATTTTTAGTGCGCAAGCTAATGAGTCTGATATTATTTCTGAAGTTGATGCAGAACCTACAATTGTTGAGATAAGTCCACTTGAAGTAACTGATGTCGCAACATCTACTGTTGTGGAATCAAATGTTGTTGATGATGGAAGCAATAATTCAGGGACTTATCATATTGGTGAAGGTGATATTGGTCAACCAATTCCAGGTGTGAATGATGTTGAGGTTAAATCTCCTAGTGAAGATAAACCTGTCAAAACTGAAAAAGCACCTGACATTATGGTTGATTATAAAAAAGTAAAGTTTGAACCTTTAAATTATCAACAACAGGCTAATACGTATAACACGTATGTTGAGGAAAATGAACCAATCGATTTGAATTATAATGTTGATGAAGCAAAAGAAACGAAACAAGAAGTAGTGGATTCAGTTTCATCTGTCAAAGAAGAAGAGCCTGTTGAAGTTTCAACAGACAATGAACAAACTGTTGTTGAAAAACAACCAGTTAGTGAAGTCAAATCTGATAATGTCGATAATGAAAAAGTTGGTAAATTAATTGATTTACGTCAAGAAGATAAGCCGATTGGTAAGATTACAAGATTAAAAGCAGAATTACCTTTGACTGGTATGATGAATACTAAACAAGGTATTGTTGTAAGTTTAATTTTGATGTTGTCTGGTTTAATTTCTTTATTATATGGATTTTCTAGAAAGTATTTAGGTTAGTGTTATGGCATGGGTGATTAGGACGTATCATAGTAAAGGTGCTGTCGCTTTTGGAAATACATCTAGTTTAATTTTGGATAAAGAATTTGAAACAAAAGAAGATGCACTGGATTATAGATCAACATTAAAAGAATATTCAGAGATATTTGAAATAATAAGATTAGAACGTTGATGAAAAATCAACGTTCTTTTTGACACTTTTAACTAAAATGTGGTATAATTTGTTTATATTTTTTTAGAGAAGGTAGTTTAGAATGAAATATATTTATAATAAATTTGTATTAAATAGTTTATTTTTGATGCGACTTTTGTTGCAAGTTTTACGGAATTTAGTTGTTTTTGAGATCTATTATTTAGGAATCTATTGGATATCGGCTGACGGCTCTTTTGATTTTAAATCAATGGCGTCTACTTATATGGGATTTGTTTTCATATTTATGTTATCGAATATTATCAAACGTGCGTTAGATAAGGATTTAGTTGGAATTTTTAGAAATCTATTAAACTTAATCTTTGTTGGTTTGATATTTGAAAAAAATCAAATCACATGTTGACAAGTATTAATAACAATCAAGCTGTTTTGATTTACTTCTTTGAAGTACTGGTTGTGATAAATATTGTTAGCTTGGTGTTTACTTTTATTTTTTTAATAAAATGTTTAATAACGTATTGTTTAATTATTATGTAGATAATTCAGATGAATTCAGATTAATTCAACGTAAGTTGACTTATGATTCAAATGGAAATGAAGTAAGTGATTATACTTATTATCATATGAAAGGATTTAATCCTTTTGGTATTGGGTATGTTGAATAAAGAAAAAGGTTAGATTGTAAATCTAACCTTTTTTCGTGAGTAATGAATAAATCAATAAACTGTGCTCTAGACGTTCATAAAATTGTGTATAACTGAGGAAGCGATGTCCCGTGAACTCAAATTGTTTCAATTGTTCTTTTCTTTCGTCTGAGTAATGTTTTGATTTTTCTAGACGTTTTAACCATTCATCGTATTGTTTTTTAGCGTGTTCGTTTTGTGATTGAATATGGGTGTTCGCATATTTTTTAGTTTCAAAACCGTCTTCTAAATGTTTTTGATAATGGCTATTCGCCATTTGTGCGTTTTGAATGGTTTTTAAATATCCGTAGATTGTGTCATCTGATACAGATGATAGTTTCTTTAATTCAATCGGTTGAAATTCACCTTTTGTGTTAAGGTAAGCAAATACTTTATAAATACGGTCTTCTTTGTTAGAAGCACTAGCGGTAGCGTAATTTGATAATGTCGACATAAACAACAAAATCCTTTCTTTTGATAAAAACATTATACCATATTTTTTGAAAAAAAGAAAGCGACCGTTAGGTCGCTTTTAGAATTTGTATTTAAGAGCAATTTCTTCTTTCATGTTTGTCAAACGTTTTATAATCATCGGATAGGTCAAATCGGCTGTTCGTTGAGAAATATACTTGTCTTTTTCAAGATAATCTAATTTTTGTAAAACATTGATAATATTGTTAATGGAACCTAATCCTAAACTTCGATATGTCATAATTTCGATATTATTGATTGATCTTAAAATGTCATGAACATTATTAACACCAGCTCGTTTTAATCCGTTGAATTCTCTAACAGATAAAGGTAATTCTTCGATTGGTGTATTGGATGGATGTTCCAAAACATCACTCATGGTTTCTCGAATTTGTTGAATTTGAGATTCCAATGATTTAATTTCGTTTTTCTTATTTGAAATTTGTTTTGACAGGGACAAAGATTGTGTGTATACGACATGGCGCAATCGACGCAAAGCTTTTGCTTCAATTTGACGGATGCGTTCTCTTGTCACTTCTCTAAGATTTGCAATATCTTCTAATTTCAGTTCGTTGATGTATCTTAGTCTCAAGATATAAGCTTCTGGTTCAGTCAAGTATTTGTCTAATAGTTGGTCTAAATCTGAGATTAATTTTTTTGTGACAGAAAAATCAGTAGTTACACCTTCAGGACCAAACATTTGAGCTAACAGATTGTAAGGATACGTTTTCTTAGCTTTTTTAGCAAGAATAACATTAGGAATGACAGAATCTTTTTGTTTTAGGTCATTAATTTCTTTTTCAGAAAGATTTAGTAAATTGATAATATTTTCGCTCAAATCATGAAGGTCTAATCCTTCGTCTGTCAAAACGGAAGCTAATTGTTCATAAATATCCTTTTTGTAGTTTAATTCATCAATCGTTCGTTTGTTAATATAATTGACAATACAAGTTGGTTCAACGTTATTTCCGATGATGTAATCGACAGATGTACCATAATATTCGGCTAGAGTCATGAAAATTCCAACCGTACCTTTATGGATTGGATCACGTTCTAGCCTTAGATAAGTATTTCGATTGACACCTGTATCTCGACAGATTTTGTCAATTGAGAGGTTATTTAATTCTCGAAAATATTTTAATCGAGATTTTTGGTTTTTTAGTTTTTCGTTAATTTGTTCTTTGGTTAACATGTTTCACCTTGTTCTTTGCAGGATTCGTATAATTCGGAAGTATTTGCATAAATGTCACCGTAAGCCATTCCTGGGCTCACTTTATTATTTTCAACAGCTGCAAAGGTTCGATGCGATAAAATACGACCATTGTTTTCAATGGTTTGAGTCACATACATGAGACCTTTTTCATAATAAGTGAAGTGGTAGCGAATGACTTTATCAAATGTTTCTTCTACAATTACAGTCCAATGTCTATCATGTGTTTGTTCTTTGAAAATGTCTAGTAATAGGTTATCAACATTTTCAATTGCTTTTTCTGTTTTAGGAATTGTTTTAAATGTTGGCATGATATTTCTTTTTCTTTCTAAATGTTTTTGATTGCGAGAAACAATAGTAAAAGTGCAACGAGAAGAAGAAATATGATTGCTTCTAGTTTTGTATTTATTCTTTGCTTTTTAGCCCCATAATGGACTAATTTGACGTATGATATAAATGTTGTTATTGCAAGTAAATAGATTGCATATTTGAGCATTATTTTAAGTAAGAACCATCTTTAATGCTGTCATTGATTTCGTTGATATAGTAGTCTTTGAATTGAAGATCTTTAAAATTTTCAGCATTTTCGATGTCTTTAGACATGTTCCATTCTAATTCTGAAATAATTAGATCATCAATTTTGACGAAATAACGTTGAATAACATACGCTAAATCCTTAATAAATTCGTCTGTATAAATTTCTCCGAAGGCTTCATTGATTTTTTCAAGGATGAATTCAGTAGTTGTATATAGTTGATAGTCATTAAATTCAATTGAATTGATGCGTGCTTTAAATTTTTGAATTACTTGTGATTTCATGTTTTAGGTCCTTTCTTTTTAAAAACAATCGTCATAGTAGTCATTATGAGATTCGGTCATTGAGAAAAATGATTTTGCTTCAGAAAAACCGTCATCATAACCTTGGTTATAGTAGTCTTGTTTTGATTTTGATTCTTTTTGAATGGTTTTGAGAGCGTCTTGATAACCTTTTTTGTAATATAAATCAGCAATCTGCTTTTTAATTTCAAGTAAAGAATCTTCTAATTTTTTGTCCAATTTTTGTCACCTCGTGAGAGTCCATATTTTGGTTTCTAAAGGGGTTTGTTTTAGAGGGATAGATTTATACCAACTTAGTTTGAAAACGCAGGACAGGACGCCGTGAGGCGTCCTGATGTATTAAAATGGTAAATCGTCTGGTGCGATATCGTTTTGGATATTGATATGATATTGTCCATTGCGATATCCTTTATTATAATATTCTAATTTTAATGATTCAATATCAGGCTTTTCAAACTCGGCTTTAGCTTTTTCGTAGCTGTCAGAATGTCCTTCGTTATATCCATCAGAATAAGCGTCTTCTTCAGCATCTTCTTTACCGTCAACTTTTCCATCTTTATAACCTTCGGAGTAACCTTCGTCATAAGATTTTTCTAGTTCATCTTCAAAAAGTTCTTGTTTGTTAGTAATTTCGATAATAGTATCAACAACTTCTTTTGTAATTTTAAGTTTGTTTTCTTTGACGGCGTCTTGTAAGTAATGAATTAGATTTTCAAAATCTGTATTCGTATGTTGAATTTCGTAGTAATTTAAATATTTTGACATTTTTAATTCCACGCTTTCACATAGATTTTTCCAATGTTTTCTTCGTAATTGAAGTTTTTTGGTAAAATATCTTTAAATTGATTTTTGTAATATTGAATACATTCTTCGTTCGTTTTAAATGGAGATGTGACCAATGTTGGTTTTTCATGATCACCATTAAGAATTAGGAGACTATTATCAACTCCTGTTCTAGATTTATAAACACCTTTGATATTTTCAATTTCAAGTGTCATAACATTGTGTTCATGATTTAGGTTAGGTTCAATATCATTGATGTAGTAAAGATGTTCAAATTCATCTTGACCGTCATTGAAGTAATCTGGATGTTTTTCTTTTAGTTTTTTTAAGATGTATTCATATGTACCAGAATCTGATTGAATGAGGATTCCATATGTGTTAATAGTGTGTGTTGATTTTGACATGATTTATTTCCTTTTTTCTTTTTTTTGTTTTGAATTAACGTATATTTCAATAGTGAATCCTACTAAAAAGCTCAATAAAAACAAAACTCCGAAACCATATATTTCGGTTGGTAATTTATCAAAAAGATATTTCTTTGGTTACTGGATTATATATTAGTTTTTCTATGGATTGTGCGTTATTCATGTAATAAATTAAAAATCCAATTGTAGTTATTAGAATAAAAGAGTATGAAGCTAATTTAAGACCTTCTAAAGAACCATCACGAATATAACCAATGATGAATAGTCCAATCATAATAGAGAAAGCTAATATTTCAAAAAAGTTGTTTGGCATGAATTAACCTCACTTGTTTTTTAAGTTTTCTATTTTTTTAACAAATTTTAGTGAACCATTATAAAAGTATTTGTCTTCCATGCTGACTAACGCTGGTTCTTCAAATTGAATATCTTCAGCGATATAGGCAGGGAGTTCACAGATTTCGAATCCGTGCATTTCAATAATATCTAAATCACGTTCTAATGTGGGTGGTTCATTTAATAAAGCTAGTATTTCTTCGTCATTAGTGACTTCAATGATAGCTTCATTAACGGAGTCAATTAGTTTTGGAAGGGAAGTATAGACAAAACCAACTCGTAGTTCATTATTGTCTAAAATTCCGTAGTATGTGGGAAATTTTGTCAATTTAAGTCTCCTTTTAGTTGAAAATATATTCTAGGACAGCATCTATAGTTGTAAACTCATTGTGGTGGTCATATGATGATATTAATTCTTTGAAATATTCAGGCTTTTCATAGTGTTCTCTATAATCGACATCAAAGATGTTGTCATTGACCAAAATGTCGTATGAATGGTAAAGATTTTCCTTTTTGTCATAACGAATGACTAAGATGTAGTACTGATCTGTCAATACGACACGGTCATTTTTTGGATCTGTTTGTTGGATGATTTCGTTCAATAATTTTGTGAAATTTTCTTTAATCATGATTAGCCCCCGTAAATGTATTCTAAAATTTCTTGGTTGTTTGTGAATGAAATGGTGTCAGATGGCTCCATTTTCTTGATATCATCAATCGTGGTCTCATAATTGAGCTCATAATATTTGATGTCATTATCCACAAAATTGATGCGAAAGATTTCTTTTACAAAATTGGCTTTTTCACGTTCGAAATAAACGCTAGAATTGGTTGTTCTAGCGATTTTTTCATAATTTGGATTTAGTTGGTCTTTTAGTGAGTGGAGTATTTCGAGCATAGATTTCCTTTCAAGTTATTCTTTTAATAATGCTTGGTTAGCAGCTTTAATTTCGTTTAGCATGGATTGAATGGTGGTTGTTAGATTTTCAATTTCAATATTTTCTTTTTCTGTTATCGTTGATAAAATGAAATCGTGCTCATGACCATAATGATTATAATCTTCTTCACCTTGAATTTTCATTTTGACATTATGACCTGGTACTGATAATTCTTTATAGTTAGTCCATACCAAACGATTTTTGATTTCAATGTCAACAAGCTTTGATTTAGGGTCTATGAATAATTTTAATTCATTTAATAGTTCATCTTTTCTCTGAGCTAGAATTATGGGACTGATAGCATTTTTTTGTAATATTATAGAGTTCAAATCCAATTGATTCCAATGTTTTGCAATAATCATTTAAAAATAGGGTCTTTTTTTAATCTATCGTTCATTTTTAACCTCTTTCAATTGTTTATTATATTTTTTTCTTTCAATTGTTTTAATTCTTTTGAAAAAAATCATAAGTCAATTGCATTTCTTTTGATTTGATTTCAAATTCCATAAAGGTATGTACTTTATGACCTTGACCCATGTTTGAAGCTAAAAGATAGAGTTGGTCGTTTTCTTCTAAAATATAGATATCAAAGAATTCTGTATCTATTAATTCTTCAGGAATAGTATCTAAGATTTGGAGTTCAACGGCTTTTTCAGAAAAGTGTTTGAACAAGAAATAGTCGATATCGTAGTGGTAATCTCTTTCGTAGAAATATTCTCGGATTTCTTTTAGTTGTTCGATTAGAGAATTGTAATCTTCTTTATTTACAATTTCTACGATCTCAGACATAGGTTTTTCTTTGAAATAGTTGAGAACGATGCTTTTCATTTTGTCTGATTCTTTTTGTTCTTGAATGGTTTGTTCAATAAATTCGTCTAATTTTTCGCCTTCAAATAGCATGGTTAAGTCCTTTCTATTGTTGATCTGCTTCTAATTTGTTGACTTCGATGACGTGTCGACCATTTTTGATGAAATAGTGAGTATCATTTTCTCCGACAATTTCAAATGTTCCATCATTAAGCCATTTGGATTCGCTATGGATAACGAGTTGATTGCCTTCTTTTGCGGCACGCGCTTTAATATTGTGAACAGCGTCTTGTTGTTTAACGGTTGATATACTTGGTATGAAAATTTGTAGTGCAATTGACATGAAAACTAATGTCATTCCTGTTGTAAACATATACTTATTAACTTTTTTGGAACGAAGTGCAAGCCAACTTATTAGTAAACCTATTGGAGCTGATATTAATGTTAATAAGATTATGAATGTGTAAGGATTTGTAGTTAATGTTTGTAATAATTCTTGCATTTAATTATCCTTTTTCTTCAACAATAGTTAAATTTTTTTTATCCCAGGTCCAAATGTTTTCTTCAACGAGATAAGATCCGTTTTTAAGGATATGTGAAATTGTAACGATTTTCCCCACACAATGGTCCATTTCAGAATTCCATCCCCAAGGGTAATGTTCTTTAGCATTTTTTGAGATGGGATTGATTTTAACTTTTTGACCAATTTTTAAACTTTGTGTCATTTTAGGTCCTTTCTATTTTACCAAAAACGCAAATTTGGTACCATCATTGAATACAATATTGAATTCTTGTGGTTTCAAATCATCTGGATTGTATTTGGTGAATACCAAGTTAATCAAATTGTTAATATCAAAATCAAGGTATTCTAAAAGTTGAGGTGTGGCGAAACCTTGTGCGCAAAAATCTGCGTCATTATAAACTAAACCTGTATCAAACATACTGATTTGTTCATTTTTCGGAAGTAGTTTTAAGGTTTCTTGAATTTCTGAAATATATAGGTTTTCGGAGTCACTGGTTTCAACCAGTACGCAATCGTATACTTTTTTTGCCATTGTAATTTCCTTTCTAATAATAGTGGACACCATCTGCATCCAAATATCCGCTCCAAAGTTCAGACCCATTTTGTTCGAGCTTTAAAAGGTTGATGCGACCAGATTCTAGTCCAGATTTTGAGCCACCGTCGATGAAGTATCTGGTCAAAAGATTTTGTTTCATTTTGTCTTTCAAAATTGGGCAATGGTTATGAGTTACACCATTTAAAGAGATACCTTTAGTTGGCGTGTGACCTGTAATAATAGTCTTATTCTTAAAATCTGGGTGCAAATCGACCTCAGTTAAGTAGTTTGTGGACTCAATATATGGATCTCTTGTCCACAACATGGTGTTTGGGTTTTGTTGTTCTAACGAGATATCCAAATCAAAACCTGCGTGAACCATAATGTTGTTACCGTCTATTGTGTAAAACGGTAATGATTTCAACCATTCTAGTTCGTCATAATAGTGGTAGAGAAGAAGTTCTCTCAGATTTTCTTCGTTAGCATATGGAATACCTAGATTATCTAATGTTTGTTCACGACCATTCATGTACCACCAATTGGTTCTATGTGGATAATAAGTTTGGTCAATGATGAATTGGTCATGGTTTCCAACGATAGCTTTAGCTTTACCAGAATCGCATAATTCTTTAATGAAATGAAGTGTGTTGATAGTAGCTTTTGGTTGAAGGTCATAACCGTCAATGTAATCTCCACCAAAACGGAATTCACATAATGGGTCAGTAAATTCAGGTAAATCTTTCAAATGTTTTAAGGCTTCGTAATTTGCATGAATGTCTGATAAGTAAATATAGCTTGTCATTTGATTTCCTTTCTTGTTGAGTTAATCTTTAATTAGTTTTCTACAGTGTGGATAATAATTAAAATTATTTTTTTAGTTAGAGTCAGATTAGATTTTAATGAGGGTGAGGAACCGATTTCTTTCTTTAATTTTTTTAATAATTTTTTTGTGTTTTAACAACATTTTGTCTTGACTTCAAAAAAATTAGTTATGGTATAATTTATTTATGAAATAACTAATGGAAAGGAGTTTAGACATGGAAACAATTGAGATTAGTCGTACGATTAAATCACGTATCATTTTTCAAAATAGTAACGATATTTCAAAAATGGTTGATTCTCAAGAAGCTTTTAGACAAGGTTGTAATTTCGTATCAGAATACATGTTTGATAACGGTTTTCCGATGAATACAACGACCTTAGTAAAACTTCTTTATAACGACTTACGTTCTAAATTTGGTTTAAAGTCACAAATGGCTCAATCCTGTGTTCGTACAGTGATTGCTAGGTACCGTAGTGTTCAAACCCAATTGAAAAAAGAACGTGTATGGGATGGTTATAAGAAAGACAACCATGGTAAAGAAGTTAAAAACTATGTGAATAAAGATTTAGAGTTTCTTTGGAAACCCATTGAATTTAAACGACCACAACTTGATTTGGTTCGTAACCGTGATTATTCACATAAGGATGATAATACAATGTCTTTGAATACGATTCATGGACGTGTGATTGTAAATCCTGTTTTTAAGGGTTGGGAAGAATACTTTGATGGTTCTTGGACTTTAGGAACTGCGAAAGTTTTGAAGTCTGGTAAACATTGGTATTTACATATCTCTGTTACCAAAGAAATTGAACAACCTGAGTTTAAACCGTCTCACGTAGTAGGAATTGACCGTGGTTTAAGACAATTGTTAACTATTTATGATGAAAAGGGTCAAACTACATTTGTTAATGGTAAAGCGATTTTGCAAAAACGTAGACATTATAAACGTTTACGTCAACAATTGCAATCCAAGAAAACCAAATCAGCTAAACGTAGATTAGAAGCTATTGGTCAACGAGAATCCCGTTGGATGAGTGATGTGAATCATTGTTTATCTAAGACACTCGTTAACCATTACGGTAGTGGTACAATCTTTACTTTAGAGGATTTAACAAATGTGACCTTCGCGACTGTTAAAAAGCGTGCTAAGAAACATCGTTATGAACATCATTCATGGGCTTTTTATGATTTTGAACAAAAGTTAAATTATAAAGCATTTGACAATGGTTCACAAGTAGTGAGTTGTGATGCTCACTATACCAGTCAGCGTTGTCCAAAATGTGGATACATTGATTCAAAAAATCGTAATAAAAACAAACATGAATTTTGTTGTAAAGCTTGTTCTTATAGAACAAACGATGATCGTGCAGCTGCTATGAACATTCAGTTCTTAGGTACTCTTTATAACAGTGGAAATCTAAAACCTGCTTTTGAAAAATTAGAATTAAATAATTGATATAACGAGTCTCATATGGTTCGTTATAGGGTAGTTGTCAACCTGCCCCTGTGTAAACTTGTTTGAATCATAGGAGTTGTTAAAACGTTTGTACTAGATGAGAGTTTACAAGCTACTTACTTTAGTGAGTGGTAGTTGACGTGAATTCCGTTTATGTAGATTGAATTATTCCTCAAATTCGTTTAATTTCAGTTCATCAAAGATGGTTTCAAGAACGGTCAAAATATCACTAGCAGTATATTTTTGTTCAAGTGTTGAATTTGATTGAAGACTATCTAAAATTTCTTTTAGATAGGGTTCTTTTTGTTTTGAAATAACACGACTAGCTTCTTTTTTGAAATCATATTTGATGTCGTGAGTGATATCGTGAATCATTTGTTTGATTTCTTTTTCTTGTCTTTCAGTCATTTCGTAAATTTGATGAATGTGTGCTTTCTCTAGCATATTTTTGAACCTTTCTATTTAATATAAATTTTTGATGAAATCTTTTTTTGAAATACATTGATTTAATGTTTTTAATGTCAAAATCTTGTTTTAAAAGGTATTGTTTTTGCTTTTCAACTGATTCTTTAGAAAGTGTCTGAATAGCTAGGTAATTATTTAGTGTATTATAATCGTCTTGATCGACACAGTAATAGTTGTTTTCTGGGTCAACAATTGTGACGCCAATCTGGAAATTTTTTTGTCTAGTTTGTTTTAGAAAGTCATTTAGTTTCATTGATTTTCTCCAATATTTTTATTTAATTTTTTTGTCTTAATTTTTGGTTCAGGTGATTGATTATATCTTCCGTATAGTTGATTAATTACAATTTTATTATTTCTAAATACAAGTTCGCAAGTATATGGTTTTTTTGTAATAATCAATATGGAATATATACGATTTACCTGATTTTACTTTTGGTATCATAGATTTTAACGCAATGTTGCATATCTGCACTTTCTTTATCTAACAAATAAACTGAGTTCAAATGTTTGATTTTTTTAATCTTGAATTCATTAATGTATTATGGATATCATTCCATTTGTCTTTTTAATTTGAATGGTTTTATTTTGTGTTTTTAGATTTTCGAAGTAGTAATTTTTTTGAACTAGTTCATCATGATATCGGACTAAACCTTTATATGAAGTTGCGTTAAATTCGATTTTAGTTTTTCAATGATTTGCTCATATCTAAAAATATCATATGCCAGATATTTATAATTGTGTCTATGTTTTATTTCATTTTGATATCCACATTTGTCTTTAATATACCATTTGATTAATGTATCCATTGAACAGATGTAGTTTTCTCTATACCATTTTTTTATTCTGATGATACCAGTTGATTAAGCGTCTAAATTCAGTATCTGTGAATCTAGGTTTGATTTTTCTTAGGATAAATAGTTCATCATAAGTGAATTTGTTTAGGTTTAAGAATGGTGTTAGACTAGACATAGTTTTCCATTCACCTAAAAAGAAAATCATTTCTATTCTTGTATTTAAGTACTTGATTGAATGTGAAGTTTTTTTATTTTTTTTCTATGATGATATTGTGTCAAATCTGATTCTTTTTTTCAAATCTAGAACTAATTGAAATTCAGGTAGTTTAAAAAAACAGGAGATTGTTCATATGGAAGAAAAATCAATGTCAAATTTGAATGGTAGGTGGATATAACCTTTTTTTCCCCATTTTGAAGATAACGTTTAAGTTATCATAAAAATACGATATGTTGAGACTTTTCGCCATATTCTTTTTATTTGTGATAAAGCATATCTGAATGATTGTTGTACTTGAGAGAAGTATATTTTTATTTAATTTTTTTCTGAAGTTATGATAATCCCAATATCTGTAAATTGGTATTTAATGATTCTGATTTTTTTGAATCGAGTTTTAATGTTTCAATTTTTGATATTTGTGTTTTTTTGATAGCATCTAACGTATCTTTCAAATATTTTTTTAGTTCTTTGTTAGAGATAAATTGATGTTTATCATCATCATAAAGCCAACCAAATATTTTTTTGATATAAAAACTATTGAATGAGATATCATATCTAATGTATTGTCAGTCAACATATTTTGTTTATCAATGTTTTTTAATATAGCTTCATACATTGTTTCTTGGTTGTACATATTTCACCTCATCTCATGATTCATTTTTGTATTATTATCTAGTTAGTTATTTTGATAAATATCTTGGTCATGGAAACGTCTAATCAGACGTTCAAAAATCCCACTCGGATCAGCATGGCTGATCGTTGTTGTATATATGATTTTGTCCTTTGGTAAAATAGATGTTACGGTTACGTATTGGTCATCTTTTTTTTCAATACTAATGTACAAACCATCATCACGGTTGTAATTCGTTTTATTTTTTGATTGAACAGATATGTAAAAGCCTTCTGATTTTAGAAGGTCTTTGTATTTTTCTTGAAATTTTTTCAATTTAGGATTCCTTTCTTTTTAGTGAAAAAAAAGAACCCAGGGAAAAAGAAGGCGAGAAGGGAAGCCTAAAAACCTGAGTTCTCTGTAAGTATATCATATTAATTTTTAATGTCAATATGTTTTTCAAAATTATTTTTCAATTTGTTGTAAATGTATTGATTACCACCAAAAACTTTACCTTTTTGATGAAGTAGTTTTTGGTACAAGTTTTCATCTTTTGCAAAGTATTTGGCAGCAAAAAGTGCGATAGCATGACTTCTTGAAACGCCTGCTTGACAATGAATGATGATATCTTTAAAATCATTCTTTTCATAATGATGCTCTAAAAATTCGATAATTTTAAATGCATCATGGTTGTTAAACACAAATGGAAAAGATGGATTACCTTCAAATTGTGTTGGATCAATATCGTCGAAATACAAGAAGATTGTATCTGTGTACAATTTTCTTGTGATATGATTTGTTCTTTGTTTGAAAGGTAATTCAGCTTTGTCACCGTCTTGGATTGAAATCAAGAGTGTAGGTCTTTCAGGACGGTATTTAGATGCATTGCGTTTAGATAAAGATTGAATGTTCATGATTTTTGTCTCCTTTAACTTTAATTTACCTGTTATACCGACCGTTAAGTTAACGGTTTTTTTCACCCTTCCAATTTTGGATAAATAAAGTCCATTGTTAATTTAGGTTCAATTTCAGAATCATCAAGATTTTTCACAAATTCTTTGAGTTCTGTGATGGTTTTAATGTCTTCAATCGTTTTTGGACAATCAATAGTTTTGATTGGGAAAGTCTCATAAAAGCCAATTCCATCACCATTAGATGCTTGAACGGAAGCGTGTACACCAAATGGGGATTTCCGTAAAATAAGTGTGTAAATATAATGAACTGTAATTCCGTCAAAACCGATTAATTCAGGATAAGCAAGATGTTCTAATAATTCAACTAATTGGTTGTAAGTTAATCTGTCTTCAACTGTTTCACGAATAGTTGATAACGTTAAGGATTCGTATTGAGATTCGTCAGGTGTGAAGAAGATGTTTGACAAATATGCGAACAAATCTTTTAGTTTGTTATCGGTTGGATTAAAAATATCTTGCTTTGTTAGTTCGTAATTAAAATCTGAACTTAACATGAAAGTGCTATAATGGTAATCGTCTTTTTTGAAAGTGCGAACAAAGTTATCATCTGGAAATTCAGTTTCAATAGTTTTTAATTCTTGAATGAGTTCAGAAATATCTTTTTTTGTTAGATGTTTCAATTTTGGATTTTCAAAATGGATACCTTCTTGGTAATTAGGGTAATTTTGTTTTAAAATAATTTGGTTAATCATTGGTTGATTCCTTTTCGTTGATTAATAGTTTTTTTGAACTTCCTTTAATTCGTTGTCTGTCATTTTTGGTTCCATAAAGATTGATTTCATAAAAATAGTTGTAATCTTGTTTCTAATTTTTAAATTTGAAGATTTACTTCTGTTCATGATTCGACGGTAATCAATTTTATGGTTCATGATGAACTCTTGATCTTCGTTCGCTAAATCTTTGAAATAAAGACCGTTGACTGTGACTTTATTATTGATAAAGTCAAATAAAAGTAGATAAACGTTGTTTACCATCCAAAAATTTCTAATACATCATCATTTTTTTATCTTTAACTGCATATTGTACAACGACAGGTCTTATTTCAGCTTTACTTTCAAAAAGATTGAGGATATAATCATTCTTTTGTTGTTCTGTCCAAACATATCCGCGTTGATAAATTGGATTCAAATCAATTAAATTATCATTAAATAACATGTAGAAATATTTGACAGATGAACGAAGTGTTACTGATTCAAAATCTTCTTCATAAGATAGCTTTTTTTCTGTAAAGATGGTTGAATTGGAACAAGTGTTCCTTTCAAGCAAATTTCTTTTTCACTAATAGATGGATAATTTCTATTTGGTTTGTATTTGAGAATTAAAGTTTTATTTTTTTGATTTCATAACCAATTTTAAAACTGTTAGGTGTAAAAAAATTTGATGATTTAACATAAATCCATCTGGAATATCTAGTTGATATTCTAAGGTTTTAGCTTTTTCAAATTCTTCCTCTGTTGGAAGGACTGTCTTAAAATAAAATTCTTTTGTCATTATTTTTGCCTCGTTATTATTTGATAATTTTTTTTTTCTTATTCTACAAATTGGATATTGTCTAGAAAAAGTATTTAACAATTCCAAACTGAAGTGTTGGTCAAGGACTTTTTTGAGTGTTTTGTTAAAGATGTTTATAGCTAAATTCTTTGAAAAGGCTGATGTGAAAATAATTTTTTTATCGTATTCTAGATTAATGAAATCGGCTATTTGATTTTTTGTCCAATTGTAATTTAACTCTAAAACGGCATCATAATTTTTCAGATTGTGTTCCCTTGAGTAATTACTATCTGTGGCGCTGATAATATCGTCAAAGATATAAGAAGACATATAAGTTAAGAATTTAGGTTCATCTTTTGTTAATTCAGACATTTTTGTCTTTAGAATTTTTGTCATCAATCTTAATAACACCACTATGGAATTTTGTATTTGGAAGAAGTTTATTTAAAATTTCTGTTGGATAGAAAATTAATAGTTCTCCAAGTTTTTTGTTTACACTATCTGTTGCGTCTGACTGAGCAACAGCACGGTTGTATAACATTTTGTTGTTATTTTCGGATAATTTTTTGAATTCATCAGCAATTTTTTGAAGCATTTGTTTCTCAGATTCGTTTTCAGAGAATTTGATTTCGCTATCAAAGCTAAAAGGATCGTTTTTGTAGCTCTCGTATTCGTATTCTGTTAAGTTTTCAATAAATTGGTCCAATTCTTCCTTGTCTAGAAGTTGGTTTAAGGTTTGCTTTTTAGTTACGCTATTTAGAAAAATAAATTTAGTCATGGATTTTCCTTTCTGGATTTTTCTTAATATTAAATCGACCATCGAAGATGGTAGGATTTCTATACAAAAAAGTGCTAAAATTTAGCACTTTTTACGTTTTTAGTTATCTTTTTAATCTTTTTATAAAAATTCTTTTTCATTCATTTTTTTAGTTTTTGATCTTCTTCCCAGAAATCTGAAAAGAGTGGACGAAGATGATGGCATCTTGTTTTTCTCAAATAAAACATCTGAAATGGTAGGTCTTGTTTCATTGATAAAACGGTAAGGGTTAGACAAGTATCCGATTAATGGGATGAACAAAATAATAGAAGATGTAACTAATATTGTTTTAATGGTAATTTTGTTCAATATCCATAGTGCATGTACAATTAAGATTAAAATGATATAGAAAATGGTCAAGTTGACTGTTTTTTCGTGAGAAATCAAAAGAACAAGTAAAGCTGTTGCTTGAAATGGTCTGAGCCATGTGTAAACAATGTTTAATACATCTTCTTTATCATCATGCGATTCAATGAAGCTGATTAACACAATTGTTAATAAAGTAGCGATAGTTGCAAGATTAAAGCCAGATTGACTTTGGTTGAAGATATAACTAAATATTGATAAATCAAGGACTATTATCCAAACAGCTAGGAATTTAATTACAGGTGAAACCTGAAAATTTGGGTCGTCTGTTTGATTTTCTCGTGAAGCTTGTTCTTTTTGATGTTTGTATTCGATGATTTTTTGAGCATTGTTTTCTTGATATTTAGAAATGTATTCACAAACTAACGTCAAACCATAGATGATTGCTGTTTTTCCACCAAGTTCAAGAATAGTTCCGTCCCAAATGTAATCTAGTATGATGTAAGGTATCATACTAAATATTAACATGACGAGTCCAACAAATATAGCGTTCCAACGTCCAGGGACGACTCTTTCAGACTGGTCATTTAGGGATGATATAACGGTATCATGTGTATCGTCATAGACGTAGAAGATAGCACTCAGTATTGCTAAATTAATGGCTGCTGATAAGAATCCGACATAAGCTAGTTGGAAAAACAATCCGATCGCAAAAATGATAAAGGTGGACAGTCCCAAAATCCGTTGCAAAATGTTGTTGCTTTTGACTGTCAAAATCGTGAAAATTAGAATTGGGTTCAGCCAGAAACTATCAACGTGTAGTTTATTGGCTAAGAGTAGCACAATAAAGGTTGCAATGAGGGTTCCTATGAGTATGAAGGCTTCTTTTTGTGTTTTAGACATAAAATATCCTTTCTAAATCTCAAATGATGTTAATCTGTATGTGATTAACGCTAAAATATAGTCACCATCGTGACTAATGGACGTGTGGAGAATATCAATGTTCCTTTTGGACTCGATGAATTGGTTGATTTGGTCTTCCACACCGATAATGTGACTGGATTGGAAACATTTAACTTTTTGCATAAAATGTGTACCTTTCTATTGACAAATATCATTCATATTTGATAATATATTATAGAGGGGTAAGCCCATGTGCTTAAGAGTATATGGTCGAATTAGTAAAAACATCTGATAATAATCAGGTGTTTTTTTTTTTCAACTAAGATTAGTTTACTATATTTTATTGGTTTTAGCAATAACTTTTTGTATTGGTTTTTTTGATAGCAGTTTCACGTGAAACAATAAGAAAAAAATCCCGCTTCATGGGGATTAGTTTTAGTAAATTAACTTTTCAAACTCATAAATATTAAACTCATTATCGATATAATCCAAAAATTCTTGTTTGTTGTAAACTTCTTGACCTTCAAAGATGGTTCCTAAAATTCGAATTGCCATTTGATAGGCTTGTCCAACGAAAAATCCTTCTGGTCTTTCAAAGATAGTTTTAGCTTCAATATAATCTAAGTCATCTTCATGAAATTCATCCCAGAAAGTTCGGATATAATTTAGTGTTTCTTGTGTATTGTAGGTCATTGTACCGTCAGCAAAATATGCGTCAAAAACTTGAATTGTCTCAAAAGTAGGTCCATCATATTCTAGATGTTCGTTTACCCAATCGTAGATAATATCGATAACAAATTCGATAAAAGTACGTTGGTCCATTGGACGGTAGAGTTGCGAGTCGAGAACCTTGTTTAATAGGTTGTTGATCATTTGATATTGTTCATCATCTCGCCATGTTAAATCACGGTGACTATCGAGAATGGTTCGGATGTCCAATAAATTATCTTGAGTTAATTGGTCATAAGGTTTTTCAATCAACTTTTTGATAGTGTTTTTTTGTTTTCCTTCAATTTCGTTAAATTGAATTGTAATTTTTTTAGTCATTGTTTTTTACCTCATCAGCAATTTTATATTTTTGTTGAAATAGTTGGGCTTGGAGTATCATGAGTGCGACAAAAATACTTTCGCTAGGTACATCATAAATATGGTATGGCTCATATGGATCCTTACGGTCTTCAAAACTATATTCACCTGTTTGTCCGTAGATACCCATTCCGATTTCGATAATGGTACCAATTTGAGACATGGTGAGAGGTTCGTCACTTCCATCAGTACGGTAGAAAGTTGCGTAAGTATCCTCTGGACCCATATAACTTTCTAAATCGATATAACCAAAAGGAGTTTTGCAACGTCCAAATTTGTATAATGTTGACATATTGTTCTACCTTTCTTTATTTTACTTCATCTTTTTGTTTTAATTCTAGTCCACCTTTTCCGTCATAAATGACGATATTACCTTGATTGTCATGAATTTCAGCTAACTCATAAATGAGTTCGCAACCGTTGTATTCTGAGAAAATGGTATGCATTTCAAAAATATCATATAAATCAATTTCTGAAGGTTCTTTGATTTTTTCTAAAAATTGATTAAAGATAGCTTCAGCATTTTTTGGAGCGTTAGTCCATTTCAATACAATTTGATCTGTCATATAATTGTATTGTTTTGGAGAATACAATTCTTTAATTTCCCATTGGCTGTTTTCGATTTCCATTTGAAAACAATCGATATAGATGTTAGCAATTTTTTTCAAATAAAGATTTGCGTCAACATAAAAATCAAACTTGATTGGTTTTCCATATTTTTCTTCAAGCTCGTCTTGATATTCGAACAATAAATCTTGAAGAGATTCATCATGCAACCAAATAGTGAAGTATAGTCCTGAAAACAATCCAATTTCTGTGATATTGACTGAAAATTCTTTATTGTTTGTCATTTTCCACCTCGAATTTTTCCATAATTGGTTGGTTTTGTTCGTTATACGTGACAATATTTTCATCATCATCCCAATCGTGGATTTGTGCTAATTCGTGAATGATTTCGTAACCACAATGTGAATCATAAATAGCATAAAGTTCAAAATCACCATATGGATTATAATCATTAAATCTGTTATATTCTTCATAAATATCTTTGAGATAGCTATTAAAACGTTTTTCAGCATCTTTTGGTGCGTTGACCCATTTTAAGATGATATGGTTTGTATCGAAATTGTATTCACGTGGGGAATATACGTCTTTAAGTTCCCATTTACTGTTTGAGATATTATTTTCAAAGACGTTGATATAAACTTCAGCAATTTTAGTAAGATATTCTTTGAAGCTGATGAAGAAATCGAGTTTAATATCACGGTTATAACGTTTTTTCAATTCTTCAGCAATTTCTTCTAGTTCGTCGTTTAAGGTTTCGTCGTGCAACCATATTGAGTTATATAAACCTGAAAACAATCCTTCGTTAGTTAAATCGACGGTAAATTCGTTGTTGTTTGACATGGGAAATTCCTTTCTAGAAACCGTTTGTTTCAAATAGTTGGTTCATCTCTTTGAAATAAGTACTTTTTTGACCCATATATGTGACGTAAATGTCGGTTAAATCTTCGGTTTCGTAGTTTCTTTCGACAGAAATGAAGTCTGAAATTTGGTAATAACTTGCACCATATTCAGCAGCATCATGAATTGCTGTTCTAAATTCATCAATGATAGTATCTGGAATTTTATTAAATTTAAAATCAGGATTTTCTGATTTAATTTCGTTAATGAGTTCAGACAAATTTTCCAAAAATCTATTGATGGCGTAATATTCGTCCTGCTCTGTGATTTTAATGTTATTGATGTATGCTTTGAACTGCATTTTAATATTAGACGTAAAGTATGAGGGCATTCAATGTGTTTCCTTTCTATTGGTTTAAAATAAATGAAGATTTCTTATCCATCAAGTCAATTCGATAAACCATATCTTTTCGTTCCACAATGATTTTGCAATCAATTTTGTTGTCACGAAGTTTTTTAAATAGTTTTTTATTGGGATTGATGGCTGTTGGGAAACCGACATTTGAGAGCATGGTGTAATCACCTGTTGTGTCACCATAAGCGTAGGATTTTTTAAGGTTAATATCAAGTACGTCTTCAATTAGTTGAAGCGTTTTCTTTTTTGATTTTGAATCCCACATGGGTTTCACATTACCTGTATATTTGTTATCAATAGTTTCGTAATCACTTGCAAACCAAGTTGTTACACCAAGTTTTTCAGCCATTTTTTCAACTAGAAACGATGGTGAACCTGAGATAAAGATGACTTTGTGACCTTTTTCTTGGTGTTCAAGAATTTTGTTTCTAGTATATTTGTATACTAGTTGATATTGTTTTTCGATGACTTTTCTTGCGACAAAATCGATATCTTCAACAGATTTTCCTTGTATGTATTTTGTATAAGTATCAACGGCTGTGTACATATAGTCATCGTAATCTAGTTCACGGTTTTTCCATTGTTTTTTCACATCTTTGATTTCGTCTTTAGCATTTTGTGGGAATACGTCATAATCAACGCATTTTTCTAAATGCTGAAGTAGTAGTGAATCACGAAATACTGTTCCGTCAATATCAAAGATAGCTGCAATATTAGACATCGGATTTAGTTCCTTTCTTTTTGTTTTCTTTAATAAGATAAAGAATTTGAATGATAGCTAGTAGGTCTGCGATAAATACACCTGATCGTTCAAATAAGGTGTATCTATCTGAAAATAAAGCAGAAATTTGAGATAAGATAAAAAGTGTTGACCAGAAAGCTATTTTAAATTTATTATTTTTGTTTTCTTTGGATTCAATGTAAGCTGTGATTAAGCTGAAAGAAATAATAAAAGTTGTAATTAAGTTTAGAAGGAATGATACTGTTAAGAAAATCATGTTGTCATGGCTTAATGTTTGTTTAGTGACATAATATAGGATTATGATCACTAATGGTATAAAACTGAGTGATGCCCGAATTGCTGAATGTTTTTGTAATTGGTTTAATATTTTTTTAATCATTTCATCTCCTTTGTTTGAAATAGATGAAGATTAATTCAAAAGCGTATGAAAGTACAATGGCGTTTGCTAAAATGATAGCCCATTTTACTTTAGGTATAGTGATAAAATATTCAATAATTAATGATGCCATTGTCCAAAATATAAATTGAACAAAATGTTTTGTATTATTTGATGAAGTCCAACACTTCATTGAATGGACCACATTAAATAAAACAATTAATGCTGTCATAAAATTTACAATGAAAGCTAGACTAATCACTAATAAATTGTCTTCGTTCAACATATTGTTTAAAATTAAATAAATAATTAATAGTGTTACTGGAAGGAAACTTAATAGAAGTTGTGTTAGTTTGTTTTCTAATTTGTTTACGATTTTTGAAATCATTTTGATACCTTTCTAATCACCACTTAATTTTAGTTTGACCTAATTCCTTTAGTTTTTGGTTCGCCCAAGAAAAGGGTTTTGAATTAAAAAAACCTTGGTAGGCGGATAGTGGTGATGGGTGGGGTGCATAATGGATTAATTCTCTGGAATTGAGAATTTTCTCAATTTTTTGACCGAATGCTTTAGCATTATTCCCCCACATGATATAGATAATGTTAGGATTAACTTTAGTTAAATACTGAATTAAATCGTTTGTAAAATTTTTCCAATATTTTTTGTGAGTATTTGGTTTTTTCTCAGGCACGCTGAGTGCTGTGTTTAACAAAAAGACACCTTGTTTGTGCCAATCTTCGAGGTCTGGATTATCTCGTTCAACACCTAAATCGTTTTTTAGCTCCTTGAAGATATTCTTCAAGGATTTAGGTGTTTGAGTCTCAGGATTGACACTAAATGCAAATCCCATGGCTTGTCCTGGGTTGTAGTAAGGGTCTTGTCCTAGAATAACAACTTTGATGTCTTGTGGACTTAGTTCAAAGACTTTGAAGATATCTTCAGGTGATGGATAGATGGTTTGCTCTGATTCGTCTAACATTTGCATCAGATTGTCTAAATTTTGGGTCTTGAAAAAATCAGACCATGATGATGATTGAACTTTTTCTAAAGCTTGTTTGTATGTGAACATATGGAATTCCTTTTATATTAAAAAAATTAGTTTAAAATTTTTTTAACTAAAAAGTAAAAATAATTCCATGACTTTTTATAAGTCGTGGATGAATTTTTTTAATTTTTGTTTTACAACAATATTCTTTTGTTATATAATAAGTGTATAACTAAATTATAACTAAGGAATAGAATATGTATCGTAAAAACACAACATTCGGTATATAGTATTACATTGCATCTAGTTTTAGTAGTTAAATATAGACGTGATGTCATTGATGACACTATATCTGATCGAATTAGAGAACTTTTTGAAAAAATTGGTTTATTATACGATGTTGAAATAATTGAGTGGAATCATGATAAAGATCATGTTCATACAATTTTATCAATTAGTCCATCAACCAACTTAAATAAATACGTGAATGCTGCTAAAACAGCTAGTTCAAGATTGATTAAAAAAGAATTACCTGAAATAAAATCAAAGTTATATCAAAATTCTTTTTGGACACGGGGTTTTTATGTAAATTCGATAGGTTCAACTCAAATTGATGTTGTTAAAAACTATATTTTGAGACAAGGTGGAAAATAATGTTAACAGCTGTCAAATATAGAATTTACCCTGATAAAAACCAATCTATTTTAATCAATAAAACTATTGGTTGTGCACGATTTGTTTATAATCTCATGTTAGCTGATTTTTATGATAATGATTTAATTACAACCCCAGCTTATTACAAAAAAGATTACCCTTTTTTGAAAGAAGTGGATTCATTAGCATTAGCTAATAGTCAAATGAATTTAAAACAAGCGTTTCGTAATTATAAAAAAATAATAAAGATCACTTTGGTAAACCAAAATTTAAAAAGAAATCACGTTCTAAACTTAGTTATAAAACCAATAACAAAAAAAGTGCTAATTCAATTCGAATTGAAAACGATCGGTTGATTTTACCTAAATTTAGGTCTGGTATTAAAATTGTTTTACATAGACAAATCGAAGGTGTTATCAAATCTGTAACAGTTGAACAAGTACCGAGTGGTTATTATACGGCTTCTATTTTATATGAAGTCCCTGATGAATCAATCGAAACAACATTATCTAAAGAGAATATAGTTGGTATCGATTTAGGTTTAATGCATTTAGCTATTACGTCTGATAATGAAAAATATGAAAATCCAAAACATTTTCGTAAACTTCAAAACAAACTTGCTAAAGAACAACGTATTCTTAGTAGACGTTTTGAAAATAACGTCAAAGAACGTATTTATGATAAAAATGGAGATTATGTAAAAACAGTTTTCAAAAAACCATTGAAAGACTGTAAGAATTATCAGAAACAAAGACGTAAAGTAGCTAAAATCCATAATAAAATTAAAAACCAACGTTTGGATAATTTACATAAAGTTTCTACTGAAATAGTCAAAAACCACGACTATGTTGTATTAGAAACACTACGTGTTCATAACATGATTAAAAACCGTAAATTATCTAAATCAATAGCGGATGTCGGATGGTCCATGTTTGTAAATATGATTAAATACAAATGTGAACGATACGGTAAAGAATGTGTTCAAATTGACCAATGGTTCCCATCTAGTCAAATTTGTTCTCATTGTGACCACAAGGATGGTAAAAAAGCTTTATCCATTCGTGAATGGACTTGTGGTAACTGTGGTACTCACCACGACCGTGACATCAATGCTGCTATTAATATTAAAAACAAAGGTTTAGAATTGATTTCTTAAACTATATTATAAAAACCGTGGGGACCACGGGGTTAGCTTGGTAAATAAGTGGAGCTCTGGTTATAAGATGGTCTATAGGACAAACTTATAACGAAACTGTACACTCTTCCCAAGAAGCCATGCCCTCTAAATGAAATGTAGGTCGTGGTAGTTCACACTACTTTGTTGCGCGTGTAATAAAATTCTGAACTGTTTTCTTCAGTTCTTCTTTATATTGTTCTTTTCCAAGGTCGTCGTAAGATAATTTCATATCATCGACATCGACATAAATTTGAGCGACTAATTCGTTTTTAGATAAGAAGAAATATTCTGCTGTACCTACTAAAACTTTATCAATATTGACAGGTTTTGTAATATCGATATAAATTTGTCTCATATGATCAAATTTGAAGTTTTCAGAATCAAATACTTTTGTGAGTGTTTGTTCGTAAGTGTTATCAGAATCATTCATTTTTCTTAAATTGAATGGACTAAGTGAAGATTGATATTTGTAACCGAATGTGGTTCGCAAATCCATATCATTTTTAATGATATTATGATAGAGTGGTACTTTTTTTATTAAAAAGTCTTATATTTTAGTTTATTTAATGTATTATAGTCAGGTGAGATATAGAATGTGTTATAAACGATACCTGTTACTTGACCTTTATAACTTTTTTGAATATGGTTGAAAGTTAGTGTTTTATGTGTAACAACTTGACCTTTATTGATATTAAGGTTCATATCAGATTGTTTTTTGTAAATTTTATTGATGTTATCAAACAATTTATCTACATCGTTCTCTAGTCCTGATGTAGACACAAACTGGTATGGATTTTCCATGATTTGGTTCAATGTGTCCACAAGTTCCAAATTGTATTGAAATTGATAGACTTTAGCTTCGTTATAAGGGTATTGTAATTTAGCATGACCTTTATCAATTGTCAAAGTGAAGTATTCAAGGTTTGATTTTTGGTCATCAAAATTTTGTATAAGAGTTAATCCGTCTTTTGATTTTTCATTATAGTATTCGCTGAATAAATCATAATCAATATAATTGTCATAATCTTCCCAAGGGTCAGGTTCAACAATAGCGTTAGGAATGGTAGCATATACGTTTGAATATCCGTCGTGAGCATGAAGCTCTTGCGTAAAGAGCTCATCTAAATCGTTTTGAAGTTCTTTTACGGTGTCAAATTTTAAATCTTTATAATCATCAATGTCGTTCATTTTGATATGGACGTAGTCAAGTTTTAAGATGATTCTGTTTTGAGTTAGAGCGATACTAAGGTTGGTTTCAAAATTGTGTTTTTTAGACAATTTTTTTAAATTTTCAATAAATTCTGAGATGGACATTTCTGTAAATCGCATTTCTTTTCTTCCTTTCAAGTAAGAAAACCATGATATTCATCATGGTTTATTTTGTATTTAAGTGCTTTTGTAATTGTTGGTCTAAAATAAGTCCTTGATTTTGATATTCATTAGCAAAATCTGAATTTTTTTCAGAACGTTTTTTGATGTATTTGTCTAAGAATGACATTTTATTGACCTTTCGTTTATTTGTTTTCTAAAACTTCGTTTGCAAAAATTGCGTCAACAGCTAACATGTAAGGTGTCACATAAATATTGGCTAATCCCATTGTCACAAGACTGAGTAAGAGCCAAGGTATAAAACTTAATGTTAGCATGAACCTATCTAGTTTTTTACCGTCCATTCTAACTCTACTATTTGTAATGATTTCGTTATAACCGAGTTGTTCATTATCTTTAGCGATATAAATAGACAAGTTATAAGCATAACCTTTGATGATTGCGATAATAAACCCTACGATAGGTATAAGTACCCATAAAATTGTGTATAAGCTAATTAATAAATAGACAACAAATGATTTTGTTGTAATACTATTTATAATATCCTTCAATTGGTTTATGAATCCAGTTTGGATTTCTTTACGACGAGTGATGATATCATAAACGTATAACATAACACCCACTTCAAAGAATGAAAGTAGAATAGACAATGGTGTTGTTAATAATGTTAGGTTACTATTATTGTTAAATTGATTAGTCAATACTAATACACTAAGGATTGTTGGTATTAAACCGATTGTAATCCAGACGTTATGGGTTTTGATTAGTTCTTTAGCATCAGATTTGATTGCGTATCTTGGTTTCATAATGTTCTCACCTCAAAATATTGTTACGGTAAGTATAACATATATTGATGTGTTAGTCAAACTAAATTTAGCTAATCATGTTAAGAAAGATGTCGTGAATATCTTTTTTTGTGACATCCAGTTCGTATTTTTCACCAAATTTAGTAATTGTGATGTCTTCAATCCCATGATGTGCACAGGTGTCAATTTGGTCTGTTAAGTAATCAATGTCGTTTTTTAATTTTTCTACGTCTGAAAGCTCTAATAGTTCGTCTTTAGTCAGATGATTTTCTAATTGTTTTATTAATTCGATTTCAGTATCCCAATTGTTAATGGACCAATTGTTTTTGTGAGCATAAACTAAAATTTTAGTTAGGTCATCAGATTCTGGGTTTTCTGTTTGGTATGACTCAGCATAATTGGTAAGGTCTGTACTGGAATGGATAGTGACAGTAAAGATATCTTCAGCATTTTGAATTTTTCTTAATTTAGACATGTGGGAAGTCTCCTTATTTGTTGTTTAAAAATCGTCTTCAAACGAAATAGTAAAACTTTGGTGTTCTAGATATGGTGGTAAATTATGGACTGGAACAATTTCGATTCTCTTATTATCCATATAGTATAGTGCGTGTTTTTTGTAGTAGGTTAATTGTGTCAAAATTCTTTGTTTCAAAATAGTTTTGATATCAATGATTTCAGCTTTTTTGGAACACCATAAAAAACCAGCTTCTTCAAATTCAGGGTCAAACCAAACTTCCATTTCGTGGTTGAAGTAGTGGTTGACATAACCTAATGTATCAGCATTTTTGATGATTTTTTTGATCTCACAATATTTAGATTGAGTTAATGGTTCCAATTTTGGGATATTTAATTCTTGTTTTATCATTTTTAAATTTGGTTTTGGCATACGGTCTACCTTTCTGACAGAAAAATTGTTGAATAGTTGATTTTGTTTTAAGATTTTTCTAGAAAAAAAATCGGCACCATTTTTGGTGCCAATTGGGTTAACTTTATTTTAAATTTCTTTCAGATATGTACAATTTTCAATCGTCGAGAATGTCATTAACAAATCCATTTTTTTCGTAAAAAAAGAATTAATCATGTTGAATTGCAATTCTTCTGATTCTGGTAGAACAATATGATTCAAAAATTTCTTGATTGTATAATTCACAAATTTGTTTTTTTGTAAATCATATTTTGAAATGATATTTGATGAAATGAATTTGTTGATAATCATATTGATTTGATTTTCAATTTCTAATTGTGTGAAAAAAATTGTTTATCACTAATATTAATGACACCTAAATTGAGAATTGGTTTTTCAGAGTCAAATTCTTTGATTTTGATTTCAGAATTAATATAAACTAATTCATATTGGTTTTTTGGTTGTGCTGGCGTTTCAAAGATTTGGTTAAAGATTTTTTCAGACAATCTTGGATTATTAAGTTTTTTGTAAAATTCTAATGTTTGTTCTAAATTCATCATTTTTTTGTATCCCACGCGTAACACAAGAGGTCATCACGTTTCAATTCGACATTTGGATAATCTTGTAATAATTGTCGTGTGTCGAATCTTTGGTCTACAATGACAGCATAACCATTTGGTGTTTGATGTGATTTGACAGACATTTGTGGTCGTTTTTGATCTTTTTTAGTTTGCGTATTTTCGTGAGCAAAAAGAAGGTCTTCTACAAATTTGTAAACGAATTTTTCAGTATCTTTACCTTCAATTGGATCGAAATCAAACAACCATTTTTGTTTATCATCATATGCATTTTCCTTTCGTGCAGCAAGAGCTGCAACTCGTTGTGGTAGTGATGATAAATTGAATTCGTTATCCAGCATTTTATGCTGAAGTGCTTTGAAAGTCTTTGAGTTAGACCTTGGGTTAACGGAAACATACATTCTTGAAAATTCGCCAACTTGACCTTGTTCAACGAAAGCTTTGAACTGATGTTTGACATCTTCAAAGTCACGAGTAGTAGTGAAAGCGTTTCGTCTTTCAGTAAAATTTTCAAGGTGTTTGTTGTCTTTGTTTCTTGAAACAAATAAGACAACGTTTAATTTATCGGAATCGAAGTTTTCGTCTCGATTCCATTTATTAAAGTTTGACATAATATTTCTCCTTATAGATATTCAATTTTTAAATTATTATTCAATTGATAGTCCAAATCTTTCATGTCTTGATTGATTTGTTTTGCAATGTCTTTTAATTGGACAATGGAGGTTCTTGATAGTTCGAAATTGATTTCGTTACTATCATTATTTTCAAATAAACTTGCATCTAATTCAAAATTATTTTCAAGTTTCACGATGAATGAGTCAACATCGAAAATAATAATCCATGAGTTGATTTTGAAGTAGTTTGGTTCTGTGGATGGTTTGATGGAATGTGAGAATGTTTCAGTTGTGATTGAAATTGTGTTTTGATCATAATAGAAGCTAGCGTAACTAAAGAAATCGTCAGGTAACTCATTGATCAATTGATTGTAGATTTCAATGTTTTTGACATGAAAATCTAATATATCCTTTATTTCTAGTTTAATTGCGTCATAACTATAATCGTGGATATAAAATATTGATTCTTCATTATTATTTTGATTGATATAAACGAATTTTAGAGATCGTTGATCCTTATTGTGTGTGAATTTGAGTTTTGTGAGGTTCAATTCTTTTGCCTTTTCTTCAAATTCAGCAATTTTAGAATCAATAAATTTACTTAATTCAATAGTATTTTCTTGTTTTTGAATCTCTTGTTCTAAAAGATTCTTGGTACAATTTTTCAGTTTCAATAATCTCTTTTTCCAATTTTTTTCAAGCAATTCTTTTTTTAGTTTGAATCTCTTGTTTTTTTGTTCTTGGATTTCTTTTTAATTTTTTTGTTTCAAATTTTTGTTGTGACATAATTTTTATCCTTATCGTTTTAAGTTATGTTTCTTGATATATTTATCAATCTTCTTAGGGATGTCTTCTTTTAATTCTTCAGGTGAATCATATGATTCGCAAAGGTCAAAGATATAATCTTCAAGATCGTTATACTCTTGTTTTGAAAAATAGACATAAGAAGTATAAGTGATACCATCCTCTGGGTGTCCATTTTCTGTTTGATCCAACGGCATACCCTCTATGTAAAATCCGCGGTATTCGAAGTTAAATTCAATCATCATTCATCCTTTCCTTTCCAATAAAAATCAATCATTTTAACTGTTTTGATAGCTTTTCTTTTGAAAACAGTCGTTTTGATTTTTGCGTCGTATACTTCAATTTTTTCGATTTCATAAATATTTTTTGTGGTATCGTCAATATGATTTTCACCCATGTAATAAGTATCGTAGATATTATATTTTTTGTTTAATTTCAATACTTTGAAATTTTTGGTTTCTTGAACTTGTTCGAGTGTACAAGAAATCATGGTAGATACTGATTTTGATGACGCAATATCATGGTAGGTGCGAAATTCAAGATTGTTAGACGCATTGTATACAATTCTTGGTTGAGATAGTTTACTGATAAATGTGTATTCTAGATTTTTCAACAAAATGTCTTCTTCATGACCAGTATGGTCTAAGATGTCAGCAGGAATGATGATAGTAGTAAAAATTAGGATGATGATTTCGATTAGATTAAGTTTAAAATCTTTTTCTGTTGCGAATGATAAAATACAAATTGCAATAAAGTAAGAAAAACAAAAGATTAATCTCAAAATTGTGTAGTAATATTTGGGAATAACATGGTCTTCTTGTTTGTATAAAATAAATAATAATCTAGCAATCAAATTTTGACCTCCTTTTAGACGTGCAATTCTTTAATTTTGTCAATAATAGTGGTATATTTTTCAGACATTTCGTTCCAAATGGTATATGGGACAAGGTCAAAAATAACACATTCTTTTGCAGTCAAATTAGGAAGTTGTTCCCAAATGTAGTCATTGAGGGTTTGGGCGTAATTTTTGATGAATTGTTTTCTTTTTGTTTTATTCTCAAACAATTCTTCTTCAGATTGTGAATTTTCGATTAATTGATTGTAAAATTCGTAGTTCAAATTGTTTTGTTTGATCATTTGTTTTAAGTCTTGTGTCATGGTTTTTTCTCCTTTATAAAAAATAAGTTCTATGAAAACGGCTACCAAAGGTAACCGTCTCGAAGAGCTTATTTTAGTGCATCCAATTGTTGTTGAAGTTCATCAACTGAAAGTGAAGCTAGTGCTTCGTTTTGTTTTTGGTCGATTAAACGTTGAAGTTCTTTACGTTTAGAGTCAAGTGCAGCTTTATTAAGTTTGTATTCGTGTTCGTCTTGACGTTGTTTGATGATTGTTTTTACAATTTCAAGCATAGTATCAAGTTTGTTGATTTCAGCTGATTTTTCAACTGTTGATTCAACAAAGCTAGTTGAACCTTGTTTTTCTTGAAGTTGTTTATTGATTTCAATAGCGACAGTATCTAGGTTAAGACCGTTGTTCTTTGTGAGTGGAAGATCGAATAGGTCTTCAATAGTCAATGGTCCACGTTTAGATGGGAAGCGCCATTTTTGTTCAAGTGCAGTGAAAAGAGTAGTAGTTGTAAGTTCCATGGTAAGATACCTTCCTTTTTATTAATTTTTATTATTTGATTGAGACATGGACAAGTACTTTTCGTCCATTTGAGTAAGTGAGACGTAGGATGAGGTTAGCATCCATTGTTTCTGAGAAACCATATCCTTTAGCAACATCCGTTGGTTCAAAGTCAGATGCTTGAATTTTTAATTTTGAACCCAAGATTTCTGTAACTTTACGATGAGGTGATAGTTTAGAATTCAATTGTTCATTGAAGAATCCACGAACAGGTTCATTCACTTCAATATCATCTGTTAGAAGAATAAAATGCTTGTTACCAACTTCTTGTTCCCAAGTATTTGGTGACATAAGCACATTTTTAATTTCAATGAATTTATCACCTGGTACAGTATTACCTTGACTTTGAAGTTCTTCACTAATTTGAATTAGTTTGACCTTATGGTTTTCTTTTTCAAATACCAAGAAAGGTTTGTGATTTACATCATTGTCAGGATAGGTGAAAGTTTGAATTCCTTCAGTTGTAGCAAATTGTAGTGTAAAACCTTGATTTTCGTTAGTACGTTTGTTGAAGTTGTTGACTTTAACAGTATATTTTCCATTTGCTAGATTATTGATTGATTTCCAGAAAATGTTTTCAACAGGTTCATCTACAATTGAGTGAGCATTTGCATCAACATCAAGTTCACCACCTAGTTCTCGACGACGACCATAATAGATGCAATCATATTCATCATTATCTTTGTATACGGATAGGTCTAGGTCATCTTTGTTATCCCATGATAGAGATACACGAACATCACCGTCAACGTTACCACCCGCATTCTTAACACGCATGGTTACTGCATCAGCTGTGTCTGAGTTGATGTAAGCCCAAGATATTGTGTTAGACCACAAGAATGGTGATGGAGCGTCTTGATTTAGAGCTTCAGTTAGAACGATTTGATTTGCTTGAAGTGAATGTGTTGGTAACAATTCAAGTTTTTGTAAATCTTTCAGTTCGTTTAATAGCTCATGAATAGAGATCTCTTTGGCATCTTCAACTTTGGATTTCTTAGTTGATGCTTTTGAGTCTTTTGTCATATCATCAAAGACATTAAATGCTTTTTGTTCTTGAGATGTGAACAAAATCTTGTCAGATGGGATGTCTGTCAATTTAGCTGGACGTCGGTAAATACTATCTAAGAAACCTAGTTTTTCTAGAGTTTCTTTAGCTTCTTCAACCATTTTAGTTGTGACGATTGATTTTGGACGTTTGTAATTATGAGGTGCGACTTTAGATTCGTATGAATGGATAGCTTTTTCCAATTCAACACCGTCATATAGATCAGAAATAAGAGTTCCGATTACGCTGCTACGGTAACCGACAGAGCGACCAGATTTGATAGCATTGAACCAAAGATATTCTTCTGATGGGTTTTTGTCATAGTCTTTTTTCAATTTGACCCATTTTTGTAGGTTTGACAAGAATTCTTGTCCTCGATAAAGATTGTTTTCTTTAATGAGGTCAATAATTGTGTTCAAATCATCAATGTTGACTTCTTGTACGGTACGTTTTAAAACGTCATGAGCGTCACGAGCTTCATGTTTCTTCGTATCAATATTTCGTGTGTTAACAAGTTTGTTAGGTAGCTCAACATAGTAATGCTCCCAAATGATGTCTGGGTTCTCATTATCTTTGTTTGGTTTATGACCTGCAACAGATTCTTTTTCAAGATAGATATCCACGATTTGACCGTCATGAATAGCTTCTGACATAGCTTTACGTGCGTTTTCAAATAAAGTATAGCTATCGAAATCCCAAATACTGACTAACTTGTAATCAGGTGTGATCATAGCTAGATTACCGACACGACGAATGAAGTTGTGGTCGTAATTACCATCAAAATAACGACGTTCACGGAAGATTGGGTTATCTTCTGGTTTGATGTTTTTCTAGGTAAGTTGTAAATAAACTATCTTTAGGGGCTACTCGAACTAATGGGTTTCCTGATTCAACCATATGGTTGAATTGAGTCATGATTTCATCAGCGAAATCATCAAAGTGTTTATTTAGACGTGTGTATGGATTAGTCATTTGTTAGGTCCTTTTCTTTTTTGTTATTTTTTTCAACAATTTTGTTCCAAAATTCGTTAGAAATTGGATCTAAAAATTCTTCTTCTTTTGATAATAATTGTTTAACAGTCATATTTTCAATGATATGGTTTAAGAAGTTGATTAATTTATCATTTTCAACATTGTTAAAAAAATTGCCATTTGGTTAATCATAAATTCAGCTTCAGTTTTTATTTGTTGCTAAAAAAACATTTCGTAAACAAAAATCATTTAGAATGTTAATATAGCTTTTTGTATATAATTTCAGGTTTATTTTTGATTTTTCTTCTTTTTAGTTCTTGTAATAATTTGATATTTTTTTATCAATGAATATACAAACTGTAAATTTTTTTGTTGTTTGGTTAATGTTGAAAAATTTTGTATTGATGTATTCATCTTTATTTATAATATTTTTTTAAATTCACCAAATTCTAATTTGTTAGTGAAACTATTATCTGGTTTTTATATTACCGACAATATCGTCATTGGTGATTTCACGATAAATGGATTTAATATCCCAATTTTTTTAGATTGTCTTAAAGCTATTGATGCTTCGTTTACTGTTTTTTTGAATTTGTTCCTGTCATATCGTTAATATATTGAATGATTTTTTTTTGGTATACAGATCAGAATCAGTCATAGAATTATATTTATCGATATAATAAAATTTGACTTTATATGTTTTTTCCATGATTCACCTTTCTTATATATAAACTAAAAACAACCTGTATTTTATATACAGGTTGTTTATTAGTTATTTATCTTCAGGGGTTACATCGATTGCTGATTCAGCAATTGCGTCGCCCATGGCTTGCCCCATCTTGCGACCAGTTAAGGTTGCTGTAATCAATTCTTTGACATCTAACCCCATACCTTTTGTAACTTGATCCATGGTAGTCATGATGTCACCAACCATCTTAGATGAATTTCCTTCACCGTACATGGTAATAGAATCAACGTTAGCAAGTGGAGTAGCTACAGCTTTAGCAATATCAGGAAGGGCTTTAACAAGCATTTCTGTGATAGCTGCTTCACCGTATTTCTTCATAGCTTCAGCTTTTTTATCTAAACCTTCAGCTTCAGCTGCTAGTTTAGCACGAATAGCTTGGGCTTCGGCTTGACCTTTAGCTCTAATAGCTTCAGCTTCTTGAAGTTGAGCAAATTTATTGGCTTCAGCTTTAGCTCTTTGAGCTTCAGCCTCTTTTTGTGTTTCGAATAGTTCAGCTTCGGCTTTAGCTTGACGTTCTAGTTTTTCAGCTTCAGCTGCTTGTTGGCGGGCATATTTTTCAGCATCAGCTTGAGCTTCGATTTCAGCAGCAAGAGTTTGTTTACGTACAAGAACTTCACGTTCTTTAACTTCAGCTTGTTTTTCTTCTCTCACAATGTTAGCTTCTGCGGTTTGACGTTCGATTTCTTTACGTTGAACTTCTTTTTGAATTTCATAAGCTGCGTCTGCTTTGGCACGTTCAGTATCAGCTTCAGCTTTAAGAGCTGCTTGTTTTTTAGCTAAATCATTTTGTTTTTGAGCAATTTCTAAATCAGCTTTTACACGAGCATCGTTTGCAATTTTATCTGATTCAGCTTGTTGTTGTTCAATTTCTTGTTTAGCTTTGGCTTTTGCTTTAGCAGCTTCCTTACGAATTTGTTCAGTATTGTCAATACCGAGATTTTCAATAACTCCATTGCTATCAGTTAAACCTTGAATGTTAAAGGCTACAATTTCAAGACCCATTTCTTCTAAGTCTTTAGTTGCGTTGGTTTGAACAGTTTCTGCAAATTGTGATCTATCCGTCACGATTGTAGAAAGTTGCATTTGACCGATGATAGCACGTAAGTGACCTTCAAGTGTGTCACGAATTTCGTCAGCGATTTCGTCTGATGTCTTATACAAGAAGTTACGTGTAGCTGCTCTAAATAGTTCAGGTTTTTCAGTTCCGATTTTAACTTTGACGGCAGCGTCAACTTTCACGTTGATGTAGTCATTTGTTGGTACAAAGTCTGATGTTTTAACATCAACTGAAATCATTCCTGCTGTCATTGAGTCTACACGTTCTAAGATTGGGATTTTCCAACCTGTTTTACCGTGTAATACTCTTTGACCACGAGGTCCTGAAATCACTTTGATTTCTCCAGGACTAGCTGATACAAATCCTGCTCCTAAAATGAAAAGGATTGTAATGACTGCAATCGCAATAATAGCAATTAGAAAAATGTTAGGCATAATTTGACCTTCCTTTTATTTTTTTATAAGTCAATTATACCACATTTTTCAAGACATTTCAACAATTTTTTTAGGTTAAAATGATGATTTTTTTATTTTCTTTTTAGACAACTTTTTAGTTTTTTATTTAGAGCTTTCAGAATTTTGTTCAAAATTCTAAGGCTTGGGGTTTGTTTTCTTTTTTCAATTTTTTCTAAAAGTTGGGTTTCAATTTCAGCTTTTTCAGCTAATTGTTCAATGGTGAAACCTTTGTTTAGGCGTTCATTGATTAGCGATGCAATCACATCATATTCCATATGTTTTTGAATAATATCTGAAAAACTAAATTGGAAATAAGGAATTGCAACTTTAAATTTATTCTGAATACGGTAAAAGTCTTTTTCAGGATCTTCTTTGTCTAAAAGGTATTCATAAATAAGGTCTTCATCAATTGTAGAACCTTCAAGACTAAGGTATTTCATTTCGTCATAGTCTGAGTCCATCATGTAGATATCGTCAGGTAGGTTGTAGTTGTTGATAACTTTTTCAAATTCGTCATAAATTTGGTAAGCAACTTTGTCTTCAAAAAGAGTTAGTGCCAAATTGTAATGACCTAAGTATTGGTTATCAATACACCAATCTACAAAATCGACAATTTTTTGGTGGAATGGGTATTGTTTTTCTAGCAATTTGTTTCCTTTCTTATTGATCAACTAGTGGACTTTTCAAACCTTGAGACAAACAGTAGGTGTCAATGACACCTGCTTCAAACTCGGAAACGGTCTGTCCGTTTTTGAGGTTGAGTCCGTAAAACATCTTTAAACTCATTTGTAATTGAGGTGTTAGATTTTTGACAATAATCATTTGGATTGTCCTTTCTTAGTTTCAACTTTATCCAAAAATTCTTGAATATTTTGTTTTAATTGTTCTTCATTATTGATAGCAATCAAAGTTGAATTTTGAACAGTTTCATCGGATGTGGTGACTTTGATGATTCCGTATTCAATGCTTTCAATTTTGACAGCTTGAAGGCTTGGAAATTTTTCCATCATATCAAGACAAATTTGTTGCAAAATTTCTCTTTTAGATTCTAATGAAGCTTTAGCTTCGTTTGTTGCGTTATCTAGTTTTGAGAACAAATCAGGTTTTGTTATTTCAAACTCAGGGTATTTGCTCAAAGTTTCTTTTGATAACAATTGGTTAGCTAGTTGAATGATATCTTGTCTAGTGAGACGTGCGATTTCGTTTGTATTTTGTTTATAAGTTTCAATATATTTTGAATAATCACAAAATCCAGTATAAATAGCGTTTACTAAAATTTCAGCTAACAATTTTTGGTTAAATTTTTTCGTTTGCATTATTCGTCCTCATATTCTTTTTCGAATTCTTCACGAATGTGTTCCACCCAATTTTCATCGTTCGTGAAATAAATTTCCTGACCACTTGACCAAGACGATGTTGGTTTTTCAAAAATAACGACGTAATCATATGTGACATTTTTAGGTTTTTCGTCCCAATCAATTTTATTAAAATCAAAAGGTCCATAACCGATGAAATTATCTACGAGACATCCTTCATAGACAGAAATATCCAAATCACCATTGGGATATAATTTTGTTAAAAATTCGTCTACAATATGATAATCATCATAAAAATATTTTGTGTATTTATCTGTTGGGTCTAAAAACATGGTATTCCTTTCTAGTTTTTGTTTAGATTGATAATTAATTCAGGATACATATCATGATAATCAAATTCAGGTTTTTTGATTGTGAATTTCAATTCACTTTTTTTGATTGAATTTGCTCAAATAATATGAGCTGTTTGATTTAATCTTTTCTTTTGTATTTGACATAGTTAATTCTTTCTAGTTATAAGTAACATAATTTTGAGTATCAAATTTCAACTCATTTTCAATTACATTTGATAAATCGATAGGTGTCGGTTTTCTATTGAACATGGTCAGTTCAATATGCATGATAGGGTTTTTAGAGTTCTCCCATGAGCATTTTGTGTTGATTGGTCTAAACGTGATTTCTCTAGACAAGTGGTAAATTGGTTCTTTTTGCTGCATAATGTTGTAGCTTTGATTCAACACATATTTTCTGTTGGTATCAATATGAGTGATAATCACGTCCAATTGATTGGTTTTAGAATTTAGAAACTGAATCTTGTATCGACCTGTTGATTTAAAATATTCAATGTATTTTTTGAAGGTTTGGCTTTTTTCTAAAACTGAGTTGATAAATTCGTCCAACATTGGTGGTTTTGTTAAATCATCATTGTCTCTAAATTTGTTAACGTAAGTATTTACGAAATGTTGGTGATTAATTTCGTAAAACAAATTGTCAAGTGGTGGATAATCATTTGGTTGAATTTTGATTTCAAAATTACCTTTTTTGTTTAGGTAATTTTTTAAATTATTTAACTGAGTTTGATAATTTGACATGATTAGTTTTCTTCTTTCTTATCTTCGATAACTTCGAGGTCTTTTCCTTTGGACGGATGGCTGAATCCATATACTGTTTCAGGTGAATAGTTACAAAATGAATTACCTTTAGACAAAGTTACATCATAAATTGGTGAATTTTCGTCAATAATAATATCTTTTTCAAGTTCGATTTTAAGCCCACAACCTGACCCATAAACTTTGTCAAAAAATCCAAATTTTGTTGATTTATTGATTTTGACGTTTTTACGTCTTGTTAGATTCAAAATTGCTTCAAAATTATTTGAATTTGGAATAGCTATTAGTTGGCAAGTTTCAAGACCATTTCTATAATGGAAAAGTTCTTCATATAGAGATTGTAAGAATGCTGAAGCTTCACGTTTTTCTTCTGAAATTAAATTTTCACGAGTGTAACCTTGAGTGGACATGAGCCAATCAATTGGTGTGTTACGTTCATTTGTTAAAAACTCAGTTTTGTCAAAACATTCTACAAATTCATTTTCGATATAACTATATTCGTCATCCCAGTTGTCACCAAAATAGATTGTTAAATCTTCTGGTGCAGAGTATTTGAGTAAGGTTTCAACATCTAAATCATATTCCATGTTTTCGTAGAAAACGTCAGTTAAAAAGATAAAATCTTCGCCATTAATAGCGTCTTCGATTTGGTCAGCCATTGCGTGATTTACTTCATAAAAATCATCAATAATATATGCCATATCATCTGCTTCGATTTCAGAATAGTTTTCAAAAATATACCATCTAGTAGCTTGAGCGAAATTTTCAGCTTGTTCATCGTTGGCTTTTTGAAGAATTTTTTCAAGTTCAGATGATGTTAGTTCGTCATAGTAACTGTCCCAGTAATGTTTAAATTTACCTGATTTATAACTACCTGCGAATTCTTTAATCAAATGATTTTTAAACATTTTGGCGACATCATCTTTTGTTAAATTTGTTTTAGTAATTTGTGACATATTTTTTTCCTTTTACGGTTCGATTAATTCAAGGTCACCACGATAACGTGATAAAGCAAGTCCATAAACAGCATCAGGTGAGTAGTTACCAAATTCGTTATGATAATCCATTTTTACATCATAAACTGGTGAATTTTCATCGATAATGATGTCTTTTTCAAGTTCAATCCCTAGTTCACAACCTGATCCATGAATTTTGTTAAAAAATCCAAAGTATGTTGATTTGTTAATTTTAACGTTTTTACGTCGAGAGAGGTTCAAAATTGCTTCAAAATCATCTGACCTTGGAATAGCAATTAATTGACATCCTTCAAGTCCGTTCATACTTTCAAAAAGTTCTGAATATAAAGTTTTTAAGAATTTGATTCCTTACGCTTTTCTTCTGAGATTAAATCCTCACGAGTATAACCTTGAGTTGACATGAGCCAATCAATTGGTGTGTCACGGTCGTTTGTTAAGAATTCACGTTCGTTAAAACATTGTACGAAATCACATTCAATATCCCAATATTCATTATCCCAATTTTGACCAAAATAGACAGTTAAATCATCTGGTACAGAATGTCGAAGTAATGTTTCGACATCTAAATTATATTCGATATTTTCGTAGAAAATTTCAGATAAGAAGTAGTAATCATCATCATCTAAAACATCTCTGATTTCATTAACTTTTTCAGGATTTTTATCATAAAAATCATTGATGATATAGTCGATATCTTCCATTTCAATTTCAGGATATTTTTCTGAAAAATACCATTCAGTTGCTTGAGCGAAGTTTTTAGCTTCTTCGTCGTTTGCTTTGTGAAGAATTTTTTCAAGATCAGATGATGAGATATTTTTACGATAATCCCAAAAATGTTCATATACTCCTTGTTTAAAAAGCATATGAGTATTCTTTTTTTCTAAATATTCTTTAAACATTTTAGAGATGTCGTCTTTTTGTTAAAAGTAGTTGTATCAAAAATTTTCACTAGATGTATTTAATGCGAATTCAATAAAAATCTTTCACTTCGTTAGTATCTAATTTGTTGTCATCAATTTGTGATTTTTAATTTTTCTCGCTTTAGAAATAAGTTTTTTTGTATTCTAGAACGGTAATAGGTAACATGATGTTTCTCCTTTGAAATTTATTAATTTCTTAATTATATATAACTTAATTTTTATTTAGAAATATAGGTTTTCTATATTTCAGAATAAAAATCGGTACCACTTGTGGTACAAAATATATAGAAAAAAAGAACTCGAAACATCGAGTTCTTAGGACTGTCTAAAACGCTCTGTGAGCGATTTTAGATTTGTGAGGTAATATTCTACCTGAGACATTCTAAAATGGATTCTGAGCCAATCTGAGGGCGTGTGTTGTGTGATTTGTTAGTCTTTCAATTCGAGTTTGAAATAAAGTGATTCATTTGAATCAACTCTATTTTCTAATGATTCTAGAATAGGTGTCCATTTTTGATGTATATGATTTGGAAGACCATTTAGTAAGGACTCAATTTCTTTCATATTAGTAATATAATTTGCAAATTTTTCAATATTAACTTTTTGTGTTATGTAAATTTTTTTTGTTTTTGTCTAAAAATATATGTTATTTGATCAAAGTTAAAAAGATTATTTTTCTTCAAAAATAATATAGTAGCTCTGGATATTTTTTTGATTTTTTTAGAAATTGAATAATTTAAAGCATTATTTGCTTTATAAATATTTAGGCATATTTTCATATTAAGATAATCGGGGAGACACCTTATTTTAATGAGGTGAGGAACCGATTCCTTTCTTTAATTTTTTTAATAATTTTTTGTGTTTTAACGACGTTTTGTCTTGACTTCAAAAATTAGTTATGGTATAATTTATTTATGAAATAACTAATAGAAAGGAGTCTAGACATGGAAACAATTGAGATTAGTCGTACGATTAAATCACGTATCATTTTTCAAAATAGTAAAGATGTTTCAAAAATGGTTGATTCTCAAGAAGCTTTTAGACAAGGTTGTAATTTTGTATCAGAATACATGTTTGATAACAATTTTCCGATGAATACAACAACTTTAGTAAAACTGCTTTATAACGATTTACGTTCTAAATTTGGTTTAAAGTCACAAATGGCTCAATCCTGTGTTCGTACCGTAATTGCTAGATATCGTAGTGTTCAAACCCAATTGCGAAAAGATCGTGTATGGGACGGTTATAAAAAGGACAATCATGGTAAACAAGTTAAAAACTATGTGAATAAAGATTTAGATTTTCTTTGGAAATCAATTGAATTTAAACGTCCACAACTTGATTTGGTTCGTAACCGTGATTATTCACATAAGGATGATAACACAATGTCTTTGAATACGATTCATGGACGTGTTATTGTAAATCCTGTTTTTAAGGGTTGGGAAGAATACTTTGATGGTTCTTGGACTTTAGGTACTGCAAAGGTTTTGAAATCAGGTAAACACTGGTATTTACATATCGCTGTTACCAAAGAAGTTGAACAACCTGAGTTTAAACCTTCTCACGTAGTGGGAATTGACCGTGGTTTAAGACAATTGTTAACCATTTATGACGAAAAGGGTCAAACTACATTTGTTAATGGTAAAGCGATTTTGCAAAAACGTAGACATTATAAACGTTTACGTCAACAATTGCAATCAAAGAAAACCAAATCAGCTAAACGTAGATTAGAAGCTATTGGTCAACGAGAATCCCGTTGGATGAGCGATGTGAACCATTGTTTATCTAAGACACTCGTTAACCATTACGGTAGTGGTACAATCTTTACTTTAGAGGATTTAACAAATGTAACCTTTAACACTGTTTCAAAGCGTGCTGAGAAACATCGTTATGAACATCATTCATGGGCTTTTTATGATTTTGAACAAAAACTAAGTTATAAAGCATTTGATAAAGGGTCACAAGTAGTTAGTTGTGATGCCCACTATACTAGCCAACGTTGTCCAAAATGTGGATACATTGATTCAAAAAATCGTAATAAAAACAAACATGAATTTTGTTGTAAAGCTTGTTCTTATAGAAGAAATGATGATCGTGCAGCTGCTATGAACATCCAGTTCTTAGGTACTCTTTATAATAGTGGAAATCCAAAACCTGCTTTTGGAAAAAAATTAGAATTAAATAATTGATATAACGAGTCTCATATGGTTCGTTATAGGGTGGTTGTCAGCCTGCCCTTGTGTAAACTTGCTTGAATCATAGGAGTTGTTAAAAACGTTCGTACTAGATGAGAGTTTACAAAGCCACTTACTTTAGTGAGTGGTAGTTGACTTTTGATTCTCTATTCAAAGTATTTTTTTCTTTATTTAGTTTAATAATGATGTTTTCCCTTAATTCAGACAATGTTTTTAAAACTTGTATCCAAATCTTTAGTTTTAATTAAGGTTTTTAATTCAACCGTATCTTTTGTTAGGGTTGTAACAATGGTGTAAGAATCCTTATTTAACACATTTGGGTTTCCTTGTATTACATCATGTACAATTTGTTTTGCCTTCAACAAATCTTTGTTTAGGTTTATAGTGATAACAAGAGGATAGACGGTGGTTGAGTCTGTCAAATCATTGTTCACAATAATGGCATCGTTTAGGAGCGAATTTGGTACAATAGCTCTTTCATTTGTACTCAGGTGAATAATAGTGTGACGCATATTGATGGTTTCAATGGTTCCTGAAATGTCTTTTTCAGGTAGTCTGATTCTTTGGTTAATTTTAAAAGTTTCAGATGAAAGTAGTAATGCGCCTGCTAAAATGTTTTTGAGTGTATTTTGTAACAAAAAACCAAGTACAGCCACAAGCAAAGCTGAGTTTGTCAAAAACGTTTTGGTCATGTCTCCTAAAATTTCAAAACGGTCTAATATTGCGATTATTGTGATAACAATGATTGAAACATGAGCAATTTTTCGCATGATTCTGTTAGTGATGTTGTCATGCTTTTGGATGATTTTCTTGAAAAGAAAATCGACACCGAGAAAAATTGCGATTGCAATTAGTATGGATGTGATCAGTTTAAAGTCAATCATTTTTACTCCTTTCTTTTATTTTCAAATTTTTAGAAATAATTGTTGAAAAGTAAAAGTATTTTCAAGAATTTGAAAAATACTTTTATTGTTCTTTTACCAACTATCTGAAGCGCCACCGCCATCAAATCCACCACCACCCCAGTCACTAGACGACCAGGATGATGAAGAATCATAAGACGAACTTGAGTTATCTGAGTAACTTGATGAATAATTAGATGAACGTTGAGAAGATAAATATTCAGAAACAAGAAGAGCAGTCCATGTGGAGTTATCAATGAAGTTAGAATCATTTGGATAAAGTTTATCTTTACCTTTGTAATGATAATTTGAACGTTTTAGACGATCTTCTTTAACTTGTTTTTCATATTTTTCTTTTTGACGTTTTTCTCGTTCCAATTTTTCTTCATAAGTTCTGATTCTATCTTTTGTCCAGGATGGATTCATAATGAAGAACATCATGGATGGGTATAATTTATCGGAACCGATGTAATCATATTGAGAACGTTTTCTATAATCTTCTTGCCAGAATTTTTGAGTTCGTTCTGTTGTCCATGTTTTGTTTTCTTTAAAGTTATGGTCTTTTGGTGTCAGTTTATCTTCACCAGTATAGTCGAACTTAGAACGTTTAAACAATTTTGAATAGTTAATGATTTCTGAAATTATTGTAATTAGTAACGGTATTCCAAGGATAGCCGCACCAAATATTAATATTTTAAGTAAGACATTTTGGAATCTAGTTGGAAAATTTTCAGGATTATTCTGAGTTTCTTCTGAACTAGAAGTGGCATCTATTGATGTGACTTTTTTAATTTCATCAATCATATTAATAATAGCACCATCATAATCTTTATTTTTCATGTAAGATTTTGATGAACCTAAAATGGATTTTGATTTGGCATCAGTTAGGATTGTAGATAATTCATTTGATGTTTCAATCCTGAATTTTTTGTCATTTACAGCAATTGCAATTAATGCACCTTTATTTGTGTTAGCATGACCGATTTTCCATTCTCTAGCAATTTTATTAGCGGTTTCTTCAATCGGTTGACCGTCTAAGGTGTCTACGATGTAGACACCGATTTGTGTGTCATTATTTGAGTTGAATTCAGCTAATTTGGTTTCAGCTTTTTCAGATAAATAATGTGATGGGTCATAGATTCCGTTTGATGGTTTTGGTGGAACTGTTGTTTCAGCATGAATTGGTGCGATTAGAAATAGTAGAGGTGTTAGTAGGAGTAATAGATATTTTTTCATGATTTATGTTCTCCTATTTTTTTATAAATTAATCCAATTTATAGAAATTCTTTTAAATTCAGGATCTTCAGGTTTTTGATTTTGGGGTAATGTTTGTGAAAGAATAACGGTTGCTTCTTTTCGTAGTTCTTTAATTATTTTGCGTCTATAATCAGGATAACCAAAACTAGGTATTTCTTCATAAACTGTAATTTTTTTCTACCAGATAATTCTATTGATTCAATAGTTAGATCTAGGTTTGGATATTTTTTTGGTAATTTTTTTTAATAATTTCGTCTTCTATTTTTTTCAATATTTTTCAATATCATCTTCTTTGAATTCTACTTTTTTTCAATTTTTTTATATTTAATTAACATTTATTTTATGTCCTTTCTTGTTAAGTTTTATATTAAAGTAAATCTCAGTTCCTAACCATTGGATAGTACCTACAATAGCACCAACGGCGAAAATAGACTCGAAACTGAGTTGTAAATGGTGTAGGAACAGCCATAATAAAATTGGAGTTAATATAGCTGTTGGTATTGCATAAATGAGTTGAGCCATACCGTTCAAATCATGTCTATAGGAACGACTGATTGCAAGCCACATGTAGTATCTGAGTTTTGTGACAATTTCTATTGGTAATAATAACCAGATTATTGGAGAAATAATTCCTTGATAGATTGACTCTGGTAACCAAGCTAATCCAAAATATGCAATGGAATATAGCAATAGGATTGATAATAAAGCTCCTATTGATGCTTTCCAAAATACGAATTTATTATCTTTATATGGAATTTTTTCATCCAAACCTACATTTCTAGACACATGACTATTTAGTAATCCAGCCATTGAATCTACCCAACCTTCAGGTAACATCATTAAGTTTGAAATCCAATATTTAATGGCTGCGTAAATTGGATTGATTGTGATTGTGAGACCTACGCCAATAATGGCAGATACCCTTGGAGCAAGTCTCCTTACAAGTTCCCATTTAACAATTTTCCAGTAGGTTTTGATTTCTCTCCACGAAAATTCAAATCCTTTAGAGAAGAAATGTGATATTGGTTTCTTCCATAAGAACCAATATAATGGAATTGCATTGGTTACCATATTTACAACTAAAGCTGTATTTACCCCTAATTGTAAAACATGTGTTGTGAAGAAGATACCAATTAACATAGACCAAGCAATACTATGGTCTAACACTGTAGCTTCTTTACTTCTACCTTTAGTTCTAAGGTAGGATGGGATAAACTGCCCAAGGCGCTGCAATTAAAATGGACAAAATTGAAAGTTGGAAGTAAGGTATGTAAAAAGGTAAATCAGACGGAGATACCCCAAGAATGAGCAACAGTTTAGGGAGAAACATGAAACTACCAATAGCTGATGGTAGAAGCATGAGATAAAATAAGTAAATATGATTTTTAACTACTTTAGATTCTAAGTCCAAGCCATGCTTCTCAATTAACTTTGGTAAAGTTGCGGTCATAGATGTTCTTGCTGTGTAGTAAGTAGAGGATAAAATCACCCAAAAAGCATCATTTACTCCGAATAGAACGGTTATTCTTTCTACCAAGTTTTTATCTGCTAAAAGACTGAAACACAACACCCAACCGATTTCAATGGCATTATCAGCTAACGAGCCGATAAATGCATGATAAAGCATTTGTGTCAATTTTTGACGAGACCAAGGTTTATTTGCAGTATTCGCAGACATCAAATACCTCTATCTATACTATCACTAACAAATGCTAGGTTTTCGATAATGTCTGACATAATATCAAAATTATCTTCTGTGAGTAGAGATTGCAACTCATGTTCTGTCAGTTTATTTATTGCAAGAATAATACTTCTACTACCGAACTTTGATTGAAGCTTTTCTACAGTGAACATGTTACCATGTTTCAACACAATCTTGAGTTTCTCCACGGAAATTTGAGAAATCTCATCAGGAGTAATAATAGTTAAACCGTGAGTGAGTTTTGATATTGATACACTACTCACCATCTCAACTAAATCAGCAACTTGTAACTCCTTAAACGCTGTCAGTACATTTCCCAATGGAACTTTAGATAATAAACTAGGTAGCGACTCACCCGTTTGTTTCTCGACCTCATTTACTTTGTTTAATAGTTGTAAATCGAACATATAAAACCTCTACTTTCTATTATTTACGATAAGTTTGTCAAATCTCGTAAGCCTTTGAAATAAACTCTTACTTCATTCAGTTTTTCAACGTAAGGCGTATCTAAATTCTGAACTTCTTTAGTTAAGTAATCGAATGTAACCATCGAACTATGAGCTATCATATTATCTTTATTGTACGTCGACATAGCCCACGCGTCATGAACCATTTCTTCTGTTATCTTAACGTCTAGAGATAAAGCAGTTAAAACGAGTTGGGTATAAAATGGTATAAATGTTTCTGACAACGCAGAATGGTCAGTTCTAAACACATTTCTTATCTTATCCGCGACTTTATGCACATAAGTATCACCGTATCGATTTGACTGTTTTAAAATGATACCTGAAAAGGTGAGATATTCACTTAGATAATAAGGTTGACTGAAAATCGTGACCTTAATGTCTTTTCTGTCTTTGTATAATTTAAGTGTCTTGTCGTAATAGTATCTTAAGTTATGCCAATATTGTTCATTATTTCCTCTGCTTTGACTTCGTGTCTTGTAAATAGATTCATTATCACCAACATTGACGACTATAATTTCTACTGGATAGTCTTTGTCTACTAAATAATTGAGACAATCTTCTTGCAGCCAACCTGTTACAACATCATATTGATTTGAGTCAATAACTTTGCACCAGTCTGTCATATATCGCTCAAACCAACCGTCATTGATTTTGCGATTCGGAAGTCCTTTGAACTCTTCATCGGATAGATGTTCAAATCCAGTTTTATCATATTTATACTCTAAAATATGTTTGTCAAAGTCATAAACGTTTGTGTATGTTTTGTCAAGATATGTTTTACCGACACATCCGACTGTTAAAATAATTTTTGTTTGCATATACTGATTTCCTTATAAATTTAAATGTTCACTTCTTAGTTTTGAGTAAAGGGTGGGTGTAAAGTATTTGTGTAAAGTCTCACATAAGTAAACTAACTCTTTATCACTGCTATAGTCTTTCAATAAGATAGAGTAAATAATACTTATAGCGTCTTTTAAAGTATCAGACACAGTATCATCTATACCTAAAGTGTTATACCCTAATTGATCTAAACCCTTATATTCTAAATTAAGATAAGCATAAAAATTATTATTCGCAAATAGCTTGTAAGTTATTCGACCTTTTTCAAACTGCCCTAACTCCAAAGTAATGCTATAGATGTTTGATAAAGTACCTTTAGGATAAGTAATTTTCGCTTTGTTAGCTAAAACTAAGTCTGCTAATAAAATAACTAAACTAGTTTCTTTCTTAGAACCCATGTTAATACCCAATTTATAGTATATATCAGAAGTTAAAAGAAGATCCAATTTATCCGTCACAGTAAGAGATAATAATTTAGTGTTTTGTGTTATAGGATCTAATTGAAATACATAATACATAGGAACAGAGGACTTATAATCACCAACTTCAATTAAACTAGGTACTCTCTTAAAAACCTACCAAACGTTTACGAATCTTTACAATATCTGTATTTTTTTCATGAATTTTTTTCCTTATTTTTTTGATTTAATAATTTAATTATATCAAAAATTTTGTTTAAAAATTCAATAAAACTAAAGAAAAAAAGCTAGATTTTTTTAATCTAGCTTTTTTTCTATTTTTTTCTTCAAAAAAATTACGATACCATCTTGTTTGTACAAAATGTCGTAAAAAAATCATTATTCAAAGCGGTTGATTGATTATAAATAAACATATAATTTTTTTGGTGCCAAAAAAATCATCAGTATAAGCAACTTCAATCAAACCTTCGTCATGATCTTTTTGATTATATGGTGCTGAAATGGAAATATTCCAAATTGTATGTCCAAAATGTTGGTCATGAATAAATTTTTTTCAATATGTTTTAAGTATTCTAGCATCTTATTTCACCTCAGATTTGGATTGAATGTAAAATTGGGCTAAAAAGTTTTTTTCCGTTTTCTATTATCAAGTGGATAAATATTTTCACCATTTAATTTTTAAAAAATCCATATTGATCGATGAATTGATTAATATGTTTAGATGTTGTTGAACTATAATCGTAATCATCATAAATTTCAACAATTTCGTTATTAACGATTTTTAGAATTGGCGATTCATAGCTGAAGAGAAAAATTTGTTCATCAATGTTTACATAAACACAATTATTTTGAATTTGTTTTAGGGTTGGTTTTGTCATTTTTTCACCTCATTATAATTTGATTAGGAAGTCGTTATACCACTCTGAATCGTAACGAATTCTATTGTTTGTGAATGAATATTGCTCAACAGCGTCGTCAATTTGAATAAATTCTATACCATTTACGGTTTTTGTTTTAGTATCGTTATCTAAATTGAAGTGTGATGCTGGTAACCATAACTCTTTAATTCTCAAAGATGTTACATATTGGTCATCATCATTTTCAAATGCAGTATCATCGAAATAAAATTCAATATCTGTGAAAAGGGTGTTGATGAAATCTAATCCATATGTATCTGTTAATACAAAAATTGGACTTAAAAAAAGATTCAAAGCATATTGTTGACTGATTGCTTTAGCATAAATTTGACGCTCAGTGTCTGTTTTGAGACTGTTGTAATAATTAATTTGAAGTAGTTCAAACTCATCCCTCAAATTAACCCATTTTTCTTTTAAAACACATTTGGATTTATATTCAGATATGTTGTTTAGGAAGGAAAGTTGGTTTTCTTCGTCAATCAGATGTTTCAAAATTCTTGTATCATGATGTTTAATCGCAATTTGTTGTTTGTTTAATAGATATTTGATTGCAACATCTTTGTTGATTGTTTCAAATTCAAATCTATGGATATCACCGTATGTGAAGTAATGGTATTTGACATCTTTTGATTTTTCAACATCGTTAATGGTCATGACTCTTAATTTATAATTTTTTTCTAAAAATGATTGGTTTTTAGTTATGATAGTATTGAGTCGATCTTTACGACCAATTAAAAAGTCACCTTTTCTAAAGCGAGCTTCTTCTGGGTTTTCGTCTTTGACAATTTGCATTACGATATTTTGTTCCATTTTAGTTCCCTTCTAGATTCACTTTTGGTGCAGTTTTTGCTTCTTTATCTGATTGAATTAAGTCAGCTTTGCTGAAACCGAACATTTGTGCAATGATGTTTTTTGGAAATAATGAAATAGCTTTATTGTAATTAGTTGCAACTTCGTTGTAATCTGTTTTAGCTGTAGCAATTCTATTTTCAGAACCCTCTAATTCAGACATTAGAGCTGTAACTTGGCTATCTGCTTTTAGTTCTGGGTAATTTTCTTGAACTACTAGTAGACGTGAAATAGCGCTACTCAATTCTGATTCACCTTCTTGTTTTTCTGATTTGCTATTTGAACCAATTTTTGATCGTGCATCAGCAATTTTTGTGAAAATTTCTTTTTCATGAGACATGTATCCTTTTGTTGAATTAACAATGTTTGGGATAAGGTCATATCGTCTTTGAAGTGCAATTTCAATTTTTGAATTTGCTTTGTTGACTGTTTCTCTTTGAGATACCAAACTATTGTATGATGATACAAAAAATAGACCAATTAGAACAAGGATACCAATTGGTACTAAAGTTTTGATTGCTTTTTTTGACATGGTTAATTTTCCTTTCAGGTTAAGATATTTAGATATTGTTCAACGAAAATATCTTTATTTTGTAGGTAATAATTGAAATTATTTAATTTTGACTCGTATAAGAATTTAAATAACATTTCATGTTGTACATGCGGTGCTAACATGTTTAGTACTTCAATGTTGTTCAAAAATTCTTCCTTAAAGTAATAAGCTCCATCATAATTACAAATGTCATATACAAAGGAATCAATTGTTTCAAAAATCAATGTGTGAACCATATTTTTGATTTTATCTGATTCTTTCATCTTTTGAATAGACGAAATAGATTTAACTTGTTTCATGGTATCCAAAAATTGATTGATTTTTAGAATTTCTGTATATGAGAAATCTTCTTCCAAAATAAGTCCATCGATTGTGAATGGAGATTTTTTGTATTCAATCTTAGAACGGACAGGAATTGGTTTGATACCTGATTGTTTTAATTCTTTATTCAAATCATGTAAATCATTTTGGTTCAAGATTTTGAATACTTTTTGAGTATAGTTAATCTCATTTTCTTCGGTGTCATTAGATTTATCTTCGTAAAGCATTTCACGTAGGTAATCATCTAATGTGTACTCACTATGAGGGATACCACCTGTTTCAGATTCATCATCTTTTAATGGGAAGGTCAAAATATCAAAGTAAAAATCCCTTGATTGACATTCAGGACATTTTGGTTTTTTTAGAAGTTCCATTTTGTTGGTGATTTGAATGTCTTGGTCACCATGGTAATTACAGTTGGAGCAGTAGTAGTGTTTTTTAATGAGCATGTAAATTCCTTTCTAATCAAACCATTCGATTTTAGCGGTCCAATAGTCCTCATATGGTTTATCAATGCTGATTTCTGCGAAGTAGGTATCATCATCGTGTTTAGACACGGTTAAATCGATATAGACGAAATCGTTTTTCAAATGGAATAAATACATTGGTTTTTGAGCTAATTCTGTATCAAAATTATGATAAAAATTGTAAAGACTATCTAAATGTTCTTTAGTTCTCATTGAAAGATGGTCATTCATTAGATAATCATCTAAATTTGTATCAAACTCATTAAAAATTTCGCTGATAAGATTTTCTTTGACAGCTTTTTCAAAATCTTTAACTTTTGTTGAAAAGATTTCTTTTTGATAGTATTGGCTATAAATGTACATATTTATTTTTCACTTTCTAAGAGGGATTCAATATCTCGGGCTAGTTGTTCCGTATTTTTGGTTGGAATATATTTGATTTGTGATTTTGTTTTGATCATGAAGCTGTAATTGTCTTGTGGAACAATTGTGATTTCTTGAATAGCGTCATGTTCTTTTAATAATTGGTCTGCAATTTTGTCTAAAAGTCGAATACGAGCTTTGTAAGCTCGTTCGATATCAAGATAAGTTTCTTCTAATTCATCAATAATAAAATGAACATTAACATCATTAGGATAGGGTGCTCCTTCATTCCAATCTTTGAGGATTTTATCATAAATTTGGTCGTTGGTTAGTTTATCATCTAAGACATAATCATAGGTTTCAATTTGTTGGATGGATACTTTTCTCATGATTTCACTTCCTTATTTTTTGAAATCTTCGGCATTAAATTTGTTAGCAATTTTTCTTGCAGAATCTTCAATACTTTTTAAAGCTACTTCAATTTCTTTGATTTTTTCTGAAACTTTGTTCTTGAAAATCGTTTTAATTTCACTATTTACGATTTCTTTATCGGTTAGAACAATTTTGAAACCGATGTTTGTGTAGTAATTATATTTAATTTGAACTGTGTTGTCAATGACATAGGTTTCAATAGGTTCAGCTTCTAATTTGGTTTCATTTAGTAGGTCTAAAAATTCTTCTGTTGAGATAAATTTTGAAAGTAGTAGATGATTTTGGGTTTTGATTAGTTCAATTTGTTGAACATGAGCTTTTAATTGTTGTGTTATAGTTAGGTTTGACATTTTTAGTTTTCTCTATTCTTCAATCTTTTCTTGAAATGATTTCCATTCTAATGTTTTAGTTTGTTCAGTTGATTTGTAATCATTACCTGAAGAAATCAAATTCGTAATCTTATAATTGTAAATGGATTTATCGTTTTTGTCAGCTCTACCGTATGTTACAGAAATTTCGTCACCAGCTCTGTAAGTCCAGAAAATGTCATCTTCTTTCTTGACAATAATTCTGATACCTTCGGTTGTATCTAGATATTTTTGCTCTTTTTTATCATCTGTTTGTGTGACATTAGAAATGTGAAATTGTTTGGTGACAATATTTTGATTAAGAGCTTTTTTTGTAAGGTCGTTATACTCATTATAAGCGGTTCCGATAGCTGACCCTAATGCAACTAACGCACCTGCTAATGCGCATAATAGTAGACACCCTAGTTTTTGCATAAATTCTACCCCCAAGTAATGTAAGAAATTTTACCAATATTGTTTTCGTAATTGAAGTCTTTTGGTAAAATGTCTCCGAAATTTTCTTTATAATAGTTAACACAATCTTCTTTAGATTTGAATGGTGCTGAGTAAAGAGTTGGGTACTCGTGATCACCAAATAAAATGAAAATTTTTTTGTTATAAAACGGTTCATATTCATTATCAAGTGAGATAAAACCGATGTCTTCAGCATCATATGGGACGTATGTGAATTGAAGCTCAGTTAAAAATGTTAATTCATCTTTTTGACATTCTTGATAAAGTTGACTATGTTTTGAAATAAGTTTTTCAATACATGTTGATATAGTTCAGAATTGTCAATAGGAATGGGGATTCCATAGTAATAGGTAGGGTAAATGTGTTGTGACATAATAGTCCTTTCTTTTAATGTAATTTATCGTAAATCCAGTTTTCAATGATTTCTTCATCATAGGGTTCATAGTCAATTGAATTTGTTGATTCTAAGTTTCGATAAGCATTGAAACGGATATAATTATCATTCCAATTTTTGATATCTCCGAAAAAGACAGCGCATGCAGCTTCTTCAGGATCATCAAAATAGGTATTAAAAAAGTCGTCATCAAATGGAACCCAACCTAAAGTATCAGGTTTGTAATCATCATCCATATCCTCAAAAATATCTTCTAAAGATAATTCTTTTAGATTATTATCAATGTAAGCTACTTTTTCAACTTGTTTTAGTTGTTCGATGTATGATTTGTTATCTTTGATAAAATAAGGTACGTAAACAGTAACTTCTTTATCTAAAGTTGGAAAAACAATGTAATTGACATGGGTGATTTCTTCTGGATGGTTTTCCAGTGTATATTCTGTTTTTTCGAAATTGACTTTAAATCGGATATTTGACATAAAAGGTTCTCCTTAATTTATAAAAAAATGTAGGTGAAATAAAAATACGATAGCTAAAATAATGTCCAAAATTGCTGAAACAGTATATAGTTTCAACTGGGTTTTGCAAACTTTGTTTTTTTAAATAATTTTGGACTAAAAAAATTACAAAAAAATTGTATTCACTAGAAATAGTGCAAATATGATCTTTAATAACATGGTGCGAGTCTCCTTTGATTTAATTTCTAAGGAATCAATCGGCACCATTTATGGTGCTATTTTTTGTATAAAAGACAAACTAGTTGATTTTCAACTAGTTTTTTACTGCTTTTATCAATTTGATATCGAATTTGTTTGATTTGAAGTATAATATCAAATTGATAAAAGGTGCTATATAGCAGAAGAATATCTGTATAGCTAAACCGATCCAAACGAATGTTTCAGAAACGTTGGTCCCCCAAAGCAATGTGATGAAGATTAAAGACGACATCCAAGCCCAAGTGAAATTAACAAAATTGAAGATTAATAAGATGGTTGATAATTTGAAACTGTTTGATTTAGGTTTTTTTTGGTATCTAAATTTGTCTTTTCGTTTGATAAATTTGATAATGAAATAGATGAATGTTGCGATACCGTATACGGTTGGTGCAAGCCAAAAGATGATAACTAGCAATAAGTTGATGATGTCGAATGTATCTAACATAGTAAAATACCTCAGTTAATTTTGATTCAAGTATATCATTTTGTGAAAGGTAGGTTAATATATAAAAAGAGAAGAAAACTGTGTTTCTTCTCCTATGTTATTTATTAGTTTGAGTTCACAATCTCATTGAAATAAACTTGAATTCCAATTTTTTGAATGTGTAACATCAATTGTTTTGCTTCCTCAAATGTATCTCTAGCGGCTATTGGTTCGTATTCGTATACTTTTTGTTGATATTCTTGTTTGGGTATGATACTCAACTCAGTGGTTTGATTATTGAGATTATTAGATACGATTATAAATTGTTCCATAATATCACCCCAAGACATCATCCATTGAAAGAACTTCGTGGAAGACACGTTGTGTCAATTCAGTTTTTTGTTCTGGAGTGAGGTATTTAGTGTTTACACAGTATCCAGAGATACGTACGATAACGTCTTCTCCTGACATGATTTTTTCGTAAACATCGTTCAAGTCCATAACGTTCAAGTTAACGTGTTGTCCACCGTTTTCGAAGTAACCATCAAGAATTGTTACCAAGTTATCAACTTGTTCGTCACGAGTCTTACCAAGAGCGCGAGGTGATACTTGAGTTGTCAATGAGATACCATCAGCTGCATAACTAAAGTCAAGGCTAGAAAGTGAGTTCAAGTTTTGCAACCATCCACCTTTAGCTTTGTTAGATGGGTTAGCACCTGGTGAGAAGAATTCAAGTTTAGACAAGTTCACAGAACCATCTTCATTGAGGTATACACCTTTGTGGACTGGTGAGTTACCAGTTTGTTTAGAGTAAGCAACGTTAGATGTGATTGTCAAAAGTGATACTGTAGCTTCAGCGTCTTTGTAAAGTTTGTGGCTACGTAGACGAGTTGTGTAAGCTTCGATCAACCATTCTGCCAATTCGTTTGAACGTGGGTCATCTTCACCCCAACGTGGGTATTCACCGATTGTTTCGTAATCGTAGATGTAGCCATTTTCGTCACGGATTGGTTTAACTGTAGCGTATTTTATAGCTGACAATGTATCAACAGTGTTTGCAAATCCACAGATACCGAATCCCATGTTGGCACGTTGTTTAGTTGGCAAGAATGCCATTTGAACAGCTTCATAGTTATACTTATCAGTCATGTAGTGGATGATATTCAAAGCATCTACATAAGTGTCAGTCAACCAGTCAAGAGATTTTTCAAAGTTAGCTTTAACTGATTCAAATTCAAGAACTTCGTCACGGATTGGTTCGATGTCAAATACTTTGTAGTCTTTGTGAACATCGTCGTAACCACCGTTCAAACCAGTTAATAATGCCTTCAGTACATTAACCTTTTATACCCTCGGTTTCCCGATATTTATTAGGGGAATAGACTGTCCAATCAACCTTTTTAGGTTGGGGTTATTACAGTCGTTGAACCTTCCAATAACCGCAATTTTTTATAACATAATCATAGTTGTTTATTTCGTTTTCATTTTTACAATGGTGACATTTCCATTTTTAATAACCATATAAGTAGGTGTGTGTTCGATAATTTTGTAACCCATGTTTGATAAAGCAAATCTATTAAATTGGTCAGCATTTACGATTTCGCTTTCAATAGTTTTATTTAGCACGTTTTCAACAATTTCGCAGATATTTTCAATATCATGTTCCCAAATGTGGATTAATTGAACGTTTTTATTTGAACAATTTTCACTTTTGTTTTGATGATAATTTTGAGATAAAGTGTTTCTTTGTGTTTTGTTTTCAAAATTTGGTTCACAATGAGTGTGATATCCATTTATCTCAATTGCGATATTGAAATCAGGTATCCAAAAATCAATTTCGTATGGCTTAATGATATCTCTGTTTTGTATATCTATAAAAACATTGTATCTATCAAATAACAAATCGTAAGCTCTTTGTTCATGTGATGATAAAGTTTTTATGATATAAGGACGATAGTCAATATTCCATTTTTTGAATCTCAAATAAATCGTTCCATAGTTGCAACCCAATAGTTCACTTAATTGTCCTACAGTGTATTTATTTTGATTTTCAATTAAAAAAACTTTTTGGAATTTATTTTTTTATTTGTCAATAAAAGCTTTTCCGAGTTCTGTGTATTGTCTAGGTGTTAAATCTTTTGTTATTTCATAACGTCTTAGTAATCTATTTACTAATGATGCTGTGATACCATATTTTTTTCTCCAATTTTTTTAATTGGGACAAATTTTTGTTTAACGTAAAGTTCATATAATACGTCTTTAGTTAATTTGGATGTTATGGTTTCTTTTTGTTGTTGGTATTTTGAAATAATCAAAAGCTATTTTAACTTTATTTCTAGTGCTAAATCCTGTTAGCTTTGCAATTTCAGTCATTGTTTTATTTTCAACATGATAGAGTTGATATAATTTTTCAGCTAACTCAGGTTCGTTTTTCCAATTTGTAACGTATTTTACTAGGTCTGTTACAATTATGTTTTGTTATCCACGTTTGAATTGTGGAATATGGTATGTCATATTGTTTTGATAAACTTTTAATTGATTTACCTGATTTATATTCTTTCAGGGTTTGATTGATTATGTCATATGTATAGCGATTATGGCTTGGCTGCTGATTACCCATTTTACATCTCTTTCATTGATTTTTCTAAGTTAATTATATCATAATTTCCTTTTTATTTCAATGTTTTTTTGAGATATCGTCCCTTAGTACCACCTATTTCAAGATGGCTTTTGTTTCAACATAGGACATTCAGTGATTTGTTTCTGACTTTCGTCTCCATATAGGCTCACTGACTTTAGGGCGTCCCAGCAATTTAAACCCTTTTGACACTAAGTTACCTTAGTGAAAGCGCTAGTCAATTAACGCGCACCGAAGTACTGGATGTTGTGGCGTTGTTCTTCATTTTCTGGGTCAAGTGGAGACACACAGCATGAGATACAGCTCATTTCACCATATCCGTCTTTAGCCATTGTTGTTACACCTTCATATTGGATTGAAGAGTGTTTGTGGCTCATGTGCATACAGTAGCGACGGAAGTTGTATGGCAATTTGTCAGTCCAAAGAACTGTCAAGTTTGGTTCTGGAGAATTACCGATATTGTCAAGAGTGTTCAAGAAACGGTAGTCCATCTTAGTAACACGGTGACGACCGTCGTTACCCATACCAGCCATAGAAGTTGTGATGAAGGTTGGGTCACCTGAGTACAATTGGTCGTAAGCTTTTGTACGAGCAAATTTAACTGTACGAAGTTTCATAACGAAATCATCAACAAATTCTTGGATTTCTGATTCAGTAAATGTACCACGAGCAAGGTCACGTTCTGCAAAGATGTCCAATACGATTGGCACACGTCCTAGAGATGTAGCAGCACCGTTGATAACACGGCAGACAGACATGAAGGCGATGTTAACCCATTGGATCGCTTCTTTAACGTTCATCGCTGGTTTGCGAACATCCACTCCGTAAAGGTCACCCAAGCGAACAACTTGTTGCAATGCTTGGTATTGAAGGTTGATTTCTTCACGAAGACGGATTGTTTCTTCATCGATTTCTTCGATTGCATTCCAGTCGTTTACTTTTTCTTGCATCAAGTAGTCTGCACCGTAAAGAGCAAGACGTGCGTAAACACCGATGATACGTCCGCGTGAGTATGCATCTGGAAGACCAGTTACAGTGTGAGCGTGACGAGCGCGACGAATGTTTGAAGTGTAAGCACGGAAGATACCGTCGTTAACTGTTGTTACGTATTTAGTGAAGATTTCGTGAACAGCTGGGTCTGGTTCGTATCCATTTTCCTTCAAAGTAGTTTCAGCCATACGGATACCACCTTTTGGCATGAAGTTCAATTTGAAGAGTTCATCGTTTTGGATACCGAAGATAACTTCGTTTTCTTTATCGATAAATCCTGCTGGGATATCAGCGATAGATGTTGGACGAGTGTCCATTGGGAAACGAGTTTCTTCGTAGTGTGCTTTAGTTTCTTCTACAATTTTTTTGATGTGAAGTGAACGTTCTGTTGGTCCTGCAAGGAAGCTTTCGTCTCCATCGTAAGGTGTGTAGTTAGCTTGTACGAAGCGTGATACACTTGCTTTTTCTTTCCAATCTACGCCTTTGAAGCCTTCCCAAGCTTTGTCAAAGACAGCTTGATTGTCTGTAATTGCTTTATTACTCATGTTAGTAATACCTATGCTTTCTAAACAGATGAATCTGTTATAATTTTACGGTTCTAGTATATCATATAGAAACCGTTTTCAACAAGGATTTTGTTTATTTTATTGTAAAAAGAATACTAGTACAGCTATTCTAGATTGGTAAACTGTACTAGTAAATTAATTATAATTCATAATCGTTGCGAATATCTTTAGCTAATTGTTCAAAATATTGCGCTAAAGCTTCAGCTTTTTCTTCATCAGTTCCGATTGGATTGTCTAAAGCGTCATCGTCCTCAGAACTGTAATCGATGATATCTTGTGCAAAATAGGCGTCAATACCATATTTAATGACATCTACGATACTATCGTAATCAGACACATAAATTCCTTCGTATTCTGTACCTTGAAGTGATTCGTCATTGTCAAGAAGTAGTTGTAAAATATATTCTGTGTTGTTCATGTTTTTTTTTATTCCTTTTTTAATTATATTAATGGTAGCCTTTTTCGACAAGAAATTCTTCCAATGGACTATGTTCAATTATCAATTCATCCAAATCGTAATAAATTGAAGATGGAGAAGGATGTGATTTCAATAATTTTACGATCTCAGTTCTATTGTTCATAAAAATTTTGTCAATTGCATCATATTCGTCAGTAAAATAAACATTGTAATTGTCGATTAAGTAAGATGGTGACAAAATTTCACCATCATTATAAAAACCTAATTTGATTAGGTTTTCTACAGTGTAATCATAATCAGCTGTCACATCGTAAGTGTAATCTTTTAGATTTTGACTAGGATCGTAATCGATTGACGCAATGGCTGTGCAAATGAATTGACAACCACCTTCTTCGTCATTGATGTCAAATTGAATTTCGTATTCTTCTTTTTGACATTTTTCTTTAAGTTTTCTGATTTCTTCAGAATCGTTATCTTCAAATTCAATAGAATCTAAAAACCAACTAACATTTGATTCAAAAGACCATCGACCAGTTGCATTAAAATTATCTTCGTAAATGAAATAATTATCACCTGTTTGAATAGCATTTTCAACGATATCTTTTTCTAGTTCTTGATCATTTAAACAAAATGAATTTAAATTTGTTTCGTAACAAGATGTTTTTTCAAACTCTTCTTGCAAAATAATCAAATTTTTAATCGCTTCAATTGATTTTGCTTTAATGGTAATTTGCCCGAAGGCGCTTGATAGGTTTGCCATGATTTAATTCCTTTCTTTATTATTAATGATTGGTTTTAATATCATACCATTCCATTAATTGTAATGTACCATTTTCATATTTTTGATTTTTCTAATTGGATTATCTAATTTAACTGAAAAATCTTTCCAATAGTTCATCATTTTTCGTAAATTGAAATTTCGTCTAAAAATGTAGTTTTGAACAATTTCATCAGTAATTTCGTTTGTTTTAGCAATAATATGATATTGGTTAACTACTAATCCTGGTACATATTCACCATGCATTAGACGTAGCGTATTGGTGATATTGTATAGTCTAAATGTTGAAATATTTGATTTTTTTCAATTTGGATAGTAATTTCGTTTTCTGTTTTTTTCGGTTCCAGAATGTTAGTGTGATATAATTTTTCATATTAATGTAATTCCTTTTCTAATTTTCTTCAATATTGATGATATTATAGTATATCTTAACGTCACCATCATTGTATATGAGAGAAGCTGTTCCGTGATTTGTAATTCTAAATTTTTCAACTTTTTCAGAAAAATTGAAATATAGACGGAACTCAGATTGCTTGATTTCTTTAGATAATTTTTTGATTTTTGAATTAATTGCTCTTGTATTAATGCAATCGAACAATTGTTTAACATCGGTTTCAAAATTTTCTAAAGACTCAGCATCAAAAATACCTTTAATCTCAGCGTGTTCAATTAAAGATTCGTCTATTCGTTTTGGTTTTAGACGGATGGTATTGGACGTGGATAACTTCATCAAAATGAGTAATGTATTTATTTTAAATAAACTAGGTCCAATCAAGTTGAAAGAACCTTCGACGTTTTGAGTTTGTTTAGTCATGTTGTTCAATCAACCTTAATTGGAGTGTCATGTTGTAGTCATCATTTGTCGGGATGTCAATCAAGTTGGTGTCTGGTTGATAGAGCAGGTCTTGAAAAGAATTGTTGAAAGACATGTTATCTTCACAATATTCAAGCCAGCTCTCAAAGATATCATCTGAAGTATATTCTTTTAAAATATTATGGATAATATTTTTTTGCTTCATATTTGGATACCAACGAGCTTCATTTTTTGTTGCTTCAATTGTTAGTGTCAAATTTGTTTGCATTTTTTGTGGTTTTAATATTGTATTTAATTGATTGTTCAATTTTTGTAATCGTTTTTTTGACGTCATCAGATAAGGGTTGTTGGTTATTTAGAGCTTTTAGAAGATTTTTTTCTTCTTCAATTGTTGGTTTGTGGTCTTTCAAAAAATGCCATTTTTTTAATATCTCATTGATACATTTTTTTAAAAGATTTGCTGCTCAATAATGAACTTTCCATCTTTAGATTTGTAAAAACCTGTCTTTACAAAGTCATTATTATCAAAATCGTTAAAAGGTTTGTCAGAATATTCTTCGTAGATGTATTCGTCAAAATACTTTTGATCATAAACTCCAAAATTTTCTTCAAAATCTTCTTTTAATTCATCAATTTGATTTTCAGTGAAGTAGTTTGAAGCGAACTCTAGAAATTCGTTAATGTAATCTTTAAATGTCATTATTATATTCCTTTACATTTGATTTGCGACTTCTTCGAAAAATTCTTGGTCTTCATCAAGGATTCGTAACATTTCACGAGCGCTAATTGAAGCTCCTGGAGCCCAAAGTTCATCAAATTCATAGTCGGAATCAAAATCAAATAACCTTTTTTTAATTTCGTCATATAAATCGTCTGAAGTTTTTTGTAAATAATCAGCGATTGATTCAGAGTTTTCATCAAATTTATCGAATTTAATTTCAGCCATGACGGTTGAATTATTTGGTCCGTTTAAAATGACATACATACCTGTTGATTCGATATTTTCTTTTAACAATCGTTTGATATCTAGGTCACCATGGTCATCGGTTCTAAATTCAATTTCAGAACAACCATGATTTAAATCAAATTCGTCAATGATATCTTGAGCGTAATCGTTAAGATATTCATAAATCAATTGTTCACTAGGTTCGTCGATGAAATCAAAAATTGGTTCGTATTCGTAATATTCTAAAAGTTTGTTAATGATTTGGAGTTGAGTTACATTTAGTGTTTTTTCGTAATCATCGTCATCGTCAATATCGATAATTTTATTTAGGTCTGATTTTAGTTCAAAATCACTTTTAATTAGTTCGTTTAATTTTTCAGTATTTGTGTTCATTTTTTTTTCTCCTTAAAAAGCATGAAACAGTAGTGGTGAGATATTTCGGATTGACAATTCACCTTTTACATATTGGTCAATGTCTGTTTCAGATAGTTGTTCAGCATCCATTTCTTCAATAATGGCTTGAGTCCATTTTTTAGGAGTCATTGATTGGACAAGCTTCACACGCTCAAGGAAATCTCTTTTGTTGTCTATTGGGTCTTCAATTTTGAAAGTTCCAAATTGGATGATAAAGTCATAAAATAAAATACTATATAGTTGATCTAATTTTGATTTTTCTTTATTTTTATCTAGATTATCTTGAGTTTTTTTGAAGGTATTGAATGCTTTATTAATAAGTTTTAATTGACTCATATTGAAATGAGTATGAATTAAATCCCCCTCTAATTGAAAACTAGCATAAGGTTTATCTTCTTTTACAATAGTGGGCATAACGGTCCTTTCTAATAGCAAAAAAAGTAAGGTTTTGACCTTACTTTAATTCCTTTTTCAATTTTTTGACTTTATAATCTGTTAATGTGAGATTAATTGTAAAATCACGGCTCGTTTGTTCAACATATTGGATTTTATTTTGTTCGATATTCAAATCTTTTAATTGTTCAAGAATAGATGGATAGTCCATTGAATCTTGAGTTTTAGACAATCTAAATTGATAGATGTGATTTGTAATATGTCGAGCTTTTTTGTATTTCAATTGGTATTTGATTTGTTCCACCAAAGAACTTTCATGGTCTTTGACATTTGGTAGAACGGTTGTTTCAGGATAGTATGTGCTTGGTAAAATATGTGGGTGTGCTGTTTTTGGTGCTTTCATATTTTCTTAAAATTCCATTTCTAGTTGATTTGTTTTTGGTTTGGTTTCATCAAATTGGATAGGTTTTGTTTCAACAACCTTGTTAAAGACAGGTTTAGGATAACTGTCTTTATCGTCCTCAATTTCAATTGAGAAATTGATGCTAGTTTGTTTTTGTGCTTTATATTCTTTATAAAATTCTTTAGAATAATCTGATTCTAGAGATTTTTTAAATGATTCAATTTTAGAAGATGCAAATTTTTTGAACGGCACATCAGAGTTTTTGAATGGTTTGATTTAGTTTATCTAAATCTTCTTTCAATGATTTCATATCAATTTGAAAAGGTTCAAAACCATTATCTTTTAAGAATTGAATACTTTCTTTTTTTGGTAAAGACGAAATGATGGAGTCATTTTTTGATGTTAATTCGTTTGAAAAATCGTCCAAATCGTCTTCTAACCAGTCTAAATCATATACGTCTTCAGTTGTATCTGTCCAAGTCATCTGAAGCGAACGTCCGTAATCGAAATTAATCAAACGACCTGTTTCATTTTTGTTATCATAAGCAATAATAAAGTTAGACGGATTTCCTAGACGGTCGACATTTCCTGTTAGAATGTCAAAGGCTGCTTGTTTGATTAAAAATTGTTTAGCATGTTCATAAGGAACATTATGGTCTGTGAAATATTTAATGAAATGGTCAAAACGGTCTTGTGTAGACACGTCCATGATTTGTTCAGCATACTCATCCGTTGTGATTAAGGTATGCGGGTCCATTTTTCGACCGATTGCAAGAACTCGTTCAGATTCGTTTTCTTTTAAGTAGTTTTTGGAAATCGTACCTGATGTTTGTCGACCTTTTAGGTCAAATGTTGAAAATTCGTATTCCACTGAGTCAAAATTATCTTTGGTTTTAATGTTTTTGATAAGCGCTGAAGCAATTGCTTCTGATACAGATGAATATTGGACGTCGTAACGTTTTTCCCATTCACCGCTTACGGTTGGGTTTAAATCATCTAATTTAGCGAAATAAGCTTGATTATTTACGCTAATCGCACCTTTCCATTGTAAACCATTGACATTGGTGTTCCCAAAATCATCCTCAATTTTAATGTGGTGATTTTCTGACTCAGCTTTCACAGGGGGGATATTTTTCGCCATGTTCTTTATTTTCTACGCTCAAGTTTAATCTATGTTGACTATCTGCGTAGAAATCTCCTTTGTTTATAATTTCAGACCATTCTTCTAAAGAATGTTCTTTGTTCATAAGATAGTTCAACCTTTTTTCGATACCGTTGTAATTACGTTCGTGTTCTGTTAGTAAAATGTCTGCTCCGATTTCATCTGGCTCATTCAATAAGGTGGCACGTTTGTTTACGTGATCCACCTCAAAAATGAATACAGGAACATCGGAAATTTTGAATGTTAGTTTTTGCATATAAATTTCCTTTTATTTTAAATTTAGTTATAGTATATCTTATTTTTTAGAAATTGAAAAGAGTGAAATTTAATGTTCGTAATCAGCAAATTTGTACTCGCCTTCAATTCCTTTGAGATAGACACAACCTTCTGGTGAGTAGTATTCACCATCAAAAGAAATAAGTTCAGGATGCATGTATAGTAAGTTTTGTAACAAGTCAATACTATCTTCTAGTTCTTCAGCATTGGCTAATTTTTGGGTCAATTCGTCATCAATAAGGATAGATGTACCAATGCGATACCATGCTGATGAACCTTTGTGATTTCTTAATCTTTGTGCGCTTTTTACTTTTAAATAAATTGCAGCGATATTGTCTTGATTTCTTTTAATTGCATCTAAAAGAACTTCACATTCTTCAGGATGAATAAGTTCTAAAAATTCAGGTTCGGATTCATCAATTGTTAGGATATCGACTAATTGAATTTTGTTTTTTGCTAATTTTTTAATCCTCTATAAAGTCTTTCGTAATAAGTTCTTGTTGTATGCATAATTTTGTTTCTTTCTAATTTAATTTTGGTGGCTCTGGGAATGTAGCCCAATAAACTGTTTCTCTGTTTTCGATGAAAGTTTGTTCAAAACCAACACCGTCTTGGTAATCAGTCCAAATATCAGTAAATACTCCGATAGCTTTAGTATAAACTAAAACTTCTTGACCATCTTCAGGTGTTAGTCCGTCCCACATATAGTCATAAATGTGACCATATAGTTCTTTTTCGTCTTCAGTTAGTTCTCTTGTGGTTAATTTGTTCCATGTAATTGTTTGTGTTAATTCCATTTTGGGTCCTTTTCTAGTTCTTCAATAACATCAATATTTTCTCGATGTAAGGCTAAAGCCATTGCTTGTGGACTAACATATGGTACATAAGCTAGTTCAATGGTTTTTTTGTTCAAAACAAATACCTTATCTCTGAAAAGCAGATGTGTTTTCTGAATAGTATAAGCTGAAACTTCTTCTAAATTTTCAAAGCGTCTGAATTGAATCAAACGGTTATCCTCAACTAATTGAGTTAATAAGTCGATTAACTTTCTTTCTGTATTAATTAGCAAAGTTGGCGCAGTTGTAAATTTAATTGTTTGCATGACACTTCCTTTCTTTATATTTTCAGAAATAATGTCGGTTCGCTCTGCGAACGAACAATATTTTGTAAAAAAAATAACCACCGAAAAGGTGGTTATTTTAAAGTAGATTGATTGTTCATTGGTAAGAGCTTACCAAAAATTGAACCGAAATACGTTACGTATTTTAGTGAAAACTATAAAAAAATCCACCTCACGGTGGATTTATAGCCATTTTGTTTAATAGTGGGTTCGTTTTCAGTTAACTCTGAGTTACCAATTCGGATCATATGTTAACCAAAAATCGAACCGAAATTCTGGAAGAATTTTATTCAGAAACAACATTCCCGTTTTCATCTATTTTATAAAACTTACTAGAATCTGATTTACTATCCAAATACAAAGCATACTTCAACGAATTATTCTCGTCAAAATAAGGTTTGATGTTTTTGTAAGGGTCAGACAAGGAGTTGTTTGAGAAATCTTTTTGGAATTTCTTTTGTTTTTCTGTTGCTTTGACACCGTTAGGGATTAATTTAGGTAATTGTAAGTTGTTTTTACTAAGTAAATCCGTTTTGTTTTTTTCAGTTAATTCAACGGTATCTCTAGCTTCTTTTTTGTTTAATTCAACTCTAGTTTCATCAAAGTCGAATTGGGACGTATCTTTACCTTCATTAAAGTGTTTCATTGTATTTACTAATATTGTTGCTCGACCTTGGTTATTTGGGTCAAGCCAATCGCCATAAATTGCTTGGTCATCAAATCCAGTCCAAACCGCAACCGATACAGATTTGGTAACACCTGCCATCCATTGGTCAGACGCAATCAAGTCTAACCCTGTTTGACTAACAGTTCCATAATAATTTTTATGTTCTTTGTCATAGTATAAGTCTTGGTTGTTATCAAACCCGACAGTCCCTGTTTTGACAGCATAACCTTTAAATTCTGTAATAGGAGCGTTCCTTGCTGAACCGTCTGATTCAAGAGTAGTTTCTAACATTTTTAATAATTTTGAAGCTGTTCTTGGACTCATAGATTGGCGCTCATTTTTATCCAAATTAATGGTCTCACCGTCTTGAGTGACTGATTTGACGTACATGTTGTTTACAGATTTACCTTTGTTGGCTAAAGCTGCAAAGGCTGATGCAAATTTATCTGTTGATTCATGAATACCTAAAGCTTGACTGCCTGCAAATTTATTAATACTCTCATAATCACCGTTTTCATTTACTTGATGGTCTTTTAACCCTAGATTAGACATAATGGTTTGGTTCATCCAAGGTTCTTGTTTAGCAAGCGCATCAACAGCAGGGACGTTCATAGAATACTTGAGGGCAGTTTGGGTTGTAGCAGTCCCGAACATAATGTGAGCGTAATTATAAACAGTCACATTGGTTCCTGTGTAAGTTGTAGTATTTGCGTTCCATCTTGTTGATTCAGTTACATCTGAAAATTCAATAAGTGGAGCATAACTTAAAAATGGTTTAATTGTTGAACCAGAACTTCTGGATACTTGATTGGCTCTATTTAAGTCTGTAGCAGCTCCACCATAGCGTCCACCTACTTGTGCAAGAACTTTACCTGTTCCAGGTTCAACAACGGTGACCGCTATTTGTTGACGTTCATTTGTGTAATGTTCAGTTTTGGCAACTTCGTTTTGTAACCATTCATTTTGTTCAATATTTAAATTAGAAATTACTTTAATAGGATGTTTGGTATTTTTAATATCATATCCGTAAGTTTCTAATTGTTTTAAAATAGAGTTTACATAAGCTCCATTATTTGAAGCTGTTTCATAAGTTTGTTGCGTTAACCAACCTTGGTCTTTTAAATCTTTTTTGACAGAAGTGGAAGTGGCTTGGTTGTATTCATCCTCTGTAATATAACCTTGGTTATAAGCATTTTCCAAGACTTGGTTTCTACGGGTCTCAGTTTCTTCAGGGTTGGTTCTTGGGTTATAAATAGATGGGTTTTTCAACATGCCAATAATGGTGGCATATTTAGCTAAATATTCTGGTGATGTTTTGTCTTTGCAATTTCTTCACCGTATAATAAATACATAGCTGTGTTAAACCCGTAAGAACTTTCTAAGAAACCCACCTTGTTTAGATAAGCAAACATAATATCGTCTTTAGATATTTCACTTGTTAATTTTTTAGCTAATACAACTTCTTGTATTTTTCTATCGTAAGTATCAATATCTGAATTTAAATATCGAATGTTTTTGATAAGCTGTTGCGTGATGGTTGATCCACCACGCGCAGTATCTTTTTTTAATATCTTATCTTTAATAGTCGTAAGGATAGTATTTGTGATAGCTATTACAGAATATCCTTTATTTTTATAAAAGGTATTATCTTCTGTAGCTATTAACATGTTTATTAAGATATCAGGTGTGTTTTCTTTTGTATTTGGTCTGTGTTGATAGGTTGCATCAGTCCAAACTAATGTTTTTTCATCATCAGCATAAATCTCTGAGTTAGAACTTTGGTTCAATTCAAGCTGATTGATGCTTTTTACTGATAAAATATTTCGGTTGATATATTCTCCTGCAAATATTGTGGCAATAGTAGTACAAATAAAAGATGAAGCTAATAAACCGTAACCAATATTTTTGAATAGTTTCTTTTTATTCATCGATTTGTTCTTCCTGTTCTATTTGGTTGTGTAGTTGAATTTGATGTTTGATTTGTTTGACTCGAACTTGAGGTATTTGGAGTTTCTTCCACATATTCTTTCATTTTCTGAGTTTGGTCAATGGTGATTTTTAAATTTGTGAATGAATGAATGTTAATCAAATCGTTATCATTGCCTTTTATTTCTAATTTATTTGTAAATTTGAAATCTTCAGTTTTTGATTCTTCTGATTTTGATTTGACCTTAGTTAAATCTACAATCAAATTGATATTTAATTCAATATTGTTAAGCTGATTTTTCATATTTTTTTTAAAAATCATTATTTTTTTAAAAAAATTGATTGTTGAATTTAATCGTGTATTTTTTTGATTTGTATTTTTTTAAAAATCAATTTCTTTAAATTTATCAAAAATAATCTAAGTTTTTTTGAAATATCTATTGAATAAAGTTTGTTTATCAATTCTTTAAAAATCTTTTAATGTAATATAATTTTTGTTTGATTTTATCTTGATAATCTTTTTGTTTCTTTTTACAAATTCATCAAGTTTGGTTTTTAAATCAATAATTTGTTGTTGTTGATTTTTAATATTATTTTTCTTCAACTTGTCTTTTTATAAGAAAAATTAAAAATCATTAATGTTTTTTTATTGACGGAATCTAAAAGCATCCCAATTTAATTTTTGTATTAATTGTGTTCAATTGAAATTCTTCAGTAGAAGATTGATCAAAAATTTAATTGTTCATTTTTTTAATTCGATTTTTTTGAGTTTGTATCATTTAATTGTTTAATTAATTGTTCAATTTCTTCAAGAATCGATTTGTTTAAACTTTCCTGTTCTTTAAAAATCATTATCTTTTTCTTCATTTTGATAATATTGATTTGACGCATTGATAATTTGGTTTAAACTTGATTTGTTAAAATGAACTTGCATTAAATTAACACTAGTTTTAGCTAAATCGACTTTTAACCTATCTTTAGGTGTGCTACTTAATTCTTCTAATTTGGCAATAACGTTGTTATCTAAATTAGAGTTAAAGGTCTTTTTATTTGAGTCCCAAATGGTGGACCATAAACCTTCAAATGTTTGTATTTGATTTTTTTCTATTTTAGAATAGGAATCATGCCATTTGTATAGTTCGACAGTAGTAGATGCTACTGTAATAACTCCTAACCCAATTAAAAATTCCTAATTTTATTTTTTTCTATAGTTTGTCATAAATCACCTGCAATAATATTATGATTGATAAATGTAAGGGGTAATAAATATAAAATCCATATTTTATCCATTTATTAGAAAATCCTTTTTGACCATTGTATGCTTTCAATAATGGTATAATCATTAAAATACCTAATGTTGCTAAAGAAATTATCTGACCTGTTAATGCAATTTGTGCGACGGTCATAGATATGGTTATGATCGTTAATTGTTTGAAACTTTTATTATAGAAGCTATGTATAATCAAAATTCCAAATATGTTCCAATCGGATGCTACAGTTAGTAAACTTGCAATAAATACGATGTATCTTTCATATTTTGGATAAGTATCTATTAGCTTCAACATAAGTAAACCAATTGTTAATGTAAATAGTATATTGTTAAAAATATAAATTGGTCCAGTTTTAACTAAAACATAATGGTAGGGCAAAATGGATAGAACAGCAAATAGGGCAAGTCTTTGCACATAATTTTTGAATCGACTTGTGTGGAGATATCCTTCTATCAGTAAATAAGCCATTATTGGAAAAGTTAGTTTTCCGATAAACTGATAGGTGAACTCCCACCAAAACGGATTAAATTTTGGTGCGAAATTTTGCCCCAAATGGTTGATGGTCATAGCGATAATGGCTATGATTTTTAAATGGAAAGCATTTATTTTTTTATTCATGAATTTTGAATTTGTCCTCAAAAATATTGATGTTATAATTATTATGGTGGGTTGTATACCAGTTTATGATTAGCCTACCATCTTCAGTTATATTAACTATGCGACCAATTGGTTTGGTTGCATTTGGTCGGTAAAATTCTATTAAGTTTGATTCTAATAAAGTCACTTTTTTTACCTATTAGAGTTTTTTTAAATAGGAAGTTTTTTTATTATCATTAATTCACCTCTTTCGTTAAATTATACCATAAAAATGAGCTTAATGACAATTATTGTACATTTCTTTTTGTAACAAAAATTTAATATAAAGGAATCTTTTTTATTGACACAACGAATTATTTTTGTTATAGTGAATCATCCGATATGGATTAATTCAAATGAAAGGATATTTTTATGAAAATTGAAAATAGAAATCAAAGATTGAAAAAAATTGGTGTTGCAATTTTGTCTGTCGGTGTGATTTCAGCGGCTGGTTTTGGTGGATACAGATATCTTGTAGAACCTAATCAACAAGTTGAAGCTCAACGTGTAGCTGATGCTAAAGAAAAGCAAGTCGAGACAAAAACACGTCAAATTACAAGTGGTATTGTTATATCGGATGTAAAAGCTAAAATTGAAAAATCCTTGAGTGATGGTAGTAAGTTGAATCAAGAAGAACTTGATCGTTTAACTTATTATTTGTATCAATATACTCAAAGTGGTTATCAGTTTTTAGGTACTGACGGTGACAATTCCAATATTGGTATGCAAGCTTTTGTTGATCTGAAAAAACTTTATGAACAATCTGGGTTGAAAGCTCCATATGATTATAATGTTGAAACAGATGAAATTACGTTTAATCGTGATGTTCAAAAACCTAAAGATTATAATCAAAAGATTGATGAAGTTAAAGATACAGCTAAAGAAAAAGCTAAAAAGATTGCTGATTCTAAAGATGGTAGCGTTAAGCTAGAAAGTGAGGGTATCATTGAATAAGAAAAATTTTATGATGAAAAGCGCTCAAATTTTAGCAGGTATTATGACTGTAGCTACAGTTGCGACACCTATTATTGGTAGTGCGTCTACGTTGAATATGCGTGGTGAATTATTATATTATAAAATGGGTAAAGCCTCAGCTACTTCAGTATCATGGAATGAATATACTCGATTTGATATTTTTGGTGAATGGACTTTAGATGGTCAGGTTGTTTGGTGTATAGAGCCTAGTGTTACAACATCAGATGGATATTCATATCATTCAGATGGTGATGATGCTATTCGTAATGGTGTTACTGTACGTTCTATTCAAGGATCGACACATCAAGCTGACGCTTATTATGTTGAATTGGCAACTTTTTATACATGGTTGATTTATAAAGCATCTGATTCGGAACTGAGTCAAATCAAAGATTTGGTTCGTAATGAATCGTATGGTTATAACTTTATAAGTAATATAGATTATATTCGTAGATTGAACAATGATGCTAAATGGATGGCTAGTCAGTTGATGATTTGGTATTCAATCACATCTGTTGCTGCTAAAGATTTTACTTCTTCTAATAATTCAGAAATGAATGAAGTATTTAGATGGTATGCAGATAGTACAGGTCGAGGTATTGACCAGTTATTGTATAGACCTGTTGAATCTACATATAACGCTCTTAAAAGAGAAGGTATGATTGAATATACTGGTGGTTTCAAAATTTATTCTTCTGATGTAACTGTAAGTTCTAATACACATGGTTCAGGACCAGCTCAAGCTCAGTTCTCAAACGGCGGTAACTTTAGATTGTTAGAAACCAAACGTCCAATCAAAATTCGTAAAGAATTTGCGAACCTAAATAATGGCGTGTCAAATAAACCTAATTTTTAACCCAGCAGGTATCAAGTTCGGTGTTTATTCTGACGTAAATGCGACTCAAAAAAAGTTGGGGAACTAACTTTGGACCAAAAATGGTGAGTCAAATACTTTGAAAGTAAAACGTGGAACTTACTATGGTTACGAATTAGACCAAAGTGGTAATCCTATTAAAAACGGGTGCGCAAGAAGTTGTAAACGGAACAGACGCAACTAAAGGTTATGTGTCTGGTAAAGATAAAAGCTTCTCAAAACAAATATGTTACTTGGGAAGTAGGTCAAGGTGGTTCTGAAGACCCTGTAATGGCTACTTTTGAGAACATGCCTGAAGTTGTGAACTTTACGTTTAAGAAAGAGATTAAAGATAATAATATTAAAGCTTTGGAATCTTTAGATCCTCAATATAAACGTGAAGGTGCTGTTTATACATTGTATTCTGATGCAAATGCTTCTCAAAAAGTCACTAAAAATGGTCAACCTGTAACAGCTACCATTGATGCGCAAGGTAATGCTAAATTCGAAGGTCTTTACCGTGGTGTGTATTATGTTAAAGAAACTAAAGTTCCAACAGATGAAGATGGATTTTCTCGTTTTGATTTAGATACTAACGTTTATAAAGTTGATTTAACAACGATGAATGATAATGAAAAAGTATCTAATAATTCAACAGTTACTGTGACGAAAGAATTTACAAAACAAGGTGCTTTTAGTTCTTTAGAAGATTTACCGCATGCTAATAATTTATCACTTGTGATTAAGAAAAAAGACGCTGAAAACAAAAATAATAAAGCTCAAGGTCAAGCTACTTTGCAAGGTGCTGAATTTAAAGTTGAATTTTATGAAATGCAAACTTTGAATACAAATAATCCTGTTAAGAAATGGGAAACTGTTTATAAAACTGATGCTAATGGTGAGATTGATATTCGTAAACGTGAATTAATGGTTTCATCAACTAATCCTGAAGCTATGAATAAGTTCTTTAGTGCTTATCAATCATCACGTGAGTGGGGAGCTTTTGATTATCGTGTCACAGAAACAAAATCGCCAGATGGTTATAAATTAGCTAGTCCTAATCCAACTAGAGATTTTGTTGTTAAAAATCCTGAAAATTATGAACAAAATAATTTTGTATGGGAATATGACGACGGTTCATTCTATAATCACGACCTTGAACTTCACTTAATTAAAACTCAACGTGCTTCAGGTGATTGGTTACCACAAGCTGAAGCTGACAAGGTTTTGATTGCGAATGCTAATTTTGAGTTGACAAATAAAAAGACAAATCAAAAATTCACAGCTAAACAGATGCTCAAGGTAAGTTGAAATTTGACGGTGTGATTGCAGGGGATTATACTTTGCGTGAAACATCTGTTGATAAATATTTAACAAATGGACAAGTTATTGACTTGACAATTGCGCAACAAGATGGTACAACTAAATTAACAGCTAGTTCGACATCTAAACCAACTGATACAAATGCTCCTTATAGTGTTAGCACAAACAACGATGGTGACATTGAAGTGAAATACCAAAACTCAACAAAACCTGTTAAAGGTAAGTTGATTAAAGCTAACGAAAAAGGTGACAAACTTCAGGGGGCTAAATTCAAATTAGTACATTACGGTGAAGATGGTACAACGAAAGTTGATGAAAAAGAATTGACAACCAACGCTAAAGGTGAGTTTGAATTCAATGAATTGACCGTAGGTCACTGGTATACACTTGAAGAAATTCAAGCACCAGATGGATACAAACTCCCTGCTAAACGTAAGACTGTCAAATTCCGTGCAGAAAGTGTTCCTGCTAAAAATTCATATGCTTTAAGTTACCAAATTTCAGAGTTAGATAAAACAAATGAAATAATACTAAAGCTGTCACAGGTGATGTTAAGAAATTAACTGCCGAAGGTAAGATGGTAGACGGTATTAAATTTGATGCTAACGAAACTGATGGTACAATGGCTCTTGAATTTGACGTTGTGAACAATACTTGGCAAAAACTACCAGCTACAGGTTCTATTTATGGGGCTCTTGCAGGTACTGCTGCTTTAGTTGTAGTGATTGGTTCACTTGTATTTTATGTTAAAAAACGTGAAGACTAAAAATTTACGGCTAATTTTTTAGCCGTAAATGAAGGTCTTTGTTAAAAATTATGATAGATGAAAGGTTTTTATTAAATGTTTAAAGATAATTTAAAGAAAAATGTTGCAAAAGCTACTATTAGTGCTAGTTTGTTAGCTCCTACAATTCTTGGTATGGTGACACCTTTAATGCAAAGTGTACACGCTGAGTCTTACCAAGCTGATCAAACAGTTCAAGTTGCTCCAGATGGAAGTGGTCAAACAGATGGTATCATCAATTTGAATGGTGCTAAGACTACTCAATCGATTAAAAATAAAAAATTCATGTTGTATAAAATCTTCAATGTTCAAAATGCGAAACATGAAGAATCAACTAACTATACTTTCAATGAAAAGTATAAAGCTGTAGTTCAAGAAGTTGTATTTGGTAAATTAAGTGATACTTATAAACAAAACAACAAAATCACTAAAGCTAGTGACGTGTCTGAATATGCTGCAATTGACTATATTCAATCATTGAATACTCACAAAGTTGAAGGTTCTAAAACTCCACAAAAAGTTGAATCTGAATACTCAGCATTCCGTTACTTCACTGAAGATTTGAAGAATGCAATCAAAGCTAAAGGGATTTCAGGTGATGAAATCACTGTAAGTAACCCATCATCAACTAACTCTATTAAGATTACAGGTCTTTCTTGGGGTTACTATGTTGTAGATGAAATTTCTACAGGTGATGATATTTCTAACGGTCAACCAGGGACTACTCCTGATGGACGTGGAACAGATGGTAAACATTTCGCTTCTTCATTAGTGCTTGTAAATACGGTTAATAATGAAGCTACAATCACACTTAAATCTGATTACCCTGAAATTGTTAAGAAATTCAAGAAGATGATAACAAAGATGTTGTAGGTAACGATGGTTGGAACGATATTGGTGACTACCAAATCGGACAAACTGTACATTATCAAAATGATATTACTATTCCAAATATGAATGGTTACCACGGTTATTACTTCGCCATTGAAGACCGTATGGCTAAAGAATTGACTCTTCATGCTGATAAAGCTAAAATGAAATTGGTTATTTCTAAAGGTGATAAATCATATACTTTGAAAGCTTCAGATTATAATCTTCAAACAATTGGTTCTAATGTGAGCGCAACTGTTCAAGAAGCTAAATTTGCTAAGAACTTTGAAGATCCTAAATCTACTTTCGGTATTGAAATCGAAGATTTGAAAGCAATCATTGATCGTGAATTCCCAGAAGGTATGAACGCGACTGAACATACAAATGATTATTCAGGTATGAAACTTCATTACGAATATGAAGCTACTTTGAATGACTTGGCTGCTGAAGATACTGGACGCCCAGGTTATGAAAACGATGTTCGTTTGATTTTCTCTAATGATCCAGACTCAACTGGTTCAGGTTATAACAAACCAAATACACCTCCAGGTGACCAACCACATGGTAAAACTCCATGGGATACTGTAGTTGCGTTCACTTACCGTTTGAATGGTAATAAAGTAAATACTAACAACTTCGCTCTTGAAGGTGCTAAATTCCGTATTTACGAAGACTCAGCAATGACTAAAGAAATCATTGTTAAGAAAAAACCAACTACAACAACAGCTGACCAAACAACTTCAAATGTAAACATGCAAACAAATGAAGAACATGGTGAGTCTAACCCAGATGGAGCTAAAGCGACAACTGGAAATATTAAAGCTGAAAATGGTTCTAACGCTAAAGGAACAAATGAGTACATCGTTGTTGACAAAGACTCAGTGACTGCTGATACTCAAGGTGTAGATATTGTTTCTGATGCTGAAGGTAACTTCTCAATCGTAGGTCTTGACTCAGGTAAATACTACATCAAAGAGGTTGCAGCTCCAGATGGTTACCGTTTACTTAAAGACCCAGTTGAAATTACTGTAACTGCTAAAATGTCAGATGACAGAAACAGCTACATTAAAGGTGATGGTGCGACAGATAAAACTCTCCAAAAACTTTCAGGTAATGCAAACTTAACTGAATTCTATCACCAAATCTTCAAAACTGGTTCTTCAGAATTGAATTCTGATGCTAATGCAGGTACACTTGAAATGACTGTTGTCAATGAAACTATGGAAAAACTTCCAGTTACTGGTGGACAAATGATGGCTATCTTGATGGCTGTCGGTGCAGGTGTAGTAGGATTTACAATCTACTCTGTTTCAAGTAAACGTGAAGAAGCTGACGATTTAGCTAAATAATGATAAAAATTGCTACCTTTATGGTGGCAATTTTTTATTTGTCTGTATTTTTGTTGCTAATTGTAGTATCAATCGTCTATTCAAATAGCACTCATATTGGCACCCATATTCTGAGCCTGTATAACGCCCGTAGCGACGTTTTAGATGTTGGGTATATATTTGGTTGAAAATTTATTTCAAATCAAATCTCAGGCAATCTGGTGGCTCAGAATGTGGTGCTAGAATATATACAATTAATCAATTGTACTAAATAAAAAAATAACCATCTCATTTGAGATGGTTACAGAATTTCAATTAAACGGTCTTCTTTTAAGATAAAGGCGAGACCAGTTAATCGGTGCGGTCTAATGTTCTTAGACGCTTGTTTGTAAGTATTGATGTCACCCATTAGGATAACATTTACTTGATCTTGTGACCCCAGTATAAAGAATATTTCTGTTTAGGAAATGGTCACCTTCATAAGTTGGTCTTGTTAAGGTCATAATGATATTTTTATACTCACTACCTTGAGATTTGTGGATAGTGATAGCATACGCTAAACTAAGTTGTTCCCATTCAGCGTATGGAAATTCTGTGTAAGTTTCTTCTCCGAAATCTACAAGAATGACCCATTCTTTTACATCATTACTATCATGTGTACCAATCTTAATGATAGTACCAACCGTTCCGTTTGTGATGGTTGCGGATTTATTTGTGTTACAAATTACTTTATCACCAGTTCTGAACAATCGACCTTCTTTAAAGGTACCAGCTTGACCAGTTATTTTGTCACCATGATTGACGAAACGTTTAATCTTAGGTATGAAATACTTATCGGGTTTTCCCCCGAATTTAGCTCTAGCATAAGCTTCTTTTTCATCAGGAGTTAATTGGTCTTCTGATTCAATCCCATTAAAAGGTGAGTTGTAAATGGCTTGTACATAATGGTTGATCATATTTGTCGTACCATAATCAATACCATTTCTTGGTGAATTTACATAGGGTGTCAAAATTTGTAAATCAGATAAAGTTCCTGTTTTTGATTTTTTAGCAAACAAGATTTGTTGCAATTTTTTGATGATATCTTTAGAATTGGTATCAATAAAGCTAATATCATGTTTATCTAAAAACCATTCTTTATCTGGAAATTCGCCTTTTGCGATTAGACTAGCTAATTCAGGAATATTTGAACCGTTTTCTTGACGTTTTACTTCATCTAAATGAACCGTAAAATCAGAGTCTTTGAAATAATGATTTAAATCAGCTAAGACTTGACCTGCTGAAATAGACGGTAATTGGTCTTCATCGCCAAGTAAAATCAATTTAATTGATTCTTCATTTTGTTCATTATATTTGCTGATGATTTCAAATACTGTACCTGCTACAAATGTATCCAACATAGAGGCTTCATCAATGACAATCAATTTTGTTTTCATTGTCTTTAAACTAGTCAAAACAATATCGATATCCGTACAACCATTATCTGGGATAATTCTAAATTGTTTGTGGATAGTGGACGCTTCAAGTCCAGTTTGTTCAGACATTCTGTTAGCAGCTTTACCTGTTGGGGCAAGAAGTAGGACAGGTCTAATGATTTCTCTTTGTGTAGTCACAATTGGTGGGTAATCAAACAGTTCTTGATGAGCTCTAATGATACTTGACAAGGTAGTTGTTTTACCTGTACCAGGACCACCTGTTAGGATGAAGATATTTGATTCCAAACTCTTTTTAATGGCTTCTTTTTGCTTTTTAGCAAACTTAAATTCTAATGAGTTATCATTTTTTTCAATTCTGAGTTGATTTGTTTTTTCTTCCTCGAATGATTTAATGAGATTAGCAACCTTTCGTTTAGGTACATCAATTTTTTGTTGAACAAGATTAATCAATGCTTTGTAAATATTTTCTTCTGCATCAAACAAGGTTTCAGGTTGATAACCTAATTCTGTTTTCATAATGAAATCAAATAGTTTGTTTTCTTTATCATTCAAAGATTCTTCTAGATCTTCAAACGTCAAATATTGAGCTAAATATTTAGCGTGCATTTTTTCTAAATCAGAAAATGGTAGATAAGTATGACCAGAACTATCAATTGCGTCATTGAAAGCTTTACGAATTAAAGCCTTAATACGACGTGAATCATTTTCGATATCTTCAAATCCTAATTTTAAGGCTACTTTATCACAAATGTCAATTGTAGCGTAAGAAATAGTAAACATCATTTCCCAAGGGTCTTCTTTGATGGTTGCTAAACTATTGAATCCATATCGTTCATAAACTCTGTTTGGGAATTTATTGTTATCACCAAATAATGGTGTTAATTCAGCTTTAATGATGGTTTCAGATATAGAGTTATCAGTCGTATCTAAAGCTTTTTGGATGAAGCGAATTTCTTTTTCTGTAAAATCAGATAAAATAGTTGAATTTTCAGCATTTTTAATATCTAAAAGAGATTTAATTGGGGTTAGATTGTTTTTCTTCATAAACAGAAACTGTTTTATCTGCTAATTTTTTTATTAACCGAACCCATTGTTAATAGATTACGAATGGTTTCAAATGAAAAAAATCATCATTTAAGATGGCTTCAATTTTGAAACTATCATAAACACCTTTAGAAGTGTAAGCTTTTTCAAATCTACCTAAAATTTGATATTCTTTATTTTCTTTTAAAGGTAGGTTTGTGACAGTAGTGAAGTATAGTTTATGATTGTAAAATTTCACTTTGTTTAACTTATCTAAAAAACGTTGATCTTTAGAATCAACGTTTGTGATATTTGTTAAACGACCTTTCATCCAAACTGATTTACCTGAAAATTGTTCATTTTCATAATCAATGGTTGCAATGTTTGCATTAAAAATAGACAATGCTTTTGATGATTCAATGACATCACCATTATCTTTTTTATTTAAAATGATGTCGTTATCGTACATTATTTTTTGCCTTTCAATTTCCGTGCTTTTTGCATCTTTAAGTGTATCTTTTAATACATTTTTAAATTTATTAAAATGAATGATGCTGAGTTGAGTTTTTAACTAGACTTTCTAATTGAGTTTGGGTATAACCAGATTTAATAGCTTTGTTTACTTGACTACCTAATGGTGATTTACCTTGTTTTGAAAAACCAATTATTGATGATAACCCTATCAGGACCTTCAAGATAATCTTTTTAGAATATCTTTATCAGAAATTAAATCATTGTTTGATACTTTTGGTTTGTAATCTTCTGGAAGATTGGTTTCTTTTTTTCTAATGATTTTTTTCAGTTTTTTTCAACAATAGTTTCAATATCAACATAAGCTTGTGGATAAGGTTCGATATATTCAGAATTTTTTTAAATTCATCTAAACTTAAACTTTGACTAGGAGTCCATTTTTGTTGTTCTTCAATAGTTGTCTTAGATTCATAATTTGTTTTATGTTGTTCATAAAAAAATTAGTTTGTTTAGACAAGAGATTTAAAGTTGATCGAATAATCGTCATATCCTTATAGATATCTTCAATTTTGTTAAATTCGAGTTCTGGATTTGAAATTTGATAGATTAAAGACTCTTCTTGTTCATTGATCAAATTCATAGCGTTTAAATAAAAACGTTGAATGTTTTCTTTAATTTCAGATAAATAAGCTTTAGCTGTGCTAACTTGTGATTCTCGAATAATCATGTTTAGTTTATCTTGAAATTCATTCTTTTTATTTTTAGCAATAACGGGTGAAATGGATTTATAAACAGTCACTAATTTATTATTGATGGTATCAAGGATAAACATATTACCTTGACGTGATAAGGTGCTTTCTCGATTGCTAGTTGGTGTTAGTCCAGAATCATGAACCTCATTATTATCATGAATGAATTGCATGAGTTCTTCTTCTGTTTGGATTCCAAAACGTTCTAAAGCACGTTCTCGAAAGTGATCTGTTGGTGTGAAATTTTCTAGTTTATATGATTTTGTCATACATTAACCTTTCTTATTGTGATTTAATTTACTTTTCAATGATTTCAATTGATATTGGATATTTTCAAATTGTTTAGCTGAAGATGAACGGACAATGATTGGTTGCATGAGTGCTGCTTGAGCTAATACAGACAAATGGTCCGTTACTTGTTTAATTTCCATATAAATATGCTTGTTTTTGGATGTAGGATTGTTTTTGATATATTCCATAATAGAATTATTTAATTGAAAATTGGTCTTGATGACATGTTCTGTGTGATAAATGTCAGTTTTTAGTAGTGTATCAATTAGAATTTCAATGGATAGTTTTTTTATGTTTCTTAACCATATGTTGTCTCGACTTTCTTTTTTAATTTTATGAGGTTTAAGATAACTCTCGGTATTAAACCGAATACCTCTAGGTATTTATTATATCAAAAATCATCTGGAATTTCCAGATGATTTCCTATTCCTTATTTTTCTTGAATTTTGGGATTGATTGTGCTATAATGAAACTATTAATAACGAAATGAGGACTTTATTTTGCATATACAATTATATCCAAAATTACATCCAAAACGGTTTGGTCAAGCTGTTAAAGATATGAGCCAAGTTAGTGATTTATTACAAACTTCAGGTGAACCTTTAATTGTTGAAGCCATGTCAAAACAAGTTTTGGAAAAACCACTTCACATCAGACGTGATGTGACTTTTATTGGTTCTTATGTTGGTCAATTTTATTTGCATGGCGATAGTGATGTTAAATTTTTAGATGCAAATGTTGTACAACCACTAAAAACACGCTACACAATCATATTGACAGAAGATTTTGTTGGAGATTTGACTATCGAACGGTCTAAAATCAAGGTAGAGCCAAAATCAAAAGATGTAGCTCTAGCTGGTATTGGGAATACATGCGAAAATTTGACAATAGATAACTCTGAAATAGATGGTGCTATTTTTTATGTTAAAAAACTACTGGTACAAGGTGATGTCACCATTAGTAGTCGCGATCAAGGAGATATTGGTTGTCACATTTTGGATACATCTTCTTGCGACCTGACTTTGGTGCGAAATTCGGTACGACATGATGTGGATATTGTTGATTTTAACAGTATTACTGTTGTTGGTAAATGTATTTATCAGGTGGATTTAAAATTCAAGAATTGAATATTAATGATACTTCAAATTCTTTAGAATTATTAACATTTACAAGTCATTTTGATGAACCATCTATCATTAGATTAGGTAGTATTAACTATATTAAAGCTAATAAGAATGTGACACATGTCTATTTTGATAAGACAACAACACGATTGTTAGCTAATATTGCTGATGGTTTGAATTTACGTGCAAATGACAGTGTTATTCAAATGGAAGATGTCATTGATGGTGCGAAATGGACTGTAGGTAAAGAAGTTACTGTTCAAGTCAGTGATGGAGCAAGAAGTAGTTTACGCGATTTAGGTCAAACCAAGTTGATTTCTTCAAAAGATTTCAAAATGCGTAATAAAAATAGTGCTACATCTATGGAATCCGTATTTGATGACCCTTCTTTGACAGGTTTAGGTGAACCTGAAAAGCAAGACAAAAAAGCAACTGAAAAAATCAAAGAAATGATTGGTCAGCCATTTGTTAAAAAACAATTGGAAGACTTTATCGCTCAATCTGAGATGGATAAAATTCGTGTCGCACGTGGTTTATCAGACGGTTCAACCATTACTCGGAATATGGTGTTCTCAGGACCTCCAGGGGTTGGTAAAACTGAGTTTGCACGTCTGGTTGGACAAGCATTATATGAAAACGGAGTTCTTCCTGAAAACAAGTTGGTAGAAGCATCCGCTGCTCGTGATTTGATTGCAGGTTTCCTTGGACAAACTGCTGATAAACGCATGAAGTTGCAGCATCTGCTTATGGTGGAGTCTTATTTATTGATGAAGCTTATGCATTAGCAAACGATAAAGACGGTCAATTTGGTGATAAAGCGATGGAACAATTGCTGAAAGAAGCAGATGACCACCGTGATGAACTAGTTATTATCCTAGCTGGTTACGAAGAAGACATGCGTGAAATGTTTGAAACAGGGAACTCTGGTTTGAAACGTCGTTTCCCATATTGGATTAGTTTTACAAACTATAATCATGAAGAATTTGTAGATATTTTTAAATTGATGCTTAAAGGTATGAAATCCGTTATGGACGATAGTTTGATCGCAAGTAAACCGTTTAATGATTTATTGACATCTTATGCTGATCCACATTCTAATGCAGGTGGTGTTCGTAACTTAGTAGAAGCACTTGTATTAGCACGTGATAGCCGTTTACGTACTTTAGGTGCGAACGTGACAAATGATGATTTAGTTCGTATTACAGATAAAGATTTAGTAACTGTTTATAAACGACGTGTTGCGGATTTGAAAAAGGAAAAGGAATATTCTCGTGAAAAAGAAGAATTCGAAGAATAATTTTTTAACGAAAAAAGAAGCGGCAGCGTACTTAGAAATACCTAAGTACGTCTTGACTGCTTTGGAAAATATTGGACGTCTTAGTCCTGATGGGAGACGTTGGTTTTTGATAAAAGTTTATGATAAGGAACGTTTAGATACTTATAGACATGAGTCCAATTTGGATAATTGGCGTTATAATGAACGTTTGTTAGGTATTTTGAAACAACAAGCTAGGAAGTGAGGTCTTTAATGGACGTTTTGAAGAAACAGACTGTACCCTTATTGTTGATTGGTATTGCAGTTCTGTATATTTTTGTGGCAGGTTTGACATCAGGAGCAGGTGTTGTAGCTTCAACCTTGTTTGGTAATCTTGTATTGATTGCAGGTTTTACTTATTTATATCGATATGATAGAAAAAAACCTGATTATGAAGAAGTGATAGATAGTAGTATTATCAAACAATATTATGGTAAAGATATTACAATTATTTATATCTTGATTGTATTGTTGTGGTTTGTTGGTCAATTTGTGTTTTTATGGACATATAAAACATTTGGTGACTCTACATACACTAATACATATGCTAATAATTTTTCAAATCCTAGTGATATTGTTTTTACACTTTCACTAATCGGTATTGTAGCTCCAATTGCTGAAGAATTATTGTTTAGATATTTGTTGTTTGGTCGTTTTATTTTTAAAACTGGTATAAATGCTTCTATTTGGAGATATTTATCTTTACATGCTGTATCAGCTACCTTATTTGCGTTGGTACATGGTACTGTTGTACATTTAATCATTGTATTACCATTAGCATTGTTGTTAGCTATGCTGTATTATAAGACAAACAGAATATCTTATTGTATTTACGGTCATTTGTTGTTTAACAATATGTCTCTATGGTTAGGTTTCTTAATTTCAGGTTATTCAACTATGATTCATAATCTGTTGATATCAATTGTGTTTATTATTATTTATGCTGTATTGTGTATTAGTATTTTTATATTTTTGTTTGGTCTAGACGTAAGAATTAAGGATGAATATCCTTGATTCTTTTTTTATACTTTTTTTCTATACGTTTTTTATATAAAAAAAATAGATTGCCTTTCGGCAATCTACGTATTACATCGATAAGGTTTTTGATGTCTCTTATCCGACATATCAACTAATCCTGTATGGCACGGAAAATTCCAAAATTTAAAACTCCCAGTATGGCACGGGATCTCCATAATTAAATCAAAACTTTAGTATTTTGATTATTAAGCTTTAACTGCTTCTTTAAATTGTTTACTTGCTTTAAATGCTGGTTTAACAGAAGCTGGAATAACTAGTGCTTCACCACTTTGAGGGTTACGTCCATTACGAGCAGCAGTTTCACGAACTTCCCATTTACCAAGTTCAGTTCTAACCACATGACCTTGAGCAACGTGGTTGCTAATTGATGCAAACAAATCAGTTACGATTTCGTTTGAAAGTTTTTTAGTCAATTCATGTTTTTCAGCAATTTCAGCTACAAGATCTTTCTTAGATACAGTTACAGTTTCTTTTGTCATTTTAAATGACTCCTTTTTTTTATTTTTTTAGATTATCAAAACCTTGTAAACAAGGTCTTTCCTAATCCTTGATATAAGTATACCGCAAAATTTCTTTATTGTCAACGGTTTTTTTATCATTTATTTTAAAAAAAGTTTTGATTTAATTGCGTTTGTGTAATCGTTAATAAAACGTTGAGTTTAAAGCCTTTTTTTGTCAGTAGTAATATTGTTTACCAATATTGCACGTTTAATATCGACAGGTGATAACCTGTCCAAAAAAATACTATCAAATTAGTTCAATTTCCAAAATGTATAAATTGTCATTCAAAAAAATCCTTATTTTTATATAGATTTCTTGTACCCTCTTCATGTAATCCGAATGAATATTATACATTTTTTCCATTTTCATGAAATTTTCATGAAAAAATGTAAGCGTTTTTGTCTTGATTGTTAGCGCTTACAAAAAAAATCAAGACAAAGTCAAGACAAAGGAATCGCTCAACCATGCATGTTGTAAGCGCTAACATTTTCTTGTCTTAAAACTAAAAAATTTTCAAGACAAACTTTTTTGTTGATTTGTAAACACTTTTTTATATTTTGTCTTGAAATGAAAATAAAAGTAAAGTCGGTCTAAGAAAAAAACACCCCCAGCACATTTATACTTTTTTGTCAAGTATTTAATATGAACGCAATGATACCAAGGCTTTTCATGATGTCTATACAAAATAATGCATAAAAGAGATACTTTTATACTCGATTATACAGTTTTCAAAACTATAGTTCGGTTTTCCTGAAATCCCGTTTTAAGACAAGATGACGAAAACCTATATAAAATATAGACCAGTTTGTCTTGAAAATTTTTTCCATTTCAAGACAAAACCCCTAAAAGTCGATGTTTTCCATAAAAATTATAGGAAAAATAGTGATAGTTTGAAGTTTCAAAGTATCGACTTAACCCTTAGAGCCTCTAAGAACGAGCTTTGTATTAGCTAACTAGTACATACTAAAACTAAAACGGACTTGAAAATTTTTTAAGACAAAATTCCATAGATATTTTAGAAAGTTCGGGAATTGATAGAAATAGGTGAAATTTTACTCTATTTTTGTCAAAATTGTTGTTTTTTCAATGTTAAAATGATATAATTGATTTATATCTAAATGAAATGAGGTTTGATATGTCTGAAAATATGAAGCGTATGACTGTTCGTGTATCAGATTCTGAGTATGCGACCGTTCAGTTTTGGTCATCTAAATTAGGTCTTTCTGAAAATGATTTTGTTAGAGAAGCGATTGCTTTAAAGATTAGACATTCAAATGGTGATTATGATTTACCAACGGCTGAAATACAAAGATTGAATCAGTTGGTGGAATTAATTACGAGTTTAAATTCTAATGTTTCTAACTTAGAAGAAGTGACGGTCACTGGATTTAATAGTTTGATTAGTTTAACTCGTGGTGATAATTATCTTTTGGATGATGATTGATATGAGGTTTTGTTTGTATGAATAAATTTGAATTAAAGAAAGCCTTGTATTCTGTTTATAAGAAATACAAGTCCAGTGGATTTATGTCTGATACCTTTATAAAGACTATAGATAGTTTTTATACTCAGTCTGAACCTAGTCTGTTTATCAATAGAATTCAAGGTTATGTGAAAAGCTTTGATGAAGGTAAAGGTGTTGCTGATTATAAACCGTTTATTGATGAATGTAGAGCGATTTTAAATGGAGAAGTTGAAACCAAAGAGAATGTTAATGAATCTTCGGAAAAACCTGAACATAAACCTGAAGTAAAGCCCGATAAAGTAGAAACCAAGTCTGAAAAAAAGACTGATGCTCAACTTGAAGTTAAAGTTGCAGAAAAGCCAAAGGTTGTTAAAGTTGAAAAACCAGTTGTGTCTAAACCAACTGTAGTTCAACCAAAATCAACTAAAAAAAGTAAATTAACCAGTATTGATTTGAGTACAAAAACTTTGAAAATTCCAATAGCGAATGGATTGGTTGATTTGTTGGATGAAAATATTGTTAATGCGTCTAGAGAGTATTTGTTAGGTTCAGGTGTTTTAACTGATGAAGAAGTGATGATTCTGAATGAAAATAAATTAAATACGTCCATAATGAAAAATCATGATTTTACAATAACTAGGTCTGATTTGTTTACGATGTTAAGTTTACTTGGATTAAGTCATTTGAATGTGAATGTGACCGATAATTTGTTGAATGATATTTTTGAAAATAATTCTTTAAAGATTGAGTTTTTTAATTGGCTGATGAATACCAACTTAGTTGAATTAGACGTTCAAACTAGGGTACGTAAGTTGCAACAAAAATTTGATAAGAATATTTCTCAAAATGAACGGATTGAAACAATGTTAGGATATTTACTTTTAGAAAGAGCGAATGTTCCTAAAAATAAAAATCGTGAAACGATTAAACAGTTTTTAGATACATCTTCTATTATGAATCAGTCTATTGATGCGTTTGGAGTATTAGATGGAATTATTTCGAGTAAAGTTGTATCTATAAAAAGATTATAAACGAGCTAGAGGTGATTGATATGAGCTTTTTTACTGAATTAGAAAAAGTGTGAAACATTAGCCGAATGCCAGACCTTGTTTAATTATGAACTCGATAATTTAAAATCTAAAACGATTTATAAAAATAATCCAGATAAATTAGACAAACGTATGAAGCAAATTCTATACGATATTGATGAGCACATGTCTAATCATAATATTGAGGGATATATTGTTATTCCTACTGTCGATAATGAATCATCTGGTTTTGATTTTAAGAATCTAAATATTTATAAGCAGTTACTCTATTGGCTTTCGCCAATGGTGATTGCGTTCGGTTTGATTTTAATTGTGGGATCTATTTTTAAGATTAATAATGTGTCGGGTCATTCGATGGACCCAACTCTTAAAGATAGCACATATTTGGTGTCTAATAAGTTTTCTCAATTAAAACGTTTTGATATGGTGGTGGCTCAAGAGTTGGATAAAAATGGTAAACCTTATGGAGTTGTCAAACGAATTATAGGGATGCCTGGAGATAAATTGGAATACAAAAATGATGTTTTGTATATCAACGGTGTTGAAGTGAGTGAACCTTATTTAGACGATTATTTGAATAAGTTTAAGTCAGGTGAGTTAGAGTCAGAATATACTTATGACGATAATATGAAGTTAAGAGCGAAAACAAGTCCATCGTTTACAACTCAAGATAATGACTCAGCTACTGGTGAACCGAATGAAGATATTTCAACGTTCAAGGTTGAAGTTCCAACGACAGGATATTTTTTAATGGGGGATAATCGATTGGTGTCTAAAGACAGTAGGCAAGTTGGCGCATTTCCTAGAGAAAATATAGTCGGTAAAGTCGTGTTGTCTAACCTTGGAAAATAAAGTTTTTAAAATGATAGGATCTCGCTTGACTTTGCGAGATTTTTTTGATATTGTATCCTTGTTAAAATATTTGAAAAAAAGGAAGGATGTTATAAATGTCTAAATCTAAACATTTTATTACTACATCAGCTGTTATTTTATCAATGGCTACTCCAGTTGTTGGTACAGTTTCTAATTTAGGTACTGTTTTTGCTGAAGATAATTCTACATCAAGCACATCTTCAGAAAGTGTTGATGCGAAATTGCAACGTGCTACTGATGTTCGTGACGTAGCTCATAAAGAATTTGTTGATGCAACAGTTGAATACACATTGGCTAACCGAGTTAAAACTGCTTCTGATGCTGATAAGAAAACTGCTGAAGACAATTTAGCTAAAGCTGAGAAAGTAACTAAAGACGCACAAACTGCTTTGACAGATGCTAATAAAGTTATCTCTGATAATACAGCTATTCTTAATACTGAAGCTAAAAATATTACTGCTGCTGAAAACAGAATTGAAAATCTTAAAAATGTTCGTGAGTTGGCTGAAAACAAATTAAAAGATGCTACGGAAGTTAAGAAAACAATTGACGCTAAAGTAGTTGAAACTAAAAAAGTAATTGAAGCTCAAAAGAAAATTGTTTCTACAGAAGAAGCTAAAATTCCTGTAGCTGAACAAGCTAAAGTTGAACCAACCGCTGATATCAAACATTTTGAAAAACTTTTGAAAGCAGCTAAAGCTGACTTGGCTGAAGCTAAATCTGGAACAGATGCTTATAGTCAGGCACAGGGTAATGTGAAAACTTTTGAAACAGCTATTAAACAAGCGCAAGATAAGATTGATGAAGCTTCAAATACAATTAAATCAGCGAATGAAGCAATTAAAACTGCTAAAGCTGAGATTGCTAAACAAGAAAAAACATTGGTTTCTCAAGAAAAAGAAGCGAAAGCTGCTGCTGACGCTGTGAGCTTGCAAGAAAAAGCAATTAAAGACAATAATGACCTAATTGCTGAACAAGAAGCTAAGATTTCTGAGTCTAATAAGAAATCAGCTGATTCTACTAAGTTAGTTGATTCTTCTAAAGCTGTTAAAGCTCAATCTGAGAAAATTATCGCAGATAATGCGTCTGTAATTAAGTCAGCTAAAGATGTTTTAATTGAAGTTACTAAGGTTGCTAAAACTAATAATGATAAATTCGAATCAGCTAAAACTCGTCTAGATAAAGCTGAAAAAGATTTGCAAGTTAAACAAGCTGCTGTCGATGCACTTCGTGCTGAGTCAGTGAAAGAAAAAGCTAATGTGACTTCATCTGAGAAGACTGATGCTAAAACTGATACTAAAGAATCTGAAAAACCTAAATCAGATACAGTTACTGTGAAGGTTAAGAATGTAGACACAGATGGTAAAGTCTTGTCTGAAACAGATTTTAAAGCAAAAGTTAATGAAAATGTAACTATTTCTAAGGTTGATGGTTATGATATTGTTGGAGCTGCGTTTGCCACAGCTAAATCTGCGACTGATGTTGATGTGATTAAAGGTTTTATTGCTAGTGAAGATGGTGCATTGACTGTTGTTCATCGTAAACAATCTAGTGTTGTCAAACCTGCTGAAACTAAAACAGAAGATAAAACTTCTGAAAATAAAGCGGATAAACCAGTTGAAAACAAAGTGGATGGCAAAACTACTAACAATAAAGCTGACAAACCTGCTGAAAACAAGGTAGAAGATAAAACTACTGATAATAATGCTAATAAATCATCTGATAACAAAACAGAAGACAAAACTTCTGACAATAAATCAGACAAACCTGTTGATAATAAAGTAGACGATAAGACTACTGATAACAAGTCTGAAGACAAGACTGCTGATAATAAATCTTCTGACAATAAAACAGAAGATACTTCAGCTAAGACTACTGTTGACGGTGTGATTACTCAAATGAAATTTGATAAGATTACTGATAACGAAGTTCATTTCAGTGGTATGATTGATAAATCTAAATTAGCAGAAGGTCAAAAACTTGAAGGTGACTATGCGAAAGTAGTTGTTACAAGTGGTGATGGAACTGAATTAGGTTCATTCAATGTTCGTGATGATTACAAGTTTGACGGAATTCTTAAATCAACACCTAAAGATGGTGAAACTTTGATTGTCAAATATGGTGGTAAGAACTATGAATTACCTTATGGTTTGACAAAAGGTGATAATAATCAACAAGCACAAACTGATAACTCAGCTAATGGTCAAAAAGCTACTGATGGTGCCACTAAAGAAAAACGTGATGTGAAAGCAAGTTTACTTCCATCTACAGGTCAACAAAGCCCAATTGGAATTGCGATTGCTGGTATTACAATGGTAGTTTTGGGAGCAGTTGCTTTGTTCATGAAATTCCGTAGTAAAAAATCTGAAGAATAAATGATAAAAAAAGGAGTTCAATTTTGAACTCTTTTTTCTTTTTTATGATATAATTTTGTATATACTATACGATCAGAGGTGAGTTTTGTTTGAAATTTAATTTTAATTTAAATATGAGTAAGCGTGATAAACGATTAATTGGTGTTTTATCAGCTACAGTTCTATTGATGATCAGTTTATTGACATATGGGATTTATGTTAAGCATCAGCAAGGAAACTTGATAAGGTCTTATGAAAGAAAGGCTGAGACAGATAAGAAATCTATTACAACTGAATTAGAAAAAGCAACTGATTATAACAAAGTTATTCAGGAGTTTATCAATAATAGAGGTAATAGTAATCTTGTAAATAGTCTGAATGAGTATAATAGTATTTTTTCTGATAATGATGGTATGATTGGGGTATTAACGATACCTAAAATTGATGTACGATTACCAATTTATCATGGAACTTCTGAAGAAACGATAGCTAAAGGTGTTGGGCATGTCAGTGATACAGCCTTTCCTATGGATACGGTAGGTACGAAATCTGTTTTAACTGGACATAATGGTATGCCTGGTGCGGATATGTTGTTTACACGATTGGATGAAACTAAGATTGGGGATACGTTTGTTATCCAGATAGGTGATGTAGGTTACCATTATGTTGTGAAACAAATGACTGTCATTACACCAGAAGAAGCAGAAGTGTATGCTCAAGAACCAATCAATAGTAATGACCCAGCTAATGTAACTTTGATAACATGTACCCCTTATGGTATTAACTCACATCGATTATTGGTTATTGGTGAGTTTGTTAAAAAAGCTAATGTTGAAGAAGATAAATCTATTATTCCTCAAACACATTTTTCTTTAGGTAAAGAAACGATTGTTATCTTAGTTGTAACAACAATGGGATTGGGATTGATTGCTTATGTTGTTAAGAAAACTGTCGATAAAAATAAAAAGGAATTAAATAATTCTGAAGAGTACGACGGTTATGAAGTAGATGATCAATATTGGGATGTTGATTAGAAAGGATTGTTTATGACAAAAAAACCAAAGGTTATTAAATCAGTTAGTGTTGAACCACTAGATAATAAACCTAAACGTAAGAAAAAAATATGGAAAACTATTCTATATTTTCTAATGATATTTGTGTGTTTGCATTTGGTTTAAGTTTAATGTTTCATCAATCTATAACAAATAAGATTGTTGAGGATTATGGTACATCTTATGTGGATAATACAAAGCCTGATGAAATGGTTAAAAATGAAGATGCCGATGTATCATTTGATCCTAGTAATGTAGGAGCTTTAACGTCTGCTGATGTTTTAGCTGAAATGACAAACGGAGACAATCATTATACAGATTTGCCTGTTATTGGGGCTATGGCTGTTCCTGAATTAGAAATGAATTTACCTATAGTCAAAGGTCTTGATAATGCTAGTTTAGCTATTGGGGCAGGAACTATGAAAGAAGGACAGAAAATGGGTAAAGGTAATTATGCATTAGCTAGTCATTCTTTGTTCTACGGATGGAGATTTGAAGAATTGCTCTTTAGTCCATTAAGACGTGCTCAAAAAGGTATGAAAATCTATACTCGTGATTCTGAAAAGATTTATACATACGTTATTGATAATATCTTTGTTGTAGACCCAGACGCAGGTTATGTAGCTTTTGATAGCGAAGGTGAAGGTATTATTACGTTGATTACATGTACTGATACATATGCAACTCAACGTTTAGTTGTTCGTGGTAAAATTGAAAAATCAGAACCAATTAAAGATGCTCCATCTGAAATAAGAGATTATTTTGGTAAAGATTGGACACGTTGGTGGTAAGAAAAGTCTAACTTCTTGTTAGACTTTTTTGTTTTAGATTAATAATGACTTATTTTGTTTGCAATTATGATTTTTTTGTGTTATACTGTATGTATTACAAAATGAAAGGTTAGTTTAAAAAAGGTGATTTTTAATGGCTAAAAATAACAAAGCTAGTCTGAAAAAAGAACAAGAACTGATTGAGTCATATTATTCTAAAATTGAAGAGCTAAAAACTCGTCAAAAAGAACGTGAAAATCAATTTGCAATGAAAGTTGGAAAATTGGTATTGTCTAAATTGAATAATGATATTGATGAAATCGATGAGTTTTCTGATTGGTTGCAAGTTTATCTTGAAGAACAAAATGATTCTCAAAATCAATCTGTTGAAACAAAAGACGAATTGGAAAGTGACGGTATTTAATATTGGCTACAATTGCTATTTTAAATGAAAAACCATTTCAAGCAAGAAATATTGCTAAAAACTTTGGTGCAAGTGGTTTTCGTACAACTCGTAATGGTGATAATATTATTATTGTCCATGCAGTAGGTCACCTGTATCAATATGATACAAAAGATATCACTAAAATGGTTCCTGCTGATAAATACGACAAGTATAAATCATGGGATTTAAAGAATTTACCTTGGCATGCTAGTGATTTTGATTGGGATAAATTGGTACCTCGTTCAGATGTAAAAGATCTTTTGAAGAATTTGAAATCTGTTTTTTCCCAGTGTGATGAAATTTGTATTATGACCGATGTTGACCCAACTGGTGAAGGTCAAGTTCTAGGTTGGGAACCCATTGATAAATTAGGATTTTCACATAAGAAAATTACACGTGCTTATTTTTCTGATGAAACTGATAAAGATCAAACGTTAAAAGCGTTCGATAATCGAGTTACGTTGAAACCGATGAAGCAAGACCCTGAATGGAAAATGGGTGCATTTAGACAACGTTGGGATTTTGTTTCGATGCAATTTTCTAGAATTACTAGACATTTAGGTGATAATAGAACAAACTTACCTCAAGGTCGTTTGAAATCAGCTATGATTCGTATTATTGGTGATCGATTAGCTGAAATTAAAGCGTATAAAAAAGTTCCTTCTTATCAGGTTAAATTTAAAGACGCTAATGGTAATATCTTTACAAAAGCAGATGCTGAACAGTATCCGAAAGCAGATGATGTGCCTATCAAAGACTTTAAAACTGGTAATGTTCAGTTGGTTGGAACTCAAACTAAGAAAACTACACCACCTGCGTTGTTGACCTTGTCATTTTTATCATCAGCCCTAGAAGTGAAGGGTTATAAAACTGATGAAATTTTAGCGACTTATCAAAAGATGTATACTTCTGGTGTTACTACGTACCCGAGAACTCAGGACCGTTTTGTAACACCAGATCAGTTCGACCAAATGTTACCACTAATTGATAAAATCGCAAATCTAGTTGGTGTGAATCCAAAAGAGCTGACACATAGAAAACCTCGTAAAACACACGTTAAAGAGGGTGGTGTCCACGGTGCCAACCGTCCAGGTAAAAATGTACCAAATAGTTTACAAGAATTGTCACAATTTGGACCAAGTGCGATTGATATTTATGTTCTATTGGCACGAAATTATTTGGCAACACTTGCTGAAGACTATGAATATGAGCAACAAAAAGCAAACCTAAAAGAGTATCCTGAGTACACGTCTAGTATTTCGGTACCTAAAAAATTGGGTTGGAAATCAATTTATTCTGACGTCTCCATTGATGAGGAAGCCATTGATGAGGAAGCAGAAGAATATAAATCATTCGGTCGAACTGCTGACCCGTATGTACATGAAGGATTCCCACCTAAACCAGCTCAACCGACCATTAAATGGTTGATGATACAATTAGATAAAGGTTCTAAAGCGAATACTGGGGCTAAAAAAGAAGCGATTGTTAAGCGAACTGAAGAAATTTTGAAACTCTTGAATGAACATGGTCATAAGGTTGAAACATCAGGTATTGGTACAGGTGCTACACAAGCGTCTACTTATTCAGATCTAACAAAAGCGAAGAAAGTTAAAGGTAAGATTGTAACACATCCTATGATTAAATCTGTTAAAGGTAAGTTACAATTAACAACTCAAGGTCAGATGTCCTATGAGTTGCTACCTGACACTTATATTGGGTCACTAGAATTGACAGAGCTTGTTTATGCTGAAATGACTGCTATTAAAGCAGGTTTGTTAAATATGGATAAATGTTTGGATGAAATTGAGTTTTTTGTAAAACAAGACTTGAAAACAATGATGATTAATTCAGAAAAAATGAGAAAGAATTTAAATATTGAGGTGAATGATTTGGCTGATCAAAAAGAAAAAGAAGTTTTAGAGTTTGAAGGTAAAGAATGGAATGTTTCTCGTGAATGGGGTGGTGAACGTTTCACTGATCAACAATGGGCTGATTTGAAAGCAGGTAAAACGATTGAAGTCACTCGTATTTCTGCGAAAACGAAAAATCCTTACACAGTTTTAGGTAAATTGTCTAAACAATCATTTAAGGGTGATAAAGGTACTGTTGAATATGTAGGTTTTGAAAACTTAGGATTTGCACCTAAAAAAGAGTGTCCAAACTCTTGGGGTGGACATGTATTCACAGACGATGAAAAAGCAAAATTAAATGCAGGTGAAACTGTTTATGTTGAAAAATTGAAGTCAGCTAAAACTGGTAATTTCTATAATGCTAATTTGAAACTTGAAGATGACGGTAACGGTGGTAAGAAAATCGTTCCAAGTTTTGGATAAAATGATTGAACTCACCAATTGGTGAGTTCATTTTTAGGTTTTGAGGTGATTTTAAATGGATGTCAATTTGATTTATTTTTCACTAGTTGCTTTGTTTATGTTTGTAATGTTTATTATAATTGGTGAAATTCGTAATTATTTTAAACATAAAAGATATGAGAGATATCATAGTTATCATGATGATTATTTTGATGATAGACGTTATTTTAAAGGTAATAGACATAAACCAAATAAACCTATTTTTCGTAAAGTCATTACCATTAATAATATTAATGAAGCATCATGGAATTGGTATTCTGTGCAAGAGTTTAGAAGAAAGACAAAGCAAGGTTATACTAAGTATGATTTCAAAGGTGTCTATATCATTTATGATGTTGATATGAATTGTTATTATGTTGGTCAAAGTATTAATGTGATTAAGCGATTACGAGGTCATTTTAATGGTCAAGCATCTAAAGGTGGAGCAGATGATTTAAATGAAGCTTTAATTAGTGGTCATAATATGGAAATTGCTTTATTAAGACTTCAAAATTCAAGTTTTCGTGATTTAGATGATATGGAAGCTTATTTTATTGATTATTTTGATTCTTATTATAATGGTTATAATCGAACAAGAGGTAATTATATTGAATTTAGGACAATGGGACCTATACATAAGGGTGGTCATCATGTTAAAAGTTTTTTTCTTTGAGGTGAATTTGATGAATGATTTAGATAATTTTTTTATTAGAAAATCATCAAAGTATTGGATGCGTTCTATCATTTATGATGCTAAACTTGTTAATTTTTATGATGAAGGTCAATTTTTGTTTATCGAAAGTGTGAAAAAAGATTATATTTTTGATGGTTATTGGGCATTTGATATTAAGGTTGATGACCTTGATTTTTATGATTCAAATATTGTTAAATTTAGTAGAATCAAGGGTTATAAAGTTTTTGTAAGTTTGATATGTTAGCTTTAAACGGTTTTATTTCGTGTTTTATTTATTTGGATTCTGGTAATTCAGAAATGATGCGAAATTTTGTAAAAGAATTTTTAAGTTTAAATATTTTTGAACGAAATCGTTTCGGTGTTTGTAGAGATATTGAATTTAATTTTATAAAACGAAATAGTGATAAAAAAATAATGTTGTCAAATTATGTTGATTTGATCAATGGTAAATTGAAGTGAAATATTTACAAAATCCAACATTTTTTTGATATACTGAAATATAAAACAATATGAATTGAGGTATATGATGGCAAAACAAGGTTACAAAATTCCTGCGTCTTTAAACCAAACTCATTTTGATAGGATGATTAATTTGTCTAAAAATCCTAATTCACCTATTGGTTTGGTCAGTGTTAAAACGATAGCAGCTTATATTGGGACTCTATTTTTTGTAGGTTCTTTATTTAAGATGGGAATGTTTGTTGGTAATGGTTTTTTTCTTTAATGTATTTTATGTCATTTTAATCTTCTTATTTGTAAGTCAATTGATTAATACTTTACCTACTGGTGAATTAAAGTATATGAATATCAACGCTTTGATTGATTATTTGCCAAAACAAATGAGATTTTTGAAAACCACTAGAAATAGTAATGTTGACGCATTTTATAAATTATATGGGATTGCTAAAGTTAAAGATAATGGTGATATTCTCTATAAGAATGGGGATGTTGGTACATTATTATCTGTCAGTGGTAGTGGATCAATTTTAGTGTTTGATGAAGATAAAAATGCTATTTTGGATGCAACTGATAATTTTTGGCGTAAAATTGATGTAGGTATGTATATTACTCAGATTACGATTAAGGAAGGTCAAAAAGTTGATTTGCAGTTAGGTAATTATCAACATAGGTGGAATACATTAGCTAATTCTGATATTGATGATGAAACTAGAAACATCATTGGTGATTTGATGGACGCAGAAGTGAATATTTTGGCTAATGATATTTCTATGAATTATAGAAGTATTCAACAATATTGGTTATTACGAACAAGTAATGATGAATTATTAAAAAGTATGAAAACATTGATTCAGCATGATATTGATAACGGTAGTTTGATATTGAAGAGTGCTCGAACTCAGTATATGGAAGATATTGTGCGTATGAGCGAATCTATTTTCAAATAAAAGTGAAAGCGTTAAGTAATTAACGCTTTTTATTGTTGCAATTTCTTATGAAACATGATAAACTAGAAGTAAATTAATTGAAAGGATATTGGTTTGAATGGTTAAGAAAAAACCTAGATCAGAGGTCAAAGTTGTTGACGATATTGTCGATAATGTAAAACAATCTGATGAAGATAAAGGTAAGAAAAAATCAAAACAAAGCTTTTTTTCTAAATTGAAAAAAAGAGCTAATAATGAAGATGATGAACCTTTAGTCAAAATCAATGGAAGTTTTAAGGATAATCCTTTCTTAAATGAAGTTAGACCTAGACAAGGTTATTATTTCCACAGTGATTATTTTGAAGTTGACGATAAAGTCGCTAAAATTGTAACCTTTATCAATAAAGGTTATGGTAAAAAACCTTTACCTATTTTTTGGGGAATTAACTTAATACCTCAAGGTTTGGGACAAAATGTTACTGTAGCATTAATTCAATCAGTAGATAAGATGTCTGAATCTTGGATTGAAGAACATCAAAGTACTGCTGATAAAGTTTCAGCTTTTAACAATAATGAAACAAATAAGAGTGTTAATAGGTCAGAGAAGAAGAAAGCTAAATCAACGTCTAGTGATATTGATATTATTGCTGAAGAATTGATTGATGGTGCTTCTTACTTACATATTCATTTTAGATTGTTAATTAAAGCTCCTGATTTAGACTCTTTGGACAAAGCAGAAGAAGCTGTTGTCCGTTGGTATTCATCTAAATTTGCAACACTTAAGATTGCAACACATGAAGGTTTCCAACGTAAAGAATTAACAAACTTATTAGCACCTAGTTATTTGAGACAAGGTAAAGGGTTCCATATGACGTCAACTGAATTTGCAGGTAACTATAATTTGGTTACCCAAGGTTTGGCTGATAGTACAGGTTCCTTTGTTGGTGATATGCAAGGTGATGTAAACAATTCAGGTATCTTGATGGATATTGATAAGTTTAGTAGTCATGTTGTTATTGCAGGTGATAAGAAGTATAAAAAGTTAAACAAACAGTTTATGTCTGATTTGTGGGCATTGAAAATGAGTAATGCAACACTGATGAATAATCGAAAATCAGTTCATATTGTTTTAAATGGAGCCGATTTAGAAAACGTTGGGATGGCACGCGCTGATGGGTCGTTTATTGATTTGGCGAAATTAACGTCTAAGATTAATATGGATCATGGTGATGTTAACCCACTTGAAATATTTGGTTCTATTGACCCTAAAACAGGTAAAGCTCATGATGAGTTGAATGCTTTTTCTTCTCATGTTGAGAAATTGAAATTGATGTTGAAACAGCTTTATAATGCGAGTGCAACTGACCAAAGTATTATCGATGGTTATATGTCTAAGGTTATAAACGAGTATTATGAATCTGAGGGTATGTGGACTAAAAATGCTAAAGCAAATCGTGATGAATTGCGTGTCGTTGGTTTACCACATGAATCTTATCCTAGATTATACTCAATGGTTCAAACGTTAGAGCGTATGCATAAGGCTGAACTTGTTAAGGGTGAAAAACGTGACCCTAATGACTTGAAAGCGGTCAATATCATTAAAGGTACGTTCTCGATGTTGCTTGATAAAGATGGTGACTTGTTTGACGTTTATACGAATGATGTTATTGATAATGCTAGTAAATCTAGACGAGTTATTTATGACTTTTCTAGTTTAAGAGAACGTGGTATTGGTTTAGCTATGGCACAATTGGTAAATATTATTGATTTTGCTACTAAACGGATTGATGATGGTGATTTGATTGTCATTCATGGAGCTGAACTATTAGAACCATCTGTTCGTAAGTATATGTCGGATGTAATTGATGGTATTATTGTTCGTGGTGGACGAATTGCTTATGTTTATAATAATGTCGAAAAAATGCTGAATGATAGAAACTTTAACCATTTTGATACAGCTGATTATACTGTATTGGGTTACATGAGTTTAGCTATTTTCGATAGGTACGTTGAAATTTTAAAACAGGGTGTTCCAGATGCTTTAATTAATTTGGTTACAAGTAAAGGTCATAACAGATTTTACGTGAGAAGGGGTACCGATAATATTGTATTTGGTTTTGATCCAAAATTGGTGTATAGGGGGAATGTGTAATGAAATTTAAATTGCGATCCTTATCTGAAGTTTGGAAAGATACCAAAATTTATGGTGTAGGATTACTTGCTGCTCTAGGATTAGTTGTCGGTTCTGTTTTCACATATCAGAATGTTATTAAACCTATATCTAGTACTTTTGCGATTAGTGAGGTTAAAGCGACTGGTGATGACGATAAAAACAAAACTGATATGTCTTATAGCTTTTATGAGATGACAACTTGGTTGTCAGCATATTATAATGCAGCGTCTTCTCCCACTGGTTATAAAACTTTAGAAGAAAAGCCTGGTCATGATTATGATTATCATACTTTGTTAACGGAGTCAGCAATCAAGGGTGCTAAAGCTGAGACTGGTAAGGACGAATGGACATATGCCGATTATACATGGGTTAATGGTTCGAATAAAAAAATCGGTGGTGGTGGAGCTCTTTTAGGCTTTCCAGATAAGAGTGTCATTAAAGGTGGGGGAATCTTAGGTTTCCTATCTAGTCAGACATCATCATCAACAGTTGATTATTCATATGACTCATTAGGTTCAGGAAATACGTATAATTCACTTGAAACATATGCTTATTATGGAGCTGCTTTAGATGCCTTAGGTATTGATAGTAGTATGACGAGTGTTATGAGTTTTCACCCTATTCGTATGTTTGCTGGAGCTGTTGTATGGCTTGGTTATATTATTGCGTCTGGTGCTGAACTGTTATTTAAATTAGCTATTTCAATTTTACAAGTTACAAATCCTTTTAATTGGTTTGCAAAGGGTTTTAACTATACTTGGACCAATGCTGATGAAAAAGGTATGTTTTCAGCTTTAACAAATACAGTGTCAGGTTTGTATAAATTATTTGCTGAGTTTGGTTGGACTGTCATGATTCCATTGACTATTGCGATATGGATTTTTTTATGTTCATCTTTACTGGTAATGGACGTCAAAATCAAACATTAACGAAGAGTAAAGCTGAAAAAAATTTAGATATTTTTATTGTTTATTTCTTGTTCTTGGCTGTGGGTGTACCTGTGATGGGGACTGCGTATACAGCAGGATTAGACGCTTTGTCTGAAACTTTTAATAAAGACAATGTAGGTAATGGTGGTGTCGGTGTAGACGCAATTATTTATTCAGCATATATTGATAATAAGGCTTGGATTGAAAAACAACCGTCTTTATTTACCAAGTGATGTTGATTTGACATGGGATACGTCAATCTCTGATGTACCGTATCAAAAATAAAGCTAAAGTTCGTCAATATGCTTTTGAGTATCAATTCTCTAAATCATTTAGATTTAAAGAAAGCTACTGATAATGGTTCTGCTGATAATTCATGGAATTTGTCTAATAAGCAGACTGGTGATAGTAAGACTTCTGAAGGTGTCAATACGATTTTTGCTTCGTTATATGTTAGGTGAATCTTATTTACCTAGTGATTGGGGAGACAAAAAGTCAAATCTTATTTATCTGAAGCTGCTGGTCGAGGTGATTCTGAGGATAGTAAAAAACCTGGTAGTTTGGTAAATCGATTGAATGCATCAGCTACTGAGTTAACTAGTAAAGAAGGTTATAAATATATTGCGTATGTTAATCCACATGTTCAAGATGGTGATCCTGAGACTTGGGGTGTTGAGGTGAATGAAGGATGGTTTGGATTAGGTAAAACCTATCGATTTGGTCAATATCCAAATATTTTCTTATCTAGAGGTTATGCTGATGAGGGTAATGGTGGTTTTATTGCTAAGAATAGTAGTGGGGCACCAGGTTCATCTTCTAAGAGTGATAGATTAAATTTTGAATCAAATCCAAATGCAACTGTTAAACAAGGTATGGTTTACGGTAATACGAAAGCAACCATGAGTTACTTGGAGATGTTTAATTATTTGAACTCTAAGTTCACAGCAACTAAGGTTCGTGTTTATTCAACAAATACATTGACATCAAACTTCAGTCGTGAATCACATGCTGCTGTTAACCAAGTTGGTGCAGGTTATGTGCATAAATTTATGATTTGGATTAATACTGTAACTCTATTGTTTGGAGTAGCATTCCTAGCGGTTGGATATGCAGTAGGTATGGTTGTAGCTTCATTCAAGCGTTATATCAATTTGGTCACATCTATCTTCTTGGGTACTTTAGGTATGCAAAAAGGTATGGTGAAAGCAGCTTCAGCAACAATTATGTTGATTTGAGGTTGTTGGAACAATTGTTATTTACGAGTTGGCTAAAACAATCTATATTGCTATTCCAGATATCTTGTCAAATGCTATTTCAGGATTGAATAATGGTAGTAAAGTTACTTCAACAGCTTTGACAAACATTGGTTTCTTAGCAGGTGCTGCTAATATGGGTGGATTTGTATTAGTAATCTTCTCACTTATGTTGAGTGTTATCGTACTTGTTTGGATGCTATTAATGTTACTTCGTTTACGTAAACCAATTATTGATATGGCTGACTCAACATTTACTACTATGATTGGTAAATTGTTTTATGCTGATGGTTCACTTGGTCATGGAGATGATACTAAAGGTGAGTCTGGTGGTATGACAAACGCTATTTCAGCAGTAAGTGGTTTTGTTGCAGGTAACAGTTCTTCAAATATTGAAGGTGCTGAAGGCGATGATAACGATGGTTATGTTGCAGGTGATGAATCATCAACTGAGACTAACGGTGGTAATGGTGCTGAAGACGAACAAGGTGAAAAACCAGACCCTAATTCTAAGAAAGCGAACAGTAAGAAACCGAAGGTATCGGAGAGAAAGTGAAGAGTGAGGGTGGAATTGACCGTAATGGTCAAGAATCTGCTTCTGAATCTGAACAACCTGAAGGTACTAATGGTGAGCAAGCTAGTTCTGGTGGACCTACTTCAAGTGAATCTAGCTCAGGTAGTGGTTCATCAAATGGTTCTGAATCTGTATCAGGAACTCCAAGCTCTAGTGGTTCAGGTGATAGCGAACAAGGTACTGTTATCTCTGATGACGATACAGTTAATGTTTCTACAGCTGAAGGTGGTTCTGAATCTGGTAAAGGTTCATCTGGAAAAGTTTCTAAATCTAGTGGTGCTAATGGTGCTAAATCATCAGGTTCATCTGGTAAAAATGATGAAGTATCAGCATCGAGTGAATCACCTAAACAAGCTTCATCAGATGCTCAATCTGAAAATGATTCACCTAGTGAATTGGCTGAAAGAGGATTGTCTGAAGCATCTAAAGTGTCAGCTTCTAGTGAGTCAGGTAAACAATCTAGTATTGATGATTCTGAACAAGAATTATTTGGACCATCAATTGCGACAGCTGAAGGTGGGCAAGGTTTGAGTAAATCAAATGGTGGTTTATCATCTGGTGAAAGTGGTAAACAACAAAATTCTAATCAAACTAGTAAAACACCAATTTCTAAATCAAATGGTAGCTTGACACCAAGTGAGAGTGGTAAGCAACAAGGTTCTGGTGAAACTGGTAAAACGCCTTCGTCTAAATCAGGTAATGTTTCATCTGTTAAATCAAATAGTGGTATTGTTCCTGGAGAAAGTGGTAAACAGCAAAATTTTAGCCAAAGTGGTAAGACATCAACTGCGAAATCAAATGGTAGCTTAACACCTAGCGAAAGCGGTAAGCAACAAGGTTCTAACCAGACAAATGTTTCTTCTGCTCCAATAAGTAAAGCTTCTCAACATATGGAACAAACTAAACAAAACTTAAGTTCAGCTAAAGATTCTGCGAAACAAGCAGGTTCTAGCGCAGTTACTGCAAGTAAGCAAGCTGTTTCAGGTGTACGTGATGTAGCTAGTGGAATTTCTGGTGTTGTTTCAGGTCAACAATCGATTTCAAGTGGAGCTAGTCAAGTTGCTAGTGGTGTCAAACAAATGGTTCAATCTGTGTCTAGCGCAGGTAATGCTATTAAAAATGGTGCTTCAACGGTTAGTCAATCTGCTTCAGCTATTAGTAATGCTACTAAGTCAGCTGCTAGTGCAGTTGGAAGTTCATCTGTTGTAAGTCAAGCTTCAAGGATTGGAAATAGCGTAGCTAAAGGTGTAACCACAGCTGCTAATACTCAATTAGGTCAGACTTTGATTAATACTGCTTTAGATAGAAGTAGTTCACCTGTTTCATCAAGTGGTTCAACACCACAAAGACAATCTAGTCAATCAACGGGTTCATCTGGACAACAACAAACGGTTTTACGTCAAAGTTCAACAAATTCTGGTTCAAATGGTGGTCAAACGATTGTTAGAAATCAATCAAATACATCAAATGATAATAGAACTTCAAATAGTAGAAATACTAGTATGACGAATAGACCAAGTTCAAGTGGTTCAATACCTAGACAAAATGCGAGTGGTAATGGCGGTCAATCGTTAGATAGACCTCAAAGCGGTTCTAGCTCGACTGTAACGAATACATCAGCACTTACGTCTGGAATTAAGCGTGTAGCGAATACATCTGGTAAGGTTGTTAAAGCAACTGCCAAAGGTATGATGGCTACTGGTGAAAAACTTGATCCAGTTGGTAGACATATTGAAAATGAATTGAAAAAATCTATTGGAGATATGGCTCCAACGTCTAGTGCAAGTTCTAATGGTTTTGATGCTGACTTCATGGAAAGAAGTCATTTAGCTGAAATGGAACGTTTGAGAAGACGAAACAGAACAACTAGACCTCGTTAAAATATAGACCTTTATGGTCTATATTTTTTTTGTTTGATTATTGACAGGTTATTATTTTTATGTTATAGTTACATGAAAACATTTATAGATTAATTTTTTTGAAAGGAGAAACATTATGTTTCAAAGTTTTTTAGGGGCTTCAAGTCTCATTGTTAATGATTTTGTGGTTGCAAGTTCAACTACAAGTGGTCAAAATACAGGTTGGTCATTAGGTAATTTAATTCAAAACGTTACTAAATTTATTCAAACTAACGGTGGATATCTGTTGATGGCTATTGGTGCAGCTGCATTGATCTGGTGTATTATTCAAGCGTTCCGTAAATATGTATTTGAATCACAAGAAGTACGTATGTCTCCAATTACAATGATTATCGGTGCTATTTGGTGCTGCATTCATGTACCAAGGTTGGCAGTTAGCTAGTACAATTGGTTCAGGATTGAGTAATACAGCTACTGAATTTGGTAATTCTAGTCCTAATGGTACAAATGCTATCTTAATTGATTATATCGGATACGAAGTTCGTAATGCATTAAGTATTTTTGGAAAATAAAAGATGACCAGCTTTGTCTGGTTGTTTTTTTTTATTTTTTCTGATATAATCAATGTATATAATTATATTTTTAGAAAGTGAGATTGAAAATGGGAATGTTTTCAAATTTGAATATTATGAACAAGCATAAAAAGATTGAACGTTTTATGTTTAGTTTCTTCTCCATTTTGATTCCCTTGATTTTAATGTCATTTGTTTCCATCTATAATAAGTTTGGTGTTGATAAAAATACGTTGTCATCTAGAGCGGTTTACACGACAGAAGCAGTCTTTTCAAGAACAAATCAAACTGGTAAGGTAGTTGGTGTTTATACAAATGAAGAAAAAACTAGAGGAATGGTTCTGATTAAGTTCGATAATGGTGTGAATATTTCAAGTAGTGCTAGTGATTATAAGGTATTTACAACTGCGTCTAATTTGAAAAAAGGTAAAGAAAATTTATCTTCTAAACCTGAAGGATCTGTTTATGTATTCGGAACGTCTGGTTATATTGGTTTGTATTTTGTAAATAATGCAGGTTTTGAATCACAAATCTTTAAATCAACAATTCGTATGGAAAAAGAATTTAAGACAGTTGATGAAAAAGTAGTTAAAGGTAAAGAAGTATCTGGTGAATCGTATTCTAAGTATGACCAAGCTGATTTTTATTATAATTTAGGAGCTAGTCAAGCAACTAAGTTGACTACTTTAGAAAATGCTGATTTTTCAGTTCAAGATTTTTATGTTGAAGCTTTAGGTACTAAAGTTAATAATGATAAAGTTGCTCAAATTAATGAACGATTAAATAGAATGTCTAAATTGATGCTTCAAATTAGAGAAATGAAGTCTAGATTAGAATCTACGTCAGTTGATAATACTAAGTTAGTGGTTCCTGATATCCCTAATGAGATTAAATCTGATAACTTTAGTGGTTCGGGTGATAGTATTTTGTATACAACAGATTATGTTTATCCAGGTGGTTTGAACTTCAATGTTAAAGATGTTGATTTGAAAACAGGATATTTTTAAATCTATAAATAATAGTAAATTAAATCCTGATAATTTGAGTGTTTCTAGATTTTTAGCTAAATTGAAAAATGAACAAAGTAACGCTACTTACTTGTCTAAATATGAGCCTAAATGGACTATGAGCGATGGTTCTAAATTAGAAGACTTCGTTAAAAATATCGGTGTTGATAATGCTGCTGTTTCTAGTATGAATGATAATATTCAAACATATGTTAATTTAGTCAATGCTTATTTGACAGATAAAATTGGTTATCAAACAGGTGATTTGAGAGACTTGTTGAGTTTGGATATTTCTTTAGAAAATGCAACAACAAATGTTGATTCAGCATCAAATGATAGATTCCTATTTTATTAATAATTAAGACGCTAAAGTTGTAGCGTCTTTTTGTTATTTATGTTATACTTGGTGTATATATGTTGTTAGAAAGGTGTGTAAAGGTTTATGTCTAAAGATTTGAAGCCTAAAAGTGTTTCTAATGAACAACCTGATGGTAATAAGGTTGGTAAAGAGTTGAAACCAAAAAATGATTCGAAGAACCATAAAGATTTGAATCAAAATACTTCTGATTATGATCCTAATAAGAGTATTGATGAATCAACTGATAATTTACAAAATGATCAAGGTGTTGACGCTCAATCTGCACAACCTGATGGACAATCTAGTGGTGCGTCTGACGCCAATCAAGGTGTGGTTTCTGAAGATGGTTCATACATGGATGGTTTTGGTGATGATACTTCTGCTTGGATGGCTGATAAATTAGAAGATGGATTAGGTTCAGCTAAAGATAAAATTGCTGATAAATTTTCAGGTGGTAATGGTGGTGATGAAATTGAAATTTCAGACCCATCTGCTGATGGTGGTGAAACTTCAGACCCTGAAAGTTCTTCTGGTGAAACATCTGATGTTTCTTCTGATGGAGCTGAGACTTCTGAGGTTGAAGGTGATGGGGAAGGCTCTTACCCTGAAAAAGAGACTGGAAGTGTTGATTCTCAAAATTCTTCGTCTGAAGGTGATTTTGGTGACATTGGTTCTGATTTGACGGGTGATGGAGAATCAGATGATGGTGGTGATTCATCCAGTGTCATGGATAAAGCGACTAATTTTTTAAAAGGCTCCATTTTAAAAAATAAAGGTGTCCAATTAGCTATTCATAGTTTTAATTTTGTTTCAGGTTTGTTGACAAGTGCTGGTGTTCCTGCGTTTGCTGTACTTCCTATTATTTTAGCAGTATCAGCTGTAACTGTTACGGCTGTTGGGGTTACAGGTGCTGTTGTTGTAGCTAGTAATAATGCAGTTAAAGATGAAAAAGTTGTTAAGCTAGAAGATTGTAGTGATGAAGAACGTGCTGCTCAAAAAGCTAAAACGTTAGCTGGTGATGAAGGTGCTAATACTGCTGAACAAGAAGAAAATGTTAAAAAGATTCATTCTGCGTTAAAAGAATGGGGCTTGAATGATATTCAAATTTCAGGTGTCGTTGGTAATGGTGAGCAAGAATCAGGTTTAAGTCCTAAGAAATTTGAATCTGACCACGTTGCAGGTGGTAAATACAAGACTGAAGAAAATTATGAAAAGACAAGAAAAGATGGTCCAATTATTGAGTATATCTTTGGTTCATGGTCTACCTTCTTAGGTTATTATAATGGTGGTTTAAACGAATCAGGTTATAAAGAGGGCGCTCCTTCAGGTCAACATACGTTAGGTGTTGGAGTATGGCAATGGACAGGTGGCGGAGCTATGGGTCTTTATCATTTTTCTAAAGAAAAATCTTTAGATATGTGGTCCATAGACGCTCAATTGACCTATATGTTGTCTAGTTTTAGTAATAAATCGTCATATTATCATCGTCTTGAAACATTTAAGGGTATGAATTCATCTAATCCTGAACAAGCTGCTGTTGATTTCTTGAATAAATGGGAATATGAAGCGGGTAATTTCACTCCTAATGATGGAACTCACGCGCATGCTGAAAATCGTGCACAATATGCAGCTAAATGGTATGTTAAAATTAAAGAAATGCAAGTTGATAAGACTTATGCTAAATCAATTTTAGATGCTGTTGTGCGAAATGCTGAATCTGCAAGTAATGATAAAGTTGCATCAACTCAAAAAAGTTTAGAGGATTGTGATCCTGATACTGAATCTTATGGTGGTTCTGGTTGGCAGAAAAAAGGCGGTAAGTTCAGTGGTGCTGATAGTGGAGGTAGTTGGACAAAAGAAGAGCTTCCAGATGAATTAAAACAATATGCTATTGATCCTAGAAGTGTAGGTATGAAGTTTGGTTCTAGAGAAGGTTGGACTTTAGGTGGTGATGGTTATGTTAATGCTGGTTATTGTAACCAATGTACATCTTTATCATCATCGTTGATTGGTGTTCTTTGGGAAAAAGATGGTCAACCTATTGGTAGCAAACATGGTATGCATGGTGATGGTAAAGCGATTGTTAGTAGTATGGCTTCGTCATTAGGTGTTAAAGTTAGAAATGAACCTATTTCAGGGGATGTATTCTCTCAAGGTCCAACTGCAACAAATGCATACGGACATACGGGTGTTGTGTCTCACGTTTTTGAAAATGGTGATATTTTAATAGTTGAACAGAACTGGGATAAATCAGGTGGTGCTAGAAGTAAAAGATGGTTTGATACTGGTGTTAACGATTTTGAATGGAGTTATCGTTATGTTAAGAAATCAGAATATTCATCTAGTTATACCTTTGCATCTCCAGAAAAAGCAGGTTATAAGATTAGCTCTAAAGCTAAGTCTATGAAATAAAAAGAAAAGTGGGTTTTTACCTACTTTTCTTTCATTTTTTCTTGAAATGTATAACTAAATGTGATACAATTGAACTATATTTAAATGAAAGGTTTCAAATATTATGGCAAAAAATGATCGTTTAAGAAAACGGGAATTTAATTTTGACTCAAAAAAACTAAATTTATTTTTAGGTCTAGGTGGGGTTAGTTTAGCTTTAATTTTAGGTGGAATCACATATATGGGTAAACCTAACTATGATACTTCTGTTAATAATTTGAAGACAGAAATTTCTAAATTGGAAGGTGATTTAGCTAAGTTAGAAGCTGAAGATTCTAGTATTACGACAGAAACAATCACTCAGTCTTTATATTCGGCTAAAGATTTGGGTAATAAGGTTACTGAATTGCAAAACACTTGGGGTGAAGCATTGACCCAACGTGATAAGGATGAATTTGCTAAAGCTGGGGTTCAGTCGAAAGACGCTTTAGATATAACTCGTGTTGAACGTTTAAGTGAAATGTTTATAAATAGTGATCCTTCAGGTCGTAAACAGTGGTTTCCAAAGGCTGAAGGAACAAAGGCTGCTAAAGGTAAATGGAAGTTTTTAACAACAACGACTTTCACGACTGCTAAACAAGAAGTTATTTGGGAAAATGTTTCAGATGAAGGTGAACTCTTTGCTTATGTGACGGCTGAATTTGATGCTACTGAAAATAAATTTGGAAATGTTAAAGTTAATATTACTAAAACTGGAACTGAAGCTATTAAAACTGTTGTAGGGGGTGATTCATAATGTCTGTTAAAGAAAATTTTAAAACGTATATCCCATCTGTTATTGGTTTAACATTAGTTGTTGCTAGTTTTGTTATTATGGTGAGTGTATCTAATTCAAGAACACATTCTTTGTCTCAATTAGAAGGTAAAAAAGTTCAATTACAAAATAAAATTGACCAAATGTCAGTTCAAAATAAAACTACTGTAACAAAAGTTAAAGCTCAAGCAGGTGGTTTGAAATCGGATAAAGTTGAAGCTGATGATAAAGCTGTTAATGATTTAATGACTTATATTTTCAATTGGAATTCTTATGATGAATATACTAAAATTCGAGAAGACCTTATGACTAAATATTATCTGAAATCAGATTCATCTTTTATGACGGTATTTATGCCTGAATTGTTTAATGAAGAAATTGATGGTAAAAAGTATAACCGAATTGATGTCAATGGGTATAATGTTAAGTTCAACAATATTAAAACGTATGTGACAAACGCTGATTCATCTGATGTCTATTCTTATTTTGCGGTTGTGTCTGTAACAACTCAAAGTAAGAATGAAGGTTCTAAAGATTTTTCTTTAGCTTTGGAATATAAGATGACAAAAGATTCTAAGATTTATGATTTAGTTGGTTATACATTAGATTAAGGTGGTAAATAATGTTTTTTAAAAAGAAAAAAAGTGAAGAAAAAGACAGTTCTAAAAAGGTAATTAAATTTGGTTATAAAGAATTGATTATCGGTAAATTTAAGGAAGCTAACGCTATTGTTATTACAGCTTTTCTTTGGATGTTGCGTATAGCTTTTATTCCTAGTGTGTTGTTTACGGTTACATCATGGGTAGCCGTTAATATGACCCCGTCATTGGCTATTGAGGTTTATAAAGTTAGTGGTCTTAGTAAAGATAGTCCATTGACTGATCAATTTGCATTCTTCTATTTACCTATGATAGCTTATGTATTTATTTTTGGTCTTGTCATTGTTGTTTTATTGTGTTATACTGAGTATAGATTTTGGAAGAAATGTGGTTCATGGATTAAATATTGGTTTGCTAAAACAAATATTAAGAACCCTTTCAAGATGTTAAAAAAATAAATAGGATAAAGGTGTAAACAAAATGAAGTTAGTAGGTTTTACTGGTTCCGATTTTAATGTGAATCAATTAGAAGCTTTGGGTGCAAATATTGAACATATGGGTTCGGTTGAAGGTTCATTGATTGTAGCTCCATATAACGCTTATATTGCGTTTGACTCTTATGATGAAGGTAGATACAGACCTTATTTGGTTTTAGATAGTGAAATTCAAGGTGCTAAAGGTGATTTTGGTCACGGTATTACTGAGTTTCGATATCGTGAAAAAGATAGACTAAATCGTTCGGTTCGATATGATTTTACGGATTATGAATTGTCTGTTTTGGTTGGAAAAGGATTGTATAATCCAGAATTTCAAACACCTGAATTGTTTGTAGATACTGATTTTGAGATTCCAGTCACAATGGATGTATCTATTGTTCGTTTGGAAGATAACGTATTGGTTTATGGCTCATATGATATGATTTCAGATTTGAGAACCAATTCAGAAATCAGGTTATGATAATTTGGTTACTTACTTTGATGACCAACAAGTTGATATTAACCTTGAACATGATGATGTTAACGATGAATATGCTTTAGGTGATAATACTTATGTTTATGAACCTGAATTTGATCCTTACGATAATCAGGTTGAAGATGAACATGAAGTTCAAGAACATACTGTTGAGGTTGAACCTGAAGTTGAAGAAGAAGCTGTTCCTGTGACACCTGAAGTAGTCCAATCACCAATTGAACGTTTGCTTCACGCAAATCTTGATAACATTCTTGAAGATAAGACTCATGAAGTTGATAAGTATGTTGATGATGCAGAAACAACTATTGTTGAGAAACATGAAGTTGAACATGCTGAAGCTCCTAGTCAACCAAGCATTGAATCTCATTCTGTCAAGGTAGAAGACGTGGTTAATGATTATGATGTGGCTAAAGCGTTAACGAACGCTATGATGGAAGGTAGTCATTTTGGTCCAGATAAGGATTCTGATGATTTGTATCAAGATTTCTAATAAAATAGAAAAGGAACAAAATTTGTTCCTTTTTTTGTTATTATTTGATATACTAGGTTTATATTGAAAGGATGTTATTATGGGATTAAAACAATCTATTGTTGTTAAAAATCAATTTACTGTTAAAACTGGTGATAATGGTGGTAGACGTGGTAAGACTCCAGGAAGATATGTTCTACGTTATATGGCAAGAAAAGATGCTACCGAACCTATTGCTCCGATTAGACAGTCAAGAGCTGATGATTTTATTAAAAAATACATGGTTCGTAAAGATGCCACTGAACCCTTGCGTGACCCAAAATTGGTGAAACAGACTGCTGAAGACGTTGTTCGTTTTGGTGGGGTGGCATTTGGTTACGGTCAAATTGCATTATCTGATGAAGATTTAATTAAAGCTAGTGATGATATTCAGAAATGCTTTGATGAAGGTAAAACGGTTATGAAAACTGTTTTGTCTTTTGATGAAGAGTATTTAAGAGAAAATGGTATTATTGACCCTAATTTTGTTTTTCAACGTGCAGGCGATTATAAAGGTCATATTGACCAAATGAAGTTACGTAAAGCAGTTATGTCAGGATTAGAACGTTTTGGACGTTCTTATGATGATTTGCAATATGTAGGTGTTATTCAAGTTGATACTGGACATGTTCATTGCCATTTAGCTATGGTGGATAAAGGTGTTGGTAAATTAGCGCCAAACGGTGAACAAAAAGGGAAGATGACACAAAGGTCAATGAATCAATTACGTCGAGGGATTGATGTTGCGTTGGATGATCAAAAAACGATTCAATTTATGGCAAGTCAATATCAGACTGAAAAAAGAAATGTTAAATCTTTTGTCAAGAAGATGTCTTATTTAGCTATTGATGAACATGGTTTGGGTCAATTGATGCTTGCAGCCTTACCAGAAGATTCACGTTTGTGGCGAGCTGATTCAAACAATAAGCGGATGAAACGAGCTAATAATTTAGCTAGAGAATTTGTAAACAAAATGTTTGAAAAGAAGGTTCAGGATATCGTGAAGCACAAGCTAGTGTTTTAGCTTATGTTAATAAGCGTTCAGATAGGGAAGGTCTGTCTGAAAAAGATAAAGCAATGTTAATCAAAAATGGTTATAAAAAGATTGAAGATAAAGCAATTAACACGGTTTATGAAACCTTGCGTCAATATCGAGGTGAAGATTTGACTGTCCATACAAGAATGATGGATATTGCCGTTTCTGATTTAGATGATTTGGCTAGTCAAAAGGATGACCCTTTAGCTCAATTTGGGTATCGATTGCGTTCTTATTCTAGTAGACGTAAACACCATATGGAAGAAAAACATAAGTATAAACAGCGTGTACGTGAGCTTGAAGATATTCCAAACCGTAATGAAATTGCGGACAAATTCCTTGAGTTTTATCGATTTGAAGCGATGTACCACGCGCAATTACAAGCTAAATACCAATCGTTTTTAAGTTTTTTACCTAAAAGAGATGTTTATGAAGATCGTATAAAAGATTTGATGGATTATGAAAAACGAATGGTTAATTTGGAACGTATGATGAATGATAAATCCATGAGAAGAATGAATCCAGATAATGCTGAAGTTTTTGGTTTTAGTACTTACGGTCAAAGGGGTGGTCATTATGTTGCTGAAAAGAATTCTGGTGTTTTGAAAACTCGTTTAGGTATCATGCAAGATAAGTTTGATAAAAATATGGATGATTTGAATGAGGACTTATTTGATGCAGGTTTCAAATTAGTTCAAGAAGATGATGGTTTCCATTTAAAACCAAAATTACCTTATGATTTTGAAGATGTCAAAGCTTTGGATTTACATCATTTGGATTACGATTTCTTTTATGATGCGGATGTATCAGTTGGTAATGTTAGTAAATTTGTAACAACTGCGAATGAACGTTATGAATTATTTAAATTTGTTGAAGAATATTTGTTTCGTACTGACCAAGAAGCTCAGTTGGAAGATTTTGTAGTTTATGATATTAATAAGATGAAACAGTATGCTGATGATATGAAATTGAAACCTGTTTTAAAATCTAAAATAAGTGAAGCTGGTGTGATTGAACGTGCTCACAATACGATTGATTTGAGTAGGGATTTAGAAAAAGAATTGCAAGATGTCATTCAACATATTATGCATGAACGAGTTGAAGATTATTTTGTTGAAGATAGAGGTGTTGTATGATGAACAAAAAATTTAAAAAATTAAGAGAAAATATTTTTTATTGGTTGGCTTTTTCAACCCCATTAGGTGTCATTTTGTATTGGTTTAGCTTACTTTGTTGGTCATGCTTGTTGAAATAAAATTTTTAATTAGGTGTTGACAAAATAGATTTATTATGTTAATGTTTATCTTGTAAGCGTGATGTGTAACGACTTGCACTGTTGGTGATCAACAACAGGTAGTGCCTTATCACTATAAACTGAGCTACCATTTGGTTTGGAATCACTGAATGGAAAGTTACGCGGGTGGACTATCATGACCAAGTGACAGGTTGAAGCTCGAAACAGATACAAAACGAAAGGGTGGGGTGAAGCCCCACAAGGTAATACACAATGGTTAAGTTGGCACACTTTAAAGAAGATTCAAAAGGACGTAATTTGCTCGTCTATGATTATGGTGTTGTAGGTAAAAATGAAGCTCGTAAGCTTGAAGTTCAGTTGGATTCTCGTGATTCAGCGGCTAAAGGTGCAGCAGGACTTGTTCCTGAAGCAAATACTAGTCTTCGTTTAGTTGACCGTAAAACTCACTATCCAGATGCTGAAGGTAAAGCTCAAGCTCGTTATGAACATGGTGCTTTCTACAGTAACAAACAGTTTGATAAAATTAAAGAAGCTGCTGGTGATAAACATCAAGAAATTAAACTTGAAAATGGTAACACTGTAAATGTTTATGGTATTAAAGCTGATTTGGTTCAAACTAAAGAAAACTTCCTTGGTGAAGACTTGAAGAAATTTGAAGGTAAAGTTTTAGCTATTAATACAGCTAAAGAAATGGGTCCTTCTGAATTTACTGTAGGTCCTAAAGTTTATGAAAACCAATACAAAAACACTATGAAAATTAAAGAAGCATCTAAAGCTGCTTATGAAGAATTGAAAGCTAACGCTCCTGAAGTTCCGACTCAAGAAGCTGAAGCTCAAGTTGAAGATAAGTCAGTTGATATGGATGCACCTGAACTTTAATTTGAATTTTCAAATGCAATGGAGAAACCCTTTTAGGGTTTCTTTTTATTTTAGAATAGTTGCAAAATGTAATACGTTATGTTATACTTAAAACATTGATTAGAAAGGGAAATATTTATATGTTGGATAAAGTTGTTGTTTCAAAATCTAAGAATGAAACAGTTAATTTGCGTGTTGACATGGATACTAAGATTTATTTAAAAACAAGCGTCTAAAAAAATTTAAATACGAATATTAGTGTATATCTTTATCAGTTAATTGAGAATGATAGAAATGATAAATGTCTTAGTGTTTATCTTGATGATGATGTTTATAATTATTTGAAAAAAATATTGAAGATAAATCTGAGTATATTAATAATGTTTTAAAGGGGGTAATAAAAGGTGAGAGATAATGATTGTGACAAAAATTATGTTGAACATTTAGTCATAGCTCCTGTCCATACTGGTAAAACTAATTGGTCTAAATATTTATCTTCTAGAAATGATGATTTTGTTTATTATGGGGGTGAATTTAATGAAAATTAAAGGGATTACAGTTGATGAAACTAAATATCCAATGATGGCGTTGCATGCTAAAGAAATTCAACCTTTCACAGGTACATTGGTAGGTAAAGATAAAGCGATTGAAGGTTTGTTTGCGACTTATGATGACCCAATTGTATCTAATGCGGTGTTACTAGCACCCCCAGGTACAGGTAAAACGACCTTGATGAAAGGTATGGCTCATAAGGATGAAAAGCATGTTTATTTAGAAGCTGAATTGAGTGAAATGATCACTGGATTGCGTGATAATGCTGAAATGGGTTCAGTAGTTAAAAATCTATTTAATGAGATAGCTGATTTTGGTAAAGAAAATAATGTTAAATTAGTTATTTTTATTGATGAGTTTCACCAATTGGTTGATTATTCACCTGTTGTTGCTGAAGCGTTTAAACCTGTACTAGCTGAATCTGGGGTCAAAGGTCTACGATTGATTGTAGCTACAACTTATGAAGAGTTTAGAAAAAAAATCATGTGGAACCAAGCGTTAACTGAACGTTTGCAAATCATCAGTTTACCACAGCCAACATATAACGATGTTATTGAAGCTTTAAACAGTTTGGCTAAGTCGCAGAATATTATTGTTGATAAAAAGTTGAGAGCTTTGTTTGATACGATTTATAATACAACTGAAGAATTTATGCCTTCAGCTAGTCAACCACGTAAATCTATTTTGACGTTTTCACGTATGATTGGTTATCATCGTTCTTTGAGAAAACCTTTAAATTTTGATTTATTAGCGTATGCTTTGAGAAATAGCAAAAATATTGAAATTGACATGAAGGTTGATTTAGACGCTATGGAAGAATATTTACGTAGTCATATTTTTGATCAGGATGAAGCTATTGATAGTTTTATGTATTCTATTTCGAAATCAATTCTTAAAATGAATGAATCTGGTAAACCTCGTGGTTCGTGGTTATTGGCAGGTAGTACAGGGGTTGGTAAAACTGAGCTTGTTAAACAGGCGTCTACGTTTTTGTTTAATGATAAAAATGCTTTTATTCGTTTTGATATGACTGAGTATGTAAATGCTGATTCGGTTGATCGTTTTAGAAAATTATTAACTGCTCGTGTATGGGAATACCCGTTTTCTATTATATTGTTTGACGAAATTGAAAAAGCAAACGGTAGTGTTGTTCGACTATTAATGCAAGTATTGGATGATGGTCGTTTGGTTGATGAAAATGACCGAGTTGTAAGTTTTTCAAATGCTTATATTTGGTACATCAAACTTAGGTTCTGAAATTTTTGAAAGTTCAGCTCATTATGGATCTGAATCTCGTTCATTTGATAAGAACGTTAGAAAGTCTATCACAGACACAAGTGATGGTAGTTTCCCACCTGAATTGGTTAACCGTTTTGGTACTATTTTACCATTTAAACCTTTACAACCTGATACAATGGTGACATTGATTAAGGATAAGTTTTCTAAAATTGCTAATAAATTTTATCGACAACATGGTGTTGAGGTTTATACTGATGGTATTGTGATTAACAATTATTTAGGTGGTGATTTGATTTCTAAAGATACTTCATCTGGTGCAGGTCGTCAAGTGAATCGTATTTTAGATGATTATGTGACAATGCCTGTTTCAACTTATATTTACCGTAATCCAGGTGTTCGTAAATTGCATCTCGTTTTAGAAGGTATTACTAAAACAGGTAATAAGGATGTTTTGGATTCAACCGCTAAGATTGTCATTTTAACTGATGATGAATTTAGATTGAGACAAAATCGTAGATGATTTGTTAATTAAATGTTGATTATTAATTGATATTATGATAAAATTATTTTGATATGAAATTATGAAAGGTGGATTTGCCAGTGTTATGGTTTGGTAAAAAAGATGGAGCTTCAAAAGCTTCGAAAAGTGACTCTAATGGGTCAGTGAAAAAAGGTAAAGCTCCAAAAAAAGGTAAGCATCAGAAAAAAGCGCCTTTGTCTTATACAGCTTTAGAACCTTTTGTTGATAGTCTTTATGGTGATAACGGATTTAGATATGATGATGGTTCTGAATCAAGAGGTGTTGTTCTTATTTTACCGTTTAGTGAATTAGGTGGTTTGACAACATCAAAAGCAGATAAACGTGACCAAAGTAAGGGTGTCTTAGTTACAGCTATTAATAAAGGTGATTTTGAAGTTTATTATGATGAAAATCAAGATGAATTAGAACAATTGATTATCTTAGCTAATTCAGACTCTATTGATACTTTGGCTGATTTTTCTATTTTGAAAAATGCAGAATTCAGATGGGCTTATTTCGGTGAAGATGGTGAAGTTGAAGAAACGGATTATGTTTCAACTATGTCTGAATTAATTGAACATCGAACTGATTTGGAAGGTTACTTCAATTCTATTTTTGATGAAGATGAAGATAATGAAGTCGTTGAATCAACTCAAAATAACATTTCTCATGAGCCAGTTGTACCTGAAGTGACTTCAGAATTAAATGATTTGTCTGAGTTGAATGGATTGAGTATTCCTGAAACTGTGGAAGAACCTGTGTTTGCTCAACCTGAAATTAGACATGAATTTAGTGAACCTACACCTGAAGTTGGGATTGTTGGTGATGATGATGGTTTTTATGAAGAACCTGATTTTGGAACAAATGTAAATGACGTTCAAAACGATTATGATGTGAATGAAATTACTCATGATTATGACGAACCTCAGTTTGACGAATATAATGAGTCTTATTCTGACGAAGCTTATGATGACGATAGTTTTGATGAATCATTGATGATTGATGAAAATACAGTTGATGACGAAACAGTTGATACTGTTGTAAATCAAGTATTGTTCAGTGGTGATTTGGATCTGAATATGCCTACAGATAGATTTAAAGAAATTTATTTGATGGGTGCAAATGATTATTTAATTCCTTATTATGATGAAGATGGTAGTTGGTTGACATCTGAAGTGAATCACTTGATTCATTCAGCTAATGATGATATTAGACGTAAAATTACTTCTGATTCAGACGTAGCTCATGCGATGTATGTTCGATTGTTAAATGATTTAGCTGTTAAAACATCTGAAGCTTTTGATTTAACTAAAGAAAATGCTTATTCAACTGAAATGGATACTAAGAAAATGGTATCCGACGAAGCTAAGAATCAAGTTCTTCAAGAATTTAACGATTATGAAATTCAACAACGTGAAGAATATGCTAAACGTCGAGAAGCTAAAGGTGATGAAGCTAAAGCGAATGCGATGAACGTTTATGACCAACAAAATAGTGATAAGTTTGAACGTCAGTTGGAAGAAAATAGACGTGTTCGTTTGAATAAGGTTGATTCAGAATATGCGGATAATATCGTTTCTATTAAAGATAGACGTAAACGTGATGCACAGGTTTACTTTGAATCAGGTGTAGCTAAAGTATTAGCTCAATTGGGTGAATACTATGTAGCTATTCGTGAAGCACAAAAAGATTACGCAAATCAATGGGGTGATAAGATTATTAACTTCCTAGATGATAATCGTCAAGTTGATATTGCCCGTGTGAACGTTATGAAACGTCAACTTGATGAAGATACTCGATTTGCTAAAGTTGAAAGTGAATCTGAAGCTAAAATTAAATCTCTTACTGAAGAATTTAATGCTCAAGTTGAATTACTTAAAACAAGTTCAGCTCGTGAACTTGAAAATGCTCAGAACTTGATTAATACTCTGAATGAAGAAGTTCAACGACTTCACAATGATTTGGATAAATCAAGTGACCGTTCATCTACTGAGTATAAAGATTTGGCTGAGAAGTATGAATTGGCTCATAAAGAGTTGATTGAAGCTCGAACTAAAGCGTCAATGTTTGAATTACAACAATCTCAGTTGAATCAACGTGACCGTGAAATTGAAAATTGGAAAAATCAAGTAGAGATTATTTCTAAAGCTAATAATCAGAATAAGGTAGCCTTCTTCTGTGTGGCTGTTGTAGCGGTTATTGCAGCAGCATTAATCGGTATGATTGCAGGTGCTCAATTGTTTTAGATAATCTGCTATGTTTGGAAAGATGTGGTAGATTATCTATCACATCTTTTCTTATTTTTATGGGTGTATGGCGCGCCCTGCGTAAGCTAAAGATTGTAAAATCAGCTAAATAAGAAAAGGGAGTCATTAGATGGCTAATAAACACTTTAGTCCTTTTGCTAAAAAGGTAGATGATTCTCAATATAGTAATCCTCGAAATCGGGACGTTTATAGTGAACAGGATATGACTCGTGGTCAACTAGGTCGTCCAGTTAGTGCGAAAGTACGAATTTGGGGAACAGCTATAGTGAGCGTATTTACTTTTTTAGTAGCTTGGACAGTTTTGACGATAATCTTAGGATTATCAATGAAAATCCAATCAGGTGATAAAGCGGCATTTAATATGTGGCAATCTTGGTTTGTCTCGGGTTGGGCGAAATTCTTTATTTCTTCATTCTTGACAGCTTTAATTGGTGGTCTCGTCGGCGCGAAATTGTGGCGCAACTATGCGGTACAAAACGTGTTTAACGACCATACTGATATCAATCAGTATCAAAATGACCAGCACGTAGCTACTCCAAACGAAACGATGGAGAAATTTGATTGGTTCCCAGATGTTGGCGCACATGCTTCGCCGCAAGTATCATCCATGATTAGTCACGTTATGTTGTCAAACAAAGGTATTGACAAAGTAGAAGCTGCTCAGTTTTATTCGAAAAAGATGAAGAAGCGAGTGGTGGATCTGTTTTAAATGGTGAACACCAATTAGATGATGATGGTGAAATCATCTTTAAGAAAGTTCCTTTCTTTGATAAGGATTTTGGTGAAGCGTTATTTGAAGCTAGTGGTATTACGGATAAGTTCAAAAAATACAAGAAGTATTATGACACCACTAAAATTAAATACATGCCTGATTCACCAAGGGATGCTGTAGGTGGTGGTGAGTACAAGACTGTAGCTGATTATATCAATGCAGACTGGGAATTACCCTATTATGAGCCACAAAGACCAGCGGGTGCGTATATTGTGGATACTGCGCCGGTGTTTGATCATATTTTGTAAAAATACGTGAAATATGGTTGTAGCCGTCTATGATGAAATTGCAATGTAAATCATAGATTATAAGTGAGAAATGAAGCGGAGAACTCGTTCGTAACGACAATCCGAACCGAAGGCTATACGTTAAAATGTTAGTCAGGGGCAACGCATAGATAGTGAACCTTGTCTTGAAATAGACAAGAATATAACCTATCCAAGAGGTCTCACCACCGTGCAATACTTGTTAATAACAAGTGGTGAAAAGATATGCTGGACTAAGTTGTAATGGCTTAGAAATAGAGATAAAAAGCTCTATGATAACAATTCGAAATACAATGGTGTAAGCTTGCACTGCAAATATAGAGAAATATATTTGTACTAATCAGGTTAATTGCTAAGAAATCCTAAAGCCTTATTTTCTCAAACAGTAGTTGGAAACGACAAGCTGAGTAGGATGGAAACAAAGAAAAATAATAAGGATGATATATGGTGTGAACCTAAGTGTTGTGACAATGGAAGTTTAGCAGCGACCACCCTAAGTGTTGGATGATATATGGGTGACGTTCAACGACTATCCTTTTGCGAAGGAGTAAAGCCAAATAGGTTTGACCAGCTTATTTGGAAGAAAAATCTGAGGTCAACTTTAATTTTAATGGTAGTTTAATGAAAAATACTAAAGTTATTTCAATGTCTAAATCATGTTTTATGGATTCTAAAGCTAGACAAAGCAATGTCTGTAGATAATTCAACAATCAGAAAAGAAATTATGAAATGTAAGAAAATGAAAAGCTTTAATAACATTTCTCCTGTCTTTACATTTGAGATTGTTGTTTTTGAAAAGTTAGTTGAAAAATATGGTTTTGATGATGTTTTTTATGAATATGGGTTGCACCCATATGATGAAAGATACCCTTTCAATTGTGATTTTTATATTAAAAGTCTTGATTTATTTATTGAATTGAACATTCGACCTTGTCATGGTGGTAGTTGGTATTTAGATTCAGATAATGATAAATTGAGATTATCACATTTGAAAGAATCTTCTAAGAAATCAGCTGAAAAGACGATTTCAATATGGAGTGAAAAAGATGTTGAAAAGAGAAGATGTTCTAAAAAGAATAATCTTAATTATTTAGTATTTTGGAAATCTGATTTATCTGATTTTTTTCAGTTGGTATTATGATTTTGATTGTGATTATATGAAATTTACTGAAAAATTCAAAGAAAATACCTATATGTAAAGTTGATTAACAAATAGTCTAATCCTATTCGAAAGAATAGGCACCTGTAGAAAAGTTAGCTATGACTCGTGCAGGTAAGGGTGTTTAGCCCATTATATTTAGTAATAAATGTAATCTACAATTTAATTGCTTTGAAACCCTAAAGCTCAACGACCAAATCAGAATTGGAAACAATAAATGCAATGGTGCGAAAGCAGAAAAAATAGTTGAGATGACCTATGCTGAAATAAAATATGTTGTGATCAAGCAACGCTACGGGTTTTGATTTAAATGGAAAAATGGGTGTTTAGCAGCGAACTATCTAAGTCTTAAGATAGGATAGACGTTCAACGACTATCCCCTTGTGGGGGAGTGAATTAACACTAAGCTGATATTGTATTAGTGAGTAAAGCCGCAAGCTAATGGCGGAAGAAAAATATTGTGTCTTGATTTCGCAATTCAAGATAAAGATATAGTCTCGTCTCATGTGAAAGCATGAGCTGGATTTAGTTCCGAAATTCATGTTGCGAATGAATTTGAAGGTGACGTCAAGGGGTCATTGAACCCACTATTGATAGTTTTAATTTTATATGGAATCAATGCTTAGTATAAAATTTGTCGTCTATAATGAAATCACAAAGTAGATTATAGATAATTAGTGGTGAATGAAGCAAGAAAATCGTTTGCAACGATAACTTGAACCGAAGGCTAGAAATAAAGAGTTAGTCAGGGGCAACGCATAGATAGTGAACCTTGTTCTGAAATGGACAAGAATATAATCTGTCCAAGAGTCACCGCCACCGTGTGATACTTGTTAAAGACAAGTGGTGAAAACGTATGCTGAACTAAGTTGTAATGACTTAGAAATCAAGATAAAGCTTGATGATAACAAAATTGATGTGGACTCGTGAAAAGTATAATAATAACATGGTAATCAATGATCCGAAAGGTGAATTGCTAGTTAAATTCTATGTTCGTGCTACTGTTAGAGGATTCCAAGTTGTTCAATTTAATTTGATCAACCCCTTAAATACGGATGAAAGTCGCTATATGGATTCAATGCGAAATATAGTTTATGTCGTCCATAGTGAAATCGTCAAGTAGACTATGGATTATGAGTGGGAAATGAAGCGAGAAAGTCGTTTGCAACGATAACTCGAACCGAAGGCTATACAGTAAAAGGTTAGTCAGGGGCAACGCATAGGTAATGAACCTTTGTTTGAAATAGCAAAGAATATAATTTACCCAAGAGTTCCCACTATCGGACGATACTTGTTAAAAACAAGTGGTAAAAAAGTATGCTGGACTATATTGTAATGATGTAGAAATAGAGATAAAAAGCTCTATGATAACAATTCGATTTACAACCCTTTAATGTTAGCAGCAGAAGCTGCTCGTGAGGGTAACACAACTGACGCTGCAATGTTCATCAGTAATATTGCAGATGTATTCTTCCCTGTAGACGGAGCAGACGATCCGCTCTGGCCTACGGCTGCTGGTTGCGTATGAATTTTATTAAAAATACGATTGAAATTCATATAAGCCGTCTATGATGAAATTGCAAAGTAAATCATAGATTATAAGTGAGAAATGAAGCGGAAAACTCGTTCGTAACGACAATCCGAACCGAAGGCTGTTCTTTAAAAAGTCAGTCAGGGGCAACGCATAGATAGTGAACCTTGTCTTGTAATAGACAAGAATATAATCTATCCAAGAGGTCTCACCACCGTGCAATACTTGTTAATAATAAGTGGTGAAAAGATATGCTGGACTAAGTTGTAATGGCTTAGAAATAGAGATAAAAAGCTCTATGATAACAATTCGAACGCTTTCAAAAGAACTGCATTTGAAATGATTGACAATCTTCTTGAAGAAGAAAAGGAAATGCGTCAAATGGCAGTCATTAAAGGAACTGACCCTAAAGTCTTGTCCAGTCAATTGGACCAATTATGGGGGAAATGCACGCTTTATAATGCGTATCAGTTCTTTACAAACACAACTTCTAAGAAGCTGAAAAACCCTGTTGCAATCTTGGGGGCTAAAATGAAAGCTGACTTAGAAAACCTGAAGACCAGCGTGATCATACAAACGCTGAATGGGAAGAAAAGATGGATTTGGCACAGAAACAATCGGAAGCTTGGGATGGTGCTGAAGAAGCTGATATTATGACATTGTATTCAAATGCAACTGCGAAGTTGCCACGAAATTCAATGCGTACAATGGTTAGCAATGCCGATAGTTCGTTAAGAGCTATGGGGGGAGCTGAAAAGATGATTTCTTCGTTATGATTTGTTTAGTGATGAAAAGTCGCTACACGTAAGGCTTTTTGGAGTTTTATGTGAATTGAATATTCGATAATTAGAATGATAAGGTAACGCTTTGAAATAATTACACTGATACTCCGACATGCTTTAATTGGAAACGATTTTGGTGTGAAAGTCGGTGAAGTCGTCTCGTAGGTGGGGCGGGTGTCCATAAAATGAATATGGTTAGAATGTCTAATAGGCTGACGAACCCGAGAATGAAAATAACATTGAATTGTGGTTTAGTAATACGGAGAAAGTGAACGACCATACTTAGTTATAGGCTATGTCAAGGTTTAATGGTATAAATTGGGAACCTAAGTTTATATGTAAGGATAGAATATTCGAAACAAAGAAAGGTACAAGCCAGGAAGGTTTCAATCGAAGGACTATAAGTTGATTAACTTGTGCTGAAAAGTAGTGATCGAAGCGTAGATACTTTCTGTAATGGAAAGAGTAGTAATGGTCACAAGTCAATAACTAATAAACTGCTTACAATATTTCCGTTAGTTTACTAACGGATTTTTTTATGTTTTTATTTGACTTGTACTTAAAATATGTTATAATTAATATGTAGATAAAATTATTTTGAAAACAGGTGAAACATGGAATTAAATTACGAAAATGTAAAAGAACTTCAAAAAACTCATACTGTAAAAGAAATGGCTGATATCTTTGGTTTTTCAGTCACAACAATGGGTCGCAGATTAGCTAGTTTAGGTTTGACAAAACCTGCTGATAGAAAAGATATTAAAGACGAAGAAGTTGTGAAAGATTGGAATGATGGGCTAACTATTGTTGAGATTGCAAAGAAATACAATGCTTCACACGATACAATAACCAAACGTCTGAAAAAACATGGAATTTCTTGTACCAGGGTTGAAGGAATTAAAAAGCATTTTAAAAGAACTCATGCTGATAAATGGTTAGATATTAAAGAAGATTTAGATAAAGGGATGTCTGTGACAAGTGTTCGTGAGAAACATCGTATTCGTTATACAAAATTGTTGGAATTGATGGAATTGAATTCGTATAGGTATAAATCTGACGTTTTACTATCTGATTTGAATGATAGAATTGATATGAGTGAACCTAAATCAACTGAATTATTTTTATTTGAAAAAAATAAAAAAATATTATTTAAAAATACAATGAGTTACCAACTAAACATCAATTAGCTGATATTTCAAAACGAAATGTAGAAACTGTATCTAGAGCTGTAAAGCGTTATAATTTAAACCAATTTGTTTTAAATTTCAGGTCAAGTTATTTGGTATCAGCTATTATTAGAGAATTGCAAGAATTGGACATTGATTATGATTTGAATAATCGTTCTATTTTGGTGGATGATGATAGACGCTTAGAAATAGATATTTATCTACCAAAATATAATTTAGGTATTGAAGTGAATCCAGTTTCGACTCACTCGGTTGATGTCGGACGATTAGGTTTATCTTCAAAAAATTATCATCAAGAAAAATCTCTTTTAGCTGAAGAAAAAGGTGTTGGGCTAATTCAATTTTATGATGCAGATTATCATGATGCTAGACGTTTTGAGGTGTTCAAAGAACAGTTGAAAGCCTTGGTTTCAAATAAAACCAAAATTGGGGCGCGTGAATGTGTTGTCCAACCAATTGACGCTAAAATTTCTAACCAATTTTTGAACCAGTATCACTTCCAAGGAATGGAACGTAGTTCAACTTTTCGTTACGGCTTATACTATAATGAAACATTAGTGGGCGTACTAACCGTGGGTAAATCTAGGTACACGCAGGATGAGTTCGAAATTGTGCGCTACTGTATGGACCCAAATGTTGTTGTTATGGGTGGTTTTTCTAAATTGTTTACATACGCTTTAAAAAATATTAAAACTGGCTCAAAAATCGTATCCTATATGGATTTGAACAAAAGGTTAAGAGCGTCAAATGTTTATGAAAAACATGGTTTTCAATTTTATGGTCTCACAAGACCTGATTATGTTTGGGTTAAACGATATGGTACTGAAACATTGAGCCGATATAGTACGACAAAATCAAAACTAGCAAAAGAAGGATATAACACTTCAAAATCGGAAGTAGAGATTATGCGTGAACGAGGGTATTTCCGAGTCTTCGGTTCAGGCTCTAAACGATATGTTTTTGTTGTTTCTTGAAAATTTCAAGGTTCAATGATATAATGAAATGACTAAAAATGAAAGTTGGTAACTAAATGAAAAAACTATATGAGGATTTACGAGGGGAAGTCCTATTTTACACGGAAAATACGAGTATGGAGAATGAATCAAAATTGATTGATTCGTTGGATAACTTGATTAATGAATTGTTCTATACAATTCAAAATCCAGGTGTGTCTTATTTTGAGAAAAAAGTGAATGCAAATAAATATCGTAATATTGCATTAGTCATTATTAATGATTTTGTGAATGGTGATTTACTTTATTTCCCTGAAAACTTTGAACAATTTGATATTTTGGTATATCAGTTTAGTAATAGAACATTGGTTAATCCAATTCAAACATTAGGCTCTCAAATGAAATTAGACCTTGATAAACCTGAAGAAGAACGTGATTATGATAATGATGAATGGGAATTAATGCTTGATTATTCAAGTAAATTAGCAACCTATTGGGATGGTCACGAAATTTCAAATATTGGTGATATTTATGGGCAACTTTATGAAGAGTTCCCAAGAACTGGTGTTCTTAAATATTGGAACTATGGTTTAACACCGCAATCTTTAGTTGATTTGAGACAGTCTTTTGAAAATAAACTCACAAAATCAACTTATTTGGAAGACGCTGAAGATTCTTTGATTGAAAAGACGGATGTTGAATATTTAGTTCATCTAAAATATTATGAACCTGAAGTTTATAATGAAATGATTTTAGACGAAGTGGATGCGCTTCAATATGAAATTGATGAAGATGATTTGGAATTGGATTTCGATGATGTTGAGTTAGAAGAAGCTGAAGGTCAAGAAGTAGTGGACTAAAAACGAGGGATTTTCCTCGTTTTTATTGATTTGTAACACAAAATGTGGTATAATTGAAGAAAAATTGAAAGTTGAGAAGACAAATGCACGATATTAAATGTCCACATTGTTCAACGGTTTTTACTGTCAATGAGACAGAATACAACCAATTATTGGACCAAATTCGTAATCATGAGTTTGAGAAAGAAATTCACGCGCGAGTGGATTTGGAATTAAAAAATCAAAAAACAGAATTTGAGTCAAAATTGAGTTTAAAAGAAGCTGAGTTTAAAAATACGTTAGATAATGAGTTGTCTACAAAAAATAATGAAATCTCTAGATTGAATTTGTTGCTCAATGCTGCAACGTCTGATTCTGAAATTAAAACAAAAGAAGCTCTTTTGAAACAACAATTAGTTTTTGAAGGTAAATTAAATCAATCAGCGTCTGAAATTCAAGAATTAAAGACTGAGAAGATGATGTTGGAACAAAATTTAAAAGAAAAATATACTAATCAAATTGTTGGTTTAGAACATCAGTTGGATTCATTTGAATTGTTAAAAGAAGCTGAAATAAACGCTCTATCTAAATCCCATGAAACAGAAGTGAAGTTGCTTCAAGAAACGATTGAAACTTATAAAGATTTTAAAGCTAGACAATCAACAAAAGCTATTGGTGAGAGTTTAGAACATTTTGCTGAAACTGAATTTAATAAAGTCCGAGCAATTGCTTTTCCGAATGCTTATTTTGCAAAAGACAATGAAATTTCAAAATCAGGTTCAAAAGGGGACTTCATTTTTAGAGACTATATGGATGGGATGGAATTTATTTCCATTATGTTTGAGATGAAGAATGAAGCAGACACAACTAAAAGTAAACATAGAAACAGTGATTTCTATAAAGAACTTGATAAAGACAGACGTGAAAAAGGTTGTGAATATGCTGTTCTTGTTTCTATGCTTGAAGCTGATAACGATTATTTTAATACAGGTATTGTAGATGTTAGTGCTGAATCTGGTTATGAAAAAATGTATGTGATTAGACCACAATTCTTCATTCAGTTGATTGGGATTTTAAGAAATGCAGCATTAAATACAATTGAGTATAAAAAACAAATTCAAGAAATCCAAAACCAAAATATTGATGTGTCTAACTTTGAACGTGATTTGGACGAATTTAAAGGTCTATTCTTCAAGCATTATACGAACGCTACAGACCGATTTGGTGATGCGATTAAGGCGATTGACGCGTCAATCGCTCAAATGGAAAAAATCCGTGATGCTTTGACTAAGAGTTCAACTCATTTAAAACGCGCTAATGATCGTTTAGAAGATGTTTCTGTCAAAAAATTGACACGAAACAACCCGACAATGCAGGCTAAATTTGCTGAACTAGATTAGAAATACGCACCAAATTTGGTGCGTATCATTTTATTCAGAAAAAGTTTTGTGATATAATCTAGCTACAAGGTATCTCTGAGCCAAATTTTGGGGGTATAGTTTGATTTGAATGGTGAGTAGGTCTATTTGTACCAAGATTTGGTAAAATGGCGTAGAGAGCATTTTAGAGGGTTTTAGACATAGGTATTAGAAAGTGAGTATTATGAAGAATATTTTAAAAATTTCAAGTGTGGTGTTGTTAGCGTCTACGATTTTAGTGGCATGTAGTTCAAACAATGGTACAAAAAATACGGAAACAAAATCAGCTACAGAAAAAGTGGAACAAAAAAGTAGCAATATAAAAGTGGGAGAATATGCTCCGAACTTTAAGTTACAAAACTTAAATGGTGAGACTGTCGACTTGTCTAGCTTTGCAGGGAAGAAGGTCTATTTAAAATTCTGGGCTTCATGGTGTGGTCCATGTAAAGAAAGTATTCCCGAGTTGTTAAAATTAATGGATAATCAAGACCGAAATTTTGAAGTAGTGACGATTGTCACACCAGGTTTTAATGGGGAGAAATCCAAAGAAGATTTTGTAAACTGGTACAAAGAACAAGGTTATGAGAAGCTACCTGTCTTATTTGATGAATCAGGCGATATTTTAAAAACATACAATATTAAAGGTATGCCAAATGTCTTATTGATTGATAGTTTTGGAAGAATTGCTAAAATTAAATACGGTGTCTTAAATAATGGGGATACATTATCTGCAATGAAAGATATCAGTTAAAGAAAAAAAAAATGGTACAGTTTTGTACCATTTTTTTTTCACGTATTCGAGTTTCATCTCACGCTAGATATGACCTATCTATTCCTCAAGGTTAGGCAAGCTCTGCTATTCTTTTACTTTCCAAAGGAAAGCCCACAGACGGGTGCAGACCATATCCACGGGTCCACATGTGTTAAGTATATCAGACGGTTTGATTTTGTCAATATTTTTTGGTATAATATAGCTATAAAATAGTTAATTGAGGTGATTGAATGGCTTCAAAAAATGTAAAAGCTATCAAGAGCGAAGTGTTGTCATCTAGACGTAGTGATCGATATGTGATTCTTGATACTGAAACTGGTGAGATTTTGGATGATGCTCAAGGATTTGGGTATAAATCTGCACCAAAAGCGTATGCAGCTTTTAATTATAAAAATAAATCAGATAAAGAAAAAGTAAATCGAATTGAACACTATGCGAAGGTGTTTAAATGGATGATTGAACATGAACAAGTTACTGATTATTTCATGTATATTGAATTGAATAATGCTAAATATCCAGATGAATGTGGACCTGTTTCTGTTAAAGATGCTGAAAAAATTATGAAAGAATATGATTTTGAAGAAGTTGGCTTTTTCAAGCCGAAGGATTTAAAATATGTTTGGAATCATTCAAAAATGATTAGTAAATGGATTAAAAGTCATAAAAATAATTAAAGGGAACGTTTTGTATGAAATTAAATGATTATTTGAAAGATGTTTATGGTTTAGACCATTCGGAGTTTGATAGTTTACCAAACCCTATTAAAGAATCGATTAGGGAAGAACATACTTTATGTACTAGATGGTTCAATAAATGTAAATCTTCTAAGAGATTAATTGAAGTTTATCTTGAATCTGAAGGTTATGTTGAAGTTGATGATGGTTATATTTATGATCCAATCGAAGATAAAGAGTTTGCGGATTTCGATTATTACTTTGATTGTTAATAAAATACCTTGCTAACGCAAGGTATTTTTGGTATAATTTAGTTATTGAATTTGAAAGGTGGTGGTTTATACCGTACCAGTATGTTAACAGATATTCCTAAAAGGATTCTTAAAGTGGATTAGCAAACCGATTATAAAATGAGATGTAAGCAGTTGAATTTTATTGATGGAACGCCGTGTACGGTGAAAGTCGTATGCACGGTGTGGAGTGGGGGAAAAGACGGAGATTACTTCAAAGTTTTACCTATCACTATTGTTTATGGTATTGCAATCACCGCTATGAACGTAATTATAAACATACACATAACTAGTGTAAAATGCGAAGTTTTTAATTAATTGTAGCCCATAATGGAGTCAAAATGTACATTATGGATAGTCATCGAGGGATGAAGCGAGAACATCGTTTGCAACGACAACTCGAACCGAAGGTTGCACTTTAAAAAGTAAACCAGGGGCAACGCATAGATAGTGAACCTTATCTTGAAATAGATAAGAATATAACCTGTCCAAGAGACCTCGAAGTCGATTTTGATTAATGACAAGAAAATTGTCATTACGACTATGAAGTATGCTGTACTATTGTGTAATGCAATAGAAGTGAGGATAAAAAGCCTTACGATAACAAAAAGGAACTTCTTTACAGATCCTACGATATCAACTTTAACATCAGGTACACCTAGCCAGACGGTTGACTTGGCTGGATTGTCATTCCCAAGACGTTTGGGTGTTCGTTTTGACCCAGATTATGTTAGTAAAAAACATTTAGTGGGTGCAAGTGCTAAATTCAGAGCTTATAAAGATAAAAACTTTACCGAACCTTTAGGTAAGAAATTTGACCATGACGATACGGTTTCACGTATTGGTTGGGCGAAATACTATCCAGAAGGTATTTTTGAAGGTAATAAAGGTTACTTTAAGCTCGAATTGTATGATCGTCAATCACAAATGTTGATTGATACATTTTATTTTGAATTTGCGAAACAATATCAATTAGATGTTACAGGTCGCAAATATCTAGAAGACCCAATTCTAGGTGAACGTATTGTAAAAGACGGTATTATCTATGAATTGGAGCCAGTGCAATATAAGGATAAGAAAACTGGTGAAGTGAAAACAAATTTGTTAAGAACTCACGTATGTTATCTCGTAAGGATATCAAAGTTGAGGGGAACTCAGATTGGCAGATTTATGATTCTAAATCTCCTGTTATTATTAACACGTCTGTTCACTATGCTGAGAAACAAAAAGCTGTTTTCCTTGTAACACCACCGCATTTGATGGGTTACGCTAAACTTATTCTAATTCTTGTTAAGCAGTTGGCAGATTTAAACTTAGGTCAATCTTATTTGACCAAATCAAATCAAGCTCCGTTGTATAAAACGAGATAAATAATACTATATGATTTCAATGCGAAATATAGTTTATGTCGTCTATAGTGAAATCGTCAAGTAGACTATGGATTATAAGTGGGAAATTAAGCGAGAAAATCGTTTGCAACGACAACTCGAACTGAAGGCTATACCGTAAAAAGTTAGTCAGGGGCAACGCATAGGTAATGAACCTTGTTTTGAGATAGACAAGAATATAATTTACCCAAGAGTTTCCACTATCGGACGATACTTGTTAAAAAACAAGTGGTAAAAAAGTATGCTGGACTAAGTTGTAATGACTTAGAAATAGAGATAAAAAGCTCTATGATAACAATTCGATATGCTTGATGAATTGGGGTTGATGATTGTAAGCCCTGCGTATCTGTAACGGGTGCGTACTATTACATTAGTTAAACACTAGAAAAAACCTGAAGAGCCCATTTGCCACAACGTAGTTGGAAACGACAAGCGTGATGGAGCGAAAGCGGAAAAAAGTAATGGGATGACAAAAAGATGAAATAAAAAACATTTTTAATGTTCTTAGTTGTCGTTTATGGGGATTTTTGATATAATAGATTTGTATTTAATATTGATTTGAGGTTGAAATTAATGAAATTAGATGACAATTCTATTATTGGTCAAAAGTTCAATAGATTAACTATAATTGATGTTGTTGAACCTGATTTTGGCTCAAGAGGTAATAAGATAAAGAAAGTCAAATGTTTATGTGAATGTGGTTCAATTGTTGTGACTAGATATTCAAGTGTTAAATCTGGACATACAAAAGGTTGTGGGAAAAAGCATAGAACTTATGTAGACATGACTGGTAAGATGTTTGGTAATTTAACTGTTATTGAACAAGGTCCTGACGAAATTTTAGATTCAAATGGTAAAAGACATATTCGTTGGTATTGTAAATGTGATTGTGGAAATATTACTTTATGTAGAGGTAGTTCTTTGCGTTATGGTAGTATTAAATCATGCGGATGTTCTCGTAAAGAAATTAATAAGAATCTAGGTTTGATTGATTTAACTGGTTTGACATTCGGGAGATGGTTTGTTTTACATAGATCAGATGATATTGTTGAACCTAGTGGAAAAAAAATACCAGTTTGGTTTTGCCAATGTGAATGTGGTGAGTTTCGTGATGTTAGAGGATCTTCTTTAAGAAATGGTGATAGTTTATCTTGCGGTTGTTATAAATATGATGTCTTGAAAGATAAATATTTAAACGGTAAGATAATATCTCAGTTAGAATTATACACTGCTTCATTTTTGGATTCGTTGAATCTTAATTATGAACCACAATATGTTTTTCCTGATTTACGTGGTGAATCTGGATATCCTTTATCTTTTGATTATGCTGTTTATTCAAATGGTGAACTTATTTGTTTGATTGAATGTCAAGGTAGACAGCATTATGAACCTATAGAATATTTTGGTGGTGTTGATCGTTATAATAAGCAGATTGAAAATGATAATAAAAAAAGATTTTATGCTTATGAAAATAATATACCTCTGATAGAGGTGCCATATACTGAAAATTCTAATGATAAGGTTAATCAATTTTTAAGTAAATTTTTAAATAAAAAAGGGTTAATTTAGTTACGAATGCTCGTAGTATTCATTTACCGAGTAACGTTCATCGACTAGGGGATTGCGTCCTCGTTAGCTACCGAAGTTTATGCGGTGAGCGAAAAATAAATGGCTCGATGGCTTGGTTTCAAGCACAGGGTTGACACATAGTCAGTACACGTTCTGTAATGGAAGTGCCGATAGGAGCGATAGTTGCGATATCGTGAAAATTAGAAACAAGTCCTTCAAATTCGACTAGAACTTACAATCAGAAGGGCATGGGATTCAAGGTCTTCAAACGTACTTGTCAATTGGTTTGTCTGCGGGACAACAATTTACTTTGATACTTCAAACCTTAATTTGTAGGGTATTCACTATGGTGACATAGTGTCTAAACACCTTAAATTGCTGAAAGTACCTAAAGTCTATTTTACTAAAGCGGAGTTGGAAACGACAGATGTAAGTTATCGAAAGATAGAAAATAAAAATAGAATACCATATGCTGAAATAAAAGCTCTTTATTGAGTGCTAAGTGGTGAAGCAATGGTTAATCAGCAGCGAAACCTCTAAGTTTTTAAATATGAGGGACGTTCAACGACTGTAATAGGTGCATCTCATTTTGAGATGATGGTACAGTCTAGACCGTATAGAAATATCTCGAAAGAGACGGTATAAAATGACGAAAAGTCAAGCGTACAGCAGTTAAAAGACGTTTATGGAGACTCAGTAGACAAGATTATAAGATTTATACGTGAGAAATACGTAGTATAAATTTGGTCGTCTATAATGAAATTGCAAAGTAAATTATAGATTATTAGCGAGAAATAAAGCGGGAAATCGTTTGTAACGACAATCCGAACCGAAGGCTAGAAGTAAAGAACTAGTCAGGGGCAACGCATAGGTAATGAACCTTGTTTTGAAATAGACAAGAATATAATTTACCCAAGAGTTCTCGCCACCGTGCAATATTTGTTAATAACAAGTGGTGAAAAGATATGCTGGACTAAACTGTAATGGTTTAGAAATAGAGATAAAAAGCTCTATGATAACAATTCGTGTACAAGGTAATGCCTCAAACATAGTAAACGTATTATATGGATTCAATGCGAAGTATAATATATGCTGTCTATAGTGAAATCGTCAAGTAGACTATGGATTATGAGTGGGAAATTAAGCGAGAAAGTCGTTTGCAACGATAACTCGAACCGAAGGCTAGAAATAAAGAGCTAGTCAGGGTCAACGCATAGATAGTGAACCTTGTCTTGAAATAGACAAGAATATAATCTATCCAAGAGTTTCCACTATCGGACGATACTTGTTAGAAACAAGTGGTAAAAAAGTATGCTGGACTAAGTTGTAATGACTTAGAAATAGAGATAAAAAGCTCTATGATAACAATTCGATTCCTTAAATCAACAGACGACGATATGCTTAAAACACTTGAAACCATGTCAGGTGTGACGCATAGATCTCGTGCTGATAGTAAAACGATTACCTCAGATATGGGTAATGTAACAAACTTAAATCGTAATAAAGGCGAAATGTCTTATAACATTGCGACGAAAGAAGAGCCAGTTATTTCGTTTAACGATATGGCATTTATTCCTGATAGAAACTCAATGGTATTTAGAGCGGGTGATTCACCTATCTGGAACAGACAAGAAATGATATTACCAATGTCATGGAGATTGTTCTCAAATACTATTGTAAATCCAGGACATGATTATTCATTACAAACAATTCCGACGTTATCTACTGCTATGGATTTTGATGTACGTAAGAATCAACCAGACTTCAATCATTGGTTTAATAAACGATTGTCACAAATGACTTATGTAGAAGAAGCTGTTGAAAAATACAAAGACCTACATGGGTATTCAGACCGTGATATTGAGTTGTTGGACCCTGATATTTATGCTGATGATATCATGCGTATTATTCATAATTTGATGAATCCAATTTCATTAGCAGATAGTGATGACGATGATGATTTCTATTATGACCCAGCTACTGACCCAATGGCTCAAGCAGAAGAATTAATGGCTGAAAGGTTTGATAACACTGAAGTTATTGATGAAGTTGCTAAAGCAAGTGCTCAACAAAAAGAATTTACAGATAAAATTTATGCGAATAGATTGTTGTCTAAAAGTGATTTTGTTAGCATTTCTGGTAATATTACAGGTCATGGATTTGATAAGATGATTCGTAAAGTGTTTGTGGATGAATGGCAAAAATTCTTTGATGATAAAGAACATTTCACTATGTTAGGTAATAGAGATGCAGGATTTTCTAGTTCTGGTGATTTATGTAGTGTTGATAATGGTAAGGTTTATATTCGTATGAATCGTTCATTGAATGCTCAAGAAATCGCTCAATTGAAAGAAAATTCGACAGATAAAAATTCTCGTGTATTTGCTGAAGACCAAGGTGATATTGATGGTTATGGAAGTGCTATTGCAACCATGGAAGTAACTGATGATTTCTATAGATATTTATCAAGTCTTTCACCAAGAGAATTCTCTAATTTGGCAGGTGGTATTCTTCAACAAGAATTCATCAAAGAAATTGGTCAAGGGACTTAATCGACCTTTAAAGATTATGGTTTTTAACCATAATCTTTTTTTGATAAAAATTCAAAATAGTATTGACATCATTTTTATATTATGATATAGTTACGTGAAAACAAAAAGGATGGCAAAAATCACTGGCGAGTGGTGAGGTGTCTGGCGAGACACATTGCACTTATTTTAAGATACCTTTCTATTAGCTATAGGTGTTTTTGTCCTGACTTTATGTTGGGACTATTTTTTTATTTAAGAAAGGGGAAATCATATGGATTCTCAAGGAACACGTAATTTTTTCGCTGAGTATGTGATTGCTCAAGCGATTGAATTAGCTAATGATGAAAGAGGACCAATTAAGTATTCAACTGGACGAATGATTCGTAATGATGTAATGCGACATTTTGGTTCTTATAATTTTGAAATGAAAGATATGTTATCTGTTTTACAGGAAAAACTATCTGAACGTTTAGGTGGGTATCAAATTCCTAATATTGGTAATTTCTATAAAAATCAAATTGGTGTTTATCAAAATTATTTAATTGGAAATATGCTACCTATTCCTATTTATGATGCTCGTTTTGCTAGAAATGAGGTTGTTAAGTTAAATGCTCCAAAACAACTTTTTGTTAAAGTTGATGATGTTGAAGATTTAGCTGAAGGTAAGCCTTCTAAATTGAGAGATTTAGATGTTATGAGTAAAATTGATGTTTATGTAGAACGTCAATATGGTGAACCTCTTGAAATTGGTAAACTTGCAACTCAATCTGATTTATCTGGTGTAAGTCAATTGTCTAAATATATGAGCCAAGATGAATACAAAGATGTAGCCGATTGGGTTAACATGATTGGTAAAGAAGATTCTAGCAAATATATGAGTCAAAAAGCTGTAGATAGAGCTATTGCGATTTTAAATTATTTGAATGACCAAGGTACACCTTATACGATTGAACGTGATTTGAATCCAGGACAAATTCGTGCTCGATTGACAGGTACAAATTTACAAGTTCGTTTAACTGATTCAAGTGATAATGAACATTATGTTGGTCGTGTAACAGACCGTGGTGCTGCGATTTATTATATTACTGATTATCGTGAGTCATCTTCAAGTTCAATGGATGAATACAAAGATATCACTGATATTGAAGCTATTCGTTTGCTTAGATATGCTCAAGGTTATGCAATTGCTGACCAATCATCTGAAGCTTCTCAAAATGGGGTTGTTGGTGTGTCTAGACAGTATGAAGTTCGTGGTAAAAAACGTAATGCTGTTTATTATACAGACCGTGGTGAATTTTCAGCTGTAGTGAAAGATTACGAAAAAGAAGGTAAATCAACAAATGGTGCGAAAGTGTTCTTACACGTGTCTAAATCAAGCCATTATGCTCAAAACCGTTTCTTCCCAGATGTGACTTCAGCACAATCTTTCCTCAAAACATCGGTTGACAATGCGCGTCAAAATTATGCTGACAGATTTGGGTTAGATAAATTGATTGCAGACTTTAATGAAAATCGTGATAATCCAGATTTTAAACCAGAGTTCTCAGCAGATGCGGACGTAGCACAATTGCAACAACGTTATTGGGAATTTATGGCGGGGCATCAATCTTATCTCGTAAATCCTTGGATAGATGAAGATCAGTATTTAGCCGATAAAGCTGAACTAGAAGCTGCTGGTTTACCAGATTTGATGTCAGATGAGGTCTACAAATACAGCGATGAAGCAGACGTGGAACAAATGGTTCGCGAACATTTCAATAATGTTCTAGATATCACAATCGGTCAGTATGAACCTAAAGTTTTACCTTATTATACTGAAGACCATGAGTTGGCGTATAAAGATTTGCGTTTTGATCCAGTTAATGTAGGTAAATATATGACCAGTGAATTTGGTCTTGTTCGTAATAATAGAGATATTATTCAAGCTTTACGTTTAGCTGATATTGACCCAGATGAATTACAAGGTTCTGCATTCTATAATAAAGTAATCAAAGATAATCTTATTAAATTTGATGAAATGAATGCTCGTGATATGAGTACTTTAGATTCACCATTTATGCGTGAAATGTATGTCACAACATATAATAGCTTACGTCGTAATGGTGTAAATCCGTCTCGTATTTTGATTGATGATAACGGAATTATTCGTTATAGTGGTAATGTAGCGCATTCTAAGACTTTAACAAAAGGTGCATCAAAACCTATTATGGGTGAAATTGGTCAAATTTTTGAACCACAAGAAGATGGTTCTATTGTGACTAAGTATGCAGGTGGTGGAAATCACATTGCGGTCCCAGGTTATGAAGCAACGATTGTCCCTCAAAAAGATGGTGAAGATTTAAATTACATCGAACGTACACGTTTAAAAGGTTATCGTGAGATGATGAAAGAAGCTATCCAATATCAAATTCGTACAGATTTGATGGATGTGAATTTCCAAAGTCTTACTGGTACTGAACCTCAAGCAGGTGTACCAACTGCTTTAAATGCTGTTTATCGTAGATTATACGATGAACGTCATGATTTGGATTATCATGATAAAGAGTTGGCTGTTGGATTAGATGAAGACTTATTAGAAAAACGTACTAAGACTGAGTCTCAACGTGTCAAATATGCTAATAAGTATGGTGAAGGTTCAACTATTAATGCTGACTTCCAAGCTCGTCAAGGTATTGGTCAAGATATTCGTAATGATAACTTTGTTAATATTTATGAATTGACTGGTAATGAAAATATGGGTGTTATGAAAACTGAATTGTCAGATGGTTATTATGACCCAATTGCAACATCAGGTGGTACAAACCAAGGTTTAACTCGTTATTTGGTTGATAGTGCTAGTGTTGATTCAAAAACAGGTCGTATTATTCCAGGGGATAAAGATGACCGTACAGCTTTGATGAAACATGAATTTATGAAAAATCAACAATATAACCCATTTGACCGTCAACAAATGACTTTCTCTAACTTAATGACAGCTAGTGGTGTAAACGTAGCACGCGCAGCTCAGATTGATTTGAATGGTTTTACATTTGAAGATGGTGTTCCAATGTCTAAAGAATACGCTGAAAAACATGGTGTTTATTCAACAGATGGTCAAATTCGTAAACTATTAATTGGTGATAAAGTTTCTGACGGTAATGGTAACAAAGGGGTTACACCTGTTATCATTGATAGAAATATGAGTGATGAAGAATTTAATAAACTATCACCATTGATGCAAAATGTTGTGAAAACATTTAAGAACAATCCTGATTTGGATATTGTTATGGCTAAATATTCTTCTGTATCTCGTTTCAACGGTGGTACAGCTAGGGATATGGTTGAGAGTGAAAACAAGTCAGCATTTGTTGATTTACAAGGTAATGTACATGAAGATTGTATCAGTGAATTACCAATTATTGTTACTCACATGACGGTTGATGCCAAAACAAATATCTACGATAATGATGCGTTAGCAGAAGGTCGTGGACGTAAAGCTAACCCTCAATTAGCTTGGGCGTTGAACGCTATGGAAGCTGATGGAATTATGGCTGAGTTTTATGGTAATAATAACAAAGCTGTTTATAACTACCGTGAGTATTTGATTACGGTTGGTCTTGATATGGATGAAGTGGGAACTTTACGTGATCATTATGAACCACATAGTGGTGAAGAACGCAACATCCTTGAAATTCCTGATTTGGTTTATAAAGATAATGGAACTATCAATATTGGCGAAATGAGATCTCAATTTGGTAAAATGTTGGATGAAAAAGGTGGTTTCTTGAAAGTACCTTTTGATATGCAATTCCCTAATGGTAAACCAATGATGAAGGATGCCGATGGTAATACGTTGTTACCAATCTTAAGTTCTTATCTTCGAAGTGGTCAAGAGTTTAAAGACGGTACATCTTCAAACCATGATTATACTAACAACTATTTGAACCTTTATATGAAATGTGTTCAATATCTTGAAGCTAAAGAAAAATTAGAAAATCCTGATTTAGATGCTAAAAAACGTGCTGTTTTTGAAGGTCGATTGAAAGATTTACCAATGAAAGCTCAAGATGATTATAATCGCATTGCTAATGACGTGATTAAACGTCAATTTGAAGGTAAACATAATTATGTTCGTGATGGTTTGATGTCTAATAAGTTACCACATTCTGCAACAGCTGTTTGGACTGCTAATCCTGAACTTAATTTAGATGAAATCGCTATCTCGCCAGCAATCGCTGAGAATTTAGGTGTTACAAACGGTAATTATATTGCTGTATGGCGTGACCCAGTTATCGCAGATGGTGGTGTGCGTGGTTTGAAAGTTGTTATTAAAGAAGATTTAGTTGGTTGTGCAATTAACCCTATCATCGCTCAGTCATTTGAAGGGGACTTTGATGGTGACTCTGTTGCCTTGGTTGCATGTAAATCTAAACAAGCTAATTATGATTTAAGAACAAAATTGTCTCAGGAAGCAAATATTTGGACCAAGCTAATTTTGTTGAGATTGATGGTAAACAAGTTCATCCAATCAACTTTAATTTTGGTTTAGAATTAAAAGTTCACGCAAGTGAACATCCTGAGTTTACAGAACACATTAATGATGTTACACTAGTATTGAACGATACGTTAGACAAATATAAAGCTGGTGAAATTGACCGTAGTGAAATGCTAAATGTTAATAAACAAGCTGTTCGTGATTTGTCTAAACATGTTCGTGAAGCATTTACTGAGTCTAACGGTAGACCTTTGGTTTATACTGATATGGAGTCTCACCTTCAATCTGTTGTGAACGAAGTAGTCTTGACTGGAGCTAAAGGTTCTCTAGGTAAAGTTGAAGATTATATGAAATATCTTGGTGTTGAAGGTTCTATTTCAGAAAAAGGTGAAGTACATGTAGTGAAAGTTCATGATAAATCACTAGCTACGTTTGTAGACCATGAAAATACTCAGTATGCGAAAGAAGTTCAAGCTTATGGTACAGGTATTGCAGGTAAGTATTCACAACGTGGTATTGCTGCGTTACGTAATCACGCTTGTAAAGAAGTATTAGACTTAACACACCCTGTGTCTCAAGCCGTTCTTCAAGCGAAACATGACCCTATTGATGCTAGACACAAATATGAAGCGTTGATGACAACTGCTAGAAGTATTTGGAGAGGTCAAAGTGTTGAGAAAACAACAACTTATGAAGGTGAAACTGTTTGGGTTAAATCTGAAAATAAAGACCAAATGAGAGCAGATGAATGGGTTGATAAATTCTGTGAGTTCTATGAAAGCAAGGAAGGTTTAAACATTCCTGTCAATAGAAATCAAGTTGAAAAAATTGCAAAAGTGTTATCTGATGATGATGGACATATTATGAATGTGGAAACAACTGGTCTTGATAGACTTGGTTCACCTATGGATAAATTGAGCTATACTCCAAGTTATGAGTTGTTACAAACTTTAGCTAGTGAGAAAGCAAACTTGTTTGAAGGTAAATTCACATCTCAATTTGCACCATCTAGTATTCAACGTAATATCGAAGCTCAAAACAAAGGTTTGGAAACAAAAGCGTTAATTAAGCAAGATGTTGTTGTGAAGAAGGATAAAGAGGTTGTAGCTGAAGTTGAATCAAAACCAATTGAAGTTGGAATCAAGAAATCAACTGAAGTGGAACCAAAATCAACTATACCTGATTTAGTGTCAGATAACGCGCGTGCTTCACGTGAAGCATTAATTGAACAAATGTTGGCTGATGATTTTTCTAAGGATTCTGAACAACATGGTCCGAATTTGTAATATAGTTTGAGACCAACACTTTGTGTTGGTCTTATCTATATATTTTATTAAAATGTTGAGGTAGTGAAAATGACTAAAGATTTAAAACGTAAAAATGATAAAGAATACAACAAAACTAAGAAAGTTTTGAAAAAAAATAAAAAAGTTGAAGATGATATTCAATTAGATGAAAATGATAATGTCATTTCATCAAAAACGAATCATATTTCTGATGAACGTTTGAACAAGATTATCAAAAATTTGAAAGAAAAAGGTCTTTATTATGACGATTTAGACGAATTCTTAAAGAGCGATTCGAAAGATGGTGTTCATTGTAACCATGATGAAGACGGTCGTTTAGTAATGCACGTCAAAGCTGAAAAACCACAAGAGGCTATGGATAAATTATGCGAATATGGTTTCATTAGTGAAACAGACCGTGATTTGTTTAAACAACGTTTTGATTATCTTGAATCTAAAGGTATTGACGTTAGTCAAATTAAAGGTGGTGATTTGAATAATCTACGTGATGATAAATTATTTGAGCAGTATGAAAAGGACATGATGGAACAATATGGTCCAAAGAGTCTAGTTAAAGGGAATGTTCCTGATGTTCAAATTGGTCGTCAAGAAGATGTTAAACAACCTGTGATTGAACCTTTAGAAACTCAAGATGAAGTTCAAATTTCAGATGAGGATTTATTGAGAAAATTTGAACAAATTCAAAATGATGTTGGCTTAGATAATAAACCTGATGTGACTATTGGTCATGACCGTGAAATGGGGGATTAATATGGGTATCGATTTTAATAGAATTATGAAAGATGTGAAAGAAGAAATCGAGTTTGGTAAAGTCTTGTTCATGTCTGAAGAAAAAAGAGATGAATATTATCGAAATAGACAGGCTAAAGCTGAACGTAGATTTTATGATGAAGGTGGTCCACACCATAGTAACCGTCAATTGTATATGATGAAAATGATTACAACACCTTTGATTCAAGAAGGTTTGATGCCATATTTACAAAGAACAACAGAAGTTGGGGGTTCTTATCAACCTAGCGTTGATACTCCTTTGGTTTTTGTACCAGAATATAATGACCATGTGAGTCTTTATTATAAGAGTCATAAATTGTTTGATTTACAGTTTAAAGATGAATATGGTAAACGATTGATGGTGTAGGTATTAAATCTTATACAATCGCTGACCAACATGCTAAACAGGTGTTAGCTGCTATTCCAAACTCAGAATGGGATGCTGTAATTGATAAAGTTGTACCAGAAATTATTGCAGATTCAACTCATAATGTTGAATACGTTATGCGAAATAAATGCGATACACCTTATATTGTCGGTTTAAAAGATGTTCTTGCTAAACGTGGAATACTAGTTGAACGAGTTGGTTATAAAGAAGCACCTAGTTCACAAGAACAGGTTTCAAGTATAAGTGATGAAGATTTAAACCGTATGTATGAAGAATTTTTACAAAGTAAAGATTCTAAATCGTCTAGCATTGAACATGAATATGGAGGTTATTAATTATGGCTATTAAAAGAAAAGGTAAAGTTCTTAAATCTAAAAAAGATGTTAGAGACCAAATTAATGAAGAAGTTAATGAACATGCTAAAGATTTGACTTGGGACTCTTTTAAAAAAGTTTTAGGTGCTGAAGTTGATGGTTTTGCGATGGATAAGCAAATGACTTTGCAAAATATTCGTAATGCAGGTTTAGTTGCAGGTGCTGGTATTGGGACAGCTACTTTATTGAATTCATTAAATAAAGATGAAATCACAGATGAAGACTTATTGATGAAATTTGATGGTATTGAAAAATCGACAATTGACCAACCACTATCGAAAGGTGATGAAGGTTATGAGTATTAATTTAAATGTTAACAAAATAAATAAAATTTTTAAATTTTTGGTAGTAATGTTTTAAGAAAAAGCTTATGATAATGATGGTTATCGTTTGGATGTAAGAAATTCTAATTATTCGTTAAAAAGAAAATGGTTATGATCCAGGTGAAGATTATCATGAAGCACAAATCCATAGTATTTTTGAAAGAGCTGGTGTTGAATCAAAACCAATTAAAAAAATGAAAAAAATATTGTGGGTTTTGAAGTTGGAAAAACCTAGTCTTGATGATTTGAATAAGACTTTAAAAATTAATAGATTTTTACTAAAGATATTATTGATAAAGTCAACCATAAAGGTGTGTTTGATTATCGTGAATCTGATAATAATTCATTAATTTCTGGATTTAATATTCATAATTTAGGGTGATTATAATTTTGTTTATCATAGTTTGTATAGAGCTGGATTTAATCTTCAATCTTATAAAGAAAATGGTAATCTTAAAGGTTTTACAACTTATGATCCAGATAGAGCTGTTGTCACTAGAACTAAGAATGGAATTAAAGCTGTTGTGAATGATAATCATTTGAAAAATGATAATGATTTATTATCAAAATTGAAAAATATTGAACAATCAGCTATTGACCAACCATTAACGAAAGGTGATGACGGTTATGAATATTGATTTCAATAAAGAAGAAAAATTACCAGTTGTTAATTGGGTTGGTATTCGTTTAGGAAATATTAAAGCGTCTGAACATGAGGATGCGATTCATAAGTATGGTCTTGAATTAGAAGATTTAGTTTCAATGTCTGAATATGATTTAGACGATTATTTGAGTGATTTTGGAATATCTTATTTACAAGATAAACACGAAATCATGAGAGAAATTGAAGCTGATAGACGTCGATTCAATGGTGGTTATTCTGATGAAGAAATGTATCGTCGTTTAGATGATGCTATGCATGGTTTTAAGCCTAACAAGGATACAAGTTATGATTATGATTATTGAGGTGAAATTTTATGGATGTTAAAAAATTAGTTGCAAAAACTGTTAAACATGCTCGACGTAAACACCAAGATTTTGTTGAATATGAAAAAGTTGGAACTGTCACGGATGATAAATTACGTAGAGAATCAATGGGTTTGATTACGGATTTAAAAATGGTCGATTCTGATTATGTCAAATTTGTTAAACGATATTCTAAATTTGGTAAAGACGGTGGTAAGAGCGAATACAATAAGAAAATGCTTGAAAAAGCTAGAACTGAACGTGTTCGAGCGCAGATTAAACGTTATCAGGAATCACTAGCTAAAGGTGTTAGTGGTATGGCTGTTGCTCGAATTGTCGGACATGTAGCAATTAATGCTGTTTTTAATAAACAATTTAGAAATGATTTCTTAGATCAATTTAGAAAACCTATCGAAAAAACTGCACATAAACTAGCAAATGCGAGAGGGCAAGCTAGTATGTTAGGTCGTTATTTGAGTGGGGATACTCACGTACCGTTTGATGCACGGTCAGCAGCTTTGACTGAATTAGCACAAACTGCTAAATTCAATGAAGATATGCGTAATACAAAAGACCCTGCTAAACGTGAATGGTTGACGAAATCTTATTCTGAGTCTTTAAATGCTTATATGAATGGGCAGGTCAAGATGGGGTTTCTGCTGACTCTATTAGACGTATGCGAAATGTTATCTTAGATAAGGATTTAAACTCAAAAAGACCTAAATTTGGGCATTTGTATGAAGGTTCTGAATTTATTGAAAGAGACTCACAACGAGTTGAATTCTTTAAACATTTAAATGAAGGTGTCGGTGTTTGGGAAGGTGATTTCAAGGATTCGAGAACAGGTGGTAAATTCCAGATGATTGTTCATGTTCCAGAATATGGTGAAAAAATTCATGAATCAATTGATTTGAATATTGATGATGGTATTGATGTCTATGCTGATGACCACTCAGTTGCTGAAGATGCGATGGTTATTTCTAAGATGGAAGCCGAAGGTTATAACTTTGAAGAACGTGAATTAGAAGAAGGTTTTGAACCTGAACGTATTCAATCTGAAACTGATGAAGCAACTGACTCTTATATTATTGAAAATGACAAAATTGTTGAAAATAATGAAGTTAAACCTAATGAAATCATTTTAGACTGGTCTGAATTTGAAGAAAAAGCAGTTCCTGTTGGTAAAATTGATTTTGAAGCTGAAGAAAAACCAACTCCTAGTTTAGAAATTGGTACTTGGGATGATGTTAAACGTGAAGTGTTGAAACGTAGAATTCCTGATTTGATTGCAAATGATGTTGTTGAAGAACGTTTCTCAACAACCATTGAAAAAGCTAGTTGGGAAAGAATGGTTGATTCTTTAACTAATGAAGCTGAAAAACCGATGACTAAAATTAATAGTTATTATAATTACGGTGGTGGTCAAGGAATTTCATTTGAACAATTGAAACGTCAAGCTGAATTTGAATTGATTGATTCTAAAACGAATGGTCATGTGTCTAAATCATTGCAAATTGTTCCTGAAGCAAAAGATGTTTCAAATGGTTATAATCGAATTGATTTTGATACTCAAAATAATTCAATTAATGTGAATTATATTACTCGTGAAAGAACTAGACGTCAAGAACTGAGTATTGCTTTTGAAGAAACAAAAGAAGCTTTAATGGCTGATGCTAAGAGAACTCCTGGTATTACAGATGATCAATTGATTAGTAAATTGGAATTGAATTTAGCTGAAGCTGGATTGGGTGCAAGTTTGAGAGAAGATATGAAAGATTATCAAATAGGTGACTAATATGTTTAATAATAGTTATTACGTTAATAACATTGGACCTTTGATTTCTGACGATGTTTATATGGATTTGATGTCTGATGGTTATAGATTACGTTTATTTAAACGAATGATTGCTTTAAAAAAGAAAGACCGTGAAAAGTTGCGTGATGAAGAACGTAAACTTCAATTGGAATTAGCTGTTAAAGCTCGTTTGGAATCAGATAAAGAGATTATTAAAAATCATATTTTAACAGAAGTGAGATTGGATATGGCAAAAAATTACGATTACCATGAAATTATGACACATTATTTCTTAGGTTTGGATGATAATGAACGACCGTTTGATATTGATCGGTATGGTATTCCTTATTATTTGGATTTAGAAACCTTGCAGTATAAATATTATGTTCCGACTGAATTGAATGAACGTGTGTTGAAGTATAGCGATGCTAAACGGAAACGTTTAGGTTTACCATCCTTGGTTAAAACACCTCTGAAAAATTGGGTTTATGGTGAGACTTTGGATAATAGTCCGTATAATATGGATAACATTTTAAAAGATGAAATTGAAATTAGAAGTCGATTGGATCAATATCGAGATACTGTAACAGTGACGAACCAATATTTTGAAAATGAGTCTACATCATCAAAAAGTGTAGATTTTGAATATGATTTCTAAATTTTTAGCTATGGTATATTTACCATAGCTAAATTTATTTTTATTGATATGATTTTGAAATATTCTTGTAATATTTGTATGATATAGTATGCTATCAAAAAGATTTGATATGTGAAATTAGTAAAAAAATAAAGGGGTATGTTATTGTGTATAAGTCAAAAATTATTTTATCAAGTTTAACAGTGTTAGGTTTAGCAGGGACTGGTTTATTAGGTTCAAACTATATTAATTCAGTAAATGCTGACGCTGATCATGTTAAAGAAAATATTAAACAACAAATTGAAACACTTGCTTCACAAATTGATAAAGCAAAACCAAAAGAAGAAGTTAAATCTAAATCTACTGTTTATGCTGAAGGTTTGAAACCAGAAGAAGTTCATGAACAATTGATTAATAATGCTGTTTCTGAATCTGAAGATTTGAAGAATGATGATATTAAATCAGAAGATGTGAAGGAAGAAGTAGTTAAAGAAGTTAAATCTGAAACTACTACAGAACAAGCTGAATTGACATCTAATGAAACTAATAATGAAGTTCAAGAAACACCTATTGTTGAACCTGTTGTTGAGACTAAGGTTGATGAAGTTGTTCCTGAAGTGAAGGAGGAAGTTAAAGAAGAATCTCCTAAATTGGAAGATACTTCTATAAATGAAGTAGTTGATACCAAAGTTGAAACTGAAAAACCAATTGTTGAAGAAACTAAAGTTGAAGCGCCAGTTATTGAAACTCCAGTTGTAGAAGAAAAACATGAAGATGTTAAAGCTTTAGACGAAATCAAACCAGTTGAAACAACTATTGAAGTAAAAGAAGAACCTAAAGTTGAACCTGTTGTTGAACAACCTAAAGAAGAACCAAAAGTTGAAGAAACTAAGGTCGAAACACCTGTTGTTGAAGCGGTTGCATCAAAACCAACTTTGATAAATCCAATCAATGATAAACGAATACTTACCCTATTGGACAATGCACATGGGGAGTTAAAACGTTAGCTGATTGGGTTGGTAATTACTGGGGTAATGCCAATGAATGGGGTGCTAGTGCACGTAAAGCAGGTTATACTACTGGTTCAACACCACTAGTTGGTTCAGTTATTGTGTTTCCTAATGTGATGTATGAAGGTTATAATTACGGTCACGTTGCTTATGTAACTCGTGTTTATGACGATGGTACAATTGAAGTGATGGAAGCTAACTATGGACCTGATAGATCATTAGGTAATCACCGTGGTCGATTTAATCCTAATGACGCTCGTCATGGTGGTGGTGTTTACTACATCTATCCAAACGCTTAGAATCGATTTTAAGGTACCTGACGGCTCGTATGAGCCGTTTTTTTATTGAGGTGGTCTATTTATATTGTTGAAAAATTGAAATGCGTTAGGGAGCGTTATATGACGTTTTAGAGTTTAGTGTAATTTATTGATTTTTTCTTTGAATTATGTTATACTAAATGTAATACAAATTGAAAGGTGTACTTTTATGTCAAATATCAAACGTCGTGGTTTTGAAATTGTTTCAAAATATCTGAATAGAAATTTACATTTACCTTTACGTCAAACTAAGTCAGCAGCAGGTTATGATTTTGAAGCTGCTGAAGATGTAATTGTTCCAAGTATATGGAAAAAAGCGTTTGTTAAACTGTTTGATGAAGATAAATCATTGAAAGCAACGCTAATTCCAACAGGTATTAAAGCTTATATGGGTGAAGATGAATATCTTCAATTGAGTATTCGTTCAGGAATGGCATTAAAATCAGGATTGATATTAGCAAATGGTGTTGGTGTCGTTGATGCTGATTATTATAACAATGAATCTAATGAGGGTCATATTATGTTTGCTGTTTATAATTTTGGTTTTGTTGATAAACACATTAATAAAGGTGAACGTATTGGACAGGGGATATTCCTTCCGTTTTTGAAAGCAGACGGTGATCATTCTGTTAAAGAACGTTCTGGTGGGTTTGGATCAACTGGAAATGAGGTCAACTAATGGTTTTACGTGATAAATCTAAAACTGATGTTATGAAAAATGGTTTTATTGACAGTGTAGGTGCTTTGAATTATCCATATCAACCTGAAAAACATGAAATAGTTGGTACTAGTTTATTGTTTCCAAATGTTTTAACCATATTGTCTATGGGGGTTTGTCCTGATGGGACTGTGTTAGTGACATCTGATGATAAAAAGGTATACCGCTTACCTAAATCAGATTTCATCACAAAATGGGGTTCATTGGTTGTTCAAAATATGATTTTAAATCCTGAACTAGAACGTTTTCCTGCTAAATTGAAAGTTTTTTATGATAAAAACATAAACGATTTTAGTGCAATTTTAGAATAAAAAAAATAGATACCATCGGTATCTATTTTTTCATGTTTTCAATAATTTGATTTAGTTGTTCATCATTTGGCTCTTCAATAGTCACTTGTTTTATTTCATCTTGTATTTTGAACCATTGAATGATGGATGGGTATTTTCTAGTTTTTCTAACAATTTGAGATTTCTCTTTATTTGTTTTTTTGTTTGATACCCATAATACATTTTTTTAGATGGTAATAATTCTTTTTTTCTCTTGAGCTTTCATCCATAATCTTTGGCAATCAGGGCATCCAAATTTAAACACAACAACTGTTGTTTTTTTAATTTTTCTTCATCTGATAAATTTTCTAGTGTCAATACATCTGTTACTTGGTTTGGATTTGGAGCTAATTTAGATGCTTTAGACGCTAAATATGGATTTGTAAAGATGGAATTTAAAACCTTGTTTAGATAAACCTGCATAATGAATTGTTATTAAGATGAATAAACTTAAAAAAATAATGCTGATATTTTTTTATACTGTTTTTTTCAGTTCAATATCTTGTTTTAAATATCTGTTTTTATAAACAATAGTACCGTAAATGATGATAATGGCTATTAAAATAACTTCTGCCCAAAAATAAAATAGTGCACTAATATTGAACATGATTAACCTTCTTTATTTAGTTTTTCAGTCATCTCATTAATCAATTCTTTTACAAATTCATCTGGCATACAAGCAACTTTAGTGTCGTCTTTTATTTTACCCATACTTAACTCATTTTTTTGTAGTAGAGCTTTCATTTCATTTGATATAACCATCATGTTTTGAGTTGGATACAATTTTTTACCTTGGTATTCTGACACATGAGGTTGTCCTGGGAATTGTTCTTCTTCTTTAACACCCATTAATAGTAATCCTTTTGAATGTATTTCTTTACATCTTTCACAAGGTTGGTAACCAACAAATAAACGTTGAGTGTTTTCGTCAATGATGTCATCAAAATCATGATCAAATGGTAGGTCGCAGTAGTAGCAGGTTGGCAATCTTAGTGGTTGTTTTTCTGTCATTTATTTTTCACCTCAAAATTTGATAAATCTATTATATCATATTCTGGAAATATTGTAAATTAAGGACTTTTGAAATTATAAAAAAAATCTACCTGATAGGTAGATTTTGATTCTCATACTTGTAAATGTAATCAAACATATCAGCTGATTCTCTTGATTCTCGTTCAGGCGATTAAGTTAATCTCATTCTTACTAACTTTTTTAATTTTACCATTGTGGTTTAGATGGATTTAACATAATCTCTTAGTTGAAAGGCAAGTAGTACTTATGTTCAATATGGGGAGAGAGGGATTCGAACCCCCGAACCCGAAGGAATGGATTTACAGTCCACCGCATTTAGCCTCTTTGCTATCTCCCCTTAAATTTGATGATTAAACTAAAAACTTAGACGAAAAACAAAAATGTATAATTAAATTATAGGAGATTTTATGGTATTTTTATTTTAATCATCAAACTCCACCAACAGGGCTCGAACCTGTGACATCATGATTAACAGTCATGCGCTCTACCAACTGAGCTATGGTGGAAAATAATTAAATTCATAGTAACTAAATTATAGGTAAGATACCCTTTATTTAAGATTATCCCCTTCGAGGTTACCTGACACGTCCGAAGACGTTACCCACCTCTACTGAGGTTTGAGGTAACAGACAGTTGCTATGAACCACTACAAAGTAGTGTATGACTTACAACCCCTCCCGAAGTTGTAAGCTGAGTTGCATTGAATGTTTTTAAATACAATCTTTTCGGCATAAATATATTGTATCGTAATTATTGATTTTTGTCAATAATATAATACAAAATCTAAATCGACATTGTGAAACAATGTCCAGAAAATATTTGATATTTTAATTTCAATATGATATAATGAATTTAAATTAATTTAAGATTTAAGAAAAAAATAAAGGAAAAATATGCCATGAGTTTAAAAAAATAAAGTCTATATAGTTTTTTTAGTTTTATTTTTAGTTGTTTTTATGATTCTTCTGACATTTTTTTATTTGAGTTCTCATAAAAAAGAAGCTAAACCTATTACAAATGTGACATCAACAAGTTTATCAGTTGTTGATTCAACATCAAGTTCTTCACAAAATAAGGTAGAGACTAAAGTATCAAGTGATAAACCTTCAGAAAAGAAATCAGAAACAAAAAGAAACTGAAACAAAAACTGATAAATCTTTAGATAATAAAGATAATCATGAATATGTATCTAATTATAGTTATGTTTATGAAGCTGTAGGTGGGGACGATTTTACTGTTGTATCGAAATTGACAGGTGTTGATGTTGATACATTAGCTAAAACAAATTCTTTATCAAAAGATGCTGTGTTCAAAAAAAGGTGACCGTATATTTGTACCATAATTAGAAAAATTAGGCGACCGCAGGTCGCCTAATTTTCTTCTTCTAAAAGTATTATCAAGTAGTTTATTGACAAGACTTTCTAAATGCTTGACATAAGATTCTTTTGTTAGTTTGAAGATGTTTATATTGAAGATTTTATCTAAAGTTGTCAGTACATTAGACATAAATTGTTCAGACTGATTTATTTCAGCAATAGTGATAGGAGAAGTATTGCCAATATTTTTATTGTCTAAAGGAACGTGATGCTGATTTAATCTGGAGATTAATGTTTTTTCAATATAATCATAGTGAGCTTTTGTGAATAGCTCTTTTGGGATAATGATGATTGATTCTTCCCACCATTGTTTGTTTACGTAATGTTTTTCAAGTCGATTGATAATTCCGTGTTCACTTGAATTTTGTCCAACATACATTTTTTGATCATTGTAGAGAATGTATATTCCGTTATTTGTTAATAACTGAGTGGATTTTAGTTTAAAGTAATCTGATTTTTTGTATTTGACGATAATAAATTGATTGTTTTCAATTATAAGTATATTATCGTCGTTAGATAAGTTGTTGTTTATTTTAACAATGTTTGTCATTATTAAAATCCTTTCTAAAAAAATTGGTCACAACGTGACCAATTTTTGCTTTTAATACATTCTTGAACGTTTCATTGCACGTTTACGTGCTTTGCGTTCAAGAAACATTTTAGTGATGACGAAGGAAATCACGAAGATTACCACGTCAACAAGTCTGATTTTAGGGAACATGTGCATTTCCTCCTTCATTACTTATTTTAGTTTTCTTTGTTTTTGCGTGAAGCAAGACCAAATCCAGTCAATACACCAATTAATCCGAACACTCCTAGTGTTGAAGTAGATTCACCAGTGTTTGGCAATTCAGCTTTATTAGCTTCAGCTTGTTTTACGACTTGTTTTTGAGCGTTAGCTGTATATGTTGAAGCTACGTTTACAGGTTTGTTGTTTTCGATAGAAACAGGTTCCTTCACCACAACATTTCCTTGAGCGTCCAAAGTAACTTCTTTACCAGTTGCAAGAGCTTTTTGCAATTCGTCAATATTCACTTCTGGAAGTGCGTCAGCAGTTGGAGCAACTTTAGGGACAGCAATCACTGTACCGTCAGGCAATTTGGCAACAACGTTTTCTTGAGCTTTCTCTGCAAGGTCAACGAGTGCGTCATATTCTGTTTGCAAATCAACCAATTTAGCATGTTCTGTACGATATGCAGACAAGACTACTTCAAGAGTAGATTGTGCTGTAGTGAGTTCAGCTTTTGCTGTTTCGAGTTTAGCTTCAGCTTTTGCTTTCATATCTTGAGCAGTTGCTAGTTTAGCAGGTGCGTCCAAATATGCTTGCAATTCTTCAGCTAATTTCTTAGCTTCTTTTACAAGGTCATCTTTCTCTGCAATCAATTTGTCACTTTGTGCTTTCAAACTGTTGACTTTAGCTTCTTGAGCTTGTAATTTAGCTGAAGCTTCTGCAAGAGCTTGTGACGCAGATTTTTGAACAGCTTTAGCTTCTTTAAGAGCGTCTTGAGCGTTTTCAAGAGCAACTTTCTTGTCAGCTAGACTTGCTGAGAAGTTAGCGACTGATTCACTTGCTTTAGCTTCACGAGCTTTAGCATTTTCAAGAGCGATTTCTGCCAAACGTAGGTTGTTTTCAGCAACTTGAGCTTGAAGTGGTGTCGCCATTGCGCTTGCCAAGACTTTTTCAGCTTCAGTTTTCAAGCTGAGTGCGCTTGCGTAATCAGTTGAAGCTTTTGTTAATGCATTTTTAGCATTTTCTGAAGCAGTAGTAGCTTGCTCAACATTTGATTTAGCTGTTGCGACAGCTTTTTCGAGGGTTGCTGTGTCAGTTTCGTCTTTGATGATGTTTCCGCCAGCTAAATCAAGAGTTGAGATGATATGCAAACGTCCGTCTACATTAGCAGTTGCAATTCCAACAGTGTTATTAACAAAGTTGTTACGTGAGTGTCCCCACTTAGATGGTGCATCAGCAAATGTTTGTCCCATGATTGCATCGTACACTCTTTGTTTGAGGTCGTACATAGTCATAGATTTTGTTTCATTGCCGAGTGAAATGTTTTCACCATGGTAAGCACCATTGATGTGACCAGCTTTTTCTGCTGAAATTCCACGCGCTACATATTTTTTAGCTTGTTCACGTGCAATTCGAAGGTCAGAGTCTGTAACAGTGACTTCATTTGAACCAAATTGTTTATGGATTGCAGTTAACACTTTTGCAGCGTATAAGCTGATTTCTTTTTGTTGCTCGTCAGTCATGTTGTCTAGTTCAACATTTTGTTTTTTATCAGCTTCACTGATTTTTGTTGAAGATTGCTCTTTAACTTTGACTCCCATTCCAACTAGAACACGTTCTGTGTCAGAATTTGGATTTGCTTTCCATAGGTCATAAGCTTCTTTAAATGTGATATCATTTGATGATGCACCAATTTTATTACGAAGTTTGTCAGAAATATGGAAAGTTTTGTTTTGAATATCTACAGTATCAACACCAGTATTTGCCAATTTGTCTTGAGCAGATTTCAATTCAGCTTGAGCTGATTGCAATTTGTTTTCAACATTTGTAGCATGTTCTGTAGCTGAAGCAAGTTTGTCTTTAGCCAATTTGACAGCGTCATTTTTAGTATGTACGTCTGTTTCAGCTGATTTAATAACGTCTGCACGGTTCGCATCTGCTTTAGATGCGTTTTCTTTTACAGTTTTAGCGTCTGCGACTGATTTAGTTGCTTCTTTGACATCCGCTTGAGCTTGTTTCAAGTCTTTTTCAGCAGAAGCAAGTCCAGTACCGTCAAGGGCAGATTGTGCGTTTGAAACGGCTTGTTCAGCTGTTTGGACATCTTTGTTAGCTTGGTCAAGATTAGCTTGAACAGTTGCTACTTTAGCTTGTTCATCTGAAAGAGCTTTTGTTTCAGATTTGATTTGTTCATTTGTAGCTTCAGTTGCTTTTTGGTTAGCATTTTGAGCTTCAACATTCTTAGTTTGAGCGTCTTTGACTTGAGCAACTTTTTCAGGTGTTGCTTGAGCAGTAGTTGCTTCCGCATCTTTGACAGCTTGTGTAGCTGTAGCTACTTCTGTTTCAGTTGAAGCAACAGTGGCTTCTTTTGCTTTTACATCAGCTTTAGCTGTGTCAATCTTAGCTTCAGCATCTTTGACAACAGCTTTCTGAGCGTCAAGCGCAGGTTTTACTGTAGAAGGTGCAGGAACTTCACTCTTCTCAAGTGGTTTCACTTGTGGTTTAGTAACAAGAGCAGGTTCATTGACAGCAGTGTTAGATGGTACTGGAGTCGCTTGAGCTTCTTGAGCAAATGCAGTTCCACCAACAGATGCAAGAGCAATCGCTGTTGAGGTTGTGAGGGTTTTAATAGTTTTGTTTGACATAATAGTTTTCTCCTTTGTCATGTATAATCATTTTTGTTTTTATTTACGTAAACAACGTTTGATTTTTTATAATTATTTTTGTTTACAAAAATTCTATCGACACACCAAGGGTGTGTCATCAATGACTAGATTTATTTTACCACAATTGTAACGAAATGTGAAGAGTTTGTGGTAAAATAAAAAATACCCGCACGAGCGGGTGAAATGTTTAATTATTGCTAAAATTAAAGGTCAAAGACTTTTCTGATTCCATCTTTAATTTTATTCATATTATGAAGATTGATCCATTCGGATGATTCTTCAATATCTTTTGTCTCAACGGTCATAATTTGTTCACAAATTGCAATATCGTAATGACCGTTGGACCTTTTGATTTTTACATGAGTTGGTAACGATTTTTTATTCTTTGTTGTAAGTGGTACAACTTGCAAAATAGGTGAGACCCTTGTTGCGTCAATATTTGACACAATTACAAAGGGTCTTTTCTTTTTCAACAATACTGTATTTTCATCAGTATTTTTAAATTCACAATATACTACATCTCCTGGTTTAAATTTATCATTTGTCATAAATTTACATTTATTTCTCTTCCTAATAAGTATCTAATAATCCATTATAATTCATCTCTAGCTTAGAATAACTCTTATTTGTATAAACATCAATAATAAGCTCTGTTTCTTTAGCGCGAGTTAAAGCTACATAGTCAATTCGTTTTTCTTCTTCATTATCAGTAGTGCTATTTCTATGCAAATAGACAACATGGTCAAATTCAAGACCTTTGACAGAGTGAACGGTTGAGATTAAAATGTCAGCATTTTTGATCATTTCTTCTTTATCCACTTGGTCTTGTTCTTGACGAAGTAAGCTTTGTCGAATCGCATTATTTGTGATTTCATACTGAATTAGATTGTCTCTAACTTTGTCCATCATTTCTTGATGTGAAATCTTACCTGCTCTATACATATTTTGGATGAATAATACTGATTTAGATTGATTATTTAACCAGTCTGAAATTTGATATTGTGCTGGTGTACGCATCATATCAACTCGTGATTTGTAAATAGTAATGAGTTTATCCTCAATATCTTTACAATTGTTGTTAAAATGTCTGTTTTTGGGGTTAATACCAAATCATTCCAACACATTCTGACATAATTTGAGAATAAATCGCTAGAATAAGCTCTTTTTGGTACTAAATTGATGACCTTTTTATCAGGATATTGATTTTCAGCCCATTTTTGTAATTTGTTTACATCAGCGCCTTTTCTAGCTAATAAGACAACTTTTTCATTATTGTCTAATTTAGAGTTGATGTAGTCTTTAGCATGTACTGTTAGAAAATCATCAAAGTTGTCATCAAAGTCTTTTAGAATTCGAACTTCGGCAGTCTTAATATTGACTGTCTTCATGAAGTCTTCTCGGTTCATTTCAGGACGTTCATTTGATTGTAATTGAATTTGAGCAAATCTATTAACATCAATATCTGCAAGTGTAACGTTAGCAAAATCGAGAATGTATTGATTTGAACGATAGTTAGTATCCAATTTAATACACTCAAATGCACCAGATGTTTCAATCGCATTCAAAGCTTGTGCTGAAGCGCCACGGAATTCGTAAAGAGTTTGTGAAGCGTCACCAACAATGTAAACACTAGCTTTTCTGAGTGTAGCTAGTTTCATTAAGTAAATGAATTCAAATACGTTGTTATCCTGAGTTTCATCAACGATGAAGTGGTTGGTTGTATCTTCACCATAGTTAAGTTCTTCAGCTTTAATGTAACAAATGTAAGATTGAATTTGAAGTGTTGTTTGTTTTGTTAAATTCAAAATCTCAATGACTTCATCAATGTTATCTCGAATGAAAATTAGTAGAGCCATATTATCTTTATCAGACAATAGATTTCTAAATTCTCTAGCATGAGGTTTGTGACCTGCATAAATCATAATTGTATTTTTCAACGTATTGAAGTCAACAATGTTTTGTTTAGGGTAATTTAGTTTATAAATTTCATTGATATAGCTTGCGATTGTTGTTGACTGAATTTCATTATTTTTGTCGGTAATGTTGTCAGCCGCAGCATTTGTAAGAGATAAGATACGAATCTTCTTAGGGTCAATTCCTGAAGCTTCCATGTAATCAAAACGTTGGATAATGGTTGTTGATTTACCAGTTCCTGCGCCAGCTTGAACCAAAACAAATGGTTCATGAGTTTTAGCTGCTTCAAGTTGTTGTTCTGATAAATAACTAGCTAATTGAATGTCCTGTTCAGGTTTAATAACTCTAGCGTGCTTGTCTTTATCTTTAATGAGGTTATTGACAGAATCAAGCATGAGGATATTGGTATTAGACAAGGTATATTGACTCAATAGGTGGATTTGGTCTTTGTTACATTTGTTGTTCCATATTTTTACATTTTCGTATAGTTCTGAATATTGTTCAAATGTTAAATCAAATTCATCTAAATTCATTAGTGATTTAAACGGATCTTTTGTTTTTCTATTAATTAGTGAATTGATATAAGCTGATGTAATGTCAGCGAAATGAACTTGCATTAGTTCACTCATTTTGTTGATAGCATGATAAACAGAATATTTGATTTCTTCAGTATTTTCAGTTTCATATTTAGGAATTTGATTTTGTGGAATTTCACTCAAATAAGCTAATTCAATGTTGTTATCTTTAAGATTAACCGTATTTAGATATGTCACTTTGAATGTTGATGGTAAGTTTTTAGATAATGATTTTGTAAATGTTGCATTGACTGGAATGCTATATAGTGTATTTCCATCAATATTGACCATTTTGAAAACATCTCTCGCTGACTCATATGACAGAATAATCTTTGCAAAGTCAATTAAATCTTTGTTATTTTCAGTCACGATATTTGTGAATGGAATATGGTAATATTCAAGTTGATTATTGGTAATCTTTTTTTGAGATTTTTTTTCTAATAAAATGATGTTCAATTTTATTAGGATGGATGGTTTCATTTGTAGGATTAAGACTTTGAGTGAGTAATCCTCTATTTCCTCCATTACCTGTTAAAACTTTATGAAAAAACGTTGGTGAAAATTCTTTTTTCTCTTTAGTCATTTATTCTCCTTACATTGTGAATGATCTTGGGAAGTTACTTGTAATTGGATTAACAATTGTAACGATATCATCTGTTAATTTATATAATTTTTTTCAGATGTGATATCGAATGTTTTGTTTTCTTTGTGAATGTTATATAGACGTTTGATGTTATCCAAGATTGTTTTATATGGGTTGTCACCATTTTGTGTTGATGATTTCATATTGAGGTGATAAACTCGATTACTTCCGTGTTTACCGATAGTTACAGATGCATTTTTGTAAAATTCAATAATATTATCGTAAGTGTATTCAAGGTTGTATTGTTCTGTGAATTTTGTTCTAGAAAATAGAATCGAAATATCAACATCCATTCCTGGCATAAATTTTTGTACATGGTAACTTGGAATGGTAACTTCAATGGTGTTGTAGTGGAAAGGGATGAAATATTCTAATTCAGCCTTATCAATAGACTTTGAAGCCTTGGTTACAATTGTTTCCAAGGCTTCAATCATGTCTAAAAATTCTTTATCAATATAGTTTAATTCTTTTGGGTATGATCGTTGTGTCATTTTTTGTCCTTTTTGTTTTTATTATTTTGGTAGTAATCAATTGTTTGTGACATAGCTGCATTACAGCGCCAAAATAGAAAATTGACAGACCTACCATTCAAATTTCTTTTTTCTTCATGTTTTGAACGATGTTCTATGTTATTTTGAATAATGTAATAAAGAAGATTTAACAATTCTTCATCTGTATATGAATGAGCTTTAAATATTTCTAGGTTAGCTCTTTGATAAATTCTATGAGCATAGTAATTCATCATGCCAAATTCATATTTTGAGTAATCATTTTTATAATCATTTAAATCTTTTTCAAATGGTTTTCTCATGACTAATTCAATAATTTGGTCATAGTAGGGGATGTCATCGATATCGATTTCTTCTGAATCCATTAATTCAATAGATTTTGTGGCAACTGCATTTTGAGCTAATGATTTGTACAATTTTTCTGTAAAATCATTTACTTTTGTTGGTAAAGGTATTTCTTTACCTGTAAAGGTAGCATAATGATTGACTAATAATTCGTAGTAACCATGGTCTTCTTTAAGCTGAGTTTTAATTAGTGCGTCTGGGTAATCATTAATGTTATTAGGTTTTGGAATTAATAAATGGATTCCTTTACCAGACATACTAGTCTCACCATAGACATAAGGTAGTTGGAGAAGATGTCTTTTAATATGTTCAGGACATTTTGGTTCAATATCTAAAAATAGATAATCTTCATTGTTCATCTGGTAATAGTAAGTTGCATTTGCATGATTGGGAATGTGTTCTTCTAATTCATAGTAGGTACCTAATGAACGCTCGTCTTGATATTTAGCACCTTTGATTGCGTTTGGTTCATTTTTATGCTCAATAAACCATTGCAAATCTAGAGGTATTTTTTTATTTGAAGATACTGTCCATAAAGGTTTGTCTTTCATTTTTTCAAAAATAGGTTTATTTAACATAAAATTCTTTCTAATATAAAAAATTAAACCAACAGAACCAACAAGTTGATTCCATTGGTTTGTAAAATACTAGAAACTTTTGAGGATTTTTATATAGTGCGAAGCAATGTTTTAGCATCGCTTCTTTTTCTGATGGGTCAATCAATTTGTTTTTAAATGTTATTTTTGTTATATTTGTCTACTTGAATTAGTTCCAAGGTAGATCGTCTGCACCATCTTCAGCGTTGATTTCATCAACTGTTGGTTCTGCACTAGGTGCAGGAGCAGGAGTAGTTTGAGCTACATCAGCTTCAGCTGGTTCATTTTCTGTTTGGTCGCGTTCGTCTTTGATTGTAAATCCAAGATTTTCAAGTGAACTGAAAGTGTTATTTGTTGAGAAATATCTTAATGGTTCGTCAGCAAGCACAGCTTGCAATCCAACACCTTTGTTATCACCAGCTTTGTATACGTTGAATACAAGTACAACTTTTAATCCTTTAGCTAGTTCACCTTTAGGTGTTACCAATTTGATTTCTTTAGTTTGCTTATCAATTTCACCAACTTGTGGAAGGTTACCCTTGTTTTCATTACTCAAACGCCATCCACCATTTTTTGATTTAAACATACTTTCGTACATGTAAGCTTCAAGTGGAGTCATTTTTTCAATGTCAGCTACGATTTCGTCACCTTCATATTTGAAGGCATCTTTATCTTTTGTAGAGATACTTGGGTTCAAAATTGTGATTGACGTATAACCTTTTTCAGGTTTACGTGCTTTAGGGTTAGACATTTTTCTACGGATGAACGCTTGTTCGAACTCTTCAGTTCCTGGTTCATATTTGCGAGTAATATGAGAGAAATCAACGATTCCTTTTACATAAATCACATCACCTACGTTAAGTGTTTCCGCTTTTACTGTTCTAGCCATTTTTGTTTACCTCATTTGTTTCTAATATTTTGTTTTTATTTTAAGACCCATCAGAAACAATTTAAGTATAACATTTTTTTGTAATATAATCAATAATATTGTGTACAGACACTTATCAAAAATTATATACAAAAATTGAACCGAATTGGCAAGCCAATTCAGTTCAAGGTGTCATTATTTTTTTGACAAAAATCAGCTAACTGTGTCAATTGGTTTTATAATTTCATTGTAGTAGATTTTATCTTCTTGAGAGCTTTTTTTAATAATTTATTATTGGCTAACTCAATTCGTCTATAAATCCAAAGAAGAAATTCAAGATTATCATTAAATTTGTATTTTCTTGATTTATTGTATTTCATATTGATTTTTAAAACATATTGTTTATCAATAATTTGTAAATCAAATAAGTTATTAATTAATCCACGAAACATTGTGTTTAGATCACTTTTTTCAAATTTAATGTTTCTATAAACTCTTTTATTCTGTTTATGAAGTAATTCTTCTAATTCTTTAATTTCGTTTTCGTACATGATATTAGTCCTTTTCAAAATGTAGTTCTATTAGGTGAACATCATGTTGTTGACGACTACCTGTAATGCGCCATAGAAGTTGTCTATAGTCATCAAATTCACCAGAATTTGAATCGACTGGATCTAATACAGTGATGTGTTTGAATTTATGTTGTAAACCATCTACACCTACACCTAGAGTTTGTTGTGTTGCGACCCAAATATCAGCGTCGAGATTGGATTTGGTTTCACCAGTCCAAATTCCGATTTGAGGGTTTTGTTCTTTAATGATGTTAGCTAATTGTACAGATTTAGTGATAATAATCATTGGATCTGGACAAGTATTAATCATGCTCTTTATTTTGTCTAATAGGTGGGATGGTTTATTTAATGGTTTAATTTTCGGGAAATCAATTTCACATTCAGCTGAATTTAAATATCGTTTAAAAGCATTTACTCCAAAGTGTAATTTTGGCATAGCCGATTTTTTATTGATGGTTACAATATTGTATTTCATTAGTTTTTCTAATAAAACAGGATTTTGAGGTTTGACCTTTATTTTATGTCGAATGATTTTGTAACCATTGTTAATTTCAGAATTCTCAATATCATCAATTTCTATCATAGACATGAAATTGGGTAGATTTTTAATATAATTTTCGTAGTTTCTAAATTCAGTCCATTTGTATTTAGAGTAAGAAAATCTATCTTCAACTAAAATTCCATGAGTTGATCTCCAATCAAAGATTCTATTTGGTTCGGCTTTACCCCATAAGGTTTTTTCAAGACCATAGAAGTTTTGACCTGCTTTACGCATAGGGGTTGCAGATAAACCAATCGTATATTTTCGTGATATTTTAGTATAAGCTTTGATGAGATTGTCTGATGACATATTTTGCCATTCATCAATAATTAATAAATCTACTTTAACTCTACCTGATTTTGAGTTTTTGATAATATTTTGAATCTTTCGACCTGTAATACACATGATTTTAACGTCTTCATCAAAATTCATGTTTTTAAAAGATTCTTCCCATCCTTTTAGGATAGATAGTTGGTTATTCAAAACGAGTATGGTTTTAGCTTTTTTGAATTTAGCGATAGCTAAAGAGGCAATGGTTTTACCTTTACCTCCAGCTGCTTCAAGGAAAATACCTTTATGTTGTGAGTTTGCTTGTTCAATAGCTTTTTTTTGCCATTTTCTTAATTCAAAAGGAGCTAAACCTTTTGTATTAATAGTAGCCATAACATTAACCTTTATGTTGTTTTACTAATTTTTTTAATTTATCGAGTTGGTAATCGCCCCAGTATTCATCATCAGTAACAACAATGGGCATAGTGCTAAGTAAAAGTTCGTCTTTGATGTATTTAATGTATTCATCACGAGTTTTACCGTATTCTTTTAAATTGAAATCTTCGTCATCAATGTTGATTTCTAAATAATCGACATTATTTTGTTGTAAAAATCGTTTGGTCATGTTACATTTAACACATTTGTTTTTTGAGTAAATTGTAATTTTAGGCATTTCTGTATGCTCACTTTCTTCTAGAATTTTTTTAATGGTTTTGTTTTTTTCTATAATTATAAATATAACTATAATGCTAAATATGACTATGAATATAGCGTTCATTATTCATCCTTTGTGAATGTACCATCATTATAATTAATGGTATATCCTTTTTGATTATTGAAGGTAATGATTTGTTTATCAAATTTACCATCTGATGATTTAACATTTACAATTACATATCTAGGGATTAATTCATCGCCATTATAGATTGGTTCAGCTGAATAATATAAATATTCTTTTCTATTTTCAGTCAAATAATCAACAGCTGCTTGTTCAATATAATACATACCACCTGTGCTTAATCGATTACCTACATTTTGCATACGTGTTCCAGTAATCGCATTATCACTAGTTGTAATCCCACCTAATCGATGAGCGATTAAGTGGCTTCTATTCCAGAACCAACCGTCGTAGAGACCATTGGATGTATTTACTTTAACTTGAGGATTTTCATTTAAACCTGATGGTTTATCATTTTTTGCAAAATCTGGACGACCTTTAGCTGAAGCGTCATAGACCATTTGTAGTGTGATGGTACCATACGCAGCTAATGTTCTACCCAATTTGTCTTTACCTGTGTAATTAATATTACCTTTTTCAGGGAATTTAGATTCATCAATTACGGCTTTACCATTTTCAGCGTAATAATCAGGATAGAGGTCATATGACCATTCAGGATATCCTGAATTATCCGTTTTTGCTGATTTTGAAACAGTTGGTGCTGATTTTGGTAATAAATCATTTAAATTAATGTGTTTGAATGTCACATACCCTGATGAAAGTATGATTGTGATGACAAAAGTAATTAGTGATACTAATTTTTTATTAAGTTTCATTCAATTTCCTTTCCAGTTTTAAACCAATATGGGTGACAACATCTTCCATATCTGTTCTCATTGCGTAAAATAAAGCTAATCTTGCAGCTGCTCGAATATCATTATGGTGAGTTTGTTGGTTAAATTTCCATAAACCTAAAGCTTTTAATAATGCGTCAGGAACGTCTTGCATATAACCTGCATTTCTTTGTTCAAAGATATTTGGGATGCAAGTTTTTATGGTTTCAATTGTTTGTTTAACCGTGTTGTCACGACTGTAATCACTATCTCTAGCTTCAAATTTTTCAACAATAGACGTATCAAATTCAAGGAATTTACCTTTTGAATGCCACCATTTTTTGAAGTTTTCTGAACCATACGGTATTGATTCATAGTAAATTAAATCTGCATTATCCATGATTACAACTCCCGTTGTGGAAGTTGTAATCTTATTGGATGATGGGTCAATAGATAATATTTTTGTCATATCAAGCTACCTCAACATTGAAAAATTCTTGAATGAACTTAGCTGTTTTAGCGTCTTCAAGATCAATATACTCTGCATAATTGTCTTTTGTGATGATGCTATCATCTGACAGTGGAAGTTCATCAGATTTTGTTTCTGTTGGTACAATGTTTTGCCATGATTTAATATAAGCTTTCTCAATCAAAGTGATATAAGCTTCGACATCGATGTATTTGAGAATAGACATGACTTCTTCGTTAGACATAACGGATAGGTCACCATTATAGATGCGAATAGGTTGTTCTAATTCGATATCAGGAATCTTTTTAAGAGCCGCTTCGGTTAGTTCTTCATACTGAGTATAACCATGTTCGGTCATAATATGTTGAGCCAATGGGTCATGTTGCACCAAAATTTCTTGTGAATTCTTTCGTTTATTGATAGTAGCAGGAGTTAATTTACGAGCTGTCGCAATCTGCATGTAAACTTTATTAGGATCGTTTTCAGTTACTAAGAATGTTCTGTTATAAAGCTGAATTATTTCAGGGTCAGATAAGTCTTTATTCTTAGATGAAAAGACATAGGACGGAATACCTGGGCTTGATGATAATACGTTTTGTAAGAATAATAGACGTGTTTTGTTATCCATCTTGTTAAGATTTTTGGATAAAATATCTTTTGCTAATTTCCTATCAAAATCTTGAGTTAGGTATTTATCACCTTGTTTGATTGATTTTTCAATCATGTATTCAACAAGGACACGGTCAATAATGGCAGCGTGTGATAAGGATTTGTTTGGTTCAGGACCATCGTAAGAACCGATAGAACCTGCTGAAGTTTCAAGATGGAGTCCATCTTTTTTTTGAACTAATTCACAACGGTTGTTAGCGTCTTTAGAAATCAAGTACATGATTTCAGGTTCAATAGCAACTCCGATATTAGCTGAAATTTCTGCAAGTAGCTTGTTGTTAATGATCTCTTCCATGATGGTGTAAAGACCATCTGTATTGGTAGAAGGAACTCTAGCTGAATAATAGCTTGATATTGTGCAACCATAAAGGTGAACATTTGACCGATAGCACGCATACTCAAGATAGCATTATTGGCACGAATATTTGTATCAAATGGTGCTCCACCAGCTCCAGTAGCGGCATTTAGCATCAATTTTGTACCATTACGTTTGACATTATAAATGATGCGTTCAGAGTTAGTTAATTTAGAGTCTTTCATCAAGACACCGTAATGTTCTTTTTGTTCAAAGATTTCATTGTAACGGTCATAACCAAGTCGTTCATTATAAAAGACGGACATCATGATTAACATTGATGGATAGTATGATGTAAAGTCTTCGTGATTGACAATAGACACGGTTGTGAACTTGAATTTATCATCTAATTCTTTGACATCTTTTGAGTTAGTGGTAAATGGTGAATCCATTGTGGTAACATCATCTTTATACTCACTATCAGCGACCTTTTTACCACCTTTGATGAAAGCTGTTGTTTTGTAAAGTTTTCCGTCAATAACGACATATCCACGTTTACTCTTAACACCTTTAACTTTTAAATTAACTTGAGATTTTCTAAATTCGACAGCATCTGGATATTGACCTTTAACTTTATTCATTAAATCTTTAAGATTTTCAAGTTTTTGGTTTTCAGAATCAAACAATGCCATGTTCCATTCAGCACCATGAATACCACCGATTGAGAAGTTTGCATAATCTCCAGTAGGTTTGCCGTTTTTGTCATAGTAATGAATGTAACTATCTGTGAACTTGAATTGATAAGGGTCAAAAACTTCTTCCCCAGGATATAATTCTTGGTAATAATTAGAAGCGTTAAAGTTCTTACCTTCTAGATTTTTATAGAAATCGTAAATTTTGTCGAATTTTTCTCGAATATGTGGTTGAGGGAATAGTTTGTAATAAAATTCCTTCATTTCTTCAAGAATATTTCGTTGTACGAAAGGTTCTCTTTCTCCGTTAGCGATTTCTAAGGCAAACTTAGCATTTAATTCATCACATTTTTGTTGAGATGGATAGTTGTAAGATACATATTTATAATCCTTAACTTTACTATATGGGAACAAAGCCATAGCCGTAAGTTGAGATGATGTTGAATCTCGATACAATCTATCTCTTCTGATTCTATCTGGATGGATGTTTGGTTTATAAGAATTACCTTTTTCCATATAGATTAGTTCAGGATAATCTGACAATAGTTGGTCACGTTGTTCAAAAGCACTAATGTAATACTTATTATGAAGCAATGTATCTAGGTTGATAACATCTGACGCGTTATAAGCGAATAAGTCTAACATTTCGGTTAGATTTTTAATGAACGGATTACTTGGTTTAATCTTGTCTGATTCCATAATCTGACAACCTAACATACCGAGCAATCGTTTCAAAGCAACCTTGGTCATCTTTTCGTTCAAACGTGCGGCGTCAATATATCGACCAGATTTCAACATATTATTCCTGAATCTAAATGAATTTAAGCTATAATCAGGTTCACTATAGGTCGTATGAACTCTTCCTGGACGATTTGGTTTAACACATAGACGCTTATACATGTTGGATTTAAAGTCTTTTGTAAATAGTTGGTCGTTGTATATGCGCAAACTTTCTGTGGTACAGTTTATCAATTTCGAACACACCATTTTCGTCAGGTGTTGTGAATAATTCGTCATAGAGTGCTGCAAGTACAGTTGTATCATATTGATATCCATTGTAGGATACCAAGAATGGGAATTTTGTTTTTTCAAATTCAGGGTCGGTATCACGAACAAAACGTTCAATTGGGTATAATTTGTCACCGACTTTTAAGTATTTGTATTTATTATCATCTGTTGAGTAAGTATTATTACTATTATTTGAGATACCAAATGTTTTTAATAGATGGTAAGCCCCATCTGGTTTTGAAATATTATATAATCTGACATCACCTTTGAAAATCGGATTATGTTTCAAAATGTGAGCTGTGGTTAGTTTCAATAATTGCTTATGAGATACATATTTTTCACCATCAATCTCTAAGTCACCATATGGTGACTTAAATAGATTGATATCTTTTGTGAAGTAGAAGACATCGACAGTTCCTTTTTTACCTTCATAAGGTTGGAATGTTGCGATAGTGTATATGTTTCTCAAAACTTCAATATCATAATGTTGAAATTTAATAGACATATGTTAATTTTGATCCTTTTCTTCTTTATTTCGTCTGTCAACTCGCTTGAATATACCTGTGAATCGTTTATCTGATAAGTCTGGATTTGATAACTTGTCTGGATTGTTACCATTTGTATCATTATACCAATCTTCCAATTTATAGGCAGCGATGTTAATTTCAGGTTCTAAAGTATCAATTTTTTTCATACGATATTGTTTTTTATCATAAACCCATTGATTTTTGAATTTTTGGTTAATGATGGTTTCAACTTCACGTTTGAACTTTATTTTACTACCAATTTGACCTTTTTTGTTAACATTTTTGAGATACCAAGCTTCATATAAATCGTAAAGAAAATCAGCAGGTACAACGTCCCAAACTAATTCTTCAAACATGATTGTTGTGAAGTCATATAATGGGTCATTGTTTGATTTGAATTCTTCTAGAATTTCTTTAGATGCTTCAGGTGTGGACAAGGTATAGAAGTTTGTATTCAATACTTTGTATAGAACATATTCTAGAACGTCTTGTCTGAAAAGATAATCATTTTTAATGTATTTTCTTTCTACACCTTCAAAGCTTTTGTTCATTGGAATGAATAATTGACGTCTATTAAATGAGTTCGTTTTATCTTTAACTTGTGGAAATTCGTTCAAACATTGAACCATGAATCCATAAAATTGGTAAGCAATTCGGTCTTTACCTTTTTTCTCAATCGTAACAACGTCATTTGTGACGACAGCTTTTAAGTTTGCTGCTTTATCAATGTAAGTACCAACGTCATTTTCGTCAACGATGACAGAAGTAGCATTAAGTAGTGGTGCTAGTGAGAATTGGTTTTTACCTGAGAAATCATCGATTGGGATAGACGCGTAAGATGTTTTACCAACTAGGTTACGCATGAGTACAACGAGTGTACCTTTACCATTGGCACCTTTAGTTGAGAACAACCAAGCTGCTTATCCCAACGGACGTGTGGTCGAACAATCGCTGACAAGATTTCCCAAATTGAGTTTACGATTTCTGGGTCATCAGATAATTCATTTACCCAAGATTCAACATCCCAATCAGTACCGTCTTCATCATTATGGATGATAACATTTTTAGCATGTGGATTGTAAGCCACTTGAGATTTAGACAGGTAGATATACTCTGGTGAAAAAGGAATCAATTCTTTTGTTTGATAGTTGAAAATACCATTTTCAACAGCAATTAAATCTTTATCAATTGTTCTAGGTTTTTGAGGGGCGATATCTTTAAGAACTTCTTCAATTTCATCGAATTCTTTTGCGTTTAGTCCGTATTTAAATTGACGAGCGATACTTCTTAAATCTTTCTTATTATAACGGTAAGTTCCTTTGTAAGGTCCTTCGTTTTGGTAGACAGCGAGTACGTTGGCATCTGGATCATCTTCGTTTTCACTTACGATAATTCTTGCAATAGGATACAAAGCCATCATTAATTCTGCGATTTGAGTGTGATTCAATGCTTTAGGTGGAGTCATTTTATCTTTTGAACTCAAATCAATATTTAGTGTGCTAATTTGGTTTTTAATTTGGTTTATTAATTGAATTTCAATCTCACCTGGTTCAGGTGGATTTTCTTTATCTAGTTGACTGATGAATCTTCTAGTTTCATTTTGGATAACATAGTTCAATGTTGCTCCATCTCTAGTTATATTCACAGGAACTAATTCTTCTGTGGTCTGTGTCATTTTTTCTCCTTTAAATGATTTTATCTGTTCGCTATTTTATGAATGTCTTGTAATCTTGCATAAATCAGCGTCTTAAATTGAACCCAAGAAAGGTCAAGTAATTCATCAGTTAAACCGTTCGCAAATATTGCGAGGTTAGCTGAACGACTGTCTTGAGGTTCACGTAATGAAGCTTCATATAATTGTTGTCTTAGGTCTCGTAACATATTATATTTTGTTTCCATGTCAGTTTTACCGATATTTTTTGATTTTAATTCTTCGTATGTGTCAATAGTATATTGACCATCATCGATTTTATCTGAATAGGTTAAAACTGAGTGAATGAAACGTTTGTTAGGATTTGTTGTTCTAGCTGGTTTGACTTCTTCACTATCTACTTCTGAATAGCTAGATAAATGATAGTTCAAATCAATTAGGATTTGAGCTACGATTTCTTCAAAATCAATTGGGTCTAAACTAATTAAGATTGTATCTGTGAGCATATCAATCGTTAATTGAATATAAACTAATTTAATTTTATCGTGAGTGATAGTAGTGATATTGTTCAATTTTTCAATGACTATTTTCAAAGCTTTTCGATGTCTTTGTTGGTCATCTAAACTATTAGATAAATCATTTAAAAATATCACCGATATATGGAATGTTGTAATCCAATATTACGTTTTCTTTTATTTGTTTCAGATAATCGTCAACGTCTTGTTGAATTAAATATCTTAATCCAGTCTCAGTTGTACGGAAATTAATTTCGTGATTATCTAAACGTCGAGTTAATGTAGCTGTTGATATACCCTAATTGTTTAGCTACATCTTTTTGCGTTAAGCGTTTGTCACTATTATTTGTTTGCATTTAAATTCTTCCTTTTTGATTAATTTTTATTTCTTACATATATAGTCTATCATATTTTAATCGAAAATGTCCAAAAATAAAAATGATTAATCTTATAAAAAAATCATCTCAATTGAGATGATAAATCGGTTAAAAAAATCAAAGGAGAGTATTGCATTATGAGCCAATGAATACAAAAATAAAAATCGAGTTCACGAAGTGGACTCAATTTTTAGCGAGTTTATTTTTAAGATATAAAAACCATTTTTGATCATTATATAAGAACGACCACGTGAGTGGTGTTATTAATATAGGAGAAAAATTCAAAAGTTTTCTTAGTTCCATTTTTCACAATGTATAAATTGTCATTCAAAAAAATCCTTATTTTATATAGTTTTTCTTACACCATCTTCATGCAATCCGAATGAGTAATATACATTTTTATCATTTTCATGAAATTTTCATGGAAAAATGTAAGCGTTTTTTTGTCTTGATTGTGAGCGCTTACAAAAAAAGTCAAGACAAAGTCAAGACAAAGGAATCGCTCAACGAAGCATGTTGTAAGCGCTAACATTTTCTTGTCTTAAAACTAAAAAAATTTTTCAAGACAAACTTTTTTTGTTGATTTCTAAATACTTTTTTATATTTTGTCTTGAAATGAAAATAAAAGTAAAGTCGGTCTAAGAAAAAAATACCCCCAGCACATTTATACTTTTTTGTCAAGTATTTAGCATGAACGCAATGATACCAAGGCTTTACATGATGTCTATACAAAATAATGCATAAAAGAGATACTTTTATACTCGATTATACAGTTTTCAAAACTATAGTTCGGTTTTCCTGAAATCCCGTTTTAAGACAAGATGACGAAATCCCATATAAAATATAGACCAGTTTGTCTTGAAAATTTTTTCCATTTCAAGACAAAACCCCTAAAAGTCGATGTTTTCCATATAAATTATAGGAAAAATAGTGATAGTTTGAAGTTTCAAAGTATCGACTTGACTCCTAGAGGCTCTAAGAAAGAGCTTTGTATTAGCTAACTAGTACATACTAAAACTAAAACGGACTTGAAAAATTTTTAAGACAAAATTCCATAGATATTTCAGAAAGTTCGGGAATTGATGTGGATGAGTATGGTATTGTTGATGAATCATTCTTTTTTGTCTAAATGATTATTTGAAATCATCTTTATAAACATGATTATATTTATTGACATACATATTGTTTTTTTGATATAATAGACTTATAAATAATAAGAATAAAGGTAATAAAAATTATGGATTTATTAAATTTACTTTTTAGAAAAAAAGAGGACTAACTTGGTCTGACTATGTTGAAATGAATAATTCTGAACATGCTGATTTATTAGACGTTGATAAACTAGCTGATGAATTGGATATTGTTTATAAAAATAATGAAAAAATTGTTATTTTACCAGACTTTGATATGGATGGTGATATGAGTGGAGTTGTTCTCCATGCAGGTTTATCTGAATTAGGTTTTGATTCAGAACTTTATATCCCATCATCACAAAATGGATATGGATTTAGTAGAGACGATATCAATTTATTAATTGAAAGACATAAAGGTGTTAAAGCTATCATTACATGTGACGTAGGTATTTCTGAGTTTGACAGTATTAAGTATGCTAGAGAATTAGGTTTGAAAGTTTTTGTCACAGACCACCACGTACCACAATCAGGTCATTTAATGGCTAATGTAGCAGTTAATCCTAACCGTGTTGATGATACATATGAAAATAAATCTATTTGTGGGGCTCACGTAGCTTGGCAAGTGTTGGATTATTATGTTAGAACAAAACGAAACGATATTGATTTAGTACAAAAGATTGAATACTTGCGAGTATTTGCAGGGATTGGTACGATTTCAGATATGATGTCACTTGTTCATGAAAATAGGAAATTGGTTAATGATAGTGTTACGATTTCACAATTGATGCTCAATTATGACCCAGAAACTGGTAAAGTTGATTTGAGCGAAAGTGGTCGTCCACAATTTTTCCAAAATTTCTCATGTAAATCAAAAACCTATCGAAATGCTTTTTATGGATTGAGTCGTTTTTACTATAATTATGCTAAAGCTGATAAACCTAGAATTTCAACAAGAAAAGATATTAATTCAATCTTTTATGGATTTTATGTAGCTCCTGTATTTAACTCACTAAAACGTTTAGGTGGAGATATGAATCATGCATTTGGTGTCTTTTTCGATGAATTACCTAACCAACAAAAACATATTGATACTTTGTTTGCAGCTAATGAAAAACGTAAAGAATTAGTTGAACATTATATGGAAATTTATTGGAAGAAGTTGAAGAAGGTAAACAACCTTTAGCACCATATATTTATACAACTGAAGCGCCAGGTGGGATTGTAGGTTTGTTAGCAACTCGTTTGATTAATGAATCAGGTTTACCTACTTTGGTGTTGAGTGGTAATGATAACGATGGTTTCCATGGTAGTGGTAGAAGTCCATATTGGTATAACTTTAATACCAATACAAAACGCCACAATTTAGAAATTCTAGCGTCTAAATATAAGATGTCAGTTGATGAAGCGGTCCAATTATTAAAAGATGCGAATGCGATTGAAAGTGATGAATTGACACCTGAAGAAAATGCTGAGATTGTCCGTAGACGTGAGGAAGCTGAGAAACATTTACTTGTCAAATATGCTCGTTCAAAACGTGCTCAACAGTATTTTGTTGCAGGTCATGAAGGTGCGTTTGGTTTTGGTGCTAAAAGTTATAAACATTTACAGAAGTTTAAAGAATATCTTGAAAAAGAAACAACTAAGGTTTGGGATGAATATGTTGCAAAACATGGTGAACCTAAATCTCCTGAAGATTTTGTTATTTCAACTTTAGGTGACGGTGATGTACCATTTGATTTGGAGTCTATTTATGATTTCATGAGTGATATTAAGTACATTGAACCATTTGGTTCAGGTTGGGCTCAACCTTTAGTGAAAATGCGAATTAAAGCTTCTGAAGTAGATATTTACTCTGTTGGAGCTGAAGGTACTCACGCACGTCTAGTAGCTAGTGATTATGATGGTTTTGTAATCATGGCTTGGTCGTCTTATGATAAATTGGAAGATATTGATGATGATGCTATTATCGAAGTTACAGGTAACTTTTCTTGGAATTTCTTTAATGATAAATGGAGTGTTAATCTAATTTGTAACGAACTAGAGGTGCAAACAAATGAAATTTAAAAATGTAACGATAAAAGAGTTTGCTAAACTTGTGGCTATATTATTCTTTGTAATATTCATCGTGTCTGTGATGTTTTTAAACTATTTGATTGATCGTAATATTTTGATGTATGGTTTCATTATTCAGGATTCAGTTAGTTTATTTGGTCAAATGATACCTAAAGGTTGGTGGGTCATTATAGTTAGCTTTATAGTTACCCTGTTTTGTACTATAGGTGGTTTGATTCTAGGTTTCATTCTTGAAACATTTATGTCATTTGTTTTCAAATTTTGGAATAAGTTCATATTTAAGAAATAGAGCGTTAATAACGTTCTATTTTTTTATTGTAAAAATATGAAAAATTATGATATAGTTCATTGTTAATATTATGATATTTAGTGACTTGTTAGAAAAAGGTGTCAGTATATGTTTTATTTTATGAATTATATATCATTGATATTTGTTATGATTATACTTTGGTATGGGTTTAAACCAAAAAGATATAAAACAATTAGAAAACATTCTAGGAAAAAAAGGGATTACAAAGTTTTTTATGTTCAAAATCGAAAGCAATTCCACAATTTATTAATGTCTAAGTCCAGACACTTAATTGGTGTTCCTGATGCAGTTGATATTGTCTTATCTAGACGTGAAAACGGACGTATAGTAGGAGCGTTTATTTATATGAATTATGAATTATTACGTCGTAATAAATATTTTGTTAAGAATAATATCATTAAACGAGACTCGGCTTTTAGGAAAAAAGTGGGTGCTCCAGGAATGTCGTTGGTCAAGGATAAAGTTGTTGATAATGGTGGTACGAAAGCTGCGTTATATCATTTAACCCATTTGATTGCGTTTAGACATTCTTTATCTGAAGGTGATTTTGATGGATTATTGTTTACAGGAACAGCTCATTTGAACTCAGGTAGCAGGTATGATATTAATTATGTACCAGCTTATAGTAAAACAATTGATTCAACATTGAGCCGTGTCCAATGGTTAAAGGATTACTTTTTTGAACATAATGAACAAATTATTTTGGACTATCCTAAAGTTAAAACAGGTTTTAATTTTGGTAAACGAGGTGACCCTCAGTTTAGTCTAAATGAATTTGAATTGTTGTATGATTTCTTTGTCTTGGAAGAAAGACCATGTGTTTAAGTATGGGGTTGAGTGTCATTATATCAATGGTTCTACTTTAGTAGATAGAGTTAATGTGGTTATTATTGATGTGACAGATAACAAATTGTTGGTTGATGTCATTTTGGGTAATTATTTATAATTTTTTTGTTGACAATAGAAAAATTGTTTTTGGTATAATTGATATGTTCTTTAATAGAACACTGTTCATTTTTAAAAATCTTTTTTTCTCCAATATTTGAGCATAGAAATTTCTATGCTTATTTTTTTATGTATATAATTATGTTTATATTGACAATCATGATTATATTGTGATATAATGATTATATAATTAAAATGAAGGTGGGAAGAAGATATGAAGATTATATCTTTTGTTGGTATTAAGGGTGGCATTGGTAAGACATCCTTATGTAAAAATTTCTTGTCCAAAATTAGTAAGAAGTTGAAAGCTGAAGGTAGTGACAAGAAAGTATTAGCTATTGATTTGGATCATCAGTGTAATTTAACTCAATCTAACGGTATTTATGAATCTGATGGTACTGTGGTCAATATTTTTAAACGCTCTGGTGATGTTAATGTCCATCACGTTAGTGATAATGTTGATTTGATAGCAGGTGCTATGGATTTAGATATTATTGAAAGTGAACTTGAAACGAAGAGTTATAAAGATATGCTTTTATATATGTGGTTGGACAGGAATTATGATTCACTTAGTTTGGATCAATATGAATATGTTTTGATTGATTGCAGACCTGATTTTTCAATTGCCACACGAAATGCGATTACGGTTAGTCATTTATTGATTTCTCCAATCATTCCGTCTAAATATAGTTTGACGGCTCGTGTTAATATTGAAAATAGATTAAGAATTTATTCTGAAGAGAATATTGATTATAAAACAGGTGAGTCTAATATTGATGCTCAACTTTACTATGTTGGTAATATGATTAAACATAATACACGTTCTTCTCAAGATTTAGTAGAAGATTTAAAGGATGATGACCGTGTGTTGGGATTTGTACCACATAAGGAATTGTTTAATAAAGCTACATTAATGTCAAATGAAGTTGGTGTGCAACCAAGTGTTTATGATTTGATTGATAGTGACGAGCGTTTGAAACGTGAAAATAAGGATTTCATCAAACAGTTAGATTTAGTTTTTGATAATATTTTAGCTAAAGCTGATGAAGTAGCGTAAGGAAGGATATTCAAATGGGATTTAAAAAAGATAACAATTTAGGAAACATTGGTGATATTTTAGAAAAGAATCATACTAAAAATTCTAAGAAACCAATTGTTTTGAAGAAAAAAGTTAAAGAAACAACTAAGCCTGTGAATTTCACTATGAAACCAAGTGTTCGTGAACATCTTGATTGGTTGAAAGACCATGACCCTGAATCTTTAGCTGATTCAGCTTCGTCTTATATTTCAGAATTCATTGAAAGACGTTATTCTGAATTAAATCAAGACTAGTTTGGTGGTGATTAGATGTCATTTGCATCTGATTTAAAAAAAGTATCAAATTTAGATGAAGGTCAATATTTATTTGAGTCTGAAGTTTATCGTATTTCTAAATTAACTATTTATCGGCAATCTAAAACCAAATATGAAGAACGTCTGTTGAAAATACAAAATGATATTTATAGACATTTGGATAGTTTGAACATAAAAGGTATTTTATATGTTTATGACTATATGTTTTACGACAACTTAGACCACCAAATATCTGATGATGTCAAACATAAAGATGATGGTTTCACGAAAAGTGATAGAGCTTTCTTTAGACGTCTTTGGGCTTTTATAGCTGTTTATTCATTTTGTTTTGTAGGTTTTGCAATTTATGCTAATCATTTTGTTAAACCTATATCGAGTAATGTTTCACGTGAAACATCGAAGTCTAAAACTGAGAATAAAGCTGAAGATAAATCATCAGTTAAACAGAGTGTTGATAAAAAAGAAGATGATAATGAAATTGTGTACAACAAATATAGGGCGCAAAATACGACTAAGAAAATATTAAAAGAGGATGAAGCATGGGCAAATCGTTAAAGCTGATAGAAATTATATTTTATAGATATGAATCCTGGGAAGGTCGATTGTTGTTAGAATATTTTGGTTATCTAATGATTTTTGGATATTTGGTTATGTTATTACCTATCTTCATTTTGGCATTGTATTTTTTTGAAATTATTATTGCTTTGATTGTGTTTTTGTCCTATAGTTGTATACATTTACTTATGTACCCTAAATTTAAAGATTATTTCAATTTTGAAGATTTATAAAAAAAGCTATCCAATTGGATAGCTTTTTTAGATGATAGTATTCTTTTTGATAATATGGACGTTTGCAGGGAACTTATTGTTTTTGAGTTTCTTTTCAAATTCAGTAAATTGCTGATTTTCTGATTCCAAACGTTTTTTCTGAGATTGCTCCGTTTCGTCTGAATCTTTACGTCTATTTTTAAGTTGAGCTTGATGTTGCTCTTTACTGATATTCAAATAGAGCAAATTGAATTGTTTGTCAGGCATGTTTTTGATTAATTCGTACATACCTTTTGGGTCAATGACATAAATCTTTGATTCATTGAACTGATCTAATGTAGCAAAATATCGAATCCCATTAATAGTAGTGGTAGCAATTTTTGGTTCAAATTTATCGTAATCAGAATTATCGATAAAGATATGGGTATCATCATCTACGCTTCTAGGTGGTCTAGTGGTGTAGGATTTAATGGTTTTGACATTGTAAGTATCACATAATTTTTTCTCAATCGTTGATTTACCAGTTCCTGAACGTCCAATAATCAAGGTGATATCATTATTAAAGAATTTAGCCAAATCAATAGCGTCTAATTTCAATTTACTTAGTTTTCCTTGGATTTGACTTTTAGTCAAACCTAATTTAGTTGAGATGTAATCTCGGTTATATCCATCAATATAGTGTAGTTGATATAGACGTTGAGTGGTTTCGTCTTTTGTTGAAATGAGTTGTTCAATTTGTTCTTGAGTAATGTTCAGATTTTTTGCATCAAAATTGAATAACATAAAATCAGGATACAATTTATTGGTATTATTTTTCATGTCTATTTTTGAGGTCCTGCTCTTTCTTTGAATTTGCAAATTTAATAATTCGTTCAACAGTTTCGTTAATTGGATGATGGTCAATGACGTAGTTTGAACCAATTAAATCATCTGGTAGGTATTGTTGATATACATAATGATGGTCATAATCATGTGGATATTTATAACCAACTTGACCTAATTGAGCTGCACCTTTGTAGTGAGTGTCTTTTAGATGGTTTGGAATATCGGTGTTAAATCGTTGTAGGTCATTTAAAGCCATGTCAATAGCTTGTTCTGCAATATTGGTTTTTTGGCTAGTAGCTAGTTCAATCACAGCAGAACTGAGCGCGATTCGAGCTTCAGGTAGACCTGTTTTTTCGGCAACTTGAATAGCTAATTGAGCGTTAATGACAGCAGGTGTATTGGCAACACCGATATCTTCGTATGCTATGATGGATAATCGTCTGCAAATAGATTGTAAATCACCGATTTCAATCAGTCTAGCAAGATAATGCAGACTTGCATTCACGTCAGACCCTCTAATTGATTTTTGAAAGGCTGAGATGAGATTATAATGCTCGTCTCCATCTTTATCTCCAGCGATGTGTTTTTTATTGAGAATTTGTTCTAGAGCAGGAGTGCTGATTATAATACCGTCCTCAGACGCGTCAGTTGACTCTGTAACGAGTTCTAATGCGTTGAGGGATGAACGGACGTCACCATCGGTAGACGACGCGAGAAAGGCAATCTGAGCCTCTGAGATGATGATTTTAGTTTGGAGTTCATCTTCCAAAAACTTGACTGCTTTGTGGATGATTTTTTTCATCCCATCAATCCCAACTGGATTGAGTTGAAGAATGGTTGTTCTTGAACGTAGGGCAGGGTTGACATTGATGTAAGGATTTTCTGTTGTAGCACCAATGAGAGTCACAGATCCTTTTTCTAGGTAAGGAAGAAGATGATCTTGTTTTGGTTTATCTAGACGATGAATTTCGTCAAGTAACATTACAAGAGGTTCTTTTTCTGATTTGTCTGTGATTTGTTTTAGTTTCTTTTTATCGTCAACAGAAGCATTAAATTTTTCAAATTCCATTCCCAAATCATTAGCTAGGGCGTTTGCAATGGATGTTTTTCCGACACCTGGTCTAGCGTATAAGATGAGTGAGGTCGGACGCTTTGCTTTAACGATTCTTCCGATAATTTTGTCTGGGTCGGTAAGGTGTTCTTGACCTATAATATCTTTAATGTATTGGGGTCGCATGCGTTCTGCAAGGTTAGGTTTTAATGTGACCATTGTATCTCCTTTTGTGAAATTTAATTGGTTTTAGACATGGGAAAATTGGTCTAATATTTTGGATATTTGAAAATATTTTGAGTAATATCTATTTTGTGAAGTTGTAAAATATTGACTAAATTCTTGTCGCAAAATTCAGGTTTGTTTAAGTTAAAGGACGCTTCATTGTAAGTTCCATTTTTATCGAAATACATTTCAAATTTTGCGATATAAGAACCATCAATTGATTTTAAATTGAGGTCGAATTCGATTCTGTCAAAGTTATCTTTTTTACTTTCTGATTCAATAATAATTTGTTCGTTTAAGTCGAAATCATCGAGTGAAGTTTCAACTTGATTAGCGATTAGACGTTGACGGTTTTCTAGTGCTAGACAGACAATGTCTGTCATAATTGATTGCATTCGATTTTCAAACAAAGAGTATTGAATTGTGTTCATTTTTTTGTTCCTTTTTAATATAATTTTGTTAAATGTTTGGTTGAATATTCTTCTTCTGATGGGAATGGAATTTCAATTTCTTGTTCATATAATTGTTGGAAATTGTCATCAATAATTTTAATTAATTGGTCGATTGTTTCATGAAATTTTTGAGTCTTTACTCATAATTTGGAATCGATGATCTTGAGCGAATGTTTGTTCAAGATTTTTTTGATTTTATTGACAGCTTTTTTGTGATTTTCACGGTCTGTTTCAATAATTTTTTCGTAAGTTTTGACGTAATAATCAGCCAAATTTTTGTAAGTTTGCTTTTTATATTTAGCTAATTCTTTCTTCAATTGGTAATCAGATAATGTCACAATTTCAAATTGTTCAAATCCATCTAGTGGGTTTTTTGAATCGTAAAAATCAAGATTGTATTCATCCGATTTGTTGAAAAAATCATCTACAAAAATCTCGTAATTAGGTACTAAAAAGTATTCTTCGAATAGTTTGAAATTTGTGTAAATAGCAGCATCATTAATTTCAGATGAGTAACCATTTTGTCTGTCGATTAGGTTATCTTCGACCCAAGTTGGACAAGAACTCGTGTCCAAATATTTTGGATCTAGATTGAAAAACGACTGCCACAAATCGACGTAATACATTCCATGTCCATTTACATTTTTTTTGATTAAGATGTTTAATTTTGAATTAACTAAATCTTTATATTTTAGTTTTGATTTTAAAAATATTTTTGTTTTTTTTGAGTGTATCAAAAATGATTTGTGAATTGATGTCCATTTTAAATATCCTTTTCTGTATTTAATATAAAAATCTTCAATATCTTTTTGGTCTGAAGTTAGCATTATTTTGGTATTCAGATAGTAAAAATTCTTGAATGATTTTTTCATAATCAGCATGTTTGTAATCAGGGTATTCTTTTAGAAAATCAGAGATTGTTTTTTCGTAAATTCGTTTCAAAGAACCGTTTTTTATTTGATGCAATCTCGATTTTTCTAAATCGATTTCTTTGTTATTTTTGAAAACAACTTCCAATTTTTCGGTTGTAAAAATGTATTTATCAGCGTACCATTCAAACATAAATTTTTGAGAAATTTTTGGTTTTTGCATGACTAATTTTTCCAACATTTTTTCATTCCAAATTTGGTAATTAGTCATATGAATGGAAAGGTTGACATGGTTATCTGAATCCAAATATGCACCATGTAAATGACCGTGAATATTGATGGTTTCATTGGTAACTGGAAGTGGTTCATGACTCAACAAAATTCTTTTGTTGTAGAAGATTGGAACATCTGATACGACATCGAAAGCTTCTAACAATTTTTGTTTTTGAGTGTCATGGTTACCACGAATGAGAACTGTTTTGCATTTGAGATTTTTCCAGAAAAGCATGTTCTCTTTTGTTAGTTCACCCACATCTCCGAGCACATATAATGTGTCATTTTTTTGGGTGTTCTTTGTGATTAAACTTTTGATGTAAAAATCATGTTGCTCGATTGTTTTGAACTGAGTTCGTTCAAATTTTATGATGTTTTCATGACTTAGATGTGGGTCTGATATGAATTTATCCAACTTATTCACCACCTTCATTTTTGTTCTCGTTTTTGGATTGTTCTTCCATTTCTTTTCTCAATTCTTTTTCTACTAGATGTACATCATCTAGAGTTAATTTTCTTAAAAAAATTTTTTTCAAGAATTTTTTTGAGATAATAAAGGGTAAAACGATTTGATTATACAACATTAATGTTGCGATGAAAAGTGGTAGGAGTTTGGAATTTAATCCATATCTTTCTATAAAAAAATAGAAATGGTGAATCGATGATTAGTAACGCTAAAAGTCGATCCAAATGTGATGATATTGGACATGGTATAATGTTCATTTTTTTCATTATGTTTATCCTTTCATTTTTTTATATATTGAAATTAAAATTTAATTTCAGAAAATTTTTTTGTTTGTTATAATTTTTATACTTTATTATAACAAAAAAATTAAAACCGATTTGTGAAACAAATCAGTGGAAATAGTATATCTATTTCTGACAAAAAATTGGACAATATACTGGTACAATTTTGTGACAAAATTCCGTTGATTTGGGGGAGAAGAGCGAAGCGAATTCGACAGCCAAATCACAAATTTGTCAGAGCACCCCGCAGGGGCAAGCGAAAGGAAATCGGAGAATGCGTTAGCATTCGTAGATGACTTTAGCGCAGTAAGAGCCCGAACAGCGAAGCTGTGAGTGGTGACGAGCGAAGCGAGGAAGTTGTCTCGGCTATGCCGAGCGCTGAGAGAGAAAAATGCGGAGCATTTTTTTCTCGATTGCGTCACAACCTCTTATGCTCTTTTTATTTCGGAGAAATAAAGTTAACGGGAGACCGACATTAGGAGCGGAAACCGTTACAAAATAAGGGTTTGTGAAGGTCCATTTGGGTCATATTTTATGGGTCAAATTGAATGGACCTGGTTCTTTTGGGTATGGATGATGGACGTGAAAGTATTGAAAATACTGAAAACGTAGTGGGACTCGATTTTGGTTAAAATTGTGTCACGGTCCATCAACCATACTTTTGAAAAATTGCGTGCAATTTTTTGTTTACAAACCCGTTATGAAATTTCAAAACAGTTTGAAAAATTGTTTTGAAATTTGTAACCATGCAGCGCTAAATTTTTGTGTCAAAAATGAGCGTCGAAATGGTTCAAAATTTAATTGAAAATTTGACACCGTTTGGAACAAGCGTGTGCCAAATTTGGCACCAAGAAATTGCACCAAAAATTCATGGATTTGGGTGCAATTTCTGGTGTTTAGTTTTGCACAAAAATTGGTACCGATAGGTTGACCAATTTTTGCTTCTGAAACTGGTCAGTATTTTGAAAAAATATCTGAACCAGTTGTACGCAAAGTTGAAAGATTTGAGGTTTCACCCAAAGCTTTTTCTTGCGTCAAATTTTGCAGACATCACTTTGAAAAATTTTTGTTTATGTTTGTGAGAAGTGATAGTAGTGTGAAGCACTCCACCTCTGAATTTTGTTCCAAAAATTTGGAACAAAATTGTAGCGAAAATTTCTGCCAGATGTATACCATCTGATGCTGAAATTTTTGCGTCAAATTCTGTGGCGAAAAAAAAATCGAACTCGTGCAAATTTTGCAATAGTTCAATTTTTGGTTCTGAAATTTTTGACAGATTTGTGGATCAAACATTTGGGTCCAAATGGTTGGTACAAAAATTTTTTTTAAAAAAAAAAATCTCAGCAAAAGCTGAGATTATTTTGTTAAAATTTTATTAGTTGTTGTATGTAATTGTGATTACAATTGAGTGTCTTTTTTTGATTTGAATTTCTTTTTGCGAACTTCAATTTTAACAATTTTTTTGTTGTTGTTTTTGAATTTCAGAAATCAATTGGTTAGCTTCTTCTTGACTTGTTGTTTCAAAAAAACAGTTTCTTCTTGAACATTTGAAACTTGAGTGATTTGATTTTTTTCTTTGAATTTCTTCAGCATTGATTCTAGATTTTTTTCTTTCAATGCACCGAAAACACATAGTGCAACGATTGCGATAATTGTGATAACGATTGCTGATACTTTGATAACTTTTTTTCATGATTTTTTTATTCCTCTATTTTTTTAAAAAAATTTATTTTTTTACAGAAATTTAATTCGGTTGCGCAAGCGCAACCAGAAAAAGCGCTTGATCGGGCGGAGCCCGACGCGCTTTATTTTGATAAAAAAATCTCAACAAATGTTGAGAATATTTTTTTATTTATCTAAGACTTTAATTAGGATACTTGTCATATCTTTTTTTGATTGTTTCAAGTCTATTTTTTTATCTGAATTAGGTAATTCCATAATTTCTCTCATTTTGAAATTAGCTGCGTTAATAATCCATTCGATAGATTCTTTTTTTCAGATGGTGTGAAAAATTTTTTTTCAGAATTGTTGTTTGGATATTGGTTGAATGACATGTCTTTTTACCTCAATTTTTTTAAAAAAATGTTCTTTGATAAATTTAATTGCTTTGAAAAAGGATAATTGAACTTTTTGTTCAACACTTCTTTTTCTGTACATACTAATACATAATAGTTGTGAATACTAGGATGTGTTTCATCTAAATCTAGTACAATGTGCTCACATTTTTTTCTAAGTTGTTTTCAATATCTTGTTTGTATGCGATATAGACAGTTTTAGGTTTAGCTAGACCTGATTTGTTGTATTTTTTTAAATAATTGTTCTAGTTCAGAAAAAAATCTTTATCATTTTTTTGTCGATTTGGATTAATTCAAATTTTAATAGTTTTTTTCAGCTTTCATAATTTTTTTACCTCTATTTTTTTAAAAAATTTATTTTTTTACAAAATTAAAAATCGTTTCACTGAAAGTGAAACAGAAAATAGCGCTTGTGGGGCGAAGCCCCACGCGCTTTATTTTGATAAAAAAATCTCAACCAAAAAGGCTGAGAAAAATTATTTTTTTCAACAACGAATCCAATTGTTTTAGCATCTTTAACTTTTTAGTTTGAATTGATATCCTAGTTCGTTCACAATTCGTTTCAAGTCAACAACATCATCGATGCTATTAATGTTGAACTTTCTGTTTTCTTTTTTGGTTGAACATTTGTCTTCAGCGTAGATGTAGAATCCTTTTTGTTCAACAGCTCGTTGAATTTTTTCGATTAGTTTTGAAAATTTGATTGTTTGCATGACGGTCACCTCTATTTTTGAAATTTATTTTTATAAAATTTTCATAAAAATCTGAAAATCTTATAGTGCATTTTTGATAAATTCGACAGCTTCAAGTTTGTTAGTAAAACGTTTTTCAGCATCCATTGTTTCAACATCTGCGAAATCAGGAGCGAGTACAACTCTTACGAATTTTAGGTAAGGATTGTTGTTGATGATGTCTTTTTTGTTTGCAACATAGAATACTGTGTAGTTATCAATTTTTAATTTGTTTTCAACTTGAGAAAAATTTTTTGTTTCGTCAATTTGGATTAGGTCTCGGTTTAATAATTGTTTAACTGTGTTCATGGTGATTACCTCTAAAATCTTTTTTTACAGAATTGAAATCGGTTGCGCGTGAGCAACCAGAAAAAAGCGCTTGTCGGGCGAAGCCCGACGCGCTTTAAATTAACAAAGCGAAAATTAAAAAAAAAAATCTCAACCATTTGGTAGAGATCGAGATTCAGTTTTATAGTACAAATTCATCTAAACCATATTTTTTGATTCGAACTATTATATTTGAACTTTTTGTTTTGTTTAAGAAAATGTGTAGCAATTGAGATTTATTTTGTGCGATGCGAATTGCTCTTCTTGTATTGTTGCAATATTTATCTAATTCGTAAATGTATGCCACGTAGCATTTTTCTGTTAGTTCATTTGGATCAATGTCACCAAATGTGAATACTTGTGCAACAGCTTTAGCTTTATCTGATAGTTTGAAATATTTGTTGTAATATTCGTCACCACTATCTTTCATGTTGATGATTTCGTTTACAATTTTGAATTCATCTTTTTCTAGTCTAATGTTGTTATTTTTGATGACTTTAACTAATTCGTTATATTTGTTTTGCATAATTTTTTTGTACCTCTATTTTTAAAAATTTTATTTTTACAAAATTTAATTCGTTTGCGCAAGAGCAAACAAAAAGAGCGCTTGTGGGGCGAAGCCCCACGCGCTGAATACTCCCAAAATTTGATAAAAAAAAATCTCAGCAAGAGCTGAGACTATTTTGTGTACACGATGATGACTGTTTCTGATTGATCGTTGACTTTTGTTTGCATGAATTCGATAACTTTATGGTCAGCATTTGTTGAGTGTCTGTAATAACGATTTTGAAATTTGACACTCGTACAATTAATTTTGTTAGTTGGAACGTAAACTTCAATCTGATTTTTCATCATGTCTTTTAATTGTTTGACAGTTAGATTTTGCATATGTTATTTACCTACTGAGACTTTTTTTTCAAAAAGTTATTAACTCGTTGTTGAATGTCTTTTGATTCCAGGTGGAATAAGAGACTTTCGTTTGGAACAACGTTGAGTAATAATTGACCTAATCGAATGTCATTTAGATCAGAATTTGTTTTGTATTGTTCGATGAGAAAGTTTAGTAATTCGATTGCTTCTTTTTTTCTTTTTTGTTGCATGATTAATTTTCCTTTTTATTTTTAGAAGATGGAAGATGGAGTGTCTTTCCAAAAGTTTGTTTTTTTTGACCTCTTGAAATACTAGTTTGTTTTTAGCTTCTTCTAATTTATTGACCTCTATTTGAAATTGGTTGAATTCTTTTCGAACGTCTGGTAGAGTTTTTGTTTCACCGTTATTTAAACTTTCTGTTAAATATTGAATTCTTTTAGTTATGTTTATGATTGCGTGTGTGATTGAATTAATATCAAGAACTTCAACACAACAAGAGCCTGAAATAGCATGAGCTTTTTCGTAAGCTTCACCAAAATCTTCAGCTTGGATGTAGCGTTCTTTTTCTTCAAGCTTAATTGATTGTGCGTTTTTATCGACAGTTTCCTTTATATATCGAATGATGAATGTTTGCATGTTAAGATTTCCTTTCAAAATTTTGTTTACAAAATGTAAATCGGTTGCGGACGAGCAACGATTAAAAAAAATGCTTATCAGACTTGTCTGATAAGCTGAATAAAAAAATCCCAACCGTAAGGTTGGGGTTTTTTTATTTTTTCTTAATGAAATTCTGCACCGAATTTTGTTACGCTAACTGTTGCACGAGCATTTGCTTTGTTCATAACAACGTCCAACAATTGGCTACGGTTTTTAGCAGCATAAAATTGTGTGTAACCGTTTGAACGGTATTGAACGCTATCTGAGACTAAGTAGAATTCATCTTCTTTAAGATCTTCTTGGTCAAATACCCAAACAACAGCTTGAGCAGTTGGCGTGAGTTCTTTTTTGTATGTAGTTTCTTTACCGTTAACTAGGTCAAGAACTGCTTTGAATTCTTCTTTTTCAAGTGTAACTTTGTTTGTTTTAAGTACGTTTGTAAGTGCTGGGAAAAGATTTTTTGACATAATGTTTATACCTCTATTTTTTTATTTTAAAATTTAGATTAACACACACTGACCACCCCCGAGGTGACCCTGTCGAATCGAACGACAATCAGTGGGTATTGCCAACGTTACTTCCAAAGTTAAAACGGAATCGAACCGTATACACGCGAATAGCCAGTGTTTATTAACCTAAACTTATTTTTACAAAATTAAAATCGTTTCACTGAAAGTGAAACAAAAAAGAGCGCTTGTGGGGCGTAGCCCCACGCGCTTAGTTACCAAATATTACCGTATTGATATTGAATATATACTTTTTTGATTACTTCATCATTTGATTCAAAATAAGCTTCAAATAAATGGAAGTTTTGGATTTGGATTTCACGTTTGATTAGTGAATTCATGATTTTTAGAAATGCGTCTTCGTTTAGGTATGGGATTGAAATGATACCTTTATAATTTTTTTCCATGAAATCAAGACTTTTTTCAAACAGATGAATCAAATTTTTATTTCTTGAAACGTAGTAATGGTCGTATTGATTGAAGGAATATTCTTTTTTGTAGTATTCCAATTCAATTTTGGTGATTTCTTCTTTTAGTTTTTTGAATTGCATGATTTTTAGTTCCTTTATATTATTACTCGCAAGTCATTCTTATATATTCGATTGTATCAATAAAATTGTTGATTTCGTCGTTGTGGTCAATAAGCTCTTTAATTGAAAAGTTATAGAGAGATTTTTTAAGTCTGAAATAAGTTTTGATACGTCTTTTTACATAATATTTTCACCTCTTTTTTATTTGAACATTGCGATAGCGTCTATTAGGTCTTCTTCAAAATCATCAAAAGCTTGTTTTGATGCATTTGTGCTTTTTAGTAGATTGTATTGACCAAGAGCAATATCGTATGAAAATGTGGAAAGTTGTTTTAGTTGTTCTAATAAACGTTGAATTTTAGTCATAATCATTACCTCTAAAATTTTATTTTTACGAAATTGAAATCGGTTGCGCGTGCGCAACGAAAAAAGCGCTTGTCGGGCTGTGCCCGACGCGCTTTAATTTACATAAAAAAAATCTCAACCAAACGGCTGAGACTCTTTTATTTGTCCATAAATTCGTGATACCCAAAAGCATCTTCATTAGATTGGTCACCTTGTAAAAGGTTTTTAGTTGCATATTTTAGTACATCATTTTCAACGACAAGATACAGTGGATAAAATTGGTCATTAAGTGTGTAACATAAATTAATCCAATGATTCGCTAAAGGTTTTAATTCTTCAGGAATCTCTTTACCAATTTCAAGCTTGTCTAAATGTGGGAAAACAAATTCTTTTAGACGTTTGAGATTTGCATGTTCAGCCATCATAGTTGGTCCATATAATGTCCAATGAAGTTGATGATTAATGACAGTTTTGTAAGTTTTGATTAGTTGCATGTTTTATTCTCCTTTATTAAAATGTATGATTTTGAAAGGTTGTAATGAATTTTCCTAAATCTGAATGATTTTCAGGTTCATCGCATGATTTAAGATTTTCATTTTTTAGAAATTCGTCTTTATAACCTAACAAGTATTCAAAATTTACGTATTTGTCTAGTTCTGGAATAGAGTTCGTTTTCAAGAAATCTTTTAAATCATGAACTCTTGCATTTTTTAAATGTGTTGAACCAAATCGATGGTAGTAGAATTGTGAGTATACATCGTAAATTAGACCTACAATCATTTTTTCAGCTGGAGTTAGTTCTTTGTATTTTTTGCGCATGGTTTTAATGTCCTTTCTTTTTAACGATAAGTGACCATCTTGTTGTGACCAACATTTAGAGTTGTAACTTTAACGATTTCGTCCCATTTGTCTGAAAATGTGTCTTTGTATTCTTCAGAAGGACTTTGTTTTTTGACATAACTGATAACAGCTTGAAATTGTTCGAATGTGAGGTCACATGATGTTGGATCCATTTTTTCTCCGTCAGGAAATGAAATTGTGTTCATCAGTTTACCATTATCTTCCATGCTGATGTTGTTTTCAAGCATTGTTCTTCCGAATGGGTCTACGATAGCGTATGTTACGAAATGGTTTTTATTTAACGCTAGATATTCAAGGATTGTTTGAATGTCTTGACCGAGTTGTTCCATATATTGAAGAAGTTTATATGTACGCATGATTGATTACCTCTTTATTTTTATTTTTACAAAAATAAATTCGTTTGCGCTTGCGCAAACAGAAAGAGCGCTTGTGGGGCTTTGCCCCACGCGCTTAATGTTGATATAAAAAAATCTCAGCAAAGCTGAGACTGATTATTTGATATATAGTTTAATGATTTGACGTTCTTCATCATTTGGAAATTCAATGATAACTTTTTGAACTTTTCTGTCGTAATAATCATCGAAATCAAAATAGCTATCACGACCATTAACAATTAGATCAAGACTGTTTTCTGTGTAGATTTCGAACCAATTATCTTGACCGAGTTGATGAATCATTTGTTTTACTGTATTTTTTGACATAATTTCTAACCTCTTTACATTTTATTATTGTTTTGTAGCACACTGTTTCAACCAATTGATTACTGTTTGTTGAGCTTGATTGATTGTTTCTTGTGATTGTTCTTTTTCCAATTTATACAGTTTACCGTTTTTAATGATTTGAATAGATAGAAGTTCTGCTGGATAAGACCAACCTTCGAGATATAGATGAGGGATACAATCGTATAGTTCGTCTGTAATCCATGAATCTGCATATTCGTGAATATCTTGGATGTCGGTGTTTGTATATTTTTCGAAGTAGTTGATGATAAAACTATCAATATCTTCTCGAATATCTAGATTTTCTGAGTTCAAATCATTTTTGTGATTGTATAGGTCTTGTATAATAATTAATAAATTTGTGATGAAATCGAATTGTTCGTTTGAATAGTGATATGTACGTTCTACATCATCTCCGTCACGAAAATCCCCTTTAATGATGGTCATAATTTGTTTGTATGTAATCTGTTCTGTTAATTGCATGATTTTTAATCCTTTCGTTTCAAAAAAATCTCAGCTTTGCTGAGATAATCTGTTAATCTAAATAAGCTTCAATCATACCAGTTATTGGGTCAACGCTTAAATGGCTTACCTCCATGGTATACATTGATTTTGGTAAAACTTCAACTGTATAGATATCGAAGTCTTCTTTAACAGATTTTTTCATTTTTTCAGACGGTTTTAATGCATAAGCAAATTTTTCTTGATAAATATAAATAATTTCTGATGATATTTTAGTTGATTCTTCAATTGTGAATGATTTTGGTTCTGTTTCAGGTTCTGTGATGTAGAATACAGCTCCAAAACCGAAAGTGTCATGTGTTTCCATTTTGATTATTTCAGCTTCTAAAACTTGTGCTTTTTCTGCTGTCATTTCTGTTATTACTGAACCTTGAGGGTATGTGTGGTCAGTATAGAATCGATATTCTTTTCCAGATGGTGTGATTACTAATGATTGCATTTTTTGCATGTGAATGATATCTTTTAATTTAATTGACATGATGATTTACCTCTAATATTTAATTTTTACAGATTTAAAATCGGTTGCGTAAGCGCAACCAGAAAAGAAGCGCTTGTGGGGCGAAGCCCCACGCGCTTATGTTGATAACATTTACAATTTTTGATTATTGTGGTATAATAAAATGATTAATTTAAGATTGGAGTTTTATATGAATATAAACATAGATTTTGATGCGTCAGTTATAAATGATCAAAACCATTTGATTAATTTGCATAAACACATTACAAGAACTGCTAAGAAGTATGATAAGATAAGGTCTGCTATTTTTTTGTAAATATTTTAAAAATCAATGGATTTGGATTTAAAAATATAATAAAAAAATTTAGTTCATGTTGTGATTCAAGTTGAGTCATATGATTTTTGATAAATTTGATATGACTCAAGAAATTTTCAATAAACGTGAACAATTGGAAATAACATGTTGTTTGTTTATGGGTGAATTTCTTGTTAATAAACATTCTGGTATAAAAAGAATTTACTATTGTAGCAGGTTGTCAACCTGATGGTTCTTATATTGGTCCATGTATCCACATTATTTATGAAGTGAATGATATTGATGATGAATCATGTTTGTATGATTTGATAACAACTGTAGAAGATTTATCTGATATTTTAGACAAAAAAATAAAATGGGAGATTGAATAAATGCCTATTATCAGTTTAATACGTGATATAAAAATTGACAAATGAATATGCATTAAAAAAATTCTTAATCACAAGCCATCTGAGAAGTTGCAAGCAATTTTGAAATCTATTGATTCGAAAGATAGTACAAAAATTAAAGGAAAAATAAACTTTTTTTCAATATATCTTAAAAAAAGTCTCAACCGTTTGGTTGAGACTTTTTTTTGATTTTTTTATGTTTCAAATTAAAATGGTAACCAGTCATCTAAAATGTCTATTTGTTTTCCGTTGATGAATTTGTTGTCAAATTCAGATTTTTTAGTTGAAACAATTCTTGTTTCAGACGATTTTTTTTGAACTTCGGGTTCACCGTTTGGGTACCAAATGATTTCAAGAGCGCTTGTTTCGTTAGAATTCTTATCATTTAAGCTATCAAAAGTTGTGAACCATTTAGTTTTAGCTTGATTCAATTTTTGAATGGCAATTTCAGATTTTTGTTCGTCGTAATTGAAGATACCGTATTCATCAAAAGGTTCATTTTCGTCGAGAACAGCATGTGGGTAAACTTCGTCAACGATGATTTCTCCATCTTTGAAAACAACGAGGTATTCTTTTGTGAAAGGGTCTATGTTGGAATACATATGACCAATTGTGACGAAAGTGTTTGGAAATTCTTTAGACATTCTAGCTAACATTTCATCGATGTCAAAACTGTAAGCTGGATAGTAGTATATATCAATGTGTGTTTTATCATTAGATAGTTGAATGGACTCAATAGCTGAAGTTTTGTTTTTTGGTAAGGTTTTGAACCAGTCTAGGATGAATGTGTTATCAACTAGTTCTTTTGTTGCGATAGTGATTTCTGCTGAAGTGTAGTTTGACATAGTTAATACCCTTTTTTATGCTGCCATTAGGAATGTTTCAATTTCTGAAACTAATTCTAGTGGATGGTTGATGGATAGATTGATTCCGAAGAAGTCTTCTAGGAGAATGATTTGGTCATCGTTTGTTTCAATTTGTGATTTTTTTACAAAGTCTCGTAGTAGCATGGCTTTAATTCCTTTCTTTCCAAAAAAATCTCATGAGTACATGAGATTAAACATTTTTTACAAATTTGACATCCATAATATCATTGAAGATTTCTGATGCCATTTCCCAGGCTTGATGTTTGTTTTCAGCGTAAACTGTTGGAAGTCCGTTTGTTAGTGTGATGATTTCATATTGTTTCATGGTTAGTACCTCTATTTTTAAAAATCTTATTTTTACAAAATTTAATTCGTTTCACTGAAAGTGAAACAGAAAAAGAGCGCTTGTGGGGCGTAGCTCCACGCGCTTAAATTAACAAAAAAAAATCTCAGCAAAGCTGAGATTCACCTCACAAGCAAGACATATCGATAACTGTTTCGATTGGAATCTCTTTTGGTTTGTCTTTTTTGGTAACCACATGGTTTTGTTTTCGTTCAAGTCTTGCATTTTTTAAAGCTTTTGCTTTGTCTTCAGCTAATGTTCCCATTTGAAGCTCCTTTCAATATTTGCGAACATCTTTTCCTGTCAATCTTTTGAAGATTTGTGATGTAGTAATTTCTCTTGTATATGAAGCTTTTTGAAATTCTTCCATTTCTTCTTCATTTGATTCGAACCAAAGATGTCGAATGGTTGGTACATTTTCTTTTGTTTTTGGATTGTAACCAAAACCGTGATACGCTTCACGAATGATGATGTTACCGTATTTGTTTGTTGTGGATACATTACGATGCCAATCTTTTCCAATATCTTGCAACATTTTCAACATATCTTTTGTTTTGACATTTTCAAGTTGTTTGTGTGAAAAATGGCTTCGAGCGTACATTTGTACCGAATTTCTTGTAACATCATTCACACGCCACCAAATGGATGTGAGAGCGTCATAAATGTCACCTGGCATTGTAAGATCAGGGTCAAAATAAATATTGAAGGCTCTTGAATCAAAGCGAGCTTTAAAGAGTTTTTCGTCCAAGTTCGTTTGTATTCATAATCATCTGATGTTGGTTTATATAGATGGTCGAGAAACTTGTTAGATTCTTCGTACCAAGCTTTATTGAACTCAGCTGTAGCAATAGCTGCTGTTAATGATACCATTTTTTGGAGTTTACCTTCAAAGAATGGTGTGAAATGTTCTTTTTCACTGTTGTTGAAGAGTAGTAATGTGATTTCGTCTGAACCAACATAAGCTAATTGAGTTCCTTGAACTTGTTCAGCTAGAGCTTTAGCTGTTTGCGTCATTGCGGATGTGAACGTTTTATCAAAAGGTTTTTTTAAACCTTTGACGAATGAACCGCCTGAACGCATGTCTAGTCGAATGACAATTGGCATGTTTGGATTAAGTTTGGTTGAATCTTTTTTTTCCATTGCTTTCATTTCGTCTGCAACTTGATTCCAGTTTAATTTTGGCATGATTTTTATTCCTTTCAAATGTATTTTTCAAATGATTGAGCTATTTTTTTGAATAAATTCTTATCTTGCTGGAAGAGTATGTTCTCTAAATCTTCAAGAGCAACATATTTGTAATCATCAATTTCTGGAAATGATTGTTGAAATTTTTCAATGTAAAATTGATTAGAATACATCTTTGATGTGTCCCAAATCTCATCCATTGGATAAAGAAAGTAGTAGATATTTTTTTCTTTTTTTGTAATATTTTTCGATACAGATTTTCAATCTCAAATAATCGACGTCTAATCCAGTTTCTTCTTTGAATTCACGAATAGCTGTTTCTTTTAAAGATTCATTTTTTTCTTGATGTCCTTTAGGGAATCCATAATTTTTAATATTTTTGAAGTATGGTCCACCTGGATGGGCTACTAAAAATTTGAATTGCTTAGAGTTTTTGTTAAAGTAATAAGCTATGATACCTGCTGATATTTCTTTCATTTTAATCAAAATCCAATAGATAATCAGCCATAAATTTGATGTATTCTACTAGCTGTTCAAGATTTGTTTTGTCTTGGACATCAAAAGTTAGATAAATCATGTTTTTGTAGATTCGAAATTCGATATCTTTTGAGTTCAATTTATTTGCATCATCTGAGTCGAATTGGTCTCTATATCCCATTTGTGATATAAAATTTAAATAATATTTTTTTTCAGTGCTGATGGATAATGAATAGTCTCTATAAGAGTATTTATAATATGGGTCTAGTGTTCTTTTTATCTGTAATTTCTAAATTTTTTTGTATTCATTAATTTTGAAATCAAATTCTTTTAAATATTGATGATTTTTTTGAGATAATTGTAAATTTCGTGAATGTTAGTGTTTGTTTTCATATGTATGTTTCCTTTTTTTAAATTTTAAATGGTTTACTATGAAGTAGCGATTTTTCACCAAAAGTTTGTTCAACAGTTTCTTTGATTTTTTCTTCTGATTCAGCATGGACAACCAAAATAAATGGTAGTGTAAGTCCTGGTTGAATTAAGCATTGACGATGTAGCATGATTTTTTTCTCCTTTTTTTTAATATTTTTGTTACGATTCTAAAATCGATTAACAAAGTTAATAAAAAAAATCTCAGCTTTGCTGAGATTTTAAATTAGTCTAAAATTGCCATAAAGTCGCAATATCCAAAAGCATCTTCGTGAGATTGATCTTCATCAGTCCCTCTTTGAGAAGCATATTTGAATTTTCCATTTTCTGTTACAATATACAAATGGTGAGTATCGCCAAGATAAGTGTAACTTAGGTTAATGTATTCACCGTTTTTGTACATTAGTGTTTTTAATTGTTCAGGAATTTCTTTACCAACTTCGAGTTGGTCAAGAAGAGGAAAAATAAACAACTTGATGCGTTTCATATTCCCTTGTTCGATTTTTGCTGAGTCTTTTCGTTTTGGGAAACAAAGGTTGTGATTGATGATAGCTTTGTATGTTTGAATAAGTCTCATGATAATTATACCTCTAATATTTATTTTTACAAAATTGAAATCGGTTGCGCAAGCGCAACCAGAAACGAGCGCTTGTGGGGCGGAGCCCCACGCGCTTGATGTTACTCATAATAAATTCGCATGGCAAGTTTTTTTAATCGTTTTTTGAGTCCAGGATAACTATCCATGAATTTAGTTCTCTTACCGTCAGTTTTCCACACTGCGTCATGTTCTTGAAGTTCCATGATATTTGTGACACCGTCTGAAAATTGAAACATGATTCCACTTGCACATTCACGAATACGATAAATGACCATTTCAAAATGTAGGTTATCATCAACTTCTTTTTCAATCAGAATACCTAACATTTCACGAAACAAACGTTTCTTTGTTTTAGGATTGATATGTTGTTTTAGTCTTGGTTGTCTAGGTTTTGACATTTTGTGTTCCCTTTCTGAAAAAAATCTCAGCATAGCTGAGATTTTAGTCTTCAATTGGAAGAAGTCCACAAGCTTGTTTAGCTAATTTGTCAACTTCTTCATTTGATTCGATGCCTTGGTGACCACGAACCCAAACGAAGTGGATTTTGTCAATACCATTTTGTTTAGCGTAGTCCATTGCTTTAGCGTGGTATTCTGCAATCGGTGTTGACTTTTTGTTACCCCAACAAGCGATTTCATTTACGACAACAGATTTTGGTGCCAACCAACGGAAGTCACCTTCGTAGTCGCAAATGACGGTAATTTCTGACAAGTTTTGTTGAGTGGCTAGGTGAATAGCAGTAGCGAGAGCAACTGTTTCACCAGCAATGTTGCGAGATTTTGCAAATTCAGGTTTTTCACCGCTTGCACGACGTTTTAGAGCAATGTTCAAATCTTTATCGTATTGAACAATTCCTGCTCCGTAAACGTTTGTTTCAGGATTGAATGAACCGTCAACAGCAAATACCGTTCCTACAAGTGGAAGTTCAAATGGATCAACTGTTTCAGATACAGTGATGGTTCCTGAAATGCCGTTTTCAGCAAGGTAATCGACAACTTCGATTTCAGCAGCTTTGGGTTCAACTGTTTTTTCTTCAATTTGGTCTAGAATGTAAGCAACAGCTTCTGACTCAGTTTTAAAGCTTTTGTATTTGGCACCAGATAGACCGTTGACAATTGCTTTGCATTCGTCCCAAGATGTAACTACTTGTTGTGTGTTTTTGATTGCGTAGAATTTTTGTTTTGACATGATGTTCACCTCTAATTTTTAATACAAAATTCAAATCGTTTGCGCGTGCGCAAACCGAAAAAAAGCGCTTGTGGGGCGAAGCCCCACGCGCTTGATGTTTGTTTAAATTACGAAGACATTATTTTAATGTGAGGGCTTTTTCTATTGGACATCTTGATTGTAGGCGTGCATATAGTGTTTTAGGGTTAATATTGTAGGCTTTTGCCATATCGTTGATTGAATTATAATGATTGCCTTTATGGTCAGTTACTGTTTTAGGTTTACCATTTTTTTTGGTTGTAGGTGTCGTTAGTGCTTTTTCAATTGTCCATTTTCTATTTAATCTTTTATTAAATACTGATGGATTTATATTATAATATTGGCACATCTCTTTTAAAGAATTATAATGATTACCTAAATGATCTATTGTTGTTATTTTTTTCTTTTTCTTGGTTTTTTTAAAAGCATCTTCATGAGACATACCTTTTTTTAATTCTGTATCTATATAAGGTTGGATGGATATTTAAGGCTTTTTAATTGATTTGATATTTCTTTAGTTAATTTAAAGTTAGTATCATTTGAATTATTATTATTTTTCTTTTTTTGATTTTTTTAATAATTTTTTTCATTTATTATTTCACTTAATGACCAACCGTAAGCCCTTCTTTGTGAAAAAGGTTGTACGATTCATATTCAATACTGAACATAATAATTTTGTACCGCTTTTTTTGTTTTAATGGTTTGATTATCTTTTGTAAGAAAGATATTTTCTAAAAATTTCGTCTATAATTAAATCACAATTATAGTTTTTTTGAAATTCATCAATTGTTAAAATTTTGTAATCTTTTTGTTCATTTGACATTTTGATATCATAATTTAAATTTGGGGAATATACATAAAGTTTGAATGATGGTATTACAAATGGCATTTCGATTTCCTTTTCTGATGAATTGATTTTTAATTTTGATACAAAAATTAAAATCGTTTTGCGCAAGCGCTTTATGTTTATAAAAAAATCTCAGCATAGCTGAGATTTGATTACATTTTTGAGGTCATAATTGATAAAGTTAGTAATATAAAGAACATTACTGGAGTCATTTTATCAACATTTTGTTTGTATAATTCAATATCAAAGTAACGGCTGTCTGGTTTAAGTCTTTGATAAAGTAATGTCATTGTGAATGACATAGCGTACATAAAGGTTAAAACAAATAAACCGAGACTAATTATTGGAATATATTGATTCATGGTATCAACTATGGTGTTTAAAGGGGTATGATTTACCGTTACATTATCAGTTGTTGGTTGAGCTAAAATTGGGTCAAGTATTTCGTTGAAGTTTTGGATTACAGACATTAATGTATTAACATTTAATAATATAATTGGAAATAGTGGTATTACTAGTATTTTGACATATTTCCATAAAATCCATTTTAGTAATGGATGTTTTGATTGTTTTTCTTGCATTGTATTACCTCAATCGTTATTACTAATTGTAAACCAATCACCTTGGGGTTCTTGACCGTAAGGGACTATTTGTGTGATTTTAGCAACGGCTTCACCTGTGAATAAGATACCTTTATCGGTATCATAATATTTGTCACCACAAAGTTCGATGGATTCTAGTGTGAAGTTGTTTGACGGATATTGATCATTCATCTGTTTTAAAACTTCTTGTTCAATTTCTGAATTATTGATCACATTTCCACCAAAGTTTGCAGCATCTGATATTGTAAAATCGTTCAAAGGTTCGAGTGCTCGTGAATGGTTCAAAGCGTTTCCTAATGACCGTAAAAAGTTATGGAAAGGTCACCTATGGTCTAATACATTCTTCATGAGTACAATTGGTAACGTGAGTAAAGATGTCGTTGAACAATATATTAAAGACCAAATGAAAAATAGTGTAGAAGCAAAACAATCACAAACAATGTAAATCAAACTACGTCTAATTCATCACTTTACTAAAGTGAAGGGTATTCTTAGAAACTTTTATGTAAAAAAATAATTAACTTACAGAAACCGTCCCCATGACATAATTTTGAGGTAATCAGTCTCAAAATCAGGACTCGAACCTGTAGTTTCTGAGATGATCAGACATCGGACCTACCCTCGCAGAGCTTGAATTTTACGGTGATTAACCCGTAATTCTCAAGATACTTCCGTGTCGCATGGCTATGTCTGTCAGAGCTTCTGTAAATTAATTATTGATTTTTAAATAAAATGTAATGACATGGATCTGTTGAGTAATCCACTTGGACTCCAGATTTACTCCAGTAGGACTGGTACCATGTCAATCAACATTCGTCATTTTTGAGGTGCACGGTCACAAGTGACACATCCATATCTCTTTTATATAATGCTGACTTTTTATTACATAAATAACATCGTTTTTCGAAAGAAAAACAAAAACTGAGCTTTGCTCGGTCACTATTAACTATAAGAAATGTATAGTTCAAATTCAGGTTTCAAATCACCAATGATAATAGCGTCACCTTTCTCATGGAAAGTGTTTTGTCGCATATAAGAGTGTTTTGTGAATTTGATCTTTTGGTCTTCAATCGCTTGCTTTTGGTCTAACCAATTGACAAGGTCGTATGAAGCGAAGAAGTATGCGTTACTAGCAAGTGTTTTAGCAACTTGATAAATTGGTGAGATTACAACTGGTTCACCAATTTCTTTGTCACATTTGATTAGATTTGAGCTAAAATCAAGATATGGCGAATGCATATCAATTTCATCATACCAATTTGAATTTTTTTGTTTTGTAATTGGTCCATTGAAGATAATATCAAACCAAACAGTTTCGTCAATGGCTTTGACAAGTCCTAGCAAGTCAGGAACTTTAGTTTTTTTAATCCATTCGTTGTCTGTATTTGCACCAATTGATTTTAGATATTCGGTGAATGTATCGTAATATTCGTTGTTTCCAAAAATTTGGTGGTAATGTTCTTCACCAGTTTCGGTATTTTTGAGGTAAATGTTGTATCTAGTTGACATGTAAAAATTCTCCTTTTAATTTTTAACCAAAATTTGAGCTTTATCAATTTTTCTTTTGAATTCTTCAGAATAAAGATAAGCTGCTTTTTAAATATGTTTTTTTACTGCTAAATCTTCGGAATTTTTTTAGACGAATCAAATCATAATTAAATTCAACATCTTTTTCATCAATATGGACGTCTTTTAGACGTTTTGTAATGATTTCTTCCGTGACTAAATTTTTTAGTTTGATTTCGATTTCATCTAAATCATCAAGATTGTCATACATTGTGATAAGTGAATATCCATTGCAATCATTGATGATTTCGTAAATATTGTTTTTATCAGTAGCATATGCGGTTGAATCAAAAGGAATTTTAACAAGGGGTTTATATTTTGATGAATTCATTTCTTCAATTTTGATTTCGTAATTTTCAGATGGAAAAAGGTCATCGTATGTTATTTCTTTTTCAATTTTTTGGATACGATATCTATCATGAGGTAAAGGTATGTACAAGAATCTTTTTTTTGTTATAAAATCTTTGATTACATAAGCAGACCAGTTACCGTTGATAATATAGATTTTGGTGTTTTCTTTAATTTCAGAGTAAGGTAAAGTAGCTAGTTGTACTTTCTTTTTAATATTTGAAATGGACATTTTTGATTCCTTTCTAAGGTTTATTCGATATGACCGAAATAATATTCCCAACTCGATTCATAATCTTTTTTATTTTTAATCTATATAATAGAGTGATGCGTGATTTGATTGACGTAGCAAAGTTTCAAGGTCATAGTCGTAATTTGCATATTCCCAGAACAAATCAATGTAGAAATCGTCATCTTCTTCAACATCGTGACTATCATAAAAATCAGTCAATACTTCGTAATCACCATTCCAATCAAGAGGAATGAGTTCATCCATATGGTACATTTCTTCCAGATAGTCTTCTAATTCTTGTCGGAAGGTTGTTCCATTTTGGAACATACTAGCTTTTATTTCTTCGATTTCAGCGTCTTCGAGACAGTCGTTTGGTCCCCATGGATATTTTTCAAGAAATGGACCTTTAGTCCCATATCGTTCTGTCAAAAATTGAATAAATCTGATTTCATTTTTTGTTTTATCAGTAGTTAAATTTGGGATTGGAATACCTAAAGATTCTAAAAATTTGGATAGTTCGTCAGGTTTTCCGACGATTGCGTAGTGGGTTCCAGATTTGTCTAAAAGTTCTTGTAAGGTTTCATTTTCTGTTACTTTAGTGTTTAATAATGACATCTTTAACGTACTTTCTATTTATTCAAACGATATATAAAATCGTAAGCTTTTTTAAAAGCTGCCATCATTTGTGGTTCTTTACTGAATAATTTGATGAGCATCAAAGCTAAATCGTCTTCTGTTTCAAAATGTGAAGCAATAATAACTTTGCTATCATCTGTTTGTTCAAATTTTTGTAAACCCAATGCTAAATGATTTTGACATTGGGAGATTTTTTCGAATTGTTCTTTTTTAGACATAATTTTTCCTTTCTTACCACCAAAACATGCGATGAACTTCTGCCCACACTAAGAAGAATTTTTTGACGTCTTCTGGATTGTAACCATTTTGGATAATAATTTGAATGCGTTCAAGCAACCAATCGAGTACAAATCTTTGATTTCCTTTTAGTTTGAAATTAGGTGTATTTAGTTCAAAACTATGGAAGGTGAGGTCAATATACTTTTTGGCGTCACGTTTGTAAATTTTTAGGATACTATCTGTGTGGCAGAAAAACCATGCTAAGAATCGAAAATCATTTAATTCTGCCAAGTTTTGGTAGAATTTTTTTGTGTCTTCAATAGCTTGTGTTTCGATAGCCATCCAATTTTCATCTTCTTTCATATAGTATTCGAAATTTAAAGCATGTGTGATTTGATTTGCTAATTCGTGATGTTGTGATTGCTGAAGATTTAACCAAGCTGATGTTAAGATAGATTTGTCTGCGTCCCAGGCAATTTTTGGGTGCATACTATAATGTTTGAGACTTCGTTTGACAAATGGATACTGTTTTTTAGATGTTTCGACAAATTGTTGGAAATCAATGTGGTTTAATTGAAGTAGTTCAATTTGTTTTTCAGATAAAATAGTTTGCATTGGATGTCCTTTCTTCTGTGATAGCTCTGAGAGGTCTCAGATTGGCTCAGATTCGTTTTTGGGAATAATTTGGTATAAATCTATGGTTCGATGTTAGAATGTGTTAGAGGGCTTTTCTGAGCCTTTTAGAACAATCATTATTTTCAATGTCATTTAGAGATTGAATCGATTTACAATTTCTTCTAGACTTTCAAAATCTTTTCCATTCCGAGTGAATAACCAAGTTTGTTCTTCAACGTCGTACACATAGATATAAACGATGGTGTAATCAGGATTTTCAAATACTGTATTGTTGATACGAATAGGCTTAATATCGTCCCAATTTTCACCTCTGTCTCGACTATAGAATACTGAAACACCTTCTTGACGGTTGTCAAAAGTGTGAATGGTTCCTTCTTCTGGTGCGAGTTTTTCTTTTACAACAGATACATCGCCTAGACTAACTAAAGCTTTTGCTTGTTTTTCAGAATTGTAATGTTCAATCAGCATTTTTCCTAGATATTCTAGGTATCCGTCTGAATGATTGTAAATGTAGGTGATAGAGTTATTTTCTCTAAATCCGATGAAAGCGTTTGTTGCCATTGTTTGTACCTCTTGTTATCGAACTTCAATGAAACCTTCAGATGTGAAAGAACCACCGTTGATAGCGTAATCACGTCCGTATGCTTCATAGTCGAAATATAGTTCTAGTTCTTCTTTTGTTAATTCGGATACACCACCTAAGACGTCATCTACCATGTAGTAACCTAATTCTGTATTGGTGTCAACATCTTTATAAAGATAAACATCGTCCCAATTGACGTAGAGAATATCGCCTACATTCATATAACCTTGATATTCTTTGTAAGCTTTGATTTTTTCAATTTCGACATCAAGTTCATATAGTTCACAAATTTCAGCATAAGTTGCTTTAGAACTATCAACTTCGATACAAAAATCTTTTAATTCAATAACTTCAAGATATTGTTCTAAGTCGATGTCGAAGTATTCAAGTAATTCGTCAACTGATTCATACAAGTCTGGGTCTTCGACTTCTAATGCTTTGACAATTAGGTCAAAAGTTTCTTTTGATCTGTCAAAACATTCTTCGATACCAAACCATTCGTCAAATTTGTGTTCGGTGTTTGTTAGTTTGTTTTTGATGGTTACTGTAAATAGCATGTTTTATTTCCTTTCTGGTTTCTTGGTTTGTACCAAATTTCAGCCATTATGATTGTGAATGTTAGTGATAAACTAATAAGAAATATGGCTGTGTTTGCTTTTTGGTCACCAATGTTGTTATATAAATTATAAATACTATAGATTGTCAACCAAATGGATAAGAATCTCATGATGTTGAAGATGTATTTTTTGATAAATTGCATTTGTTTTCCTTTCGCTATAAAACTATTATAAATAATTAGAGATTTCAATGATAGCGTCATGTAATTCTTTTTGTGTGACTCCGATTAGTTCTTGGACACCATTTTCGTTTGCAATTAATATTGATGTGAGTTTGTATGGAATGGTGTTTGGTAACAGACTTCCTAATGAATAATAAAGTCTTTTTTTGATTTCCTCAACCAAATGGACATTTAAATTTAATTTTTCAAAAATCGAAGTTTTTGTCAAGATATTTATTAACTTTGTTTTCAAAAAAACATAAAAATCGATTTTACGTTCTTCAGTTTGTTTTGCATAAAAAAATCTTGTAAAATTGTAACTAAAGCTAAATTATATTTAAAAATTTTTTTGCTATATTTATTGATTTTAACAACTTTATGGGGGTCAATTACATGTCCATCCCAATCTAAACCATATGAATTATAAACATTACCTTCAATCGTGATGATATAGTTGTATGATTTTGATAAAGGCATAGTTCGTTCCTTTCTTTAGACGTTTTTGTAATGATTGATAACCAATTCATATAATTTTTTTCGTTATCAATTGGTTTGATTTTTTTCAACAATATCTCTGATTTGTTGTTTAGTATTACGATAATGTTGGTATAAATCGAGTGATTTATTTGATTCGTGATTTATTGGTAGTACATATGTCATTTTAATGAATTTATCATCTATAAAAGTAACAAAATCAAACTCATTTTTTTGACCATTTGTAATAACTGTGAAATCTTCTTTATTGAATTTAATGTGAAATGAGAGGGGATTTAAATCGTTTAAATAATCTGTGATTTCTTCAGCAGATTTATTATTTTTTTGATAAGGAGTTAAAAGGTTGTCTTTTTCCTAAAATATAACATGTCGGAATTTGAATGGTTTTTGATTTCATAGTCATCAAATAAATTATTTGGTTTATCGTTTAGTTCAATTGTTGATAATGTTTTAAGTTTTTCAAATGATTTTCGAAATTCGATAGTAGGGTAAATCAAATTAGTGACATCTGAGATTTCGTATTTAAGATCGGTTACGATTTTTCAAATACTCAATGTCAATTGTACCAAAAATCTTTAAATTTGTCAGCAATTTGTTCGAAAAATATAATTTTTTTATAAATTTTTTTATTTCTTTTGTAGTTAATTGTTGCATGATTTTTAAACTCCTTTTTCAATTAAACCAATTAATAATGCCGATTGTATTTTTGTAGATATTCCATGATTTTTTTAGATGAAATTAGTTTGATGTCTTTTTTTAGTATATGGATTTAAGTTGACATTTATATGTGAATTAAATAATGCAGGTGTTATTACTAAATAAGTGATGATTTTTATCATTTTGTTTAATTATAAATTTGTATTTGTAATTACACTTTGTTAAATAACATTCTACGAAATCAGGTTTTAATTCTATTGTTTTATGATCAACTTCGTATGTAATATATTTATTTTCTTTTAATCCGTTTAGAATAGTCTTTTTTTGACGTTTTTTTGATTCAAATATTTTTGAAATCAATTTTTTTCAATTTTTTTAGTTTCTTTTTTTGGATTTCTTTTGACTCATTTATTTGCTTATATAGAGTTTCCATGTGATTGTTCCCTTCTTATTACTAAAAAATAAACCGCCAACTGTTGGTTGGCAGTTTGTTGTTATTATTTTCCTTTTTAGTGTTCGTCAATAAATGAATATGTTAGATTATTTTCTTTCAAAAACTCGAAAATGAATTGTGGGATGTCTTCTTTGTTAGAATAGCGGATGAACCAATGACTGAATGTTTCAGATGTTGGTTCATTTTTCCATTTATGAGCTTGATGATAAACACCTGATTTTAGGGCACCAATAAAATGAAATAGTTGATTATCTGAAAGACTATATTTGATATGCTTTGCATGTTTTGGGCGAATAGTTGGAACTTTCGCTTCTTCAAATTCTGTAAATAAAGATATGAATGGAAAATCCACAGTTGGTACAATTTCTGTTTTGAAACTAACTGATTCAATATATTGGTTGCCATCTGTGATTTCTTGAATAACTTTGAATGGTGGTTTTTTGTGTTCAGGATTATCTTTGATAAAAATAATTTGTACGTTTTGTGTCATGATTTTCTTTTTCCTTTCTAAAATAAAAAAATAAGTTCAAAAATTGAACTTATTTTTGTTGCAAACGTTCACGGATTGTAGCAAGTGAGTCATCAACTACTAGTTCACCATTTAGAAATACGATTTGTAATGCGTTTAAATCAAATACGTTAGCTTCAACTTCAGTTAATCCGTCTTGCCAGATTAATTCATTTTGTGATTGGTCACCTGTTAATGTTGAGAAGTTAAAATCTGGATATTCTGCTAATAGATCTGATTTACGAACGACAATAACACGACCTCGTTGTGAACGTTTTGTTCCGTCATCAGTTTTAGGGTCTTTGAACAACATACGTTCTTCACCGTTGACCGTAGCAGCAGTAGCTTTCACAGCGAAACCAAAAGTGTCACGAGTGTGGTATTGATATGAGAATGAACCGATACCGAATACGATATTTGTAGTGGCAAATCCTTTAGCTTCCAGACGCTTAGAAATGGCAGTGGCACGTTCAAGGTTGATAGAGTCGCCATAAATGGCTCCGATGTGTGTGTCAAGAACTTTATAACCTTGTTCATTGACTGTACCACCGAAGGTGTCCCATAGACATTCAATGAGACCTTTTTCCTCTGGTGTTGTACCATCAACTTTAGTACCAGTTACGATATCAACTGGGTCACCACTATCAGGTCGGACAACAAGTTTTCCGTCACGAGCCATGATAATGTCTTTTAAAGCTGGGAGATATTCTGTCACTACTTTCCAGAAATCCCACGTATCTGATACAACTGAGAACAAACCTGTTGGATAAACATCAACAAGAAGGTGTTTAAACAATTCTAGTTCATCAGCTTGCCCATAAGAACACATAACGCTGTGTTCTGTAGCTGAGATAGAAGCACCAGTTGTAAAATCAAGTGGTGCGTGGTAATATTTGTTCACACCAAAGATGGCAGGAATTGTATCTGTTCCTTGGAATGATGTTAAGTGACCCATTCCAGAAGCCATTCCTGATTGTTCTGAAGACATTCCACGAAGTGAGAAGTCATGACCTTGGAATTCGACACCCGTTGTTGAACCTGTCGTTTTGATGGCATAGTCATTCAAAACTTTACGGTATTGATAAGCGAGTGTAGCGCTAGTGATTGGTTGCCAGATGGTTGTAGACAAAATAGTTTCAAGGAAGTTGGTCAACCAGAAAAATTCTGGAGCTGTATTTTCAATTGTCATTACAGGGCAACGCATTGGGGCGAGCGTCCCTTCAGGAAGCGCTTCAATTTTGATTGGTAGAAAACCAAGGTTGTGAAGTTGGACAAGGTGTTCTGTATAAACTTCTTCTTTACCAAGTGTTTGTTTGACAAAGTTTTCGTAAGTTGAAATAATGTCTTCAAGCGGTTGATTGAAGAATTCGTTATTAAAACGGTCAATGAGGTATTCTTTGATAAAGTATTGCAATCCGAAGAATACAATTTCGTTTGACCATGGGGCATACTTGTTTGAGCGTGGTGTCAATGTTGAATAAACCTTTGTTGTACCTTCTGGGTATTGCTCTCTATGAGAGAGCTTGTAAAAGTCTGTACTAAGGTAGATAGGTGTTGTTGTCATATGATTTTCTCACTTTCTTATAATTATTTTTGTAGATTGTTTAATAACGTTGATATGTATATTGGTCCTATTAGAACCATTAAGATTCGTAGGATTGACATTAAATGTAAATGCCATGTTGATTTATTTTTCATCATACCAAAATATGCAATATTCACATTTGTGATAAATATGATGAATATTAAAAATGCTTGAAGGTAAATCATTTGTTAAGATCCTTAATAATATCTAATACAGGTCTTACATAGAATTGATGGTTTTCATCAAATTCTTGGTTAGACATGGAAATGGCTTTGGGTGGTGTTGCGATAGAATCTGTTGAGAATACTTTATTGAAAGTATTTGGAATATTGGCTTCCATCATTGCTTCTTCAGCATGAGTGACAATGAGCCAATTATTTTGTGATTTGATATTTAAATCAGATTCAATAGCTTTGATTGCGCCAACAAATGTTCCACCATATGAGCATAAATCATCAATGATGATAATTGGTGCGTCTTGTTTTGGTGTGGTTGTTTGTTTTTCAATATGCGCTTTGATTTGTTGAATTTTACCAGTTGCAAAATCACGGACTTTTTCACAAATGATAACATTTGGATAATCATCAGCATTGTAGCGTTTAGCAGCGCCTTTGTCTGGGAATACAAACCAAGCATCTTTAGTGTTTAGTTTTGTATAATCAATGACATCTTTGGCAAATTCGTATTTGTTTGAAGATTCATCCAAATAATTTTTATGTTTGAACTCATGAGCATTATTATAATATCGAGTATATTTATTTTGATATTCTTTTGGAAATTGTTTTAATGTTTCTTTTGAATGTGGGTCTAGAATAAATAACAGATTTAATGCTTTTAGATTGTTTTTGATGAGATCAGTTAGAATTTTAAGAGAAAGCTGTACCCTTTTCTTGAATTCTATCCATGCGAGAATAGGGCATATAACCAATATACACGTTGTAAACTTGTTTGTATGAATGGATAGCGTCATCTAACAATAGTAGTTCAAATATTGATGCATCATTTTCATATTTCCAATAGACTGTATTAGCTTTGTTTGTGATGTGAAATGCCCGAAATGGTGAATTTTCAGGAACTTTATTTAATATTTCATTAGGTAAATCTAATCGACGTTCTTTATTTGGAAATTCGATGAATTCAACTTTTTTTCCGTTTAAATAAATCATATTTTGATACTCCTTTATTGATAAAGCGGTTTAATTTTATCATCTAAAACTTTGTAGGCTCTAGGTGGGCGACCTTTTTTATTTGACGTCATATATGAGTCTGTTTCTTTTAGAAAATTTTGAACAAATGTCATTTGACGTAGGTTAGACGGTAATGTTTTAGCGTAGTAAGGTTGGAAATGAGCTAATAAGTCTCTTGTTTCTTCTAATGTGATATTTTCACCTGCAAGAAGTAGTGGTAAAGGATGTTTGTCCCAATTCTGAGCCAAAATATTGAACGCAATATTGACCATACTCGTATGGTCGAAATCTAGTTCCAAATCTGGCTCAAAATTGGACCAATCTTTTTCTACCAAAATTGGTTCCATTAGAAAGACCAAAATTGGGACAGACACCACGTGACCCCTTGGGTCACGATTTGGATCAGTCTGAGCAGGTAATTCTTGAAGTCGATAGTTTAAATCTGATAAGTCAGTTTTAGTTTCAAGAGTTCTTTGAACTGCGTCTGAGATTGACTCATTATGTTTTAAAAGAACCCCAGGTAAAGCTTTCTTTTTAGAGTTTCACGAACTGGTGTGAAGATTTTGACTTTATTGTCATGTCTATCGAATTTTAAAATCAATAGGTCAACAGCTAGGTTTTGTGTCGGATTTAATTGCATAGTTTAGTTCCTTTCTTCATCGTTCCAAACAAATAGGGCACCAAAAGAATTGAGAATGTAGAAAATGTATTTACCAACGTTGGCAAAATTTCCTTGAATCCCTGCTTTAGCGAGTTGAACAATGTTGTAAACTAACCAGAAACTCCATTGAGTTGTCAATTTCAATGCGTTAAATACATTGGCAACAAGAGATAGTGCAAAAGCAATAGTAGTGATATAAGCTAGTGTATTCATGTTCCCACCGTAACCGATGTAGTTTGTACCGTAAGCAAATGCAAAAGCTAAGATTGTGGCAATCGTTGCGACCATTTTAGTTTGAGCTTTGCTGAGTTGGTTAGGTTTACCTTCTTGTGATTTTTGCCATTTTTGGATTGCAAATGTGTAAATCAAGAAGGTCACTGGATAGGTGATGATAGCAGCCTTATTACCAAGGATGTAATCAATAGCACCTGAGAGAACAGTGTTTAAAATTCCAAGATAGTTACCCCATTTACTGAGTTTTCCAGTAAAACGAGTTGATAGCATGGAAATCCCAACGTTTGTGACTGAAATCAGTCCAAACGGAACAAGAGCTGTCCAAGGACCCCAATCAACGAATTTGTCTAAACGTGAGTTGAGATAACCTGAAGCAATGGCGATACCGACTACAAGGGCGACACCTAATAGGTCAAACCATTTAGAAGTAGCGAATAATTTCAATGATTTTTTCATAATCATTTCTCCTTTTTATTTATGATTTTTATTTATGATTAAATTATATCAAAATTAAAATTGAAAGTCAACACTTTTTATTTTATTTTTGAAAAATAAAAAAATAACTAATGTTTTTTTACATTAGTTGCCTTATTCTAGACGTTTCTCACGGGAATTTTTTGATTCAAATTCTAAATCGATTGCTCGTGAGCAAGTGTTACAAAAAAATACCTAACACTATGTGTTAGGTATCATTATACAGGAGATTGTGCTCAACGAACAACAAATCTAAAACCGATTGTCTTGGGACAATCTTAATGCGCTTTGAAATTGTAAATTGGTTTTACAATCATATCAACAGTAGCTGTATCCGTGATTGCGTCAATAATTTCTTGAGATTCTTTGTAAGCAAATGGAGCTTCATCTAATGTAGCTGCACAAATAGATGTTGTGTAGATACCATCCATTGTTTTGCGATACTCATCAAGAGATAATTGAGCTTTAGCTTTACTTCTAGAAAGGACACGTCCAGCTCCATGAGGGGCTGAGAAGTTCCATTCAGGATTTCCTTTGCCTGTGGCAAAGATTGAATCATCACGCATATTGAGTGGGATGATTAGACGTTCTCCATCTTGTGCAGAAGTAGCACCTTTTCGGACGATACCGTTTTCAATGTCAATATAGTTGTGCATTGACTCAAATTCGTCAATGATTTCCCAACCCATAGCTTCAGCGATTCGGTAAAGCATTGTTTGACGAGAAATAGTTGAATATTTTTGAGCGATATCGATGTTATTTAGATAATCTTCTAATTCTTTACCGTTTAGGTAAGCTAGTTCTTTATTGATGACCCCACGATCTTTGATATTGACATAATCAGGTACATGTCGAGTGACTTTGAATTGTTTTAATTCTTTTTCAATTTCTTTTTGACGACCATTTTCAGTTAGATACTTAACAATAGCGTCTGAAATTTCACTAGATTGTGTCATTTTAGCTTCAGCAATCTTTTGATGGTGTTTTGCGACAACAACACCAAGTGCACGAGAACCTGAGTGGACTGTGAGCCACAATTGACCGTCTGGTGACTTACCAAGCTCAATGTAGTGGTTTCCACCACCTAGCGTACCACATGATTTCATGATGTGACCATGTCGTTTTTGGTCAATACGAAATGTTAAACCTTTTAATAAATTACGCATTTCTTTTTGATTGACGACAACTTTATCATGTATGTTTTGACCAGCTGGCATTTTTTCATTGACCACTTGGTCAAGTTTTTCAAGGTCAGGATTGTCGTCTTTGATGCGAATAGCACGCATGCTGCACCCAATATCAACCCCAACTACGTTTGGACAGACTTTCCAATCTTTTTTGTCTTCAGGTAATCGAATGGTTGTACCAATTGTTGAACCAGCACCTGCGTGAACGTCAGGCATGATGGCAACAGTAGTGTTTTCAGTAATTGGTTCGTTTAACATTCCGATTACTTGACCAATGGCTGTTTCTTCAATATTGTGAGTGAACACAGTTGCTGTATTTTTTGAGCCTTGTAATGTTAATGATGGCATAATATCACTCCCTTTCTTATAGAATAAATCGATTGTTTACTAACAATCTTACACTAATTTGAGTAGTTTTGCAAATATTCGTCTTCAATATCTTTGATATTGATTATATTCGAATTCTTATTATGATATGCTTTTTGCCAAGCTATGTCTTCCTGAACCCTATCAACTAATGCGAAATCAGATTTCTACAATCATTCCCATGACATCTTTGATAAAGATTTCAATTTCTTTATCTTTCTCAGAAAACGGATATTGACGTGGTATATATTGTTTTTCTTTGAATTTTAGATAGACATCACGGATGACTGGACCATAGTTCCAGGCTTCAAAGTCAGCTTGAAACAAATATTTTGGGAAAATGTTTTCACGTTCAATGATGTCTGTTTGAGGTTCAACTGAATAGGTGTTGATGTAAAATGCGAACAAGAAATATAAACCTTTTTGAAGTTTTAAAGGTCCGATTTCTTGAAATTGAAACAAAATGTGTTCAACTAAGTTTCCGATATTGTTAAAAAAGTATTTTTCTTGCATTGGTTTACCTCATAATTTTAACTAGAATACGATGTCATATGCAAATTTTAAAGAAGATAAGTAATCAGGGAACGAGTCAGTATGATATGAGGTTCGATCAGTAGCATCATGGTCCCAATCGCTTTCTACTTGAACGAAATATTTTCTGTTATATAATACGATGGTTACATAATAGGTAGTATCTCTGAATTCGTTGCGAATTTTACCACTGATTGAACTACTATTTTCAGTATTTGATATAAATTTGTCGTATTCTTCTTCAGAATCCCAATCATAACTATAGTATTGATAATCAGAATAAGGGAATCCGACTGTTGGTTTCAATTTCAAAGCTGTTTCGAGTGCTGAAATATCACCACCAGCTAAATGTTTTTGAAGTGAGCTTGTTTTTTTGTCTTGCATTGGGTTAGTTC
>BNJS01002655.1_pt1 | contig 263776 bp, 395 predicted proteins | sample 8540461 | NCBI WGS metagenome assembly BNJS01 (sample SAMD00202454, study PRJDB9452) | human saliva metagenome | isolation source: human saliva | place: Japan | reverse complement strand
CAAGGGCGCGCCTCGCGGTGCTGCTCCCCAGCTACGCCCCGCCACTGCGGGGTAGCTGGTCATAGACCGCCGTACCGCCAGGGGACGCCTCGCACGGCCGCCCGCCATACGGTCGCGGATCTCGCCGCCCGTACCGGTGGCCGCACCGGAAGGGCCTGACGGTGGTGGGGAAGTTGTGCGTCTCGGCCTTGAGGCTCAGCACGCTGTCGATAGACCTCCCACGGACGAAGAAGTCGGGCTTATCCTGCAGGCAGGGGCAAACTGCCCAGCGCCTGAGGTCCCGGATGAAGGCGACATTGTCCTTGTAGGCAGAGACTAGGGTGATTGGGGTTAGCGGCACTGTCCTTGATCAGGAGAAGAGCGAAAGCGCCTGCTCCTCACCGTCGAGGACGAAGGTACCGCCGAAGATCTTGTGACGGCAGTGCTCACTATTGACCTGCGAGTAGCCGAAGAGCTCGCTATCGGTGAGCGGATTCCAGCGCCCCGCCAGCCCTCGAGGTAGACAATCTCCTCCTCGTCAGGGCGAGGCCCCTCAGCCCCCTGGTTGTAGGCACGGATATCCGTAACGGAGGCGATATGCCGCGCTGAAGTCCGTGACGAAGACCGACTGATCCAGCCCCTCATAGCGGTGCGCGCTGCAGCATGGGGTCGTGGTGGCAGCGCCGTGGCGAGATCTCGGTAAACTCCCCGATGCGCTTCACGCCGGGGATAACCATATTGCGGACGATCTCCACGGCATGGGTGCCCAGGGGTCACCAGCCATAAGCGCGTGCCGACGAAGTGTCCTTTGAGCTCGCGGGCCTGGCCAGAGGCTGGCCCCGCGGTTGTTTCATACATCAGACGATCAAGGGAGGTGGGGATCTAGTGCTCCGGCCTCACCACAGAGGGTAGCGCGCTGAGGCTGGCGAAGAAAAGGTAAATCGTCTTGTGTCTTATCCTAGTTCAGTATAGTGAACAGACGCGGTGAGCGCTTGCCTGTAAAGGCGCCACTTAGCCAGCATACGCAAAGGCTCGAGGCAGCGCTGCACCACGCTGCCGCAGGTGTTAGCCCCTGTGCATTTCGACTCGCCACCCCTTACCCGCCCCATCCTATTCGACGAAGCCTACCTGAGGCAGGTTGCTGCGCTATGCCCGACTCTGCTGACCTCTCTCCACGTCTCCTAAGGACGCTACCCAGCCTCTAGAGCTGAGCAAGGGCGCTAGTCTGACAAAGCAATGGACGCGGCAAGGCCAGGTCTACTGGGGGCTTTAGCTTCATCGAGACGCAGCCGCCTGAGACGCGTAGCAAACGAGGGAGGTGAGCTAAGGAGGCCCTATATATATGTAGCGCGGGAAAGAGCGAGAGCGTGGAGGGCGAAGCTGGAGAAGTTAGAGACGGCGGGGTTGACGGCTGAGTTTAGCGACGGCAGACGCCGCAGTTATTCCCTCGGCAGGGAGCAATGCCGGCAGTAGCGGCAGGTCTTATAACACACGGCAGGATCTCATACCTGTACAGCCGCGACGCTCCAGCGTCTGGGCGTAGACATAATAGTAGCTCCCGCCCCACGAGGAGAACTAGGGAGAGGAGCGCGTAGAGGAAACGCTTGATAAGCATAGGAAGGAGGAAGCGCCTCACCCTGCCGTGCGGCGAGCGAGGGGCGCTATCATCAGATAAGGCACTATTACCAGCTAGCCTTCTTCACACCAGGGATGAGACCGGCAGAAGCCATCTCACGGAACTGGATACGAGAGATACCGAACTGGCGCATGTAGCCCTTAGGACGACCCGTCATGCTGCAGCGGTTGTGCAGACGTACGGGAGAAGTGTTCTTAAAGCAGAGCCTGAAGTGCTTCGTAGTTCCCTTCGGCCTTGAGCTGAGCACGCTTGGCAGCATACTTAGCGACGAGGCTTTGCACGCTTTACTCGCGTGCCTTCATTGATTCCTTTGCATGGTATTTAGTTGCCTTTCTTAGCGTTCTTGAATGGGAGGCCGAACTCCTTTGAGGAGTGCGTAACCTTCTTCGTCAGTCTGGAGCCGGAGGTAACGAACGTGATGTTCATACCGAGGATCTTGGTGATGCTCGTCGAGGTTGATCTCAGGGAAGATGATCTGCTCGCTGATACCGAGGGGTATAGTTACCACGGCCATCGAACTGCTTTCGATCCCTTGAAGTCACGGATACGAGGCAGCGCGATGCGGATCAGACGCTCGAGGAACTCGTACATCTGCTCGCGGCGCGGGGTAACCATAACACCGATAGGCATCTTCTTACGAAGCTTGAAGTTAGAGATGTCCTTCTTCGAGACCGTAGCAACAGCCTTCTGACCAGTGATGGCGGGAGAGCTCTGCGGATAGCTACGTCGTGATCTTCTTTATCAGCCGTGCAGCGATACGAGGCCCTGGTTGATGACGATCTTCTTCAGGACGGGCACCTGCATGCGGGACCGATAGCCGAACTGCTCGATCAGGGCGGAACGATGCGTTCCTTATATTCGTTCTTAAGACTTTGCAGTGTTGCTCATTACTTAATCTCCTCTCCTGACTTTTTGGGAACTAACGTACGAGCTCCCTGTCGTCATTGAGACGACGACCTACGCGCGTAGCCTTACCCGTCTTAGGATCGACGAGGTTGAGCTTAGCGATGTGGATAGGAGCTTCCTTCTTCTCGATCACCTCCCTGAGGGTTCTTTGCGCTGGGCTTAGCGTGCTTAGCGACGATGGTTACGCCTACCGACGATAGCGCGCGCTGTTTGTCGACGAGGACCCGCCAGCACGCGCCCGTCTTGCCCTTGTCATCTACCGCTGAGTGACGACGACCCGGTCGCCCTTCTTCGTGAGGCTATGTAACTTACTCATTTCTTCTTCGTGCTCCTAGCGATGGCTGGAGGACTTCGGGGCGCCAGAGAAACGATTTCATACTCGCGGCACGCAGCTCACGAGCCACAGGGCCGAAGATACGGCTACCACGCATATCGCCAGCGGCGTTCAGCAGGACGCAAGCGTTGTCATCAGCGGATAGGAGCCAAGTCGATGACGTACTTTCGTGCGGACGATGACACCAGAGACGACACCCTCTTCAGATCCGAGGAGGATGACGCTCTTGACAGTTACCACATGATATCACCGACAGAGGCATAGCGGCGACGCGTACCTTGAGGACGCGATGCAGAGGGGTTTTTAGCACTGCTGTTGTCAGCTACTACGAGTCTTGGATTTTGCTGGATCATATACTACTTAGTTTTCATAATATTGACTAGTCTCCATCTCTTGGTACGACTCAGAGGACGCGTCTCCATGATACGGACCGTATCACCGATGTTGCACTCGTTCTTCTCGTCGTGTGCATGGTACTTCTTCGTCTTGTTGACGAACCTACCATAGATAGGGTGCTTCTCCACTTGACCGCGACCGTGATGGTCTTGTCCATCTTATTGGAAGAAACAACGCCTACACGTTCTTTTCTTAATCTTCTCTGTTCCATCGGGAGGACACATTAATTGTTGTTGAGTTCACGCTCACGAAGAACGGTCTTCATCTGAGCGATCGTGCGACGCATACGGCGGATCTCAGCTGGGCTATCAGCTGGCGTGACCGCGTAGTCGATGCGCTTCTTGTTGTAAGCTGCTTCCTCAGCTACCACACGCTCCTGTAGCTCGGGCGTGGTGAGCGCCTTGATCTCTGCTAACTTCATCTCTTCTATTACAGGTTGGTTTTGGACATATCGTAGTCACGACGGACGACGAACTTGGTAGTTACGGGGAGCTTGAGCAGCTAGGCGAAGTAAGCCTCTACGATCTCGAAGGATACACCTCAATCTCGAAGAGCATACGACCAACGTTGGCGACGAAAGCCCGGGCGAACCTTACCCTTACCCATTCGGACGTCGGCAGGCTTCTTGGTGATGGGCTTATCTGGGAAGATGCGCACCCATATTGACCCTGACGCTGCATGTAGCGCGTCACCGCGATACGAGAGCAGCGCTCGATCTGGCGGCCGGTGATCCAGCGTGTGCCGAGGGACTTGATCCCGAAAGAACCGAAGGCGAGCTGATTGTCACGCTGAGCGCTGCCCTTAGCACGACCCTTTTGACCTTCTAAACTTAGTTTCTTTAGGCTAGCCATTGTTGTCTTCTGTTCTATACGTTAGCGATCAGTTCCCGCGACGACCGCTCGACGGTCACGGCGATTCACCGTCACGGCGTCACGTCCGTCACGACGACCCGCCCGGGCCGGGCTGGGGGTTGGTGAACGAAGTTGAGCGAGATCACGCTTGCCGTAGACTTCGCCCTTGCAGATCCACACCTTGATACCGAGGATACCGGACCGTCAGAGCTTCAGCCTGAGCGTAGTCGACGGCACGCAGCGTGCAGTGAGGCGTACGACCCTCCTTGGAACATCTCAGAGCGAGCGATTTCGGCACCATTCGCATTTGACCAGAGATCTGTATTCGATCCCTTCTGCGCCAATTATCGCATAGCAGCGCCATGTTTTACCGCACGGCGGTACGCGATCTTCTCGAGCTGGCGAGCGATGTTATCAGCACCGCAGCGTCGATATTCCGACGACGTACTTCAAAGATGCTGATCAACTTTGTTGGTGATCTTCTTCAGCCTTCTTGAGCGTATCTACACATCCCGTCCACCCTTACCGATGACGACAATTGGTGGACGCCGCAGATGGTGATGGTGACGTGCTTGAGGGCACGCTCGATAACGATACGAGAGACACTTGCCTTAGCCAGACGGACGTCAGTAGCGACGCAGACGGCTATCTTCGAGAAGCTTCTCAATCACCTTACGACTCAAGGTTATACCAGTTGGAATCATCCACGGATGTATCCCAAAACGACTGCTAATAGGATTAATCTTTGTCCCATCTGGTTTAGTTCTCTTTATTGGTTATTAATCGACAAAGATCGTGACGTGGTTCGAACGCTTGGTGATGCGGTACCACGACCGGAGGGCGGGCGCATACGCTTGAGCGTAGTTGCCCGTCGACGAAGATGCGCGATGTAGAGCTCGCTCATCCCTGTGGGCCTTGCGTCCGTTCTTCTTCAGTTAGCGATAGCTGAAAGCGGAGGAGCTTCTCCACGCGTGCTGCAGTTTCCCTTGTTAGAGAACTGAGTGGCCCTCGAGGCACGACTCATTTCATACCGCGCACCAGTCACACCTGACGCATCTTGCGAGGTGAGGTGGGGATGTTGCGGCAGGGAAGCGAAGTACGTGGACTTCAGGGCTCTTTTCTTCTTCGGCTGATATTTTCTCGGCAATCTATTTTAATCTTACTGCTTAGTTCAGAGGTTCTCAGCGTAATCATTTCAGCCGAATTACTTCTTCTTGTTACCATGACCACGGAAGGTACGCGGGGAGAATTCTCTAGCTTGTGACCGCATCATGTTCTCCGTGATGAACACGGGATGAACTTGTTCCTGTTGTGTACGGCAATCGTATGATTCGACGAAGTCAGGGTTGATCGACGAGGCGCGAGCCCAAGTCTTGATGACGACCTTCTGCCAGATTCATTCATCGCCAAGACCTTCTTCTCGGAGCTTCAGGTTGATATATGGACCTTCTTTAGTGAACGACCCATAGTTCTTTTGCTTTAATCAGATTACTTACGTCTCGATGATGTACTTCGACGAGTTTAGAGCACGCGTCTTGAGCATCTTTAGCGTAGAGACCCTTTGCGTGAGCGTGGTGACCACCGCTATGCTGACCTTCACCACCACCATTGGGTGATCAACAGGGTTCGCGACTACACCACGGTTGTGACACGGCGACCGAGCGCCAGCGGCTGCGACCAGCCTTACTGAGCGCTCCAGCGTGGTCGGTTACCTACGGCACCGATGGTAGCCTTACAGCGGAGAGATGCGGCGGGTTTCACCCGAAGCGCATCTTTGATGACCGCATAGGCATCTTCACGAGAGGTAAGCTGAGCGAAGACACCCGCAGAGCGGACCATCTTTGGCCCCTGACCTGACGAAGCTCGATGTTGTGGATGATCGTACCACAGGGATGTTAGCTATGGCAGGTTATTCCCTACTACGCAGCTTCGCACCCGACATCACTGTCTGACCCACCTGCATACGTTAGATATATACCGCACCGTCGGCGTAGTACAGCAGAGGATACGAGCCGTACGATTGGGGTCGTACCGATGCCTGACCGTAGCAGGGATACCGTCCTTGTTTCTCTTGAAGTCGATGAGACGCAGCTTCTGCTTGTGACCACCACCGATGGAAGCGCATGGTCATCTTACCGGTGTTGTTACGACCACCGGATCTTTACCTACGACAAGAGACTTCTCTGTGCGCTGGCAGTGATGTGTTATCGAACGCAATCAATAACCTATGTCTTGCCCCGGCTAGTGGGCTTCAGTTTACGTATTGCCATTATTTACTTAGATATTAGCGTAAAAGTCAATGGTCTGACCATCCTGAGGGTAACGACTGCTCTTTAAACGCAGCGAACTTGCCGCGTATGAGTCCACTTCGTATAGCGAGCCTTACGCTTGCCGCTATAGTTCACGGTGTTACACCTCGACCTTTACATTATACAGAGCCTCGACAGCCTTCTTGATCTCGATCTTGTTGGCATCGGAGACGCGGAAGACGTAGCGTTCAGCCTTCTTCTCCGTCAGGGCAGTAGTCTTCCGTGATTACGGGCTTCACGATGATTCCCATTCTTCTCGTATCTCCTTTATTATGCCTTAAACTGTTCGTTGATCACGCGCCACAGCCGCTTCCACCAGGACGAGCTTTTGCAGTCGAGCAATCGAATAGGTGTTCAGCTGGAAGAAGCGTTCATCACGCGAGCCGTGCGGATGTTGCGCGAAGAGAGGACGAGGTTGTCCGAGAGGGCTTCGACTACGAAGAGCGCCTTCTGACCTTCGACCTTCAGAGCCTTCGTGAGGGCGATGAAGTCCTTAGTCTTGGGGTAGCGAAGTCGTAATTTCACCACGATGATCTCCTGCTTCGAGCCTTGTAGGTCAGCGCGAGCGACGAGCCAACGCCTTGAGCTTCTTGTTGAGCTTGAAGCTGTAGTCGGGCGTAAACAAAGACATCGACCACCGACGAGCACGGGCGAGTTGATATCCCCACGGCGAGCACCGCCACCGCCCTGGCGGATGAACAGGCGTACTACCGGAGATCTCGGCTACGCTCCTTAGACTTGTGCGTACCGACGCTGGTTGGCCAAGTATTGCTTTACGTCCAAGTAGATGGCGGTCGTTTGGCTTCGATGGCGAAGATCGGGCAAGTCATCGAGACGAGATCTTTGCGACCGGTATCTTCTCCCTTGATATTATATATGCTCAGTTCCATTTACTTTTCGATTGCAACGATTGAACCTTAGCACCAGGCACCCCTGACGAGCAGGAGGTTGTGCTCAAGCATTACCTTGATCACTGGAGGTTCTGAACGGTCACGCGCTCAGCACCCATCTGGGCCCGCCCGCGCGTTCCCCTTGAAGACCTTTCGCAGGATGAGCACGCACCGACCGGAACCGGAGCACGGAGGCGATTGTGCGACCGTGAGTCGTCTGGCCGACACCGCCGAAGCCGTGACGCTTGACCACACCCTCTGGAAGTTCTTCACCGACGTACCGACGACGTCTACACACCGTCTCTGCGAAGAAGTTGACGTCGATCACATCTCCAGATTGTACTGAGAAGGAACCTTGAACCGGCCAAGTGGCGCTTGGGAGCGACGCCGGCTCTCTGAAGTGGCCCTGAAGGGCTTGACGTGCTTTTCCTTAGCATCCAACAGCTTCTCCAGCTGAAGAGCTTGCAGCCGTCCTTTTCCAGAGACTCCACCTGCGTCACTACGCAAGGTCTCTACTTTCAATAACAGTGCATGGGACGTTTCTTCTCGGCACTGAAAACGGATGTCATTCCGATTTTCTTCCTAATAAACCTGGTATTTCAGTTTCTTATTTAGTTGATCACACCTGATTTACTTACACCGCTGGGCAGCTCGAGCTTCATTGAAGCGCATCGATCGTCTCAGCCGAGTTGTAGAGATATCGATGAGTCGCTTGTAGTGAGCTGGAGCTCGAACTGCTCGCGAGACTTCTTTGTTGACGTAAGGTCGAGCGGAATTCATCGTGAAGATACGCTTGTGCGTAGGCAGAGAATTGGTCCGCTGGACCACAGCGCCGGTAGCCTGACGGTCTTGACGATCTTCTCTGCCACCTGTCGAGCAGCGTATGATCGTACGACTTCAACTTGATTCTAACCTTTGGCTCATATATCTCTAGTTGGTAATAATTATTTACTTGATGAGATCTACACGATCGCCGACTTCGAGGACCCGACGCGCGATGGATGCAGATACGGGTTCGTAAAAAGGGAGAAGGTCATCGACGAGGTGGCGATCCAGAGGTGATCGTACGCAGGCTCGTGACGTAGCCGAACATCTCAGCCAGGGCACCGAAGCCTTCTTCACCAGACGAGCGCCAGATGGCGTGCTGTCCATACCTCGACCTGACCGCGACGCTTGTTAAGGTCACCGACGTCACCCACAAGCTTCCTCAGGCGTGTCGACCTCGAGATGCATGATAGGCTCGAGGAGGACGGGGCCCGCCTGTGCCGAGTGTTCTGAAGGCCTGGATAGCACAAATCTCGAAGCGAGCTGATCCGAGTCAACGGGTGGAACGAACCATCGAGCAGCGTGACCTTTCAGCTATCCAGAGCATAGCCAGCCAGGACACCGTTGGTCATAGCCTTCTGGAAGCCCTTCTGTACCGAGGGGATGAATTCCTTAGGCACGTTACCACCCTTCACTTCGTCGACGAACTGCAGGTCGCCCTCGAAGCCTTCGTCAGCGGGCTCTACGCGTACGATGATGTCAAAGAACTTACCGCGACCCCCAGTCTGCTTTTTGTAGACTTGCGGAGCTCAACGGGCTGCGGTGATCGCTCTCTTGTACGATACCTGGCCACCCGGTTAGCCTCACCTGAATTACGCTTCAGACGGTCGATGATGATCTCAGGTGGAGCTCACCCATACCGCTGATGACGGTCTGCCGGTCTCTTCGTTGGTCTGCACACGGAAGGTGGGATCTTCTTCGGCCAGCTTAGCCAGACCGACACTCATCTTATCCATATCCTTCTGCGTCTTAGGCTCGACGGCGATACCGATCACGGGCTCAGGGAAGTCCATCGACTCGAGGACGATAGGGTGGTTCTCGTCGCAGAGCGTGTCACCCGTACGGATGTCCTGAAGCTCACCCCGGCACCACCGATGTCACCGCAGCCGATGACCTGGCAACTTGCTTTGTTGGAGCGCATCTGAAAGATGCCAGACGCTCCTTCTTCTCAGAGCGAGTATTGTAGACGTAAGAGCTTGCGGGCAGCTCACCAGCGTAGACGCGGAAGAAGCAAAGGCGACCTACGTAGGGTCGGTAGCGATCTTGAAGGCAAGAGCCGTCAGAGGCGAGCTAATGACCTTGCGGACGATCTCTTCGGGATCGTGATCCGTACCGATGACCTCGGGCGTATCCATGGGCTGGGCAGGTAGGATGACCGCATCGAGCAGCACCTGTACCCCTTATTCTTGAAGGACGAACCGCAGAGCATGGGGTTGATTCATCGCGAGCGCAATTTACGCAGAGCAGCGCGGATCTCGTCTCGGTGATCGAGGATCCTCGAAGTACTTCCATCAGGACGTCATCGCAGTCAGCCAGAGCTCGGCGATTCCCTATCGCGCCACCCTCAGCCTCAGCCTGGAGCTCGGCAGGGATGTCGACACAAGCAGTGCGAGCTCATAGCATCGTCGTCCTGACCGTATTTCCTCATCGTCGCGAGGTCAACGACCCCGCGAAGGTCTCTCTCGACCGACAGGGATCTACGGGGCAAGGCGTAGCGCCCAGGATGGTCTTGATCTGGCGAACAACCTCGAACAGTTACACCCGAGCGGTCCATCTGTTCACGTAGCAGATACGAGGTACGCGGTACTTGTCGGCCCGACGCCATACCGTCTCACTCTGAGGCTGTACACCGAATGACAGCAGAAGGTGATCGCACCGTCGAGGATACGTGAGCGAGCGCTCACCTCACAGTGAAGTCCACGTACCCTGGGGTGTCGATCAGGTTGATCTTGTACTGTATTGTCGTTCCAGAAGGTCGTCGTAGCAGCAGAGGTGATCGTGATACCACGCTCCTGCTCCTGCTCCATCCAGTCCATCGTAGCGCCACTATCGTGTACTTCACCGATCTTGTGCGTCGACCAGTGTAGAAGAGGATACGCTCGGACGTCGTCTTCGGCATCGATGTGGGGTCATGATGCCGATATTTCTCGTAAGTTCTAGGTGGCTTGTGGTCAGCCATCTTTTTGCCTTTCTTAGAATTCGAGTGAGCAAATGCACGGTTGGCTTCGGCCATACGGTACATACTTCTTACGCTTGAAGGCAGCACCCTGGCTATTGAACGCATCCACGATCTCTGCTGCAAGCTTGTTCGCCATGGTCTTACCACCACGCTTATGAGCAAAGAGGATGAGATTCTTCATGGAGATAGATTCCTCGCTCGGCGCGGATTTCGTAGGCACTTGAAGGTAGCGCCACCGATACGGCGGCTCTTTACTTCACCTGAGGAGTGATGTTGTCGAGGGCGGCCTCTGTGATATCCAGGCTGAAGAGAAGATATCGGCGATATTCTTTCTTACCGTCGTACATCAGGTGATTTACGAACTGTCACCTTTACGTCACCAAATACGGGATCAGGTAGTACCTGTCTCTTTTTTGGGCTTAGCTTTTTCCCGCTGCTTGTTTAAATTGGTGTTTCGTCGATTGGTTGTGTTGATCTTCTTCACTGCTCCTGCTGGAGCAGTTACCAACCTTGTTAGCCTATCCAACGAACTCAAGAAACTTGGTTCATTGTTAACAGCTTTTATGCCTTCCTGAGGGCGTCCCGCAGTTTAGCGCTGCTTAGAATTTCCTCGGTCTAGAGAGGCGGCGGTGGGGCGAGGAGTGGTCGGGCGACTACTTCTCACCCTTAGCTGAGCAGCCTGACCTGGCTTAGGACGCTTAGCTCCGTACTTAGAGCGGCGCTGCAGGCGACCGTTGACCCCAGCCGTATCGAGGGCCCCACGTACGATGTGGTAGCGTACCCCTGGAAGGTCCTTCACACGTCCACCGCGTACGAGGACGATGCTGTGCTCCTGGAGGTTGTGACCTTCACCTGGGATGTATGTTCACTATCATTCGTCATCAGGGCGCACACGTGCCAATTTTACGCATTGCGGAGTTAGTTTAGGGTCGTCAAAACACATCACACACAGACGCCTCGGCGCTGGGGGCAGGAGTCCAGAGCAGGGCTCTTACCCTTCTCCACGAGCGACTCACGTCCCTTTCTTACCAATTGTTGAATAGTTAGCATTTCGTTTCTACTTATGTTTGAACAACTTATCTATCTAGCTGGGCGTATAGCTCTGGGTACTCTATACGCTATACGGCATACAAAGATACGTAAATCAGCGAATAAACAATAGGGCTCAAGTCCTAGCGTGCAGAAAGCGCCCCTGCTGCCGCAGCGCTCCCACTCCCTCGGGACGCCGCTCCCCTCCGTCTCCCGACGCCACTCCTTATATATATAGATGATAGCCCTCAGCGCCGTGTGCTGAGGGGGGCTACCATGCCCGCCGAGCAGGTAGCTCAGTCGGACGGCTCAGCGAGGGCCTACTACCGCACCTGACCCCATAAACTCCGGCAGGACCCAGGGGTAGCTGCCCGAGGAAGCCGTAGCGCAGCAGCTGGCGATAGAGCTCTTGTCACGAGCGATCTCCCCGAGTAATCGTCCCAGATAGGAGGTCGCGGGCGAAGACGCCGCCTATAAGCGATCTTTGTCCCAGGTGTGTGCAGGCGCGCGCCTATTTGATACGCTCTATATACATAGTAGAATAGGACCGCATAGTTCACCCGATGGCGTAGCATCCGTCCGCGGTAGTCACGCGTCACGACATAGAGCGTCTTGTCGAAGTAGGCAGCACGCCCCTCCACCTTATCCATGACTTGGACGAAGGCGCCTTACTGGCGTATAGCGCCGAGGCGGCAGAAAGCGTATCGATGCGGTCGACATAGAGGAGTAGCATACTCAGGATAATCCCAACCCGTGTCGTAGACGAAGAGCGGCAGCTCGAGCGAGTCCTGTAGCCCCTGCCACACGGGGCGCAGCGAGAGCCAGCCTCTATTGGTCGGAGCCGCCTTGTGGCGCAGCTCCTTGATCGAGCTTTCGTAATAGGCCTTGATCCATGGGGCAAAGTCGCGTATCCGCTCCATCCGCGGCGAGCGCTGATAGTCAAAGAGCAGGTAGGTCGTGTCCGCAGGAGCAGTGACCTCCGCCGAGACCTTCGCCCCGAAGCAGAGCCCTGAGCGGATCAGAAGAAAAGGAGATAGCGTAGTTGGCTCATAAGACGAGGGAAGACAAAGCACAGGAAATGGCTTGAAGGTGCATCTCAGGGGAAGCGCCTCCTGAGAGGAAGCCGTAGCAGCAGCTGACGAGATACATTCTGTCATGAGCGATCTCCTCCCTAGAAATACTCCTAGGGAAGAGCACCGAGCGAAGATGTTCTTCGCTCATAGTCCAGCTCATCCCAGGTATGAAGCTACGACGCAGCCATATCGTGCCCCTCGATACATAGGCGCAGGAGCATAGTTCACCCGATGGCGTATCATCTGCCCGTGTAGTCACATTACAGAGCGTCTCGTCGAAGTAGGCAGCACGCGCCCACCTTATCCATGACTTGATGAAGGCGCTCGAGCGTTAGCGCCGAGGCGGCGGAAGAGCGTATCGATGCGGTCGACATAGTGAGTAGCATAGCCTCAGGACAATCCCAACCCGTGTCGTAGACGAAGAGTGGCAACTGAGTGAGTCCCGCAGCTCCCTGCCACACGGGGCGCAGCGAGAGCCAACCCCTGGCTGGTTGGAGCCGCCTTGCGCCCCTGCTCCTTGAGCGGCCTTCGTAATAGGCCTTGATCCGTGGGCAAAGTCCCGCATCCGCTCCATCCGGCGAGTGCCGATATCAAAATACAGGTAGGTCGTGTCCGCAGGCGCGGCGACCTCTGCTAAGGCCTTCGCCCCGAAGCAGAGCCCCGAGAGCGCTATTCAGAAGAAAAGCGAGATAGCGTAGTTGTCATAAGGCGAGGAAGACAAAGCACAGGAACAACCTAGAAGGAAGTATGTCTCCAGGGGAAGCGCCCGAGAGAAGCCAGGCGCAGCAGCTTAGCGATGGAGCTCCTTGTCGCAGCGATCTCCTGCCGCGATATCAGAAGAGGTCGCGGCGAAGAAGTTCTCCCGCCTATAGGCGATCTCATCCCAAGTATCTAGCAGGACGCCTGTGTTACAATCTCGATATCGTAGTCACGCAGGAGCACATAGTTCATCGATGGCGCAGCATCCGCCCGCGGAAGCGCGTCACGACGGTAGAGCCGCCTTGTCGAAGTGGAAGTTACCTTCACCCATCCAGCGAGCTGACGAAGGTAGAGACAGACGTGGGTTGGTGCCGAGGCGGCGTGAAGAGCGTATCAATGCGCTTCGACGGAAGAGCAGCATTTCAGAAGGACGACCGTGTCGGTAGATCTAAAGAGCAACTGAGCGAATCCTGCAGCCCTTGCCACGGGCGCAGGGAGAGCCAACCCTCATTGGTCGGAGGAGCCTGTGCCGCTGCTCCTCCAGTGGACGGCCTTGTTGAGTTCATCCGCGGAGCAAAGTCCCGCATCCGCTCCATCCGCGGCGAGCGCTGGTAGTCAAGAGCAGGTAGGTCGCCCGCAGGAGCGGCAGCCTCCGCCGAGGCCTTCGCCCCGAAGCAGAGCCCGAGAGTAGCACGACGAGATAAGCGGGGAGATAGCGAATAGCCCATACGACAAAGACATGGGCACAGCTCCGGAGCGTGCTCAGATGCATCTGGCAGGGGCAGCAGGAGTTCAGCACCCCGCCCCACGAGCGAGCCCTGCCTGACGCCCAGCCATCGGGCAGCTGTCCCGAGTGGAGCACAAGTTGCAGACGGCACGGTCCTTGGGACTCGCCCGAGACAAAGTTAATCATTAATTACACAGATAGATACGCCCTGAATAAAGCAAGTTTTTAAGGAAGGGAAAGTGCCCCACAGAGGCGCGCTCTGGAGGCCGCTTGAGCGAGCTCGAGCCCCAGCCGGTACACAGCCCGAGCACTGGAGCTAAGCCCGCCCGCGCTGAGGGATATCCGTCGGCGCCCTGAGGGGCATCAGTCACGCGGCTGAGGACGGTAGGTCAGCACGCTGAGGATATCCCCAGCGTGCCCCACCGCCAGGCGGAGGCTGCTGAGAGCTCGCCCCGAGGAGCACCAGGGCGCAGCGCGCGGGAGCGGGCGACCTAACGACAGAGGAGCGCCGCGCGGGAGGGCCCCAGCGCTAGCTCCGCGGGGAAGGATATGCCGAGGGCTCGCAACATGCCCAAGATCAAGACTGCTAATTGAGCCAAAGTATCTTAGAATGGATCTATGAGCCGCACATCCGCCTGAGCCCGCCTGCGGGGACGAGGTATAAAAATAGCTGTATATTTAAGCCGCCGAAGAAAAGCGAACCCTGCTCCTAGCTCAGTTATGACACAGGCACCCGCGCTCCCCGGCTCTACGTTGCGGTAGAAACCCGAGAACTCTGCCAAAGCAATTCGGGAGCGGAGGGTGGTGATAGGTATAAGGCATGCGTGGGCGCTACCTTTATCCAGTACGAATTGCGGGCATTCTCAGGGCCCTCACCGAGTATAAAAGAGACAGCGTCCACGCCATCTTCGGGTAACCATGGGATAGGACAGGTTCTGCCGCCCACTGACTTCCGACATCAGCTCCCCAGCACCTAAGGGGTGGGCTGCGTATGTCGCGCCTTGGCTGGGGCCTTCGACGACATCAGACTATGCTCCAGGCCCCCACCAGAGGTATCCTCCGGTACATCTAGGCTGGCGGCCTCCTTGCTACCACCGCCACGGCTCGCTGTAGCCTGAGGGTGCGGGCAGCTACAGTACGCGTGCGCCGAGACCGCAGGCCAGCACGAGCCCGCGGACCCCATCCGCCTACTCGAGCCTTCCGAGGCCTTCAGATAGCGTCCCACTGGCATTCATCCCAGGCGCTAAACCCCTCCTCGCTGGAGCGACCAGAGCCGCCAGAGTAGCCCGACACCCGAGTTCCGACAGCAGCCTGCTCGACCCACCGCCTCACTTCATGGTCGGGGCGCGACACGTGAGGCTGCGTCTGCGTCTCGACCCCGAGTACAAGTGGTACGAGTACGTCCTGCACTACCCGCTACTCATCCACTCATATCCTGCTGCTGGTGCGAAAGCCACCATCCTTACAGGCTCCACCGACATCCGCTGGTGCTGATCCTGCCTCTTCACCCTTTCTTCTCTGGATCGTGGCCTCATCTACACGAGCCTCACGCCCTGCAGAGACACGCATGATCACTATCGCCAGCTGCTCGACCCCAGCGTCGAGCTCCCTGCCAGAGGCAGTGCACAGCTGCCAGCTGGGCGGCGGCGGGCTCGGCCCTCAGACGAAAGCTTCACTTTTTGAGGCGAAGGGCTCCTCCTTCGTCCCTCCTTATATTCGCTGGCGCAGTCCGCACCCCATCCCCGAGTTCTCGCCTGGTGAGCGCCCTACGTTTCCTCGATCCGGCGGTCTGCCGACGACGCCCACAGGTGGAGGAGCACCATATCACTATCTGGTCGAGCTGGTGAGTCACGTGCTGGCACGCGTGGCCGCGCCGCTCTTCTTCTTCATCTCGGGCTACTTCCTGGGCGAAGGACTGGCGCTGTCGAGGTCTTCCCGCTCGGCGCAAGCGCCTCCGCAGCGTCCCACAGCCCTTCCTCCTGTGGAATGCGCTGGCCTGGTCCCACCAGTGCCCACAGCACCAGACCACCGCGCCGGCGGCACCCCGCGGCGCACCACGATCCCAGCTGGACGCAGCTCCGCACTACTAACGCCGACCGGGCGCGATCGCCCGCTGTGGTCTGCGCGCGTCCGCCCGCCTGACGCCTCGCCCCTCATCTGGCTACCCACTAGCCCCGCTGCGGCTGGGATCCCGCCGCCGCTGGCACCGCTCTTCGTCCCCGACCGCGAGATGAGCGTGGCGATGCTGCGCTCACGCGCCCTCTTCTTTCTCTCTCCAGGCGGCTGGATGGCGCGCAGCGCCTCGACCCGACCAAGGCCCTTTCAGCCACCACGCCGCCCGCCGCTGGTGCTGGCGCGCTGGTCCCGCTGGCGCTCCTTCTGCTCACGGCGCCGCCCATCCCTTACTACCGCTATGTACCAATAGCCACATCCTCACGGGCTGCCTCCGTACTGGCCTGGGGGCAGCAGCTACCGACGCTCTCCGCAGCTCCCTCGAGCGCTCGGCCTCAGCGGGCTACGTGATGATATTTCACGCAGCGCACGCCCTGCTGCTGCCTCGACCCGGGCGCTGGCCTCGCCCACCGCTGGGCGCCGCTCCGCCCCAGTGGCGCGCTGCCGCCGCCGCCATCTCAACGCCTGGGGCCTGGACGGTAGGGCCTCCTGCTCTCGGACCCCTCGCTCAAGCGCCTAGCCCCTCGCCTGCTTCGCCTCACCTGCTGGCGCCGCGCCCAGCCCCTTCGGCGAACCAAAGCCTTGCCCGTCGAGCTCCCTCCACGCCCTGAAGCGGCGCACACCGGCTTAGGGCAAGCCGTCTCATCCGCCGCCCCTTCAGCAGCTTACGCCCAAGCTACACGACAGCACGAAGCTGCGTGACGACACTCGGTCGTCGCGCAGGGCTTCGTCTTTCCTTATACTTGGGCAGCCGCAGAAGCCGCCGTGCCAGTGGGCGAACTGGTCGAAGAGCCGCATCGGGTCACGCTCCGCCCAGTACCAGTGCGTATACCCAGCGAGCACGCCGCCCACACGGTACAGCAGCGTCGGTGCCGCCTCACCGCGCGCCGCACGCTGTCCCCCGAGGGTCTCGAGGCTCTCGGAGGCCTCCACGATGCTGGAGTAGTGGGCTCATGCCCGCGCCACAAGCTCTGTCACCGTGAGCTCACGCGCCGAGTCTCGAGGCGCAGGCATGCCCTCCATCGTAGCTCTCCATATCGAGCACGCCACACATACGCCAGGCGCGTCCCTCCTCATCGCGGCCAGCACGGCAGAGGCACATCATCGCACTCAGCCAGCACACGGCCCCTCCGCGACGGGCCGCGATCGTGCTGCGGCTCGTCGAGGCGGCCTCCAGCTCCCTCGAGGTAGAACTCCTGCGTAGCGGCAGTGCTACAGCAGGTCAGCGCAGGAGGTGCGTGCTCATCGAAGCAGTGGGGAGAAGAAGCATCACGAGCCCAGCCCGCCAGGCGGTGTATGTTCTCCCTCGCAGATGAAGTTGAAGGCTTTCGTCCCGAGCTACCACCACACGCAGCGATCCCTCGGGGGCTGGACGAGCAGGGGGCGGGTAGGGCAGGGCGCGTGCAGAGCTCCAGCAGGCCATCGAGGTCTACGTGCTGCCCGCAGCAGGTCGGCCACATGCTCGGGCAACTCATCCAGCTCGGCCAGCTCCTCCAGCGAGAGACCGAGGTGACGCGAGGGTACCTCCAGCAGCTTCGTCTTGGGGATATAGCCCAGCGGACGTACGCCAGCGGTCCCCAGCCGCCTCACGCAGGAAGCGGTAGTGATTCTGAGGCTACGCGGATTGAAGACCACACTCGACGACCTCTTGCCTCGGCGGAAGTTCTTGAAGCCGTAGAGTGATGGCGCCCACCGAATAGGCCGAGGAGCGTGTGCGTCAATCGAGCAGCACCACGGGCGCCCCGACTGTCGCCGCGACCTCGTAGGACGAGCCCTGCATGCGCACGTAGCCGTCGTAGAGCCCCATCACGCCCTCCAGCACCGCCACCTCGGCTTTCGCACGTGCGGCGCGCATAGACCCGGCGCACGTGCTCGGGGCTCACTGCGGCGAGGTCTAGATTGGTCGAGGCTGGCCGCCAGCGAGCTCGTGGAACTCTCGGGTCGACATAGTCAGGCCCGCACCAGTGAAGCATACCTGCAGTCCGCGGCGGCGCAGCGCGCGCAGTAGACCGGAGCGTGAAGGTCGTCTTGCCACCGCCAGAGCTGGCGACGCGACAAGGGAGCTGGGGGATCATCTTGTTCATAGGAAAGGGACAGGGACACTCTGCAGAGGGGTGTGCAGGCCAGAGCAGTCAGGGACGCGCTCGCCAGTGCTGCGCCTCAGACTAGACGCGTCAGTGCACAGTGGAAACAGCCCGGCCAGGGGCTGAGGTCAAGCTGCAGCGGCTGCGCGGAGAGGGGCGTAGAGCGCGGCACTGAGCCCGTCAGGAGGGCGGTGAAGTCCGCGTGCCGCGTAGAGCGCCGCCTTGAGGGCAGCTAGCTCGATGTCGGGGGAAGAGGCCTCGCCTCGAAGTCACTGACCAGCCGCTCACGCCACTCCTCGAGCGGCGCGGCCAGCACCTTTCCTCGATGCGATAGCCCTTGGCGCTCGGCGGCAGCTCGCGGAAGGCCTCCGCCGTCGAGATATGCAGCTGCGGCTTGACAACCGTCAGCCAGCGCCCCTCGAGCTGCGGCAGCAGTTCCAGCGGACCAATAAGGACTTCGCCTATTCCACGCGCTACGGCGGGTCGGTTGGCTATGAAGATAGGGCAGTTCGCCCCGAGCGTCAGCGCGATCCGCTCCAGCTCGGCGTCCGTCAGCGAGAGAGGCCCGCCAGGCGTGCGCAGCGCCGTCAGCGTGAAGCTCGCATCGGCCGATCCGCCGCCCATGGGCCCGCACCCGAAGCGATCTCCTCTCTAGGCGAAGGCACCGCAGGGAGAGGCGCCAGCTGGCGCAGCGCTCGGGACGGCACGCAGTACAAGGTTATCCTCCACGGCGCTGCCAAGGTCTGCCCTACCGCACCCTCGAGACGGAGCTGATCCGTTCCCGCGTCAGGCTGCAGCCCTCTAGCTCCAGCGTAATCGACTAGGGGTATGGGGGAGGAAGGCGGTCTCCAGTAGATGGTAGCCATCGGCGCGGCGCTCGCGACGAAGAAGAGCGAGGTTTAGCTTGGCATTGCAAACCGATCATTGCTGCGAAGACTTCCTTACGAGCTCTGAGGAAAAGACAGAGCACGAGACCAGCTAAGTATCCTTAGTCCGTCTCGCGCGCTTTCCTTCGTCTTGGTACGCGGGATGAGATTTGAACTCGCTACGCCGTAACCGGCACCTTACTCAAAGTAGCGTGTGTCTACCAATTTCACCACACCCGCGTATCTATGTTTGCTCTCGGAGAAGCGACGCTCTGTTTCGCCCAGAGGTGTGCCCGCGACAGGAATCGCACTCCGCACGTCTTTTTGAACACTCGCACCTGAAACGAGCAGCGTTCACCAATTCCGCCACCCGGCGCTTTCCAAGGTTTGCACCGCAAAGATAGTGCAAATCTTGTTTCCAAATCCGCCCTCAGTAATCGAGCCAGCGACAGCCCTGTCGCCCTCGTTTGGCCTTCACACCTCGCGCACCTCATTTCCAGCCTCTCAGGCATGCCTTGCCCACACAACAGCTGCCACAGCACACCCAGAGTAAAGCTGTAGGACAAGCCCGATCAAGGCCCAGCCCAAGCCCCTCCGCTAAGAGCAAAAGCCAGTCGTCCGAGCGCGGCGCCGTCCTCCCCCAGCGAACTAAGGCTATCCTCACCGCCCTGACTGGTATCCCTCGCGCCTACTCACTGACGTCCCCTCGCTCCGCTGACTGGATATCCTCAGCTACTTGACTGATATCCTTCAGCTACCCGACTGATATCCTCTCAGCTCACCTGACTCCTATCCCCACCCCCGCTGACCGGCTCCTGCCCAGCAGCGCCAGCCCATCGCTCTTTCCCAAGCGAGCCAACTAGCTCCACCCCACGCTCACCGCACAGCAGCCCTCTCTGTAGCAATCGCCCCAAACCTGCCTCGCTGATACTCCTGCCCACACCTCCCAGCTCCCACAGCTAAGACTCCCCACCTCCTTTTCCCACTACCAAATAAGCCCAGCTCCTTACTCCTTAGCTCGAGCCTCTCTTGCTACAAGTTCTCTGACATCTCACCCTACAACAGGGCAGTGCCCAAGCGAAACGCCGCCCCTCCCCAGCCTACCGCCCCCAAAACAAAGAGCGTCCTGCGCTAAGCCCCTAGCCCCCTCATCTCGACCACAGCAGACAGCAGCCTGAGTCAATCACCCCTCTATTAAGCCCTCCTGCTGGGTGAGCTGGCTCCAAAATGCCCAGTCCCTCCTCCCCAGAGAACGCCTCCTCAAAATACAGAAAAGCTCGCGGAGGCTTAGCAGCGTAGCGTGATGGACGCCGAACCAAGAGCACACAGAAGCTCCGCAGAGCTATAGAGGAGAGAGAAGCTCACCGAGCTAGGAAAAGCCAGCCCGCAAAGCCCCGCCGTCAGCTTCCGCCTAGTCAGGCGCGAGTAGGCTACCGCCCTCCTCTGCTGAGGATGCGATGCACCCTGCTATATCAAGCCTCGCCACACGAATAGACAAAGGAGTAGCCTCTACCGGAGGATTGTCTTCATCTCGCCCACCCGCAGCTCCCTCGCGCAGACAAAACGACCACAGGCAATAATGAGACGCCTCACGCCTGCAAGCCTTAAGGGCTACCGCTGGACTCACCAGTTTCCCTTTGCTCCTGGCTATCAAGAGCCGTGTAGCAGCTTAGGAGCTAGGCACCCTTGCAGTCGCCTCATCGGCAAGCGGGCGCGTAGCTGGCAAGCAGGACACAGCCAGTGGGCGTTGCAGGCTTTAGGCAGCGGGCGGCTTTTAAGCCCACGCAAAAAGGCGGCGTTCAGTTGTTATGCTTCAGCTCGCCTCGCACTCCTCCTGTGGCGGGCCCGCGTTGGGCTGTCAGGGTGAGCTAGCGCGGGCTACTATCGGGCGGCGCGGGGCCTCGCAGTAGAAAGAGCGGGTGCGATCGCTTCTGCAATCACACCCGCTCATCCTAAAATGGCGGCTACCTACTCTCCCACTTTCGCAGTACCATCGGCACAATTGGGCTTAACTCTCTGTTCGAATGGGAAGAGGTGGAACCCCAACGTTATAACCACCTTAAATATCTCAATATCTAGACAATCATTGACTTGATAAAACATCCGATACCACTCACCGTAGCGCTAAGTCGTGTATACAAACACACGCGCAAAAACGTTCGGCCATTAGTACCACTCGGCTTTGATGTCACTCACCCTTTTACACCTGTAGCCTCATCAAGGTCATCGTCTGTAACCACCCCTTATAATGAGATCTAATCTTGAGGCAAGCTTCGTACTTAGATGCTTTCAGCACTTATCTCAACCGAACGTAGCTTACTCGGCACTCACACCCGGTGGTATACAACCGATAGACCAGCAAGGTACGTCCAACACGGTCCTCTCGTACCAGTGCTCAGGCTCAAATCTCAAACGCCCACAACAGATAGAGACCGAACTGTCTCACGACGTTCTGAACCCAGCTCGCGTGCCACTTTTAATGGGCGAACAGCCCAACCCTTGGGACCTTCTCCAGCCTCCCAGGATGTGACGAGCCGACATCGAGGGTGCCAAACCGCTCCGTCGATATGAGCTCTGGGAGCGATCAGCCTGTTATCCCCGGGAGTACCTTTTATCCTTTTGAGCGATGGCCTTCCCATACGGAACCACCGGATCACTATGCTCTAGTTTCCTACCCAGTCGACTTGTTAGTCTCCCAGTCGCTAATCTTTGTGCCATTACACTCTACGACCGGTTACCAATCGGTCTGAGGGGTACCTTTAGAAGCCTCCGTTACTCTTTTTGGAGGCGACCACCCCAGTCAAACTACCCAATTATGCAATGTCCCGCGTCCACGAGTTAGAACCCAACAACAAAAGGGCTGTATTTCAACGGCGACCTCACGAATACTGGCGTACCCGATTCATAGTCTCCGGCCTATCCCACACATTTGTTACCCAAAATCCAATGCAAAGCTGTAGTAAAGGTTCACGGGTCTTTTTCGTCCTGTTGCGGGTAATCGGCATCTTCACCGATACTACAATTTCACCGAGCTCGCGTGGTTGAGACAGTACCCAGATCGTTACACATTATTCTGTGCAGGTCGGAACTACCCGACAAGGAATTTCGCTACCTTAGGACCGTTATAGTTACGGCCGCCGTTTACTGGGGCTTCAATTCAATGCTTCTCTTTGCGATGACATCTCCTCTTAACCTTCCAGCACCGGGCAGGTGTCAGGCTATATACTAGTATCTTTCGATTTAGCATAGCCATGTGTTTTTGTTAAACAGTCGCCTGGGCCTATTCTCTGCGGCTCACCTTTAGAGTGAGCGTTCTTTTTCCCGAAGTTACAGAACCATTTTGCCTAGTTCTTCAACCGCGAATCACTCGAGCGCCTTAGTATACTCAACCCTACCACCTGTGTCGGTTTGTGGTACGGGTAATCATGCAATATGCTTAGCGGATTTTCTTGGGAGCTCCGTTACTATGTCCATATCACCTTGTGCAAGCACTCAGCGTACTGTCAGATTCAGCTCTCAGGGCGGATTTGCCTACCCCGATCATCACCTACACCCTTCAACCAGCTATTCCGTCAGCTGGCAGGACCGTCACATCTCCGTCTCCACATCGCTCACATAATTAGTACCGGAATATTAACCGGTTCGTCCATCGGGTGCGCCGTTCGGCTGTCCCCTTAGGCCCCGACCAACCCTGATCCGATTAGCGTTGATCAGGAAACCTTAGTCTTTCGGCGAGGAGGTTTCTCACCTCCTTTATCGTTACTTATACCTACATTTGCTTTTCTAGAAGCTCCAGCCTGAGTTCTCCTCAAACCTTCAATGCCGCTAGAATGCTCCCCTACCGATATTTTCATATCCCACAGCTTCGGTAAATAGCTTATGCCCGATTATTATCCACGCCAAAGCACTCGACTAGTGAGCTGTTACGCACTCTTTAAATGAATGGCTGCTTCAAGCCAACATCCCTAGCTGTCTTAGCACTCGACTTCGTTTGGTCAACTTAGCTATTATTTCGGGACCTTAGCCGATGGTCTGGATTCTTCTCCTCTCGGACATGGACCTTAGCACCCATGCCCTCACTCCGTGGATCTAACTTAACGTGCATTCGGAGTTTGTCTGGACTTGATAGCCGGTGAAAGCCTTCGCATCCAATCAGTCGCTCTACACAAGAAACTCCACAGGCTGCACCTAAATGCATTTCGTGGGAGTACGAGCTATCTCAAGTTTGATTAGCCTTTCACCCACTACCCTCAGTTCATCCGAAAGCTTTTTCAACGCTTACCGGTTCGGTCCTCCAGTTGGTTTTTACCCAACCTTCAACCTGACCAAGCGGTAGATCACTTGGTTTCGCGTCTACTCCCTCTGACTATACCGCCCTATTCAGACTCGCTTTCGCTTCGGCTCACGTGACTCTTCATCACTTAACCTTGCCAGAGAAAGTAACTCGTAGGTTCATTATGCAAAAGGCACGCAGTCACAGCTCTAAAGCTGCTCCTACCGCTTGTAGGCAGACGGGTTCAGGATCTATTGCACTCCTCTGTTCGAGGTTCTTTCACCTTTTCCCTCACGGTACTGGTTCACTATCGGTCTCTCGGGAGTGATCTTTAGCCTGGGATGGGCCCCGCAGATTCACACAGGATTTCACGTGTCCCTGCGCTACTCAGGATACTCCTAACTCCAACTAAAACTTTCGGATACACAGCTGTCATGTTCTATGGCCGGCCTTTCCAGACCGTTCTCCTAGTTTTGTCTTCATATATCGGAGTCCTACAACCCCGCGCTTGCCGAAACAAGCACGGTTTGGGCTGTCCCTGTCTGCTCGCCACTACTAAGGGAATCACTTTTGTTTTCTTCTCCTATGGGTACTTAGATGTTTCAGTTCCCCACGTTCGCTCACTGCTCTGCAGTGTGACATGTCTTCACATGCCGGGTTGCCCTCATTCGAAATCTACGGATCAATTCGTATGTGCCGATCCCCGTAGCTTATCGCAGCTTATCACGTCCTTCTTCGCCTCCGAGAGCCTAGGCATCCACCGTCTGCCCTTATCTGTTTTTGCGCCTAAGATGCCTCAAGTTGCCTATCCGCATCCAGGTTGTACACTAACTTATTTAATATGCTCTACGTTGTTTTCTCGTTTGTTTTTATCAAATATGGTCACAGTGATCGCTTTAGCTATCTAAGGAGAATCGCTCCTCTTATCTTAGACTCATCTCGCTCTCGAGGCTTTTTCTTCCAACCCAGCTCGGCGCGCTTGCCGTAGCTCCGTGGGGGGTTTCCTCGTTTGCGGTTGCAAAGGTAAGACGAAAAACTAATACCAACCAAATCTCAAGGAGAAAAAGGCGCTTGGAGTAGGCTCCGAGTGCTATCACTGCCCTCAAAACAGCGTGATTACAGAGGACAAAAGTTTTTTCTCACCCAAGGAATTAGGGTGAAGGGGTGCGGTGAGCCTGAGGCGGGGCGATGGAGTGCGGAAAAGAGGATCTCGGAGTGCTACAAGGAAGTGCCAGGGCGCTGTGATCATATTCCTGGAACGGCGATAGGCTTGCCTGCAGGCACCTCGCGGAGCCGCTTGCCCCGCGATGACCCATAGCAGTCACGACGCCCACCGACGCCAGTCAGCTGCACGACCCTCGCCAGTCAGTGCGGCCAGGATATCAGAAGGCGCCCCCACAAGGCCTCGATGAGCTTTGCGGGGAGCGGCCTCTTTGGTATATACGCGATGAGGGGAATCGCTATAGGCGAGGCGGAGCCAGGTATGCCTAAGAGCGGGGGCGCGGTGGGGAGCTAGGGCGGCTGGAGAGCTCCTCGAGACGCGGGGCGAAGCCCAGTTGGCGCGCCAGCTCGGCATCCTGCTCCAGACGCGCCCGATAGCGGAGCGCCGCGGCGCGATCCGTGAAGCTCCCAGACGTGGAGCCCTCGCCGCCCCGCCTGCTGGTGGGGCTGGAGCCGAGCAGCTGCTGGGTGAACTGGCTGTAGTGGTAGGCTGTGAGGAGTGAAGCAGACTCCCGTGAAGGTGCCAGCCGTAGCCCGCGGGAGGGGAGGAAGTAGCTCGGGATGACTCGGCGGGTGCCTTGGCTGCGTCCGCGCGGGAAGGAGGGAGGCTGTCGGGCTTCGTCCAATCGAGCTCGGGCGGTGCGGCGGGGAAGGCGCCAGGCCGACGACCCGCCGCAAGCTGCTGCAGCAGGCCCGCCACCAAGCGGGCTGCAGCGCGGAGGCTGGCAGCACTGATGGAGCTGGGTGAGGCGCGCGCGGAAGGCGGCGACCCGCCCCTCCTGAGCCAGCAGCAGCGCGGAGAGGAGCTCGGCCTGCACGCGCGCCGTCGTGTCCAACCCTCTGCCTGAGGAGGCTATCCAGCAGCGGGCGCGCTTCCTCGACTGCTGGGCCTGCCTGATAGGCATCGAGCGCCTGATCGTAGAGCGTGGGACGCGGGGAGGATGCGGCTGTGGAAGGCGGGGTGAGCGGGCGAAGCCGCAGGAGACTCTGGACGAGGCTGGCTGTAGTAGCGGCGCAGCTGGGGCGGCGCTCACGACGCAGGAGCTCAGGAAGCGACGGTGCGGGCAGCAGGATAGTCGCCCGAGGCCACGGCCAAGGCCAGCTGTGCTGTAGTAGCCCTCGAGCTGCTCGAGGGCAGGCTGGCGGCGCGCCCAGTTCCTCGATCAGCAGCGCAGCCTCCGCCGTACGCCCTGCCTCAGCATAGAGCCGCGCCAGCCACAGCGAAGCCGCGGCGTAGGGCCTCGGGCCCGGTGAGGTAGCGCTGACGCATCTGCTCCAGCTGCTGCTCGGCCTCGGAAGCTGCCTCGAGGAAGTAATGGTTTCGCCTGAGGAGCAGCCAGGCGCGCCACAGGACGGGATTGTGCTCCTGCCGCACCTGGGCCGCTAGCGCCTTCGGATCACGCCGCCAGCCGGGAGCCTTCGCCGGGCGCTGCGTGAGGCTGTGCTCGGCGATGGCCAGCTGCGCCTTGTCCTGCGCACGAGGAAGAGCGCCCGCACGGAGTCCCGAGCGAGCGGCACATATAGGTCGTAGGATGGGGGAAAGGTGTCGGGGAGCGCGGAGAGAAGCTTAGCCTGCCCCTCGGCGAGCGCCCTTCGCCATGGTAGAGGACGTTGTAGCGTGTAGTGAAGCCCCGCCAGAAGCGTGTCCAGGGAGTCGTCCGCCGTCGAGCAGGAGGACGTCGCGAGGAGGAGCAGCAGGAGGGCGAGCGGGAGGAAGCGCCTTAGCCGCGTGTGCCTCGTCGCTGGAGCATGCGTACACATTTGCCTAGAGCGAGGAAGAGGAAGAGCAGCAGGATGATCAGCACACCCGAGGGGACGGCGATGAGGTAATAGCTCAGGAGCAGCCCCCCGACATTGGCCACGAGGCAGAGCAGTACCGAGCCGATGATGATGCGGCGGAAGGAGGCGGTGAAGAGCCCCACCGTAGTCTGCGGCAGCGTCAGCAGCGAGAGCAGCAGCATGATGCCGACCGAGCGTATCGTCAGTACCAGGCTGACGGCCACAAGGATCAGCAAGAGGCGCTCCCAGGCCTCGACACGCAGGCCGCGTGTACGGGCAAAGTCGCGGTCGAAGGCTAGGTACAGGATCGTATGGTAGCGCCAGGAGAAGAGCAGGATGAGCAGCGTCGCCAGCGCTGCCAGCGCCCAGAGGTCACTGGTCGTGACCAGGAGGATATTGCCGAAGAGATAGGAGGGCAGGCTGCTCGCGTAGCCTGGGGTCAGCGTCATGAAGAGCACGCCGAGGGCCATACCGAGGGCCCAGATGCTGGCGATGGCGGAGTCCTCACGGATGCCTTCGCTGCGGCCCATGCGCCCGATGGAGAAGGCGGCCAGCACCGCCGCCCCTGCGGCCGAGAGCAGCGGAGGGATGCCGAGGTAGAGCCCCAGCCCGATGCCCCGAAGGAGGCGGCGATGCCGCCGCTGACGAAGACGATGCGGCGCACGACGATAGGCTCCTGACGATGCCGCAGACGAGGGCCGTCAGCAGCGATGCCAGGAGCGCATTCCTGGAAGAACTGCAGCCGAAGATCTCCATCCTCTACCTCATCCCCATACGATGCGGCCTTTCCACGGACTTAGCCTCTCGACCCCTTAGGCAGCTGCTTTCTCGGGGCGTCCGTGCAGGGCGTGTGCCGCACGCTGCTCTCCTACCAGCAGGTAGAGCTCGGGGCGCAGCGCCTCGGGGAACTCGTAGCCCGCGTAGCTGCAGGCTGCGCACCCAGGGCGACACCTCGTCCTCCTGCAGCGAGAGCAGCACGTCGCGAATTCCTCCACGGCGGCCTCGCTATAGGCCCGGGGCTCGTACCGCGGTAGCGGTCCAGCCCTCGTCCCTCGTAGTAGACGATCTCGGAGCTCACGGCAGCCAGCAGGCTGTCGGCCTCGCAGGTAGCGTGCTGCCCGCAGCAGCCCCTCAGCCGGGAGCGACGTACTCGGCTGGCGACGTATCTCGCCGCGGTCGATGCGGCGCTGGCGGCTACGTGCCTGCAGACCGCTGACGATGGCGGCGGCAGCCCCAGCAGGACGAGGGCCGCGATGATGACGAGTGATTCCCATTATATATATGTACGCTTGAGATGATACTCTGGCTATCCCTTGCCCCTCCTCTTGGGGAGCTCAGCGCTCTGGTAGGCGCCTTGTCTCTATAGGAATAGTACGGGCGCAAAGATAGTTCATTATATCTTTGCAGGTATGACGCAGGACATCAGACCCCAAGACATCGCAATAGCCTCATACGACTACGAGCTCCCCGAGGAGCGCATCGCCAAGTATCCCTCGAGGAGCGCAGCCAGTCGCGCTCTCATCTGGCGCGGCGGCGACATCGCCGAGCGCCACTTCACGACCTCCCGAGCGAGCTGCCCGAGGGCACTGTACTGGTACGCAATGACTCGAAGGTCATCCGTGCGCGCCTGGTCTTCGCCAAGGACTCCGGGGCTCGCATCGAGATCTTCTGCCTTGACCCCTCGGCGCCGACGAGCTACGAGCGCGCGCTGGGCTCTCACGACGGGCTGCAGCTGGCACCGCATGATAGGCAATGCCAAGCGCTTCAAGCTCGGCAGGCCCGTCACCGCGAGCCTCGAGGGAGCCAGGGCTCCCGTGACGCTACGCGCCAGCCGCATCGCCGAGACGGAGGCACACTCGACTGGGACGAAGAGGCCACAGCTTCGGCGAACTGTTGAGCTCCTCGGCATCCCTCCCTATCCCTCTCTACCTCAACCGCGCCACCGAGGAGCGCGACCTCAAGACTCTACCAGACGGTCTACGCCGCGCATGAGGGCTCGGTAGCAGCACCGACGGCGGGGCTGCACTTCACCCCCGAAGTCTTCGCCGCCCCAGAGGCACGCGGGACGCAGGTTGTGGATGTGACGCTGGCACGGGGGCGGGCACCTCCCGCCCCGTTAAGGCCGAGCAGATCGGCGACCACGAGATGCACGCCGAGCTGATCAGTGTCAGCCGCGCCACCCTCGAGACGCTGCGCGCCGCCCTCGGGCGCATCATCGCCGTGGGGACGACCTCGGTGCGCACGCTGGAGAGTCTTTCACCACCCGGCGTACAGCTGCACGCAGCCCCCGAGACGCCGCTGCCAGCGCTGCACGTCTCGCAGTGGCAGCCCCTACGAGGTAGGCTATCCGCTGAGCCCCAAGGAGGCCCTCTCTAGCCTCATACGCTTGGCTCGACGCCCACGGCGAGGAGCAGCTGGTCTTCCCCACCAGCATCATCATCGCCCCGAGCTACCGTTACCAGCTGATCCGCGGGATGGTGACGAACTTCCACCAGCCGCACAGCACGCTGCTGCTGCTGATCGCGGCGCTCGTCGGTGAGGACTGGCGCCGCATCTACGACTCACGCCCTCAGCCACGACTTCCTTGCTCTCAGCTACGGCGACAGCTCGCCGCTGCCGCCTTTAGCGCGGGCACACCATAGACCTAGTAGTAGTATACGGGGCGCTACGATCGACTGATCGTAGCGCCCCGTGGCCTTACTGGGATAAGGGCGGCTAGCGGCTCCGCGGTGGGCAGCTAGCGACGGTGGGTGTGGCGGTAGAGGTCAGGAGGATGGCCTCGAGGAGGTCCAGGACGTGCTCGAAGCCCTCGGCGCCGCCGTAGTACGGGTCGGGCACGTGGTCGCGGGCGGGCGCCCTGACCACTCGGGCAGCAGGGGACCTTCTCTGCAGTTCGGCTGTCGGCGCGAGGGCTAGGAGACGCTCCCTCATTCTGCTCGTCCATCCCGATGATGTAGTCGTAGTAGAAGAAGTCCTCGTAGCTGATGGGACGCGAGCGCGGAGTCCAGCGTGTAGCCACGGCGAGCAGCGTGGGCACGCATGCGTCCATCAGGCAGCTCGCCCTCATGGACGGCGATGAGCCCTGCGGAGTCGATCTCGTAGTCCTCTGCGGCACCCCTGCTCGGTGACGTAGTGGCGGAAGACGCCCTCGGCCGAAGGGCTGCGGCAGATATTGCCGAGGCAGACGAAGAGGACGCGCACGGACGCTGCTCCTCCTGGGGGCAGTGCTGAGCTTAGGGAAAGGCATAGCTATTGGATCTATCGTGGATGAGCTGCGTGCAGCACAGTGCCGAGGCTCGAGGCCCCGAGGGCTGTGCTGCACGCGTATTAGGAGCGGTCTTAGGCTAAGGCCTACTCGACGGCGAGATCACCGATATTGACCTGCTCGACGTCGCCTACCAGCTTGGTCACCACCAGGCGCAGCGTCTCGTCCCTTCGTCCCCGCGGGGAAGTCTACGGCGACGGGGATGGGGTTGTTGCGGATGTTGGCGAACTCTCCCGCCGCTACGCGCTTGCCATCGACATAGAGCTCGTAGCCCTGGATGTGCCCCTGCGCATCACGCTGCTGGGAGGGCGTGTAGACGAAGCGCGGAGCGGACGAGCCTCGGGGAACTCGATCGCCAGCGAACGGACGCCCTCGCCGAGACGCGTCTCCGTACGTCCCGGAGCCATCGAAGAGGGCGACGTGCTGCGCTGCTAAGCCCCGGCGTGACGAACTGGCTCGAGGAGTAGCCCGAGCGGTAGCGCAGCTCTGGCTTATCCTTATTCACCTCCGTAGAGACACGCGCCACGAGCTCGACATGGTCGCCGGGCAGGTAGACGGGACGGGTATAGGTCTGCCAGGGGCCCTGCTTGCCGCCCGTGAGGAGGGCGTACTCGAGCTTGGCATCACGGCTGAGGCTCGTCAGGTAGAGGCTATCGCGGCTGTCGCGGCGTACGCTCGGCGCCTCAGCACCTCGGGCACGAGGTAGGCAGCGACCCGAGAGAGCAGCACGGGGCCACGCGACTCCAGCACCGTCACACGCAGCTGCTTGGCCCCACAGGACGGAGCGCAGCAGGCGCTTGCAGCCTATGGTCGCAGCGAGTCCTGCGCATCAATGGGGCGGAACTGGGCCATCGGCGCCCGCCGTCTCGACGCGGAAGCGCGCCACACGCTGCCCCAGAGCAATGGGCTCCTGCAGCATGAGGTTATTGGATCTGCGCGGTGCGAGGCAGAGAGAAGGCAAGATTCACCTCGCCCGAGCCCTCGGCAGCCGCCCAGTAGGTATTGGTCTGACCGTCGAGGAGCTGCTGTGGAGCGAAGGCCTTACCCGCGCGCTGGCTCGAGGCCTGGACGGAGGCACCGCTGAGGAGGTTGTGGCGGAAGCCCGCCTTGAGGGTGATCGAGCCAGGCCACGATGTTGATCGAGTCCTGCGCAGGATCTTGCCACGGAGGTCGATGGGGAGTTGGAGCAGCAGGTTGGCATTTTCGCGCCCGACGCTCTGGTAGTAGAGGTTGACGAGGTTGGCTACGGAGCGTACCTGCTGGTCCTCACGGGCGTGGTAGAACCACCCTGGGCGCACGCTCACGTCCACCTCCCCGGGGAGCCACTTCTTGGCATCGCGCATACCCCACTGGGCCTCGGTGTGGTGCTTCTCCTTATCATAGTCGTACATCGCCCAGTTGGTCTGCCCGCCCAGCCGCGCTCGTTGCCGATCCAGCGGATGGTGGGCTCAGTACCGCCGAAGATCATCATCTCGGTTGTTGCGGTAGAGGATCCCGGCCGCCACGTGGTAGCCTATAGTAGCTCTTGGGGTCGATCTGGCGCGCCCGCGAGCACCGCCGTAGTAGCCCGTACCGCCGTTGGCACCGTCGAACCAGAACTCAAAGAGCTGCCCGTACTGCGTGGAGAGCTCACGGATCTGCTCGTGGTAGATCTTCTGATAGGCCTCCTTGCCGTAGCCCGCACTATTGCGGTCCCAGGGCGAGAGTGTAGAGGCCGAACTTCAGCCCGTACTTTTTACACGCGCGGCTCAGGTCGCCGGACGAGGTCGCCCTGCCGCCCTTCCCTAAGGCTGTTCTTGACGGAGTAGTCCGTCGTCTTGGTGGGCCAGAGGCAGAAGCCATCGTGGTGCTTGGCCGTGAGGATGACGTCCTTCATGCCCGCGCGCTTGAAGGTGCGCACCCACTGCTCGACGTCGAGGAGCCTCGGGGCGAGGTGCTGCCAGGCGTGTCGCCGTGCAGCCCCACCTCGAGGTCGTTGAAGGTGTTGGAGCCCGGCGGGACGAAGGCATAGGTCTCCAGCTCCGCTGCCAGTCGAGCTGCGCCTTAGTGGGCACGGGCCCCCACGGGGCGCGGGGTGTCTGAGCGCTGAGGCTCGCCGCGGAGAGCGCGGCACTGAGCGCCAGGAGGCTTAGTTTCTTCATAGGTGTGTCTCCCATACATTAGTGTTTGTACTTGCGTTTGTTCTCCTCGCTGAGGAGGGCAGCGGGATCGGCCAGCGTCGCCGTCACGAGCTCGCTGAGGCTCTGGATGAAGGCGGGACTGCTATTGAGGCAGGGCACGTAGCTGAAGCGCTCACCGCCCTCCCGCTCGAAGATGCCGTGGTAGTATCATCGATCTCCTGCACCGTCTCCAGGCAGTCACAGACGAAGCCTGGGCAGACCACCACCACACGCTTCACCCCTCGGGACGAGCTGGTGGATACGCTCACTCATATAGGGGCGCATCCACTCATGGATACCGAGGCGCGACTGATAGACCAGCTCCACCTTGTCGGGGGCTAGCCCCAGGTCACGGCAGAGGTAGTCCCTGGTCTCCTCACACTGCAGGCGATAGCAGTCCCCTCGCCCAGCGCTCGTGCCAGAAGCGGCGGGAGGCACAGCCCCGACGACGCCGTTGTCGTCGGCGGCAGGCCCTGGGATGTGCGAGGTGGGTATGCCGTGCATGGAGACGATGAGCCGATCGAGAGGGCTCCTCTAGATACGGCCGCACGCTCGCGGCAAGGGTCTGGCGGTAGTGCTCGTCGGCGTAGAGGGCGCCAGGAGCCCTCACCCTCAGATGTCCGAGGCCGAGGCGGCGCAGCTCGGAGAGGGCAGGGCCACCGCCGTCCTCGCGGTAGCTACTGCTGGGCGTAGTGAGATAGAGCGGCGATGACCAGCCCTCGAGGGCGGGCATGGAGGCTAGGGCCTCGAGTGCCTCTCCGTCGTCGGGCTGCCGATGCGGGCATACCGAGGGCCACGGGCTCGTGCCTCAGGGCGCTGGGCTGCTCGGCGATAGCTGCGCTGCTGTGATGAGGGGAAGTTCTGGGCACGCTCATCCCAGATCGTGTGTAGCTCTCGGCCGAGCGGGGCGCGCGGCGAGGACGATCATCTTCTTGACCAGTAGATAGCGCACCACTGCGTAGGCGATGACACCTATCCATGAGGAACTCATCGGATAGCCAGTGGACGTCTATCCAGCGGGGCTGTCAGGGCTGCCGGATTGAGCAGCAGCACACGGCGTGCGTCCTGGTACTCCCGCCATAGAGGCAGGGACGGGAGCTGGGGAGTGGCAATAGTCCATGAGTCCTCGTAGCTCCTCGGTCTCAACACTGTAGTCCTGGGGAGGGAAGTCGTTGTGAGAGGCACTGCATGGATCTCCTTGACGCTGTCGGCGCTGCTTGGGCTGCTCTGATGCACCTCCCATGCAGGCGGAGATCGGGGCAGCCCGGCTCACATGAGCAGGCCATCCCGGCTCCGCCTCAGGCTCAGCGCGGCTGACGTTGCCATACGTGCGCTCGCTGAGATCGTCAGCCTGCTTCTCCTCGTAGGTGAAGCATCGATCTTAATGGGGCAGGGATGACGGGCTTCGCTCCCCAGCCATGATCTCGCTGAGCGACCGTAGAGACGACCTGGATGCTCCTCGAAGTTGGGGTGCGCTATGTCACGACGTGCAGCAACAGATCCGGCCTCCACGCACCTCGTCGAGCGTACTCTTGGAAAGGACTCGATGAGCTCGGTGGGGGCTTGCGGATTTCGACCACCATGTCGCTCAGCGAGAGGTAGGTTGTGGTTGCTTGCGCACCGTCATGTCAGGCGTGGCGAAGCATTCCTCGGCAAGACTTGCTCTTACTCCAGGACGTTCATCATGGACTTACCTACGTTGGTATGGCCCACGAGACGTGCGCTGGCTGCCGCGGTTCTTGCGCGCATGGACATCTGGCAGTCGGTATTGTAGCGACCACTCAGCAGGGCGCGATGCGGAATCCTGGATGAGGCGCTTGTCCGTCTCAGCTGGGTCTCAGATTTTGCGCGCATCCCTACCCCACCGCGCTGGCGCTCGGTGTCCATAGGCGCGTCAGTCGGGGCATGCAGCGGTACTGGGCGAGCTCGACCTGCGTCTTGGCGTAGGCCGGTGGCGCGGGCGGCGAAGATATCGAGGATGAGGCCTCGTGCGGTCGAGGATCTTGACCTTGAGGGCGGCCTCTATATTGCGGAGTTGCTTTGGGCGTGAGTTCGTCGTCGAAGATCACCAGCCCGATCTCCTGCCTCGACATAGAGGGCGGATCTCCTCGAGCTTGCCCTTGCCGACGAAGGTCGACGGGGTGCGCCTGGTCGATGCGCTGGGTGAAGCGCTGGACAGGGTGCACGCCGGCGGTGCGGGAGAGAAGTCCAGTTCATCGAGGTACTCGACTGGGCCTCGCTCTGTTGGCGAGTGATTAGGCCGACGAGGACGGCCCCTCGCTCTTGGCTTCGGTTATAATGAAATCTCATATACTTAACGAAAAATACGACTTTCTCCGCCACTTGGCACCGAGGGCGCCAAGTGGTGCTCGAGGGCACTGCCTCCGAGGGGATGTGGCAGCCGTAGTCTACGCTGCTCGAAGGCGAAGGAAGCAGCTCGCGCTCAAGCACACTACGAGGTACGAGCGACGCCCTCCACAAGGAGGCGAACGCTGCAGGCTAAGGCAGGCGCGGCTGAGGGATATCCTCAGCGCCTGAAAGGGTATCAGTCAAGGCGTGGAGGGATATCAGTGACGAGGCCGAGGACTATCCCCTCAGAGCCGTGAGGAGTATCCCTCAGGAGCGCGGGGATAGCGCTTAGGGAGGCAGGGGCAGGGCTTGGGGCTGCGGGCACAGGTCTAGGGGGAGCGCTGGCGGGATGAGGGTGCACGCGCTGAGAGCTGTGGCGGGAGGGTGCTGGGAGCTGCAGGAAAGGATGCGGCGGGGCGAGGAGGAGGGGCGCTGGGAGCCATGGGAGCGGTCTCGGATGCACACTCGGAACGCTTGTGTGCAAGGAAAAAGCTGATAAATTTCCTTATTCGTAAAGTTTTGGCTTACATTTGCAGCGGTAAGGACACCTTTGTCGTCACCTAGTAAACCAACCGTTAACAATGTTACAGGAATTCACCTCAGCCGAGGTCGCGCAATCATCAACTTCACCTCGAAGTACTGCGACAACCGCCGCAAGATCCTGACCAGCTACGCCTATGGCCGCGTAGTCGAGTCCTTTATCTACTATCTCAAGAAGGACAACCCTGTTATCTTCGAAGCCTTCAGCAAAGGCTTTCGAGAGCGAGGACCAGCTCATCCGCTCCTTCATGGAGGTCATCCGCCTGCTCAGTGTGTGCAGCGTCGAGGAGCTCCTAGAGGTAAACAACAAGTACGCTCCCTTCTTCGAGGACCGCGACCTCTTCCTCGAGGTCATCGAGCTCCTCTACCACTACTGGCGCCGCATGGAGCGCATCGTCGTCGTCCACAACCAGCGTCAGGGCGATGGCGTGCAGAATGTACGCTTCGTGCAGGCCTACGAACTCTTCAACGAACTGATCCTGGCCATCTACCGCCGCACCAAGGAGGTAGTCAACGGCTTCGCTAGCCAGGTCTACCGCCAGACGACGGCGGGTGCCAACGCTGGGCTCATCCTCAACGACGTCACCTGGAACAGCCCCCTCGAGTACAAGGGCCTCACTGGGATCCCCTTCATCAACTCCGTCCTCATCAACCCTCCCTACGTATCCTACACCAAGAAGAATACGCGTGACGGGATCTTCAGAGAGCAGACGCTCAACCCCGTAGCCAGCATGATCCTCAACGAGGACGACTGGTTCCTCTTCCCCGCTAAGGTCGGCGACCTGCTGGCCTTCGTCTACTTCCACAAGGACTTCATGTGCCACGGGCTCGGGCTGGCCAACCTCTTCGAGCTCGCCAAGCAGGACGAGTACGTAGGGAAGAAGCCCGACATGATCTACATCTTCGGTTACCCCGACGGGCACGAGGAGAAGCGCACCTTCTACTACAAGGACAAGAAGAACGACATCCTCGTGGGCTATGCCATCTACTGCGACGATATCGACTACTTGGCTAGATGAAGAAGATGCTGCTGACCCTGCACAACATCAAGCAGATGGAGCGCGGCAAGCTGCCTATCCACGGCGCTATGGTCAACATCATCCTCAAGAATGGGCGTGAGGCCAATATCATCATCATGGGGGACAGCGGTGCCGGAAGAGCGAGAGCCTCGAGGCCTCCCGCACGCTCAACGAGAGAAGTACATCCGCCACATGCGTGTCATCTTCGACGACATGGGCTACCTCTCGCTCGATGCTGATGGGCAGCTCACGCTGCATGCGGACCGAGATCGGGGCCTCGTCCGTACCGACGACCTCGACCCCACCTACGCCTTCAGCCAGCTCGACCGCGGGATCTACACTCAACCCCGACAAGGTCAACGCCCGCGTCACCATCCCCATCTCGACCTACGAGCTGATCTCTAAGGGCTTCCCCGTGGACTACTTCCTCTACGCCAACAACTACGCTGAGGCCGAGCAGAAGATAGCCCTCTTCGACAACATCGACGAGGCGATCAAGACCTTCGAGGCTGGGGCGCGCAAGGCTAAGGGTACGACGACGGAGCAGGGTCTGGTGACCTCCCTACTAGCCAACCCCTTCGGCCCCGTGCAGGAGCCGCCCTGGCCGAGCAGCTGGTGCGCCAGTACTCGGCGTCCTCTTCGAGCGTGGCGTCAAGGTCGGTGAGATGCACACCCCGCTCGCCATCGAGGGTCAGACCAAGGACGGGCCTCGCCTGGCAGCCGAAGAGCTCTTCAGTATGATCAACGAGGACTAAGCCTCCCCTCCCCTACAGCAAAAGAGCAGCGCCCCCGAGTAGCATGTGCTACCGGGGCGCTGTCGTATAGAGGGTCCTCACGAGCGGTGAGGCTAGAGAAGGCAGCACCCCCAGGTCCAGCGGACACTCGGGGCGCGCTTGCTTTACTACTCGTTATCTACGATCGCGTAGACCTCCGAGATCGAGCCACGACCGGACGGGTCGTCGTAGGAGGCCGCAGTACTCGTATAGCGGAGGTAGCGTGCAGCGTAGGCCTTGCGGAAGTAGATCGTGCTGAGGTCGATGAGGAAGCCTGCGCTCGTCGTCTTCTCATCCCCAAGGGTGAGCTCACCCAGCTCCGTCCAGGCCTGGCCGTCCGCCGAGCACTCGAGGCGGAAGCCTCACGGGCACGTAGGAGCCACCCAGTACTCGAGGTAGACCTCGGAGCTTAGCACGACACGACCGAAGTCGATCGTAGCTGATGGGGGCTGGTCGGCCGCCAGGTCGCTGCTCTGGCCGTCGAAGAGGACGCAGGTTATTGGCGCCCTGGATACCAGGCGTGACGTCGATGAGCTTCCACTTCGTCGCACGCGTATCGCCATCGGTGTCGTAGTCGAGGTACGCCGACATTGCCGGTATAGCTGGCGATGAGGGCATCCTCACTCGCTTACGCTTGTGGAAGGTCACCGCATAGAGGTTCTGATTGCTGGAGAGCTGCAGCCCTGCGGGTGCGCCTTGACCGCATCAATAGAGAAGCTAACCTTGAAGGTCTGGCTCTCGGCCTTCGTCTCGAGCTTGGACTTGTCGATGGTGAAGGTGATGGGCTCGCTGGTGATCTTCCCCGCCTTGACCGTAGCCTCGGTGGCGCTTACCTTGAGCGCGTCCTTGAGCTCAGCCTTATCGAGGGTAGACTTGAGCTGACGACGACGTCCTGCGCTTGAGGGCCGGTCAGACGTACCGTGACCGATCCACCCAGCTCGCCTCGATACCATCGGAGCTATGCTTGAGCGTGCATAGGTCGCCGCTGGAGGAGCGGAGTAGCGATCGCCCTGCAGATAGACGCGGGCGGGTAGTTGCGCTCCATGAGCTCCTCGACCGACTCGCTGTCCTTGGAGCAGGAGGAGAAGGCTGCCGTGAGGGTCAGAGCTGCACACGCAGCCACAGACCAGTGCTTGATATACTTGGTTCATTCTGTCAACTAGCTTAGTCCCGATCGGAGCGGATATCCACCCAGTGCGAGGTCAGGTTCTGGTTAGACGAATAGAGCTCGAGGGCGGGCGTCTTACCCGTGTACTCCTTGAAGCTCGTACCCGCACCGTCGTCCAGCTTCCAGTAGGCCATGAGACCAGGAGTCTTGGGGGTCTACGGCGTAGCGATCGACGGATCTGGCTGGCCGTACGGACGACATTCCAGAAGCGTACCTCGCTCATGTAGTAGTTGGAGCGGCGATAGGGGTGCGTGGCAGAGCGGGGGTAGGCCAGGGAGAACTCCTTGTACTGTGCCTTGATGGCGAACTTCGCGTTCTGGAACTCCCCACTGGGCTGCCCATTGACATAGAGGCGCACCGCACAGCGTCGCAGACGATGGCTACGTGGTACCACTATTGTTGTCTCGGGCTTGACGGTAGCGTTGATCCCGTCGTGGCCGTTGATCTTGAACTGCAGGCATCACCCCCCAGCGACCGAAGATGAAGCCGAGCCTCACCTCCACCAGGGATCCCCGAGCCGAAGCCGAGGAAGGACTGGTGTTGTAGCGCTGGCGGATGTCATCGCTCTTGATGCGCATCTCCACCGTCCAGGTGTTGGTCTGATGCCCTCAGGGCGCACGACGCGCATGCCCTGGGTCTGCTCCAGCTGGATCGCCTTGGTCTTGATGACCCGGTCGCAGGCCACGACGAAGGTACGCTCGGCAGCCCGAGGAGCGAAGTCGGCCCCGTCACGCCAGAGATATAGACGGGGACGGCGTACTTACCGCTCTTCTGCAGCTCGGCGCTGCAGGGCTTGATCTTGACCGTGAGCGCGGGGCGGACACACGTCCTGGCTCGATGGTCAGCCCGTAGCCGAGAGCGTAGAACTCGCGGGCAGCAGCTCGTAGCCAGCATCGTAGCGCTGTTGCAGGCCCTCGAGGGCCGCCTTTGTCCACGATCAGCCGCACCTCTGACGGGCTGAGTCACGGGAGCAGTGGTATGGATGAGGAGCTCCGTCGAGACCCTCATTGTCGCCGATGGTAAGGGTGCGCAGCGGATCAGCCGCCGCGCCGTGGATATAGACGGAGTTGTCCAGGGGCTTGTAGTCGGCATTGAGCAGCTCGAGAAGGCTGCCAGCGCCAGCGCTAGGCCGCAGACGGATAGGATCGTCTTATTCATCTTGTTCATTGCTTAGCCTGTGATTACTTGACGGGAGGGTTCATGATGCGGATGGCGCGGCGCAGGGCGGGATAGGTCCCTGGCTGACCCGAGACGGTGTACTCGTACTCCATGTGATAGGTACCGACACCGGCCTTCTGCAGCACCTTGCCGTCGACGATGGGCATCCAGCGCGCCATACCCTCGACGCTGGCCATGGTGTTGCCATAGCGGTCGCGGTAGTTGGGAGCGCCACCCGTAGAGGCGTACTTCTCGTAGTTCTCCGTGACGAGGTACTTACGTGCCACTTCGGCAGCAGGGAGGTGCCCAGCGAAGCTGCGCACCGTGACTGAAGCGGCGATCCAGGTCAGCATCGCCGCTGCTATCGCAGGGCCTGGACGATGAAGTGGTCGAAGCACTTTGCCCAGCCCAGGCACCATGCCTGAGGCTCACCGCTGACCGTCAGGATACGACCCAGCCCGACTGGGGGCCGAGGCGCTTGCTGAGGGTCTCGATGAAGGCCTCTCGTTGTCGGCCTTGATCTTCTTGCCTGCCGTGCTGTAGTTGGCGTTGTAGTTGAAGGAGATGTTCCCGCTGTGGCAGTAGTTGGCTCGAAGTCGAAGTCGGACCGTCGAGACCCAGGGGAGTCGACGAGGTCAGCAGATGGCGTTGGCGTACTTCTGGATGGCAGCCTCTGCTTGGCGAGTGCCTCGGCTCGTGCCGTCCTCCCAGCCCCAGTACTTGGCAGGCGTCCCGCCGGCAGGCGTCATCTGCACCCCGACGTTGTCGATGATGAAGCCAGCGACGACCTTGGTCCCTTGAGCGTCTGCACGGCCTTGAGGTCGGCGCGCTTGAGGTCGTTCATGCTCTTCCAGTCTCCCCAGAGCGAGATGAGGCCGAGGCTATCGGGGAGCCCCATCAGCTGCGTCTTCATCGAGGCGTCCTCACCCGTCCAGCCAGCGAACCAGCCGAAGCCTGTGGTGCACCCTGTCGCCTCAGGCGCGGAGGTTGGCGTAGTAGTCCTCCGCGTCGTATTGCCACTAGATCTGTGGGGCTTGCACTGGTGGGCTCCGTCCACTTGGAGCAAGAGCTCGCTCCGCGGGCGACGACAGCACCAGCAGCCAGTGCCCAGCGCTTTGATATTCTTCATATGCTTATTCTTTTACCATGGATAGTATAGGGCGGCCTTAGTTCTTCTTCTGCCACCACATCTTCGTGGCGAAGTTATCGGGGCCACCGAGCAGGCCGACAGCCGCCTGGATGTTGGCGCCATTCACGTCGTACTCCTTGCGCGAGAAGGGCATGCGGTTGGCCACGTCCATATTGGCGTAGGCCGACTCGACGGTGCCCACCAGCGGGAAGAACTTAGGATAGCCCGTACGACGATGCTCGCACCAGGCCTCGAAGCCCAGGGGCCAGAGGGCGATCCACTTCTGCGTGATGATACGCTCGGAGGTTCTCTCCGTAGCCGGCACCCGAGTCCCAGCGGGAGTGATGGAGCTGACGGGAGGCGTGCTGTACTTGCCCGAGGGATCGGTGTAGGCAGCAGGCATAGCCGTGCTGGCCAGATAGCTCGTAGCCGAGCCAGCACCCCACTGAGCGAAGGACAGCTTGATCCCATCCTCATAGAGGCTCTGAGCCGTAGCCGCACCCATGTTCCATCCGATCAGCGCGGCCTCTGCCTTGAGGAAGGCCACTTCGCTGGCCGTCATCAGGATCGTGGGTCGTTGTTGCCGACCAGGACATTGGAGTACTTGGTGTACTCAGCACCGTCCTGCGTGGAGCCCGAGCGGATGCCCTCGTAGCCGCCACCGGGGAAGGTCGAGGCCGTGAAGTAGAAGGCACGACGGGGGTCGCTGTAGCCATTCATGTAGCTGGTGAGGTCGGCCGCTACGCGGGCATCGTTCCAGCCCTGCGTGATGAGCCAGAGCATGCTCTGCCCCTTCTGATGGAGGATAGCGTTGTCGCCGTTCTCCGTGATGACGCCGTAGGTCTGGCTGACGGCCTCCTCAGCGGCCTTGCGTGCCGTAGCGGGGTCGGCGTAGCGCATACGCATGGCGATACGCAGCTATGAGCGAGTTAGCAAAGCGCACCCACTTGCGGAAGTCACCCTGGTAGACCAGGTCCGATCCTTCATGAGGATGGCCGTAGGATTGACCGTCAGGTAGCTCGTGATCTCAGTGATAGCGGTGTTGAGGTCGGCGAGCATCGCCTTATAGACAGCCTCCTGCGAGTCGTAGGGCACGTGCAGGTTACCGCCCTCGATCTGCGTGTAGGGGATGGGGCCGTAGAGGTCGGTGAGGCGATGCATCAGCCCCACGCGGTTGATCAGCGCCCAGGCGTAGCTGATGCCACGGCCCTGAGTACCCTCCTTGATCTTACGGAACTCGGGGTGAAGTTCGTCAGGATATCGAAGGGCGTATTGATCCAGCCCTCGTGCATGTAGCGGAAGACCGAGAGGTTGTTGTTCCACTTCGTATTGCTCATCAGGAAGCGGCCCCAGGTATCCCCAGCGAGACTGAAGTGCTGGAAGTAGCCCGAGCTAGCGGCGGGTACGATGAGCTGCTGCAGCTGGGGGAAGGAGGCTGCGATCTCGTAGTCTGTCCACGGAGCTGCTCCTTGTGAAGCTATTCTGAGGCTCGTTGATCTCATCGAAGCCACTGGTACAGCTGGCGACTCGAGCCAGCCACGACGAGCGTGGAGAGCAGGATCTTTCTTGGATATATTCATTGCTTGTAGTAGTCTTAGGTAAGGATACTAGAACTCCAGTCGGAGGCTGAAGCCGAAGCTACGTGCGAGGGCATCATGCAAAGATGTCCGAGCCCTGGTTGTAGGTACCCGTGGAGGCCGTTGCCTCGGGGTCGAAGGGAGCCTTATTGTAGATCATCCAGAGGTTGCGCCCGACGAGGGAGGCCGTGAGGCGTGCCTTGTTGGCGAGCCACTTTGGGCAGCGTGTAGCCCAGCGAGAGCTCCCGCAGGCGTACGTTGGTCGCATCGTAGATGTACTCCTCGAGGATCCCGTTGCGGCCAGCCACTTCGTTGTAGTAGCCCTCGCATCGACCATACCCTTATTCACACGGATACCGCTGCGTTGCGTGCATCAGCCGAAGCCTGCGATACGCCGTAGGCATCCATCATCATCTGCGTCATCGAGGTCACCTGACCACCGAAGCGAGCTGCGACGAGCGCCGTGAGGTTGATCCCCTGCCAGGAGAAAGCATTGCGCCAGCCGAGGCTGCCATCGGGCAGTCACGCTACCGATCTTGCGGGGCGTCTCGAGGTTGGTCGCCTTGACATTATTGGAGGAGGGGTCTACCCAGATATTGCCGTTCTCATCGCGCTGGAAGTCTCGCGAGGTGTAGAGGTCACCCATAGAGCCGTCCTTCACGAGGCGCACGTTGCCCATGTTGAGGAAGGGCAGGCTGTAGGTCTCCTTGGTGACGGGGTCGTAGTAGTTGTCCAGCAGCTGACGATGCGGTTGCGGTTGAAGCTGTAGGTGACGTTGGTCTCCCAGTTCAGCTTTGCCGAACTCCTGACGATAGCCGAGGGCGAACTCCATACCGTAGTTGCGCACATTACCCGACTGCACGTACATCGAGGAGTAGCCACTGGCGGGCGAGGTCGTGATGTTGAAGGTCTGATTCTTCGTATCCGACAGGTGCCCAGGTGACGTCCAGCAGAGAGGGCGTTGCGCAGGAAAGCGCATGTTCAGACCCTGCTCTCACGAGGAGGTCTTCTCGACACAGAGCTCCCTCGAGGGACGGTAGGTGGGGCTACCCAGGTACGCGACTTGGAGTCCCAGGTGTAGCGAGGCTGCGTGAGGTTGCGTGGCAGCGGCGAGTCCCACGTCTGCGTAGGACACACGGGCCTTGAGGGTAGCTGACGAACTCAGGGAGCTTCACCATATCGGAGATCACACCCGAGAGCCTGATCGAGGGAAGAAGTAGGAGAGCTGCTCCGTGCCCGCCAGCGTAGAGGACCACTCATATACGCGCCGTGACGGTGAGGAAGAGGTAGCGCTTGTAGCCCAGCTCGGCGCTCCCGAAGGTCGCCAGCGAGCGCTCGCGCCAACCGCCTGCGCTCGGAGAGCCGAGGTTGCGGTCGATATTGTAGACGTTGAGCCATTGGGCACATCGGCCAGAGGACCGCCGTAGCCCAGGGACTTGTAGGAGGTGTTGGAGAGGCTACCCCGATATTGGCTGTGAGGCTGTAGTCGTCACCGAAGGTCTTGTTGATGCTGGCCATAGCATCGGCGTACATCTGCTTCTCCTCGGCACGGCTCTCGCCATAGCTCCCCTTGAGGCTACCGCCCGTCCAATAGGTATCGGTACCGGCGCGGAACTTATCCGAGCTATTGACCACGGAGTTGTCGATACGGATACGTCCCGTCAGATCGAGCCAATCGGCGACCTTCCACTTGAGGCTACCGTTGAGCATATAGCGCTCGCGGCCCTGCTGGCGGTTCTTGCCATACATCTGCCAGTAGGGGTTCTCCATGTCGATACCGCCGTTACCCCAGCGCCAGTTCTGTACGCTGATGTTGCGCGCCTCGTCGAAGATCTCATACTGACGCACCTCGTCGAAGCTCTCCCCACGAGGGTAGAGGTAGAGTGCGGGCAGCGGGTTGTAGTAGTAGCCCTGTGCCACCATGTTCTTCTGATTCTGGATGATGTACTGCGCCCTGAGGTCGAGGTGGGCTTATCGCCAAAGGAACTTGGTGGAGTTGCGGAAGGTGAGTTGTAGCGGTTGTAGTGGTTGTTGGGCAGGATCCCTGCGGAGTTGGTCGTCGCTGCCGAGAGGTAGGTCTGATTCTTGTCCGTACCCGTGGTGAGGGGCTACCGAGTTGATGACGTTGGTCCCGGTGTTGAAGAAGTGCTTCGGATCGTAGTTCAGCAGCACCCTCCCAGGCACCCCAGCTACGGAAGGAGCCTGGGACATTGCCATACTCGCTCTGGAAGCGGGGCATGATGAAGGGATCGGAGAAGGTCGTGCTATTGGAGAACTCGAGCTTGACCTTGCCCTCCTTACCCTTCTTGGTGGTGATGAGGATGACCCCCTGCGCAGCACTGGAGCCGTAGAGGGCAGCAGCGGCAGGCCCCGAAAGGACGCTCATGCTCTCGATATCATCGGGGTTGATGTCCGAGATACCTTCGCCGCTAGGCTGGCTGGAGTATTCGCCCGAGGTAGCGCCGTTATTGACGTTGAAGATGGGCACCCGTCGATGACGTAGAGCGCGTTATTATTGGCGCTGATGGACTCTGATCCCACGCATGACGACACGCGTAGCACCCGACGCCGGCTGCCGAGCTATTGATGTTGACCCTCAGCGACCTTACCGGCGAGGCTGTTCATGAAGTTGGCGTCCTGACGGCCGCACTGTCAGCCGCCTGACCTCCTGGACATTATGAGCTCGGCGCCTTCTGTGAGCGCTTGATCCGAGGGCGTGACGACCACGGCATCGATCTGCTTGTCTGCCGAGGCGAGCTCGATCTGGAGCTCCGTCTGCTTGCCTCACGGGCACCCTTGGTCGTGTAGCCGATGTAGCTGACCACGAGGGTAGCCCCAGCCTTCACGCCCTTGAGGGTGAACTTATCGTTGATGTCGGTCACAGCACCCCGTCCCGACGCTCCTTTTGACGGTCACCGTCGCACCGATCATGGGCTGCATGCGGCGGCATCCGTGACGGTACCGCTCACACCTCGGCCCTGGAGCGAGCTGCTGTAGCCACACAGAGCACGAGGCTCATGAGGAATAATAGTACTTTCTTCTATAGTTAAATTAAACACACTTGTGCACAATCCTTGAGCTGGGCAAGGCGCAGTGCGGCGCTGCTCACCCTACGAACGGAGCAGCTTAGCCTAGCGGCCCCTCATGTCGAGTCTTATACTCCCTCCCAGCCCCTCAGCCAAGGGCAGGTCGCGGCAAACTGGGCTAAGATAGCAAAATAAGCCTCCCAGCAAAGGGCATATTAGGGCCTGAGACTTAATAAATTATTAAGGAAATATATTCCCCTGTCTCTGCCCGCTACGCCCTCGGGAAGGGCGCTTTGCCCAAGGCGTACGAAGCCCTCGCTGCACTTATTTAGGCCGCCGTCCCCACCTCGAGGGAGGCTGCGCGGCGGGCTTAGCCCAGGGCGCGCTGAGGGATATCCATCAGTGAGCTGAGGACAGCAGTCAGCGCCGTGAGGGATAGCAGTCAGGACGCCGAGGGATAGCCCTCAGCAGCGCCTCGGGATAAGGCCAAGGCAAGCCCCTCCCTAAGGGGGCCCGCTGCCCCAAGCGAGGCCGCCGTCCAAGCATCCGCAGCGGCCGCGAGCCGAGCACAGAAAAAGCCGAGCGGACAGAGACGCTGCTGCATCGCCGTCCGCTCGGCTGGGGGCTTCGCCCGCCCAGGGCCGCCGAAAAGCGATTAGAGCGGAAGGTAGACGACCTTCTTGGTCTTGAAGAAGTCCTCCTTGAAGGTCGGATAGAGCTCCTGCACCTCGACGATACGCTTGTAGGGGCGCAGCTCGGCCTGCAGCTCCCCGCCCTTGAGGCAGATGAGCCCATTGGGCATCCCGTTGCGCTGCTCGTGGTGCACGAGGCGACGGACGAAAGCTTTCACCAGCTCGCTGAGCTGCATCACGGCGCGGCTCAGCGACAAAGTCGAATTGCTCCTGGACGTCTCGCCACGGCCGTGCAGCGTACGCACGTCTCGTCAGCCCAAGCGGCCCTCGGCGACCGCTGCGGCAGACCTTGACCTTCTGTGCCTGTCTATCCACGAGGAGGAATTACACTCGAGAAGAGGATCGCCAGTGGATCCCAGGAAGCCGCCCCTGTGCCGAAGTCGAGAACACGCGCCGGGCTTGAAGCGGATCATCTGTCAGTGATGCCCAGCGAGTGCAGGATGTGATGCCCGTGAGGGCGTCGATGTCCTTGCGCGGGAGATAACGTTGATCTTGGCGTTCCAGTCGCGGTAGAGGGCATCCAGAGCAGCGAACTGGCGCTGCTCCTCAGTGAGCTGGGAAAATACTTCAGGATAAGCTCCACCGATGGTAGGGGACTTTAGTTCGTAGGGAGATAGGCGGCGAGCGGTGAGCCTGGGCGCAGGAGCTTGCTGCCAGCTCGACAGCAGGGCGCGCACGGCATTACGTACCACATGGCGAAGGGCGCTATCTCACAGGGGTTGTAGCACAGATGAGCCCCTCAGGCGAGAGGGGTGAGATTATCGTTCGAGCAAAAGTCCGTGAGGTAGGCACCGATCTTCTCCTCCAGCTCCTCGACCGTCTTGCAGCCATAGGTCGCGAGGGCGAAGCGCTGCAGCACCTTGGCGAGCTCAGGCTGATAGCTCGTCGACGTACAGCAGGTCACCCTTCACTGCGAGCACTGCAGCGCGCTCTTGAGGTCGATATTGTAGTAGGAGGTGCCGAGGAGCCCATGCGCCGCACCCTGCCGAATAGGTATAGAGCTCCTTCTGCAGCGAGAGCAGCCCGTGAGGGACATCTACGAAGCTGGCCTTGGTCACCAGCGAGAGCTCGCTCTTGAGGTCCGCGATCTCCTCGGCCGTGTACGTCGTGATGCTATCGTCCGGGGCGAGAGAGATACTCCGCCCGCACCTCACGCGCATAGCGTTCCAGCGCCTCCCGTGGCGGGATGCTGTCGTGGCTGTCCCCGAAGGTCAGACGCCCGAAAAGGTGCTGCAGCGTGCTGTCGGCCTTAGGGAAGAGGGTAGTTGATGAAGACATCCACCGAAGACCCCTTCTTGTGCACATCGTCGTCGTAATAGGTACGGTCGAGGATGAGGGAGTCCCACTGCATCTCGGAGAGCATAGCCGCCGAATCCGCCGCGCCCTTAGCTCCACCTCGAGCCTGTGCAGGCCGTGAGCGAGAGGAGAACAAAACAGCCCGAAGGCCAGCAGCAAGGAGGGATACGATGTGACATAAGCATAGCAATACCTGCGATTATCAAGTGTGTAGCAAAGATACGGAATTATAAGCCGCCCACCTAGCCGCAGCGCCTCCTCTACCCCCTACCGCGCCGCCGTCCCGACGCCTGCCGCGCCTCTATTCCGCCAGCTCCTACGTCCCTCCCCTAGAGCCGCCCAGCCCCATCACGAGGCCTGCGCTGTCTCTGTCTCGAGACCCCTATGTTCCTCTCTCCCGATAGCCATCTAGCTCCATCGTGACGCCTACCGCGCCCTCTCCCCAAGACTTCGTGAAGGCCTCTCCCAGGATAGCCGAGCCAGCTCAACAAAGGCCGTCGACGCGCTACCCAAAGGAGACTAGGCTCACACCCAAGGCCACCTGAGAGCGTTCTGAAAACCTCCCGACACCGCCCCAAGACCTCCCATGGGTACTTCCCAAGGCTTCCGCGCTCGCGCCGCCAGCGAACGAAGGCTCATTCCCCGAGCCACTCGCCCCAGCCTCACCACCTGCAGCTATACAGCGAGGGGCAAGGGCTAAGGAGCTCAAAGAGAGGACACAAAAAGGAGGGAAGGAAAGGGCAAGCAAGCGCAAAGGCTCAAGGCAGCGCAGCACAAGGCAAGGAGGAAGGCCAAGCCGAGGCACCTCAGGGCAGTAGGGATAGTGAAAGCCGCTAGTCACTAGGGCGTACCTAGTAACTAGCGGCTCTTCGTAGTAAGTGGAGAATAACGGATTCGAACCGTTGACCCCCTGCGTGCAAAAGCAGGTGCTCTAGCCAGCTGAGCTAATCCCCGGAAGTCTCTAAGCAGTCCCAGGCAGATTTGAACTGCCGACCTCTACATTATCAGTGTAGCGCTCTAACCAACTGAGCTATAGGACTGTCTTAGGACTCGATAAGGAAAGACATTGATATGACAGCAGAAGGTAGCACGCGCGCTAAAGGTCCAAAACCTAACACATCTATACGTACATACTACACTAACTATACTAAAGCCCATTTTCAGAACTCCAGAAAGGAGGTGTTCCAGCCGCACCTTCCGGTACGGCTACCTTGTTACGACTTAGCCCCAGTCACCTGTATTACCCTAGGCCGACCCTCGCGGTTACGGACTTTAGGTACTCCAGACTCCCATGGCTTGACGGGCGGTGTGTACAAGGCCCGGGAACGTATTCACCGCGCCATGGCTGATGCGCGATTACTAGCGAATCCAGCTTCACGGAGTCGAGTTGCAGACTCCGATCCGAACTGTGATGAGGTTTGGAGATTCGCATCCTGTCGCCAGGTAGCTGCCCTTTGTCCCCACCATTGTAACACGTGTGTCGCCCCGGATGTAAGGGGCCCCGTGCTGATTTGACGTCATCCCCACCTCCTCACGCCTTACGACGGCAGTCTCTACGGAGTTCCCAGCATTACCTGATGGCAACCGTAGACAGGGGTTGCGCTCGTTATGGCACTTAAGCCGACACCTCACGGCACGAGCTGACGACAACCATGCAGCACCTACATAGATGCCCCGAAGGGAAGCCGACTTTCACCGGCGGTCATCTACATTTCAATCCCGGGTAAGGTTCCTCGCGTATCATCGAATTAAACCACATGTTCCTCCGCTTGTGCGGGCCCCGTCAATTCTTCGAGTTTCCACCGTTGCCGGCGTACTCCCCAGGTGGATAACTTAACGCTTTCGCTTAGAGCATACTGTATATCGCATACGCCCAGTTATCATCGTTTACTGCGTGGACTACCAGGGTATCTAATCCTGTTTGATACCCACGCTTTCGTGCTTCAGCGTCAGTTGTACCTTAGTAAGCTGCCTTCGCAATCGGAGTTCTGCGTGATATCTATGCATTCCACCGCTACACCACGCATTCCGCCTACCTCATCTACACTCAAGCCCGCCAGTATCAATGGCAATTTAGGAGTTAAGCTCCTAGATTTCACCGCTGACTTAACAGGCCGCCTACGCACCCTTTAAACCCAATAAATCCGGATAACGCTCGCATCCTCCGTATTACCGCGGCTGCTGGCACGGAGTTAGCCGATGCTTATTCGTAGGGTACATTCACTGAGGCACACGTGCCCCTCTTTATTCCCCTACAAAAGAAGTTTACAATCCATAAGACAGTCATCCTTCACGCGACTTGGCTGGTTCAGGCTCTCGCCCATTGACCAATATTCCTCACTGCTGCCTCCCGTAGGAGTCTGGTCCGTGTCTCAGTACCAGTGTGGGGGTTCAACCTCTCAGTTCCCCTACCCATCGTCGCCTTGGTGAGCCGTTACCTCACCAACTAGCTAATGGGACGCATGCCTATCTCACAGCGAAATTCATTTCCTTACCAAAGGATGCCCTCCGATAAGTGTGACGCGGTATTAGTCCGTCTTTCGACGAGTTATCCCCTCTGAGGCAAGTTGCATACGCGTTACGCACCCGTGCGCCGGTCGCCATCAGTCTTAGCAAGCTAAGACCATGCTGCCCCTCGACTTGCATGTGTTAAGCCTATCGCTAGCGTTCATCCTGAGCCAGGATCAAACTCTTCATTGTCAATATTTTTATTGTACTTTGTTTCTGTTTGTCTTGCTCCGAAGATGTTTCTTGCTTCAGATTCATTAGTGTTCTTACCTAAGTAAGGTTCGTATTGACGGTTAGGTCTTTTTGTTCCCTAAACGTTTGTTACTACACTTCTGTTTGTCAATATCAAATATCTCAAAGATCTCTCAAAGTCAGCCAGTAAGCATCTCTCAGCTTAGCTGCCCGTGATTGCGAGTGCAAAGATAAGAGCTTTTATCCAAACCACCAAATCAGCGCGGTGATCCTTTGTCTGCGTCCCGCTGCGACTTAGTCGATCAGCTAGCCTCGCTATCGTATCTCATTTTCATCGCGCCCCTCGCTCGGTTTGCGGTTACAAAGATAGAGCTTTTTCCTGAATACAATCCAAATCAAAAGCAAAAGTCGTGCGCAAGTGCGCTTATATTAGCGGATTAGAGAGGCAGCTCAAAACCAGGGAGCCGCTTCGACGAGGTTTCCAGCGTGGCGAGGGACTGGGATGAGGGGCAACCAAGAAGAATGGGAGCAGGGCTGTGAGGCTGGAGAAGGGCTCGCAGCAAGTGCAGCGCCCCTCATATAAGGTAGCAGTCTCCGCAGGGACAAGCCCATCCTCCCCCACCGATATCAGTCAGCCGCCCCACTGACACCAGCCAGCGACGAGGGACGCCCCTCAGCACTCACTGATGGGTATCTGTCTCCAGCGGCAAGCGCAAGGAAGAGCAGGGGACGCGAGGCAAAGTCGAGTGCTCGTAAGGCACCGCCACAGCACAAAAAGCCTGGCCCAGGCAGCGCTCCATCGGAGCAGCTACCTGGGGCCAGGACTCTAGGGGGAATGGGTGGCGGGCAAGGAGCCCGCGTGGGGAGGGCGCTAGAGGCGGAGAGCTGGACTTGGTCGGAGACGGAGTAGTCCGTCAGCTTGAGCTCCTTCACATAGGTCTGAACCAGCGTCCCCTGACGATAGAGACGCGCGACGAGGCGGACGGGGATCTCGGCAGGCTGATTCGCACTCGGTACGCTTAGCGATAAGGCCGATGCCGAGGGCGATCCCCCGATGGGTGAAGGTCGTCTGCAGCTTCTTGATCGCCTTGTCGGCGCTGTCCTCATTGTAGAAACTCTGAGCGACGAGCTTCCCGTCCCTATATATATTAGGATCGCCACCCGTCGAGGGGCCAGCCACGAGAGGTTGACGGGTGCGCCCCGCCTCGATGCTGAACTCCACTTCAGCTCCGCGCCGCTGATCCGGGGGGACAGGGCTATCGTTCTTACTGCTGCAGGGAGGGCGGCGTGACTACGCAGCCGCAGAGGGTCGCAAGGAGCGCCGCGAAGGGCAGCGCCTGGAGGAGTTGTCTTAGCTTCATATCCTTAGATTAATAATGGATTAATAATGGATTAATAATGGATTAATAATGGATTAATAATGGATTAATAATGGATTAATAATGGATTAATAATGGATTAATAATGGGTGAACTTGGGCTACTGGCCGAGGAGCTCGGCCTCGATCTGACGGACGCGCTCGCGGGAGCTCGGCCTCGATCTCGAGGCGGCCCTCGATGCCTCTTGACGCCGTGCATGATCGTCGTGTGATCCTTACGGTTGAGGGAGCTTGGCGATAGCCTTGTAGGAGCTGTCGGTATGCTTCTTCACCAGGTATGCATGACGACCTGGCGGGGCAGGGCGAGCTCGGCCTTGCGCGAAGAGACCTTGAGCTGCGCGGCCTCGATCGCGTAGACGCGGCAGACGCAGTCGAGGATGCGCGAGGGTGAGCTCGAGCCGCTGGATATTGACCGAGCTGCCGACGACCTCGCGTGTCGTCGCTAGATCCTCAGGGCGATCGGAGTAGCGTGCCCGCGTGATGAGCGTGCGTGCGGCGCCCTCGATCTCGCGGATATTGCTCTTCATGTTCTCAGCGATGAACTCCATGCACTCCTCGCCGAGCTGTACACCGCTCCCGGCGACGCGGCTCATGAGGATCTTGCGTCGGGCTCGAGGTCGGGGCGGTCAATGTAGAGCATCATCGCACTCTGCATCGCGCGTCAGGATACGCGTCTCCATACCCTGCAGATCAATCGGGGGGACGTCGGAGGTGACGATGATCTGCTTGCCCAGCAGCGTCAGGTGATTGAAGATGTCGAAGAAGGCCTGCTGCGTCTTCTCCTTGCCGATGAGCCCTGGATATCGTCGATGATGAGGATGTCCATCTGCTGGTAGAAGTCGATGAAGCGCCCGCGGCCTGGGCCGTTGAGGCTATCGCGCATGTACTGCATCTGGAACTTGGAGCAGGCCACATAGCACACGCGCATCGAGCTGTGCAGCTCCATGGCGCGCTGCCCTATCGCTTGGCATAGGTGCGTCTTCCCACTGGGTCCGTAGATAAAGAGAAAATTCAAGCCCTCCTGCCCGGGACGTGCCGCCGTAGCCTCGGCGATACGCAGCGCCTCGCGGTTGCACGCGCTCTCGAAGAAGGTCTCGAAGCGCAGCGCAGCACTCAGCGCCGAGGAGTAGGTCTGCATCTTGGGCGAGAGCTGCGGCGCTGCGGGCTGCGTCGTCCCCAGCCCCGCCGCCACCTCGGGCTGCGGCTCGACATCCAGCACAGGCTCGATGTCGGCACCCATCACCTCACGCAGCACCGCCAGCAGAGGCTGCGCGTAGTGCGTCGTCAGGCTCTGGCAGAAGGTGCGATCGGGGGCGTAGAGGTAGAAGATGCGGAAGGTACCCTGCGCGTCACTCCCGGTACCGAAGCCCCACAACGCAGCGGCTGGAACCACTGCTGTATGGTCTGCGCATCGAGGGCGCTGAGTGAGGGAGCTGAAGGCTCTGCTGCCAGAGCGCCTCAGCCGAGGGGCTAGGGGCGGCCTGCGGGGCAGGCTGCGGGCTATAGGTCGTTGTCACGAGGCGGGTACTTAGGGGTATGGCTTGTTGGTTCGTTCTATGGGCGGCAGGCGCACTCCGAGGCAAGGTACTTATCCACAGCAGCTATACCAAGACAACCGTATGACATACAGCTCGCTAAGGTCTAAGCACGCTCCTCACGAGGGCTGAGCCTGGACTGCAAAGTTCTACAATTCGGTGCACTTAAAAACGTCCCTTATTTGCTTTTTCTCGATTATTCTCTATGCTCTTTGCTCTCAACCGCTTACCGAGCTCTCCACATAGCGCCGCCGCGCGCCCCTGGCTAGTAGCTCATTGCTAAGCCTGCAGGAGAATACCACAGGCTTACCCTCAGCCTTATCCACAGAGCCCCTCAGCTCGCTCACATTTGTATCCCAAGACCTTAGCGCATCACGGGGAAAACTTTTCCACACCCGCGGAGCAAGGTGCTTAGCGGTCAGCGGTGGAAGTCCAAGCCTAGGCCAGCTAATCCACAAGACAAATAAAACAGACTTGGGGCAAGGAGCCAAGCTCCTTGCCCCAGCGCTAAGCTGATCCAGAGCCTATTAGGCGGACGCCCCAGAGGCCTCTGGACGAAGAACTGTCTACGGGCTTACTTCTTCCCCTGCGTACGATTAGGGTTCAGCTGCGCACCCCTATTGCCATGCACCTGGGAGTACTGTCGGTTCACGCCTGGCGTTCCCTTGTTGGAGTTCTGCATGTTGGCTTGGTGGTCTGCTGGCTTGATGGGCTTCTTCGTGCTCATTGTTGTGAAGATGATTTGATGTTAGTAATAGCTTTTCCCCACCTAAGGGGCAGCGAAGATAAGCAAAGTATGCGGAAGCACTACCCTGCCCTCAAGCCCCCTAAGGGTACAAATTCACCCGCACTCGGCAGCAAACGTGCGCCGAGCACAGACAAGGCAAACGGTGCTAAAGCAGCCCACTAGGCCAGCCCAAGCAAGCCAATGCCAACTCGCCCTAAATCCTGCCGCAAGCAGCAAGGCAAGCAGCGCCTCAACCTGCTTCTGTAGAGCGGGGTCAAGGCGCTGCCTCAAGTAAATCGCGGAGGAAATTGGCGAGTCCTAGCGCATCTTCAGATTGAAGCGAACGCCCTCCTCCAGCCACTGGAGCTGGGCAGGCTTGGAGACCTTCTTGAGCTGCTCGTTATACTGCATCTTATTCACGATTACCTCATAGGGACGTCCTCTATAGCGAGGGACGCCCAGCATCAGTACCCTTGTAGGACATCAAGTCCCGTAGGAGACACCCTGACCAGTAATCGCGCGCGAGGAAGCGAACCTCTAGAGCACAGGCCACCGCAGACTCATCCTCATTGCACCAGACGGGGTAGAGGTTAATGGAGTGCTGCAGCTCCTTGCCGCTGCGAGGAGCGATCTTCTTCATCACGAGCTCTGCAAACTGAGCCCCCGCCAGATCGAAGGCATCTCCATAGTCAGCACGGAGACGGCGCTGTACCCTCAGCCTCCGTAGGCTGAGCGCGATTCGAGCGTGAGCTCACACCCTGAGACATCCCGCAGCTCTGCAGCACGAGACTCAGCAAGGGGCAGGAGTAGGAGCACAGCTAGCGTGCGGAAAGATCTTTGCTTACACATAGGCTAACTTACTTCTTATAGACATCGAAGCTGGCGACAGAGCTCGCATCGCCCTTACCTACCTCCTTCGTCACCTCATTAGCATAGCTAGGGGTGAAGATCGCGGGGTACGAATCGGGACGGAGCTGAGGGCTTCACCGTCAGGCGGCCGCGGATCTCGAAGTCATGCTTTCCCTCGGCAAGCAGAGCCTTACGAGCCTTCCAGCGTAGCGTCACCTCTACCGTAGCTTGATCTGACTGCGCATCATAGCTAATGGCCTTCTCATCGAATGTATAGGTCATCTCATGGCGGGTGTTGGGGGAGATGGCACGGCTCTTACGATCGACAGCCACACGTGCCGCGTCCTCCATCAGGGTACGCAGCTGCTGCTCTGTGGGACGTACGCCGCGCTGGATCTCGGTCGACTGGCGCTTGGGTTCCTCGAGTGACACAGGAGCTCATGGCTGCCGTGAGGCTCAGTGCCAGGAGCATGCTAGGGAGTAGCTTCTTCATTCTCATTTCTGTTCTTTTGTTTATAGGTTAATAAAGTGAACTGCAAGGTATCATCCGTCCGCTCGTGGACGGAAAAGAAACAGCGCAGCATCCTCCCCCTGCTGTAGGGAGGATGCTGCGCTGTTTGTGCTTAAGCGATTTCAGAGATAGGCTAATATGCTTGTGCGCGAAGTGCACAAGCAGCCGTAGTAATCTCACGGCCGCCCTTTAGGCAAAGCTGTGCCATCTCTGTACGCCAGGCCATAACTATTTCTAAGAGGTAACTTTCGCAAAGATAAGCGTTTTCCCCATGCCATACGACTATGGGTTCACCAACAGCCGAGGGAGCCAGCCCCAAAGCATCATCCCCCTTAATCCTAAGCCTCGCGGGCTGGCCTCCTATGCCCCGGCAAGTGCTTGCCCTAGGCTAGACCTCTTCAATACATTTCCCCCACCAGCCTTACGCAAAGGCAAGCGCAAGGGCGCCAACCAAGGGGCAGCCGATCGAGGCGTAAGGAGGAAAGCTGCTGAGGGATATCAGTCAGTGAGCTGAGGGACGGCAGTCAGAGCCGTGAGGGATAGCAGTCAGCGTGCTGAGGGACGGCAGTCAAGACGTAAGGAGCAGGAGGGGGACGAAACTAGGGGCGTAGGGAGAGCCAGTCGAAAGGCAAAGAGAGGAAGCACGGGGACAAAAAGCCAGGGCTGCGTCCTCGGGGAGGACGCAGCCCTGGCGTAGTAGTGGAGGCGAAGGCAGATTACTCTGCGCTCTCTGCAGCAGGGGCAGCAGCTTCGGCAGCAGGCTTGGAGCTGCGGCGCGAGCGGCGCGTCGTCTTAGCAGCCTTCTGCTCAGCCTTAGCACCGAGCATGTTCTCGTTGAAGTCTACGAGCTCGATGAAACAGACAGCCGCATTGTCACCGAGACGGTGACCCGTCTTGAGGATACAGGTGCTAGCCACCGGGGCGGTCAGCGACGCTTCTCAGCGACGGTGCTGAAGAGCTCCTTGACAGCGAACTTATTCTGCAGCTCGGCGAAGACTACACGACGGCTGTGCGTAGAGTCTTCCTTAGCACGCGTGATCAGGGGCTCGACGTAGACACGGAGTGCCTTAGCCTTAGCGACGGTGGTGAAGATGCGCTTGTGCGGGATGAGCGATGCAGCCATATTGGACAGCATGGCCTCGCGGTGCGCCTTCTTACGACCGAGATGATTGAATTTCTTATTATGTCTCATCTTTTACTTGGTCATTATCTAGAATTGTACTTGCTATCATCCATCCCGAAGCTAAGCTGCAGACGCTCGATGAGGTCCTTGAGCTCCTCCATCGACTTGCTCCCGAAGTTGCGGATCTTCTTGAGATCCTCTTCCTCGAGGGCCACGAGGTCTGCCAGGGTGACGACATTGCCGGCACGCAGGCAGTTGAGGGCACGGACGGAGAGGTCGAGCTCGCTGAGGCTCCTTCTTGAGCAGGTCGGTGACACGGTTGATCTCCTCCGTGTCCTCTGCCTCCAGCTACCTCAGCGCAGCGAACTCCTCGCTGCTCTCCTCGACCTCGACAGGGCGAGGGTGAAGAGGCTGAAGTGCTCGATGAGGATAGCAGCCGCATCGCCCGCAGGCGCCTGCAGCGCGGATGGTCTCCGTCGGTGGTGACCTCTGGGACGAGCTTCTCGTAGTCGGTCTACTTGCTCGACACGGAGTTCTCCACCGCATACTTGACGTTGCGGATAGGCGTGTAGATGATCGATAGCTCATCGTCTGCAGCTCATTGTCCTAGCCGTCCTGATTGCCTTCTCATCAGCGGGGATGTATCCACGTCCCTTATTGATGGAAGCTCGATGGTGAGCGTGCAGGCCTCATCGATAAGGCCCAGATGACGAGCTCGGGATTGAGGACCGCAGAAGAAGAGAGCTTGCCGTTGAGCTCCCAGCCAGGAACTTATCTCGCGCGGATGGTCAGACGGACCGTCTCCTCGGTAGCACTCCTCGGTGAGCGGACGAGGAGCAGTACCTGCTAAGGTTGGGAATGATGTTAGTTACATCCTCCAGACACCCGGAATAGTAGCAAATTCATGATTGACACCTTCGATCTTGACCGTCGAGATGGCATAGCCCTCGAGTGAAGAAAGGAGTATACGGCGCAGAGCATTGCCGACGGTGGTGGCATAGCCTGGCTCTAGGGACGGAACTCAAACCGAGCGAATGAGTCCGACGCGTCCATCATGCGAGGACGTTTTCGGGCTTCTGAAATGCTAATATTGCCATGTGGGTGAGCTTCTAGAGTTTATTACTTAGAGTATAGTTCGACGATCAGCTGCTCCTTGATCTCCTCGGGATATCCGCACGCTCGGGGGCGTGGAGGAAGGTACCGGAGAGGGATGCGCTGTTCCACTCGAGCCAGCTGTAAGCCGTGTGGCTACGACCAGCGAGGGAGTCGGTAATTACCTCTGGGCTCTTAGCCTTCTCACGTACACCGACGACCTGACCAGGCTTGAGGGTGTAGGAGGGGATATTGACGACCTGCCCATCGACAGTGATGTGACGGTGCGAGACGAGCTGACGAGCTGCGGCGCGGGTCTTAGCGATACCGAGGCGGTAGACGACGTTGTCCAGGCGGCTCTCGAGGAGCTGCAGGAGGACTTCACCCGTCACACCCTTGGTGCGCTGAGCCTTCTCGAAGAGGTTGCGGAACTGACGCTCGAGTACCCCGTAGGTGTACTTGGCCTTCTGCTTCTCCTTGAGCTGGATGCCGTATTCACTCGTCTTACGACGGCGGTTGTTCCCGTGCTGGCCAGGAGGGTAGTTCTTCTTGGTCAGAACCTTATCTGCTCCGAAGATAGGAGCGCCGAGCTTACGGGCGATCTTGGATTTGGGACCTGTATATCTTGCCATTGTCTTCTATTGATTGAGTAGCAGCTCCGCCGCGGGAGTAGCGCGGGAGGTGGATAGCTGGGATGGAGGACGAGTGCAGCGCGACCGGTTGCGAGGAGAGGATAGATATTGAAAGTATAGCCAATCTATTCACCCATCGTACCTCATCCGAGCATCATCCCTAGAGCTAGACCCCGACACGTCCGAGAGCAGGGCTCTATGGCGGGACGTGGCGTGGGGAGCTGAGTACTACGATTGATATTGCTAGGGATCCTAAGCGGAGGCTTAGACGCGACGACGCTTAGGAGGGACGGCAACCGTTGTGGGGGCATGGGCGTCACGTCGATGATCTCGGTGACCTCGATGCCCTTGGCAGCTAGCGTACGGATAGCGGACTCACGGCCGTTACCGGGACCCTTGACCAGCACCTTGACCTTACGCAGGCCGAGGTCGTAGGCGACCTTAGCGCAGTCCTCAGCAGCCATCTGAGCTGCATAGGGAGTGTTCTTCTTGGAGCTGCGGAAGCCCATCTTACCAGCGGAAGAGGCGCTGATCGTCTGCCCTTCGTTGTTGGTCAGGGTGATGATGATGTTATTGAAAGAAGAGTGGATGTGAGCCTGGCCCACGGCGTCGACCTTGACGACCTTCTTCTTTGCTACTACTTTCTTTGCCATATCAACGTCTATTACTTACTAGCCTTCTCCTTATTAGCGACGGTCTTCTTCTTACCCTTACGCGTACGAGCATTGTTCTTCGTGCTCTGACCACGCAGGGGCAGACCGATACGGTGACGGACACCACGGTAGCAACCGATGTCCATCAGTCGCTTGATGTTGAGCTGGACTTCGGAGCGAAGATCCCCCTCGACCTTGTACTCAGCGCCGATGACCTCACGGATAGCGGCAGCCTGGTCGTCGGTCCAGTCCTTGACCTTGATATTGCGATCGACCCCAGCCTTATCGAGGGATCTTGATGGAGCTGCTGCGTCCGATCCCGAGATGTAAGTCAAGGCAATTTCTCCTCGTTTGTTTTGTGGCAAGTCTACGCCAACAATTCTGATAGCCATACTTATCTATTGGTTTACTTAGTTCGGTGAGACTAACCCTGACGTTGCTTGAACTTGGGGTTCTTCTTGTTGATTACGTACAGACGCCTTGCGGCGAACGATCTTACATTCGGCGGTGCGCTTCTTGAGTGATGCTCTTACTTTCATATCTATAGAGGGTTATTTATATCTGAATGATATACGCCCCTTCGACAGGTCGTAGGGGGACATCTCCACCTTGACCTTGTCCCTGGGAGGATCTTGATGTAGTGCATACGCATCTTCCCAGAGATATGGGCGGTGATGACGTGGCCATTCTCGAGCTCGACCTTGAACATAGCGTTCGAGAGCGCCTCCAGGATGACCCCGTCTAGTTCTATAGCTGCTTGCTTCGGCATATATCGTACTTGATTAAAACTCGCGGTCGCCCAAGACGTCCTTGATAAAGTCAAACGAAGAGAGGATGTCGGCGCGGCCGTTGCGGATGACGACACAGTGCTCGAAGTGAGCGCTGAGCTTACCCGTCTTGGTGCGCACCGTCCAGCCGTCGTTGCGGTCGAAGGTGACATTCTTGGAGCCCATGTTGACCATAGGCTCGATGCAGATGCACATCCCCGAGCGCAGCTCAGGCCCCGTACCGCGGCGCCCGAAGTTGGGGACGCCCGGCTCCTCATGCATATTCTTCCCGATACCGTGCCCCTCGAGCTCGCGGACTATGTGGTAGCCGCGATGCTCGCAGTACTGCTGTACCGCGTGGCCGATATCTCCCACACGCTTACCAGCTACAGCCTGCTCGATGCCGATGTAGAGCGACTCTCTGGTGGTGCGCAGCAGCGCAGCACCTCGGGAGCGATCTCACCGACGGCGAAGGTGTAGGCGGAGTCGCCTGTGAAGCCAGCGAGCTTGGTCCCGCAGTCGACGGAGACGATGTCTCCCTCCTTGAGGATCATCTTCGCTGAAGGGATGCCGTGCACCACGTGGTCATTGACCGAGGTGCAGAGGCTACCCGAGAAGCCATTATAGCCGAGGAAGGCGGGAGTCGCACCGTTGTCACGGATGAACTCCTCTGCGCGCTTGTCTAGCTCCAGGGTCGAGACCCCAGGAGCTATGATCTTAGCGACCTCGGCCAGCGTGCGCCCCACGAGGAGGTTTGCCGCACGCATGAGTTCAATTTCTTCGTCTGTCTTTGGGTAGATCATCTTGGTAGGCAGCTACAGAGCCTGTACGCCCCTTGATACGGCCGCTCTTGAGCAGACCGTCGTAGTGACGCATCAAGAGGTGGCTTTCGATCTGTTGGAGCGTATCCAGGACGACACCGACCAAGATCAAGAGCGAGGTACCGCCGAAGAACTGCGCGAACTCTCCTGAGATACCTAGGATACGAGCAAAGGCGGGCATGATAGCCACGATCGCCAGGAAGAAGGCTCAGGCAGGGTGATTCTATCCATGATCGTATCGAGATAGTCCTTGGTTGCCTTACCTGGCTTGATCCCGGGGATGAACCCATTGTTACGCTTCAGGTCGTTGGCCATCTGCGTGGGGTTAATCGTGATCGCGGTGTAGAAGTAGGTAAAGAGCAGGATCAGGATCGCGAAGACGGCATTGTACCATACGCCAGTATTGTCCGAGAATGCGCGGACGAAGGCGCTGGGGCTGTCGCCCTGAGCGAAGGAGATCAGCGAGATCGGGAGCATCATGATCGTCTGCGCGAAGATAATCGGCATGACGTTGGCGGCATTGACCTTCAGCGGGATGTACTGACGGGCACCACCATACTGCTTATTGCCCACGACGCGCTTGGCGTACTGGACAGGCACACGACGCGTCCCCTGCACCAGCAGGATAGCACCAGCCATCACCGCGAGGGAGGGAAGACGATCTCGAGGAGGAACCACACGATCCCCAGAGTGGAGGGAGGTACGTACGCCTCCGTCAGCACGGCGGCTGGGAGGCGGGCGATGATCCCGACCATGATGATCAGGGATACCCCGTTACCGAGGCCCTTATCCGTGATGCGCTCACCCAGCCAGAGGACGAACATACTACCGGCCGCCATGACGACGATCGCATAGATGTCGAACCACAGCCCGCTAGGCAGCATACCCGCAGCGGCCTGCAGCTGCTTGCCTAGGTTCACTAGGTAGACTGAGCCCTGGAGGATCAGCAGGAGCACCGTTAGGTAGCGTGTCCACTGGTCGATCTTGCGGCGACCACTCTCACCCTCCTGCTGTAGCTTCTGAATCGAAGGCACAACGATAGCTGCGAGCTGCATCACGATCGAAGCCGAGATATAGGCATGATCCCCAGCGCAAAGATTGATGCGTTGGAAAGGCCCCGGAGAACATGTCCAGCAGCGCCATCAGTCCCTCGCGGGTCTGAGACTGGAGAGCTGTCAGGGTGGTTCGGATCAATCCCTGGAATGACGATGTACGACCCCAGGCGATAGATCAGGGACGAAAAACAAGGTGGTGAGGATCCGCTGACGCAGTTCCTCAACCTTCCATATGTTCTTCAGTGTCTCGATTAAGCGCATGAGCTACTAGAGTTTTACAGCGCTACCTCCCTGTGCGATGATAGCAGCCTCAGCTGCCTTGGAGAAGGCATTGGCCTCTACCTCGAGCTTTACGCTGAGCGTGCCGTTACCGAGGATCTTCACGAGGTCGTTCTTGCCGACGAGGGCCAGCCTCTACGAGCTCGGTCTTGGAGATACAGCTCAGCCCCTTAGCTTCGGCCAGAGCCTGCAGCGTAGCGAGGTTGACGGGCGCGTATTCTACACGGTTGATGTTCTTGAAGCCGAACTTAGGCAGGCGACGCTGGATAGGCATCTGGCCACCCTCGAAGCCGATCTTCTTGGAGTAGCCCGAGCGGCTCTTAGCACCCTTATGACCACGCGTAGAGGTACCCCCGAGACCAGAACCTGGACCACGACCGATGCGCTTACGCGTCTTTACAGAGCCCGCGGCGGGCTTCAAACTTGACAAATCCATCTTTGCTTTCTGTCTTTTATAGGGTGATTACTCTACGATGCGGACGAGGTGCTTTACCTTCTCGACCATACCACGGATCTGTGGCGTGTCGTTGTGCTCAACGACCTGGTTGAGCTTCTTAAGCCCGAGGGCCTGGAGCGTGAGCTTCTGGTCCTTGGGGCTCTTGATCTTGCTGCGTACTTGCTGGATCTTTATCTGTGCCATTGTACTAATTCTGTCTTGTGGTGAGCACTTACTAGCCCTTGAATACCTTCTCTACAGAGATACCACGATGGCGAGCGACGGTCAGCGGCGAGCGCATCTCCGTCAGTGCCTGGATCGTAGCCTTGACGAGGTTGTGAGGATTGGACGAGCCCTTGCTCTTAGCCAGGACGTCCGTCACACCGACGCTCTCGAGGACGGCGCGCATAGCACCCCAGCCTTAACCCCCGTACCGGCAGAAGCGGGCTTGAGGAAGACGCGAGCGCCACCGAGAGGAAGCAGTCTGCTCGTGAGGGATCGTGCCCTGTGCAGGGGGATGGAGACGAGGTTCTTGCGAGCAGCGTCGTTACCCCTTCTGGATAGCAGCGCTCACTTCGCCTGCCTTGCAGGCCGAAGCCGATGCGACCCTCACCGTCACCTACGACGACGATAGCAGCGAAGGTGAAGGTGCGCCCACCCTTGGTGACCTTGGTCACGCGGTTGATCGCCACCAGGCGGTCTACGAGCTTATCCTTCTGCTCGGTCTCTCTATTCTTAGTGCGATTATCTGACATTGCGATAGACAGTATTAAAAGTTAAGCCCTGCAGCACGTGCTGCTGCTTAGCTCCTTCACGCGGCCGTGGTAGAGGTAGCCGTTACGATCGAATACTACGGTGGACACCCCAGCAGCCTGAGCAGCCTTAGCTACCTCAGTACCTACGAGGGCGGCGATCTCCTTCTTCGTGCCCTGAGCATCGAGCTTGAGCGAAGAGGCGCTAGCAAGCGTTACCCCTGCTACGTCATCGATCACCTGAGCATAGATCTGCTTATTGCTTCGGAATACCGTCAGGCGAGGACGCTCTGCCGTACCGCTGATCTTGGCACGTACACGCGTCTTGATCTTCTTTCTTCTAGTTTCTTTCGTGGCATGATTGCTTATACGTGTTTAGCGGTTTTACTTACCTGCGCTCTTACCCGACTTACGACGGACGACTTCGCCTCGAAGCGGATACCCTTACCCTTGTAAGGCTCAGGCATACGGAAGGAGCGGATCTTGGAGCACACCTGACCGAGCAGCTGCTTGTCTGCGCTGGAGAGGATGATCAGAGGGTTCTTGTTACGCTCCGACTTCGTCTCTACGGTGATTTCCTTAGGCAGCTGGAGGAAGATGTTGTGCGTGAAGCCCAGCGAGAGCTCGAGGAGCTGACCCTGGTTGGATGCGCGATAACCGACACCTACGAGCTCAGAGCGTTTTAGAAGCCTTCGCTGGCGCCTACCACCATGTTGTGGATCAGGGCGCGATAGAGACCGTGCAGCGAGCGCTCCTGGCGCTCGTCGCTCTGACGGCTGACGACGACCTGACCTTCTTCTACCGCTACTGCGATACGAGCGTCTACAGCCTGGCTGAGTTCGCCCTTAGCCCCCTTGACAGTGACTACACCATCCTTTACCGTGACGGTCACACCTGCGGGGATGCTCACTGGGAGCTTACCTATTCTTGACATAGTTTGCTTAGCCTCCTTGCTTTAGTAGATGTAACATAGTACCTCACCGCCCACCTTGAGCTGCGAAGCTTCCTTGTCGGTCATGACACCCTTCGAAGTAGAGAGGATAGCGATACCGAGACCATTGAGTACGCGGGGCATCTCACGATAGCCGACATACTTACGGAGACCTGGGCGAGAGACGCTTCAGAGCCTTCAGGCAGTGATCTTGCCGCTGCGGTCATACTTGAGCGCCACCTTGATGCTGCCCTGAGGACCATCCTCGACGAGACTTGAAGTTCAGGATGTAGCCCTTGTCGAAAAGGATCTTCGTGATCTCTTTCTTTAGATTAGACGCGGGGATCTCGACCACGGTGACTGATTCACTGCATTACGCAGGCGCGTCAGGTAATCTGCAATAGGATCTGTCATTCAGATTGAGAATTAAATTGATCCGGACTGTCCGGACAATATTTAAACATGATTACTTGCTTGCCTTTCCCTGCCACCGACCCTCACCCGAGGATACATGTGCGCATGAAAAAGCACACAAAAGTACAAACAATTATCGAGATACGCAACTACCACAGACAGACGGCAATCATATCAACTCGGCGCAATACGGAGACCAAGCTCCCAAGCGCTCTCCCCTAGCCTCAAAATACCACTCAGAGACCGCCCGCAGCGCCCTCTCCAGCCGCAAAAAGCATCCTCTAGGCCACTCGTCGCGATGACGAACAGCCTGGGGAGAGCTAAGAACGATCGGCTGGCGATCTCGAGGATCACCAGCCGATCATTAGAGAGGCTACGCTGCAGCACTCATCGTGCCGCGGCGCGCAGTCTTGCAGGCTTAGCTTACTTGACTGCAGCTTCTACAGCAGCCTTAGCGGAGTCCATAGCAGCGACAGCCGTAGAGTCAACACTCTTTGCCTTAGCGAGAGTCAACAACTGCCACAGCTTCGTAGCAACGCTGTCCATAGTCATGCTGTCCGTAGCGTTAGCTTCGCTGTCACCACCGCAAGAAGCAAGGGGTAGCTGCAAGAGCTACGAATGCGAAAGCGAAAAACTTCTTCATCTTCGTTTCTGTTAAATTGGTTATTAATTTGAATTCATCTTGAATAACACAGCAAATATACTGCAAGTTTCTGATCCAGCAAGCGCTAGGACCGAGTTCCCTCGCAGCAGCCGACCTCAGAGCGCTTCTCCAAGGCAGCTTAAACTGCTCCTCACAAAGAGTCTTTAGCTGTGCTATGCAGAGAGGGCGGCACTGACCACCCCTCTGCGGTGGAGTATAGTGGACTCGAGACCGCTCACCTCGACACTGCCAGTGTCGCGCTCTCAGCCAGATGAGCTAATACCCCGTATATATAAGCTGTATGGGGCGATCCCCCGTGCCTTTTTCGCTGCAAAGATAAGCATTATTTTATTTACTCGTATCTCGCGGCGAAAAAACTCAGTACACGCAGCCCACCGCGCGCCAGCTGGGCGCCGTCGCTAAGCTCCGTGGCTAGCCCAGGGGCCTACCGTCCTCCCGCCGCCTCTTTCTTGCCCTACAGCCCCGCACATACAGCCCGAGGCCCATGGCAAGCGCTGAAGCCCGAGGTGGAAGAGTAGCCTAGTGAAATTATCGCTCATAGCCTAGCAGCCATCACAGCCTAACATAGATCATCCGCCATAAGTCCGAATGCTCCTCCCGAGGCTAGAGGAAGGTCGTAATAGCTCACGACCGCCTAGCCGATGAGGGCGGGCAGGCTCATGCCTCAGCCGTACCGCAGCCCCAGCCATCATAGCAGCCACCGAGGCTCCTCGGCCACATCGAGCAAGAGCCGGGTAACTGGATGGATATCTCGGGGCGTCTCGGCGAGCGACTCCGACCTGGTAGGGAAAGTCGTCCTCCGAGTCGAGGACATTGGTCTTGAATACCTCGAAGCCCTCGGCGACCACCCTGTCGAGGAACTGCTCCGCCGACTCCTTGGAGCTGAAGTAGGCCCAGTGCTCCACGTAGCGCACCTGCTCACATCGTCGCCCTCGCTGATAAGCGCTCGCAGCACCTTACTATTGGCAATCTCCTGCAGGGAATACTTATCGGGATAGAGTAGCTCTAGATAGCACTCCCACGCCGCGTCTTCGTCTACCCACAGCTGGCTCTTGTAGTCGGGGTACTTCTCGGCCAAGGCCTTTACCAAGGCCTCTTCGAGTCCCTTCCGCGCTCTTGGCATAGAGGAAGAAGTTTACTCTGTTGTCCCGCTTCATGACCCCTGCGTAGATGACATCAAGCGTCTCCATGCACTCATACAGGGCATCCTCCACCTCCCAAAGCGTTGGGTTCTCGTCTTCCGTAGGGAGTCCGCGCTCCGTAGGCGTACGATAGTAGACGGCAAACTGAATCCGCTGGGCATACTCCTCGATAGGGGCAAGCTCGAGCAGAGCCAGGTTGGTGCGGATCACCGCAGGCTTGTCATCGACCTCCTGCATATAGAGGCCCCAATTCTGTTCTAGTTCCTTGATGTCAATTCCCATGTGACCTTCCTCCTTTTTGATTACGTTCAGGCTTGATTGCTGCCCCTGAAGCATGGGGGTACGGGGACAAATATGAGCATAAGTCTCAATCTATCCCAAAAGGCATATGAGACAAGGCCTTAATCCCTCCAGCCCCCCTATGCTGCTGCCCTCGCCCAGCGTGTAGCCCAGCGCTTCGGCCTAGCCCCCGGTCTCACTCCAGCTGCGGAGGAGCGCGGCTGAGGGATATCAGTCAGCTCGCTGAGGGACGTCCATAAAGCAGGTGAGGGCTATCAGTCAGCATCGTGACTGATAGCCCTCACGGAGCTTCACGCAAGGCTGGCGCCGCGCGCCGACCTTAGTCGCGCTAGAGCGTGAAGGTGAAGATCTGCGTGCTGTAGCGCGAGGACTTATGCAGCTTCATCAGCTTCGCCGGCCACCACACCTCGGCCATCAGATCCATGACGGCCACCTTGCGCTCGAAGTGCGCCCCCAGGCACGAGCGCCACGATATCGACGCCTCGGAGTCGATGCCCCCCGTGAAGCGCGCCTCCATCTTCCCCAGCGTGTCGTGCATCTTCGTACGCCCCGCCCAGAAGCTGCTCAGCGCGTCGAAGACCACGACGCAGCGACCCGCAAAGTGCGTCTCGAGGAGCTGCAGCACGCGCTGGATCTGCTCCCGCGTGAGGTAGGCAAAGACGCCCTCGATGGCCACAAGCCCAGCAGTGCTCCCCCACCTCGGCCGCCAGCTGCTCCACCCAGCCCTCCTCCAGGAGGTCACAGCCTAGCGCCCGCTCCTCATCCCCAAGCAGCCCACGACGCAGCGCGATGACCTCGGGGAAGTCCACCGCGTAGTGCGCCGCGCCGAAGGTCTTCGCCCCGATCCGCTGCTCCCGCGTGTCGAGCCCGCAGCCCGCATTGACAAGGACGAAGTCCCGCCCCTCGGCCTCTAGCTGCTGGGCATAGCGCACCAGCTCCGCATCTATATAGCGCGCCCGCTGCAGGCAGCCGTAGTAGCTGAGGCTACGCCGCGGGGCGAACTTCTCCCTATCGTAGCTCACGCGGCGGTAGAGCTCCTCGGCACGGTGATCCCCGAGGATGGGCCGCCGATCGGCAGCATCAATGGCCCGCATCGCCAGCGGGATGATGAGGGTCTCCTGGACGGCACCCAGCCCCTCGATCTTGATCTCTTTCATAGTGGTATCTATAGGTAGCGCTCCCTTTGATGGAGCTCAGCTACAAAGCTAGCCCAAGCCTTCGCCTCGAGCAATACCTAGTCGAGGGATAAGGCTCCCCGCTGCTACATATATGTACTGAGGGTACGGCGGCAGGCTACTCATAGCCGAGCGCCCCTAGGGAGCAGGCGGGGCGAAGCATTTGGAGATTAGGCCGAGTCTCTACCTTTATCCCAACACAAGGGAGAGGCTCGCCTCAAAGGCGCCTCCCGCGCACGGGAACAAGCATTCAATACTCACTTCCTAAATAGTACGACCTATGATAGAACTAATCGGAACAAACGCAGGCCTCGTCTGGCGGGCCCTGAGACAAGCTAGGCAAGATGGATACTAAGGCGCTCAAGAAGGCTACCAAGCTGCGCACGGACAGAGGAGCTCTATGCCGCCCTCGGCTGGCTCGCCAAGGAAGGCAAGCTCACTTGACCAGTCGGGTGACGAACTCGTCGTAGAGCTCGTCTACTAGCCTCAGCTCCAGAGAGCCTCGCTGCCGCCGTTCCCCGCGACCGCCGCAGCCCAAACAAAGTACCGCCCCCACCCACGGCAGCAGCCGTAGGGTGGGGGCAGTATCCTGATTGCTCCTCCTCGCCGATCGGGCCTCACGTGCCTACCTCCCGAGGGAGCAGGCACAGCTAGCTTGCCCGCCGTGCTTCGTCCCTACTGAGCGGGTCTCGGCAGAGGATATTCCCCTCTACGCTGAGCGACGTCAGCGAAGGGCAAGCAGGGCTATATAGGGAGGGTCTTCCGCCGCTCTACCTGGAGCACTCCCCGAGGATCGTGGATGGAGCGCAGGCGCTGGATCTCCTCGGTCAGCATCGCAGAGAAGCTATCCCACTGCCGAAGCGGTGTAGCGTCACGGCGAGCGCAGTAGTACACTTGCTCCCCCATCCCTCCGCATATAGAGGTGCGAAGCATCATCAGCTATAGCTCCCAATAAAGAAGCAATCTTCATCAGCATTCTGCGGGCGCTCGTGGTAGTTCGGTAGCTTTAGGTCAAACGGGCCAAGGACTCCACTCTTCCGATCGAGCTCCCCTGCAAGCCATACAGGTTAAGGCAGCGATAGAAGAGGTGCATCCCATTACTGACCTCGCTCAGGAAGGCTGCATAGGCCTCGGGAAGCTCCATCCCTAGACGCTCTCTCAGGAGACTCAGCTGCTCCTGGGTCAAGGGTGCGAAGGTATAGACGCTGTAGGCCTCAGGGGCTATATGCGGGAGATGACCATACTTGCGCACGCCCGACGCATAGACGTAGCCGTAGGCAGACTGCTCCTCGAGGAGCCTTTGAATAGAGGCTAGATACTCCATAGATACTTATTAGTTAGACTTCATCGCTAGTCCTGCCTAGGGGCTCTAGCTATTCTAGAGCATCCCCGCAGGGTGCTATGCAGCGGCTCCGAGAGCGCCTCTGCTGCCGAGTGAGGAGGCCTCACTTATCCTCCCTGCAGTGCTGGTGCAGCACGCGCTCCGAGTCCTCCAGCACGCCCTCTAGCTTGCCAAAGGTCCCCCTAGGGTATAGCCGTCCACATCTGGCGAGCAGCAGGGAGCGGAGCAGTAGCTCTGCTAGCTCGTCAGCGATATAGTGGGACTGGACTCACTGCACCGAAGGGGAAGGCCTACGCTACAAACGCAGCGCTCCGCCCTACACAAAGATAGCAGACTGCTAGCTGTGCGGGCGGAGCAAGGGGGAAAGGAGCTACGAAAGGCGGAGGAGGGAAGCCGCGGCGTGAGGCGAAGCCCCCGTAGGGGAGCGCTAGTGCCACTGCAGCATCGCGCCGAGGTAAAGGGCACGGCGCTGGAGGTAGAGGGGATGGGTGCTGCTGTAGTCGGGGGCGAAGTAGCGCTCACGGACGTTGGCCGTGTCGAGCAGATTGCTCAGCGAGGCGAAGAGCGTCAGCATCGAGCGCCCGAGGGACATATAGCGGAAGACCTGTAGGTCGAGGCGCTGATAGTCCTCCCCACGCTCCCAGCTTAGCCCACGCGGCACATAGATGCCAGGGGCGAGCTGCTCGGCGCCGCTGACCTTCGCCAGATAGGGCCCCCTATGGGCTAGGTAGGCGAGGCTCGCAGTGAAGTAGCGCGGGTGGCTCCACTGCAGGTGCAGCTTGGCGAAGTAGCCCTCCTGCCGTGTCGCTTGCTCCGCCACGAGCGGCGCGCGCTGTCGCCGCAGCGCCGAGAGCGCCAGTCCGTAGCTCCAGCGCGGGCTCAGCATATCCTCCCAGCTGTACTCCACGCCCCAGCTAGGCAGCTCACGGCGCTCCCGCTGCCCTAGAGCGCCGAGCCTCCAGGAGCTGTCGTAGGGCACATCCTCCTGCCTTAGGTAGACCGAGACCTTCATCTGGCGAGCCCCGTGGCGATAGGCGTAGTCGAGGTTGAGCCCGCAGGGCCGCACACAGCAGCCCTCTGTAGCGTAGAGCGCGGGCGGCACATAGGCGCGGTAGACGCCCGCCCCGAGGAGCAGCCGATGGCCCAGTGCAGGCTGCAGCTGCAGCATCCCCTGATAGCTAAGGAAGGGCGTGTCCTCCCCAGTCATAGGGGCGCACGTAGCGCAGCCCCTAGCGATAGGGTCAGCAGCCCGCCCAGCAGCGGGCGATAGGCATAGAGGTAGGCGTCAAGGGAACCGTAGCGTCCGCGCCCTGCAGCGTCGCGGGCAGGAGCACCCGGGGCGAAGCCGCCCGGATAGCGAGGCAGCTGCCCCGAGAGTGCGTAGTAATGCCCGTCCCAGGCAAGACCGCCCTCCAGCTCCATTCCCCAGGCCTGTAGCTTGTGCTCGAGGCTCAGGTAGCCGTGCTCGGCACGCTGCTGGAGGTCGAGGAGCCCCAGGCTAAGGCTAGGGCGCTTGCGGTCGTAGCCGAGGTTGAGGCTCGTCACCCCGAAGCGCTCGGAGCTATGGCGGAGGTTGAGGACAGAGAAGAAGCGCCGACTGCGCGTACGTACCTCCCCGCATAGTTCATCGTCCCCGTCACCCCACGGAAGGCGTCCACAAGGCCATAGCTATAGAGCTGGAGGACGAGGCGCGGAGCCAGCTGCAGCCTGAGGTTCATCCCGAGGTCGAGGGCGGAGAAGTGCCGCAGCTCGGGGTAGGACTCAGGGGCAAGCACCGTCAGGAGGTCGGAGCGCTGGGCATTGCCGTAGAGCTGGACGAAGCTCCGAGGCGAACCAAGGCGCTGGGAGCACACCACGCTCACCCCGGCCATCCCCAGCGAGAGGGCGGTGCTGCTGGCCTCGAGCCGCTGGCGCGAACGGACGTCCACCAGCCCGAGAGCGCCTTGCCTGCCGTGATCGGCGGGTTGCTCGCGTAGACCCACTGCTGGTCCAGCAGCGCGGGATGGAAGAGGCTGAAGAAGCCCTGATTGCTCAGCCCGCTGTAGCGCACGGGGCTCTCGATGGGCACCTTGTTGATCGTGACTAGGGCTGTAGGCAGCGGGGCTGCCAGCGGAACTCAGGGTTGGCCTGCTCAGTGGCGGCCGTGGAGCTCGCCAGTGCCGTCACGGCCTTGAGCGGGTCGGCCTGCGCCAGCGGGTTGAGGTGAGACGTCCAGCTCCGTCATCCGCTCGCCAGCGAAGCGGTGCGCTATAGGGGCACGTGCGAGGGATCTCTACCTCCGCCAGAGCCCGCTCTCGCTCTCGGAGCTGCACCACCAGCGAGTCCAGCCGCGACTGCCGCGTCAGGGAAGGCGCGTCGGCTGGTAGAGGCCGTGGCTGATGAGAGCGTATCGCCACGCCCCAGCCCCTCGAGGCGGAACTCCCCTCAAGGCCGCTAGACACACGGCGCGTGCTGTCACCGAGGCGCTGGATGCGCGCCCCGAGTATAGGCTGCCCTCGCGGTCACGGACGTAGCCCGAGACGCTGAGCCCCTGTCCCGAGGTGGAGAAGACCCCGAGGAGCAGCCCGCATAGCGCCCCGAGGAAGAGGCGGAGACGACGCATAGACATCGGAGGCTAGGGCTTCGTGCTCGCAGCTGCGGCCTCGATCCGTCCCTTCAGCTGCTGCAGCATGGGGCTGGCGGGGAACTCCCTGAGGGCCTTGGTGCAGAGTGCTGCCGCCTCGTCCCGCGCACCCGTGTCAAGGTACAGGCGAGATGAGGTACTCAGCAGGCCCTCATCGCGGCCCCAGCTCGGGAGGTAGTCGGAGGGCGTCTGCTGGGCGGGTAGCTCAAGCGCCTTGGTCAGATGCTCCTTGACCTTGGTCTTGCCCCCGAAGGCGACGGGGGTGAAGTAGTTGTTGACCCCAGCCACGACGTAGGCGCGGGGATTCTGCGGGTCAAGGGCGATGGCCTGGGCGGCATGCTCGGCCATGCTCATGGCCAGCTGGGGCGTCTTGCTGCCCGCATAGCTCGTGGCGAGCCCCTCGAGGCGCGCCAGCAGGGCGTACTCCTCCGAGCCTTTGTGCCCGTAGCCCTCGAGGGAGCTTGATGCCCTCGCCGACAGCCTCGGCGGCGCGCTCATGCTGCTGGCGCTGGCTGTAGTAGAGCGTCTGGGAAGAAGCGGAGTAGGCCTGCCAGTAGGTGTGGAGCTGCTCGAGGCTGCGGTTGCCCGTGGGGCGCTCTGCGGCGAAGAGCTGCGGGAGGGCCGGCAGCGCCTCGGCCTTGCCGGCACGCATATCGCTGGCGAGGCCTGCTGCACGCGCTGCTGCATGCCTGCGAGCTGGAGCTTCGTGGCGGCCGTCTGCTGTAGGCTGAGGAGGGACTCTGTGGGTGAGGCTGAGGGGCGGCGGCCTCAAGGCCGAGGCTGCCCGAGAGCAAGAGGAGGCTAAGTAGTGCAGGACGCATAGTAGTAAGTATTTAGTAAGGAGCGGCAGCGGGCACACACTGAGGCGACGTCCTCGCCGCAGTGCTGTCGTGGGAACTCTCTGGGGCAAAGGTACATAATTCTCCGCCCTTCGTCGCCTGGACCTCGGGGTACACAAGTCCGCCCACCCCAGGCCCCTTAGCCCAGCTCTAGCCTCGCCTCAGGCTATAAAAAGGCCGTGGCGCACGCCTCCTCGGGGAGACGCGCGCCACGGATGCTGGAGCCCTTGAGGCTAGACTAAGGGCAAGGCTTTAGTTCGCCTTCGGCAGGGAGGCTGAGCTTACCCGCCCGCTCGGTGATACGGATGACATTGAAGCCCTCCTCTGCGGCACAGGCCTTGCCCTCGTGCAGCAGCTTCTCCAACGCGACGCGCCCGAGCTGAGGGCCATAGGGCCTGCTCCTCGGCCTCGTGGTAGCAGGAGGCACACTGCAGCGTGAGAGGCTCTGCACCCGCACTGAGGCTGAGGTCTGTAGTGGGAGGTCGCCATCCCTTGACCAGCACCGTCTTAGGGGAGCTGCGGGTCGGGGAGCGTGAAGACCAGGCGCGCCCTATCCCCCGCGCGGCGTCCGGGCTGGACGACATAGGGGAGGCGCCCCCCGCTGTAGGGGGCACGTATGGTGAAGCGCTGGAGGAAGTCGCTCGTCAGGCCCTCTCCGGACTCGAGGATCACCTCGAGACGGCGCTCGACTGAGGGGCGCTGTGCATAGGTGCGGAGCTCCTCGGCCTGGCTGGCCGCCTTGGAGCATGAGCTGAGGGTGGAGCCGGCCACGCAGAGCCCGAGGGCTGCGAGCAGCATATAGGTCCTTGTCATAGTGGTAGGGACAGCGCGGGGAAGGCCTTGCCCCTAGGGAGCTAAGGGCGGGTGACTGCCTCGGCGGGTCCTAAGTTTAGCTTGAGGTTAATAATGCGTGCTATCTATATGGGGTAAAGGTAGCAAGAAAAGCAACACGCAGCAAAGACCTTAGCAAGACGCCGCGCCCCACGGCGCCCAGCGGTCAGGAACTAGCGATCAGGCCGAGGGTCGGGAGGACGAGGCGGCTGTAGTAGTCGAGCTGGCGCAGCTGCTGACAGCTCAGGGTCGGCAGGATGGGCCAGTCACGCCCGAGGGTCGAGGTTGGTATAGACAGGCGCGTTGACCGTAGCGCTTAGGTAGGGCGTTCTGTACATCCACATAGAGGTTGAGCATCCAGCGCTTGAAGTAGAACTCCTTGTCCAGGCGCAGGTCGAGCTGATGCTTGTCGGGGAGCCTAAGCGTATTGAAGCGCGCGTAGTCGGGATAGGCGCGGTGCGTCAGCGCCCAGGCGGCGCGATCCGTCGAGCGCTCCATATCCACGGGCGTGTAGGGGCGCGCCACCGATGTAGCGCCAGCGTGCCGAGAGGTACCAGCTCTTGCCGAGGCGATAGCTCAGCAGGAGGTTGAGCATCTGCTGCGTATCCCAGGAGGAGGGGCGGTAGACCCCTGCCCTATCAGTAGAACTCGCTCCTGAAGATCGTGTAGGTCGCCGTGGCCGAGAGCTGCCGCCAGGGGTGAGAGGCGCGCCACGAGCTCGAGGCCATAGGGCGCGGCCCAGCCCGTCGACTCCACGGCCTCATCCCCCACCTGACCATACTCCGTCCCCTTACTGGCGAGGGCTCACGCCCTCCAGCTCGGAGATGGGGTAGCCGCTGTAGGGCCTTGTAGAAGCCCCTCGGCCGAGAAGCGCAGTAGTCCCTGGGTGACTCCGCCCCTAGCACGGCCTGATGGGAGATGATGTAGCCGAGGCGCTCCTGATTCGGGTAGCTGCCGTCCGAGGCGCGGTAGCCCATCAGCGTGTAGGAGGGGCGCATGGCGTAGCGGCCGAGGTTGGCATTCAGGTCAATATCCTCCGTCAGGGCGAAGGAGAGGGAGAGGCGGGGTGAGAGCTGCGGCAGGGGATTGCTCATGCGCGCATTGAGCGTATTGCCCACGAGGTTGAGGCCAAGGGCGACCTTGAGCCTGCGATCCAGATACTCATCGGAGGCCTGGACGAAGGCCGTGTAGGCGAAGAGCCTCGCCTCAGCACTGGTCGAGCGCGAAACGAGGCGTCCCACCTCGAGCGTGAGGCGCTCGGCCTCGTTGCTGTAGCTGGCGTAGCGGAGGCCTGCACCTAGGCTGAGCTTGAAGGGCAGGGAGGTGTAGACGCGCTCGTAGCGGAGCTTGTTCTCCGTCTCGTCGGACTGGTATTCGGAGAGCTTACCCGCGGCAGGATCGTTGTCCTGGTACTTGACCCCACGGTTACGGAGCATATTGCGGCTCAGCGTCCAGCTGTCGACATGGCCGCGGGCGTAGTGCTTGTAGACCGCCCCGACGGTATAGTTCCACTGTCGGTACTCGGGGAGATAGCCAGGGATATAGCGCTGCACCTCGGTGCCCATAGTCTGCAGCTGGGTATTGAGGCTCATATTGTCGAGCGCCCCGATGCCGATGAAGGTGAGCTCGTGCTGCGCGTCAAGGCGGCACCTGTACTTGAGCTGGAAGTCATTGTAGGTCGGTAGGGGAGGGCAGCATGATGGCCTTGAAGAGCCACTGCAGGTAGGACTGGCGCGCCGAGGCGATGAAGGAGGCCTTCGACCCCAGCGGACCCTCGACAGTCAGGGAGGCGTCGGAGGCGCCCACCGAGGCACTTGAGGTGCATGCGGTCGGCGTCCCCATCGCGCTGCTTGATCTCCGCGACGGAGCTCAGCGCACCAGAGCGGCTGGAGGGGAAGGCGCCGCTATAGAAATTGATCTCGCGCACGAAGTCGGGGTTGATCATCCCCGACGCCCCCGAGGCGCCCTGCGTGGCGAAGTGATTGATCACGGGGATCTCGATGCCGTCGAGGTAGAAGACATTCTCCGACGGCCCCCGCCGCGCACGATCAGGTCATTGCGGTTGGGGTCCGTAGCGCCGACCCGGGGAGGTCTGCACCAGCTTGGAGACGTCGCGATTGGCCCCGCGCTCTTCTCGATCTGCTTGAGGCCGAGGGTCTGCAGCGAGCGGGCTCTCGGCGCGCGAGAAGACCTTGGGGCGGACGAGGCACCTCCTTGAGGCTAGTGGCCTCCTCGCTCAGGGCGATGTCGATGAAGCTGGTCTGGTTGCCCAGCACCTGCAGCTCCTCCGAGAGCGTCGTCTCGTAGCCGACCATACGCACGAGCAGGCGGACGAAGCCCGGCTTGACGCCCGTGAGGACGAAGCGCCCCTGGACGTCTGTCCTGCTCCCCAGCATCCGCGCCGCGTACCTGCACGGTGGCGAACTCTAGGGGCTCATTGGTCTTCGCGCTATAGACGCGCCCCTTGATCGTCCCTTGCTGTGCCAGGAGCGAACTCACAGAGAGCAGAAGCAGCAGCAGGCTGTAACATAAGTGCCTCATAAGCTGGGGCTAAACCATTAATTACCAATAAATCGAAGCGGGACGCCCTCGCGGTCATCCTAGGAAGGCGCCTCGGAGGGCGCGCAAAGGCCCCTGAGACCACCCCGCTCGGACGCTAAGGCCGCTCTACCAGCCGCACGGGCGCGAGGTAGTCGCGCGAGACGATGACGGCGGCGAAGGGACGCATCTGGGCGCCCTTGAGGGTCCGCACCAGTACGACGCGGTAGCTCAGGACGAGCTCGCCAGGCGTGCGCTGCTGCAGGGAGGGGGATGACCTCGGTGGAGACGCCCGTGGCAGGGCAGGACGATGGGGATGACGAACTCGCGCGACCAGTCGATCGGTGTCGGGCGGGCACTCATGGAGCTGGCCATGCCCATATACTGCTCCTGCTCCTCGGCGCTGAGGAGGGTCGCGGGAGGCTATCGGCGGCGGCGAAGTAATGCTCGGCCAGGCGGGAGGGGACGCGGTCCTCCATGAGGGTCGTGCCGAGAGCAAGAGCCACGCTGTCGCGGTCGTTGGTGCTCGACTGCTCGCCCGTGCAGGCGGCGAGGAGGCCTAGGCTAAGGAGCCCAAGGGCTGGGTGCTGGATCTTATTCATCTGTCTGCGGGATAAGTACACATGTACACTCCACAAATGTAGCTCTTTTGATCCCAGCTCCATCCGCCACCCCTCGGGAGGGCGCTCCGTCGAAGGTCTAAGCAAGCTCCGACGAAGGTGCGGGCGAGGCTGAGGGGCTAGGTGCGCGAGGCTCAGAGCCGTCGGGCGGAGCAAAGTAATATAATATTCGGCAGAATCTTATATAATATTTCACCAGAAATTATATCAGAATCGGCAGAAAGTAATATAACTTTGCCCGAATATTATATTACTTTTTCCCAGCCCCAGCCTCGTCGCCGCTCCGCCCACCTTCCCTAGGGCGCTCTCCAAGGGCTCATCCCAGCGCGCCGAGCAGCCGCTGGGAGTGCCAGCCTACTAAGGCCTGCAATAAGTCCCCCAAAGGAGCTAAGGCTTAGGCTACTTCGGAGAATGACTACCTTTGGAGAGAGAAAATACTACTTACTATGCAGTCCTCAAGCCAGTGCCCCCGCCTACCTTCCGTCGTCTTCGGCTCCCTCGTGCTGGGCGCTATGGTCTATCTCGGATGGATGGCAGAGCATGGCCTCTTCCCACTCGCTGAGCCTTGGCCTCAGCATCGTCGGCTCCATAGCACTCTACCACCGCGTCGCTAGGCGCTACGGCTATAGCACAGGTGGACATTCTGGGCGATCCTCACGACCTTCCTCGTGATGGGCCTCGCCGCCTTCCTCTCGGGCGTCGTCTTCACAGCTAGCCGCCCGCACCCGCTGCCAGAGGCCTCCCCACTCCGTCCCTCCCCATTCCCTATGAGACAGACGGCGTAGCGGAGCCGCGATGTATGCTGCTCCGCTACGCCGTCTCGGCGCTCTACAGCCCTAGGCCCAAGGGCTGAGCTCCTGCAGAATACGCAACATCAGAAAAAGTCCTCCCTCTGCAGTACAACCAGCTCGAAGGGTCGCCCCTGTAGAGGCTCTTTCTCTTAGTTCTTATGGCCTACCAGGGTTTGGTCGCCCTTGCAGACTACACACCTGGGCTCTGAAAAGGATCGCCCCTATGGGGGCTCAACCCTGCAGGCCGCGACTCTTGGCACACCCTTGAGGCGCATACTATAGCGCCTTAGGAACTGCGCTGCCTGAGAGCGTGCATACATGACCCCTGGGTACCCAGATCGCGGCACCTTTGAGAGGGCATACCACTCTCGTGGGAGGAACCGAAGCTCCTGGGGGACACATACCACGTACTTGAAGGCCTACTGCAGCACCTTGGGAGAAATACCGCAGTACTCGTGAGCAGAACTGCAGTGCCTTGAGCTGCACACTGCAGCAACTTGAGAGGAAATACCGCAGTACCCTGAGAGCAGGAACTGTGGTGCCTGGGGAAGCACATACTGCAGCACCTTGGGAGGAAATACCGCAGTGCCGTGGATGAGTGCAATACCTTGCGGATGCAGTGGCCACTTGTGCTGGAGAGTTGTGTCTTTGCTCTGCTGGCTACGACTGGGCGAGTAAGCCCCTATGAGGCGACCCTCCAAAGCCCAGGGCGCGTGGCCCTCGCAAAGGGCAGTCAAACCCTGGGAGCAAAGCGAATAAGAACCAAGAGCCCTACAGGGGCGGCCCTCAAAAGCCCAGGGTGCATGGCCCTGAAGGGCGACCAAAGCCCTGGGTGAGCCATAGAACTAGAGAAAGAGCCCTACAGGGGCGACCCTCCAAAAGCCAGGTGCGTAGCCCTGAAAGGGCGACCAAACCCTGGGTAGACCCATAAGAACTAGAGAAAGAGCTATGAGGGGCGACCTCCCCAAAAGCCCAGGGTGCGTGGCCTGCAAGGGCGACCAAACCCTGAGTGAGCCATGAGAACTAAGAGAAAGAGCCCTACAGGCGACCCCTCCAAACGCCCGAGGGTGCGTAGCCTGCAGAGGCGACCGACTGGGTGAGGCCCATAGATCTAAGAGAAAGAACCCTACAGGGCGCCCCCAAAGCCCAGGGTGCGTGGCCTGCAAGGGCGACCAAAGCCCTGGGTGAGCCATAAGAACTAGGAGAAAGAGAGCCCTATGAGGGGCGACCTCCCCAAAAAGCCCAGGGTGCATGGCCCTGCAGGAGCGACCAAACCCTGGGTAGGCCATCAGAACTAAGAGAAAAGGCCTATGGGGCGAGCCCTCCAAACAGCTTGAGGGCTGCGGGCGATCGCTGCCAAGCGACGGCACGAGAGGCTCCCTCATCCTTGAGTACAGATGAGGCTCCAGGCGAGGGAGGCAGCAGCCCCAGCTGCGGCGAGAGCCTGCTAGAAACAAAAGCGCCCGAGCGTGCCTGCCCCACTCGGGGGAGGACAGCCGCTCGGGCGTGAGATAAGTGTGGAGCTTACTCGGCCTTGGCTGGGACGGCATCCTCAGCGTCGTCGAAGGAGGCAGGCAGCCAGCGCCAGCTGGTGCTCGCTCTCAGGCATGACCACGGGGCGCTTGCATCGCGCAGACCCGTACCTGCGGGGATGAGGGTGACCGCAGATGACGTTCTCCTTGGGAGACCCTCGAGGGGTGTCGACCTTCCCGTTGATGGCGGCGTCGTTGAGCACCTTGGTCGTCTCCTGGGAGAGGCAGCGGACATCGAGCTCTTGGTCTGCAGTGCGGCGCGCGTGATCCCTGAAGGATCTGACGAGCCGTGGCGGGGCTTAACCTCACGTACCTCGACAGGCGGAGGTCACGGCGCCCGGGCTGGCTGTTCTCATCACGCAGACGGCGCAGGGGTGACGATCTGACAGGCTGGAGCGTCTCGCTGTCGCCAGCGTCGACGACTACGACCTCTGCCCCAGGCGGTCGTTCTCCTCCATCACCTCGAGCTTGTCAGCGATCTGCTGCTCGAGGAAGAGCGTATCCCCTGGATCGAGGACCTCGACCTTGCGCATCATCTGGCGGACGATGACCTCGAAGTGCTTGTCGTTGATCTTCACGCCCTGCAGACGGTAGACGTCCTGTACCTCGTGACGATGTACTCCTGGACGGCCGTCGGGCCCTGTGATCTCGAGGATGTCGGTAGGCGTGATGGCCCCATCGGAGAGCGGCATACCAGCGTAGACCGGGTCGCCCTCCTGGACGAGCAGCTGCTTGGAGGTAGGTACGAGGTACTTACGCTCGGCGCCCAGCTTGGTGGTGACGATGACCTCACGATTACCACGCGGGCTCTTACCGAAGGATGACGCCATCGACCTCAGCGACCACTGCGGGGTTGGAGGGGTTGCGTGCCTCGAAGAGCTCGGTGACACGGGGCAGACCCCCAGTGATGTCACCCGCCTTGCTGGCAGAGCGGGGGATCTTAGCCAGCGTCTCCCCGACGTGTACCTCAGCGCGGTTCTCCTGCACGAGGTGAGCACCCACAGGAGGTTGTAGCTCTTGACGATGTTGCCCGCGGCGTCCTCGATGTGGATGCCTGGGATGACGTTACAGTCCTTGGACTCGGTGATGATGAGGTCACGTACGCCCGTAGCTTCGTCGACGTCCACGATGAGGTCGAGGCCTCGATGAGGTTGTCGAAGATGACGCGCCCTGGCACTTCGGTGATGATGAGGGCGTTGAAGGGGTCGAACTCGAAGAGGACTTCGCCCTTCTTGACCTCCTGCCCTTCGCTGAAGAAGAGCTTAGCACCATAGGGCACCTTGACGGAGCGCAGCACCATCTTGGTATTCTTGTCCAGCAGCTTGAGCTCGGTCATGCGGCTGACGACGATGTCGTAGCCGGGCTGGCCTGCCTCATGGCTGCCCTCGACGACACGCAGGTCATCGAAGGAGACGATCCGTCGTACTTGGCGGCGACATTATTGCGCGTAGCGACGTTGAGGCAACCCCCGACGTGGGAGGTACGGGCGTGAGCTGTGTACCAGGCTCCCCGATGGACTGAGCGGCGATGACCCGACGACCTCACCCCTTCTGTCACAAGAATGTTCGTAGCCAGGTTACGGCCGTAGCACTAGCGCAGACGCCCTTCTTGGACTCACAGGTGAGCACGGAGCGGATCTCGACCTGCTCGATGGGCGAGGCCTGGATGCGCTCGGCGGCAGCCTCACGGATCTCCTCACCAGCACGGACGAGGACTTCGCCCGTCGAGGGGTGGATGATGTCGTGGACAGACACACGGCCCAGGATACGCTCGTGAGAGGGTAGCTACTACCTCGTCGTCGTTATCGGGCTTGGTGAGCTCGGTAGCCACGAGGCCACGGAGCGTACCGCAGTCCTCCTCGGTGACGATGACGTCCTGCGAGACGTCGACGAGACGACGCGTCAGGTACCCAGCGTCCGCCGTCTTGAGGCGGTATCGGCAAGACCCTTACGGGCACCGTGGGTAGAGATGAAGTACTCGAGCACGGAGAGCCCTTCCTTGAAGTTGGAGAGGATGGGGTTCTCAATGATCTGCCCACCCTCGCTACCGCTCTTCTGAGGCTTAGCCATCAGACCCACGGATACCGGAGGCTGGCGGATCTGTTCCTTCGAACCACGAGCACCAGAGTCCATCATCATGTAGACGGAGTTGAAGCCCTGGTTGTCCTCACGCGGTGCTTCATCAGGATGTTGGTCAGCTCGCTATTGACGTGGGTCCAGGTGTCGATGATCTGGTTGTAGCGCTCGGTGTTGGTGATGAACCCGCCGCTATAGTTGCCCATGATCTCCTCGACATCCTCGTAGCCCTTGGCGATGAGCTCGGCCTTCTCCTCAGGGATGATGACGTCACCGAGGTTGAAGGACAGACCGCCCTTGAAGGCCATGTAGTACCCGAGGTTCTTGATGTCGTCGAGGAACTGTGCCGTCGTGGCTACCCGCAGATCTTGATGACGCGGCCGATGATGTCGCGCAGCGACTTCTTACCGAGGACCTCATTGACGAGCCCTACCTCCTGGGGTACGTACTCATTGACGAGCAGGCGACCCATAGAGGTCTCGACCATGTGGCGGACAGGCGCGCCATCCTGGACATCGTCGACGTAGACCTTGATCGGCGCGTGGAGATCGATCTTGCCTTCGTTGTAGGCGATCGTAGCCTCCTCTACGCCGTAGAAGGTGTAGCCGTCGCCCTTAGCACCGGGGCGCAGCTGGTGATATAGTAGAGCCGAGCACCATGTCCTGCGAGGGGACGGTGATGGGGGCGCCGTTGGCAGGGTTGAGGATGTTGTGCGAGGCGAGCATCAGCATCTGTGCCTCGAGGATAGCCTCATTGCCGAGGGGGAGGTGGACAGCCATCTGGTCACCGTCGAAGTCGGCGTTGAAGGCCGTACAGGACAGTGGGTGCAGCTGGATCGCCTTACCCTCGATCATCTTGGGCTGGAAGGCCTGGATACCGAGGCGGTGCAGGGTCGGAGCACGGTTGAGCAGCACGGGGTGGCCCTTCATGACGTGCTCGAGGATGTCCCACACGACGGGATCCTTGCGATCGACGATCTTCTTAGCGCTCTTGACCGTCTTGACGATGCCGCTCGATGAGCTTTACCGGATGACGAAGGGCTTGTAGAGCTCAGCGGCCGTGTACTTAGGCAGACCGCACTCGTGCATCTTCAGCTCAGGGCCGACGACGATGACCGAGCGGGCGGAGTAGTCGACACGCTTACCGAGGAGGTTCTGACGGAAGCGGCCCTGCTTCCCCTTGAGGCTATCGGAGAGCGACTTGAGGGGGCGGTTGTTGTCCGAGCGTACGGCACTGGACTTACGCGAGTTGTCGAAGAAGTCTACCGCCTCCTGCAGCATACGCTTCTCGTTGCGCAGGATGACCTCGGGCGCCTTGATCTCGATCATGCGCTTGAGGCGGTTGTTACGGATGATCACACGACGGTAGGGTCGTTGAGGTCAGAGGTGGCGAAGCGTCCCCATCCAGCGGCACCAGTGGGCGCAGATCAGGTGGGATGACGGGCAGCACCTTCGTGATCATCCACTCGGGGCGGTTGATATGCTTGGAGGCACGAGAGCTCTCGACGACCTGCAGGCGCTTCAGGGCCTCGTTCTTACGCTGCTGCGAGCCGTCGGTGCTGGCACGGTGACGGAGCTCGTAGGAGAGCGAGTCGAGGTCGAGGCGCAGGGAGCATATCATAGATAGCCTCGGCACCGGTCTTACAGATGAACTTATCGGGATCGCTGTCCTCGAGGCTGATCGTTGCCGGGGGTATTCGGCATCCAGGTAGTCGAGTACTGCTCGTACTGATCTTCGCTGAAGACGGGGTTGGGTCCTTCTCCAGGAACAGCTGCAGACTCGTGCGTCAGCTCGTCGTTGATACGCGCAGCCAGCACCCCAGGCTGGATGAGGACGAGCGCTCGTAGTAGATGATGGACTCGAGCTTCTTGGCCGACATACCCAGGAGGTAAGCCATCTTGTTGGGCAGCGTGCAGAAGTACCATACGTGGGCTACGGGCACCTCGAGCTTGATGTGCCCCATGCGCTCACGGCGTACCTTCTTCTCCGTGACCTCGACGCCGCAGCGGTCACAGACGATGCCACGATAGCGGATGCGCTTGTACTTACCGCAGTGGCACTCGAGAGTCCTTGACGGGACCGAAGATGCGCTCGCAGAAGAGGCCGTCGCGCTCAGGGCTTGTAGAGTGCGGTAGTTGACGGTCTCCGGCAGAGCACCTCACCGCTCGAGGTTCTCCAAAGATTTCCTCTGGGGAGGCCAGAGATATCCGAATCTGAGAGAAGTTACTCTTTATCTTATTGTCTTTCTTGAAAGCCATAATCGGGATGGAAAATAATCTGTAGACTCCTGCCTTTGCCCTCAGCCTAGCTGCTCCCCACTCTAAGCGGGGTCAGCGGCTGGGGGCGTGGAGCCTGAGGGTCGGATTTATTCGAGGGAGAAGCTGAGGCCAAGACCCTTGAGCTCGTTCAGCAGGACGTTGAGCGACTCGGGGATGCCTGGCGTAGGCATGGGATCCCCGCTGACGATCGCCTCACTGAGGCCTTGGGCGGCCGTGGACATCGTCCGACTTGATGGTCAGGATCTCCTGAAGGATGTGCGAAGCACCGAAGGCCTCAAGAGCCCAGACCTCCATCTCCCCGAAGCGCTGACCACCGTGCTGGGCCCTTACCCCCGAGGGGCTGCTGCGTGATGAGCGGTAGGGACCGATGGAGCGCGCGTGCATCTTGTCATCGACCATGTGACCAAGCTTGAGGAAGTAGGGTCACCCCAACGGTAGCAGGGCTGGTCGAAGCGCTCACCCGTACCCCCGTCGTGAGGTAGGTCTTACCGTTGCGAGGCAGACCAGCCTTGTCCGTCCAGGCATGCATATCATCGAGCGAAGCACCATCGAAGATAGGCGTAGCAAACTTGCAGTCAGACGACGACCCGCCCAAAGCCAGGACGGCCTCGAAGATCTGACCGAGGTTCATTCGCGAAGGCACCCCGAGCGGGTTGAGGCAGAGGTCGACAGGGCGTACCATCCTCGAGGAAGGGCATATCCTCCTGGCGGACGACCTTGGAGACAATACCCCTTGTTCCCCGTGGCGACCGGCCATCTTATCCCCGACCTGGATCTTACGCTTCTTGGCGATGTAGACCTTGGCCATCTGGATAATCCCGGAGGGTAGCTCGTCGCCCATCGTCTCGTCGAGCTTCTTGCGGCGGAGCTCGGAGTCGTACTCCTTAGACTTCTTGAGGTAGTTGGCGATGACCTCAGCGATGAGCTTGTCGGTATGCTCGTTGCCCGTCCAGCTCGAGACGAGGATCTCGTTGTAGTCAGGGCTCTCGAGCTCGGTGCAGGGTGAACTTGGCCTCTGCGGATCTTCTCGATGCCGAGAAGTCCTTGACGCTGTTCTTGCAGGTCTTGCCCGAGGTGAGCTTGTAGAGCTGTCGGTGAAGCTGTCCGCAGCAGGCCCTGACGCTGCTCGCCCTGGCGTCGAGCTGAGCGACGACCTCCTTGAGCTCGGCGCGGCTCTTCTTACCCGCCTTGGAGTAGAGCTTGGTGTCGATGACTACCCCGCGCAGCGAAGGTGTGGCCTTAGGCGAAGCATCCTTGACGTCGCCTGCCTTGTCGCCGAAGATGGCGCGCAGCAGCTTCTCTTCGGGCGTAGGATCGGACTCGCCCTTAGGGCGTGATCTTACCGATGAGGATGTCCCCAGGGTTGACACGCGCCCCGACACGGATGATCCCGTTCTCATCGAGGTTGCGCGTGGCATCCTCCCCGACGTTGGGGATATCGCTGGTGAGCTCTTCCATCCCGCGCTTGGTCTCACGGACGTCGAGGCTGTACTCGTCGACGTGTACCGAGGTGAAGAAGTCCTCACGGACGAGGCGCTCGTTGAGCACGATAGCATCCTCGTGGTTGTAGCCCTTCAGGGCATGTAGGGCGACCTGTACGTTGCGGCCCAGCGCCAGCTCACCAGCCTGGGTCGAATAGCCCTCGGTCAGGATATCGCCGTGCTCAACGCGCGCTGCCCCTTGTGGCAGATGGGGCGCAGGTCGATGGTCGTGCTCTGGTTCGTCTTGCGGAACTTGGGCAGGGTGGTAGGTCGTGATGGGATCCTCGAGGCTGACGAAGATCTCGTCCTCACTGCGGTCGTAGCGGATCTTGATGCAGGGTGGCGTCTGCGTAGACGACTTCACCCGAGCGCTCGGCGACGACCTGCGTGCACGGGAGTCGCGTACCAGCTGTGCCTCGATACCCGTACCGACGATAGGAGCCTCGGGACGGAGGAGGGGACAGCCTGACGCATCATGTTCGATCCCATGAGGGGCACGGTTGGCGTCGTCGTGCTCCAGGGAGGGGATGAGCGAGGCGGCGATCGAGGCGATCTGCGTAGGGCGACGTCCATCAGCTGGACCTCCATGGGGTGTACGACGGAAGTCAGCCTCCTTACGCGACTTGACGGCGTCGCGGATGAAGCGGCCTTCGTCGTCCAGCGGAGCATTCCCTGAGCCACGATGAGGTCTTCCTCTTCCTCTGCGGTGTAGTACTTCAGCGAGTCGTCGGAGAAGTCCACGCGACCTTCCTCTACCTTGCGGTAGGGGTGGTGATGAAGCCGAGGTTGTTGATCTTGGCGTAGACGCAGAGCGAGGAGATCAGACCGATGTTTGGTCCTTCTGGCGTCTCGATAGGACAGAGACGGCCGTAGTGGGTATAGTGTACGTCGCGGACCTCGAAGCCGGCACGCTCACGCGACAGACCGCCAGGGCCAAGGGCCGAGAGGCGGCGCTTGTGCGTGATCTCGGCCAGCGGGTTCGTCTGGTCCATGAACTGCGACAGCGCGTTCGTCCCGAAGAAGGAGTTCACGACCGAGGACAGCGCCTTAGCGTTGATCAGGTCGGTGGGGACGAAGACCTCATTGTCGCGGACGTTCATACGCTCACGGACGGTGCGGGCCATACGTGCCAGGCCGACGCCGAACTGGTTGTAGAGCTGCTCGCCCACGGTACGCCACGGCGGTTGGAGAGGTGGTCGATATCGTCGACGACCTCCTTGGAGTTCACCAGTGCGATGAGGTGCTTGATGATGGCTACGATATCCTCGTTGGTCAGGACGCGGATATCGGGATCGATCTCAAGGCCGAGCTTCTTATTGATACGGTAGCGGCCGACCTCGCCGAGGTCATAGCGCTTGTCCGAGAAGAAGAGGCTCTTGAGGACCTCGCGTGCGCTCTCCTCATCGGTAGGCTCCTGGTTGCGGAGCTGACGATAGATGTAGTAGAGGGCGTCGTGCTCGGAGTTACAGGGGTCCTTCTGCAGCGTGTTGAAGATGAGGCTGAAGTCTCAGGGCGTCCTCAGCCTTATCCTTGTGCAGGAGGATGGTCTTATTGCTGGACTCGAGGATCAGCTCGATGTTGTCCTCCGTCAGGACGGCCTCACGGTCGACCAGCACGGTGACGCGCGCTCCAGCGAGGACGACCTCACCCGTGTCCTCATCACTGAGGGTCATCGATGTAGGTCTTGGTGACACGGCCTGCCAGACGGCGGCCGATGCGCTTCTCCAGCTGGGTGCGGCTGACCTTCACCTCCTCGGCTGGGTCGAAGAGATCCAGGATATCCTTATCCGTCTCGATACCGATGGCACGAAGGGCGTCGTCGTGGGGAGCTTCTTCTTGCGATCGATATGGGCGTACATCCATTATTGGTATCGGTGGCGAACTCGATCCAAGAGCCCTTGAAAGGAATGATACGTGCCGAGTAAAGTGGCGTACCATTGGTATGGATGCTCGAGGCCGAAGAATACCCCGGGCGAGCGGTGGAGCTGAGACGACGACGCGCTCCGCACCATTGATGACGAAGGTCCCAGCATCCGTCATGATAGGGGATGTAGCCAGGAAGACATCCTGGACTGTCGTGTCAAAGTCACTCGTGGTCGGGATCCGTACAGGAGAGCTTGAGCTTTGCCTTGAGGGGCACACTATAGGTCAGCCCACGGCTAAAGCATTCCTCAATGGGTGCACTTCGGAGGATCGACATAGTAGTCGAGGAATTCGAGGACAGAAGTTATTGCGCGTATCGGCAATCAGGAAGTTCTCGTTGAAGACGCGGTAGAGGTCCTTCGCTCTTACGCGACTCGGTAGCTGTGTCCAGCTGGGAGAAGTCGCGGAGGACTTCAATTGGACCTCGAGGAATCTAGGAACTCCAGGGGTTCTTGATCGAGGCGAGTTGACTCTCCGTGATTGAGGATTAGCGGCCATCTATATATCTGAGTGATGTGTGATAGTACGGATTCGTTATTCTAAGACACGAAAAGGTTAAGACCCCCTCGCAGGGGTCTTAACCATAATCACCTATGGGACAGGGTGGTATAGCGTTAACCACTTCAGGCTCTACTTCAGCGCCGGCTTCTTCGGAGCCTTCTGCAGCGCTTCGGCCAGCCTTGTCTACGCCCTCCTTGACAGGAGCAGGAGCAGCGTCTACGATGTCCTAGCTTTCCTTCGAGACCGAGGCGCACTGTTCCTTCACAGCCTTGACGACCTGAAGCTTAGCGCACCTGCGCTCTTGAGGATCACATCGAAGAGACTTTTCTTCTTCTGAGCGCGCCTTCAGCGGGGCCAGCAACCACTACAGCAGCTGCTGCGGGTTCGATTCCGTACTCATCCTTGAGGATGGCTGCGAGTTCGCTTACTTCCTTTACCGTCAGGTTTACTAGCTGTTCGGCAATTGCTTTGATATCTGCCATGTCGATTGATTATTTCGTTGTTGTTGATTCTTGTTACTGTATAGGGGCTTACTCAGCTGCAGCTTCCTCTGCCTTGTCCTTGTTCTCAAGCGCAGAGACCACGTTGCGGATAGGCGACTGGAGGAGCGCGACGACGTCGGCGATGAGCTCTTCCTTGCTCTTGATGGCGACGAAGCTCAGCGAGCTGGTCAGCACCGTAGAAGCCAGTCTCAGCGTAGAGCGGCCTTGAGGCGCAACTTCGACTCTTCCTTCTTATCCTTAGCGAAGTCCTTGATGATCTTGGCGGGGCGTTAGCTACCGTGGTGAACATGATAGCCGTGTTGCCCTTCGGCGCGCTGTAGGGGTAGCGAAGTCCGTATCAGCCTCAGAAAGCGCCTTGCGTAGGAGCGTGTTCTTAGCTACGACGAGCTTGATCCCACCCTTGTTGCAGGCACGACGGAGGAGAGCCGTCTTAGCTGCATCGAGACCTTCGATGTTAGTCAGGTAGAAGTGTGGATACTCGTTGAGGTAGCCCTTGAGCTGCTCTACTACAAAGTCCTTTATTTTCCTTTCTCATGATTTCTTCCTTTGCTATTATTCTTCTACCGACTTAGGATCGATCTTGATACTTGGACTCATCGTGCTGGAGAGATAGATGCTCTTGACATAAGTCCCCTTGGCAGCCGTAGGCTTCAGGCGGATCAGCGTAGAGATGATCTCATGCGCATTGTCGTAGATCTGCTCTGCAGAGAAGGATGCCTTACCGATGGAGGTGTGGACGATACCTGTCTATGTCGACCTTGAAGTCGATCTTACCCGACTTCACGTCCTTGACAGCGGCGGCGATATCGTTGGTCACCGTACCACTCTTGGGGTTAGGCATGAGGCCACGAGGACCGAGGACACGACCGAGAGCACCGATCTTACCCATGATAGCGGGCATGGTGATGATGACATCGATCTCAGTCCAGCCACCGCGGATCTTTTCGATATACTCGTCGAGTCCTACATAGTCAGCACCTGCCTCCTTAGCTTCAGCTTCCTTATCAGGAGTACAGAGGGCAAGTACACGTACCTGCTTACCCGTACCATGAGGCAGAGTGACGACGCCACGAACCATTTGATTTGCCTTGCGAGGATCGACACCGAGGCGGACATCCACGTCTACGGAGGCGTCGAACTTGGTCGTGGTGATCTCCTTGACCAGTGCTGCTGCTTCCTTCAGTGAATAGCTCTTCCCGGGCTCGATCTTAGCGAAGGCCTCCTTGCGCTTTTTCGTAAGTTTGCTCATTTTCGTCTTGATCTATATTAGTTACCGGGGAAGTCGCCCTTAACGGTGACACCCATACTGCGAGCCGTACCAGCGACGATCTTCATCGCAGCCTCGACAGTGAAGCAGTTCAGGTCAACAATCTTATCCTGTGCGATCGCGCGGACCTGATCCCAGGTGAGCTCAGCTACCTTGTTGCGGTTGGGCTGTGCCGAGCCGCTCTTGAGCTTAGCCACTTCCTTCAGCTGGACAGCTACGGGAGGGGTCTTAACGATGAAATCAAAGGACTTGTCAGCATAGTAGGTGATCACTACAGGGGAGCACGCTTACCAGCCTGGTCCTGAGTTCTGGCATTGAATTGCTTGCAAAACTCCATTATATTGATCCCTTAGCACCCAGTGCAGGTCCTACGGGAGGTGAGGGGTTTGCAGCCCCACCCTTAATTTGCAATTTTAGTTGTCCAGCAACTTCCTTAGCCATTGTTTTACTCTTTGACTATTACACACTTAGTAAATAGTGCAAAAGAATAGCCTGCGTAACCAGCGCTACTCTTTAACCACCTGCGAATAATTAAGCTCCAGCGAGTCTTACGCCCGAACATCTTGACCATCACACGCAGCTTCTGCTTCTCGGGAGTGACCTCCTCGACCGTCGCTTCGTAGTTGGCAAAGGCGCCGTCGATGATGCGTACGACATCACCCACGTAGAGGTCGATCTCGTAGACCCCTTCCGAATCGGCCATCTGGTCGGCTCGGCCTAGGATCTGCTCCACCTCTGAGCGCTTCAGGGGCTCGGGCTCTCCACCACGCTTAGCACCCAGAAGCCGATGACGTTGGTCATATTGCGCAGCGTGTGCGCGACGATCACCGACGAGTACAGCCTCGATGAGTACGTAGCCGGGGAGATAGGGACGCTCCTTGATGACCTTCTTGCCGTTCACGCTGAGAGACGATCTTCTCTGTAGGGGATAAGCACCTGAGAGACATACTGACCCTAAGCTCGTAGCTTCATCTCTGCCTCGATCTGCTCCTTCACCTTCTGCTCCGTGCCGCTGACGGCGCGTAGCATAGAATCTCTTTTCTCTTACTTCAGACATAAACTGCTCTTGGTCTCTAGGGTAGCGCTAGGCTCCGATCGTGCGATACACCAACTCAGGATGGTCTCGAATGCCTTGTCCATCCTAAAACGACTATAGCGATGATGAGGGGAAAGCAGCCATCACCACCACAGCGCTATTAGTAGCTCCGACCACGTGGGCCAGCTCACCTTCTGCGTAAGCTCGACATACGAGTCGCGGAACGCCCCTATCTTTTGTGAAACTCATTATCGCTTTATTTAGCACGGGTTGAGACTCGAACTCCCGACACCTGGTTTTGGAGACCAGTGCTCTACCAACTGACTAAACCCGTAGGAGAGGGGCAGCAGCGGAGGCTGCTACCCCTCTTCTTTGTTTGGCCTCTTCTTAGTCGAGGATTTCGGTGATCTGACCCGAACCTACCGTACGGCCACCTTCGCGGATAGCGAAGCGAAGACCTACAGAGCAAGCTACTGGGTAGATGAGTTCTACGTTGATCTCCGTCTGGTCACCAGGCATCACCATTTTCTACACCTTCGGGGAGGGTGATCTCACCAGTTACGTCGAGCGTACGGATGTAGAACTGAGGACGAGTACTTGTGTGGAAAGGCGTGTGGCGACCACTCTTCCTTCTTCAGGACGTAGACATTAGCCTTGAAGCGAGGTGGGGCTTGACCTGGCCAGAAAGCAGCGATGACCATACCACGCTTGATTTCGTTCTTGTCGATACCACGGAGGAGGAGACCGACGTTGTCACCAGCCTGACCTTCGTCCGAGGATCTTGCGGAACTATGTTCGACACCCGTTACGACAGACTTCAGACCTTCTGCACCGAGACCGATGATCTGAACTTCGTCACCCGTGTGGATAACACCCGTTTCGATACGACCCGTTGCTGCCGTACCACGACCCAGTGATGGAGAACACGTCTTCGACGGGCATGAGGAAGGGCTTATCGATGTCACGAGGAGGCAGGGAATCCAGGTGTCAACGGCATCCATCAGCTCCGATGACCTTTTCTTCCCACTGAGGCTCGCCATTGAGCGCACCGAGGGCAGAGCCACGGATGACAGGCGTTTCATCACCGTCGAAGTCGTAGCTGGAGAGCAGCTCGCGCATGTCCATTTCGACGAGCTCGAGCATTTCTTCGTCATCGACCATATCGCACTTGTTCATGAAGATGACCAGGCGAGGTACGTTGACCTGACGAGCCAGAAGGACGTGCTCACGCGTCTGAGGAGCATGGGACCATCCGTCAGCAGCTACTACGATGATAGCACCCATCCATCTGAGCAGCACCGGTAGACGCATGTTCTTCACATAGTCAGCGTGACCTGGGCGGTCAACGTGAGCGTAGTGACGGTTAGCCGTTTCGTACTCTACATGCGAGGTGTTGATCGTGATACCGCGTTCCTTTTCTTCGGGAGCGTTATCGATCGAGTCGAACGAACGGAGTTCGGAGAGACCGCGCTTAGCAAGCACCGTGGTGATTGCTAGCGGTAGGGTCGTCTTACCGTGGTCGACGTGACCGATCGTACCGATATTTACGTGCGGTTTTCGATCTGTTAAAAGTTTCTTTAGCCATAACTAAAATATCTATTCTTAAGAAATATGCTCGATGTGAGCGTCTAGATACTCCACGTCCGACTCTTTGGAGCCGATGTCGGGACTTGAACCCGAGACCTCTTCCTTACCAAGGAAGTGCTCTACCGCTGAGCTACATCGGCTTGTCATGCATGCGTATCTTAGAAGCGCTCTCCCCTAATAGCGAGCCTCACTGGACTCTTAGAGCTATTTCGCCTGCAAATATACAAACTTTTCTCCAACATACCAAACGCACAAGCACTACCGCCCGCGCAACTCAACACCCGCCCTCTCCTCCCACTATCTCTTGACACCGCCTTCCTGAGGCAGGGAGAGAGCACCGTCTCCGCATCCGACCGCGCGCTCCTACGCTCCATATATAATGTGAGACATCTCCTCTCTCCCCAAGCAGGCTCTCGCTCGCATCTCCCTTAGAGGGCAAGCTCCCCTAAGGGCCCGCGCTCCGCCCGTAGCCTCAGGGGCGCTGAGGATATCCGTGAGGGCCCTCGGAGGGCTATCGGTCAAGCGAGCCGAGGGACGGCAGTCAACGCGCTGAGGATATCCCTCGGCGCGGGGGCTAATAAGGGTCAAGCTGAGCCGAGGGCACAAGTACCGCGAGGAGACAAGCCGCAGCGTGGTCGGGAGACCTAGAGCAGGGCGCTACGGACTTCTTAGGGGTCGCCCCTGTGGGGCTTCATGGCTGTTGTCTAGGCTGCAGGTTTGGTCGCCTACAGGGCTCGCGCACCCTGGGCTTTTGGGAAAGGATCGCCCCGCTGAGGGCAGCGCAGCCTGTAGCGCCCTACAAGTAGGAGGTACAAGGGGAAAGGAGCCCCTTAGGATGGATCAAGTCATAAAGAGTAAGAGGGCCAGGAAGCTACAGAAATAAGCTGCAGGCAAGCAGGGCGGAGAGCCATGCCTCTTCGTGCTCCGTGCTCCAAGCCCTATAGGCGATCCCTCAAAACCAGGGCGCGTAGCCCTGTAAGAGCGACCAAACCCTGAGGACGCAGGAGGACAGCCTTGCCTCCTCGTGCTCCGTGCCCCAAAGCTTCCATAGGGGCGACCCTCCAAAGCCCAGGGTGCGCAGCCCTGTAAGGGCGACCAAAAGCCCTGGGGACGCAGGAGAGCTAGCCTGCCTTCTCATGCTCCGCGCTCCAAGCTCATGGGGCGATCCTCCAAAGCCCAGGGTGCGACAGCCCTGTAAAGGCGACCAAACCCCTGGGGACGTGGGAAACAGCCTTGCCTCTTCATGCTCCGATGCTCCAAGCCCCTATAGGGGCGATCCTCCAAAGCCCAGGGTGCATGTAGCCCTGTAGGGAGCGACCAAACCCTGGTACAGCACCAATAAGGACAGAGCTACAGGGGCGACCCTGCACCTGGGCAGCGGGCAGCTGCGGCGGGACTTCGTCGCACGGGGAGGGCCGGGGCAGGCATGAGTCTATCTTTGGGGACAAAAAGCTACAGCAGCAAAGGACAGCAGTATGAATACGCAGCAACCTAGGTCATCCTCATCCCGAGCGCACAGCTCGGGCATAGGGCGCGTCGGCGCCGAGCGCCTCACTCACGTGAGCCACATCGTCTATCTGGCCCCGCCGCCTCCGGGCCGCAGGCCCCTCCGTGCCTCAGCGCCCGTCACCTGGACATCGGCGACGAAGGCCGAGTGTGCGCCGTCGTCGCCAGTCTTTCGTCGCGCCGAGGACGTGTCGACGTACTGTGGAATAATGCGGGCTTCGGCCTCTTCGGCCCCCTCGAGGATCTACCCCTTACGGAGGCACGCCGCCAGCTGGAGGGTCAACACTCCTGGGGCTGGCTGCGATGACGCAGGCACCGTCACCCTGCCAGCTAGTGCGCAGCGCGCCGCGAGCTCATCCTCAACCACCCTCCCTCCATCGCGGGCAGAGTCCACTTCCCCTCGGCAGCTGGTACCCACGCCAGCAAGCACGCCGTGGACGAGGGCCTCAGCGACTGCCTGCGGCTGGAGCTGCAGCCCGCTCCGGCATCGATGTCGTGCTGCACGGCCAGGCTTCATCGCCACCTCCTTCGGCGGCGTGCTGCGCGATGAGGCGCAGCCTTCCGCCGCGAGTGCCACCGCGCTGATGGAGCTGCGTAGCCAGGCAGAGCTTTCACCGCAGCGGCCACAGGCGACGGCAGCGGTTTCGTCGAGCGGGTGGCCGAGCTCGTCAGTGGGATCGTCCGTGCCCACCGCCCGGGGACGCGCTACCGCGTCCGGCCGGTTCGCCACGACCCTTCTCACGCTGCGCGCCTGCTCGATGAAAGCAACTTCGACTGGCTGATGCTCGCCAGCTACTGCGGGCGAGGCGGGCCCCGAGCGCTCAGCACTTCGCCCACTAGCACAGGCCTCGAATGCTTGGACTAAGCGAAGCCTTTATTCCCTCGCTTAGGCCCGCGCTGCAGCCTGCTGCGCAAGGGGCGAGCCGTCCAAAGGGCGCGCGGTAAGCCGAGGACGGAGGCGAGCGCAGTACTACCTCGTAGGGACACGCGCGGACATTTACTAAAGGCTCATGGAGGGCGGAGGAGGTGGATTCCGCTACCTTTGCGGGCGCACGCAATTTTTATAACGCAGCCCGTATGCAACATCTATTTCCCCTCCTCGGGCTCGGTCTTCTGCTCCGGCCTCTCCGGCCTGCAGCGACGCGGCGAGGACCCCACACGTGCCGCAGAGGGCTCAGCCAAAGCCAGCGCGCGCAATCTCCTGGAGCGCATGGATCAGCTCCTCTCCGAGGTCTGGGAGGCGCCCGAGGCCGTGGCGCGCCAGACGCAGCAGCTCTTCGCTGGAGCACAGCCTCCTCGTGGAGGGATGAGGAGCCTGCAGCAGCTGGAACTTCCTGCGCAAGGCGCAGCTCCTCAGCCAGCGCGTACGCCAGATCCAGGCCGAGTGCCGCACGACGTGCTGACCGCTACCAGTCGATGATCACCCTCTCGGGCAGCTACAGCAAGCCCAGCATCGAGCAGGTCGCCACTGACCCGAGCCTGCTGCTCTTCCGCCGCACAGCTCGAGGCCGAGCTGAGGGGCCTTCCCTCAGCAGGAGGCCCCGAGCTACAAGCGCCGCTCCCCAGCGCGAGGCCGCCCCTAGAGCGTGCCGTACAGCAGCGTGGGAACTGGCGGTGCTGGACAGCACACTGGCCACCCACCCCGAGTTCACAGGGGCGCGAGGCCGGGCTGGAGGGCGGTCGCTGGCAGCGCAGGGCTGCCGCGGGCTTTGATCCCAGACTCCCTACAGCAGCGCTGGGTGGCTGACCACCGAGCCCGCTGGGCAATAGCCTCAGCTTCGGTGCGGGGCACGCCCTCAGCCCTCGACCACCCTACAGACACCCAAGATCTACGGCAACTTCCCCTACGGCTACGAGGCGGCGCGGTATCTTCGACGACTACGACTCACGCGGCACGGGCGAGGGCGGTAGCATCTATGGGCGAGGCGAGGACTGGGACAGCAGCCGCCCGCAGCGCTACTACTTCGGCACGCTTTTACCTGACGCTCGTACTGCCGATGACGCGGGCACTGGCCTCGAGCTTCGGCCCCTATACCGTCGTCTGGACGATGCGCTACCAGGGGCCTACAAGGCGAAGCAGATCCTAGAGCCCGAGTACGACACGACTAAGCGTACCGAGGCCGCAGCCGATCCCTATCTCTACATCAGTATCTATGACTCGGAGCGCCACTACGGGACGCTGCTGGTCGGTCGCAGCGTACAGCGCGACTGGCACGGCCGTGCGCTTCCTCCGGACAAGCCAGGGCACAGCGATGACCCACCACCCTACTCCTTATATATATAGCCGCGCGGGACGGCTGCTCCTGGTGCTGGGGCTCGCCGCCGGGCTCGCAGGCTGCTTCGAGCGCGAGCTGGAGCGCGAGGACAACTACCAGAACGTCAAGCAGGCCCCCAGCATCGCCGACAACGAGGTGCTGCGCTTCCGCAGCTTCAAGATCGAGGGGCACGACCGATTCCTCATCTTCGGCACGAGCAATGAGGTGAGCCTCGAGGGCTCGGCCCAGCTGCCCTGCCTGCTGTCGGTAGACGGCCACAACCACGCCGCTACGATCGATCTAGCAGGCAGCATCTACAGCTATACGAGCCGACGGGATAGCCTGCACTTCGACGGGGCGCTCCTACGCACCAGTGCGCTCCCCGAGCCTGTGGTCGTCGGCGTCACCTGCCGCCTACGCCGTGAGGAGATCGAGGGGCGCTCGCGACCGCTATGCACCTCCGACTGCAGGGGCTCAGCTCACCCTCGGGCGCCCAGCGACAGTCGACGCGCGCGCGCCTGGCAGGGGCATGAGCTCGGCTTCAGCCTCGAGCAGAGTCTTTGATCTCACCTATTACCGTAGCTAGAGCCCATGACGAGACGACTACTCCTGCCGCTACTTAGCCTCAGCCTCCTCTCGCTCGCCTCCCGCTCCACGCCGAGAGCAGCGATAGCCTGCAGCGCCGCCCCATGCTCATCCGTCGGGCGGTGAAGAAGCAGACGCCCGCCGAGCCCCTCAGAAGGAGCCGCTCGAGGAAGGAAGCACAGCAGCACACCCCGCCCGCAAGGACGCCAGCCCAAGCAGCCCGCGAGCTCAGGCCCCTGCCCCCAGCACTACGGCACGCAGACGCCGAGCAGCACGGACGGCGTGCGCCGCACCATACAGCTGCGCAAGGTCTACATCGACGACCGTCTACGTCCCAAGAAGATCCGCAAGAAGGACATCGGCCGCGAGAGCTCACCGAGCGCGACATCGCCCGCCAGTTCATCCTCCAGACCAGGACTTCGTCCGCTACCTCCCAGGCATCGGCCTCAGTGAGTCCGTCTCCCGCTATGGGAATAAGGGCTTCGCTATCCGCGGCGTGGACGAGAACCGCGTATCCATCTCCGTGGACGGACTGCCGCAGCCCGAGACGGAGACCAACGTCGTCTTCGGCTCCTACGGACTGATCAACTCGGCCCGCCCGCGGTTCGAGACCGAGTTCATCAAGAAGGTGGACATCAAGAAGGGCGCCTCCTCCTTCGAGCACGGCACGGGAGCGCTGGGCGGCGCGGTGAACTTCGAGACCAAGGAGGCGCGCAGCATGAGTCAGCCCGGGCGCTCCCTCGGCCTGCAGGCCAAGGTCGAGCGGGGACAACATGGCCCAGGGGCGCGTCTACTCCGTCGGCGGTGCCGCCGTCCCCGGCGGTCTAGGGGGCCATGGCGCTCTACGCCCACCGCACGGGGGCGAGACGCGCAGCTTCGGCTCGGGTCCCCTGGTGCGCAGCATCTTCGCCACACGCCCCGACCCGCTGAGCTACCGCCAGCGAGTCCTTCCTCGGCAGCTGGCCTACCGCCTCGGCGAGCACAGGGCTGACGGCCTCCTACTACCACGCAGAATAAGGTCACCGACACCGAGGTCTGGTCGCTGGAGCCCGCCTACGTGCTGACCTCCCAGCACGAGCCCTACTACTACGGGCACGACCAGGTACTCTCGCGCCGCTGGGACCTCAACTACCGCTCACGCCCCTCGAGTCCAGCTGGCTCAATGAGGTCAACGTCTACGCCAATACGCAGAGCAGCTACCTCGACGCCGACACGCGCAGCTCGCTCTACCGCCCCGAGATCAGCTCCTTCCGCCCGAACTATCTCTTCGCCGGTAGCCGACGCCTGCTGAAGGGGATGAGCTTCGACGACCAAGCCCTCTCGCTGAAGGCCACGACCAAGCCGCTCAACTTCGGCGCCCTCGGCTACCACTTCTTCACCCTGCAGACCAGCTACCTGCACCACCACACTGAGGACAAGAACGTAGACATCTCGCGCAGCATCAATACCTACAGCGAAGGCCTACGCTACAAGGGGCGCACCTATGCCTTCGGCGAGGAACTCCCCCAGAGCAGCTACGTTTACTCCTTCCAGCGCCCAGCCAACAGAGACAACTTCTCCTTCCTCGTGAGCGACCGCATCTCTCATGGGCGGCTACGCCTGGAGCTGGGGCTGCGCTACGACTACTTCCACTCCGAGACGCTGGACTGGAAGGGCGACAACGACTTCAACTACCTGGGCTACCTCATCGGCAACCTCAAGACGGCGGGGATGGACTTCGACCGCGCCAGCATCCGCGAGTGGGGGCTGACGCCTATGGCCATCATCAGCTACGATGTGGCGCCCGAGCTCTCGCTAGGCTACAAGTTCTCCACGGGCTACCGCGTGCCGACCTCGCAGGAGCGCTTCTTCCAGTACGTCAGCCTCTCGCCCGCCTTCTTCGTCCTGTCCAATCCGCAGCTCCGCCGCGAGCAGAGCTTCAACCACGAGTGGCACGTCGGCACCGCCCAGCCCAAGGCCTTCGCCTACGACCTGAGCTTCTACTACAATACCTATAGGGACTACATCGAGCCGCTCTACGGCGTGCAGAAGGTCTTCCTCGACGGGCAGAATAGAGACGTGGCCTACTCGATCAACGAGAATAAGAAGCGCGCCTGGCTCTGGGGGATCGACTTCAGCAGCAGCGTCTACCTCGAGGAGCTGCTGCCCCAGCTGCGCCGCTACGGCTCGCTGGCCCTCAGCAGCTCGCTGAGCTACTCGGTGGGACGCTTCAGCGACGGCACCTCGATGATGGCCATCCAGCCGCTCAAGGCGGTGGCCGGGCTGGACTTCGACCTGCCGAAGGAAAAGGCTGGACTAAGCCTCAGGGTGAACTTCCTCAAGGCTAAGGACGTCGACCAGACGCGCTTCGTCGGGAGCTTCTACGGCGACGAGCAGATCCAGCAGTTCCCTACTACCTGATGCAGAACCACGTGACGGTAGACCTCTTCGCCTACGCCCAGCTGAGCCGCTGGCTGACGCTGCGCGCCTCGGTGATGAACCTCACCAACGCCCGCTACTGGCTGTGGGATGACCTCCGGCGAGATCATCAGCCCCGTGATGCTGGTGCACCACGCCGACTTCTTCCGTGGCGGGTTGGATCTGCCTCGTCCGCTTCTCCCAGCCCAAGCGCGCTATGTCAACCTCGCGCTCGAATTCAAGCTCTAAGTCCGCACCCATCCCTATGACACCCCGCGTATCCCTACCCACCCTCTCGGCACTGCGTCGGGCGCTGATGCCGCTGGCGCTCACGCTGGGGCTCCTCACCTCCTGCCAGCGGGTCTACAGAGCCCCTGACGCAGCAACAGCCCGACGAGCCGCCCGCCCAGGACTGGAACTCAGCCAGACCCAGCTAAAGCAGCACATCAGCGACTATCTGGAAGGGCTACAGTTCGCCCTAGCACGGCAGGAGCTGGAGCTCATCACCGACCGCCACACCGGGACTCGCTGCGCGGCGTACTGGAGCGTGCCGAGGCCTTCGCCGACGCACACCTCATCTACGCTATCGACGAGCGCAGCGCAAGACCCTACCTCGGTGGCAAGGGAGCGCATCAACTACTACCTCCAGCACGGGCACCTCTCCTCGATGGAGGACCCCACAGCGCTGAACTTCGTCATGGCCGGCCGCGACAGCCAGCAGGACTTCAGCTCGGGCATTGCCCTTCCCGAGACGATGACGCAGCTCTACAACCTCGCCCGCTACAGCACCCTCACCGAGCTGCACCTCACGGCTGGCTCGCTGAGCGCCTTGACCTCAGAGGCCTCTCGCAGCTGCGCAGCCTCGAGCTACGCCACGCCAAGGACGGACTCGAGGTCGACCTCAGCGAGTCACCCCACCTCCAGGAGCTGCGGCTGAAGAATACCCCCAACCTACGCCTCACGCCTTGCGCCCCAGGCGCGCCCCCGCATCATCGTCCAGGGGCGGCTACTGGCGCCCTCTCGGGGCTGCAGGTCGAGCAGGCCTCCAGCCTTATCCTCGAGGGCATACGCCTGAGGGATGTGAGAGCTACTGGGCAAGGTCAGCCCTCAGCTCCGACGTCTCGACATCACGATCGAGGACGGTGACCAGCGATGGAGCCGATGGCATCTCTACCACCCGCTGCGCTTCGACAAGGCCTTCGTCACGAAGCTCAGCGAGCAGCTCCAGCTGGAGCAGCTCAACATCACCTCGTCACGGCACGCGAGGCGCTGGGCGTGCCTCGCTGCAGGGCTCCGCCTACCCGCCCTCAGACGCCTCGGTCTGCAGCTTCGTCCCAAGACGACCTATACGCCCGAAAAGGGACTGGGGCAGCGCTTCGTCCTCAGCCTCCCCACTGCCCCCAGCTCGAGGCTGACCCTCGGCGCCCTCTACTATAGGAGGTAGACCTCTCAGGGCTCAGAGGCAGACGCAGCCACGGCTAAAGAACCTTCTTTGCTGCGGCGCCCCTCTCCAGCCTCGCACCCCGAGCCTTGGGCACCGCTACGACCCGCGCCTACACCTCGACCACGTGGACGAGCTCCAGGTACCCGAGGCAGGACGCCTCCAGGCAGAGCTAGCGCTATACAATTATACTAGCCGCAACCAGGACGGCAGCCCGCCGCCAGCTACGAGCACGGACTGCTGCCGCTGGATGGACAGCAGCTTTCTTCCGCGACTTCCGCAGCGTCGTCGGCTCGTTCTGCCCCTCGTCCCGAGCCGCTACCAGCCACGTGGCGATGAGTCGGTGCTCGCTTCTCGGGCTCGGTCTGGGACTTCAGCGGCAGCCAGTGGGGAGGGCTTCAAGGCTCATCTCACACGCGCCGTCAGCTCCTACAACGCCCTGCCGCTGGACTCACCTCGACTTCGGGAGAGGCTCAGTGCCAGCTGCTTCGTGAGAAGAGCATCACCGTGCGCCCAGGCTGCATCGTCAAGAACGTGCCCGAGGGATACGCGTCGTCGAGGAAGAGATCAAGAACTATTAAGGCGGCTATATGATACGACACAACATATCGCTAGCCTCGTCCTGGCGCTGGCAGGCCTCACGATGGGCTGGCGAGCAGCCCCGCACGACGGGGAGCACGACGCCCTCCGCCAGCATGACGTCACCCACCACCCCCGCGCTGGGACGGGATCGCTACGTGCTGATGACCCACATCCCGCAGGTCGTGCCCGCAGGGCCGCTGAAGGGCGCACCAGCTACACCAGCTGCATCTCCTACAGCGATACCCTCCCCAGGGGCAGGGCGCTAACCAACATCCTCCAGGGACAATACCCTCATCGGGCGCTACGGCGCTGGGGCGGAGGGCTGCTGGAGGGTGGCGGACGACTCTACCGCTTCGCCAATAATGCCAACCAGCAGAGCGCAGACCGAGCTGCTGACCAGTACGCCCGTACGCCTACTGCTCTCCCCGAGATCAGCGCCATCGAGCAGCGTGCCTACCTCGAGGATCGCCGCGCGGAGCTCAGCCAGGCGCCGAAGAACTTCGTCGTCGGCTCCCAGCGTGGCTTCCTCGTCCAGCCACCAGCACGCGACGAGAGCTACAGCGTCAGCTCTTCGACCCGAGGCTTTGCCCCACTCCTCGAGCAGATCCTCATCAACAATGCCGACCGCGAGCAGATGCGTCAGTTCGTCCTCTCCAAGACCCCCTCGCTGAAGGGGCAGACGCTGCCGCTGGTCGTCCTCGACACAGCTGATGGTGCTGCATGACGGAGCGCTCATCATGGACCTCAGCCTACAGACCGCGCAGGGCAATGGGATCTCGCGCGACAGCTACCTCGTGGCCTACGAGGCCAAAGTCAGCAGGGCGGCTGCTGAGACTCTCCTATCTGCCCAATACGGGGCGCCTCGGCTCGGCCTCGAGCTCCTGCAGTACAGCCACGACGAGCGGGGCGACCTCTACCTCATGACGCAGGGCGGTGACCCGCAGGGCTTCTATCAGAATGCTCTCATCTACCGCATACGCAAGGGCGCTACCGAGGTAGACCCCACCTGGAGCTACAGCATCGGCGAGCTCGTCAGCGACCGCCCCGCACGCTTCCATGGGATCCTCGCCCACGGGGGCAAGCTGCTGACGCTGGTCAATATCGCCTCCCTCACAGAGAGCTCCGCCCTCGTGCCGCCCAACCTCTGGCAGTACTCTCATCGACATCGCCAGCCGCAGCGCCCAGCCCTCAAGGCCTACAGCCTCGTCGGCGGCGCCGCTGCTGGGCGTCAACCTCGGCATCGCCCTCGGCGACGAGCTCTACCTGCGCTACGTCCGTACGGGCAGCGACGCCCCCTACAACGGCTACTACAGCTACGAGCCCAAGAGCGGTAGGCTACGTCCCGCCTTCTCCGTCTCCCCGCAGAGCGGCTACGTGGCCGACCTCAAGCACATCACCCTACCCGTGTCCCGATGAAGCCCCAGCTACATATCTGCCTGCTTGCGCTCCTGATGCTCCTTGGCCTTGGGGCCTGCACCAACGACCTGCCGATGAAGGGCGAGCAGAGCCGCATCGAGTTCCCCGCCTCGCTGACCCTAGAGAAGATCATCGGGGTGACCTGGCGTGTCGATGCCCAGCGCCTGAGATGCTGCTGCCCACACGCCTCGACCAGCTCTCCGCCACGGCGCGCCCTATCCTCAGCGTCAGCGGCGGCTACCTCACTCCCTGCAGCTCTCCAAGACAGGGCAGGTCTACGCCACCACACCATCCCCGAGCTGGGCAATACGATCTTCTACTACACGGGCTCGTGGCGTCTGGACAAGGACCAGCCCGAGGAACTGCTGCTGCGCTTCGGCTCGCCCGTCGGGGGTGACCTGAGCTGCAGGCTGAGGTCGCGCCGCTTCCCACCTGCTGGACAACATGCTCCACATGGAGGCCTTCTTCGTGAACTCGGAGTGCAGCTTCTCCGCCGAGGCTCATCGGTGAGGAGCGCAGGAGAACTACTGGAGCCGCGAGACCGACGTCATCGACCCCAGCTGGAGCGCACGCAACCCGCTGAGCACCGAGCCCCTCGAGGCGAAGGCCCTCGAGGGCAGCTATCGCGTCAATAGCGAGGACTGGGAAGCGCGTCACGCTGATGGACGACGCCGTGCCGCAATCTCTATCCCTCTGATGAGCTACCGCCTGCAGCTGCGCGCAATGGCGAGGTCATCCTCTCAGCGCTGCCCGTACCGCGCTTCGGCGTCAATCAGTTCCGCGGCCGCTGGCGTGTCGCTGGCTCCGCGCCCTGCTGCGCTTCGACCTCTTCCCTTCTTCGGGGACAACAAAGGCCTACCCAGGCGTCTTCGAGGCGACTCATCTTCCCCATCATCACCAGCTACGCCCGCCAGCAGGTGGACCTCTACCTCGAGCTCGTACGTAGCGAGGAGGGCAGCTCCTGGTGCGCCTCACCGAGCCTGGGGTCTGCTCCGTCTACCTCACCATGCAACGCACGGCCTAGCCCCCCATACCGATCATCATGAGTATCCACCTCTATAGACTCAGCCTAGTCCTCGCCCTTGGCCTCGTGCTCGGCGCCTGCCAGCAGAAGGATGAAGAGCCCTCGCCTAAGTCTCGCCTCTTCGCTGACGGAGGCACCCATCACTGCCCGCAGCGAGGGGCGACACGCTACGTATCCTCACCAGCTCCATCAGCGACGCTCGCCTACAAGTCGCCGAGCAGGCCGACTGGATCGAGACCAAGCTCCAGCAGGGCATGCTCCTCGTCTACGTGGCGCGCAATGCCACCGCCGCCACACGTCAGACGGAGCTCCTCTTGCAGATCATCGAGCGCGGGGAGCGCAAGGCAGGCCAGCGCCTCCGCATCCAGCAGAGCTCCACGGAGCAGCTCGCGGCCGACCGCTACTCTTCCCCACGTCACGGCCTTCGACTACCCCGTGAGCACCTTCTATGAAAACCGCAGCGACGTCTACACGCTGCTCGCCCCACAGGCTGGAGGGAAGCTACACGAGCCGCTGGTGCTGCGCTGTAGCTTCGACGCACGTACGCTCCAGCAGCGCTACGAGTGGCAGGGCGGTGTCGAGGGCTGGCTAAAGACGGCCAAGATCGTCCCCCACGAGCTAGGCTGGGGGATCGAGCTGGAGGCCGATCCCCACCTCAGGGGCTCGCGCAGCCTCAAAGCTCTCCTGCACCTCTCCGACCCGCTGCACCCCTCCCTCTCCATCAGCTACCGCATCCTCCAGCTCGGCGCGCGCGTCCAGCTCGAGGCTACGCGCCAGCAGCTACCCCTACTCACCCCAGGGCAGGCGGAGCTACGGATCCCCTTCACCAGCAGCCTCCCGCTGGAGGAGCTGGAGCCGACGACCTATGTCGTGACGCGCACCCATCAGGGGTTAGAAGGCGTCGAGGAGACGCAGCGCCAGAGCGCCCAGATGCTCCAGTCCGCCTTCTGGCAGTACAGCATCAAGCCCGAGGACTTCCAGATGGAGCGCCCCGAGCTGCAGCAGTACTTCCAGCTCGTACGCACCGCAGGGCGGCCCTAGCCATCCAGGGACGCCCGACGAGCAATGTCAACCTCCTCGGCAATAGCCTAGCGGACATGGATGACGCCATCTATGCCTTCTGCATCACGAATAAGCGGAACGAGCAGCGGGCGTGGTTCTTCCGTCAAGTGCCCTTCTTCCCCACCAGCAGCTATATCAAGAGCCGCACGGGGAGCAAGGCCGAGACCCTACACCTCGATCAGGAGGCGGGCACGCTCGAACTCACGCTGCAGCTCAACGGCCGAGGCAATAGCCTCAGCTGGAGCACCCCCGCAGGCGTCAGCATCCCCTCCGACGACTGGCAGACGGGACTCCCCGAGGGCGCCGAGCTCAGCTACCCCGACCAACTGACCGTGCGTGGCATCAGCTACCCAACCAACGCCTCCCGCCGCGAGCGCCGCTTCACCATCACCGTCGGCTACAATGATCAGAGGAAGAGCAGCTCTGAGGCTGCAAAGCCCGTGAGCTTCCACTGCGTCCAGGCGCCCTTCACGGGCAGCTACACACTGACGACGGACGAGTCCCGCTCCTTACGCTTCGCTGCCGCGCCCGAGGACTATGAGAAGTACGTCGTGGCCACCGTCGCCCTCACGACCAACCTCTCCCCCGAGCTCATCCGCATCGAGCGCCCCGCCACTCGCTCGGGTTGGCTGCTGGCCCAGCTCAAGACCGACCCCGACGGGCCTCGTCAGCTCCATAGCCTTCACGCCGAGCCCAACGAGACGGGCAGCCCGCAGCACCACGCTCGCCTCGTGCCTCCCTCGGGTGAAGGGCTGCAGCCGCTTAGCTTCACCTTCACTCAGGCCGCAGGCCAGTAGTCTACGCGCCCTAGTCCATCGATCCCACGCTTATGTCCCTACTCCATAGACTCGGCGCCCTCGCTACGGCGCTCCTCGCCCTAGCCTCCTGCTCGGCCGAGGATCCCATCGTCCAGCAGCTCCGATCGCCCCACTGGCCTCGGACACGCTCTACACGGGCCGCAGCTACCAGCTAGAGGTGCGTACCACGCCCGAGGTAGATGCCCCGCGCCTCAGCTGGAGCGTCTCCGATGCCAGCCTCGCCTCCATCCAGTACGGCGGCCTCTTGAAGCCACTCGCCAGCGGCGAAGTCACCGTCTACGTCACCAGCCTCAACTCGGGCGGCCAGCGCGTACGCAGCAGCCGTCGCTTCCTGCTCCTCTCCTCGGGCGTCTACCTCCGTGACAAGAGCCTTACACTCAACCCGCTGGAGCGCCACACGCTCGGCACCCAGTACCTCCCTGCCGACTACCGCCCCAGCGAACCCGTCCACTGGAGCAGCAGCGCCCCGACATCGTCCGCGTGGACCAGTCGGGACAGGTGGAGGCCCTCCAGGAGGGTGAGGCCGTAGTACGCGTACGCCTTGGCGATCCCCTCCAGCACCTTCTCCGAGGACTCGGTGAGCATCACCGTCAGCCACCACGAGGCGCCGAGCTTCACCTACCGAGAGGGCATACTCGAGCTGACGCAGCGCGTGCCAGGACTGCTCCCGCAGGTGGCCAAGGATATCCCCTTCTTCACCAAGATCATCGTCCGTCGGGCCTGTCAGCGGCAGCGACCTACTCTTCTTCGTCGAGCAGCGGGACAAGATCGCCATGCTCGACCTGGGCGACGCACAGCTCAGCCCCGGGGGCGCGGCATCACCCGTCGCCGTCGGTGGAACAGACCAAGGATCCCGAGCCGATACGTGTCACCGAGGGTCGCCTCCCCGATGAGTTCGCCGCGGGGCTACAGATCAAGCGTCTGACGCTCCCACGGGGGATACAGAACGAGCTGAACTTCAACCCCGGATATAGCTATGAGCTGCTGCGCTGTCCCGAGGGCTACAGCAGCCTCCAGCCTCGGCACCCCTCTCCGTCCAGAGCCTCGAGCTGCCGAGCTCGCTGCGGCAATTCTACTGCGGTCAGAGCCTCCTCCCCCATCGACGAGCAGGCAGGCGGTGAGGAGCGCGAGCTACCGAGCATCACGAAGGAGCTAAACCTCCCCGAAGGCCTCGAGGAGCTACGTCTACTGGCCAAGCTCTCCGCCCCGCTCAGCCTCCCACGTGGGCTCCGCGCCGTGACGCTGCCAGGGTAGCTACAGCGATGTGCGCTTTGCACCCACGACGCAGCTGCGTAGCCTCGACCACCGCTTCAGCCTCCTCAGCCCAGCGCACAAGCCCAGCTATGGCCGTGCCAGCTTCGGCACGCTGACGCTCCCGGAGGGGCTGGAGCGCCTCGCCCCCTATGCTCTAGCCGCCTCGGTATGGCATAGCTACACCGCCAGCGGCATGCTCCAGCCCGAGCAGGGCTGTGCTCTCCAGGCCCTCCGCCTCCCCTCCACGCTGCGGCATATTGACCGCGCCGCCCTCTTCGCCCTACAGCTCAAGGGTGCCCTGACGCTCCCCGAGGGGCTGCTCAGCCTCGGCGACCAAGCCCTCTACGCCTCAGCGATCACCGAGATCACACTCCCCTCGACGCTCCAGAGTATTGGGCAGCAGGCACTGGCGCAGTGTAAGGCGCTCGAGCTGGTACGCTGTCTGGCGAAGACGCCCCCAGCCTCGGCGCAGCGGCCTTCTTCCGCCCCACGCAGAGCGAACGTATCGCCCGCCTCCTCGTCCCCGCGGCACAGGCAGGCCTACACCAGGGCTGGCTACAGCCAGTACTTCTTCAGATCGACGAACTCCCCCAGCTCATGTTCCCCACGATGCACCTTAGCGTACTTTCGAAGCGCCTTCCTGGGCTCCGCCTCCTCATTGCGAGCCTCCTTGGCCTCCTCTTCCTCGCTCGCCTGCAGGGCAGGAGACACCCGAGCCCCTACAGAATAGCCTCGTCGGCAGCTACTGGACGGAGGGCACGACGATGACGCTGGACTTCCACAGTGCCGATCGCCTGCGCTTCGTCCTCTATACGGGCAGTACCCAGCACCCGACCCTCACCTACGAACTCAGCTATCGTGTCGAGGGGACGAAGCTCCTCATCGACGACTACGCGCAGGATACGCCCTTCGGTGAGAGCGAGTCATCGTGCGCAGCTGGTGGGCAGCTGGAGGGCAGCGCCACGTGCTGACTTCACCACGACCTCGGTGGGCGCTGGATGCCGCGACGCTGATGCCGCGCTCCAAGCGCAGACGCTCCGCGGCTACCTCTTCTACGCCGCCAGCGCCCATCCCCATGACCAACAGCGCCCCGCCCCCTAGCCGCTATCGCGAGCCGGGAGGCGGGGCGCTGTTCTTTCTCTAAGGCCTGCCGCAGCCTCCACCCAGCCCGCTCAGAACAAGGCTGGAACATTCTTTTTAATTGAAGAGAATTAAAAAGGATTAGGCAGTGCGTAGGCTCGGAGTAAGGGCTAAGGAGGGGAGCAGGTCAGCAGGCGGAGTGGCGGGACTTAGCGGTGGGGGCGCAAGGGATAGCAGTCAGTAGGCTGACTGACGGCAGTCAGTGCCGCGAGGGACGACAGTCAGCGCGCTGAGGGATAGGGGTCAGCAGGCTGAGGGTAGTAGCAAAGAGGACGAGGCTAAAGGAAGGAACTTAGTACGAAAAAGGAGACGGGACGCAGAGCGAAAAGAACAGCCCCCACACAGAGGGCTCGTGAGGATACGAGCAGCTCGTGTGGAGGCTTGAGCTCGGGGAGGCTTAGCCTCGGAGGGGGCTTGGGTGAGCCGACTCAGCTTGGCTTTCCTTCCCTCGCCGTGCCCACGAGGACGAGCGGGGTACGGTCGCCACTCTTAGCCTTGGCGGGGTCGAGGACGCTGCCATCACGGTGCCTTCCTTGCAGGGTCCACGATCTGCGTCACCGCCGTACCATCCGCCTCCTGCCAGGTGACAAAGAAGCGATCTCCACCCAGCGCCTCGTAGGACGGGATCTCGCGGTCCTGCCCCGTCTGCTGTCCTTCGGGCGTCATCGTACGCCAGTAGACAGAGTCGGAGTCGAGCGTACCTCGGCCTTCATCGTGCCGTAGTCGAGGAGGAGTGTCTTGCCGATGAGCACTTGGCGCCCCTCGAGGCTGTCGGTGCTGGCGATGGAGTCGGACGCTGGGGAGGCCGTCTCTCCTGCTGGCTGCAGCCTAGTGAGAGGAGGCTAAGCACGAGGAGGGAGGAGCATGGGAATATGCGCTTCATGCCTTTCAGGATATATAGGAGTAATGCGAAGCCAGTGGGAGGAGCTTGGTCCTCGACCTCCCACTGATCGAGGTGAGAGGGCACGTGCCGTCCCAGACGGCATAGGGAGTGTCAGCGCAGCCAATCCCCTAGGATGAGCACGCGCCGATCGCCGCGCAGGGCGAGGTCCACCAGCAGATGACGGTGGCCGAAGAGGTAATAGTCGATCTCAGGATGCTTCGCGGCGTAGTCCTTCGTCCAGCGGATGAGCGTCTCCTGCTCGAGGTCGAAGTACTCGTTGTGGTAGGCATGCGGCACTTCACCGAGGTCGCCCGCTTGAGGCCCTGCGTCGGCTGCGCAGCGAGCAGCTGAGGGGCAAAGCCCACCGTCCAGCGTGGATGCACGGCGCCGTAGAGGAGCTGCGCCAGCGGGGTTGCGGGAAGAGGCGATAGAGGAAGGCGCTCGTCCAGCCTTCGCTCTGCGACTCCTCGTCGCCGTGCGCCAGGCGGAAGCGCTTGCCATCCAGCACACACTCCAGCGCGTGGTGATGCACCTGGGCGCCGAGCTCCTGCTGGACGTAGTCCCTGAACCACACATCGTGGTTGCCCGCGAAGAAGTGGATCTCCACCCGCGATCGCTCATCAGGGGCCACCTGCCCGAGGAAGCGCACATAGCCCACGAGGGACGACCGCACGGTACTCGAACCAGTAGTCGAACATGTCCCCGAGGAAGTACACCGCCCGCGCCTCAGGCTCGATATGCTGCAGCCAGCGCACCAGCCGCTGCTCCACGGCGAGCGGATCCTGATGGTAGCCCGAGCCGAGGTGGGCATCGCTGGTGAAGAAGACCTGGTACGTGCTGTCTGTGCTCATCTAGCCTTATCCCTAGAGAAGCCAGCTCCAGCATCGCCTCCTCGCTCATCATCTCCTTCGACCACTCGGGCTCGAAGGTAGCTGTATCTCTACCCAGTGACGCCCGCGACGTCCTCGATCTTCATCCGTACATCCTCGAGGATGAAGTCGGCGGCAGGGCAGTTGGGGCCGTGAGGGTCATGGTGATGATGACGAACTTCTCGTCCGTCAGCTCGACGCAGTAGATGAGGCCTAGGTCGTAGACGTTCACTGGGATCTCGGGGTCGTAGACCGTGCGGAGCGCGGCGACGATGTCCTCCTCTATGCGTAGGTATTCGTTGTCCTCTGACATATATCGTAGTTAGGTTCTAGAAAGTGATGCGTGCGCGCCTGCGGCGGGGGATCCGCTAGGTAGGGCGTAGCTCGACGACCTGATCGCAGGCAGCCGCCACACGCGGATGATGGGTGATGAAGATCACGAGGCGGTCCTGCACCGAGTGCCTCAGCTGCTCGAGGAAGCGCGCCTCCGTATCCTCATCCAGTGCCGAGGTGGCCTCATCCAGCAGCAGGATACGTCCAGGACGCAGCAGTGCTCGGGCGATGGCGATACGCTGCGCTTGGCCCTCCGAGAGCCCTACGCCCCGCTCGCCGATCAGCGTATCCAGCCCCTCAGGGGAGGCTGCGTACGAAGTCTGCGACGGCTAGGTCTAGCGCCTGCCATAGGCGCTCGTCGCTGGCCTCATCATCGCCGATGAGGAGGTTCTCTCGTATGGTGCCGCTCATCAGGCTACCGCCCTGAGGGACGTAGACGAGGATTGGATCGTGTGCGCTCGGCGATGGGATAGCTTCGCCCTCCAGAACGCAGCTCCAGTCGCCCTTCGGTAGGGGCTGACGAGGCCGAGCAGTAGGCGCAACAGGGTCGTTTTCCCCGTCCCCGTGCGGCCCATCAAGGCGATCATCTGCCCGCTACGGGCCTCGAGGTCGAAGTCACGGTAGACCCAGGACTCCTCGGCGCTATAGCGGAAGCTCAGCCCCTCGACGCGCAGCTCCAGCTCGCCACTGAGGCGCAGCTCGCGCCGCATGTCCTCGGTCTTCAGCGCGAGGATCTGCCCGAGGCGATCCGAGGCTAGAGCGCGCATTGACCAGCGTGGGCAGGAGGCTCAGGAGCGTGTCAGTGGCCCCTGGATGCGCCCTACCAGCTGGAGGAGGAGGTCATCATCCCAAAGGTCACCGTGCTATAGAAGATGCCCCGCACGCTCCATAGGAAGGCGGTGATGTAGCCCGCGGAGAAGGCGCTTTGGATGAAGAGGCTGGTGAAGACGGAGACAAAGGTCTGGCGGCGTACGGCCTGCATGTAGCGGCCTTGCTTGAGGCCCAGCTCCACGAGGCTGGACTCCTGGCGCTCGAAGGTACGCAGGAGGGTCTGATTCGTCAGTCGCTCCTGGATGTGCGCTGTGATCTGACTCTCGGCGGCCTTCATCTCATCCGTATAGCGACGCATACGGCGGTAGTAGAGGCGGCTGAAGAGCAGCACGAGCGGCATCCCAAGGCCAAGGATCAGCGCAAGGCTTGGGCTGAAGTAGTAGAGGAGCAGCAGGGCGCCGATGAGCTGGATACTCGCTGTGATGGCTGTGGGGAGGGAGGAGACGAAGAAGCCCACTAGGGCGTCTGTGTCGCGCAGCATACGGACGATGACGTCGCCGCTATGGAGCTCGGAGAGCTGCTGCCAGCGTGTGTAGAGCAGATGACGGAAGACCTTACGCTGCAGGGCGATGCTCATACGAGCCCCGGTGTAGCCCGTCAGACGTACCGAGGCAACCTTGCAGACGACCTGCAGGGCAAGGCTTAGGACCAGAAGGGTGATGTCGCGACTAAGGGTGGCCGACTGATGCTGTACGGCCTGGTCGATAACCTCCTTGGACAGATAGACGAAGGCGAGGGCGAAGCTCTACCCCCAGCATCCCGAGGAGGATAATGACGAGGATGCTCCAGCGATGACCACGGAGAAGAAGCGCAGCAGCTCTACCATCCTCGGGGGCGCAGATGGAGCATCACGTGCCCAGGACACTGCCCCAGATGATGCGGGAGGCGTGATGCGGTGTGATGGCATAGAGGCGACGCGAGCGGCGTGCCTTGAAGGCTGAGCTGCCAGTTGGACACCCAGACGTTAGAGGCGGGCTCCGGGGCGCTGGCCGAAGCCGAAGTTCCCTCCACGCAGCACGTCCAGGAGGATAGCCTCGCTATGCGGGTCGTCCTCCTCGAGGAGCGGGATGGGGAAAAGAGCTCAGGGGCTGCTCCCCAGGTGACGGATCGCCGCCTGAGCAAAGAGCTGCATCCGGGTAGAGGATATCCAGCTGCTGCGCCATCTCGGTGAAGCGGCCATTATCCAGCTCGGGCGGTGTGCCTCCAGGTAGAGGAGCCAGTCAGTGCTGTCTGAAGCCTACCCCAGTGCAACCAATGGGAGAAGATATGGATGAAGATGTGAGGGGCATTGAGCTCAGCGGGGAGCGTGTCTACCTCGACACCCTCGCCGAGCGACACGCGCTCTAGGGCGTCCCTCTCGGATCGCCGCCTGCACGAGCTGCTCGAAGTAGGCGTTGTGGCGCTTGAGGTCGAAGAAGACGGCCCGCGCATGGTTCTCCACCAGCGTGCTGCGGTAGCTGAAGGCCGTGTGCCCACGGCGCGCCTCCGACTCGGCATGCAGGTGGTAGCCCTCCTGCATGAGGAAGACATTAGCCCACAGGTAGTCGGTCTCGCTGTAGTACAGGAGGTCGAGGTCGCCGCCTGCACGCAGCTCGGGCTTCGGGTAGTATTGGCTGAGGCCTAGGCCCTTGAGGCAGAACGAAAGGGAGCTCTACCTCCTCAAGCTTGGTCATCAGATCCTTGAGGCCAGCTAGCAGGCGGCGGTTCCCCTCTTCGTCATCTCTACCTCGGTGAAGATCTTGAGGTAGAGCTGACGGGGGGGAAGTGCCTCCTTAGGCAGCTTGAGGATCGTATCCCCGACGAAGCCCGCCACGGCGTGTGCTCGCGCCAGATGACGTATGCGCCGCCAGACGGACTCCTTCAGTCCCAGGAAGGGTGTAGGGATCGGGCTGCTCGCCGCGCATCGCTATGCGTAGAAGCAGAAGGAAGAGCCGATCAGCCTGGGTCAGCATCATCGCATGGTGGGGCCTGTGGGTGATGAAGGTAGTAAGGATTTGGGGAGCCTCGAAACGTCCTTAGTCGAGGACCTTGACCTCGTGCAGCTCGGTGATAAGGCGCGCCACATCGGCGGCGGCCGTCTCAGCATCTACATCGTAGCGGCTCCATCAGGAGCTCTACGCAGTCCTCAGCCTCGAAGGGCTCCTGCCCTACGCTCTCGAGGAGGTAGGCAGCCGTATCGTTGAGGCTCACAGCCTGGGTGTAGTCCAGGCTCGACCCAGAGCCTACGATCATGATGTACTCGTCAGCGATGTGACGGATGGAGATAGAGTCTTTGATCTTCATACGCTGTTTGCTTATGGGTGTACTCTCTTAGGTTCGGCTAGTGTAGTTCCTCATCCCAGTCTTCGTCCCAATCGAAGAGGTCCATACCCTCGGGGAGGTCGTCGGCGAACTGGTCGAGGTCGCGACGGTCCTTCTTGGTCGGACGGCCGAGCCCCTTAGCTCGGTCGACGAAGCCTGAGACCGCTGCAGCTCCAGTAGCTCGTACTGCTCGCGGGGGGTGACGTTCTCCATGTACTGAGGCACGAGCTTGGCGCCGACGCGGCTACCGATGAGCTCCAGCACGCGGGAAGGAGTAGGTCACAGGGAGGCTTGCGGACGGAGACGATCGCGCCACGCTGTAGCATGCGCGCAGGCTTGACGGTGGCCCCGTCGATCGCTACGCGCCCCTTGCGGCAGGCGTCGGTCGCGATGGAGCGTGTCTTGAAGATGCGCACCGCCCAGAGCCACTTATCAATACGTACCTCGTCCATCTAGTGATCCTATATACTTATGCAAAAGTAAGCATTTATCTGCAAGAGACGTTAAAGAGTACCTTTTCGCACCGCGAAGCGCACCCGGCTGAGGGCTACTAGCGCTGGCGCGTCCAGAGGGTCGTGCGGCCGAAAAGGGACGCCCCGATGAAGCCACGTACCTTGAGATTGCCGTCCGCCTGGCGCGTGGCCTTGCAGCTGTAGGTCTTACCGCTCTCTGGGTCATAGATCTTACCGCCCTTGTAGTCAGCGTCTTCGTCGTGCTGCAGGTCGTGTAGGATCACCTTACCGACGAGCTTCTTCTGTGCCTCTACCTTGTCGGGATTCTTGCTGTCGAGGATATCGCCGCGGCGCGTCCAGACGAGGGTGCCGATGTAGCGTGTGCCCTGCTTGGAGACGACGATCTTGGCCTTGCCACCCTCGGTCATATAGGTGCCGAGGATGGCATCTGCAGGCTGCTGGGCCGCGAGGCCGAGTGCCGAGAGGAGGGCGAAGGCGAGGGCTGAGAAGAGCTGCGGAGGCTGCTATGCTTCGCATCATAGTTCTTATCTATATATATGTATGGGATTACTGGGCGGTGAGGCCGAGCTTGGCGGCCTCCTGGAGCATGTAGGTGTGGGCGGCCTCGTACTCGTTGGGGATGGTGCCCTCGAGGATGGCCTCCTTGATAGCGTCTCTGATGAGCCCCACCTCACGGCAGGGGTTGAGGGCAAAGGTCTGCATGATCAGTTCGCCCGAGATGGGCGGCTGGGAAGTTGCGTACTCGGTCCTTCTCCTCGATGTCGGCGAGCTTCTGCCGCACGAGGGCTGTAGTGTCGAGGCACTACGCACCTTCTGCGGGTTCTTACTGGTGATGTCGGCCTCCACCAGGAGCATCAGGTCGTCGATATCGTCCCCCGCCTCAGAGCAGGCGGCGTACGGCCGAGTCCGTCACACCCTCATCGACGAGCATGGCGGGGCGCATGTGGCGTTCACCAGCTTCTCGACGTAGTGGAGCAGCATCCAGCGGCAGGCGTAGGCGGGTGAAGATGCGCTTGACCATCTTCATCCCCACGTAGTTGTGGTTGTGGAAGGTCCAGCCAGGCGCTTGTCGAAGCGCTCGGTGCGGGGCTTGCCGATGTCGTGCAGCAGTGCTGCCCACAGCGCCACAGGTCCTCCTCACGGCGACCGCGAGCGGTGAGCGCCCGCGCTAAGTTATCTACGACCTTATAGGTGTGGGTCAGGTTGTCCGTGGCCCTATGCCTCGCGCGTCTCGGCACCCTTGAGCTCCAGCAGCTCGGGGAAGACCAGGCCGCAGAGCCCCGAGAGCTCGAGAGCTCCAGCCCCGAGGGCAGGGGCGAGAGGAGGATCTTATTGAACTCCGTAGAGATACGCTCGGCCGAGATGATGGCGATGCGCTCGGCATTGCGTCCTATGGCAGCGAAGGTCTCGGGGTCGATGAAGAAGCCCAGCTGCGAGGCGAAGCGCAGCGCCCGCATCATACGCAGCGGATCATCGCTGAAGGTCACATCGGGGTCGAGCGGCGTGCGCAGCGTCGGGTCCTCCATATCCTCCAGCCCATAGAAGGATCGACGAGCTCGCCGAAGCGCCCTTCATTGAGGCAGAGTGCTAGGGCATTGACGGTGAAGTCACGGCGCTGCTGATCCTCCTCCAGCGTCCCGTCCTCGACGACGGGCTTACGGCTGTCGGGGCTGTAGCTCTCGCGGCGTGCACCGACGAACTCGATCTCCAGCTCCCCCTGCTTGACCTGAGCCGTACCGAAGCGGGCAAAGACCGAGATATGCGCCCCACGGCTACACTACCTAGCCACAGCCTCGCCAGGTCGATCCCCGCCCACGGAGACGATGTCTATATCCTTGGAGGAGCGACGGAGGAGAGGTCACGCACGTAGCCGCCCACGATATGAGCCTCGACGCTCTGTTCGTCAGCTGCCTGACCTATGAGATGGAAGAGGGGTGTCGATCTTGTCGCTTTACTAGGGCTTCATCAAGCATCTTGTGCTCAGATTTTGTTTGCCGCAGATACTGCTCAGGCGGCCCTAGCTACCTCGGGCGGGTCTCGGTAGCGCTAGAGGGGCTCGCAGGGGTGCTAGGCATCCCCGCGAGGCCCCTCTGGGCTCTCGTAATCGTAAGCGCAGGTGGCTTACTTCCGCCGCGGCGCTTGCGCAGCACGGCGGCACCTCCTCGAGCTCTCGACGCGCTTGAGCTGCTCTCACACTCGACGAAGACTCCTCCTTCTCGGCGGGACGGACGTGGTGGGGCCTCACCCTTGCGGACGTTGGCGCCCTGAGCCGTGATACCTCGGAGGCGGCCGTGAAGTTAGTACACAGGCTCGAAGTAGCCTGCCGTCGTCTGGATGTAGCACAGAGGCTCACCCGTCTTGATGTAGGTGCCGGGGCTGGAGCCGTGAGTGATCCTCGGGGTCTACCTCCCAGATGATCTGAGCCAGGGCAGGGGCCTCGAGTGGGCTCGACGCCTGACGCTTGACTTGAGGGGCATCCTCGGGGCTGTAGCCCGCTTCTTGACGAGAGCGTCGGTCTTGGCTTGTCCAGCTCTGCCTGGGGGAGCGCTCCTAGCCGCACCACTCTTGTAGTCGCGGTGCTGAGCCTCGTGCATGGCGAACTCGAAGAGCTCTTCGTCGTCCTCGCCAGCTCCCAGCCATTCTCAGAATCTCGGCACGGAACTTATCCAGCGCGTCGGGGTGAGTTGAGCTGAGGATCCTCGGTGGTGAACTCGAAGCCCTTGCTGGCCGCCAGCTCGACGATCTCGGGATCGAGCTTGCCCGGCAGGCGACCCGACTTTGCCGAGGATCATACCCAGGTATTGTTGTCGATCGCCTCCAGCGCCCTTGCCGATGGTGAGGTTTATGAACGTTCATCAGCGCGACGTTCTTGACGTACTGGCTGAAGGGCGTCACCAGTGGGGGATACCCGAGGCGTGTGACCATACGTAGGCGACCTCATCGAAGAGGCGCACCAGGAGGTCGTCGACGCTCAGCTCGGGCTCACCTTCTTGCGCGCAGGTGCATGTTGATCCCAGCGTGCACGCCGCGAGGTCAGCCATCGTCAGCCCATCATACCAGGCAGACCGCAGCCTACGAGCAGCGAGGACATGAGGAGGTTGGAGGGGTTGATGAAGTAGCCGAGGAAGTCGTCGATGAACTCCTGCGTCAGGGCACGTGCCTTCGCGTAGGCATCCATGTTGATGTCGGCGACCTTGAAGCCCGCGTCGATGAGCATCTCACGGATGGTGATGACGTCTGGGTGGATCTTACCCCAGGACAGCGGCTCAATCGCCACGTCGACGATGTCGGCACCATTACGACAGACCTCCAGCATCGAGGCAACGGAGAAGCCTGGGCCCGTGTGGCCGTGGTACTCGATGATGACCTCGGGGTGCTTGGTCTTGATGGCCTTGACCAGGCGACCGAGGAAGGCGGGGCGCCCTACCCCAGCCATGTCCTTGAGACAGATCTCGGGGGCTCCTGCGGCGATGAACTGATCGGCTAGGTCAGCGTAGTACTCTACCGTGTGCACGGGCGAGTGCGTGATACAGAGCGTAGCCTGGGGGATCATGCCCGCCTCCTTGGCGTAGGTGATGGAGGGGATGACGTTGCGTGGGTCGTTGAGCCCGTCGAAGATACGCGTGATGTCTACGCCCTGTGCCTTCTTGACCTGTACATCAGGCGACGCACGTCAGCGGGCACGGGGAACATACGCAGACCATTCAGACCACGGTCGAGCATGTGCGTCTGGATACCCGCCTCGTTGAGGGGCTTGGTGAAGGCGCGCACGGCCTTATTGGGGTTCTCGCCGTAGAGAAGGTTGACCTGCTCAGAAGGCACCGCCGTTGGTCTCGACGCGGGCGAAGCAGCCCATCTCGACGAAGACAGGAGCGATACGCTCGAGCTGATCCTTACGTGGCTGATACTTACCCGAGGACTGCCACATGTCGCGGTAGATCAGGCTGAACTTGATTTCTCTCTGTTCCATAAGAGTTGATCGATTGATAAGGTATGTATAGTTATTCTTGTTTCGTAGTAGTGTTCTGGGCAGATCGGTCCATCTGGTCGAGGGTGTTGCAGCCACTGTGAGGGCCAGCCCCGCCGTCTCGGTGCGCAGGCGGCTCTCCCCCAGGGTAATGGGCTGATAGCCGCGCTCGAGGCACGCTGCAGCTCCTCCTCGGTGAAGTCCCCTTCTGGACCTATGGCCACCAGCGTATCCGCCCCTGCCTGCCAGCAGTCGGAGATGAGCCGACGCTCGGGCTGCAGCTCCCCACGGCAGTGGGCGATGAGCTTGACGGCCGCGGGATGCTCCCTAGAAGCTCGGCGAAGGGTACATCCACACGCAGCTCGGGCAGCCAGGCCTTGTGGCTCTGCTTCATGGCGCTCTCGATGATACGCTCTAGGCGCGCGATGTTGGTATGCTTGCGCTCGGAGTGCTTGACCCTCAGGAGGATGAGCTCGTCCACGCCGAGCTCGACGGCCTTCTCCAGCGTCCACTCGATGCGCTCCATGCTCTTGGTCGGGGCGAGGGCCAGCGTGAGGCGGCCGCGCCAATAGGGCTGCCAGCGCTCCTCATGCGTCAGCTCCACCAGGCAGTGGCGCCTGTCGGTAGCCGTCACCCGCAGCTCGTAGAGCGCGCCACGGCCGTCGGTAGCGAGCAGCTCTTCCCCAGGCCCGACGCGTAGCACACGCAGCGCATGCTGCGCCTCCGACTCGGGCAGGGCCAGCTGCTCCTTCACCTCGGGAGCGTAGAAGAGGGGCCAATCCTTCATGATTCGTTTCCTATCCGTTTACTCTACCAAAGTTAAGCCTTTTATCCCGAACTAGGGGCATGTCATGGAAAGAATTCCGTAATTGCCCCACCTTCCCCTCCAGCGGCACAAAAACCTGCTCACATTGAGCGAAAGTGCGCAAGAGAAGAGCGCTCCTCCTAGCCCAGCAAAGCCCCGCATCCACGACCGCACGAGCCCCCAGCAAGCAAGACAGAAAGGCCCTCCGTCCGCCGCCGCGCAGCCTACGCTCCCCACAAGGCAAGCCCCACTAAGCCACGCGCTAGAGCCAAGCAAAGCCTCAGCCGAACTCATCCCAAGCCCTACCCCAAGCCTCGCGGCAGACAGCAGCTGACTCAAGGGAGCGAGCAAGCGACCTGCAGCCTGCAGCGATGCGCCAGAGCACCGAGCCGCTCCGCGAAGGATATCCGTCAGCGTGCTGAGGACGTCAGTCAACAGGCTGAGGGATATCGGTCAGAAGCACCGAGGACGTCCCTCAGCCGACCGAGGCAGGGCACGTCAACTCCACTAGGGGCACAAGAAGCCACGAGCCCCGAGCGCCCCGAGTAGCGGGCTGAGCGGTATCTAAAGCACCCACACGAATAGCCCTCAGCACAAGGAGCGTCCCTTCCGAGCTCGACGGAAAAGCCAACAGCATGCACACAAGGCTAGCCCTTCCTCCACCCCCACACCTAGCACTGCACCCCGAAAGACCGCGCGGAGACGACAAGACCCAGGGCAAGAACAGACACCAGCAGCGCCGCGACGCGATGGGCACCACACGTTCCACGTGGAACATCAAGTCTCAAACAGAGGCAAACGCATAAAAGCGAGGGCGGGCGGACGTTCCACGTGGAACGTCCGCCCCGCCTCGCTCGAGGAACTCAGAAAAGGAGCTAAGGATGCGCTGCAAGGTAGGCGCGCGCGTCTCCTCAGCATGGGCCGAGAGCGCTGCCTGGGGTTCGTCCAGCGAAGCGAAGCGCTCGCTCGAGCCAAAGCGACTCAGCAGCTCGACACGCGGCTCCGCACCGTAGGGCTGTCGGCCGAAGTCGAAGAGGTGACCTCGATGGAGGGCTCGGATTGCCCTAGCGTGGGGCGCGAACCGAGATGGAGCATTCCGCCCGCTCGGGTACGAAGTGCGACGAGCCCGGAGACTATACACGCGGCGAGCGCATGACGCCTGCGGGAGGCAGCAGCTGCAGGGATCAAGACGCTGGAGGTTGGCCGTGGGGAAAGCGAGGGTCGTCATGACCTTTGTCCCGAGACCACCACCCACTGCAGGAGTGGGCGACCCAGGAGCTCTAGCCTTCTCCATCGCGCCCTCGGTGATGGCGCCACGGATGGCGGACGAACTGATCGGGCGCTCATCGCCATAGAGCAGCGCCACATCACGCAGCAACGTGATACCGCAGTCCGCCGCTAGCGCCTCATAGGTCTCGGGGCTGAGCTGACGCCCGTCGAGCGCAAAGCGATGGTCATGGCCGAGAAAGGTGCCGTCACCCGTGGTCTGTCGCCGGGTGGCACAGGTACTCCCCGCCGTGCGTGCGGCGAGCTCTCGCGTGAAGAACTCCACCTCCACAGCGTCCACGCCCGCAGCATAGATATAGGCCACATTCTCCGCCAGCGGGAGGAGATGCGGCGGGGCAGCCTCGGGGTGTAGGAGCTCGGCAGGATGCGGGTCAAAGGTCAGGACAAGCGTACGCCCTCCGAGCTGGCGGGCAAAGGCCTGCATGCGTGCGAAGAGCTGCTGGTGCCCGCGATGTATCCCGTCGAAGCTGCCGAGGGTAGCGACTAGCGCCTGATCCATGAGAGCGGGTTGAGCTTGGTGCGTTCGTGCCACAGCTGGAAGTGCAGCAGCCTATCGGCAGAGCCATCGGGTGCGGCCCCTATCGAGCCCAGCGCTTGCGTAGCTACGCGCGCCCCCTGCGAGACAGAGATGCTGCTGAGGTTGGCATAGACGGTCAGATAGTTCCCATGGCGCAGGATGATGGATGTGCGATAGCCGGGGATGACGAAGATGCGGCTCACCACGCCCGAGAAGACAGCGTAGGCTTGGCCCGCTGAGCGGAGGCCGAAGTCTACCCCACTGCTCGAGACCTGCACGCGGCTATGCTGGCTATGCTGGTGCACGCCGAAGGTGCGGAGCAGCGAATAAGCGCCACGGATAGGCGCTGGGAGGCGGCCCTTGTTCTGCTCGAAGGAAGAGGCCAGCGCGCGCTCATTGGCGTCACAGCATAGCCTCCTGGGGTCGCAGCGCGGCGTGGTTTCATCGCCCAGATCCTCCTGCGGACGGGGGCGCTCTACCGGACTGCTCGGCGGGCTGGGGCTGCCTGGCTTATCGCGAGGATCGTGGGGCGTGCGGCGCGCTGGGCGGCCTCTCGACGGCGATGCGCCTCCTCCTGACGCACGGCGCTGAGCCTCGGCACGCTGCTGAGCAGCATGTATCTCCCGCCTCGACCTGCTGCTGGATGCGGCGGTCGAGCTCCCGCACGCTGGCGCTGGCTTGGAGGTCCTGCGCTACGCTGCTGCTGCTGCCCGCGAGCTCCCTTGACGGAGGCCTGCTGCTGCTGCTCCTGGCTCTCGAGGTTTTCCTTCTGCTCCTGGACGCGTAGGCTCAGGGCTGCTCCTGCAGCGGCATGCGTGCGCCCTGCCCTCCTGCTTGGTACTGCTCAATGCGGCTACGCGTGATCTCTCAGCCCCTCTGAGGCTCGACGCACAGCCGAGACATAGCGGCTGAGGAAGCGCTGACGCTCACGCGCCTGACTGGGCGAGGAAGAGGAGAGGACGAAGATCATCGGGTCGACATGCGCGTCGATACGCTGCAGCTGCCTCAGCGCCTCGCTATAGCGCTGTAGGAAGCCCGACTCCTCGCGGTGCAGCTCGGAGATACGTCCTGTGAGGGAGCCGATCTGCTGCTCGAGGCCCGAGATCTCGCTGCCGAGGACGCTGACCACCTGCTTGCGCTGGGCGACCTGCTCCTGCACGATCTTGAGCGAGCGCTCCTGCTGCTTGGTACTCTTGCGGAGCTCACTGCAGCTTACGGTCCGAGGCGGCGATGTTCTTCAGGAGCTGCTTACGCTCCTGCTCCAGGCGTCGCAGCGTGCGGGACTGCTGCGCTTGAGCGAGGCTCGGCACAGCCATCAGCAGCGTGAGACCTAGGACAAGGCTAGATATAGGGCGGTGCATCATAGCTTGGAAAGGAGCTTAACCAGCTCGGCGAGGTCTATGCGCTCGTAGCTGGGCTTTATCTTTTATGGTGAGGTCAGGCAGGGCGCCCTCGTGGCGCTTCAGGCGTGACCAATCGAGGCTGAGCTCGCTCTTACTGCCTTGCCTGCGCCACGCTGCAGCGCGATGGTCGTCGCCTCAGGCAGCCCGCGCTGCATGCTCTCCGCGCTGGCTATGGCGTGCCGTGAGGGGCGGAGCGGCGTGCATGGTGCTCTGATAGTAGCGATGCCTCGGTAAGGCGGGAGGCGCCGTTGAGCTCCAGGTGGACCATGCGCTTCTCCCCGATCGAGGAAGGTAGCCGTCGCTCCCGCCTGTGTGGGACAGGAGCTCTCGAGGCGACATGCTTGCCTAGGTTGGGCAGCCAGCAGTAGATACTCTACATCCGCGTAGCTCAGGGAAAAGCCCAGCAGGCGCGAGAGCTCTGCGAAGCTCGCCTCAGCATAGCGCCCGTGCATGCGGTCGATGACGCAGTGATCCCTCGGGGGTGAACCACACGTGCGGCCTCCACCAGCGGGAGGGGACGACCGACCCGGTAGATGGTCTGCCCCTTGACGATCGTGGCGTTGATACGCGTCGTCGCGATTGTGACCCGAGCTGCAGCTCAGCATCGAGTGTGCCGCGTGAGGACCGGGGCGTGAGGGCGCCTCTCCGCGATCTGCGCCTCTAGCGAGCGCTGCGTGGGACCCGAATGAGTCGACGCTCACAGCCGGGTGGTCCTCTTCGCTGGAGCTCGTGGTACGGATGATGCCGCAGCTGGAGGGTGAGGAGCCCGAGGCTGGCGCCAGAGGCTTAGTGCTGCTGGCGCTGGATCTTTTTCTTTGCATCGTTGATCTTCTTCTTGAGTGTGGGGAGAGTGGCACGTAGCTCCTCGGCCTGCGAGGGGCTCTAGATCGGAGCTCGGCGAGCTTCCTGATAGGCGGCCTCAGCGAGCGTCAGTAGCGCTCCGCCTCTGGCCAATCGGCCTCGGCAGCGAGGATGTCACCCATATGCTCATACATGTCGGCCAAGCGGCTCTCCCCTGCCTCATCGAGGGGCCTTGCGCTGATAGAGCTTCGCGAGCGTATAGTTCTTGCGCAGGAGATAGATGTAGGCGTAGGTATCTAGGATATGGGCTGCCTTGGGACTGAGCTTGACGGCTTGGCCTGCTAGACGCTCGGCCTTGTCGAGCTCCTGCCCTGCCTTCGCTAGACGATAAGCATAGTTATTGAGCACCTCGGGATCGGAGTCGTAGGCGGCAAGGGCTGCCTCGTAGTATTCATTGGCCTTGGCACGCTCCTCCTTCGTTCCCGAGGCGTAGAGATCGGCCGGCAGCCCGAGGATACGCCCTGGGCCTATGCTGTCTTAGGCTCGACCTCCTGGCAGGCGCGCTCCAGCGCTAGACGCGCCTCCTCGCGCTTACCTGCGGTATAGAGGTCAGAGGCTGCTGTGATATGGTAGCGCCAGTCGGTGGGGACATATCGGAGGGCTTCGCGCGCCACACGGCCGATCATAGCCTCATCCTCTAGCCCTACGGCGTCTTGGAAGTATTCGTCCCACACCCAGGGTTCGTCAGCTCGCTGCTTGGACGCGGGCTCCAGAAAACTATAGCCCTCCGGTAGCGCTCCTTATAGCGTAGCAGCTGGACGTAGTACTGCAGTGCCGCCTTGGAGTCGAGCTTCACGAGCTGCTCTATATGGGGCGGTACTGGTCCCGCAGCAGGGCGTTCTGCGCCTCCTGCTGGCCTAGAGGAGATGAGTGCCCAGGTTGGAGCTTCTCCTCTGTGGGGGCGTCGTATCCTGATTGACGCTCGCCAGGAGCCGCTCGGCATCGGCGTACTTCTTACGGTCGACCGCCTGGTGCACGCGTAGGACGACGGCATCGCTAGGCTTGAGGTAGCCCTGGCGCTGCTTGTCCTTGAGGAACTTATCAAGGGAGGTCATCTGGCCTGCGATCTATGAGGTGAGGGCGTAGTCGTGGTTCGCAGCACGGTCATCAGGGAAGAGCTCGAGGCGTCGGTGGTGCTCGTCGAAGATGCGACTGCCCTCCCCCGCCATCTTGAGCAGCTGGATCTTCATCTGCGTGACCTGTGCGTAGGCGTCGACGTTGCGCCTGAAGTGCTCCTGCAGCTCACCGCAGAGCTCGATGGCCTTCTTCAGGTCGCCCGAGCGCGCGTAGAGCTGCACGAGGCGGTAGCGCATATCATCGTTGTCGGGATCAGCCTTAGCCAGCTGCTCCGTGATACGCAGGGGCATCCTGCATCCGCTCCCTGCTGAAGTAGGCGGAGACCAGTGTCTGCGCGTAGTCGCGACGACTGCTATCGGCACGATAGGCCAGCTCGAGCAGCGGCAGACTCTCCGCCTCACGACCGAGGTCAGCAGCCACACGCCCCAGCAGATAGGCGATATCGCCATCTCGGGCGCCAATGCGTGGGCGATGGCGCAGCAGCTGATGGGCTGATCGTGGCTGCTCGGTACGGTGAGCGAGTACCGCCTGATAGTAGTATTCGGTGGCTTGGTGAGCTGTCTCACGCGCTGCCGACTGGGGTTGCTGGGCACGAGCCTGGAGCCCCTGCCCTGGCAGAGCCTAGCCCGCACGCAGAGGAGGCAGCTGATTTCTTAGCATCCGTCCTTGACTTCATATTATCCTTAACGTCTTAGATCTCTAGACTTGTACCTCTGGTTCGCCTGCCTTGGGAAGAGGCCCTGCGACCTATCTAGCCAGCCCCCTGCCAGTCGTATGCGATCAGCAGCGGCCAACCCGTATGGAGCTGGCGCTACGTGTGCAGATCCATAGGAGAATCGAACTCCTCTTTCAGGATGAAAACGCTTGCGTCCTAACCGATGAACGAATGGACCGCCTGTTCTGCCCTCACTCTAGGAGCTGGCAGCGTGAGTGTCTCTTAACCGAGGCGAGCGATCTGACGAGCGGCGCTCTTCAAGGTTAACAGCCTTGTTCTTGTGGATGATGTTCTTGCCGGCGAGGCGGTCAAGCATGGAGCTAGCTGTGGCAGTGCCGCACGTGCCTCTGCCGCATCCGTCAGAGCACGAGAAGCGACGAACCGCGTTACGCATGGTCTTTGCGTAGTAGCGATTGTGCAGACGACGAGCGTTAGTCTGACGAATTCTCTTGATCGATGACTTATGATTTGCCATTTCTTAATTCTTCTCTTGTTTGTTCTTGTAGCCCATGGGAGAATCGAACTCTCTTTCAAGGATGAAAACCTTGCGTCTAACCGATAGAACGAATGGGCCGACCTAGTAGCAAAGCGCACCCCTAAGGGCTCACTTGCGAGTGCAAAGTTAAAGACAAATAATTGAATCTACAAAATTTGCCTGCAGAAATTCCCCGCACAGGGCAGCCCCTTCCGAAAGCCAGCGGAGACTGCAGGGTGGAGCGGGGGGAAAGCGGCGTCAGAGAAGAAGGTGGGCTAGAAGCCGAACTTGCCGTTCTGGTTCTGATGCTGGTCTGCGGGCAGCACGGGCTCTACGACATCCAGGTGCTCGGCGATCTTGCCACCCTCTACGCAGAGAGGTCGTAGAAGGCCACGGCCTTGCCAGCGAAGCTCCCTTCACTATGGCTGAGGACGAAGTTACCCTCACCGAGAACCTTGTGCACACGGCTGTGAGACCATCGCCTACGCCCTGCTTGGCCATAGCCTCGAGGCAGCTCCCAGCCCAGAGAGGCCGTCGGCGATGGCGGGATTGTGCTGGATGTACTTGTCTCCATCGAAGTAGCTGGTCAGCTTCTCAGGGCCTTGCCCATCAGGACATCGGAGACGAACCGTGCGACGAGCGCCTTGTTGGCCTCTGTCTTATCAGGTCCTTAAGCTCCGTGGCACCGTCGATCATCGATGTGACCGCTGGGGGTTGGGGCTGGCGGGCTTCTCGCAGGTTATCCGAGTGCTCCACGATCTTACCGTCCTCGAAGCGGAAGACGTCGAAGCCGATCTTGGGGCCGGAAGTTATAGTCCGTGTGGGCGAAGACGTAGTCTCCATCCTGGAAGGCGCGCACGGTGTTCACGAGGCGGAGCCTGCGGGCAGGGCAACGCGGTGCTTCGCCGAAAGCCAGCCAGGCCATCCTTAATCCCGAGATTGTGCTGGATGTACTTGGCAGGGTTGATCACTGCTACTGGGGCGCTGTCTCGGTCTCGATGCTCTTGAGGAGCGCTACTACTTGTTCTTTCTTGTTCATAGAGGTATTTGCTTACTTGGTGGATACTTGGGGCGAGGTGCAGCTGACGAGCGCGAGAACTGTCGTCAGGAAGGTGATTGCCTTGATGTTCATTCTGTCTGCTGTTCTTTTCGCTGACACTGCAAAGGTAGCACCAGCCCGACGCTCTGCGCTTATCCATCTAGGGCGAGTGTGTGGGTAAATCTCACGCCCCTACCCTAGTCTAAGTCGTGCTGTGCACGGAACTCTAAGGGGCTCATACCGGCATGCTTGCAGGAGAGAACTTTATTGAAGTTCGTCGGCTCATCGAAGCCTGGGGCGTAGCGATTTCCTTCACCGAGAGCTCGCTGTAGACGAGGTAGCGCTTGATCTCCAGTAGGCGGCGCTGATCGAGGTAGGCCTTAGGGCTCATACCCAGTGCCTGCTGGAGGGCACGTGCCAGCTGCTTCTCGGGGACTCCGAGGCGCTTCAGATAGTCCTGTACATTATATAGGGGTGCGGTGCTGCGCCTCTACCTCGTCGATGAAGCGCTTGGTCAGCTCCGCCCCGCCCCCTCAGCCCCACGACTCCCTCAGCTTTTACTCCCAAGCACCCCCATCCTAGCCAGACCACCCCACCCCTTTTAGGGCTACTGTCTTGCTCCCTTAGCCTCCAGCTCTCCCCCTTATTCCCTCCCTTCTCCCCAGAGCAGTCGCTCCGCACGGCACAGGTCTAGGGGAGGTGCTGTGGCTGATATCCCTCAGCGGGCTGAGGGGACGTCAGTCAACCCGCGAAGCCGTCAGTCACGCCGCTGAGGGATATCAGTCAGCGCGCTGGAGCCATAGAAGGACCCAGCGGGGCGCTAAGCGAGTAGCTGCCTCACCGCACTCAGCATCATCCTGCAGCTAAAGGGAAGGCCTTCTAGCTTCGTCCCCAGCGTCGAGACGCAGATCGATCATAAGCCCTGGCAAGCAAGGCGGCGGGCTCAGCGCTTTGCTGTACTTTTGTTTGGGGGCACGGCTTGGAGCTCGGTGGGAGTGGGAAGCTAAGGGTACGCAAGCAAAAGAAAGAAACGCCCACAGCGACTCAAGAACATCACTATGACAAGACATTTACTCAGGCTGCTCTTAGTGGGGCTCACACTCGGCGGCGGGCTCGGCGCGAGCGCTCAGACCAAACTCAGCAGCCGCATCGCTCGACGAGCAGCGCAAGGGCGTGGATGCCGCCATCGTGCTGCTTATTACTTCGCCCGACAGCGTGCTGGTAGCCTCGACGCTGACCGACGGCCTGGGGCACTTCTCCCTCTCGGCACGCCAGGGGACTTCGTCCTCTGCGTCCGCAAGCTCGGCTACAAGGAGGCCAGCGCGGCCTGCGTCTCGAGGCCTCCGAGCAGCTAGCAGACATCATGCTGGAGCCGAGGCGCAGGCCCTCGACAAGGTCGTCGTCACGGCACGCAGATCCCGTCCGCTCACCACCGTCACCCAGGGCAGAGATACAGATCCACGTGGCGCAGTCCTACCTCAGCGACCCTAGGCAGCGCACTGGACGTTCTGAGCACGCCCCAGCATCACGGTCAGCAGCAAGGGCGAGGTCTCGCTGGCGACGATCGGCGGGACGGCCCTCTACATCAATGGGAGGAAGGCTGATGCTGCAGGGCGAGGGGCGTGCGGCCTACCTTCGCACCCTCTCCTCCTCAAGATCGCCCGTATCGAGCTCCCCAGCCCCAATGCGAGCTTCGGTGCCGATGGCGCGGAGGCATCATCAACATCGTCCTCAAGGCCACGGAGGGCGAAGGCTTCTTCTCTCGACCTCCCACAGCGCCGCCTATTGGGAAAACCTTAGGCAAAGCTCCGACCTCGCCCTCTCCTACAACAGGGAGCAAGTGGCGGCTGGGGTTCAACTACAGCCACAGCATCGGCCACCACGCCATGGACTACGGCTACGAGCTCCAGAGTGGTGATCGCAGCGTCTCGACGACGATCGACACCGATAAGCAGCAATACCTACGCGGCGGGGCTGGACTTCGCCTGAGCAGCTGAGCCCGAGGGCCAGCTCTCGGTCGCAGCTCCGCCAGCCTACTCGCTGGCCCAGGCCTCACCGAGACGAGCACCGAGCTCTACAATGGAGCGCGCACGCTGACGGGTATCCTCAAGGCACGTAATGACTATGTCAAGCAGCAGACCCTGCGTTACAATCAGAGTGCGAACTACCGCTACAGCCCCTCCGAGCAGCAACAACTCGCTCTCAGCCGACTGGACGCACTTCGACGGCACAGCACGCTGCGAGCAGCCCAACGACTACTATTCCCCCTCCCACATGCTCCTGCGGTCGGGCTCTTCTACTCGCAGCCCGAGAAGGAGATCGACATCTACGCCCTGCTGGCGGACTACAAGTACGCCCCCAGCGCACGGAGCGAGCTCCTCTCGGGGCTCAAGGGCTCCCTCATCAAGAGCGGGAATAGCTTCGTCTTCACCCGCAATGGGCTCCTCGACCCCAGCGCTCCAACCGCTTCTACTACGATGAGGCGAACCTCGAGGCCCACACGCAGTCACACCCACTCCTGGCAGCGGCTCCGAGGCTCAGCGCAGGCCTACGCCTGGAGTACATGCACACCCTCGGCAGGCTCCGCGCCCAGACGCCGCAGGGATCTGAGGAGCACCGAGGCAGCCGTCTACGCCTTTTCCCCAACCTCAGCCTCAGCTATACACTCCCCGCTGGGGAGCAAGCTCAGCCTCCTCTACAGCCGACGACAGGACAAGCCCCGCTACGAGGACCTCAACCCCTTCGAATACCTCCTCGACGAGGTTCTCCTGCTGGAAGGTAACCCCTTCCTCCGCCCTCAGATCAGCGATAAGATCCTCCTCAGCTACAGCCTCCGGGGCCTCTCCTCCAGCCTCTACTACACGCGGCTGGAGGACTACTTCACCAGGATCACCGATGCTCTGGGGCAGGACAAGACCGTGATGACGACCAGAACATCGGCTGCCAGCAGCAGGCGGGGCTCGAGCCGTGTACTCAGACGCCTCACCCCTGGTGAGACTTCAGCGCCAATGTGGGCCTCTACTACTTCGTCAACCGCCTTGACTAGTGAGCACTACCAGCAGACCTACCAGCGCCCCTCCTGCTCCCTCTCGGCGAGCAACAGCCTCCTGCTGCCCTCAGGCTCACCCTAGAGCTCTCAGGGCGCTACCACTCCACCCGCCAGGGTGGAGCTATGAGCTGCAGTAAGCCCACAGGCATCGACCTCGGTCTGAATCGTAGCTGGCAGGACGGGCGGCTGCGTCTGGCGCTCCTCATGACCGACCTCCTGCACAGCGAGCGCTGGGACAGCTACGGGACGAAGGGCGACCTCAGCCTCGCCTCTTGGGGCAATGGCGAGCCTGAGCTCATCCTGCGCCTCAGCTACAGCCTCGGCAAGCAGAAGTATCCCAAGCAGGAGCAGAGCTCGAGGGAGGTCAATAGACTCTGGCTCCCAAGCCTCGGGCGCGAAGCCCCAGTATGACATAGCGCCCCCAGCCGTGGCTGAGGGGCGCTGTCGTGCTGATCCTTCACGCTAAGGCGTGAGGGAGGAAATGACCTAGGACGGGGGCGAGCTAGAGGCAGCGGGACGCTGCAGGGCAAGGCTGGCTCTTAGCGCCGCGGGCGAAGCTCCCAGATGGCGACAGCGGCCGCCGCCGCTACATTGAGCGAATCCACCTCGTGCGCCATAGGGATGCGTACCACGAGGTCCGCCCCCGCGATGGTCTCGGGCGCGAGGCCGTCGCCCTCCGATGCCGAGAATGAGCGCTAGACGCTCCAGCTCCCTGAGGCGTGGATCGCCCAGCTCGAGGGCGTCCTCACGGAGGGCTAGCGCCAGCGTGGTGAAAGCTACGGTCCCGCAGCCGTGTCAGCGGGGGCGTGATCCACGTCCAGGGCACGAGGAAGGTAGCGCCCATAGAGACGCGTGCCGAGCGCCGCGTGAGGGGATCGCAGGAGCCGGGGGTCAGCAGCACGGCATCCACCCCGAGGGCTGCCGCGGGCGGAAGATCGCCCCGACATTCGTACTGTCCACTACCCCATCAATGACGACTACCCGCCGCGCCGTCGCCAGCGGGGTCTCCAGCGCGGGAGGCTCGGGGCGACGCATCGCCGCCAGCACGCCACGCGTGAGGGTATAGCCCGTGAGGCCCGCCAGCAGCGCACGTGCCCCCGTGTAGACGGGGATATCGCTGCAGCGCTCGATGAGCGAGGCCGCGTCGCTCGTGATGTGCCGCTCTCGGTCAGGGAGCGCTATGGGGCTGTAGCCCGCGTCGAGCGCTCGGTGGATGACCTTTGGGACTCTCGGCGATGAAGACTCCTGCCCGCTCAGCTCCTGCTGGCGGCTGGGCCTCACGTCAGCGAGGCGAAGAGGGCGAGCTCGGGGTACTCGTCTAGCAAGTGATGGGGATAATGGGCATAGGCTTAGCACTAGGGGAAGGGATAAAGGGCAAGCGGGCAGGTAGCTCGCCTCGCCGCAGGGAGTGGAGTGCTCCGCGGGAGGGCTGCTGAGGCTTCGACGCCCGCTGCAGAGCATTCGGAGGCTACGCCGCCTAGTCGGCGGAGACGCTGCTGGCGCCCGTCACCGAGCGCTCGCCGAGGACGGGGCGCCCGCGGTAGCTGAGGCGCGAGGCCCCCGAGAGGGCATAGCTGAGGGCCTCCATCGTGCCGATGTGCGCTGTCGAGGCACCGCTCAGCTCCACCGAGACGACACGCCCCTGGAGCTCAGGAGCCTTGAGCGTGCTCGCGCCCTTGAGCTCCACCTTGAGCTCGTCGACGTAGCCCTCGAGGCGTGCTGAGCTAGCCTCTGGCTCCAGCTGGCGAGGCCTCGTCCACAGACACCTGCCCCGAGGCTACGCTGGCACCCGAGGAGGAAAAGAGAACTTGCCCGCACTGAGGCGCAGGCCCGTGAGCGTCGAGGCACCCGAGAGGATCAGCCTAAGGCTCGGCGTCGTGACGCTATCGACGAGCTGCGCCCGCGCCGAGGAGCCGAGCTCCAGCCCGCGTAGGCTCGTCACCCAGACCTCCGCCTTGGCACCCTTGCGCGACCAACGCCCGAGGAAGCGGCCAAAGCCCGTCTGCTCCTTGCGCGCGGTGATGAGTGAGTGCCTCCATCGGTGCGCAGCTCCAGCTCGCGCCGCACCTGCTCGGGCATCTCGGGGTCGAAGACGATGGCCGTACGCTCCCCGACGTGTACCTTGACATCAATGGGGAAAGTCTACGATGAGCGCCTCGCAGTCAGGTAGAAGCGCGGTGTCGACCTTAGTAAAGTTCGCGTGTGAGGTGCTCAGGCGGCAGGACGAGAGACAGAGTAGCGAGAGGGTCAGGACGAGCAGCAGGCTCGCTGGACCTAGGGAGTACTTGGTGTTCATAGCTGTAATCTATTAGCTGGGGTCATCTAGCTCAAAAGGTAGCACATTCTCCCTGGACCGTGCCTCGAGGGCAGGCAGAGGCAAGCTGCTGTAGTAGCTCTAGCCGCACATCACGGAGGTCAGTAGCGGAGGAAAGCCCCAGCGAGGCGACCCTTCCAAAGCCCAGGGTGAGGGAACGCTGCAGGCGTGACGGAACCCTGGGTCCAGACCCCACTTATACTAAAATAAGCCCTACAGGGGCGACCCATCAAGCGAGCTAGGCATTCAGCTGTCCTAAGGGTCGCCCCTGTAGGGCTCTGTACTTACTTACGCTACCACACCTAGGGTTTGGTTGCCCCTGCGGGGCTACGCACCCTAGGCTTTGAAAAGGGTCGCCCCTATAGGGGCTTTTCCTTGTCAGAGGAGAGCTGGCCGGCGAGGCCTAAGCGGAGCGTCGGAATAGGGGGAGTAGGCTCTAACCGCACATCACGGAGGCCAGTAGCGGAGGTGAAAGCCCTGCAGGGTGACCCTTCCCAAAAGCCCAGGGTGAGGGGTAGTAGCTCTAGCCGCACATCACCGGGAGGCCAGTAGCGAGGCGAGGCCCCTGCGGGTCGACCCTTACAAAAGCCCGGGGTGAGGGAACGCTGCAGGCGTGACGGAACCCTGGGTCCAGCCCCACTTATACTAAAAAAGCCCTACAGGGGCGACCCATCAGGCGAGCTAGGCATTCAGCTGTCTTGAGGGTCGCCCCTGTAGGGCTCTGTACTACTACACTACCACACCCAGGGTTTGGTCGCCCCTGCGGGGTCTACGCACCCTGGGCTTTGAAAGGGTCGCCCCTCAGGGGCTTTCCCTTGTCAGAGGAGAGCTGGCCGGCGAGGCCTAAGCGGAGCGTCGGAATAGGGGGGAGGGGCTGTAAAGGACGTACGTGGTGCGTGTGCGAGGATCAGTGAGGTAGGCTAAGGGATATCCCTCAGAGCGCTGAGGGACGTATGTGGTGCATGTGCGAGGATCAGTAAAGGCTGGCTGAGGATATCAGTCAGAGCGCTGAGGGACGCACGTGGTGCACGTGAGGGGTATCAGTAAGGCGGGCTGAGGGATATCCGTCAGAGCGCTAAGCCTAGGGAGGCTGCTCACGGCGGCGCATCCCCTAGCCCGCTCCGTCTATAGGCTCAGGACACCAGGGGATACGGGGCTAGTCCTTCTGTAGGGGGACACGCAGCGCGGCCAGCCGTCGCTTCTCCTCGGGCGAACAGCGCAGCGACTCACGGATCTTCTGCAGCGCCTTATTGTGTACCCAGGGGGCGAAGCGGTGCTCCGCGAGGTGAGGGCTCCGTGACCGCTGGGTAGCGCACATAGCACTCGGCGATCGCCCACGCGAGCCCCATACGCACATAGTAGCCCTCGTGGCGTACCGTGAGGTAGCGCTCCAGCAGCTCGGCCACATGCTCCTCATCGACGAAGTACTGCATCAGGAGGACGATGCCGAAGCGCAGCGGATACTCCTCCTCACGCGCCAGATAGGCCGTGAGGAAGTCCCACAGCGGCTCGCCGTGCTTCGCCACCAGCCGCTTCCCGCGGGGGAGGGAGAAGGTATCACAGACCGACCAGGAGTTGATCCGCTCCACCCAGCGCGCCACGTGCTGGAGGTAGGGCTCTAGCGCGCCTACGGGGATCTGCCCGAGGACGAGCCCGTGCAGGATGCGTGCCTCCATGAAGTCCTCTTCCTCCGAGCGAGCGCCTGCCTCGGCCTCCGCGAGGTAGCGCTCCCAGTCGGGCTGCTTAGCGATACGCTTAGCCAGCGCTCTGAGGTCAGGGATACGCAGCCCGAGAACCCCTGGGACGCCTGGGTGCAGGCGCTCGGCGAAGGGGCTTATTGGCGCGCTCGGTGAGACGGAGGAGCTGCTCTGTGATGCTCAGCCCGTCGATCGTATAGGACATAGGGATAGGGAGGATTGGGGAAAGGTGCTAAGGGCGAAGGCGCTTCGCCCGCTTGGGCAAGCGCGGCGCGGCCTAGCTGGACACTTGCGCCGAAGCAATCAAGAGCCGCAGGGCAGGCTCTTCGGATAGCGGCTCTCCAGGGCGACTAGGCTCGACGCATCGTACGCCGAGCGTCGATGCCGAGGAAGATGAAGAGTAGGAAGGTGAAGCCCCAGAGCGAGCTGCCCCCGTAGCTGAAGAAGGGCAGCGGGATACCGATCACGGGTACCAGCCCCAGCACCATACCGACGTTGATGAAGAGGTGGAAGAGGAAGATCGAGGCCACACAATAGCCGTAGACACGGCCGAAGCGCGTCACCTGACGCTCTGCCAGCGCCAGGATACGCAGGATGAAGGCGCCGTAGAAGACCAGCAGCGGCGAGGAGCCGACGAAGCCCGATTCCTCGCCCACGGTGCAGAAGATGAAGTCCGTCTCCTGCTCGGGCACGTAGTTCAGCTTGGTCTGCGTCCCCTTGAGGAAGCCCTTGCCCGTCAGCCCTCCCGAGCCGATGGCGATCTTGGACTGGTCGACATTGTAGCCCTTACCCTTGAGGTCGCTCTCGATGCCCAGGGCTATCTTGATACGCACCTGCTGGTGGGGCTGCAGGATCTCATCGAAGACGTAGCCCACCGAGTAGAAGAAGCCCATCGAGCCTAAGGCAAAGAGCGCCATCATCACACTAGCGCAGCAGGTAGTCCCTCAGCGCTAGATGAGCAGCCCGAGCAGCACCCAGCATCCCCAGCGCTACGTAGGCCAGTCGAAGCTCAGGAAGAAGCTGATGAGCATGCAGACGAAGTACACGCCCAGCATCCCCAGCGCCCCGTAGCGCAGCCAGCGCCAGCGCTCGCGCCCCTTGCCATAGACGGCGTAGAGCACGCCCGTGAAGATCAGGATCTGCATTGCACACGAAGAAGAGATCAGCCTGCGTCTCCCCGCTTACAGCGTGGTCCTCGAAGATCAGCGCCCCGATGAAGTAGACCGCCGCCGAGAAGCTCAGCCCCATGAAGAGCCCGGAGAAGCCTTCGCGGAAGAGGGCGAGGAAGAGGGCGAAGAAGACCAGCGCCGAGCCCGTCTCCTGCTGCAGCAGGATGAGCAGCACGGGGAAGAGCACCAGCCCAAAGATCCTGAGGTAGCTGCGTATGACTTGATCTCGAACTCGTACTGATTGCACAGCCAGGCCAGCATCAGCGCCGTGGCGACCTTGGCGAACTCTGCGGGCTGCAGGCGCACAGGCCCCAGCACGAGCCACGAGCGCGATCCCTTGATGTCGGGGGCTATGACGATGGTCACCATCAGCAGGAGCATCATCGCCCCATGAAGGCGGCGCCCCCACCTCATAGATATCCGTATCGAGCGAGGAGGACGGCGAAGCCCAGCACCAGCCTAGCCCCATCCAGAGGAGCTGCATCAGGGGGCGGCTCCCCGGGGAAGGACTGCTCGGTCTCGAAGTTGTGCGAGGCCCCGCAGATGGAAGCCATCCGAAGAAGATCAGCATGAGGTACATGGCGATGCTCACCCGGTCGATGGACTGCAGCAAGCCGCCGAGGGACGTCTACTCATAGCGCGCTATAGATCGTTGAGGTGGGAGATGCCACGGTGCTCCATTTGCGAGACTATGGCCTCACCAGCGCGAGCTTGCCCCACGTAGGTAGTACTCCATCATCACGCGGCCGATGGGTACGCCGTAGTGCCCCGAAGCCCCCATTCTCCACATAGACCGAGACGGCGATGCGGGGACGCGTGCGGGGGCAGCCGATGAAGGCCGAGTGGTCCTTCCCGTGCGGGTTCTCGGCCGTACCGGTCTTACCACAGACCTCGATTTGGCCGGGGGCGAAGTTGGCCGCGCGGCAGGTACCGCCCGTGACGGCCTGCGCCATGCCCTGTACGATATACTCCCAGTGCTCGGGCGAGATACCCGACTGCTGGCGCTGCGTGTACATCGTGTCCAGGCGCTGGCCGAGATGTGGCGCACCAGATGGGGACGGACGTAGCTGCCGCGATTGGCGATGATGGCCTGCAGGTTGGCGATCTGCAGCGGCGTGGCGAGCACTTCGCCCTGCCGATGGAGATGGAGATGATGGTAGAGGAATTCCAGCGTCCCTATATAGGCCTTGTCGTAGACGCTGCTATTGGGGATGTAGCCGCGCTTCTCCCCTGGGAGGTCTACGCCGAGGCGGTAGCCGTAGCCGAGGCGCACGATGCGCTCCTTCCAGTGCTCGAGGGCGACCTCCACGCTCGGATAGCGCTTGCGGTCGTCCAGGAGGAAGTGCATCCCCCAGCAGAAGTAGGCGTTGCAGGAGGTAGCCAGTGCTGGGATGAGGGAGATGGGCGAGCCGTGAGGGTGGCACTTAGGCTTCCCACCGAGGCGTGGATAGCCGCCGTAGCAGCTCAGGGGCGTGGAGGGGGTGAGTACCCCTTCGGCTAGGAAGATGGCTCCTTGGGCGGGCTTGAAGGTCGAGCCCGGGGGATGTTACCCTGCATGGCGCGGTTCAGGAGCGGCTTCCCGTAGCTCTCCTCGAGCATACGATGGTTGTTGCCCTTATCCTTGCCCGCCAGCAGGGGCGGGTCATAGTTCGGTGCCGTGACCATAGCCAGCGCCCGCCTCGTCCGGGCTCGATGGCGACGATGGCGCCGCGCTTGCCACGCATCATACGCGCTCGCCGAGGGCTTGGAGCGCGTCTATAGATAGGGTAAGGTCACGGCCTGGGACGGGCGCCTTGTCATGCGTCCCACCATCGAGGCGCCCCTGGATGCGGCCGCGAGCATCGCGGTAGAAGATCTCTTGTCCCTTCTCCCCGCGCAGCACCTCATCATAGGTACGCTCCACGCCACTGCGCCCGACAAAGTCGCCCGACATGATGGCACTGTCGCGCTCGAGGTCGGCCGTGAGGCCTCGGACATCATAGCCCAGCAGGTGGGCGGCGTTGTGGTAATCGTACTGACGTATCGTGCGGGAGCGGACGGAGAAGCCGGGGAACTTATACAGCTGCTCCTCGAAGCGGCCCCCATCACTCCAGGCTCGAGCTGCGAGAGCAGCACCTGCGGCGATGTAGGGATTGTGGCCGCGATTGATGCTCCGGTCTCGGACGGCAGCCAGGCGCGCCACGAGCTCCTCGCGAGGCAGCCCGAGCGTCGAGGCCAGCAGTGTCGTATCGAGCTTGTCCTTGGCCTGATGCATCACGACCATGAGATCGTAGATGGGGCGGTTCGCCACCAGCAGCTGCCCGTAGCGATCGTAGATCACCCCGCAGGCTGGTATGGTGGAGAAGGATGTAGTAGGCATTGTTCTCGGCACGACGTTTGTAGTCATTGCTAGCGATCTGCAGGGAAGAAGAGCCGCATGACGAAGACCCCGACGATGACGACCGTCGGTAGGGGGAGCAGCAGGCGACGCTTGTAGAGTTCGTCACTGACCATAGGCCTAGCTACGGTGCGAGCGGCTCGGTGCCGAAGAAGAAGAGAGGATCAGGCCCGATCAGCCAGCTCAGGCCGTAGCCTGCGGCGAAGCTGAACAGGACATAGGGATCGCGGTGTAGCGTCGCCCCCACCAGGAGGTAGAGCGCCAGGTGATGGATGAGCAGCAGGAGACTCATCAAGATGATCGCCCCGCTGCGTAGCGTGCCGTAGAGGGGCAGCGCCGAGGGCGGCATCTCCTTGTCCGTGAGCACCTGCAGTAGGGGGTAGCGTACGAAGGCTGCCAGCGTCATCGCTGCCGCATGGATCCCAGGCATGAGCCCCAGCACATCGATGGCGCCACCGATGGCAAAAGCCGAGGATGGGCAGGAGGCTACGATTCGCCCCAATGGGCAGCAGCATCAAGACGAAGGGATAGACGAAGGGCGTCGCTACGCGGAAGAGCTCCACGGGACTGGTACCCAGACCTGCACCGCGATCAGGAGCAGGCTCATCAGGACGAAGCGTAGGGTAGCTGCTATTCATTCGTCGCAATAGAGTCCTCTGGGGCCTTGACCTCTCGTGAGGGCTTGGCGAGGATGACGTAGACGTAGCGCAGCGACTGGAAGTCCGTCGCCAGGCGTACCGTGTAGTTGGCGAAGATGCCCGCGGCGCCCTTAGTGCGTACGGGCTTGGCATCGGCTACCGTCCCCACCATCATCCCCTCAGGGAAGAGGTAGGAGTAGCCGCTGGTCATGATCGTGTCGCCCTTCTGAGGCCGCGCATGAGGCGGTACGCCCGAGAGGACAGCAGCATTGTCGTTGGGATTGGCCGGTGCCGTGAGCGTCCCGCTGACGGACTGCCCGCGTAGGGTGCAGGAGAGGCGGATCTTAGGGTTGAGCACGGGGATGACGAGCGCGTAGTGGCGGCTCGTGGCCATCACGGCCCCGACGACACCGGTGCTGCTCATCACGCCCATATCGGTCTCGATGCCGTCCGCCGAGCCCTTGTTGATCGTGTAGTAGACCTCCCCGTACGCGTCACCCTATTGACGACGCGCGCCACGACGACGGCCCCCGAGCTCATCGGGAGGCTGTCGGTAACGTGCAGATGCGGCAGCGTGCCGTGGGCCTCAGCGTCCTGCATCTGGCGCGAGGAGCAGGGGTGTAGCTATGGCGCAGCTGGGCGTTCTCCAGCAGCAGCCGCTCGTTGGAGGCCCGTAGATCCATGCTAGCTCCAGGCCTCGGTCATCCACTCGTTGAGCTGCCCCACCACGCGGCTCGTGGCGTACCACGCTATGCTCCGTGCATAGACCGAGCCGCTCAGCACAAAGGTCAGAGCGATCACCTCCAGTAGGATGAAGACGAACCAATGCCGATGGCGCGAGGAACTCGAGGATCTGCTGCACGGGGCGTGGTAGCTGGGCTAGGCTCAGAGGCTCGTGGCGAGCCGCCTAGCGGAAGAGGAAGTTGAAGTTATGGATGTTCTTCAGCGCGATCCCGGTACCGATAGCGACGGAGTGCAGCGGGTTCTCAGCGATCTGGAAGTTGAGCCCGAAGCGCTTGCTGAGACGCTTGTCCAGCCCGCGCAGCAGTGCCCCACCACCCGTGAGGACGACCCCATTGGCGACGATATCGGCATAGAGCTCGGGCGGCGTAGCCTCCAGCGAACGTGGGATGGCGCTCGATCTTGGCGATCGAGGCATCCAGGCACTGGCAGATCTCGTGGTAGTTGACGTCCACCTTACGGGGCAGCGTGTCCATCATGTTCGCTCCCCATACGGTGAAGGGCTCGGGCTCCTCGTCGAGCTCCTCATAGACGGCGCCGACGCGTATCTTGATCTGCTCTGCTGTACGCTCCCCGACCTTGATCTGATGGGTGTCGCGCATGTGGTCGATGATGTCCTGCGTGAGCTCATCGCCTGCGGTATCGATGGACTGATCCTCTACGATACCCCCTAGCGAGATGACGGCGACTCCGTCGTCCCGCCACCAATATCCACAATCATATGCCCTCGGGCGCCAGCACATCGATGCCGACGCCGATAGCAGCCGCCATAGGCTCGTAGATCATATAGATGTCACGGGCCTCGGCGCGCTCGCTGGAGTCACGCACGGCACGTATCTCGACCTCCGTGCTGCCTGAGGGGATGCAGACGACCATACGCAGTGTGGGCTTGTGCCAAGGGCGGCGGGGCACGATCATACGGATCATGCCACGGATCATGTGCTCGGCAGCGTCGAAGTCCGCGATCACGCCCTCACGGAGGGGACGGATGGTGCGGATGTTGGGTGCCGCTTCTCGTATATCGCGCGCGCCTTGGTCCCGACGGCGATCATCTCGCCAGTGCGGTTGTCGAAGGCCACGACAGAGGGCTCGTCGAGGACGATCTTGTCATCCTTGACGATAATCGTATTGGCTGTGCCAAGGTCCATGGCCAGCTCTTGGCGGAAGGAGAATAATCCCATTGTAATGTATCTGGTCGTTCTGTGAATGTCCTTAATGCTTGAAGTGGCGTACCCCCGTCATCACCATAGCGATGCCGTAGGCGTCGGCGGCAGCGATGCTGTCGGCGTCACGCACCGAGCCCCCAGGCTGAGCGATGGCCGTGATCCCGCCTCGGCCGCGAGCGTCACGCAGTCGTCGAAGGGAAGAAGGCATCGCTAGCGAGTACGGCGCCCCTGGAGCTCGAAGCCAAAGTGGCGCGCCTTCTCAATGGCCTGCTTGAGCGCATCGACACGCGAGGTCTGCCCGACGCCCGAGGCGATGAGCTGCCCGCCCTTGGCGAGCACGATCGCGTTGCTCTTGCTGTGCTTGACGAGCTTGGTCGCGAAGACTAGGTCCTCCAGCTCGCCCTCGGTGGGCACCACCTTAGTAACGGGCTTCATGTCTGCCTTAGTCTCTACGGCGCGGTCGGTCTCCTGTGCCAGCACGCCGCCCAGCATCGAGCGGTAGCTCCAGCTGCTCTCGATGGGCTGGTGCTGCTCTAGGAGAATGCGGTTCTTCTTGGACTGCAGTACCTCCAGCGCACCCTCTTCATGGCGGGCGCCACGAGTACCTCCATGAAGCTTGTCGATCTCACGTGCCGTCGCTAGGGTCGATGGGACGATTGGCCACCAGCACGCCTCCGAAGGCGGAGACGGGGTCGCCAGCCAGCGCAGCCGTCCAGGCCTCCAGCAGTGTGGGGCGGCTGGCGCAGCCACAGGCATTATTATGCTTGAGGATGGCGAAGGTCGGTTCGCTGAAGTCCTGTATGAGAGCCACTGCGGCCTCGATATCCTGAAGGTTGTTGTAGGAGAGTTCCTTGCCGTGGAGCTGGGTAAAGTAGCGGCCAAGGTCGCCGTGAAGACGCCCTTCTGATGGGGGTTCTCGCCGTGGCGCAGTACCTTGCCGTGGTCGGCCGTCAGGCGCAGCGCACTGCTATCCTCAGCGTCGAAGTAGCGGAAGATCGCCGCATCGTAGCCCGAGCTGACCGCGAAGGCACGGCGAGCGAAGTGACGGCGCTGCTCGAGGCTCGTCTTAGCTCCCTGCGTCTTGAGGATGTCGTAGAGCGTAGCGTAGTCGGCCTGCGAGGGGATGATGACCACGTCCTCGAAGTTCTTCGCCGCCCCACGGATAAGGCTGATGCCGCCGATGTCGATCTTCTCGATGATATCCTCCTCGCTAGCGCCCGAGGCTACCGTCGCCTCGAAGGGATGAGGTCTACGATCACCAGGTCGATCAGCGAGAGGCCGTACTCGGCGACCTCCTGCTGGTCGGTAGCATGGCTGCGACGAGCGAGGATACCGCCCTGGATGGCAGGGTGCAGCGTCTTGACACGCCCCCCGAGCATGGAGGGGTACTTCGTCAGATCCTCGACGGCCACGCAGGGATAGCCGAGGGACTCGATGAAGCTACTGGTACCTCCCGTGGATACGAACTCTACGCCCGCCTGATGCAGCGGGGCTAAAATGTCGGCCAGACCGTCCTTGTGGAACACCGAGATCAGCGCTCGGCGTATTTCCTTCTCCATAAGCTGTTGAGCTATGCTACTTATGTGATATATTTACGCCCCGACGCCCCTAGAGCTGACAGGCTAGCCAACTCTATACTAAGGCTCTAAGCTACACAAAAATACGCTTTTTCCCGCACACTGCTCCGTGGAGCCACTCGGCGCGCACAGCCTCTGCTAGCAGTCTAGGCCTCCTACTACAGCAGCGCAGCCCAAAAGCTAGGGGGAGCACGGCCTGAGGCACAGCGCTTGGGAAGCTGCTCCCTAGACTAAGACAGAGGTAACATCATCCAAAAACAAGGCTTTCTGACTCATGATAGATTCATCACAGGTCAGAAAGCCTTGTTTTTGACTGTATGAGCCGACCTAAATAAAGGCATAGGGGCGAGAAGATAGCAGCCTCGTCAGGGAGGAGATCAGAGGGCAATGCAGGGAGATACGGAATAAGTGCGTATATTTGCAGCGTTATATACAAGCTAATTTTCAGAAACTAAGACGAGGGGCTACGCTGGGAAGCGTGACCCCTTTCGCTATTCTAGCCCCAGCGCTCCCCCACTTGGCACGGCACACTTCTCCCCTGCTTTTTCGCCCTCCTCCCTACCCTAATCGGGTGCACTCATACCTCGAGCCAAGCGCGCCTCCACTGCCTTTCGCCTTTTCTCTGAGCTTGACGCGGCGTACTGATTTCTTTAGCCCAGCGCGCTCCCGCCCTAGCCCGCACCTCAGGCGAGGGGCAGGCTAAGTGCTGCCGCAGGGCGCTTAGCGTGCGGATATGCGAATTTGCTACCTTTGCCGCTACAAGCATCACATCAGCCCCTCATACACTCATGACACGCCCCCTCAGACTTCGCCCCTAGGGCCTCCTCTCCTTCGCCTGCCCAGGCCTCAGCATCCCTCTATAGCTGCTCTGGCGCGAGCCGAGACAGGCAGCAGCGACTCCACCCAGCGCGACAGCAGTGCCCTCAGCATCGCCAGTACCCCAGACTCGCTGCACGCCGACAGCGCCCTGCTGCATCAGCTCTACAACTCTCCCCTGCTGGATCGCCACGTGGGGCGCGACAAGAAGGCCGAGCTCCAGGCCTACTGCAGCGATCGCCTCCTCGACGAGCTGGCCAAGACCTATCAGGAGATCGGCGTGATGGACAGTGACCCCGAGGAAGGCTACTATACGGAGGTCTTCACCAGCGGAGATATCAACGGCTACGACGACCCCGAGGCGAACCGCCAGTGCAGCTGCTCGACATCAAGCCCCTCGGCGGGCGTCGCTACAGCGTCCGTTACCTCCACGCTGGGGGCGAGCATCAGACGGAGCTGGAGCTCATCAGCGACAGCCAGGGCGCCCCACGCGTCGACCGCATCCTACGCCGCGCCTGGTAGCTCAGCCTGGGCCCAAGCACCCCACCCCAAGACCACGAGCCCCAGCAGATCGAGTTGTGCCCCGCGCACCGCTTCGTCTGCTGGGGCTCGCTCATACCGAGACTTCCCACCCACAGCAAGCCAGGGCGGCGCGCTGCCTAAGCTCCACACGCCTGCAAGGGACGAGACTCAGCATCCTCCTCTCCTTAGTCTAAGCTCTCCCGAGGGATATCCCTCAGCCAGCTGACCGATATCTATGAGTGCGCTGACTGCCGTCCCTCAGCTCCCCTGACTGATATCCCCTCACGGAGCTCCCCCTAGAGGAGACGCGCCTCGCAGGACTCCGCGCATCACGCTATTACCCAGCTCGGGCTGCCCTCGCCTGCAAGCCGAGGTACGCCCCGAGGACGTAGGCAGCACGATCCAGAGGAGGGACAAAAGGTCCCTCCCCCACACTTCCTAAAAATCTTAGATAAATACACTACTTCTCAGCCCCTTACCGCCCTTTGCATCCTACAGGGAATCGTCCTATATTTGCCCTACGAAGAGATAGTCACTAAGGAAAACACAGAGCAGCGCTCAGCGCGTGATCGCCGCTCACCCCGAGGGATGCCCCACTGCGCTCAAGAGGCCTCGCAGTGCTCTCGACCCCGAGAGCCCCTGGGATGAGGCACTCGGATCACAGTACTACATTATCACCATCAATTATCAAGATGAAGACATCACTACGCAGGCTCAGCATCCTGGGCTCCTGCTCCTGCTCGTCTCCACCATCAGCCCGCAGCTAGCGGCTCAGGGGGCTGACGGTACGCGGGCGTGTCGTAGACAGCAAGCAGGAGGCCGTCATCGGCGCCTCTATCTTTGTCAAGAACAGTAAGGGCAAGGGAGCGTGACCAACGCTCAGGGCGAATTCACCCTCAGCGGCGTCGCTCGCAACGCCATCCTTCGCGTCAGCTTCATCGGTATGAAGACCGAGGAAGTAGCCCTCAACGGGCGCAGCGAGCTCACCATCATCCTGCAGGATGAGGCGACCAAGCTGGAGGACGTCGTCGTAGTCGGCTACGGCACGCAGAAGAAGGTCAACCTCTCGGGCTCCGTGGCGGCCATCGACACCAAGCAGATCCAGGCGCGCCCCATTCAGAACCTCACCAACGGCCTCCACAGGGCTCATCCTGGGCTCAGCATCACCGGTACCAACGGTGCCCCTGGGCTCGACAATGGTGAGCTGCGTGTACGTGGGACAGGTACGCTGAACTCCGCAGCGCCCTACATCCTCATCGACGGACTGGAGTCGGGCTCGCTGAACATGCTTGACCCCAGCGATATCGAGAGCATCTCCGTGCTCAAGGATGCAGCCTCCGCAGCGATCTATGGGTCGAAGGCGGCCAACGGGGTCATCCTCATCACCACCAAGCGCGGCCGCAGCGGCAAGGCACGCATCAACTACTCGGGTACCGTGGGGATGCAGTCCGCCACACGCCTGATGGAGCGTATGGGCTCCTACGAGTACGCCACGCTGACCAATGAGCTGCGCAAGGCTGCTGGGCAAACGCCACAGTTCAGCGACGAGGCGCTACAGAAGTTCCGCGACGGCAGCGACCCCGAGAACTACCCCAATACCGACTGGTACGCCCTAGCCTTCCGCACCGCCCTACAGCAGCGCCACAACCTCAGCGTCAGCGGGGGGACGGATCAGATCACGTACATGGGCTCTATCGGCTACCTAGGTCAGACGGGGATCCTGCCCAATGCGCAGCGCAATCAGTACAACGTGCGCACCAACCTCGACCTCAACCTCAGCCGTATCATCTCCGCCCGCGTAGGCCTCTCCTACATCAAGAATAAGTACGCCGACCCCAATAACTCCTACGTCTCGGGAGGCTCGGACCAGATCATCCGACAGCTCAATATCGTCTCCCCCTGGATCCTCGGCCGCGGTAAGGACGGTACACTCACGGCACGACGGGCGACGGGAACCCGCTGGCCTGGCTCGACTCGGGGGAGACCATCGACCGCGACAACCACAACATCTCCGCCACGGGGGGGATCGACATCCGCCCCATCGAGGGACTGACGCTGACGGCGAACGTGGCCTACGTAGCACACCCTGCTGCACTACAAGGCCTTCGTACAGTACATACGCTACAATCCCAATAAGGAGACTTCGCCCAACAACCTGGACGAGTACTACAACCTCTGGACGCGTGCCAGCTTCGACGCCTTCGCCAACTACACCAAGAGCCTCGGCCAGCACAACCTCAAGCTCATGGTCGGTACCCACGCCGAGGACTACAACTACGGCTACCTACGTGGCGGACGTAAGAGCTCTTCAACAAGCTCACCGACATCGATGCAGGGCGACCGTCCACTACAGACCAACGAAGGCTCCACGCAGGCCCTGTCGATGGTCTCGGGCTTCGGGGCGTATCAACTACATGACTACGCGGGCAAGTACCTACTGGAGGCTAACTCCGTGCCGACGCCTCCTCTCGCTTCGCCGAGGGCTACCGTTGGGGCTACTTCCCCTCCTTCTCCGCAGCCTGGCGCCTCTCCAAGGAGGCCTTCCTCCAACCGCTGTACCCCGTGCTGAGTGACCTGAAGCTACGCGCCTCCTGGGGCTCCTCGGGAACCAAGAGGCCCTGAGGGACTACTATCCCGCCATCACACCCTACAGCATCACCCCCAGCTATCCCATGGGCGCACGCTCCCTCGGAGGCTACGCCCAGCGCAGCTCAGCTCAAGGACATCAGCTGGGAGAAGAGCGAGAATCAGGCTTCGGGCTGACTTCGGCTTCTTCGGCGGCCGCCTTACCGGGAGCCTCGACCTCTACAAGCGCAAGACGACGGGCATCCTGATGAGCGTCCTCGTGCCCTGCAGTTCCCCCTCGCCCCCTACACGGCCAATGTGGGCTCCCTCGAGAACAAGGGGATAGAGCTCTCACTGAACTACCAGACGCGCTTCGGGGACTGGACCATCGGCGCAGGGGGTAACTTTGCCTACAACAAGAACGTCATCCTAGACCTCGGCGGGCAGAGCTACATCGGCGACCAGATACGCAACGCCGTAGGCCAGCCTCTCAAGACCCACTACCTCTACAAGGCCGATGGGCTCTTCCAGAGCAAGGAGGAGGCCGACGCCTGGGTAGCTAAGTACGGCACGCCCTTCGGCTCGCGCCCTCAGGCGGGCGACATCCGCTACGTGGACGTCAATGGTGACGGCAAGATCAACGGCGCGGACCGCATCTACACCAAGCCCATCGAGCCGAGCTACACCTTCGCGATGAACTTCAACGTGAGCTGGCGTGGCTTCGACCTCTCGGCGATGTTCAACGGCTGCAGGTGCAGCTCGCTACTACAGCAGCGAGGTCTTCGGGGAGTTCGCTGGGGATACGGGTCACCCCTCGACCGTATGGCGTGACGCCTGGAGCAGCACCAATACCTCGGGTACGATGCCCCGCATCTTCCGCAAGGGCACGGCGCGCCACAACGACGCCAACTCCACCTTCTGGCTACAGAAGACGGACTACCTCCGCCTGAAGAACCTTCAGCTCGGCTACACCATTCCCCAGCGCCTGACCCAGCAGCTCGGGGTCTCCTCGGTACGCGTCTTCTACTCGGCTGAGAACCTCTTCACCCTCGACCACATGCGGGGCAACATCGACCCTGAGGCCACCAGTGCACGCCTCTCGTCCTATCCGCTGCTGCGCACGCACTCCTTCGGGCTCAACGTATCCTTCTAATCCGCACGCTCCCCCACGACAATGAATACATTATATAGGGTGCCCTCGTAGCGCTCCTCGCGCTCGGTACCAGCTCCTGCTCGGGCTTCCTGGAGAAGGAGCCCCACAACGCCCTATCGCCCTCCACGACCTGGAAGACCCCTCAGGATGCCCACAAGTTCCTCATCGGCTGCTACGACGGCTGGACCTCAGGCTCCACGATCCTCTACCTGGACCGCATGTCGGACTTCGGCTTCAACTTCCACGTCCACGAGGGCTACCGCAGCATCGGCAACGGCTCAATGACGCCCTCCAACCCCGGCGTCTCCTTCTATGACTACTCCACCATCGGGCGCTGCAACCTGCTGCTGGAGCGCATCAAGGACATCCCCTTCACCGATGAGGCCGAGCGCAAGGACATCATCGCCCAGGCCAAGGTCATCCGTGCCTACCAGTACTACACGATGAATATCGTCTATGGTGGTGTACCCATCATGAGTCTCCCCAGACGGCCGAGGCCGCTCAGCTCCCACGCAAGACGGAGGCCGAGGTACGCGCCTACATCGCCAAGGATCTGGACGAAGCGCTACCCGACCTACAGAAGAGTCCCGCTGCCCGCGGACGCTTCGGTAAGGGTATGGCTCTGGCGCTGCGCATGCGTGAGGCACTCTACTACGGCGACTGGGCCATAGCGAGGGAGTAGCGCCAAGGCCATCATGGACCTCGGCATCTACGAGCTGGAGGCCGACTACGCTAAGCTCTTCAAGATCGAGGGCCAAGGCTCGAAGGAGATCATCGCCGCCGTCCAGTACCTCGACAACACCAAGCCACTGTACACCGTCATTGGCTCGATGTACAACAACGCCACGGGCGGCTGGTCCTCCCTCGTCCCCACACCCAACCTCCTCGACACCTATGAGATGGCCAACGGGATGACGATCACCGAGTCGGGCTCAGGCTATGACCCTGCCCACCCCTTCAAGGGCCGTGACCCACGCATGGCGAAGACGATCTGCTACCCAGGCGCTGACTACATCCGCACCGACGGGCTCAGGCACATCTACAACTCGCTGGACAAGGTCCTCGACGGAAGAACAATCCCGACTCACCCTGAGGCGGCCAACAACAGCTCCAAGACCGGCCTGACGTGGAACAAGTACACCTACCCCGCCACACAGTACACCGACGTATGGAGCTGCAATGCCTCGCCCCATCGTCTTCCGCTACGCCGAGGTGCTGCTGACGCTCGCTGAGGCCAGCAACGAGCTGAGCGGTCCCTCCGCCGAGGTCTACAGCGCCCCTCGACCAAGTGCGTCGCCGTGCTGGCTTGCCCGCCGTCGATCGCAGCAAGTACGCCTCTGGCGACAAAGCTGCGCGAGCTCATCCACCGCGAGCGCTCCGTAGAGCTGGCTGGCGAGGCTTCCCGCCGCATGGATATCGTCCGCTGAAGGCCAGCGATGGCAAGATGCTGGCCGAGCACGTCCTCAACGCTCCGCTGGAGCGCGTGGTCGGCACCGTCGACAGCCGCATCTCAGACCCCACGATGCGCGCCACGATCAAGGTCAGCGCCACGGCAGCAGAGAAGAAGGTCGAGGACCGCAGCTTCAAGCCCCCACTACCGCCACTCTACCCATCCCTGCAGGCTGTCCTGACCGTAACCCCAACTTCGGCAAGAACAACCTCGACTACTAGGGGCGGCTCTTCATGAGCTCTCTGAGCATGCAGGGCAGGGCCCGTCTCGAGTCCTGCCCTGCTCTTTATGCACGTACGCCTACTTATGTCTTGGCGTACTTGATGGAGGGGATGAGCTTGCGCCCTGCCTTTTGTGCGCGCACGCTTGCCTAGTCTATTAGGGATAGCCGAGCAAAGCGGGAGGGCGCAGCACACGCACCGACCTAGCGGCGCCCTTCCTTCGCTTCCTCTCCACGGGAGAAGCCCGGCACAGCTATCCTCCCAAGGAAGCAGAGCGCACGAGAACGTCCCCCTTGCGGTTTGGGGGCAAGGGGAAGGGCTGCTCGAGGGATATCAGTGAGGCAGGCTGAGGGACGTCCGTGAGGAGCGCGAGGGGATATCAGTGAGGCGACCTCTAGGATATCCCTCACGGAGCTCCTCCTAGTTTATCCGCGCGCAGCCACCTCTAGAACCCTCATGGGAGGCCTTGGGCGGGCCGCGCTCGGCGCTCCGCTCTGAGCTAGTCCCCGAGGCAGAGGGCGGAGGCAGCAAGCGCGCTCATGATGGGCCTCGTCCCAGGGAGAGGGCGGGGATCTAATCCTGGTGCTTAGCTCCTGATCCTTATTCGACTACCCGCCACACGGCCTTCGGGCTGTACGCTATGGATTAGTTATCTTTGTGGACAATATGGCTAGCCGTAGGGCTGGCTTTAGGATAGAGTATACAGAGACATGAACTGGAAACAATTCGACCGAGCGAACAACCTCCTGGCTTAGGGCGCTTCCTCATCGCCACCCTGACCTACCTGATGACGATAGGTCCATCGGCGAGCCTCTGGGACTGCGCTGAGTTCATCGCTTGCGACTACAAGCTCGAGATCGGGCACCCTCCCGGGGCCCCCTTCTACATGCTTGTATATAATGTAGTATCCCATCTAGGCGGAGGCCCCCAGCATGCTGCACTGCTGACCAATGTCACCAGTGCCGTGATCAGCGGCTTCACCATCCTCTTCCTCTGGACGATCACGCACTGCTGCGCCGTGTGCTCACGCCCAGTGCGCGCCTTGGGCTCAACCGAGGCGCAGCCCACGGGCGAGGTCATGACCCTCGGGCAGGGGATCGCTATCCTAGGGGCAGGGCTCGTGGGGAGCCTCGTGTACACCTTTTCGGACTCCTTCTGGTTCAGCGCCGTAGAGGCTGAGGTCTATGCCTTCAGCTCGCTCTTCACGGCCGTAGTCTGGCTGATCTTCAAGTGGGACGAGCGCTGCGACAATGAGCGTAGCGACCGCTGGCTGGTACTCATCGCCTACCTCATGGGTCTGAGTATCGGGGTGCACCTGCTGAACCTCCTTTGCCTGCCCGCCATGGCCCTGGTCAACTACTACCGCCGCACGAAGGAGCCCACACTCAAGGGCGCTGGCATCGCGCTGGTAGCCTCCTTCGCCCTCGTCGGGCTGATGATGTACGGCGTCGTGCAGGAGTGCCCAGCTCGCGGGCAAGTGGGATATGTTCTTCGTCAACAGCATGGGCCTCGGCTACAACCAGGGGCTCTACATCTATCTCGCGGTAGTCGCACTCGTCCTCATCTGGGGCGCCTACGAGACGCAGCGCGCCTATCGCGAGCCCAAGCACCTCGGGAGCCACCGCCTACGCATCTCCCTGATCGCCTCCCTCATCCTCATCGGCCTTCCGCTGATCGGCAATACGCTGGTAGGCCTCCTTATCGCGGGGGATCGCGGCCTCTTCTACCTCTACAAGGGCTCACGGCGCGCATGGTACATACCCTGCAGATGTGTCTCGTAGCCATCATGGTCGGCTTCTCCAGCTATGGGGTGATCCTCGTGCGTGCCGAGGCCGATACGCCGATGAACGAGAATTCGCCTGCCGACGCCTTCTCCCTACGCTACTATCTAGCACGTGAGCAGTACGGCTCCGCACCGCTGCTCTACGGGCAGACCTTCGCCTCGCGCATCAAGTACGGCAGCGATGGCCGTCCCGTGATGAAGGAGGAGGAGCCCACCTACGGACGTATCAACAAGGAGCGTCCCAGCGACCCCGACCGCTACGTCGTGCGTAGCCTCAAGGAGGAGCCCGTCTACGAGGAGAGCGAGATGATGCTCTTCCCCCGTGTCTACGACCGCGGGCACGCCCAGATGTACAATAGCTGGATGGGCTGCGCCGAGGATGATATGAGCGTCCCGAGCTTCGGCGAGAACCTCAGCTACTTCTTCCAACTACCAGGGTCAACTACATGTACTGGCGCTACTTCTGTGGAACTTCGCAGGGCGTCAGAACGACCTGCAGGGCGACGGTGGCCTGCTGCGTGGCGGTGCCATGACGGGGATCCCCTTCATCGACGCCCTCTTCTACGGGGATAGCGACAGCCTCCCCGAACTGATGACGGATAATAAGGCACAACGTCTACTACGCCCTCCCACCGCTGCTGGGGCTGATCGGTCTCTTCTTCCAGATCGGGGCAGGGCGCCGCGGGACGGAGAGCTTCTGGATCACCTTCATGCTCTTCTTCATGACGGGTCTGGCCATCGTCCTTTACCCTCAACCAGTTCCCCTGGGCAGCCCCGCGAGCGTGACTACGCCTACGTGGGCCCTTCTACGCCTCTCGCCATCTGGATGAGGCTTCGGCGTGGCAGCCCCGTCACTGCCGTCAATCAGCCTCGCCCTCGAGGAGGTCAAGGCTAAGGCCGTCGAGGACAAGAAGCCCCTCCCCCTACAGTCTACCTATGCTGCCATCGTCGTCCTGCTGAGCCTGCTGGTACCCCCTGCAGATGCTCGGGCAGAACTGGGACGACCACGACCGCTCGGGTCGTACTGTGGCCAGCGACATGGGACGCAACTATCTGAGAGGCTGCGAGCCCAACGCCGTGCTCTTCTGCTACGGGGACAACGACACCTTCCCTCTGGTACGCCCAGGAGGTCGAGGGTATCCGCACCGACGTCCGCACGGTCAATCTCTCCTATCTTTCAGGTGACTGGTACATCGACCAGATGAAGAAGCAGGCCTACGAGGGCAAGCCCCTACCGCTCGGACTGCTCCCTGCCTCCTACTATTACTACCACGCCTACGCGCTGGTCAATCGTCAGGGCAATGAGCCCATGACCGTACAGGAGGCCTTCGCCCACCTCAAGGACGCTCCACGCACGGACCCTGCGACGCTCCCCACAGGCAACATCATCCTGCCCGTAGACTCGGCGCGCGCACAGCGCCTCGTAGCTCAGGCTGCCCCCGACGTCGACTGCGAAGTCCTTCCCGTGATGCCCCTCTCGATCCAGAGCCGTCAGTATGTGGACATCGGCGGTATGAGCGTGCTGGATCTCATAGCAGGCAATCAGTGGGAGCGCCCCATCTACTGGGCGATCACCTCACCCCGCAATGCCTTCGACAACCTCCCCGAGCACATGGTGCAGTCGGGCATGGCGCACCAGCTGCTGCCTATAGCCTATCCGCAGGACAGCACGGGGCAGCGCAGAGAGAGCGGCATCGGGAATCTCGACCGCATGTACCAGACGGTGATGACGAAGTTCCGCTGGTGCGGCGCTGATCGTCCTGGCACCTACTTCGACGAGAATGCCCGCGGCATCGTCTCCACGCTGCGCAATCAGATCTTCTCCCCGCTGGCCGATGGCTTCATGGCGCGTGGCGACAAGGCCAAGGCACAGGAAGTCCTCCGCAAGTGCCTCTCCGTGATCCGCGAGGACAACGTCCCCTACGAGACGAACTCGGTGTACTTCGCCCGCTCACTCTATCGTGCGGGGCTGACCAAGGAGGCCGACCACGTGCTGCAGGTCATCGTACGCCGCTCGCTGAGCACGCTCGTCTGGGCGCTGAGCCTAGAGCCCGAGCAGTTCCAGCAGCTGGTGCAGCACGCCGACCTGCAGGAGGCCTACATGGGTCTGACCCATCCGCTGCAGCTGGCCGATGAGTTCGGCTCCACGAGCCTCAAGCAGTACGAGGCTCAGATCACCGAGATCGTCTCGCCGCCCAGGCGCTCGGACAGCGCTAAGGCTACACAGCATCAGAGTACAGCACCATGCTGGAGCGTCTCCTCTGCCGCGTACCTATGTGGTACCGCATGCTCGTCCCCGGGGCTCGCTGGCGCATACCAGCGATCTCGGGGAGGAGCATTTACCTGACCTTCGACGACGGGCCCATCCCCGAGGTGACGCCTTGGGTGCTGGACGAGCTCGGACCGACTGGGGTGAAGGCTACCTTCTTCTGCGTGGCGGACAACGTGCGCAAGTGGCCCGAGCTCTTCGAGGAGATCAAGCGCCGAGGTCACCAGGTAGGCAACCACACCTACCACCATATCCAGGGGCTCTACCACGGCACGCGCAGCTACATGGAGGATGTGCATGCCGCGCACGAGCTCATCCATTCGCGCTACTTCCGCCCCCCGCATGGGCATCTGCGCTTCAGGCAGAACATTGAGCTCAGCCACAGCTTCGAGATCATCATGTGGGACGTCGTCACGCGCGACTACAATGCGCGGCTCACGCCCGAGGAGGTGCTCTCCAACGTCAAGCGCTACGCACGCAACGGCTCGATCATCGTCTTTCACGACTCGCTCAAGGCGCAGAAGAATATGCGGGAGGCTATGCCTCGGGCCGTGCGCTGGCTCCTCGACGAGGGCTATCACTTCCTACGCATGAGCGACGCCCCCTAGGGGAGCACGCCCAGCAGACAGGGCAGCGAGTGGCTGCCTAGCTACTAAATGAGGAAGCTAAGGGATCATAGGCATAAAGGTCTTTGGTACGGGTATAAAAAGCGGAGCTGACTTCCCAGCCAGCTCCAACCTGTTAACCAAAAACCTTAACTATGAAAAATTACTTTTTCAACACAAAGGTAGCAATAATATCGAACAAAGGAGACCGCCCCGAGACACCGCTGGCACCGGGCAAGTGCGGCCCTGCGGGTGGGCGGACAGACAGTCGAACGAACTTACTATTAACCTCTTATGAACCGACCCTCGACACCGGACTCTAAATCCGACCTGTCACTCGCTCCTAGCGCGTCTATATCGAGACCTACGGCTGCCAGATGAACGTGGCCGACAGCGAGGTCGTGGCCTCCATCATGCAGATGGATGGATACCACCTCACAGAGGATCCCGAGCTGGCGGACGCCATATTCCTCAACACCTGCTCGGTGCGTGACAACGCCGAGCAGAAGGTGCTCAATCGCATCGCCTACTACCACTCCATACGCCGCAAGAAGCGCCGCCGCATCACCATCGGCGTCCTCGGCTGCATGGCCGAGCGTGCCAAGGAGGAGCTCATCGAGAAGCATAAGGTAGACCTCGTCGTCGGCCCAGATAGCTACCTCGACCTGCCGAACCTCATCGGAGCCGTGGAGCGCGGCGAGAAGGCCATCAACGTAAAGCTCTCCACCAACGAGACCTACAGGATGTCATGCCGCTCAAGCTGGGCGGCGTCCATATCTCGGGCTTCGTCTCCATCATGCGTGGCTGCAACAACTTCTGCTCCTACTGCATCGTCCCCTCATACCCGTGGCCGTGAGCGCAGCCGCGAGCTGGAGAGCATCATTCGTGAGGTCAAGGACCTGGAGGAGAAGGGCTATCGCGAAATCACTCTACTGGGGCAGAACGTCAACTCCTACCGCTACGTCGATGGCGACAAGGTCTACGACTTCGGCGACCTGATGGAGCAGGTAGCGCTGGCCGTACCCGGCATACGCATCCGCTTCCACCTCGCCCCACCCCAAGGATATGGATGACAAGGCCATCGCCGTAATGGCGAAGTACCCCAACATCTGCAAGCACATCCACCTCCCCGCCCAGTCGGGCAATGACCGCATCCTCAAGCTGATGAAGCGCAACTATACCCGAGAGTGGTATCTCGAGCGTGTGGCAGCCATACGCCGCGCTATGCCTGACTGCGCCATCACCTCGGACCCTCTTCTGCGGCTTCACGACGAGACGGAGGAGGACTTCCAGGACACGCTGAGCCTGATGCGTGAGGTGGGCTACGACAACTCCTTTATGTTTACGTACTCGAGCGTCCAGGCACCTACGCTCAAGCACCGTGGACAACATCAGCGAGGAGACGAAGATCCGCCGCCTGCAGGGAGATGATCGACCTCCAGACGCAGCCTCGCTGGAGAGCAACCTCGGGACGTGGGCAAGACCGTGGAGGTGCTGATCGAGGGATTCCAGTAAGCGCAGCCACGAGCAGCTCTTCGGCCGCACGCAGCAGAATAAGGTCGTCGTCTTCGACAAGCAAGGCTACCGCGTAGGGCAGTACGCCCAGGTCCTCGTCGAGTCGGCTACGGCAGCGACCCTCATCGGCCGTCCCGCACAGCCCGCCGAGGGCTACGGTGGCGCCCGTCACCGAGGCATCCCAACACTGACTACACTCATACTATGGTTAATCTACAGACGACCTTCGCTGGGCTGCAGCTCTCGAGTCCGCTCATCCTGAGCAGCTCGGGCCTCGACGCGCAGCATCGATCGTACCAGGCCTTAGTCGAGGCTGGCGCTGGTGCGGTCATCCTCAAGAGCCTCTTCGAGGAGCAGATCCTCATGCACACGCATCTGCTGGCGCACAACGAGTATCCGAGGCCGCTGACTACATCGCCTCCTACACCCGTGTAGAGGCTGTGGACGAATACCTCGAGCTCCTGCGCCGCGCCAAGGCCGAGCTCTCGGTCCCCGTCATCGCCTCCATCAACTGCTCGGGGCTGGAGAGCTGGACGGACTTCGCTCAGAAGCTCAAGGAGGCTGGCGCCGACGCCCTCGAGGTGAACATCATGCGCCTGGAGACCTCGCGCCTACGACCCCTGTAGCGGGTGAGGCTGTATCTGGAGATCGTCCGCCGCCTGCGTGCCGTAGGGTCTACCGCTCATCATCAGCTCTCGCGCCACCATACGGCGCCGCCCACGCTGGTGGACAAGCTACGTGCGGCGGGGCTACGGCCGTCACGCTCTTCAACCGCAGCTACCAGCTGGACATCGACCTGAGCGTGAGCAGATCGTCGGCGGTGATGTCTTCTCTCACGCAGGAGACTGCCGAGACCCTACGCTTCACAGGGCCTCATCCGTGGCGTCGTGCCCGGCATCGAGCTCGCGGCCTCGACAGGCATCTATGGCTGGCAGGAGCTGACAAAGATCCCTGCTGGCGGGGGCAGATGTAGCGCAGATGTGCACGGCCGTCTACAAGCACGGGCCCTCGGCCATCAAGGACGCACTGACGGGCCTCGGGCGCTGGATGATGGATCATGGCTATCAGAGCGTGGACGAGTTCCGCGGTCGTCTCAGCTATGCCTCCGTCGCTGACCCGAGCCTCTTCGAGCGCCTCCAATTCATGAAGTATTATTCAGGGCGTACGCAATCCTAGCCTTCGCCCGTTGTTTTACAACTACTAATATAGATCAAGAACAAGATGAAGAAGAATGTAATGATCGCTTCGCTGCTCGCTGGGGGCCTCGTCCTCTCTAGCTGCGGCCTAAGCAATTCAGTCAAGGGCGCTGGTATCGGCGCTGGTGCTGATGCTATCATCGGCGCTGGTGTGGGTCGTGCTCGGGAATACCGGCCTCGGTGCCGCCATCCGGTGGCGTCGTGGGCGGTACGGCAGGTACCCTCATCGGTAACAAGATGGACAAGCAGAAGCGTGAGCTAGAGGAGAAGATGAAGACGGCTGAGGTCGAGAGCGTCAATGACGGTCAAGCCATCCGTGTGACCTTCGACAGCGGTATCCTCTTCGCCACCAACTCCGCTAGCCTCTCCACCAGCTCGAGACTGAGCTGCGCAACCTCGCTACTAGCCTCAAGCAGAACCCCCGACACCGAGATCAAGATCGTCGGCCACACCGACAACACGGGTAGCGACAAGATCAACGACCCTCTCCCTCAAGCGTGCTACCAGCGTGCAGAGCTTCTCGCTGCTCAGGGGCGTATCCTCCAGCCGCATGCAGGCCATTGGCGAGGGCAGCCACAGCCCCGTCGCGAGACAACGGTACCGCTGCTGGCCGTCAGGCTAACCGCCGCGTAGAGGTCTACATCCTCCCCAGCAAGGCGATGATCGAGGCTGCTGAGGCAGGTACGCTGAAGTAAGCCTTCCCTGACGCCCTTAGCCCTCAGTCCCGCGCGGACTAAGGCAAGCTATACCGCGCCCCCAGGCCGTCCATCGCGACGACTTGGGGCGCTCTCTTCCGCTCCCTAGCCCAAGGCAAGCGCGCGCAGTGCCCGCGCTTAGAGGCGCAAACGACCCAAGGCCAGCGCACCTAGTTCCTGATCCGAGCAAGCTTAGTCCCTATCCGAGCGAGCGGGTGACTTGTCTCGGCGAGCCCCTCATCAGACACTCCGCGAGCGAAGTGCCTGATGTCGGCGAGCAAAGTAATAATACTTCTCGGGAAAAATACTATAAGTTCCCGCGAAATATTATATAACTTTCCGCAGAATATTATATAATAATCCGACAAAAGTTATATTATTTTTCGGAGAAAGTTATATAATAATTCGAGATATTATATAATAATCTGCGGGAAAATTATATTACTTTCTCCGCCATATTATATCACTTCACTCGCCAAGCCTATAATCTCTCCTCGCCCACTGCCTGATGTCGCCTCGCCCCAGCCCTTAGCTTTCACGCCAGCAACTACCTTACATGAGCAAACTAATCCAGTCTTATTACCTCCTTCTTCACACACACTCCAAGGCTAGCTTAATACGCTCCAAGACTAGCTTGAAACAGATAGCTCAGGCCTTTGCCACACCCTCTAGACTACAGGCCGAAGAGGAAGCCCCAACGGGGCGAGCTATAATCAAAGCCCAGGGTGCGTAGCCCCCTGCAAGGGCGACCAAACCCTGGGTCAAGCAAAATAATCCTAATGGAGCTGCTGTGAAAGTGCGACCCTCAAGACGATCGGGAGCACGCATGACTTGGAGCACTAATTTATCTTGAGGGTCGCCCCTGTAGGGCTTTGTCCTTTGACTTGATGACCTACCCAGGGTTTGGTCGCCCTTGCAGGGCTACGCACCCTGGGCTTTGATTGAATCGCCCCGCTGGGGCTTTACACTCCGCTTGCGCACAGACGAAGAGAAACAGAACCTATACTTGTCCTCTACGAACACGATAAAGAGGAGAAACAGAACTTATGCCTATCCTCTATCAACACGATAGAGAGGAGGGGCAGAACTTATGCTTATCCTCTATGGCACTATAACGAGGAGAAACAGAGCTTATGCTTATCCTCTATGAACACAACAGCATAGGGTAGATCTGCTTCTATAGAGATAGTTCTGACCTTTCCCACACCCTCTAGACTACAAGCGGAAGAGGAAGCCCCAACGGGGCGACCCATAATCAAAAGCCCAGGGTGCGTAGCCCTGCAAGGGCGACCAAACCCTGGGTCAAGCAAAATAATCCTAATGGAGCGCTGTAAGTGCGACCCTCAAGACGATCGGAGCACCGTGACTTGGAGCACCAATTTTTCTTGAGGGTCGCCCCTGTAGGGCTTTGTCCTTTGACTTGATGACCTACCCAGGGTTTGGTCGCCCTTGCAGGGCTACGCACCCTGGGCTTTAACGGGGTCGCCCCGCTGGGGCTTTCCACTCCGTTTGCCCACAGACGAAGAGGAACAGAACCTATACTTATCCCCTACGAACACGATAGAGAGAAGGGACAGAACTTATGTCTATCCTCTATCAACACAACAGCAAGGAGGAACAGAACCTATGCCTATTCTCTATCAACACTATAGCATAGGGTGCATCTGCTTCTATGGAGATAGTTCAGCCTTACCACACCCTCTAGACTACAAGCAGAAGAGGAAGCCCCAACGGGGCAACCCAATCAGAGCCCAGGGTGCGTAGCCCTACAAGGGCGACCAAACCCTGGGTCAAGCAAATTAATACCAATGGAGCGCTGTAAGTGCGACCCTCAAGACGATCGGAGCACCGTGACTTGGAGCACCAATTTTTCTTGAGGGTCGCCCCTGTAGAGCTTTGTCGCTGACTTGATGACCTACCCAGGGTTTGGTCGCCCTGCGGGCTACGCACCTGGGCTTTAACGGGGTCGCCCGCTGCAGCTTTCCACTCCGTTGCCCACAGACGAAGAGGAACAGAACCTATACTTATCCCCTACGAACACGATAAGAGAGAGGGACAGAACTTATGTCTATCCTCTATCAACACAACAGCAAGGAGGAACAGAACCTATGCCTATTCTCTATCAACACTATAGCATGAGGTGCATCTGCTTCTATGGAGATAGTTCAGGCCTTTACCACACCCTCTAGACTACAAGCAGAAGAGGAGCCCTCAACGGGAACAACCAATCAGACCCAGGGTGCGTAGCCCTACAAGGGCGACCAAACCCTGGGTCAAGCAAAATTAGCACCAATGGAGCGCTGTAAGTGCGACCCTCAAGACGATCAGAGCACCATGACTTGAGCACCAATTTTTCTTGAGGTCGCCCTGTGAAAGGGCTTTGTCGCTGACTTGATGACCTACCAGGGTTTGGTCGCCCTTGCAGGGCTACGCACCCTGGGCTTTGATTTCGGCCTCGCCCCTGCTGAGGGCTCTCCACCCACTTGCCCACAGACGAAGAGGAACAGAACCTATACTTATCCCCTACGAACACGATAGAGAGAAGGGACAGAACTTATACCTATCCTCTATCAACACAACAGCAAGGAGGGACAGAGACTATGCTTATCTTCTATGAACACAATAGCAAGGAGGAACAGAGCTTATGCTTATCCTCTATGATCACAATAGTATAGGGGGTATCTAGCTCTCTGGAGAGCAGCCCTCCCTTATGGACAGCAGCAGGACGGCGGAGCTAGCAGGCGAATAGCTATCTTTGGGGTAGATGTCACACTGATACTTAGCTCCTATGCGCTCCATACACCTCCAGCACTTCCGCTGCTACAGCGACCTCAGGCTCGAGCTCAAGCCCGGGATCAACCTCTTCGTCGGGGACAACGCCAGCGGCAAAACTTCGCTGCTCAGGGCTTGTCAGTATATGCTGAGCTCCTTCTTCGCGGGCTTCAGCGACGAGTATACCAAGTGGCTGAGCTCGAGCGACGATGACTTCCAGCAGGAGTTCCAGAGGGCAAGCAGCTCGGATGAGCAGCCCATCTCCATCAGCTTCGACCCGACGGACCTCATCGAGCGCCTCAGCCCCGAGTACCTAGAGGAGCAAGGCCCCCTAGGCGAGCAAGTGCTAGAGAAGCGCAGTGCCAAGAACCGCCGCGCCCTGACGGGAGGCTTCAAGGCCTACCGCAGCTACGCCCAGTGGCTACAGAGCCACTACACGACCGCGAGGTCAGCACGGCAGAGCTATCCGCTGCCCCTCTTCGCCTACTACCCGGTAGAGGACATCCACTCCAACCGCAAGCTTAGCCTCCAGCCCTTCAGCAAGACGACGAGCAGGTTCTCCCTCGGCTACCTAGAGTGCCTCGAGGGCGACGGCTTCTGCGCTACTGGGTGCACCGACTGCTGGTACTAGCGGGAGCGTGACCCCGAGCATAGCGAACTCGGCTTCGTGCGCCGCCAGATGCTCAAGATTCTAGGCGAGGAGGGCTGTGACCTCTTCTACGACATGCTGATACGCCCCATCAAGCGGGAGGTGGTCTTCGTCACGCCCGACGGCAGGGAGAGATCCCGACGGCCTCTCTCCGAGGGCTGCATGCTTGTCATCTCGATGAGCCTGATCTCAGTGATGCGTAGCTACCCGCTTGACTATCCTATCTACGGCGATGAGACCGTTGCCACATCACGGGTACGGTGATCATCGACGAGATCGACATGCACCTACACCCGAGACTACAGGCCGAAATCCCGCCGCCCGTGCTGCACCGTTGCCTCCCTGCCCTGCAGTTCATCGTCTCGACCCATGCCCCCATGGTGATGAGTGGCGTGCAGAGCGATGGGACGAATATCGTCTCACCGCCTGCGCTGCAGCAGTGAGGCCGAGTACTGCCTCGAGGGAAGCCACGACCTACGGCCTCGACATCTCTACCCACCTCGTGGAGCGTCTCTCGGGAGCCTCGCCCGCAGCCACGAGGAGGTGCAGCCAGCTGGCTGAGCTCTTCACGCCATAGACGCAGGTGACTACCAGAGGGCGCGCAACGCTGCAGCGACTTCGCCAAGCCTCTCCAGACGGTGAACTGAAGGAGCTGACCCGCGCCGACACCCTCCCGAGACTGATGCAGCGCCCGATCGGCTATGATACACATCAAGAAGTCCGGCACCGCCCAAGGGCTTTCGCAGCCTACCGCTGCCAGCCCAACGCACGCTACAGCGAGCTCTCACACAAGCCAAGAAGAGCCTCGCAAGCGCCTCGCTGCGCGACCAGCTACCTCTGCGCCTACTGCATGGGCCGCATCGACGCTGGGGAGATGAAGGTGGAGCACATCGACAGCCAGGCCATCCACCCCGAGCTGGAGCTGACTACGACAACCTCGGCTGCTGCCACGGTGGCGAGCGCGACGAGCCCGACCCTTTCCTGCGGACGTCGCTCGCTGCACTGCGACCCTCCAAGGCGGCCTGACGCCTCACCTGCTCGCCCTCAATCCCGCCTGCATCGCTAGCCTCAGCTACGGCTCGGAGGGCTGCAGCATACACCCAGCAATCCGGAGTGGGACGAGGAGCTGGATCGCATCCTCAACCTCAATCACACGAGCAAGCTCCGTCACAACCGTCAGGAGGCCCTTTACACGCTGCTGGACGAGCTGCAGCAACTCTTACCCCACATTCCTCCCGCCACAGGCAGCGCAGCGTCTCGACCAAGCTCCTCGGAGCGCGTCACGGCACGCGATCGCTACGGCGAACTCATATCCCCTACTGCGGCATACTCATCTACTGGCTCGAGCGCATGCTCTGCGCGAGCTGGAGGATGAGCATACCGCGATAAGGACTATCTTTGCACCGAGCCCACCGCGGCAGACAGACAGCGCGGCAGGCAACTGATCCATCACCCCAAGCAACAACGACGATGAACGAATATCCCTCTGCCCGAATGCGCGCGGCCCGCACATCTACTTTGACGGCACGACCTACTGTATGCCCCGATTGCTCGAGCGAGTCTCGACGTCGAGGCGCTGGCAGCCCCTCACCGCTGCCCAGGTATGCAGGGCATAGCAACGGCACGCCGCTCGCTGATGGCGACGCCGTAACCGTCATCAGGACCTCAAGGTACGCGGCTCCTCCATGGTCATCAAGCAGGGCACCAAGGTCAAGAGCATCCGCTCACCGACAGCCCGACGAGGTCGAGGGCAAGGTCGATGGCTCTGTCAGCGGTCCTCACGCGCCGAGTTCTCAAGAAAAGGCTAAGGCCTCCGCCCTTCGCCTCCCTCTCCCCCACACCGCCCCTCCCCTACTTGTCCCCATCTTAAGGACGCACGTAGCGCTGGACACGATAAGGCTGGGCGACACGTTCTATATTAGGAGCCAAACAGTTCACAAAGAGGGCAGCTCTACCTCTGCCCCATCCTCTAGACGCACCTCAATGCTGATCCCTCGAGCATTGGGGTGCAGCTCATAGCTACTGCCCTGACGCACACGCTACCAGAGGCGCGGAGTGGCGGCGGTAGAGATTGGTGCTATTTTTGCAGTCTCACATATATATCAGTATACAGAGCATCATCGATGGCACAGCAAGAAGACCTCTTCAAGAAGGTAATCGCCCACTGTAAGGAATACGGCTTCGTCTTCCCCTCCTCTGAGATCTATGACGGCCTCGGCGCTGTCTATGACTACGGTCAGCTGGGGAGCGAACTCAAGAATAACATCAAGCGCTACTGGTGGGAGGCTATGACCCTCCTGGCGCCCAACGTCGTGGGGATCGACTCCGCGATCTTCATGCACCCCAAGATCTGGAAGGCCTCTGGTCACGTCGACGCCTTCAATGATCCCCTCATCGACAACAAGGACTCTAAGAAGCGCTATCGCGCCGACGTCCTCATCGAAGACCACCTAGCGAAGATCGAGGAGAAGATCAGTAAGGAGGTAGCCAAGGCGGCGAAGCTAGTTCGGTGAGAGCTTTCGACGAAGTTACACAGTTCCGCTCTACCAACGGCCGCGTGCTCGAGTACCAGGCCGGCGGGACGAGATCCACACGCGCTTCGCTGAGGGCGATGAACGCTACCGACCTCGAGGGTCTTCGCCAGATCATCATCGATACGGAGATCGTCTGCCCCATCAGTGGCACGCGCAACTGGACGGAGGTACGTCAGTTCAACCTGATGTTCGCCACCGAGATGGGCTCCACGGCTGAGGGTGCATGAAGGTCTACCTGCGCCCCGAGACGGCACAGGGATCTTCGTGAACTTCTTTAACGTGCAGAAGACCGGCCGTATGAAGGTGTCCTTCGATCGCTCCAGATCGGAAGGCCTTCCCGCAACGAGATCTGTCGCCCGCCAGTTCATCTCTCGCATGCGCGAGTTTGAGCAGATGGAGATGTAGTTCTTCGTTCGCCCCGGCGAGGAGCTCAAGTGGTTCGAGTACTGGAAGGAGCTGCGCCTGCGCTGGCACAAGGCCCTCGGCCTCGGCGACCAGAAGTACCGCTACCACGACCACGAGAAGCTGGCGCACTACGCCAATGCCGCCACCGACATCGAGTTCGAGATGCCCTTCGGCTTCAAGGAGGTGGAGGGTATCCACAGCCGTACGGACTTCGACCTGAAGCGCCACGAGGAGTTCAGCGGCAAGAAGATGCAGTACTTCGACCCCGAGCTGGGCGAGACTACACGCCCCATGTCATCGAGACCTCCATCGGGGTGGACCGTATGTTCTCAGCCTGATGTGCGGCAGCTATGAGGAGGAGGCACTGGAGGGCGGAGAGAAGCGCAGCGTGCTGCGTGCTCACCTGCAGCCCTGGCGTCAAGCTCGCCATCCTGCCCCTGGTGCGTAAGGACGGCCTCGACACGAAGGCACAGGAGATCTACGACGAGCTGAAGTTCGACTTCAACCGCCAGCTCGACGAGAAGCGACTCCATCGGCAAGCGCTACCGCCGCCAGGATGCCATCGGTACGCCCTACTGCGTGACGGTAGACCACCAGACGATGGAGGACGGCACCGTGACGCTACGTCACCGCGACACGATGCAGCAGGAGCGCATCGCCATCAGTGAGCTCAGCCGCGTGCTCTACGAGGCTACTCCTCGCTGAAGAGCCTCACTGCGCCGCATCTAAGGCCCCCACTACCCATTCCTCACCCTCTAGTCCCGCAACACCTATGAAGGCTCAGATCCTTGCCCTGCTCGCCCTAGTGGCTAGCTGTGGCCTCGCTAGCTGTAGCGACACCATCGATACGGCACAGGAGCGCCGCGCCACCAACGAGCGTAACTTCCTCTCCTTTGCCGACAGTGCAGGCTACGAGAAGGCACACCTGCCCGGGCAACCATGCCGACAGCTATGTCTACATCAAGTGGCAGAAGCACGGCACAGGCACCGTGACCCCAGCGCAGAATGACGCCGTCAAGGTACGCTACCGCGGCTACCTGACCAGCGACTGGACGTCGAACTCCCGCAGCGCCCAGCCCGTCGATCAGGGCAACTGGGATCAGCCCGTCATCAACGACTACAGCCGCGTCAACAGCTATATCGATGGCTTCAAGTACGCCCTGCAGAGCCTCAAGGTCGGGGGACGAGGTCTCCGTCGTCATCCCCTGGTATCTGGGCTATGGCTCGTCGATCACGCGCTACATCCCCCCTACTCGAGCCTCTTCTTCCAGATCAAGCTCGGAGGAGATCAGCACGCCTCTGTAAGGAGGCGCCCATCAGAGTATATCCCATCTATGCATCTATTGCTTTCCAATGACGATGGCTTCCGCGCCGCAGGCATACAGGAGCTGGCCCAGTCCCTCCTGCACTCGGCGATGTGACCATCGTCGCCCCTGACGGCCCGCGATCGGGCTTCTCAGGTGCGATCACTACGACCCAGCCCCTGCGCCTGAAGCATCGCAAGACCGAGGGACGCCTACGCATCTACAGCTGCGAGGGTACGCCCGTGGACTGCGTCAAGCTAGCACCAATACGCTCTTTGCCGACACACGCCCCGACCTCATCATCTCGGGGATCAATCACGGCAGTAATGAGGGCATCTGCGTAGGTTACTCGGGGACGATCGGTGCCGCCCGTGAGGGCTGCATCTACGGCATCCCTTCGCTGGCCGTATCGCTGGATGACACGGCTTGGTCGCCTGACTTCGCCGACAGCATCGTCTACACGCAGCAGGTCGTCAGCTTCATGCAGCACACCCAGCTGCCTCCACACACCATGCCTCGCTCAATGTGCCCAAGACCAAGCCCCAGGGGCTGAAAGGTCTGCGCGCAGAGTGTGGGCCAGTTCGTCGAGGAGTTCGTCCCCAGCCGCGATGGTAGGGGCAAGGATATCTACTGGATGACAGGCCACCAGCGCCCCGCCTCTAGCGAGGACCGAGGGGACTGGTACTGGCTGCGTGAGGGCTGGGCGACGCTCACCCCGCTGCAACTCGACACGACCAACCACGGCTGGACTCGATCACCTCGACCAGCTGGCGCAGCAGGCTGCTGGCTAGCTCCGTGACCTAGACGAAGCCCCAGCATGCGCTACTTCCTAGTCGCAGGCGAAGCCTCTGGAGACCTACACGCCTCAGCGCTCATCCGAGCACTGAAGGCCGAGGATCCAGAGGCTTCGTTTGCCTTTATGGGTGGGGATAAGATGGCTGCGGCCGCAGGTATCCCCGTCGTCCACTACCGAGATGGCCTTCATGGGCGTGGTGAGCGTCCCTGAAGAACTACCGCACCATACGCCGACGCGCCGAGCGCGTGCAGGAGGCCCTGCGTGCCTTCGCCCTCGATGTGGTCATCCCGGTGGACTCTCGCCGACTTCAACATCCGCTACATCCTCCCTGCTGGCCCAGGAGCTGGCCATCCCCAGCGTCTACTACATCCTGCCCAAGCTCTGGGCCTGGCGTGCTGGGCGTATCAAGCAGCTCCGCCGCTACCTCAGCCACGCCCTCTCTATCCTGCCCTTCGAGGTGGACTACTCTCCGCCAGCAGGGCCTCCTCAGTGAGCTGACGTGGGCAATCCTGTGTCGATGCCCAGCTGAGCTATGAGGCCGAGCACCCCGAGCCCATAGCGCGCGACCCTCAGCGCTCGTGGCACTCCTCCCCGGCAGCCGCAAGGCCGGAGCTACGGGAGAATCTCCCCTGATGCTCCAGGCCCTGAGGCACACCTCGAGGCCGGTGGCCGCGTCGCCGTCGCTGCTGCCCCCGATGACGGCAGAGGACTATGCCCTTACCTCAGTGCTTATCCCCAGGTGGAGCTCGTCTGGGGATAGCTACGGCCTGATGCGCCGTGCCGCTCGGGCAGCTGTCACCTCGGGGACGGCGACGCTGGAGACGGCGCCTCGCGGGTTGCCCGCTCGTCGTATGCTATGGCATGGGCGGACGCAGGGTGCTGCGCTGGATCTTCGAGCACTGCTTCCCGCGTGCGCTACGTCTCGCTGGTCAACCTCATCCTCAACCGCCCCGCCGTGCCTGAGCTCCTAGGGCGATAGGCTCAGCGCGCCCGAGCTACGTCGCCAGCTGGAGCTCCTCGAGGAGGGGCAGAGCGCTCCGTCGGGCACAGCTGGAGGCCTTCGCCGAACTCAGCGCCACACTCGGCCGCAGCTACTCGGCCCCACGTGCCGCCCGCGCGCTCATCGAGCAGCTCCAGCGGCAGCGCTAGCCCCAGCCTTCAGCCGTGTACATCCCTGGGATAAGCTGGGGATAGCGCGAGGATAAGCGAGGGATAAATCTAGGGGCCTCGTGGACGACTCGAGCCCCTCCCCTGCCTTCGCCCCCTGTAGATAAGCCCCCTAGCTATACACCAGCTACACTTAAGGCCTTCACCCAAAAGCACTGAACCACCCCAAGGCGTGGATGAAGTAGAGAGCACCTCGTCCTCGGACAGCTCTAGATAAAGGAACTTAGCCCTGTGGGCAGTCTGTGGGCAAGCTCCCCAAGCCTAGGGATAAGCCTGAGGAGGGCGGAGCGAACTAGAAGAGCGCTTGGAGGCTTACCCACCTGTCCACGGCGCATAATATACATAGTAGATAAAGAGAAATAAGATCTAATTACTCTAAGACTATAAGAATAATAAGGACGGGGATAAGCCCCCGCCCGCGTCGAGGAGTGAGCCCACAGCCGATACAATTATGAGAATACTAGCACTAGACATCGACGGTACCCTCATCACCAGCCAGCACGTGCTGACCGAGCCCGTACGCAGCGCCCTCATCCGTGCCCAGCGCGACTATCGATATACGTATCGCCCCAGCCTCAGGCCGTCCCACGGCCGCGCTGGGGCACCTAGCGGCAGAGCTGGAGCTGAAGACCTACGGCGGCTACCTGCTGCCCTTCAACGGCGGCAAGCTCATCGCAGCCGCCACGGGCGAGGTGCTCAGCGAGACCGTGCTGGATGCCGACCTTATCCCCCAGCTCTATGACCTCACGCAGCGCTACGACCTCAATATCCTCTCCTATACCGAGACACCATCCTCAGCGAGCGCTCCGACGACCCCTACGCGGTCAAGGAGATCGACATCACGGGCATGGCGCTGGAGGTGGTGCCCGACTTCCCTGTGCGCCTCGGCGCTGAAGCTGCCCAAGTGTCTCGCAGTCGGGCCCAAGGATAAGCTCATCCCTCTCGAGGCCGAGGCGAAGCAGCTCCTCGGTGAGCGCATCGACGCCTCCGCTCCAGCGACTTCTTCCTCGAGCTCGTGCCTAAGGGGCATGATAAGGGCGCCGCACTGAGCCGTCTCCTCGAGCTGCTGGGTCTCACGCCCGAGGCGCTCATCGCCATGGGGGATAACTATAATGATCTCGGCATGCTGCGCCTGGCGGGGACGAGTGTCGCCATGGGCAACGCCCCCGAGGACATCAAGGCGGTGGCGAGCTACGTCACGCGTACCAATAATGAGGACGGCGTCGCCTGACGCCCTCGGGAGGAGCTTGCTTCGCCCGCTCCTAGCCGTCCTGCCCCTCAGCTTTGCCTCGCCCTCCGCGCTGGGCGCCAGGCTCCGCCCTCACTAGTACAGCGCTCCCCGACTAGCAGCTTTGCTAGCTGGGGGAGCGCTGTCTTTCTCTTCCTTATAAAGGGGGACAGCCCCACGAAGGCCGACAGCTCGCTACCGCTGAGGGCTGCCCCTCCGTGAGGGATATCCATCAACCTGCTGGGTGCTATCACCAGCTCGTCGATGGATGCCCGTCAGCGGGCCGATGGATATCAGTCAGCGCCCCTAGGGATAGGACGCAGTGCCGCGGCTGGCGGCAGGGAGTAAGCCCAGCTGGCTGCTACCTGCCCTAGCTCCTGAGGCTGGGAGCTAGGGACGCCCAGCAGTCGGGCTGAATTGCGTATCTTTGTACACCCATAGTAACAAGATACAGCAATGAAGAAGATCATCGCCACGGACAAGGCGCCTGCCGCCATCGGTCCCTACAGTCAGGCTGTACCCTCGACGATACGCTCTATGCCTCCGGGCAGCTCGGGATCGATCCCAGCACGGGTGACTTCGAGGGGATCACGGCACAGACGGAGCAGAGCTTCTGTAACATCCATGCCATCCTCGCCGAGGCAGGCATGACGATTGATGATGTGGTCAAGACGACTTGCTTCCTGGCCGATATGGGCGACTTCGCAGCAATGAATGCCGTCTACGAGCGCCAGTTCACGGGTAGCTTCCCGCCCGCTCCGCAGTCGCTGTCAAGACGCTGCCCAAGAACGGGCTCGTCGAGATCGAGATCATTGCACGCAAGGGACTAAGGGAGCCTCTGCGCGTCCTTCGTCGTATTCATTTAATCAAGGGAATCCAATGGAAACAGTCGTTAGTGGTATTCGCCTGACAGGCAACCTCACATCTCAGGTAATTACTCGGTGCTGTACGCGCCTTCGTCGAGATGCAGCAGCAGTATAATTGCTTCTTCTTCATCGCAGACTGGCACTCGCTGACGACACACCCCATCCCGACGACATCATACGCTCGACCAATCGATCCTGGCCGAGTACCTGGCCTCGCGGCATCGATCCCGAGCAGGCGACCATCTACGTGCAGAGCGATGTGCCGTGAGGTGCTGGAGCCTACCTCACCTCAATACGAACGCTTACCTCGGGGAGCTGGAGCGTACGACCTCCTTCAAGGACAAGGCCCGCCAGCAGCCCGACAACGTCAATGCAGGCCTCTTGACCTACCCCTCCCTCATGGCGGCCGACATCCTCATGCACAAGGCGGTGAAGGTGCCCGTAGGCAAGGATCAGGAGCAGAATATGGAGATGGCGCGCAGTTCGCCCGCCGCTCAACATCATCTACAGCGTAGACTTCTTCACCGAGCCGCAGTCCTTCAGCCTCGGGGATAAGGCGTCAAGGTCCCCGGCCTCGATGGCTCGGGCAAGATGGGTAAGAGTGAGGGCAACGCTATCTCACCTCATCGACGACGAGAAGACCATATCCAAGAAGGTCATGCGCGCCGTCACCGACAGCGGCCCCACCGAGCCCAACAGCGAGAAGCCCGAGGCGATACAGAACCTCTTCACCCTGATGGAGATCGTCTCCACGCCCGAGGTCTACCAGTACTCACAACGGCCTCTGACAACGACTGCGCCATCCGCTACGGGGATATGAAGAAGCAGCTGGCCGCCGATATCAATGCCTTCTGCGCCCCCATCCGCGAGCGCATCCTCGACATCAGCGGGGATAAGGAGCTGCTGGCACGTGTAGCCCGCCTCGGCGCAGAGAAGGCCCGCGAATCGGCCACACGCACCATCGAGGAGGTACGCCACATCACAGGCTTCCGCGCGCGCTAGACCTAGTGCCCCTCACCTCCCACCTAAGTAATCACACTCATCACATAATACTCCTCATGGAATTAGTAGGAAGAATCGTCCAAATCCTCCCCCTTCGTACGGGGACGTCTAAGGCAGGCAACCCCTGGAAGGTACAGGAATACATCCTCGAGACCCTCGGCACGCAGTACCCCCACAAGGTATGCTTCGAGCTCTTCGGGGACAACGTAGACAAGTTCCCCATGCAGATCGGCCAGGACGTCACGGTATCGATCGACATCGAGAGCCGCGAGTTCAACGGGCGCTGGTACACCAGCGTCCGCGCCTGGAACGTCGTGCAGGGCGTCGCTGCCCCCGGCGTAGTAGCTCCTGCTGCGGCTAGCTATGCAGCGCCCCAGCCTCCCGCTCAGCCCGCGGCGCCTGCACAGCCTGCAGCACCTGTCTCGGCGGCCGACGACCTCCCCTTCTAGCCCCTTCGGCCCTTGCGAGAGCCTAGCTAGATCCAAAGCAAGCGAGCGTATGCTGTGCCCCGTCCGCGGGCTACAGCATACGCTCTTCCTTTATCCTCATCCCTTCACCCTCCTGCCTCTCCCTATGCAGCTGATCCTTCTAGTCGTAGGCAAGACCGATAGCAAGCACATCGAGGAGCTGATGCAGCACTACGCAGCACGGCTCAAGCATTACCTCCCTTCGAGCTCAAGGTGATCCCCGACCTCAAGCGAGGGCGCCTCAGCGAGTGCAGCAGTGCGTGGAGGAGGGCGCGAGCTGCTCAGGCAGGTGCAGCCAGGCGATCGCCTTTGGCTCTTCGACGAGCGCGGTGACCAGCTCACCAGCCGCGCCTTTGCCCAGCGCATCGAGCAGGGTGATGATCTCGGGCGAGCGCCGCCTGATCCTCGCCATCGGCGGGCCCTACGGCTTCTCCGAGGAGGTCTAGTGCCCGCGCTCAGGGACTCGTAGGGCTGAGCAAGATGACCTTCTCGCACCAGATGGTGCGCCTCTTCGCCCCAGAGCAGCTCTATCGGGCACAGACCATCCTACGCGGCGAGCCTTACCACCATGACTAGACAGATCACCCAGCTCTACAGCCGCCTCAAGGCCTTCATCATCGCAGGCGACCAGCGTATCTACTACTGGATCCTCGTGCTGGCGCTGCTGGTGCCCAACCTCGTCCTCTCTATCGTCATGCAGCAGTCCAGCGTGGGGCGCATCCTCAACGTGCTGGTCATGCTGCCCATCTACATGCTGCTGCTGGCGCTAGCCAAGCGCCCTGGGCGCATCTACTGGGGGCTGGTGGTGCTCATCCTCCTGCACGTCTTTCAGCTCGTGCTCTTGACGATCTTCAGCGGCTCGGTGGTAGCGGTGGATATGATCCTCAACCTCTTCACCTCCGAGCCCGATGAGGCAGGCGAACTCCTCTCCAACATCCTCCCTACCCATCGTAGGCATCCTCGGGGGCTATGTACTGACGCTGCTGCTGGCTACCGCCTCGGCACGTAATCCGCGGCCACTCCCGCCCTGCTTCCGTCGCCGTGTGAGCCTCTGGGGGCTGGGGCTCCTACTGCTGGCTCTGCCCATCTGGGTAGGGGCGAAGCGCCGCGCCCCTTACCTCCACCTACGTGCTGAGGGTCTATCCCATGAGCGTCTTCTACAACATGTATCTGGCGACGAAGAAGTCTCAGCGAGGTCATCCACTACAGCTACAGCTCGGAGGACTTCAGCTACGGAGCCACCAGCAAGCACCCTGAGGACGAGCGTGAGGTCTACGTCCTCGTCCTCGGAGAGACCAATCGCGCCTACAGCTGGAGCCTCTGTGGCTACAGCCGCCCTACGACCCGCGACTGGATAGCCTCGCTGGGAGCGGGCAGCTGAGCGTCTATCGCGACGTCTTGACCCAGTCCAACACTACCGCAAGAGTATCCCCATCATCCTCTCCCCTGCCGATGCTGAGGCTGCCGACCAGCTGCCGCGCATACAGGGCATACTGACGGCCTTCCGTGAGGCAGGCTTCTACACCGCCTACGTGACCAATCAGCCCGGCAATCACAGCTACGTGGACTTCTTCGCCATGCAGGGGATGAGTACCATCTCGCTGCGTAAGGATAGGGAAACTGCGGCAGCTGCGAAAGGCGCGTCCCGCGGCTCTACGATAGAGACATGCTCCCCCTCATCTGGATCGCCCTACTCGCCAGTGAGCACCCAAGCTCTTCATCGTCCTGCACACCTACGGGGCGCACGCCAGCTACAGAGACCGCTACCCGCACAGGAGGCTGCCTCTGTCGGCAAGCGCTATTCGGGCAGTGAGGGCCGATGGCCTAAGCCTCACGGGCTGCCACGACAATGCCGTGCGCCAGACCGACCACTTCGTTGCCGAGGTCATCGCACGCCTCGGGCAGCAGGATCGCCTGGCTGCGATGCTCTATGTCTCCGACCACGGAGAGGACGTCTACGACGACAGTCGGGAGAGCGCCTTCCTCACTCCTCGCCCGACATCTCCTACTACCAGCTGCACGTGCCGCTGGTGCTGTGAACCTCGCCCAACTATGGGAGCACTACCCGCCAGTATGGCAGGCCGCGCTGTCCAACCAGCATCAGCCCGCCTCGACCAACGCGTCTTCCACACCCTGCTGGATGTCGCGGGCGTCACGACGCTACCGCCAGGAGTCCAAGTCGCTGGTGAACCGTGCCTTCAAGGCTGGGCAGCGCTACTACCTTAACGACCGCTACGAGTGCGTGCCCGCCTAGAGCAGCTGGAGCTGGCGGACGAGGATATGGAGCTCATACGGCGTATGGGCCTGCGCTTTGCCCCCAGCCCGCCCCTGCCCTTAGCCTCCGTCCTGAGCACCCTCAGTCAAAAGCGGGACAGCGCTGCGTCGTATGACGCGGCACTGTCCCGCTGGTCTTTTTCTCAGGGCTGACTTAGCCTGCTAGCTGGGCGAGCTAGTAGGGGAGTTCGCCCGCTGGATCTCGTAGAACTCGCGGGGTGTCCCGAGCTGCTGCAGCACGACCTCAATCTGGTGGGGCGAGATCTTGCGGCGCGTCAGGCGAAAGCCCCGCCGCTGGAGCTGCCGCTTGAAGAGGGCGTCGTGCGTGATGAGCTGTCTGAGCGCACGGCTAGCACTGGAGGGCTGGTAGTGGGGGAAGTGAGGGAGGCGAGCTCGCGGGGAAGCTGTAGACGCGGAACTCTAGCTCGCAGTCACGCGCGAGCTTCCTCTGGAGGAGCTTACTGGTACTCATAGATGTAGTGAGTAATAAAGGTGAATAAATGAAGTATATAGGGCGAAGGGGCCTCCGACCCGTCTGGCGTCGTGTTTCTCAGTATATATAGGCCAGGCTGGGTGTCTGCTCCGTCGCTTGAGGCAAAGGTACGAAAGATCTCCCCTACTCCCTCCCGAGCCTTCACCCGTCCTGATCTGCAGTGCTTCTTACCCTTTTCCTGCTCTGCTCACTCCCTCCTCTTTGCTTGCTTTCCCCTTACGATCCCTGCTCTCCGCGTCCCTTCGCAGGGCTGCCCGACGGGTACAAAAAGAGCGGGAGGTGAGCCACTGACTCACCTCCCGCTTGATATCTAGGTGCATACCCTAGGGCATGCTGCCGAGTCAACTAGTACTCGTCCGAAACGCTGAGCTTAGCGCGACCCCTAGCACGACGTGCTGCGAGCACACGGCGGCCGTTAGCCGTAGCCATACGTGCACGGAAACCCGTGCTTGTTCTTTTCTCTTGCGGGTTCGAGGGGCTGGAACGTTCTTTTCATCTCTGTGTCTAAATATATTTAGTTCTTACTGTTCTATGCTGCACAATTTGAGTGACAAAGATAGTCAATTTTTCTTGAAGCAGCCTCTGCGCGCAGCTCGGGCTGCCTCGAGGCGGCGCTCCGATCTAGGCTACCACAGCTGGGCGGCATCGACGAAGTGTATACGCCCTACCTCGGCAGCGCAGCAGCTCGACGAGGCTGCGGACGGGGAGACAGAGCGTCGCCGTATTGTCGCAAGGATGTATCCCGATGAGGGCTCCCTCGGCGGCGTACTCGCTGTCTAGGTAGAGCTCCACCTGGTGCGTCGGGTCGTAGAGTAGCCCCAGAGGCGAGACAGAGCCTGCCTTGAGGCCGAGGATGCGCTCCAGCTCCTCCTCGCTGGCGAAGGTCAGCGTACGGGTGCCGTAGAGGCGCTTGAACTTGTTGAGCTTTACCCGCTTGTCCCCGCGCAGGGTGATGAGGTAGAAGCGCTCGTGCCTGTCGTCGCGTACGAAGATGTTCTTGGCCATGGCCTCGGGATGTGGGAGGCCAAGCTCGGAGAGCGTCGTCATGCTGCTGCGCCGCGGCGTGCTCGGTCAGCTGGTGGTCTATGTGACGCTCCTGGAGGTAGTCGTAGATGGCTTGCTTGTCCATAGGGAATACTGGGAGAAGGCTTGATCCTCGGCCTCCTCGAGGAGGCGCGTAAGGAGTCACGGGCAGCGCGTGAGCGCCTCTTGCTCGGCCTCGGGGATCAGGAGCCAGGGCTGCTGCTCCTCTTCGGTGGGAAGGTATGAGCCCCTCGGCCTCGATGAGGTAGAGCTGGGCATAGAGCTGCTGGTGCGAGAGGCGGTGCTTGGCCGTGGCGCGGGGCTGGGGATGCAGGCGCGGCGCACGTAGCTGCCCTAGGAGCTGGGTGAGGTGCGGGTGCGCCAGCAGTGCCTCCTCGCTTAGGGGCTCCTCGCCGCCCTCTATGAGCGGCAGCTCGTAGAGCCCCTGCCAGATGTCGCCCGCACCGCGGCGCCGTAGGAGGCGGCTCGTCGCCCCACCCTCCCCGAGACGCACGAGGAAGTACATATAGCGGGGACGGACGCGCGTCTTGCCCTGCTTGATGGGCAGCGTCTCGGCGATCCCTCGGCGGTAGCCCTCGCACTGCTGCTGGACGGGGCACTCGGGGCAATGGGGACTGCGTGGCGTGCAGCAGAGGGCGCCGAGCTCGATGAGAGCCTGATTGTGCCGACTGGGGTGCTCGCGATCCAGCAACTCGCCCGCCAGCTGCCAGTAGACGCGCTGTCCTGCGCCCGTGTCTATGGGATCGCTGAGGGCGAAGAGGCGGCTGAGGACGCGGTACACATTGCCATCCACCGTCGGGAAGGGTAGATTGTAGGCGAAGGAGAGGATAGCTCCACGCGTGTAGGGCCCTACGCCTGGCAGACGGCTGAGCTCCTCGAGTGTGCGCGGCAGCTCGCCTCCGAAGTCCGAGACGATGATCTGGGCGGCGCGCCTGAGGTTGCGCCCACGCGAGTAATAGCCCAGTCCCTGCCACAGCAGCAGTACCTCGTCCTCGCTGGCGGCCGCTAGATCGTAGACCGTGAGGAAGGCCTCGGTGAAGCGATGGTAGTAGCTCATGCCCTGATCCACGCGCGTCTGCTGGAGGATGACCTCCGAGAGGAGCACGTGGTAGGCCGACACGTCGCGGCGCCAGGGTAGGTCGCGTGCCTCGCGGTCGTACCAGGCGCCCAGGCGCTGCCTCAGCGTCCTATATAGAGGATGCGGAGGTCTTCAACGAGGTCTTCGTCTATGGGCATTCTTCTTCTGCACAGCCTTGGAGAAGGGTGACGTAGACGAGGGGCGTCGTTGACGATACCTATCATCACGTTGCGCTGGCCCTCCAGTAGAGCCTCGATGGCAGCGACGCCCATGCGGCTGGCGATGATGCGGTCCTGAGCGCTGGGCGAACCCCGCGCTGGATGTGCCCGAGGATGACGACGCGCACGTCGAACTGTGGGTGTTCCTTCTCCACACGCTCAGCGACCTTCATCGCTCCGCCCGTGCTCTCGCTCTCGCTGACGAGGACGATGCTGCTGTTCTTGGTCTTGCGGAATCCGTTCTCGATCGTCTCCGCTAGCTGGTCCTTCTCGAAGGCGTATTCGGGGGATGATGGCAGCCTCGGGCCCGTGGCAATGGCACCGTTGAGGGCTGAGAGCCGCTTCGCGACCCATGACCTCGACGAAGAAGAGGCGCTCGTGCGAGCTAGCCGTGTCCCGCTATCTTATCCACGGCAGTGACGATGGTATTGAGCGCCGTATCGCAGCCTATGGTGAGGTCGGTGCCATAGAGGTCGTTGTCGATGGTGGCAGAGCAGCCCGACGATGGGCACATCCCACTCCTCAGCCAGCTCACGAGCGCCCGAAGTGAGCCATCGCCGCCGATGACCACGAGGGCGTCGATGCCGTGTGCCTTCATCGTCTGATAGGCCTCAGCACGCCCTTCTGCGGTGCGGAACTCCTGGCAGCGGGCGGTCTTGAGTATCGTCCCTCCGCGCTGGATGATGTTGCTCACGTGCTGCGTCTCGAAGTCCTCGATCTCTGTGAGATGAGGCCCCTGAAAGCCCTCGGTAAATAGCCTTGACACGTATGCCGTGGTAGATGGCGGTACGCGTGACGGAGCGGATGGCGGCGTTCATCCCGGGGCATCACCTCCGAGGTCAGTACGCCGATACATTTGATAGCGGGCCATATTGCTTGCTTGGTATGAGTAGTCTGATCGCCTCCAGCGCACTGGCGAGTGCTGCTCGCGGTCTGTGTGGAGGGGCTTGGATGAAGGGCTGTCCTATCGCTCTAGGGGCAAGCCTCGGAGCAGGCCTAGCGGGCTGCGCTGATGTCTCGAAGAGGGCAGCGGCCTGAGGGGGCTGGGCGGGCTCGTATTTCTTATATAACTTCTCGGAGAATATTATATTACTTTCGGCCGAATGTTATATTACTTTTCGCTGAAAGTTATATTACTTTCTCCCCATTCTTATATTACTTTTGCTCCTCTCCCCTTAGCTCTCGGCTCCGCTGCTCCTTATATCGGAGCTTTGTCCGAGGCACGTCCGGGGCAGAGCTCTGCAGCGCTTGGGAACGCTCGTGCTGAGCGGGAGGCTCGGGTGCTGGAGGAAGGGTAGCGGCTGGCGGACGAGGCAGGCGCGGTAGCGGCAGAATCGTCTCCTCGAGCCGAGTAGAGCGCGTCGGAGATGAGGCATGGCCTATGGAGACCTCGGCCAGCTGAGGCGCTGCTCGGAGAAGTAGCGGAGGTTCTCCAGGCTGAGGTCATGCCCAGCGTTCAGCCCGAGGCCGAGGCTGGTGGCGTGCACTGCAGCGCGGGCGAAGGGTGTGACGGCGGCTGCCCTGTCCTCGGGGTAGAGACGTGCATAGGGCTCGTATAAGAGCTCGACGCGCTGGGTCCCGAGGCGTGCAGCCTCATCGAGTTCTCGAGATCCGTGCCGACGAAGATGGAGGAACGTATGCCCCACTCGTGGAGGGCGGCGAGGATGTCGCTGAGGAAGTCACGATGGGCGGCGACATCCCAGCCTGCGTCGCTGGTCAGGGCGTCGGGCGCATCGGGCACGAGCGTCACCTGATGGGGCGTACCTGCTCCACCAGACGCATGAACTCGGGGCTCGGGTTGCCTCGATGTTGAACTCCGTAGTTACGATCTCCCGCAGTTCGTGAGACATCGCGGTAGCGTATGTGACGCTCATCGGGGCGGGGATGCACGGTGATCCCCTGCGCACCGAAGCGCTCGCAGTCCCGCGCCACCTGCAGGAGGTCGGGGACATTGCCCCCACGCGCGTTGCGCAGGGTCGCCACCTTGTTGATGTTCACACTTAGCTGTGTCATATGTCTAACTTATATATATTTGTAGTGAGATAATAGGTCTCACCGAGACCTAAGCGGGTTTCAAAGATACGGCTTTCTCTAGCTGGCGCCGTCTGTGAAGGGCCTCCCAGATGGACTATGTCAAGATATAGCACTCATCGCCTCGCAGCACCTGGACGGACACGCTGCGCACCTTGCCGAGCTGCTGGCTGTCCTCGACAGACCAGAACGTGCGGCTATACCTGGATCCCGGCTTTGAGACGATGCTGCGTGAGCAGTTCGGTCTAGAGCCCCGACTGGCAGGGCACCTGCCTCCCTACCCCACTCCACTAGATGTAGACTTTGTGCTGAGCCTCGGCGGCGATGGTACCTTCCTCCGAGCTGCCCGCCGTGTCTTCGCCCAGGAGATCCCCGTGCTGGGGCTCAATATGGGACGCCTTGGCTTCCTCACCGACCGCGGGATCACCGAGGCGCTGCCGCTGATGGAGCGCCTCTTCACCGAGGACTACACGCTGGAGACGCGTATGCTGCTCTCGGTCGAGGTGGACGGTCAGTGCCAGGGCGACGTGCTCAATGAGGTCGCCCTGCTGAAGCGCGAGACGGGCTCGATGATCACCATCCATACCATGCTGGGCGATGACTTCCTCGCCGACTACGACTGCGACGGGCTGATCATCGCCACGCCCTCGGGCTCTACGGCCTATTCCCTCGGGGCAGGTGGCCCCTTGATGATGCCGGGCTCGCGCTGTATGCTGCTGACGCCCATAGCCCCTCACTCGCTGACGATGCGCCCGCTCGTCGTGCCCGAGGCTACGGATCTGGAGCTCAACGTACGCGCGCGCAACAATAGCTATATGCTCGTGCTCGATGGGCAGGCACGCATCCTGCCCTGCGGCACGAAGGTGCGCATACGCAAGTCCACACGCCAGCTGCAGGTCATGCACCTCCAGCCCTACTCCTTCGCCGATACCCTGAGGCGTAAGCTCCTCTGGGCCGCTCCCGTACGCGAGTAGCGTCCCCTAGTGCCGCCTCCCCAACTACGCTACAAGATCCATATCTATACACTTCAATCACCACACACTATCGACATGAAAGCCCTCCTCCCCCTCCTGGGGCTCTTCGCGCTTAGCCTCACGGCCAGCGCCCAGCAGTCCTCCAAGGAGCCGTGGCAGAACCCTGAGGTCAATGCCATCAACCGCCTCCCGATGCACGACGCTAACTGCCTTCCGCGCGGGTGAGTCGACCGAGGACCGCGACAGAGTGCCCATTACCTCTCGCTCAACGGTATGTGGCGCTTCCACTGGAGTGCACTGCGCCGACGAGCGCACGGACTTCGGCGCCCTAAGCCTCAACGACAAGTCCTGGGCACAGATCCCCGTCCCCGGCAACTGGGAGCTCCACGGCTATGGCCATCCCCTCTATACCAATGTTCCCTATCCCTGGAGCAACCAGTTCAAGAACAACCAACCCATCGTCCCCATCAAGGAGAACCACGTAGGGAGCTACCGTCGCAGCATCACCATCCCTGCCTCCTGGCGCGGCAAGAAGGTCATCGCCCACTTCGGATCCGTGACCTCCAACATCAGCCTCTGGGTCAATGGTCAGCCCTGTGGGCTACAGTGAGACAACAAGCTGAGGCAGAGTTCGACCTCACACCCTACATCAAGTACGGCGCGGAGAACCTCATCGCCTTCCAGGCGTACCGCTGGTGTGATGGTAGCTACCTGAGGACCAGAGACCTGGCGCCTCTCGGGTGTCGGCCGTGACTGCTATCTCTACGCTCGCGAGCCGCAGCACGTGCGTGACCTGCGTGTGGTAGCCGACGTCGACACGGTGGAACTACCACGAAGGGACCGCTGTCGGTCAAGCTCGACAAGACCTCCGCGAGCCTGCCCGTACCGCCTTTACGCTGAGCGATGCTACGGGTAAGGTCGTAGCCTCGGGAGAGACGCGCGGCTCTGAGGCTCAGATGACCCTCGAGCATGCTCAGCTGTGGAGTGCCGAGCATCCCTACTCTATACGCTGCGCGTCGAGGGCGCGAGTGATCCCCAGCGGGTGGGCTTCCGTAACGTACGTATTGCCCGGGGACAGCTGCTGGTCAATGGCCAGCCGTCCTCATCAGGGGGCGAACCGCCACGAGATGGATCCGACGGCGGCTACTACGTCTCCGCGAGCGTATGCTGCCGGGACATCGTGGTGATGAAGCAAATGAACATCAACGCCGTGCGTGCCTGTCACTACCCTGACGCCGCCCTCTGGTATCAGCTCGCGATGATGCAGGGCTCACGTCGTGGCCGAGGCCAACCTCGAGAGCCATGGTATGCTTCCACGGCAAAGGGTCCCCTGAGCGCACCGCAAGGACTTCCTCAAGCGCACCTCGAGCGTAACGAGCGCAACGTCAGCGCAACGTCAACCGCAGCGTCATCACCTGGTCGCTGGGCAGCGAGTCGGGGCACGGCGAGAACTTTCGGCTGCCTACCGCCTGGTGAAAGCTCGACCCACCGCCCTGCGCAGTACGAGCGCTCGCGCAAGGAGGCGACCGATATCTACTGCCCTATGTACCGCTGTCCCTGGGAGATACGAGTACCTCGACAGCAAGCCCTCGATGCCCGTCATCCAGTGCGAGTACGCCCATGCTATGGGTAATAGCGAGGGCGGCTTCGACGAGTACTGGATATGATCCGCCGCGAGCCTCAGTATCAGGGCGGCTTCATCTGGGACTTCGTCGATCAGGGACTGCGCTGGCGCGACAAGAAGACCGCCCTACACGCCTATGGCGGCGACTTCAACCGCTACGACTATTCGGACAACAATTTCCTGAACAACGGGCTCGTCAGCCCCGACCGTCACCTCAACCCGCACGCCTACGAGGTGAGCTACGTGCACCAGAGCATACGCCCCTCGATGGTAGACGCGGCGAAGGGACGGATAAAGATCTACAACGAGAACTTCTTCATCGACCTGAGCCGCTACACGATGCGCTGGGAGCTCTCTGTGAGGGCCTTCCCGTCCAATCGGGGACGATGCAGCTGCCCGCGATTGCCCCGCAGGCCACTGAGGAACTGACGATCCCCTACACGATGCCCGCTGTGGGCGCGACGGAGGACGTCACGCTACAGCTCTCCTTCCGCTCACCCACGCCGATGGGATCCTACTGGCAGGCACGGAGTTGGCGCACGAGCAGTTCGTCCTGCAGAAGGGGCAGCTGCCTGAGCTGAAGCTCAACGAGCAGCGCGCCCAGTCCGCCCCCGAGCTCCTCTCCAATGATGTGCAATACTACATCATCAAGGGCGCGGACTGGCGTATTGAGATCGACAAGGCTACGGGCTTCGTCTCGCACTACGAGGCAGGTGGCGTGCAGCTCCTCGATGAGGGGCATCAGCTGCGTCCCAACTTCTGGCGAGCCCCGACGGACAACGATATGGGCGCTGGTCTGCAGCGTCGCTACGCCGTCTGGCGCCACCCTGAGCTCAAGCTCAAGAGCCTCAAGGCCACGCAGCCCGAGCCTATGCTCGTCAAGCTCGAGGCCCGCTACGAGCTCCCTGCCGTTGGCGCTACGCTGAGCATCGACTATACCATGACGCGACGGGACGCATCCTCTACCAGCAGGCGATGAAGGCTGGGAGCAAGGAGAAGGTGGCCAATCTCTTCCGCTTCGGTATCAAGATGGAGCTGCCTCAGGAGCTGGATCAGGTGGCCTTCTACGGCCGCGGCCCTGTGGAGAGCTATCCTGACCGCAAGCTCTCGCAGCCCTTCGGCTACTATCAGAGCTCGGTAGCGGATCAGTTCTACCCCTACATCCGTCCGCAGGAGACAGGGCTGCACAACGACCTCAGCTACTTCCGCGTCCTCGACAGAGGTGGGCGTGGGCTGAGCTGCGCCCGATCAGCTCTTCATGGCCTCGGCGCTGGATCGCAGCATGGAGAGCCTCGACGGCTACCCACAGAAGGTCAGGGAGCACTCAGGAGTTCATCACTCAAAGGCACCCTCACCCAGCTGCTGGCCGATAGCCACCACATGGGTCTGGCGCTACGACAGCTGGGGGCACTGCCACAGCCCTAGTACCTGCTGCCCTATCGGGACTACAGCCCGCACTGCTGCTGACGCCCAGTGCTGCCGCTGCGTCCACAGCTCTGGGACTTTAGGGCAAGGAGTCTCAGAGCCTCCCGCAGCCGCTGGGGAGCAAATAAAAGAGCGCGCCCTGCCGACCTCATCGGGTCGGCAGGGCGCACTCCTTTTATCCTAGGCTCGGGGCACTAGGCTATTCCGTCACGGCGTTGGGTAGCTCGTGACCGAGGACGAAGTCACGGATGTTGCTGAAGGTCGTGTGGGCGATATTGCTCGTGGCCTCACGGGTGAGAAGGCCTGGTGCGAGGTCATGATGACGTTGTTGAAGGACAGCAGGCGCGCCAGCGTGTCGTCGTCGATGATCTTGTCACTCTTGTCCTTGTAGAAGTAGGGTTCCTCTTCCTCGTAGACGTCGAGGCCTGCGAAGCCGACCTGCTTGTTCTTGAGGCCCCTCGATGAGATCCTCGAGTTGATCAGGCGGCCACGTCCCGTGTTGATGATCATGACGCCCTTCTTCATCTTGGCGATGCTCGCGGTTGATGATATACTCGTCTCAGGGCGTCAGGGGGCAGTGCAGGAGATGATGTCCGAGCCTGCGTAGAGCTCGTCGAGGCTGACGTAGCGTACCTGGTTAGCCTCCGCGAAGGCGTGGTCGGGATAGAGGTCGTAGGCTAGCACCTTCATGCCGAAGCCGCGCAGGATGCCGATGAGCACCTTGGCGATCTTACTCGTACCGATGACGCCGAGGGTCTTGCCACATGTCGAAGCCCGTGAGGCCGTTCGAGCGAGAAGTTACCGTCACGCGTACGCCAGCCAGCGCGCTGGATCTTGCGGTTCAGTGAGAGCATGAGGGCCACGGCATACTCGGCGACGGCGTGGGGCGAATAGGCGGGGACGCGGGCTACGGTGATGCCTGCGGCCTTAGCGGCGGGGAGGTCTACGTTGTTGTAGCCTGCAGCAGCGCAGGGCGATCATCTTGACGCCGTTCTCCTTGAGCTCGGCGATGATCTCGGCGTTGAGGTCGTCGTTGACGAAGACGCAGACGGCGTCGGCGCCGTGCGTCAGGGAGATGTTGTCGTGGCTAAGGTTGCCCGTATAGTACTTGATATCGAAGCCATATTCTTCGTTCACCTCGTTGAAGGTAGCCTTATCATAAGGCATCGTACCGAAGAACGCTATGGTAGTCTTGGTCATTTGCTTTTAGCTTGCTTTGTTTTGGATTTCTGTCTTGCGAGCGCAAAAATACAACAAATCCTCCCTCCGCTGTACGGTGCACGGCTAGCGTAGAGCTCGGAGGGCTGACCTCGCCGAGGCCTCTTGACCCTCCCTCGCGCTGGCCTCACGAGGCAGCAGGCACTCTTCGCTCGTCTGGGACTGCGCTGCGGTGCAGCCTCACTTCTGCCTCGAAGCGCTGTGCGACTATAGGGGAGGGGGACTGAGGGCTATCCCTCAGCACGCTGAGGGCCGTCAGTGAGGAGCGTGAGGGCTATCAGTGGAGGGGGCTGAGGGATATCCCTCAGGGAGGCTCGGGTAAGGCGATCGGAGCGCTACGGCTCTGTGTGGACTGCTTCGGCTAGGCTGGGGGAGTAGGCTCGGCGGCTTGCCCTCGGCTAGGGGATAAGGGTAGCGGCTCATCCCGACGTCGCTGCGTGGGGATGAGCCGCTGCTCTAGGGCTGGGCGCTCGCCGAGGGCTTAGTCCTGGGGCTCCTCGGAGCCTGCTGCCGCAGGGCGCGTAGCTGGCGGGCACGTGCCTCCTCAGTAGCCTCATCGGGCGGCTGGCTGCTCGTCGGAGCTGCTCGTGGCGCTCGTGGTGCTTGGGGCTGGCTGGAGGGCAGGCCGCGCTGCGCAGGCTGTGGACGATGCGAGCGAAGGACAACTGCGGGCGTGCGCTGGGCGCTGACGCGAGGGCTGGCTGAGCTGCGCTCTGGCTGGGCAGCGAGCGGCTCTGGCAGGCTGCCGGGCTCACGCGCTCAGCTACGGGTGCTCGCTGCACGGCGCTGGGCTGGGGGCGGGAGTCGCTACAGGCTGCTCGCTGCGGTTGGGCTGCTGCTCAGGCTGCTGCTAGCGTGCGGGGCTCGCGGATGGGGCGCTCGCTGCGGGGCTGACGCAGGGGCTGGGCACTAGCTACCTCGTGCTCTGGGGCTCGGCGCTGGGGGCTGCTGGCTGCTCCTGCTGGCTGCGTGGGGCGCGGGGATCACGCTGCTCACGAGGCTCGCGCTGGGGACGGCCTTCGCGCTGCTGACGGGGATCACGCTGCTCACGAGGCTGCTCGCTGCGGCTCTCGGTCTGCTCAGTGCTCGCTGCACTCGTGGACTCCTGAGGCTGTTCGCTGCGCTCACGGCGGGGCTGACGCTGGCCCTCACGTGGCTGACGCTCCTCGCGTCCTTCACGATTCTCACGGGCCTGACGTTCCTGACGCTCGTCGCGGCCTTCGCGGGCCTCACGCTGCTGGCGTTCCTGGCGCTCTTCGCGGCCTGGACGCTGCCCATCACGGCCGTCACGGCTCTGACGCTCAGGGGCGCTCCTCACGGCCTTCACGGGGCTGACGCTCGGGGCGCTCCTCGCGGGCGGGGCGCTCATCCTGGGACTTACCTTCGCCGTTGGACTTCTTCTTTTTCTTGTTCTGCTTGCTCTTCTCGCGCTGCAGCTCCTCATCGTCGGGACGGCGGCGCAGCAGCGAGGGCTGCTCCTTCCCTGAGGCGAACCGAGGTTGAGGCTCAGGGCGTCGACAGAGATCTGTATCTCCCAGATGCAGACACAGAGGGAGGCCGTTAGCAGCACCATCCCCCGCCGAAGACGATATCCCCTGAGGACGGGTAGGTGGATGTAGAAGAAGAACATCGCCGTAAGGCAGAAGAGCAGGCTACTGGCCCCGAGGATCTGCATGGCGCGGGATCAGCTTGAGGCGGCGATGAGGTTGTGCAGCTGTGCCAGGCTCGTGGGGCTCGGCCTGAGGGTCGCGCTCGTGCTTCTCCTTGAGGCTAGCGCACGATGCTGGCGTAGGAGAGGAAGCGGTTGGTATAGGCCAGGATCAGCGAGATAGCGAGAAGAGGAGGAGGCGTGAGAGTGTTGATCTCGTTCATATACTATGGGGCGGCCGACAAGGGTGAATAATCTAGTAGCGCTGCGGCATGAGCTCGCGCAGCCTACGGTGGAGGATGGATACCAGCAGGTGGCGCGTGGGTCACGAGGTCTATGGCCTGGCCCGTCTCGCCTGCGATGGAGGCTACCTGCCCTGCTTGAAGCCACAGGGGTTGATGAGCTGGAAGGGGCTGAGGTCGTTGGTGACGTTGAGGCGAAGCCGTGCATCGTCACGTAGCGGCTGCTCTTGACGCCTATGGCCGCGATCTTGCGCTCCGCTCGGGTCGCCGACATCGAGCGCCAGACGCCCGCCGCACCTTCCTTCAGTTCGCCCTTGATACCGTAGAAGCGTAGGAGCTCGATAATGGAGCTCTCCAGCAGCTCTATGTAGCGCGCAGCCCGGAGGCCGAAGCGCTCGAGGTCAAGGATAGGGTAGCCCGTGATCTGGCCAGGCCCGTGGTAGGTCCGCTCGCCGCCGCGCTCGATCTCAGAAGTCGTAGCCCATATCGCTGAGGAGCTCGGGGCTCAGCAGCACGTTGGCCTTGTCGGCGTGCTTGCCCATCGTGAAGACGGGCTCGTGCTCGCAGAGCAGCAGGTAGCTACCCGTGGGGCGGCCCTCATGCTTGAGGGAGAGCAGCTCCTGAAGAGCTCCCTGCAGCTCAGGCCTTGGCGTGAGGCGATACGGCCGAGGTCGCGATAGAGGAAGGGCTGCTCGAAGGGAGGCAGCTGGCGTCTCGGTGACCCTCGCCGTCCACGAGGCTGGAGGCACCGCCCGTCGTAGCAGGGCGGACGTCCGAGGGGAGGAGCTGCTCCAGCGCGCGGTGGCTGGGGGCGTGGTGCGAGAGGTGCGTCAGGAGCGTCAGCTGAGGGCGCTCTGTGAGCTGGGGAAGGAGCTGCAACACGTCCTCCACACTCTGATGGCTCGGGTGGGGACGGCTATAGCGAAGGGCATTGAGGACGACGAGCTTAGCGCCATCGACCTTCTGCCACTCGGAGGGCTCGATCTGCTTGAGGTCGGTGATATAGACCAGCGGGCCTATATGGTAGCCGACGATGGGCAGGGGAGCCGTGCATGAAGGATGAGGGGATGACCTCCTCGCCGCAGACCTCGAAGGGCTGGCCTCGACGACTGGGATGGAGGCTAAGGCGTGGCGTCCCAGGGTAGGGATTGGGCCCGAAGGCGTAGTGCATGCGGCTACGTACCGCCTCCAGCGTGCGCTCCTGCCCGTAGATGGGCAGTTCCTGCCGCCAGGCGATGGTGCGGATGTCGTCCAGGCCGAAGGTATGGTCGTAGTGCTCGTGCGTCAAGAGCACGGCGTCCACGCGGTCCAGCATGAGCCGCGTAGACTGCTCGTGAAGTCGGGGCCACAGTCGATGAGTATGCGCTTGCCCTGATCGGTGATGACGAGGGGCAGAGGTGCGTAGTCGACGATCACGCCGATCGTCGCTCTGGCATACAGGGCAGCCGCAGCCCACCTCGGGGATGCCGGTACTGGTACCTGTGCCTGGGATGATGACCTTCATGTATATGTGCGGGTGTGCTACGGTACCCAGAGAGGTGGGTGCCGGCAGCTGGCTGATATAGCGCACCTCGGGCTGTAGCTCGATCCCGAAGCGCCCTGTACCTGCTGCTGTACGTGCTGAGCCAGGGCGTGCGATGTCCTGACCCGCAGCCTCCCCGTCGACGTTGGTCAGCACGAGGGGCCTGCCGTGGGTAGACGCCCGCATGCCCTGGGACAAAGCCCTTGAGCCCGCAGCGGTCGATCAGCCAGCCAGCGCTGAGCTTGACCTGACCTCGGGGGCAGGGTAGTGGATGTCGGATAGGTCTCCTGAGCTCCGTGAGCCGTGCGGGGGACGATAGGGTTCATGGAAGAAGCTCCCTCGCATTGCCTAGCTCGGCGGGGTCAGGGAGCTTGCTGCGGCGGATGGCGATGACCTCCTGGCGTACGTCCTCGGGGCTAGGGGCAGCGCTGCGGGCGGCTACGCGGGCCTTGAGATCGGCGTAGTCCAGCTGCAGCTGCGGCTGCTTGTCGAGGCGTAGTAGTACGTGCGTGACGATGTAGTCTGCCCCCTCAGCGGTCTTGAAGAAGCTGTGGCGGTAGGCGTAGTCACACTCCTCGGGGCGAAGTGACGTAGCTCGCCCGTACGGCGGTGTACGGTGTGCACGGCGACGACGCGCTGGCTGATCTCGGCGCCATAGGCACCGATGTTCTGCACGGGCTGCGGCGCCGACCTGGCCAGGGATGAGGGAGGCATTCGAGGCCTCCGAGTCCGCAGGCACAGGTGTATGCTACGAGGTCATCCCAGTGCACACAGAGCCTACGAGGAGGGTGAGGTGTGCCTCATCCTCCTCGTAGGTCTCGAGTGTGGTGATCTGGGAGTGCAGGACGATGCCATGGAAGTTGGTAAGGAAGAGCATATTGCTCCCCTCGCCTAGGGAGGAGGTGCCGGCACTCCTGGGAGTACTCATCCCGAGCCAGGAGCTGCAGCTCCTCAATGCTCGTGTGGGGGATGAACCAGTCTGCCTGCGCGTCGATACCGAAGGTGTTGTGCGCCTTGAGGGAATACTCCTTCCTGATATCCATAGCTAGCTGCTCGCTCGGTGGATTACTGAGCGTTCTCTAGGAGCCAAGCGTCCTTGAACTCGGGGCGAAGCGTGCCTTGACGGCCTCACGGCTGGCAGCTGCCTCATCGCGCGTGTCGAAGCTAGAGACGATGACACGCAGCATACCCACGTCATTGGTAGCGAGTACGGCCTGGTAGCCAGCCTGCGTCATGCGGTCCTTGAGGCTGCGCGCGTTGGTGGGGTTCTGAAGCTCCCTACGACGACGCTGAAGCGCTTGAGGTGGCTAGCATTCTCCCTTCGTGGTGGAGACGCGCTCCTCACGTACGGTGACGGGGGCAGCGGGCATCTGAGCGGCGCTAGCCTCGTACTGTACGGCAGGCTTGGTGTCCTGTGCAGCGATCTCACGCTGCTTTGCTTGTTCGTAGGCCTTACGGTAGGCGCTCTTCTTAGCGCCGCAGGAGCTGAGGGTCAGCACAGCACCCAGTGCTGGGGATGCAAGGATGATCTTCATATGTTTCTATTATTGGGGACGCAGCGCGATACGCAAGCCCGCGCTGTATGCTATTATCCATACTACAAAGTTACTAATTCTCTCGTAGCGGCGAGCAAAGCGCCTCACCGAGACTCGGAGCACTCGGCAGCGGCCCTCCCGTCCTCCTCATGTGGGCCCCGCCAAGCGCCACGGCTCACAGCCCTCTGTAGGCTGCTCCGCGCGCCCCTAATTATGTATGTATATAACGCAGCTGGGACGCCCGCCGCATAGCGCCGAGGCTGGGGCGCGTCCCACAGCCGCGCCTCCAGCTTGCTCCTACGGACTCTTCTCGGTGGTGCTAAGCTGAGGGCGCGCTGAAGGATATCAGTCAGCGCTCTGAGGGTCGTCAGTGGACGCTGTGAGGGGTATCAGTCAGCCTCGCTGAGGGATATCCCTCAGCGAGGCTCTGGGCTAAGGAAGACCGCGTCGCAGCCTTATCGGGAGGAGGGGCTGAGGGGAGCTTGAGACCGTCCTTAGGCTTCGTAAATAAATTAAGGAAGTGCTTGTATTACGACTTTTACTAACCCTTGCTCGCCCCGATCATTATCCCTAAATTTGCCCTCAACGAAGGTAGAATGAGGAAAAACACCAGGGGTGCCGAGGAGGAGACCGGCCCTGCGCCCCGAGCTGGGAAGAGTAGGGAGGCTGTCCCCCTACCTGTCCGACCCTCCCCCAGCACTAGCCCCCAGCTGACCCGTACATACATACACTATAATTAAAGTCACATGAAAAAGAAAACTACACAGGTCGAGACTCCTCGGGCTGCTGCTCCTCTGCTGACCCTCCTCATGCCGCAGCTCTCGGCGCAGAGCCTGGTGGTACGCGGACGCGTCGTAGACAGCAAGGGCGAGGCCGTCGTCGGAGCCTCCGTAGTGGTCAGGGCGCCCAGGGGTAGGGGTAGCGTGACCAATCTGCAGGGCGAATTCTCTCTCTCGGGACTGAAGAAGAGCGACGTGCTGCGCGTCAGCTTCATCGGCATGAAGACCGAGGAAGTCGCCCTCGACGGTCGGCAGTCGCTGACCATCACCCTACAGGATGCCGCCACCAAGCTGGACGATGTCGTCGTCGTGGGCTACGGCGTCCAGCGCAAGGTCAACCTCACCGGGGCGGTCAGCTCCGTCAGGGCACCGAGCTCGCACGCCGCCCCGTAGCCGATGCCCTCGCAGAGTCTGCAGGGGGCTCGTCCCAGGGCTGCTCGTCACCAACGGCTCCTCGGGACGTCCTGGGGACAGGGACGCTCTCGCTACGTGGGCAGGGCAACCTCAAGAACAACGCCTCGCCCTACGTCCTCGTCGATGGCGTCGAGATGGCGCTCTCGGATGTCAACCCCAATGATATCGAGAGCATCTCCGTGCTCAAGGATGCTGCCGCCAGCGCTATCTACGGTGCACGCGCGGCCTACGGGGTCATCCTCGTCACGACCAAGAAGGGCGTAGCGGGCAAGATCCGCATCGGCTATCAGGGGCAACTTCGGCTGGTCGGCACCGACGCTGCTGCCCGAGATGGTCAACTCCTACGAGTTCGCCAAGTACTGGAACGCGGCGTGCGCAACTCGGGCTCACCTCGTCTCTACAGCGATCAGAAGCTGGAGCTGCATGCAGCCTACATCGCTGACCCTCCAGTGTAGACCCCTGGGCAGAGCTGCCGAAGAACTCGATGATGAACCCTGCCTTCGAGAACTCGGAGCAGGGGCGTGGGCAATGTCGACTACTTCGCCCTCCACTATAAGGACTGGGCGCACAAGCAGAGCCACAACCTCAGCGTCTCCGGGCGGCAGCGAGGGCACGCAGTACCACGTCTCGGGCGGCTACTATACCGAGGACGGCATCCTGCGCTATGCCAAAATGCAGTACCAGCGCTACAACTTCGCCTCCAAGCTCACGAGCCAGCTCAAGCTCTGGCTGCGCCTCAAGCTCGATACCAAGTACGTCCACGGACAGAATGATACGCCCTTCGGCGAGGGCGGCCTCTCCGAGGGCTTCTACCACTCGCTGGCGCGCTTCCGCCCCACGGTCTCTGTCGTCGACCCTAATGGGCACTTCACCGAGCTGAGTATGATCCCCTACCTGCGGAGCGGCACCTATACGCGTCACAAGCAGGATCGACTCAACCTCACGGCGGGCGCCGAGCTGCAGCCGCTCAAGGACTGGCGCATCTACCTCGACTATACCTACCGCCTCGAGGCTCGGGAGTACGAGGCTCTCAATGGAAGCCCCGCGCATCTTCGCCGCCGATGGACAGCGCACTTCCTCGGGGTACGCAGCGAGCTGGGAGTACTGCCGCAGGGCAGGATTTCACCCGTAGCTTCCAGAAGGACAACTACCGCTCGATCAACCTCTACACCAACTATCTGCTTGACCTCGGCGAGCGTCACCACTTCACCTTCCTAGCGGGCTACCAGGAGGGACAGCCACACGAGCTTCCTCGAGAGCTCGGTGACGGGGCTCTACTCGCTAGACAACCCCAACGCAGGGATAGGCTCGGGCGACAAGGTACCCGTAGATCAGCGCTACGGCTGGGCTACGCGCGGCTTCTTCGGACGCGTCAACTCACAACTATGACGGGCGCTACCTCGTCGAGCCTCAATGGCCGCTACTGACGGCTCCTCCCGCTTCGCCCCCGCACACCGCTGGGGCTTCTCTCCTTCTCACTGGGGTGGAACATTCATCGCGAGCACTTCATGCGCTCCCTCTCCCCAACGCTCTCCAACCTAAAGCTCCGTGCCTCCTACGGGCTCCTAGGGAATCAGGCAGGGGCGGCACTCTATACCTTCGCCTCGTCGATGAGCCTGAGCCGTGGCCTCGGGAGCTATATCTTCCAGGACGGACGCCATCCCTACACGGTCGCCCCACGCGTCATAGACCCCAATACGACCTGGGAGAAGGTCTCCAGCCTCAACCTCGGGCTGGACTTCGGCCTATGGCAGAATGCGCTGACGGGTACCCTCGAGATCTTCCAGCGCGATACCCGCGATATGCTTGGCCCTGGGCTGCCGCTGCCTGACCTCTTCGGATGCCGCCGCGCCCGAGACCAATAATGCCGAGCTGCGCAATCGTGGCTGGGAGCTCTCGCTGAACTATCACGGGCGCATCGGCAAGGACATAGACTACTCCCTTGGCGCTCAGGTCTCGGACGCCACAGCCGTCGTGACTAAGTACACCAGCATCGACAAGAGCTCGCCCCATACCCAGTGGTACGAGGGCCGCAGCCCAGGCGAGATCTGGGGCTTCCGCTCCGATGGGCTCATCCAGACGCAGGCCGAGGCGGATGCCTACAACAAGGCGCACGACCTCAGCTACCTCAGCGGGCAGCCCTGGACGCCTGGGGACGTCAAGTACCGAGACCTCAATGGCGACGGCAAGATCAATATCGGCAAGAGCAAGCTCGGGGATATGGGCGACATGACCATCATTGGGGACACGACGCCCCGCTATCAGTTCACCTTCAACGGCAGTATCGCCTGGCGCGGCCTCAGCCTCTCGCTGATGCTGCAGGGCGTAGGGAAGCGCGACTGGCACCCAGGCCCAGGCTCCATCTACTTCTGGGGCTGGGGACCCTACGCCCAGGTCACGGTCTTCAAGCAGCACCTGGACTACTGGACGCCCGAGAACCCCAACGCTTACTACCCCAAGCCCTACATCCACACCGCAGGCGGGGTAGCCCCCTTCCAGGGCAAGAACAAGGTCACCAACGACACTACCTGCAGAACGCCGCCTACTGCCGCCTCAAGAACGTGACCCTCAGCTACGAGCTCCTAGCCCAGTGGACCAAGGGGGCAAGCAGGTGCAGGTCTACCTCTCAGGTGAGAACCTCCTGACCTTCACGGGACTCAAGGAGATGTTCGACCCCGAGGCTATCTTCACCGGCAATGGCTATACGAGTGAGGGGGAGAAGAACTACCCGATGAACCGCGTCGTCTCCTGTGGCGTCGTCGTAAACCTCTAAGCATACAAGCTCATGAACAAGAATATCCTACTCCTCTGCCTCGGCCTTACGCTGGGCTCGGGGCTTAGCTCCTGCTTCGACCTGAACAAGGAGCCCGAGGGGACGCTCTCTACCACCAAGCCCTTCGCCAGTACGGGCGAGATACAGAACTACCCTAAACATGTTCTACGAGTCCGGCCTACGTACGCAGGGCTTCAGCGTGGTGGTGGCGCCGGCAGCGGGCGACGACGTGATGAGTGACAACATGACCAGCAGCGCCGTCAATACCCGACTGGACGGACGCTTCAGTCTCAGCAACGCTGCCTCCCTGAAGACCTACGTCCACATCCGTGATGTCAACTACCTGCTGACCAACCTCGAGAACACCACCGAGAAGGGCTCGGCACGCTACAATCAGTGTGTCGGCGAGGCCTATTACTTCCGCGCCTGGTACTACTACACGCTGCTCACCAGCTACGGCGGCGTCACCTGGCTCAGCGAGCCCCTAGATCCCGTCGTAGAGCGCCTACAGCTGCCGCGCCATAGCCGCCTCGAGCTCACCGACAGCATCCTAGCGGATCTCGACCGTGCCATCGGGCTGCTGGGCGAGCAGCAGAGTGCTGCCAGTATGCGCGTGCACCGCGATGTGGCACGTGCACTCAGAGTGAGGTCGCGCTCTTCGAGGCCACTTGGGAGCGCTACCACAAGGCCAAGGGGGATGCCTTCGCCGACCCTCAGGTGACTGAGGAGAAGATCAAGGGCCACTTGACGCAAGCTGTCGAGGCGGCTAAGGCCATCGTCGCCCGCGGCGTGTGGGAGCTCTACAGCGCCGGTCAGCCCATGAGGACTACCGTCAGCTCTGCAGACGACCAGACCTCTCCTCCACCCACGAGGTCCTCTGGTACAAGCGCTACGTGACGGCAATGAGGTGGGGGAACAATGTCAACCGCCACCTAACCAGGGCGGCGGTGGGATAGGCCTCACGGCTTCGCTCATCGATGACTACCTGACCCGCGACGGGCGTCCCTTCGTCGGCGCCGAGCGGCTCGAGGCGAAGAAGACCTTCGGCACCGAGCTCCAGCCCACGCTGCGCGATCCGCGCCTGGCGACAGAACCGTCTGCACGCCTGGTCAGCGCCTGCGCCTCGACCAGCCCGCCCATGAGGTGCCGCGCCCTTGCTCGGGGCCTCCTACCATCAGAATATGACGGGCTATTCGCTGCTCAAGCACGTGCAGATCGACTACACGGGCAATCTCGATGCCGAGTATAAAGGGGCGACGCCAGCCATACAGTTCCGCTACGCCGATGTGCTACTCAACTACGCCGAGGCACTCGTCGAGCTCGATGAAGGGCGACGCACGCCGAGGTCATCAAGATCCTGCACCCGCTGCGCGCACGCATGTCGGACATGCCCGACGTGGACTTCGACCGTGAGTACAATACCGAGGCGGATTACCCTTCCGCAGCCTTAATAGGGTACGTGCAGGCGGTACGTCGTGAGCGGCGTGTCGAACAGGCCTGCGAAGGGCGTCGCTTCCACGACATCCGCGCGCTGGGCAGCCGCCGAGGAGCTTATCGCAGGCCAGCGGGGCGTGGGGGCGCTCTTCGTCAGGGAGCAACCTCAGGGCCACATCCACGCTATGGGCAATCGCCTCGTCTACGATGCCGCCACGGGCAATAATCTCTTCCTCACGGGCAAGGCGGGCGACAGCTACCGCTATATCCTCCCGAGCAATCCCGCGGGGCACGAGACGGGCTGGGGCTTCAATCCCTCAAGCGCACTACCTCCCGCCGATCAACCTCCGAGATCATCTCCGCCACGGGCGGCAAGTGGACGCAGAATCCCGGTTGGTAGCCTAAGGGCTGCCGCTCTCCAAGCGCTGTCCTCGGCCTTCCGCCCCTCTGCGGACGTCTCTAAGGTCCAGGCGCTCCCTCCTCAGCCTCGCTGGGGGCGGAGCGCCTGATTCTTCCCTACTACCCTACTCCGCTGCCGGCTACTCCTCCTCCGCCCTCACTTCTCTCGCCCTATTCCTCTTCTTTCACCTCCCGAGGATATCCCTCAGCTACCCTTACTGATATCCCTCACGGCGCTGACTGTCGTCCCTCAGAGCGCTGACGATATCCCTCAGCCCCCTCTGGACTATCGTTCGACGACCAGCCAGCCGCTCTCCTGCCTTACTGATCTTCCTCAGCACCCTCCTGCCCGCCCTCAGCGGGCTGGCTGCCGTGCCCTCAGCCTCCTCCCGAATGTACCTCAGCGCGCGGAGTCTTGGGCTGGGCTATTTGTCTAGGGGTTAGCTGAGATAGCGTATCTTTGCGCTGCATTCATCTTGGCGGCCTCATACCGCTTAGCTTGGGTGAAGAGCTGAGGATTGTCTCGTGGTGTAATGGTAGCACAACAGGTTTTGGTTCTGTTTGTCGAGGTTCGAGATCCTTGCGAGACAACGCTAAGGGCGCACTGCGCCCTTTTTATTGCTTGCTTTAGGCTAGGCTCAAAGCAAAGATAAAACGCTCGCCCCATCGATCACTCAGCGACCGATGGGGCGAGCGGCTTTCTATGAGACGGTAGCGGGCGGCGTGCGCAGGGCTGGCGACAAGCTGCGGCGGCAGCGGATGAGGACGGCTTCGCCCGTGGAGAGGGTAGTGCCCAGGGAGGGCGTAGGTGTCGTGTTCGGCAGCCTCGAGGCGACGACGCAGTTCGTCGGCAGAGAGAGGGATTGCGGCAGATGATCTGCGCGGCGAGGTGCCCTTCGCTAGACGCCTGAGGAGGAGAGCTGAAGGGCAGTACTTCGTCCACCTCATAGCGGCGCCCTGGGGGAGTCGGGGCAGGCTTCATCCGAGGTGTAGAGGTGCGAGCCGACGTAGCGGCTCGAGGCCGTGGCGCGTGGCGAGGGCTCTTGTATAGACCAGCCTTCATCAGCGCGGCGTGCGGCAGGTAGAGCCAGTGCCCAAAGCTCAGTGGCGTAGCGTGCGGTCAGGGCTTCTCCTCGGCAAAGGCGCGCTCTGAAGCGGAGGCTTTGCACCCTGCCCTCCTCGAGGCCCACCACAGGGGACGTCTTGGTATGAGGAGGGGAGGGGCAGCCAGGTCTATGGAGAGCAGCAGCTCCTTGACCTCGCTCTGGACGGCCACGACGTGCAGCTCCTCGTCTCGGGCACGGAGCGCAGCGTGTGCTGAGGTCGAGCATGGGGAGACCTTCACCAGCAGGCGCGGCAGAGGGGAGCCCTAGGGGCGCTGTAGCGCTCGCGGATATGGGGCAGTAGGCCGAGGAGGTCGGCCTGCAGTCCTCGAGGCGTGACACGGCGCTGGCGGTCGCTCTGCTCGCGGCGGGCGGGGTCGAGGTAGATGAGGGTGGGCTGATGGCGCTCGAGCAGCTCGCCCAGCAGCTCCGTGGAGCGCCCTTCGTAGATCGTGACGGGGCGGTCGGGGAGGAGGCGGGGAGGTTGTAGCGCGCGGCGGCCACCAGCTGGGGCTGCTGCTCGACGTAGACGCCCGACTGGGCTGCTGCTACAGGGCGCTGAAGTCCACGCCCAGTCCGCCCGTCATGTCTCAGGAGGCGATCCTCGGAACGGACAAAGCGCTGCTTGTACCAGCGGCCCTGCTGGCTGGAGCACTGCTCTAGGGCAAGGAAGAGGGATGAGCAGGCGGACGAAGCTGCCACGAGGGGAGCTTTGTCTCTGACGAAAGCGCTGCTGCGCCAGTTGCTGCGCTGTAGCCGCAGGCGCTCGGGCCTGTGGGAGCTTCCCTCGAGGCGCTGCTCGGGCTTGGAGTGCTGGAGCAGCTGTCGGAGCTCGTCCTGAGGGCTGTGAGCTCCTCGAGGCTAGGCGGCTGCGTCATCCTTGGGAAGGGTGCTGCGGAGCCAGAAGTAGCCGATGAGGCCCGAGGCGATGGTGCCTGCGAAGATCCCCGAGCTTGGCCTCATTGAGCAGGGAGACGAGGTCGAGGGCGTCGTAGGAGAGGTTGGCGATGAAGAGCGAGACCGTGAAGCCGATGCCTCCTGAGTACGGAGAGGGCAGCAGTCGGTGGACGGTCAGCCCTCGGGGAGGCTACACATACGCAGCTTGATAGCCAGCCAGCGTGAAGAGGCTGAGTCCCAATGGCCTTACCGAGGGAAGAGGCCGAGGAAGATCGCCGCAGGAATCCCTAGCAGAGCTTCGGGAGAGAAGCCACCGAAGGCAACGCCCGCGTTGACGAAGGCGAAGAGCGGCAGGATGAAGTAGTTGACGCAAGGGGCGATGGCGTGCTCCAGCGTCTGCACGGGGGCTGATGGCACGGGCGGTAGTGGTGCGTATCTTCTGTATGCTCCAGCTGCTCATGGGAGAGGACGAGGGCGCCCTTGGACTCGACGGCCTTGGTGGAGAGGTGGCTGGTCAGTTCGCTCAGGCGCTCCGAGAGGTGCCCGATATGCACCTTGGTCCCTGCGGGGAGGCAGAGGGCGGTCAGCACGCCAGCGATGGTGGGATGTATACCCGGAGTGGAGGAAGAGGGCCCACACGGCTACCTCCGATGATGAGGTAAGGCTCGAGGGTGTGGATACGGCGCGTCCCAGCAGCAGGATCAGCCCCAGCAGAGCGATGCCTATGGCTAGGGGGAGCCACGATACATGGGTGCTGTAGAAGATGGCGATGACGATGATGCCGCCGATGTCATCCACTACCGCGAGCGCTGCGAGAAGATGCGCAGGCTCTTCGGCACGCGCTCTCCTAGCGATGCCAGTACCGCCAGAGCAAAGGCGATGTCCGTGGCCGTGGGGATCGCTGCACCCATGCTCTCCGCTGCTGGTGGCAGATGACGAAGAAGAAGAGGACGGGTGCATCATCCCCTCCGAAGGCGGCGATGATGGGCGAGCAAAGGCCTTCTTAGGCGAGGACAGCTCCCGACGAGGAGCTCCTGCTGATCTCCAGCCCGACGAGGAAGAAGAAGATCGCCATCGGCGCATCGTTCACTACCTGGCTCACTGTCATCGTGTGCAGATGGGCAAAGAGCTCGATGCCGCCTACCGATACATATACGGGAAGTTGAGGAAGGCGTTGTAGAGGTCACTGGCGCTGGTATTGGCGATGATGACCGCTGCGATCGTCGCGATGAAGAGGAGGATGGTGGGGTTAGGACGTAGCCTGAGCAGGCGCCGCACGAGCTTCTTAGGGGTGGTCGTAGTGGCCATTGCGTAAGGGTATAGCTGCTAGAGATGTAACGAGATGTGTCGTGAGATGATACTATAGGATAGCGTCTCGGGCTCCGCCCCAGTCCTACCCATAGTGCAAAGTTACTGATTATTGGTGGGCTTACCAGCTCTCGCCGGTCGAATAGCCGTGCTTGTCCCACTTGACATCCTTCAGCAGGCTGCTCTTGACCCCGATATTGATGCTGTAGCTGCGGTAGGGGCCGAAGGATGGCATTGGCTGAGAGGCTCCAGCAGTGCATGTCGCGCGCTGATGCCTATGGTCATGTTGGCGATCTTCTTAGCGATGAAGTCGTAGCTGGCGTTGAAGTTGAAGGACCAGTTCTTCGTCGGCTGGATGCTGCCCGAGAACATCGGGCTGTGCGTCAGCCCGTAGTTGAAAGTCGTCGCGCACGGGGTCGAAAGCTCGTCCGTGCTAGGTTCACCCTGCAGGAGAAGGATAGGGTCCAGGATCGAGAGCTTGAGGTAGCCATCGGCGTCGTGCTCGCCCTCGTCGCTCTGGGAGCCGTAGCTCGTCTCTCTGCTGCCCGCCCTGACGTGCGGCCTGGTCCCAGCGACTCTCCTGCCCGTCGGGGCGAGGGCCGTTGAGCTCGTGACACGGTGCTGTCAGCCTGCTCCTTGCCCTTCTTGTCCTTATCGCTCTTCTTGCCCGAGAAAAGGCGCGCAGCTTCGTCGAAGGTCTGGTTGCTCAGGCTGTAGCTGAAGCGACGTCCCCGTGCTGCGCAGTCCGCCGAGACGCTTGCCCCAGAAGGGCGGATCTTGTCGATGCGGTACTATGCACCACGCCGTTGGCGTCGGTGTGTGGCAGAGGGGAGGGGGTCGAAGGAGCCGCCGAGGTTGATGTTGACGCTCTGCGAGAGGCGGATGTTGATGTTCGCGTTGATGTCCGCCAGGCGGAAGGAGTCGGCGGCGAGGTTATAGCTCGAGCTCAGCGAGAGGTTCTCGATGAGGCTGATCTTCTTCGTGCTCTCGGTGCTGTCGCTCTGGCTCTTGACCTTCATCTCCCAGGTTGTTGTCCACGCCGAAGGTGATGAGGGCGGCGTCCTCCCTGGCCCGCCGAAGAGGTGCCCGTCGGAGTAGCGCGAGTAGCGCTCCTCGCGAGGGAGGCCCTGCTTGTCCGTATAGCTCAGCGTCTCGTAGAAGCCCCACATGGGTGCGCCGAAGTCGGGGGTGAAGCTCACCCCGATGCGCGGCGTCATGCGGTGGCGTATCATCTGCACCTTGTCGCCGAAGAGGCTCCAGGGCTTGCAGAAGCCGTAGAGCGTGGTGTGCTGAGGTTGGCCGAGGTGTTGAAGTCATAGGCGCGGCGAAGCCGTAGTCACGCTCCCAGACAGTGCGGTCGAGGTCTGGGTCGTAGACCTATGCATGCGAGCTGTGGCTGTACCAGCGCTCGTTGTGGTTGGCCCGAGGGTCAGGTCGATATAGTCGAGGAGCTTGTAGGAGGCGGAGATGGGGATATTGTGGCTCATCCCGTTCTGCCAGTCGCGGGTGAGGCTGCTCCTGAAGAGGCGGTTCTCCTTGGTGGAGATGCTATTGCGCAGCTGCCCCGAGTAGCTGATGCTGATCTTCTCGTACCAGCGCTCTGCCCCCACGCGCTGCTTGCGGCGGAAGGGGTGAGATACGGTTCATGCTGATGGACACATTCGGCAGGCTCATCGTGACCATGGAGTCCGCGGAGGTCTGCGTGGCATCGATGCTGGCGGAGAGGCGCCAGGGGGTACCCGTGAAGGTGCGGCTGTAGTTGATGGACGAGTTCTTGGTATTCTGCCCCGCCACCATGGGGTTGTAGAGTGTCGAGAGCGAATTGTGGTTGTAGCTGCTGGTCGAGTAGTTGACGCTGGCCGAGAAGCTCTGCTCGGGGTTGGCCTTGGGGTCCTGCGTGTGCGTCCAGCTGATGCGGAAGTTCTGCTCTGGCTGAAGTCCCCCGCTACGTCGCGGTCGCCCGTCTTGGTGGTGAGGTAGCTCATGTTGAAGCTCCCGTTGTAGCGATAGCGCTTGCGGTAGTTGGAGCGCGCATTGACGCCCCAGCTGCCCAGCGAATACCAGTCCCCCGTCACCGACAGGTCTACATAGTCATTGAAGGCAAAGTAATAGCCGCCCTCGCGGAGGTAGAAGCCGCGGCTGCTCTCCTCCCCGTACTTGGGCATGACGATGCCGGTGAGTAGGTCTTGATGAGGAAGAAGCCGAGGGTAGGCCTATGGGCATGGGCACATCCGCCAGGACGAGGTAGCTCGGGCCGCGACGACGTTCTTCTGCGGGCGGGCCTTGGCGCGCGTCAGCTGGAAGTAGAAGTGCGGGTGCTCGTGGTGGTCGCGCAGGTGCTATAGCGGCCGCCCTCCATGAAGAGGCAGTTATTGCTCACCAGCTTGGTGCGCTCGGCCGTGATGTAGCCCTCGCCCTGCTGCGTCACGGCGCCCGTGATCGTAGCCCTTGCTGGTCTTGAAGTTGTAGTTCAGGCTCTTGGCCCTCGTAGCTCTCGCCGCCGTCGCGGAACTTTGGGTAGGCGCTGGCCTTGCCCGTGCTGTCGATGATGTAGTGGGCGAAGACGAGGTTGCTGTCGAGGTTCATGCGCATGAAGCGCGCGTCCATCCCCTTGTCCTTGTAGTCTATGCTGCTCTCGCCGAAGAGGTAGGTGAGGCTCTGCCCGGCTAGCACCGCAGAGTCCTGCGCCTTATAGGCGATGATGTCGTCGAAGGTCTCCTTGCTGCGACGTCTGCGCTCGGCTGCGATGCTGTCGGCCCGAGCGGCGCTATCCAGCGCGGCAGGGCGTGCCTTCTGTAGGCTGTCCCCTGCTCGGTTGGCGAGGCTGTCGCCAGATTTGCTAGCGGAGCGAAGGCGATTGCCGAGGCTGTCGATCGTGAGGTCGCTGGAGTCGGGGGATGAAGGCGGAGAGCTGGCGTAGGGTACTAAGGCTGTCGCCGACGCGTCGGGATGCACTGTCTCGGACCAAAGCCTGGGCGGCCTTGGTCTTCGCTCGAGGTGCTCTCATGTCCGGGGAGGCGCAGGCTGCCAGCAGCAGGAGGCTGCAAAGGCACAGCGCTAGGCGCCCGCTTCGGTCTGCATACGTCTACGCATCTATAGCAGGAACGCAGCGAGGGGCGCTATCGGTGTGCCTCGCTTGGGAGGCCTACCGAGCTCGCAGCTCACTGCAGGCGCAAAGATACGACATTCTCCCCGCCTATAAGGGGCGGGCAGAGGGATATCCCGCCGATGGCTGCTTCTCTTTGTCTGCTTCGCTAGGGGCTGAGGGTCGCCCTGTAGGGCTCTGTCCTTATTTACCCAATCCTACCCCAGGGTTTGGTCGCCCTTTCAGGGCTACGCACCCTGGGCTTTGGAGGATCGCCCCGCTGGGGCTCGCCCGCCGTTGGTGCCCTATAGGGTTGGGGTGGCTGTAGATTGTTCTGTGTCTTGCAGAGGGATATCCCGCACTGATGCCACTTCCTCTTTGCTTGCTGTGCGATGGCTAAGGGTCGCCCCTGCAGGGCTCTTGTCTTTTTGCGGTGGACACCCAGGGGCTTGGTCGCCCTTCCAGGGCTACGCACCCTGGGCTTGAGGGGTTGCCCCGCTGGGACACGGCCGCTGCTAGCCGATAGGGGCGGGGTGGTCGTGGATTGTTTTTGTGTCTTAGCAGAGGATATCCCACTGTAGCCGCCTCTTTTGTCTGCTTCGCTATGGCTGAGGTACGGAGCTCCCAGCTTTAGGGGAATACGCCTCCTGCCCGCTGCTCGCTTGCCACGATGGTTGAGGGTCGCCCCTGCAGGGCTCTTGTCTTTTTGCGGTGGGCTAACGCAGGGTTTGGTCGCCCTTTCAGGGCTGCACCTGGGCTTTTGAAATGGATCGCCCCGCTGGAGCTTGCGCCGCCGCTGGAGGCCTATAGGGGTGGGATTATCGCCGGCCTGCTTGGCATTTCTTAGAGCTCTTTCGGGGATAGGTTAGCAGCTTCTAGTGGGGAGCAAAGCCCCAGCGGGGCGATCCCGTCAAAGTCTAGCGTGGGCCTAAATGCGATACTAACGCACGCCGCGCGAGCCCCAGCGGCAACCCCTCCCAAAAGCCCAGGGTGCGTAGCCCTGAAAGGCGACCAAACCCTGTAGGATGAATAAGGACAGAGCCCACAGGGGCGACCCTTAACGCTCTGTGGTGGCTGCGCTGGGGGCTATCCGTCGGGAGGGAGCGAAGGGGCGCCTCAAGGTGAAGCGGCTGGGGAGGGGCGGCTGAGGGATATCCATCAGCTGTCTGAGGACGTCCATCAGAGCGCTCACTGAGTAGCCCTCAGCGCCGCGAGGGGCTATCAGTGAGACGCTCCCCACGGAGAGGCCTCGAGGCCTCTCCGTGGGGAGACGAGGTGGAGAGTGGCAGAGCGCAGCCCGAGGTCTGGGCCGAAGGTGCAGGGGCACGCTGAGCTGAGCATAGTTGCTCCCATCAGTCTTGAGGAGAAGATCTGGTAGCTGCGGTCGAGGAGGTTATTGGCGCAGAGGCGAGGCTGAGGCGGCCATGCTCCGCTCGAGGCGTGCCCATGGCGTCGTCTGCATGGGCTCGCGGTACCGATTGGCTTCGTCCCAGTAGATGGCGCCGACGCCCGAGGCTTCGGCCTCCCAGAAGAGGCGGCGTAGCCCACGCGCTACCTCCTCGCTATAGGCGAGCATAGCTGAAACTGTGCTGCGGGATGAAGGGCACGCGCATGTCCTGGTCCCAGCGCCGGCCGTCTCGGTAAAAGCGTGCATCGCATAGTTGTAGCTGATCTGTGCGGTGAGAGGGGCGAAGATCCGCTGCGAGGCGCTGAGCTCGGCCGAGGGCCTGGATGCGCCCGATTGCCCTACACGGCCCGCACCGCTGGCGACGAAGCGCGTGAGCTGTGGGTCGTGCACCTGCCTGCGGGTAGGCTGAGGCTCGAGGCGTGTGCCTGTCTCGAGGGCGCTCGTAGCGGCCGCCCAGCTCGTAGCTCCAGCTGGTCTCGGGGCTGTGGGTGGTGCGTGCAGGGATCGTGGAGCGGTCGAGGGCTGGGGAGCGAGCCAGGACTCTGGCCATGCCATCCTGCAGCTGTACCTGGGCGATGAGCTCGGAAGCCCTGCTCATTGAATCCGCCTGCCTTAGCCCCGCGTGACGGTGGCGAAGGCCTGGAGTCCTCCAGGGGTGTCCACTGTAGGGCGAACCGGGGCAGCTGCCAGCTCTCGCTCTGCTGCCTGCCCTCGAGGCTCCCCGCAGGGAGCGTGATGGAGGAGGCCGCGAGGCGTCGTGATCTGCAGCGGCATGGGATAGCCCCGATGCGGTGAGTCAGCTGGTGATGCTCGTAGTCCAGGCGCAGCCCTGCCGTCAGCGTCAGCTGGGGCAGCAGGCGCAGGGCACTCTCGTGGTAGAGGGCGATCCCCCATTCGGGCTGCTCGAAGGAGTTGGTATTCGACCACGCCGCGTCGCTGGGGATCGACGTAGCTGAGGTCAGGCATACGCTGGGCAGCCCTTGGGGATTGGTACGCGCTAGGGCGGCCTTCATGCCGCGGATGGCACCGTTGATCCTGCCCACTGATCCCTGGGTGGGGAGAAGTGTCGGGCGCCTCCAGCTGCTTGGGGTCGTAGTAGCCGAAGAGGCCCAGCGTCCAGCGATAGGCTGCCTCCTGTCTCCCACGGCTGCGGAGGATGAGCTCCTGCGTCAGGCCGTGCTCGCGCAGCCGCTGCTGCACGTGGTAGAGGTCGGCGGCCGTCTTGTCCATATCCATCTGCGTCTGGTCCCAGAGGTATTGGTAGCCCGTGGCCGACTGCGGCTAGCCATGTGCTCCCACTGGTAGCTCAGGAGGTAGCGTAGCGCAGCGAACGGCGGCCATGGAGTCTCGGGGCATCGCTGCTGAGTGGGGCGACCTTGCCTCGGGGCTCACCCTGGCGGTAGGAAGCTCCCTGATCTACGTAGTCGCCCGTCGCGCTGAGGGCCATCTGTAGGCGCTCGCTGGGGCGGTACTCCAGCTTGAGGAAGCCCGTGAGGCTGCGGAGGCTATCCTGCGCACGCCCCGTGGTGACGTTGTCGAAGTAGCCGCGGCGGGTCGTCCCGATGAGCCCATAGCTGAGTCCCCAGCGCTGACCGAGGCGTAGGCTCTGCTCGAGGCTCGCGCGGTAGAGGCCGTGGCTGCCCATCGTCAGGCGCAGCTCACCGCCTGGGCGCTCGAAGGCCGAGCGCGTGTAGTTGATGATCCCCGACTGGGCATTGCGTCCGTAGAGCGTCCCTGAGAGGGCCGCGCAGGACTTCGATACCCGAGATGGCGGGGAGCTCGAGGTTGAAACCCGCCTTGTTCAGCACGGGCACCCCGTCGATATAGAGACCTATAGTCTGGCCGACGCTGCGCGCTCCGCTCCCGCGGAGGTAGATGGCGGCACTGCGGCGCGAGCCGTAGTCGAGAGATGAGGAGGCTGGGGACGCGGCTCGTCAGTCGGTGACTGCTGCGCCGGTAGCGCTTCAGCTCCTTGCGGCTGAGCCAGCTCTGCGCTGCGGGCTGTAGGCCCGTGAGGTGCAGTGGGGCGCTGGGGGATGTAGGCGCTGACGACGACTTCGTCAGCTGATGAGCGGCGAGGGTATCTATCCCTTCGGCGGCGAGGCTGAGGGGCGAGGGCGGTGAGGCCGGGGTGAGCAGCGACCATAGAGGCAGCTGCCTGGCGGCAAGCAGGGCATCTATAGATCTTGTTAAGTGCTTTGTAATCGATAGCTGCGACTGCTAGCGGCGCAAAATGAGGCAGCACGCGCCCTGCGTCCATAAAGGGGCGCCCACAAGGGCAAATTCGCCCGATTATAGTCCGAGCCTCTTCCTAATCGCCCGCCAGTGGTACGCCTCCGCCCTAGCCCGCGCTGCCAGAGGCCATCACTGAGGTACACGGCCTCGCCAGGGCTCCTCCCGTACTGCTCCAGTCAGCTACGCTTCGTCCCACCTCCGCCCCTGCCGCGTCGCAGAGGTGTCCACCATAGCCATAAAGAGGACCGCCCTCGACAGCTCTGCACGCTCGTGGCTGCGCTGTCGAGGGCGGTCCCTCAGAACTCCCAGCTCGGGGGCCGTAGCGTATGATGCTGAAGTGGCGCTCTACAGGCTCTACCTCGGGCAGCTGGGAGTCGACGAAGCAGAGGCCAGCCAGTGCCGTCCCGTAGCGCTTCTCGATCGTGATGCCCTCGGTGACGAAGTTCAGCTCACCTAGGTAGTAGTGCGCGTAGGTCTTCTGGTGCAGGTCGTTGATCACGCGGATCAGACGTGCCTCCAGCTCCTCGATACGGTAGCGACCGCTTACCTCGCAGACGAGTCCCCCGACCTTCTTGTCGAAGTTCTCATCGGCATACATCCAGGCGTAGACGACACCCGCGGAGACGAGCTCGTCCTGCTGACCGCGCGATAGCGAGGATGGTCTTCAGCTCGAGGCCAAAGGGCGGCAGGTCGATCTCGTCCATCGATGCGATGTGCGCCGTGGCGGGCAGCACCGAGGAGTAGACCATGATGTTGAAGTCCGAGATCCCAGCGTCGTGCAGCGCCATGTGGTAGGAGCCTGCGTGCAGCTCGAGATCGGATTCGCCGCTACCCTTCGTGATGAAGAAGGTGTGGGGGATGAGATTCCCTACGTACTTGCTCATTTACTTTGTCGTACTGTTCTATTGTGGTTATGATACTTGTCTTGTGCTCTTGCTCCACCTGTCTGCCACAGCTCTGCTGGTCGTGGGGGAGACGAGACGAGCATACAAAGGTACATTATTTCTACCTAAGCAGATACACGCGCCACAGGGCTAGGAGCCGATGCGGTGATACTGCTGGGCGAAGGGGAGACGAGGGCGGCCGCCCTCAGGGCGCGCCTTCGTGCTGCGGTAGCCGCAGGCGATGAGCATCGTCAGCTCACTGCCGCGCTCCAGCCCCAGGAGGCGCGCCACGCGGCGGCTGTCATAGCCCTCCAGCGGGCAGGTGTTGTAGCCCTCCTCGCTCATCCCGAGCAGGAAGCTCTGGATCACCAGGGCGCAGCTCTTGTGTAGCACCGTCCGCATCGCCGCCTCCGTCGTCTCGCGGGGAACGGGCCGCACGAGGCCGACGAGGGTGAAGAGGGCTCGGCGAAGCTGTCCCCATCCCCAGCCGCGGCGGTAGAGGAGCGGGATGAGCTTACCGTAGTGGTTCTCCTGCAGCGCTAGGGTACTTGGGCCACTTGTCCTCGAAGTGGCGGGGGAGGTCCTCACGCTGGAAGGCCAGCACCGCCTCGGCATGGGCACGCCAGCGCTGCGGTGTGATGGCGAAGGCCACGAGCTGGCTGGCCGTCCGGACGGCACTCTGGTCGAAGCACGCAGGCACCAGCCGCGTGATGAGCTCAGGGTCGGTATGTGGTAGCACTCCCAGAGCTGCATGTTGGAGCTGGTAGGGGCGAGCGCAGCCTCCTCGAGGCGGCGACGTACGCGCTCGCTGTCGAGCTGGCGCTCAGTGTCGAGTAGCGCACCGCGCGGCGGTGCTGGAGTAGGGTCGTGAAGCATGGGGAGGATGGCGCTGTGGTGCGCTGGGTGAAGAAGCTAGGACTAGGGTAGGGGCGCTAACGAGACGGCCCCTGCTCTGCCGCTGGGCAGGGGCTAGGGGGCTGTGTATGCTCTTGGGTGGCTGTGGCCTTGGGCTTAGCTCGGGATGCGCAGGGTGCGCCCGACGCTGAGCTTAGACTTGGCGCTCATCCCGTTCTTACCGGTGAGCTGCTTGACCGAGATTCCGTAGTGCGCAGCGATGGGCTGAGCGTCTCACCCTTCTTGATACGGTGGGTGCGGAACTGGTCCTCGTTGGCCCTTGCTGCTCTTCTTAGGGTGGGCCACGACGCTCGCCATGGCGCGAGGCGTGGCGTGCGATAGGCGCCCTTGACGAAGGCGAAGACGTCGAAGCGGGGGACGCCTGCCTGGGAAGTCAAAGAGGTCAGAGGGATCGATGGGCACGCCCATGAAGCGGGCTTCGAAGTGCAGGTGGGGGCCTGTGCTGCGCCCCGTGCTGCCGCCGAGGCCGATGGGATCCCCGGCGCGGAGGACGGCACCCTCACGGACGATGGAGCGGCTCATGTGGCCGTAGACAGTCTCTAGGCCGTTGGGGTGGCGGATCACGACGTAGTTGCCGTAGCCCCCAGGCTCGTAGCTCTTGACGCGCACCTTGCCAGAGAAGGCGGCGCGTACGGTGTCGCCCGTACTGAGCTTGAGGTCGGTGCCGTAGTGCATACGGCCGAAGCTGTGGCGGTAGCCGTAGCTCGAGGTGATCTGTCGGGTGTCGATCGGCATCACGAACTCCTGTAGGGTCGATGTCCTGACGGTCAGGGATGTTCACCGACATACCCGCGAAGGGATTGACGTAGCTGCCCCAGGAGTCTTCTCCGTAGAGCTCTGATGCGGGGGCCTCTAGGTTGGGCTCCTCCTTTGCCTGTCGCAGGGCAGACGCTCGCGCTGCTTCTCTGTCTTCAGGCGGTTCTTGATCTCGAGGCGGTCGGCAAGCAACAGATGTTCACCCCCAGAGGTGGTGTGCTGCTGCCCGGCTGCTGTGCGCGTCTCCTTGCGAGGTGCCTGAGTCTGTGCCGCGAGGGCTGCCTGCAGTCCAGGAGCTCACGGTCGTAGCTATCAGACACAGAGACGCGCATAGCAGGCGTCTTTTGGTTTCTTGTCATACCAGCTTTAGATACGTTAATACTATCAATTGCTCGGGGCGCGTCCCAGGCAAGGCCCTGGTGTAGTCAGCAGGGAATCGAAGACAAAAGATAATCAATTACATACAAACGGAGCTCCTGCACAGAGATGCCGCTAGTGTGCAGCTGATAGTCCTTCGTCTAGGGATTACAAGGATCTAACGCCCTTGCCTCACCTTTTAGTGTGGCCTCGCTCGGAGGGCTCGTCCGAGCGGCTTCGCGGTGTTCCCCCCTTGCCTCATAGCCCTTCGCCCCTTGGTGTGAAGGAGAGGAGCAAAGCCCCTCAGCGCGTACTCATCAGGCCCTCTAGCGAAGCGCCGCCCTAGGGGTGGCCGTAGCCTCCTCGCGGTGGGGCTAGGAGGTGGGGCTGTCCTTGCGGTACTCGGCGGGCGTGACGCCGTAGTACCGCTTGAAGGCGTGGTAGAAGCTCGAGTCGTGCTCAAAGCCGCAGCGCTCGGCGATGTCCTCGATGGTGAGCTCAGGCGTCGACTCCAGCAGCTCCTTGGCGCGAAGCATCTTATGATTGAGGATATAGGCCGTCGGGGGATAGCCCGTGAGGGCGACGAGCTTGCGGTGCAGCTGGCGGGGGCTCATGCAGAGCTGCTCGGCCAGCGTGTTGACCTCGATGTGCCGCTTATTGCTGAGGGCGTGCTGGATGAAGTCGTCGGTCTTGTTGAGGAAGCGCTGCTCGGCATCGGAGAGCTGGATGAGCGGGGCCTTGCTGTCGCTCGGGGCCTCGGAGAGCCGCTGGCGCAGGCAGCGGTGGCGCTCTAGCTGGCGCTCGACCAGCGCACGTAGCTCATCGCTGTTGAAGGGCTTGGCCAGATAGGCATCCGCCCCGACCTCGAAGCCTTGGATACGCTCCTTGTCGCTGATCTTGGCCGTGACGACGATGATGGGGATGTGGTCGGTGATGGGATTGGTACGTATCTGCTGGCAGAGCTCGAAGCCGTCAAGCTCGGTGCCCCCTGGCGTATGCCCACTGAGGCCGAAATCGAGGAGCTCGTCGCTGGCTGTACCTGGACCAAGGAGACGATCAACGGTACCCCATGCCTCCGAGCTGCCAGCAAGACAACGGCAAGTCCATTGTCCTCTGTGTAGCGGGTTTGATGGACGATACGACTCACGACGTTCAATACATTATGACTGTTTTTTGGTCGAGTACGCTCTACTCTGTTGGTTCGGACAACGGAACGGTATTCCTCGAGCTGGGGAACGAAACCTTAGAGCCTGCGACGGGACATGGGGCACGGAAATTTGGCCTCCCCATCCACGCCGTCCGCCCCTAGCCCGCCTCTTGGCTAAAGCGCCCTACCCGCGCCGCGCCCTTCGCCCAGCTGAGGTCCGCGCCGCCCTAGAGCAATAAGTCGCCAGCCCCATCCCTGATCGGGATGAGGCTGGCGGCCTTAGTACAGAGCGCTTCCCCCTGCTCCTTCGCGCCTCGCTCCACCGCCCGAGGCGCTCCCCCAGTTCCCTTGCGCTCCCCCGCCTAGGGGGAGCGGCTCGCTGACCGATATCAGTCAGGGCGCTGAGGGACGTCCGTCAGCACCGTGAGGGATAGCAGTCAGACTGCTGAGGGATATCCCTCAGCGGCATGAGACCGAGCAGCTAGGGAGGCGGAGGGAAGGCGGGGAGCTGCGTTTAGCGCCCGCACGCGGCGGGCTGAGGAGTACATAGGCGGGGCGGCACTCCCAAGTAAGGGAGTGTCGCCCCGTGGCGTCTCAGGGTGGCGGAGCCGCGGAGGGAGTGCCGCAGCGGCGGCCTCAGCAGCCTAGAGCTCGACCTCGCTGCTATTGATAATGGCGGACTGGACGGAGATAGCGCTGTGCTGCAGACGCTCCTCCACCAGCAGGCTGTGATCCTCGCTGAGCGCACGTGGTACGGCCATCCCAGGGGCGGAGATCTGCGTGACCTTGATCTGATATTCGTGCCCACGCACCAGCCCGTAGCGCCCCAGCGAGCTCATCGTCGGGGCGGCACTGTCGTCGTAGTGGCGGATGGGGATGTAGTAGTAGTTCAGCGCCTTGTGGTAGAAGGCGATCCCTCCCGCTCGAAGGCCTTCGCAAAGGAGCCCTCGGTGAGCTGTGCCCGCTCCACGGCCTCCCGCAGGGCATGGCTGGGGAGCTCTTGCCCGCAGCATCGCGACGAAGGCACTTTGGCTATAGCGCTGCCGCGGAAGCTCAGCCAGCCTCCCCTCGCCGAGCGTCAGGCCACTCGGGATATAGGCGTAGCGGTAGCAGACCGTGGGCACCAAGGCCGCCTGATAGCAGGAGGGCGGCAGCGTGCTCTCCTTGGCATAGATCTGCAGTCTGGCGCTGCCAGCCAGCCTCCGTGCCGAGGGTCGCTGGTGCCTTGGCCCAGCTGCGCTCGGGGTCTAGATAGTGCTCGCTACTGTAGTAGGCGAAGTAAGGTGCGAGCTCCGTCGGGGGCTTCACCGCCCAGCTGTCGTAGTGAGGCCCCTTGGGGTAGCGGTCCTTGGGATCGGAGCTGTCGTCGTAGCGCTCCATGCCACCCGTCCTGAGGAGGCCCAGGGGACGCAGCGGGATGAGCTGACGTCGCTGTGCGGTGAGGAGGTAGCCTGGGGCGGCCTTGCCCTTATGTGCCCCAGCACGCAGCTCGGGATCGCCATAGACCAGCACGCGGGCCAGCAGCGGCTCGAGGGTGATGGCCTGGGCCGTGACGCTGAGGTCGAACTGCGCCTTCGACACCTGCACTGCCCCACGTGCATTGAGCATGGGCAGCGTCGTCACCGAGCTCTCCCGTAGAGCTGGGTCGTCGTGATGGCGAGCTCTTCACTGAGGGCCGAGCGGGCTGCCCTCCTGCGTCAGCGAGACGAGGGGCGGGATGGGATTGGCGATGACGATGAGGCGATAGTCCCCGATGGGGAGGCGGAGGGCGAGGTCTGCCAGTTCGGCCGCGGACTGGATATCCCGCTCGCGGACGAGGGTCACGGCGTCCTGCTTCGCCCCGCCGTAGAAGACGAAGCGCAGGCGCGTGATCTGCTGCATGGGGTCTTCGCTCAGGCTAAGCCCCCGCAGCTGTATGGTGCGTGCTGGGGAGATGCGGAGGTGGAGCGTGCCCTCTGCTGTGGGGCGTGGGTCGAAGCGATGGGAAGCGTTCTCGGGACGAGGGCTGTCGGCGCAGGAGCCGACGAAGCCGAGCGCCAGCAGGGCCAGCGCCAAGGAGCGTATGCTCATGGTAGTAAGATTGAGGTAAGGGGTGTAGGGAAGTAAAGCAGTAGCCCCCTAGCCGCGATGTGCTAGGGGCTACGCTAAGGGAGGGACGAGCGGCTAGACCAGCTCGTGGATGATGAGACCAGAGCGGAGCTTAGGCTCGAACCACGTCGTCTTGGGCGGCATGATCGCCCCACTGTCAGCGATGTCGATCAGCTGCTTCATCGAGACGGGATAGAGCGCTAGGGCGAGCTTCATCTCACCGCTATCGACGCGCTTCTTCAGCTCCCCGAGGCCACGGATGCCCCCGACAAAGTCGATGCGCTTGTCGGTACGCAGATCCTTGATGCCCAGCAGTTCATCGAGGATGAGCTGAGAGGAGATCGTGACGTCGAGCACGCCGATGGGGTCGTGGTCATCGTAGGTACCGGGGCGCGCCGTCAGCGAGTACCAGTGGTCTCCGAGGTAGAGGGAGAAGTTGTGCAGCGCTGCGGGGTGGTAGATCTCCGTCCCCTTGTCCTCGACGATGAAGTGCTCCTCGAGGCGCTTCAGCAGCTCTTCCTTAGTCAGCCCATTGAGGTCCTTGACCACGCGGTTGTAGTCAATGATGGTGAGCTGATCGTCGGGAAGCATACGGCCATGAAGTAGTTGTACTCCTCGTCCCCACGGTGATTGGGGTTCTGGCGACGCTTCTCATCCCCGACCAGGGCAGCAGCGGCAGAGCGGTGGTGACCGTCGGCGATGTAGAGGGCGGGCATCTCGGCGAAGAGCTCCGTGATGCGTGCGATGTCCTTCTTGTCATCGATGATCCAGAACTCGTGACCGAAGCCGTCCAGCGGCGCGATGAAGCTGTAGACGGGCTTGGCGGCCGTGTACTTGGCTACGATGGCGTTGATCTCGTCCTTGGCGGGGTAGGCGAAGAAGACCGGCTCGATATTGGCATTGTTCACGCGGACGTGCTTCATGCGGTCCTCCTCCTTATCCTTGCGCGTCAGCTCATGCTTCTTGATGACGCCCGTCATGTAGTCCTGGACAGCGGCACAGACGACGAGGCCGTACTGCGTCTTCCCATTCATCGTCTGGGCATAGACGTAGTAGTTCTCCTCGGGGTCCTGGACGAGCCAGCCCTTGTCGCGGAATCGGCGGAAGTTCTCAGCAGCCTTAGCATAGACCGCCTCGTCATGCTCATCCGTGCCGACGGGGAAGTCGATCTCAGGGCGGATGATATGGTAGAGGGACATCTCGTTACCCTCGGCCTCGGCACGAGCCTCCTCACTGTTGAGGACGTCGTAGGGGCGAGAGGCGACGCGCTCGACGAGCTCCTGGGGACGTATGCCCCTGAATGGTTTGATGATCGCCATAGCTGTAGGTATCTAGGGGTGTGTAAGGGCGGCTCGACTACTTGTTGAGACGGAAGCGCTCGTTGCCCTCCTTGATGAAGCCCACGATCTGTCGGGCAGCGGCCAGCCCAGCGTTGGTATTGGCCTCAGCCGTCTGGGCACCCATCTTCTTAGGCGTGGAGAAGTAGCGCTCACCGAGGGCAGCCTCGTAGTCCTCGTGGGCTGCGGGACGGATGTCGGAGAGGAAGCGCAGGTCCTCACGCTCCTTGAGCAGCTCGAGCAGCTCGGACTCGTTGATGATCTCCTTGCGGGCGGTGTTCACGAGGATCCCCTTCTTGGGCAGCAGGCTGACCAGCTCGCGGCCGATGGAGCCCTTAGTCTCGGGCGTGGCGGGGATGTAGGGAGACGATGTCGCAGGTGGAGAAGAGCTCGCGCTGGCTAGCTACGGGGTGTACGCCCTCCTGCTGCATGACTTCGGCAGGCGTGAAGGGGTCGTAGGCGTAGATATCCATGCCGATGCCCTTGGCGATGCGTGCGACGTTGCGCCCCGTATTACCGTAGGCCAGGAGGCCCAGCTCCTTGTCCTTGAGCTCCGTGCCCGAGGCGCCGTTGAAGCGGTTGCGGACGGTGAAGAGTAGCAGGGCGAAGACGAGCTCAGCCACGGCATTAGCGTTCTGCCCTGGGGTGTTCATGACGCAGACACCATGGGCGGTAGCCGCCTCGAGGTCTACGTTGTCGTAGCCTGCGCCAGCACGCACGACGATCTTGAGCTGGGGCAGCGTCGAAGACCTCCTGGTCGATGATGTCGCTGCGGATGATGATGGCGTCGACATCAGCGACGGCAGCCAGCAGCTCGCTCTTGGCGCTGTACTTCTCGAGGAGGACGACCTCGAAGCCGGCCTCGCTGAGGATGGACTTGATCCCTGCTACGGCGGGGGCAGCAAAGGGCTTTTTCGGTGGCAATAAGGACTCTAGACATAGTGTTGATGTAATGATGATGCGTGTCGTGTGGATAGATATAGGGTGCAGGCAGCCGCTCGGAGCCCCCGCTGTGGCGAGGAGCTCCGAGCGTAGTGCCTTGTGGTAGCGGGGGCTTACTTAGCGACCTTGCGCTCGAATTCCTTCATCGTCTGGACGAAGTACTCAACGCTGCTCTTAGGCATAGCGTTGTAGAGCGAAGCGCGGAAGCCGCCTACAGAGCGGTGTCCCTCGAAGCTGACGAAGCCGCGAGCGGAGGCAAATTCGTAGAACTCCTTCTCCAGCTCCTGGTAGGCGTCGCTCATGACGAAGCACACGTTCATGATCGAGCGGTCCTCCGTATTGACCGTACCACGGAGAGGGGGTTGCGGTCGATCTCGTCGTAGAGGATAGCGGCCTTCTCGAGGTTCATCTGCTCCATGCCGCACGAGCCTTGACCCCACTGTCATCGTCTGCAGGGCGACGTATACGAGGGAAGATGGAGGCGTGTTGTACATCGGTCCTTGTCGACGTGCGTGCGGTGAGTCGAGCATCGTGGGCAGTGGACGATCTACGTGGCCGAGAGCGTCGCGACGTACGATGACGAAGGTAGTTCCCTGCGGGTGCGATGTTCTTCTGCGCACCGCCATAGATGAGGTCGTACTTAGCGATATCTACCTCACGGGTGAAGATGTCGGAGGACATGTCCCCTACGAGGCGGACGTTGACGTCGGGATCGTAGCGCAGCTCGGTACCGTAGACGGTGTTATTGCTCGTCAGGGTGGAGGTAGTCGATGTCGCTAGAGCACCCTCGCCGGTGAGCCAGGGCTTGGGGTACCAGACGTAGTTGTCGGCCTTGGAGGAGAAGCTGACGACTTCGCCGAAGAGCTTAGCTTCCTTGGCAGCCTTGTTGGCCCAGGTGCCAGAGTCGACGTAGGCTGCCTTGGTCTTCAGCAGATTCATAGCTACCTGAGTGAACTGAAGGCTGGCGCCGCCCCCGAGGAAGAGCACTTCGTAGCCCCTCAGGGATATCGAGTAGCTCCTTCATCAGACGGCGTGCCTCCTCCATCGTAGCGGTGAACCCCTTGCCACGGTGAGAGACTTCGAGGATAGACAGGCCAGTGCCTGCATAGTTAAGGACGGCAGCAGCTGCATCCTGATCACGCTTTCGTCCAGGATGGAGGGTCCAGCGGAGAAATTGTGCTTCTTCATAAGAGCAGATATTTAGTGATGAATAATAGGCTTGTACTTCGGGGCTCAGCCCGCGGTACCCCATAGGGTGCACGGGGGCTAAACTCCTAGGGCAAAGGTATTAAAAAAACATACATCAGACGACGCACCGTAGACATTCGTTGGAGGCAGGGGCTAAGGGTATCCCTAAGGTGCTCGGGCTAAGGATCTTAAAGACTTACGGATGGTCCCGCTTCGAGCCTCAGCGGACCTGTGGCGAGGCTCGGGTCGTCGCGAGGGTCTGTTAGAATGCTAAGGTTTGCCCCGACCTAAGCCCCAAAGAGCTGTGCAAAGCGAGGGCAAATCGTCTCATCCCCGTGCTACTCTCGCCCGCACGGATGCGCTGCTCGAGCTGCTGGAAGCGGCGCACGAGCTCGGGGTGCTTGTCGGCCACATTGTGCCGCTCCTCAGGGTCGTGCTTCAGGTCGTAGAGCTGCGGGGTGGGCAGGTAGCCCGTCTCGATCTTGGGCCCCCAGGTGATCATCGGCCCGTGTGTGGAGGGGGCGATGTATTTCCAGCGCTCGTCGCGTAGGCCGAGGGTCTTGTCGGCCGCCTGCTGGAGGATCCAGGGACGGCTCCGATGGCTCTGCCTGAGCCATACCGCCAGCTGATCACGGCTGTCGGGGCGGCCTGGGCAGGGAAGCTGGACGCCGAGTAGGGCGGCGAAGGAGGCCAGCCAGTCGGCCTGTGTCACCAGTGCCTCACTGCTGCGCCCCCGCACGGACGACGCCTGGCCAGCGGACGATGGCGGGGATACGTCCCGCCCTCAAAGGCGCTGTACTTTATACCCACGGTAACGCCCCGAGGGCTTGTGCCCCCGAGGAGCTCCTCGGCGCGGTCGTCATAGCCGTCGTCGATGACGCTGCCATTATCGCTGGAGAGGACTACCAGCGTATTATCCGCGATCAGGCTATCCAGGGCACGCAGCACCTCCCCTACCGACCAGTCGAACTGTACGATGGCGTCCCCACGTAGCCCCATACCGCTCTGCCCACGGGAAGCGCGGGTGGGGAAGCGCGGTACGTGTACGTCGTTGGTGGCGAGGTAGACGAAGAAGGGCTCCGCGCGCTGGCTCTGCTCACGGATGAAGTCGATGGCGTGCCGCGTGATGGAGTCGGCGATGTTCTCATCCTCTCAGAGCGCCTTGCCCCCGCCCTTCATATAGCCTATGCGGCCGATGCCGTTGACGATGGACATATCGTGCCCGTGGCTAGAGCGAAGGTTGTAGAGGAGCTCGGGGTGGGTACGCCCTGTGGGCTCGCCCGCGAAGTTCTGACGATAGTTCACCTCAATGGGCGCCGTAGGGTCGTAGTCTCGCCACGCGCCCGTTGTGCATGAAGACGCAGGGCACACGGTCGGCCGTGGCCGCCATGATGTAGACCTCGTCGAAGCCCGGATCCACGAGCCCCGGCGTGACGAGCCCATTCCAGTCCTGCGTCCCCGTCTTGTCCCCCAGCCCGAGATGCCACTTTGCCGAAGGCCGCCGTACGGTAGCCCGCGGCCTGAAGAGGTCGGCCATCGTACTGCTCGGGGCGGATGATCATGCCCGCATTGCCTGGGGCGACATCCGTGCCCGCCCGTCGCCAAGCGTACTGACCCGTCAGCATGCCGTAGCGCGAGGGGCGTGCTGGTGGCGGCTGCGGCGTAGGCGTTGGTCAGGCGCAGCCCTTGGCTGGCGAGGCGGTCGATGTGGGGCGTCTTGACATTCCGAGCGCCGTAGCAGGCGAGGTCGGCATAGCCGAGGTCGTCGGCGTAGATGATGAGGACGTTGGGGCGTGTGGTGGGGAGCTTGGCCTTCGCTCCAGGGGCGGCGGGCTGGGCGCTGGCCGCAAGGGGAGTGCTGCTGAGGGCAGCCAAGAGGCGCCCGAGGCGGAGAGCTTGTGTTTCGCTGAGCATGATGGTGTCTGATTACTAGGACAAAGGTACTAAGTCTCGGGGCTCGCTGTGCAGCCTCAGGGTGGCCTCGGGACGCGCTGAGTCGCTGCGGCTAGCTCGCCTAAGGAGGTGCCGCGCGCTGACCTCACCTCTATATATCAAGGAGTATGCGCCCGAGCGTACCGGACTCTGGGGCAAAGGTAGGCCTTCCTCGGCGCAGTTTCCCCAGCGGTGGCGCGGCCTCCCGCGACCCTCCTACCAAGGGGAGTGCTAGTCCCTGCTCGAGCTAGCCCCGAAGGCATTGAGGAGGGGCACGCCCTCCCTAAGCTCGCAGCGCAGGAGCTCCTCGAAGCTCCTACCCCTAGGCGCTATACACCGCTCACGCCGCCTAAGCCAAAGAAAAGATACATAATTGCTCGCGCGCAAGGCGCTGCGCCTTGGGGGTGCGCTGCTGAGGGATATCCCTCACGTGGCTGACTGCCGTCCCTCAGCGCCCCGATGGATACCCGTGCGTGCCCCCACTGATACCCCTCAGCGCGTCCCGTGGCTGAGGGCAGCGCGGCGGGAGCCTTAGATCGGGGCACGTGGCGGGCTTCGCGCCCCTCCAGCCCTTAGCCTAAGGACAAGAATAGGACAAGGGTCAGCCCAGCCCTTAGAGGGAGCTTAGGCTGACCCTTGCGGTGCTGCTGGCCTCGTGTGAGGCGAGCGGTCGTGCTAGAAGCGGTAGGTCGCGCTGAGCTTCAGAGAGCGTGGCGCCCTGGGAAAGGAGCGCAGCTTGTCGTAGCCTGAGATGAAGTAGCGCTTGTCGAGGAGGTTGTCCAGATTGAGCTGCAGCTGCAGGTCACGTACCTTGTAGTAGAGGGCAGCGTTCACGAGGGCGTAGCCTGGGTAGCTGATGGCATAGGCACGGCGGCCGACCTGCCCCAGGCGCTCAGAGACCCCATGCACCCCGAGGCCGAAGCCGAAGCCACGTAGGAGCCCCTCGTGGGACGATGAACTTGACCAAAGGTTGCCCGAGTGGCGTGGCGTGCTAGGGCGCTGTAGCCCGAGGTCCTTCGCCCCTGCGGCGGCCTTTGGTGATCTCGGCCTCGTTGGAGGCCAGCTGGCGGTGATGCTCCAGTAGGGCGTGAGTTGCCCCTGCCACATCCAGCTCCAGACCGCGGCTGCGCTCCTCCGATGGGCACCATCAGGTCGGGCTGACCCGAGAGCCCGCATTGTAGAGCGTATTGCGCTGCGTGAGGTGGTAGGCCGCGGCTGTCACGCTGAGGCGCCTGCCGAGGTATCGCCCTGGCGCCCAGCTCCCACAGCTCGCTCTCTACGGGATCGAAGGGACCTCCGCGGCAGGGTTGCTCTGCACGGCGACACTCTGCGGCTCGAAGCCGCGCAGCCAGGTCCCGTAGACGTTGGTGCTCGGGAGGAGGCTGTAGACGAGCCCTATGCGCGGAGTGAAGGCACGCTGCTCAGTGCGCTGCTCGGTGCCCTTGGCATCCTTGACGACATCGGTGAACCACTCGTAGCGCAGCCTCTCCCAGGAGCAGCTGGAGACGCTGCCAGCTGAGCTGCTCCTGCAGGTAGAGGCCATGGGAATACTGCGTCGTGGGCTTGACGGTCTTGGACTCGTAGAGGTACTTGGAGACGTCCTGGTACTGGTTGCCCGAATTGCTGTTGAGGTCAAAGGCAGGGACGTTCGTCCGTGGGTTGCCGTCCTTGTCGAGGAGGTAGTCTGAGGCCTTCTTGGCATTGTAGCTCTTAGCCGTGCCGCCATTCTTGAGCAGGTAGCCCGCCCTCGATGTAGGACGAGTTGGGGAGCATATCGGTGCTTGAAGTAGTCGTAGCCTCAGGAGGAGCTTGTGCCTCAGCGCCCTGTGCGGGTGTCCCAGGTGAGGTAGTTGTTGAAGCTATTGTTGCGGAAGGAGCGCAGCGCGCTGCGTCACGCGCATCAGCACGCGGCTGGGGTCGTCGCGCCATCGGCCTCTTGACGAAGGCGTTGTCCTGCGAGTGCTCCAGCAGGTCCTCGTCGTAGGTGGAGTAGAGGTAGGTACTATTGAAGAGTAGCCCTGGGGCGAGCTGGCGGGCTCAGGGAGAAGGTAAGGTTGGTCATCCGCTCGCGGAGGTAGTCGTTCGCCGCGGACTGCGTCGCGCCGATGGGGCGTGAGTCGAGCGCTCCGTCACCGAAGATCGCCAGGCCTCGGTCCAGCTCTGCCTGAGCTAGCGCTATAGACGAGGGTCCATCCCGAGCTGTGTGCGCTCGGAGAGACGATAGGTCAGTGAGGGAGCGACGATATAGCTCGTCAGGCCCTGCAGGTCGCGGAAGCCGTCGGTGTCCTCATAGCCGAGGTTGAGGCGATAGAGGAGGCTCTTCTTATTGTTGAGCGGCCCCGTGAAGTCGCTATAGGCGCGCAGCGTGTGCCAGCTGCCCGTGGTGAGGCTCAGCGAGCGACGCTGTACCTCCAGCGGCTTCTTGGTCACGCGGTTGATGACGCCGCCTGGGGCTGCGTTCCCGAAGAGGGCCGAAGAGGGGCCCTTGATGACCTCGACGCGCTCGATATTGGCCAGTGAGGACTGACGCCAGAGACTCGTCTGGGTGCGCATGCCATTGATGAGGTTGCCCGAATTACGGCTGCCCGTAGCGCGAAGCCACGGATGGAGAAGTCGTTGTAGAAGGAGTACTGGTGGACGCCACTGATGTTGCGGACGACATCGTTGACGGTCGTGGCACCTTGGTCGAGGACGAGCTCCTTGGTCACGTAGCCTATGGACTGAGGTACGTCCCCTGAGGGCGGTGGCGGTCTTCGTCCCGACGAAGGAGAGGTTGTTCTTAGCTCTCGGCGCGGCGCCCTAGGACATCCACGGTGGGGAGAAGGTCTTCGCGCCCTTGAGGGCAAAAGTCGATGTGCTGGTGTTGCTCGGGGCGGTCATCCTGCCTGAGGCTGATGATGCGCTCCTGGGGGTGGTACCCTAGGGCGTACACCACGAGGACGTACTGCCCTCGGGGGACATCAGGCAGGAGGAAGAAGCCCGACCGTCCGCCCTGTACCTTCAGGGGGAGGCCCTTGATGCTGATGATGGTCTCGGGGATGGGACTGCCGTAGATATCGGTGATCTGACCACGTAGGTCGTAGTGCCCGGGGCGCGGGCTATGTGCAGCCTGCGGCTCGGTGCCGCCTGCTGCCTGGGGGCGTCTGGGCGGTGGCGAGGCTGCTCGCGGCCAGACAGCGCTAGGAGTACTCGGGAGCCTCACGTAGGTGCTATCTAGAGTTATATACCTAGGGGCGGGCTGCGGCCTAGAGCCGCTACACACCCACCTCTGTCTGCGCTGCAAAAGTACGCCAAAGCCCCGCCCGCCGTACGCTCAGCCCTGAATTTACCTAGATGTAGGGATAGCCGCCCGCCACTGTCCCCCAGCCTTGGGAGCTCCCGAGCCTCCGTCCAGCTTGCAGGACGATACTCGCGGGGGCGCGGCTGACTGATATCCCTCAGGGGACGCATTGTCGTCCCTCAGCCGCCCCACTGATATCCCTCGTCACCCCTTTACCGATATCCTCACGCGGCTGACTCTCGTCCTCAGTCCCGATGAGATCACCTGCCTGCTCCTGAGGAAGATCCCCTCAGCGAGCCCCAGCTGAGGGTAGCACGGCGCAGGGCAGGCTGTGTCGCCCTAGGCTCGGGCCGCTGCTCATAGGGATGCTGATAGCGACAGCGCACATGAGTCGAACTCATGTGCGCTGTGCCTCGTGTTGCCTCATAAGGACTCGAACCTTAACAAACAGGACCAGAATCTGTTGTGCTACCATTACACCATGAGGCAGTGTGTAGAACCCTTTGGCGGACTCGGAACCGCCGACCCCCACCCCCGTCAAGGTGATGCTCTAAACCAACTGAGCTAAAGATTCATCGCTGCAAAGGTAAGAGTTTTTTCTGAATTTGCAAATATCCCCTGCAAAGCTAAGTCGGACAGCTAGGCCAACTTACTGAGACCAAAAGCCTAAAGGCGCTAGGGAAGCTGGCTCACGACGAGCACGCGATCCGCTGCGATCGAGACTGAGGCTCTACGCCAGTGGAGGTATTGAGGGAACTGCAGGGGCGTGGCCAGGAAGTTATCCTCCGAGTAATCGCCGGCCTCCAGCGTGTTGAGCTGCTTCATATAGAGGTAGGCCTCGCGGCTAATGGCCTGCAGCACGAGCTCGACACGAGACGCTAGCTTCGGTCGGCCCTAGCAGTTCCCGCCCCAGCGTGCCAGCGGATAGCCGCCGTCGAACTCCCAGCACGGCTTCGCCCACCCCGCATCAGGCGGTCGGAGAAGACCCGCGTCTATTGCGGGCGCGGACGTCCGCTGACCAGACCCCCTGAGGTCGTCGTCTTGCGCCCCTTAGGATCACTCGCCGTCATGGAGGATGAGGCCATTGTCCGCATCGAGGGGAGGTAGTTCATATGGTAGCGCAGCACGCCCGCGGAGGTACGCCAGGGATGCACCACCCTCAGGGCGATGCGGTAGTAGTTGGTCTCGGCCACGGGGTCCCGCATCTCTACCCTCCAGCAGGACGCCTCGCGCGGAGGACTGTCCCGAGCTGACACTCATGGCGACGCCGCGGTGAAGGGCTGCGGCTGGCTGCGGATCCGAGCTCGGAGCTCACCTGGCGCCATCGCTGCTGGTCGGTGGCCGATGCGCACACGATCGCCTGGAGCGAAGCTGAGGTCGAGGCGCAGCAACCCCGCCGCGAGTCGTGCCGTCTGCGCGTAGCGCCTCCTGGCCGCTGACCTCGACGCGGATGCCTGCCTCCAGTACGTAGCGGGCGGCGCCCTGACCCAGTGCGCGCTGCAGCGCAGGGTATTCGGTGGAGGAGAGGAGCGAGCCGTAGAGCTGGCCGACGCTGGTGGAGGTGACGTAGTTGAGCGTCAGGCGGCGCTCGGCGCTCTTGGTGATGGGGAGCTCTTTGCGGCAGCTGATCCCGAGGCTGAGTAGCACCAGCGCTGAGGAATATACGGTAGGGTGACATAGAGCGTAGAGCTAGAACTTATAGGTATAGGACACGGAGGGTAGGATGGGTAGGATGCTGTACTGGTAGAGCTTGAGGCGGTACACATCCCCACTCCCGTTGCCCGCGACGCTGTAGTCGCGTGAGGGGATGACGAAGCTGGGGTTCTGCTGGTTGTAGGCGTTGTAGAGGCTGAAGTTCCAGATCGACTCGTGCCCGCGGCGGGTGACGCGGCGCAGGTTGGCACTCAGGCTGAGGCGGTGCGTCACGGGCAGGCGGTAGTTATTGCGTCGCTCTACGAAGGGCGCCTCCGAGTGGATGTCCGAGCCCCCGGACGGGCTAGGGACATACGCTCCAGCGGTAGGGTGATGACGCCGCCGCTGAAGAGCTCCCAGGCAGCCGAGAGCTCGAAGCGCTGGCTGAAGTGCTGCGTCACGACGAGGTTGAGGTGATGGCGGCGGTCGTACTTGTAGGGGCACCAAGCGCCAGTTGATCTGCCCGTCCTCGTAGCGCGGCGCTGGCTATGCGCCCAGCTGTAGCTGAGCCAGCCCGTCGTGCGACCCAGCTGGCGCATCAGCATCAGCTCGAGGCCGTAGGCACGCCCTTCGCCCTGAGTGACCTTCTCCTCCCAGCCTGCGGAGCTGCCGCGATGAAGCCTCGCCCCGTCCTTATACTCCAGCACGTGGTGCATCTGGCTTGTAGTAGCCCTCCAGCGAGAGCGCGACCAGCCAGGGAGCCCTGAGGAAGCCTCAGCCCGAGGCTCAGCTGGTCGGCATACATCGGGCGAATGCGCTTGGTCACGGGGACCCAGAGGTCGGAGGGAGGTAGGGTGGAGGAGGTGAGTAGATGTAACGTGCTGCGCCATACGGGTGTAGCCAGCCTGAAGGAGCCAGTCGGGGTGCAGACGCCAGCCGAGGGGCCAGGCGGCTGCAGCGAGAGGTACTGCTTGCTCTCGGTCACGTAGAGGCGTGGTGCAGCCCAGCGTCTACCTGCAGTTGCCCCAGCTGACCGCGGCCTCTCAGGCAGGCTGCAGAGGTCCCGCGGCAACACGCGTAGCCTTGCCCAGCAGCTCGGGGCAGGTCCTCGACCTCACCTGCCCCCACGCCTGGCCTACGCGAATAGAAGTGACATGGCCCCAGGGCGGAAGCGGTGGTAGATATAGTCGAGGCCGAAGCGTAGCTGCTGCCCATTGGAGTGGAAGTAATTGAGATGCCAGGCGGCCGAGAGGTCCTCGATGCCCGAGCGGTAGGCCGAGCGGCTCTGGGAGCCTGCGCCGCCGCTCCTCGCCTGCATATCGATGTGGGAAGCGGTAGCCCGTACAGGCCAGCGAGAGGTCGCATGCAGAGGCGGGGGGAGAAGACGTGGTTCCAGCGCAGCGCCCCGAGAGTATTCCCCCAGCGGAAGCTCCCCTTGCTGTCCTCCGTACGTGCATAGTCGGGCGAAGAGGAGGAGAAGTGCTCCCGTACGTCCGACCAGAAGCGGTCACGACCGCTGTAGAAGCTCAGGAAGAGGCGGTCACGCTCGCTGAAGCGGTGCTGCAGCTAGCGCAGGTCGTAGGCGCTAATAGCCGCCGCGCTCGTCCTTGGGCATGAAGGCACGGGGCCAGCAGGTCGGCATAGCTTCGCCAGCAGGGAGAGGCTGAAGGAGCCGGCCCTTGATCGATCGGGCCCTCGACCTGCAGACGCGAGGAGATGAGCCCTAGCTGCAGCGCTCCGTGGTAGTGCTGCAGGTCGCCATCCTTGGTGCGCACGTCGATGACGGAGGAGAGGCGACCGCCGTAGCGCGCGGGGAAGCTGCCCTTATACAGGTCCACCGTCTTCACCGCCTCGGGGGTAAAGACGGAGAAGAAGCCCATCAGATGGTCTACATTATACAAGGGGGCACCGTCCAGCAGGATGAGGTTCTCGTCCGAACCGCCGCCGCGCACATGGACGCCCGCACCGCCGTCGCTGCCCGACCGCACGCCAGGGCATCAGCTGTAGGGCCTTCGTCAGGTCGGCCTCACCCAGCAGGCTGGGCACCTTCTTGAGGATGTGCACGGGTGCCTGCAGGACGCCTAGCTTGTCGAGGTTGAGCCGCTGGCGCTCGGCCGTGATCACGACATCCTCCAGCTGACCCGTAGGACGCAGCTGCAGGCGAAGCGTCGCGTCCCGCTCCAGCTGTATGCGGAGGCTGTAGCGTAGCCCAGGGTAGCGGCGCTGAGCTCGTGGGTCCCTTACGGGCAGGCGTAGGCTGTAAGCCTTGGCTATTGCTCATCGTCCCCTGCCCGCGCTGGGGCGTGACGCTGCGCCGATGAGGGCCCCTGCGAAGTGGCGTCCTCGATGTAGCCGCTCACGGTGACGTAGCCCTGCTGGTCTGCTGCTGGGCTCGCACCGAGCCCCACGAGGAGGAGTAGAAGGGTAAGGAATTGCTTCATCTTATACCAATGGAGTGCCTTTCGAGCTCTCTGATGACGGTGTGTTATCTGCTATCGCAGCCGCTCTGTACTGCTGTCGGTAATCATGCTTGTGTCACGAATAGAGCCCACTTGTGGTGGCGAATAGCGCCTCTTTGGCCTGCTGATGGTGCTCCATTGCACTACTAATAAACAGTTTGATTAGCTCCTGCAGCGGCCTCCAGCTCCCAGCCGAGTGCCACTGTGAGTACAAAATACAGCACCCCAGACCCTGTATTGCCCCTCCCTCACCGCCCCAGCGAGCTAAATGCTGCACCCCAACTAAGGATGGGCCCACGCCAGCGAGCCGCCCAAAGAGCCTCAGCGCCCCTTAGCTATGTACCAGCAGACTCCCTCTCTGTTCTCACCACCCTGACGGACATCCATCAGCGCCCTGACCGTTATCTTCACGCCGCTGACAGACGTCCTCAGCGTGCTGATGGGATATCGTCAGCGAGCCTCTCATACCCGTGTCGAGCTGCAGCCTATCCCAGGGCGCGGGGCGCAGCTGTCGCACGGCCGATGGGAAGGGATGGCGTCCCTTTCATCGAATGATTCCTTACCTTTGCTTCTAGTCCCAGGAGGAGGCCCCGCAGCTCGTGCACCCAGACGATTCGGCGGGCTGAGGCAAGGCTAGCCCCAGCAGGGGGACGCATTCGAAGGAAGCACTATGATATGATTAGCTACTGCCGCCATCTACAGACGGCAGGTCGACGGATACCCTGCGCCAAGCATACGGAGTCCCTGATGCTCCTTTGCGAGGAGCAGGGGCCTGACTATGATGTGGACGGAGGCCCTCTAGACATCGAGCGCCAGATAGCAGAGCTTGTACTAGGCGAGGGGTGGCGTGCTTTTATCCCTCCAGGCAGGAGCTCTCTCCCATATCATTGACTACCCCTGGTATCTGCGGCGAGCGCCTCATTGATGGAGGATCTGAAGGACGAACTCTAGGTACCGCATGCCAGAGCGCAAGCGTTTCTTTTGCAGAAGCACGGGAAGGATGAAGACAACCTTCCTGCCGCCCCCATCCTGCTCCACGCATACCTTGAGGAGAGCTACTCCCAGGAGCTCGATCACCGCCCCAGGTAGCCGCGGTGGGAGGTTCTTGACGGGCATTGAGATGCCTGCAGCTCAGCCTCCTCAGAGGACGAGGCCCACTGATCGAGAGGCTTCCCATGATAGACGAGTTGCCCTCAGGACGCTTTACCATAGGGTCATCGGTTGGGGCTATCCAGGCTCGAGACCCTAGGGCTATCGCTTTGCCGCTGAGGCATTCGGCGAATTCTCAGTATCTTTGCTCGATATCAAACCCCCAAATAAGAAACCATCACGTGGATACCACAGCAACAGCCGCACTGGCACAGACGCTGAGCGAGACCGCATCGACTCAGTCGCTCTCCATCCTCGACCTCGCTACCAAGGGCGGGTGGATCATGATCGCACTGCTTGTCCTCAGCCTCCCTAGCGGTATACATCTTCGTCAGCAGTTCATCCAGCTGCGCAAGGCCGGCGAGGAGGACAAGTACTATCGTCCAGCGATCAAGGACTATGTCGTCGAGGGAAGCACGAGCCCGCCATCAAGCTCTGGGAGGACACCGATACGCCCTATGCCCGCGATGATCCAAGGGCTAGCTACGCATACGCCGCCGTCCTAGCGTCGGACATCCCGGTGATCGTGAGAACGTCGGCAACGTCGAGGTCGGAAGCCTGGAGAAGGGTCTGCCCATCCTAGCGACCGTAGCCGCAGGGGCGCCGATGATCGCCTCTCGACGGTGACGGGGATGGTACGTGCCTCTTCGATATGGCTAATGCAGGCTCGGGCGGCGTGGACGTCGCGCTGCTCGGCGCGATCATGAGGCCCTCGTGACGACCGTCGGGGGCTCGTCGTAGGATCATCGCCCTTGCCTACAAACTATCTCGTAGCCGAGCTGGACAAGGTCGGGTAAGATGGAGGCGAAGACCGTGTCGAATCTCATGGACCTGCTGGAATGAGGGTCCACCAAGGCTGAGTACAATGGGACTCAAGCCGTAAGACCAAGGTCCCCGAGACCCATAGTCATGGCCTCGATGACGGACGCCATCTTCTGCTGCTCATCTTCTCGTCACCAGTACGATCATCGTGCCCAATACGATCGGGCAGACGCTGCCTACCTCGGCACCCCAGTCGATGTCGAGCAGCCTGCGCTCGCATCACGGTGACGCCCGACACACTGCTACCTCGGTATCGACCGGAGTCCCCTGTCGAGCTGAGCCGAGGCACTCGGCGAGCAGCTGGCGATCTCGCCGCCGAGCATCCTGGAGGCCCTACGTCTCCATCCAGCTGATGAGAGCGTCCCCTACCGCGAGGTCGTAGGCGTCATCACGCTGCGGCGACCCTCGCTGCGTGTGGTACTCTGCCACGCGCGCCGAGAGACAGCACTCCTACACGCTAGCCTCCCCATGGATCCGCAGGATAGATCTAGATACAGCGCCGCGCCCAGGCCTGGTCATCACCGCCACCGGACTGCCCTCGGGCTCGCCTTCATGATGCTCCCGTGGAGCGTCCGCAGCCCAAGGCCTGTGGAGCCCTGTAGCGGTCAACGTGGGGTAATGTCTCCCAGGCCTCTGGTGCCGAGGAGCCTGGCGGCGTGCAGACGCCTGGAGCCACAGCGGGAAGGACGTCTTGCCGCCCGCGGTCGAGCCGCCCCCAGCCCGTGCAGCCTGCAGGTGCGCGCCCTAAGACGCCCCCGCCGAGCCCATCAAGACGCAGCAGCACGAGCCCAGCCTCCACGCTGCTGAGGTCGAGGCGCGCAAGGAGGCCGAGCGTCGCGCATGCTGAGGCAGAGGCTGCACGTCGTGCCGCTGCCGAGGCTGCTGCCTCGTGAGGCCGTCAGCCAGCAAGTAGGGCGCTCGGTGGCTGGAGCCTCGGCGCCCAGTCGGGCAAGGCTGGCTCACAGTACGGCCAGCTCGGCCTGGGCAAATCAAGGAGCCCCAACGGCAGTGCTGGCAGCTATGCTGGCAGGCCGCAGCGTGGTCAGCAACGGCGGTGTGCTGGCACGCCCCGCCACCAGCCGCGCCGTCGATGGCGTGGTACGTGCGTATCGTCGTCGATGGTGCGCACGACGCGTGCTACCGTAGCGCAGGGGACGAACATCGCCGACACGAGCATCCGCAACGCAGCGCTCGCCGCAGCGCGAGCTACGCGCTTCAACGCCGTCGCTGGAGCCGAGGAGCAGGAGGGGATCATCACCTACCGCTTCAAGATCCAGGACTCAGCCCTCTTCTCTTACTACTTATAGACCCGTATCAACTATGGCTAAGAACATCTATGTCTCTGGCCGAGGGCTTCGAGAGATCGAGGCCGTGACGACCATCGACCTCCTGCGCCGCGCAGGACTCCCCACCCATATCGTCGCCGTTGGGGATAGCCCCCGTGTGACGGGCGCCCATGGCATCGTCATTCAGGGCGACGTGCTCGTCGACGAGGTCTACAGTGCCGACGTCCACGCCCTGGTCCTCCCTGGGGATTGCCTGGGGTGACGAACCCTCGCGCCTCGGCCAAGCTCCAGCAGCTGCTCCAGGACGCTGCCGAGGCGGGCAAGCGCTCGCCGCTTATCTGCGCCGCGCTCCATCCTCGGTGAGCGTGGGCTACCTGAGGGCGCGAGGCCACGGCTTACCCGGTTTTGAGCAGTACCACGGGCGCTGCAGCGCAGCCGCTCGGGGTCGTCCGCTCGGCAACATCATCACGGGTCGCAGCGCTGGCTCGATCGTAGACTCTGCCCTCGAGCTCATCAAGGCGATCTGAGGGCGAGGACAAGGCCGCTGAAGTCGCCCGCGCTATCGTCTACCAGCGATGAGCCTCGAGGAAGCACAGCGCGCGCCGTGCAGACGCCTCGATCAAGCGAGCACGGCGTCCGCTACTCCCCGCTGACCAACTATGGCCATCCTCACCGAGGAGGTCGGGGAGGTCGCTCGCCTCATGGCGCGCCAGTACGGCGACCAGAGCTCCAAGCCCAGCGACGAGGGACGCCAGCTCGGCGACGAGCTAGCCGACGTCCTCTGGGTCGTCCTGTGCCTGGCGAACCAGACGGGGGTGGACCTCACCGAGGCCTTCGCCCGCAATCTGGAGAAGAAGACGCAGCGCGACGCCACACGCCACCACGACAATCCCAAGCTACGCCCCCAGAAGGGCGAATAAGACAAGGGCAGCCCTCCGCACACATGGCGTTGGCTGCCCTACATTCATTAAACTATTACTATGGTAGAGACCAATCACAGCAAAGTATCAGGAGGCCTTCGACGCCTTTTGCGGCCCTCACGCTCGCCGAGATCGAGCAGCGTGGTGACCAAGATCCTCAGCGAGCGCTACGAGGAGGCCAACAACAGCGCCGAGGTCAAGAAGCTTTCCACCCACTGATCGACCTGACGACGCTCACGGCCCGCGATACCGAGGCCAGCGTCGCCGAGCTGGTCGGCCGTGTCAATGACTTCGAGGGCACGGAGGACATCCCCAGCGTTGCCGCCATCTGCGTCTACCCCAACTTCGTCAAGACCGTACGCGAGCCGCTTGACCGACGAGTCCGTGCAGGTCGCCTGCGTAAGTGGCTGCCTTCGCCAGCCAGAGTCATCGAGGTCAAGATCGCTGAGACCGCGCTGGCTATAGGCAGCGGGGCGCAGACGAGATCGACATCGCTGGAATCACGGGCCTTTCTCGCGACCACAGCGAGGCCGCAACTGAGACCGAGGAGCAGAAGGCGACGGCACGCGATGCCCGCCCCAAGGTCATCCTCGAGACGGGCGCCCTGCGCGAGCCCGGAGGCCATCCGTCGCCGCCATCCTGGCGCTTTCGCTGGCGGACTTCTCAAGACCTCCACGGCAAGCAATACGGCTGACCTTGTCGCGGCCTACATCCCCTGCTCGGTGCTCGCGCGCGAGTACCATGAGAAGTACGGCCAGCTGCGTGTGGAAGTTCAGCGGCGGCATCCGCAGCCCGAGGACGCGGTCAGTACTACTGCATCGTCGAGGCCGCTGGGGCAAGGAGTGGCTGACCAACGAGCTTCTTCTGCATCGGTGCCTCCAGCCCTTGTCGAGAGCCCTCGAGCTGAGCTCGTCGGCCAGCGTCGGCTGCCTCCCACTATCAGGACAAAGGCCCCTAGGAGCATCGCCCTAGAGGCCTTTTTGTCGTTTGTGAACCAGCTGCGTCAAACCCAGGACCCCATCCCAAAGCGGATGTGCTCACCAACTGAGCTACTAGTTCTACATTTTGATTCAAGCCCCGCCTTCTTGCGGTGTAGGCGTAACTTATGAGGCAAAGATACGCAAAGATTGCCAAAAGCGCAAGCCAGCCCCTAGCGAGAGCACTGCACTGGTAAGGCTGGCAGATGGCTCAGCAAGCACAGTGTAGGACGGCGCTTTGCCCTTCGGCTATTCGTGTTGCTCCGCCCTCGCCCTCCAGCCTCCAGCTTGCGCTTGCTTCTACACCCCAAGTTCCAGCTCTGTCCCCTTATCCGTGAGGCTTCGTGACTGATACCTCTCGGCAGCTTGACTGGTACCTTCAGCGGCGCTGACTGACGGCCTGCAGTGCGTTGAGGGATGTCGGGTCAGGAGGGGTCCCTTTAGGTGCATCAGCGGGCTAGGGACTTAGCTTGGTGAGCGGGGGAGACTACGTGTCGAGGGAGGCTATGCTAAAATGTCCTAGGGACGGATAGGGGAGCAGCGGAATGCTTGGAGGGTAAGTGCCTGAGAGGTTGGGGGCTAGAGGGTGAGGCTGAGGAAGTAGTTTTGCGAAAAAGAAAATTAGTGCTATCTTTGCGCCGTCAAGAGGCAACGACACGCATGAGGTGTGGTAGTTCAGCTGGTTAGAAATACCTGCCCGTCACGCAGGTCGCGGGTTCGAGTCCCGTCCATACCGCCGCTCAGCGATGAGCTACGCGCCCTCTAGACAACCTCCGGGATGTAGCGCAGTCCGGTTAGCGCACCTGCTTTGGGAGCAGGGGTCCCAGGTTGAACTTGGTATCCCGACGATCATATATGATATCAGTAAGTCCGATCTTCCCGCTGGAGGATCGGACTCTTTGTTTTTGCGTCTTTTGCTGCTTGGGGTTGGAGCTCGGCAGCTTGCCCCCTAGTTATTATAGGGGCACGCGCCCGCGGGAGGTTTTTCGCGATCACTAGAAGCTGCGAGAGGTTAGGTGGAGCCTAGCTCGAGCGATGGACCGGTGCGTGCGGGACTGAGAGACGCCCAGCGCAGGGGCCTAGGTTTACAGGCCAGTGGGCTCAGGGGCAGGCGCGTGGGGGCTGAAGTGCGGGGAGTTCCGCACGGGGCGTCCTTGGAGCGCTTATTCTCAAATATCTCCCCTAGCTCGCGCAGCTGTCCCAGGCCGTCTGGAGCGCGCTGAGTGATATCGGTCGTGGCGCCCACGGACGTCCCTCAGAGGGCTGACGGATATCCTTCAGGAGCTCTCCTTTAGGTCTGGCTCGCAACCGCTATTTCTCCGAGCGCCGTTAGGAGGAGACGGAGGCGAGGGGTTTGTGCCTTGGCTTGTCAGGCGCCTTTATAGTCTTGATCACACGAGTATCCGTGTGATGTGGGACTACATCTAGCTCTGCAGCTTGTTGTGCTCGTGAGAGCTTACTCCCAGAGGTACAGCTGGCCAGTGCTTTTTACGCTTGATGGGCCTTCTTCTATTGTGTAGTGCTTTGCCGGTACCTATGGGACAAGTAGGCCCAGGAGCGATGCTTGAGGAGAGGCGGAGGATGGGGAGTGCGCGCATTGTCTTAATCTTTTAGCAGCTCGACCCCACAGACAGAATGAACAGAAACGAATATGAAATCATGGCGCCTGTCGGCAGCTGGGCGAGTCGCTCATGGCGGCTATAGGTGCGGGCGCTGACTCGGTATACCGGCATCGAAGGGTTTCAATATGCGCTCCAAGAGCGCCAATAACTTCACCACCGAAGACCTCCACAAGATCGCAGCTATCTGCCGAGCAGCGGTGTCAAGAGCCACCTCACGGTCATCACTCATTATATATATGATGAGGACCTAGAGTCATGCGTCAGATCATCGATGCAGCCAAGGAGGCTCAGGTCTCCAGCATCATCGCTGCCGATGGCCCCGATGCTCTACGCGCGTAGTATAGGTGTAGAGGCATCTCCACGCAGCCTTCAATATCACCAACGTCGAGGCACTACGCTTTCACGCTTCCAGTCGGGCCGATCGTCGTCGTCGCAGCGCTGAGCTCCAATATGGATCAGGTGGCTGCTATTCACCGCGCCATCAATCGAGTAAGAGCCCCATCCTCGGCCTGAGGCTAACCGATCAGATCAGAGATGTTCCGCTCACGGCGCGCCTCTGTATGGCGAGTGAAAATCGTGCAAAGGTGCCACTGAGCCTCGGGCACGAGCAGGGCGAGAGTGCCAACTGCGGGAGCTGCCTCTGCATCCGCGCGCGCGCCGCCCTACGAGGTTAAGGATAAGGAGACGGGGCACTCGAGCTGGAGGTGGACAACCAGTATATCATGTCAAGCGACCCCAAGACGATCCACTCTCAACAAGAGATGCTGGACTCCGGGCGTGCGCGTCCCTCGAAGATCGAGGGCCGCACGCGGCCCCGAGTACGTCGACGCCGTCGTGCGCTCCTAGGCTGCGAGGCGGTAGATGCCTCACTGCAGCGGGCACTTCAGCGAGTGAGCGCGTCGCCAAGTGGGATGGAGCACCTGGGGCAGGCCCTCAACCGCGGCTTCTGGGACGGCGATTACGGGCAGCGCCCGAATGGACTTCTGTCCCATGGCTCTGCCGGCGACGAAGCAGAAGGTCTACGTGCGAGACAACAAGCACTTCTCCCAAGATCGGTGTCGGAGAGTCTCGCCGTGGAGAGTGGTGCGATCCAGGTCGGCGATGAGCTGCTGATCACAGGGCCCACGACGGGGCCTCGTGCGGCTTTCACACCGTCGAGGAGCTGCGCGTGATGGACATGGAGGCGGTCGAGCGCGCCGCCGGAGAAGCAGGTCCTGCTCCATCGCTGTGCCCGGACAAGGTGCCGCCCTGGAGACCGCGTCTACATCTTCAGTGATAGGACGGCCGCGCGGTAGCAGAGTGAGTGAGGTGAGACACCATTTTCAATTTTGTGACTTTTGTCCGTATTTTATGAAGTGGCTCCAGCGGGTACGTCCGCTGGGTGCCGCACCAAAAGTGATTAACAGAGCAACGCGCTGCGCAAGCGCCACCCAGGCATGAGGCTGGCCCTGGCGTTATCCTCGCTGCGCTGCTGCCCCTAGCGCCCTGGCAGCCGGGCCTATCCTGGAGCTAGGAGATACTGAATCTACTAGAGCAGAAACTATCCAGCGTACGTCTGCCACAGAAGGCTCAGGGCTGCAGTGGACATAATTCCCGCTACTTCGCAAAGATAGAGAGCGAGCAGGATACCGAGGTCAACACACACGGCAAGAAGGTACTTATGTCTGACCATCACCTCGGTCTGACCCAATCATCCTGAGGTGAAGGCTGCAGCTCAAGCGAGGCTGTGGAGAAGCACGACAGGCGTGCAGGCAGCTCGCCTTTCAATGGGACGCTGACAGCCATATCGCCCTGGAAGAAAGCGCTTGGCAGAGCGCGCCCGTCGGCAAGGAAGATGCCATCATCTCCTCGACGGGCTCGGTGGTGAACCTCGGGTCAACACCTGTCTCCCTCGGTCGCGAGGACTACATCATCTGGGACTCCACTGAAACCATGCCCATCCATCATCGAGGGTACTCGGTCTGTCGCCCGCTAAGAGCCTTTCGCCAGTAAGCACATTAAACGATATGGCCGCCCTGGAGCGCCGCTTCGCAACAGTGCGAACCGCGCGTATCAAGCTCACCGCTCGTCGACGGGGTCTCGCGGAGGGTGACCGCAATCTGCACCAGATCTGCCGCCCGGCGGAGCAGTACAAGGGCCCTCAGTCATGGTCAGGGATGAGGCCCACGGCTTCGGCGCGTCAGTGGGCGACCACGCAGACGTACGTGGCGTCTGCAATCACTTCGGCCTGACGGACAAGGTAGACCCCATCATGCGACCTTTCAGTAAGAGCTTCGCCGCTATCGGTGCTTTGCTACCGCCGGCAGCAAGACGACGATCAACTACATCCGTCACCACGCCCGCTCCTATATCTTCAGTGCCAGCTGCACGCCGCAAGTGACGGCAGCCGCAGGCAAGCAGCCTGAGATCATGCTGCGGAGCCAGAGCAAGCGTCGAGGCGCTGCAGGAGAAGACGCGCTACTGCCTCGAGAAGTTCCGCAAGCTGGGCTTCTTGAGATCGGGAATACTTCTACGCCGGATCATCCCTCTTCGTGCGCGACAACAGAGAAGCACCTTCCTAGCGTGACGTATTGAGCTCTCTTCCACGAGGGCGTCTCGTCAATCCTGTAGTGGCGCCCGCCGTCGCCCTGGAGGATACGCCGATCCGCTTCTCGCTGATGGCCACGCACACCCACAGTGAGCAGCCTCGACACCGCATGACTCAGAACACCACGGCTGCCCTCCAAAGCCGCACGTATATCCCCTCACCCCACAGGCCCAGAGGCAAGCAAGGCTCGCCCGATGCTAGCTGGGCATTTGGGCCCAGAGGCTCGGGCCCGAGAGGTACTCCACTGTCACGAGGAGGGAGTACTGGCTTTATCTTATCTTTGCCCCACCCAATCGATTGACTGCACCGCCAGACTGGCGGACGGTAGATCACAGCCCTTCTCGTGCTGACGCCGAGATGGCGCCTGCTCCTGGTGGCAGGCAGCTGCCGTGCACGACCCGCGAGGGGCAGTGGAGGAGCAAGCCGACCCATCCCCGGAGCAGAAGCTAGCTATGACGAGCCCAGGGCTGCGCTGCCCGAAGGGATGCACCCTGGTGCGCCTGCGTGACCTCTCTCGCCCGGCTGGGATGACTACCGCCCGACCATCGTGGCGCGAAACGAGCATCTCACTGGCTATCGCCCTCGAGGGCGCCCCTGTCTCCAGTGACGGCAGGGGATCACACCACAGCCACGAGGTGGGTGTGCCACAGCGTGCCGATCTCCTGCGCGCTGCGCCCCAATGCCCCCGAGACCTTCCCTGCACGATACGCCTCTAGTGAAGCGAGCTGCCTCTGCTGCCCCTCTTGGGCAACCAGCAGCCTCGTCCTCGAGCCCCGCACCGGTCGCCATAGGCCTCCGATACTGGAAGGCCGTCGGTGCCGCCACGCCGGAGCTCAAGCCCTCGGCTGAACTCAGTGTCGCGCGCGGGCGAGGCCGCCACTTACGCCTCAAGTGAGTCTCACCTCGCCCCACTGTCCCTGCACGCACGAGGGATGACCCCTGGAGGAGCTACTTATATCGAGCCCATCCCGAGCAAGCGGCGAAGCGTGGACTGCAACATCCATCTGCAGCGCGGACGCTTGAGCTGGAGCGCGACGGTACGCCCGATCACCTCTCAGCTATACCTTCCTCTCCGAGCGTGGGTCGACGATGTCCACGCGCATGGGCTGGCTGACGGCACGCTCACGGAGAAGCTCTCATCCGCCATACGGGGCCTCCCTACCGTCCTGCGCTGCGCGGGCAGTGGCCTGCAGATCTACGTGCGCGAGGGTTTCGCATGCGCCACCGCCTCTATCGCCCCGATGGGCAGCTAAGTCCCGCTCACAGCCGCTGCCCAAGTCAGAAGTCGCCCTCCGGGCACCAGCCCTCAGTCTCGCGCGCGCGCGCGTCGAGGCGCCCGCCCCTTATCCCGCTGTCATGCGCTCTCATCGCCTGCTGCGTAACCTCGCCTCGGGCCTTCGCTATCTCCTCTGCCTCAGCAGCGCGTTGCTCGGGCCCTTCTGCCTCTGAAGCGGGCTTCCTCTCCTCTACACCCGTCGCGCCTCCTCCCTATCGCTCGCCGCTGCGGTGGGGCAGGTGCTGCTCGTGCACGGCTTCAGCCCTGATCCGGCTGCGCCAGGCAACGCTACCGTGCTCCCGCTGCTGCCGGTGGCGGGCCTCGCTGCTACGCGCCCTGAGGTGGCGGCTCGGCGCCCGCCGCATCATATCACCTCTCGCGCTGCTGCTCCTGCTGATCCTCCTCGCCGACAGCGGCGTCATCCCGGTACTGCTTCAAGCTCGATGCGACGACCTCCTGGTGCTCAGAACGTTCCATCCCGCTGCGGCCAGCGGCGAGCGTCTCGCCGCTGGGCTTCATCCTCGCGGCGCCACTGCCTCTACCTGCGCTAAAGCGTGCTGCAGTACTGGATCCTCCAGCGCTGCAGTGCGTGAGCGCTGGCTGCGTGAGCAGCACCTTGGCGCTTGGCCCTCGGCTACCTGTTGCCCTCGGCTCCTTCGTAGCGCGCGAGACGCGCTGCGGCAAGTCTACGACGCAATGAGGGTGTCTACTTCAGCCAAGATCGCCAGTGGCTCAAATCCATGCCGCTTGTCAATCCTGTCTCTTAGCTTCTTGGTCTCCTCGTGCTGGCGTGCACGTCGAGGACTGATGTTGAGGCGCAATCACCGGCTGGCGAAGAGGAGCGCGCGCGGCTCGGCAGCGGCCTTCCCACGCGGCAGATGCCCCGCTTTCAGGAGATGGCAGCTGAATGCGCACGCAGCGGCCCAATGTCCTGCTGATCATTGCGGGAGCTTCTGGCGCGCGCCTGTGCCTCGCGGAGCTTCGCGACGCGATGTCCTGCCGCAGCTCGACCGTCTGCGGCGGCGTGAGCGCGTACGCTCGAGCGCCGTCATGCCATACCAGCTGGCACACGACCGCGGGACGGTCAGCCTGCTCAGCGCATACCCGAGCTCGCCACGCGGTGATGAAGATGCCCGCCCAGCTGCGGAGCTCCGCACGCGCCGAGCTGCCCGTCGGCTATACCACGGACTTCTGTTCACCGCGCGATGCCAACTTCACCACCAAGGCTACCTCGGCCTGGCACCAGCGGGTGACGGATCACGGGCTCGGCAGCCTGCCGCCGCGCAATAGCTGCGTGCACGACGAGGCGAATTCATCACGTCTACCAGCAGATCGCGTCCGGTAAGCTCATATACGCCTCCTTACCCTGCAGTAGCCACGAGCCCTGGGACGTGTCCATCAGCGCCTGGCGGGCAAGGAGCGCACGTCTTCTGCTCACCCTCGATGCCCAGCTGGGCTGTCGACCGCAGTGCAGCGCCGAGTGGAGCGACCTCATCGTCTGCGTCGCCGACCACGGCTACCATCGTGCCGAGAGATGTGATCGCGCCACGGCCTCGCCACGCACCACATCTGGCTGCTGTGGCTGGCGGAGAGGCTGCGCGGCCGCGGAGCCGCCAACTGACAGACGCAGACCGATCTGGCGCCACGCTGCTCAGGCAGCTGTGACTCCAAGTCTCCGAGCGCTTTAAGCCTTCCTTTAGCCGCAATGTAACGACGAACATAGCCACCCCTTCGCGTCACTATATCTTTCTATAATGACGGCTTCGCCCACATCGACAGCACGGGCCACCGGTGGTGGACAACGCCGCGGGGCAGTGCACCATGAGGTAGCGCATGCCGGACAGCCAGGAAAGCCGCATGCGCTCGCGGCCGTGCTCTCCTGCAGACGTGAGCGGCGATGATCTAGCCCGCCGCCAAGGCCGCCCGTCACCTCTCCCTTATCATTTAGCGCTCCCACGAGGGACGTGATACCTCCAGCACAGGAAGGAGCGTCGCAGCACCGGGCCGTGGACGCCCCTTCGTTTGGGAGTGGTCGCGCCCTGTAGGGCTCTTTGGTTCTTATGCGCCTGCCTGGCCCAGGGTCTGGTCGCTCTGCAGGGCTGGGCACGCACCCTGGGCTGGGGAGGGATCGCCTCAGTGCGCGTTTCATCCTTGCTACAAGCTGGGAAGAGGCGTATAATCCACGTCGCCTTCGGGAGGAAGGCTTTAGCAGCGACGCCAGCTGGGCGAAGCACGGTGTGGGCACATTCACCGAGCCCGAGAGTGAAGGCCGGTAACAGCCGCGCCAGTTGTGAGAGCCGAGGCTGCCAGTGCAACTCATCACTGAATAGCTTTGCTGAGGCTGTCGACGGCGGTGCGAGCTCAGCGGGCTGACCGTTCAAAGCCCAGAGGTGCGTAGCCCCGCAAGGGCGACCAAACCCTGCAGAGCAGCAATAAAAAGGCATAAGCCCACAGGCAGCAAAGGACCCTCACCCGAAGCGTTAGCCACTCAGCATCGTGCACGGCCTCGCCGCCTCAGGGTCGTCGCCTCACAGGGCCTCTCATGGTAATTTTTCCTGCTACCTCAGGGTTTGGTCGCCCTTGCAGGGCCATGCACTGGGCTTTGATCGCCCCCAGTGCCTTTGCGCGTTCCTGTTCACAAGCTAGCGTGGGGGCACTGGCATAGGCGCCGCGCTTGGGAGGAAGGCTTAACGGCTGCGCCAGTTTCTGCAGCGCGACTCCATTCAGCTCCAGGTGCGTAGCCCCGCAAGGCGCGCTGAAGCTCAAAACCCTGCAGAGCAGCACAAAAGTATAAAGTCCTCACAGGGCGACCCTTATCGTAGATAGGGGCCAAGGCCGCGTGGGAGGGCGCTGAGGGCTATCAGTCAGGAGGCCGAGGTCAGAGACGCGTGAGTGGCTATCAGTCAGCACGCTGAGGGATAGCCTCAGCGAGGCAGCCCAAGCCCTTCAGCGCGCTGTCTAGTATGACGCGCGCCTGCAGACCTCCCGTGGCCTACGCCGCGCGCGCCTTTATCGTGAAGTCCTCCCAGCGCCTCAGCTCAAGGCTGAGGACTGGCCGAGGGACGCCGCTGTCGCGCCACTGGCGGGCCTCGGTATTGTTGGAGAGCCCGGACTGGGGATAGAGCAGCGCCGTAGGCGAGCACCGGTAGTAGATGGTCTGGTCCATCGAGAGCTGTGCCGATGCAGTCGCGTACGGATCTGGTCCTGGAAGCGCGCTGAGTACCCGCAGTGCCTAGTTTCACCCCAGAAGCTCGATACGCCACTGGTAGTAGATCTCGCCGAGGAGCTTCTGGCGTCCGAGAGCTGGGCTCATCGATATGATCGACTGCGTGCGTGCCAGCTGCGCAGCCTGCGTACGCCCTGGAGCAGCGCCTTCAGGATGGTCTTCGCAGCGCCTGGGCGTCTTTGAGTGCAGCGGCTTCGCTGGCGAGGCGAGGTAGAGCTCGGCCGTGCGCATGAAGATGATGTCATTGAGCCACTGACGGCCGTAGCACCGAGTGCGGGCTTGGCCGTGGAGTAGAACTTACCTGCAGGACAGCCGCGCTTGTCGCGAACCACTTGGCACGTACGTCGTAGCTGCGGGATCTGCCCCGCAGCAGCTGGTTGATCACCTTGGCATCCCGCCCAGGCGTAGCTGGGAGGCAGATGTCGACGCGTGTCGAAGCTCGGGTAGCCGCCCAGTCGCTCCCTTGGTGATGTCCACGCCCCAGATGAACTCTGAGGTAGTGTTGACGTCGCGAGCCTGCAGGCATCGATCCCCGAGGCGGGGATCAAGCGGCACGATCCGCTGTCGATGACCTTTCTGGCCCCGCCATAGGCCTCCGTAGCGCCCTCCAGGTCAGAGGTAGGCGCGGCGAGTAGCTCAAAGCGATCGTACCGTCGACCTTGACCGGTTGTTGAGCGAAAGCGCAGGGCCGCCAGCCTCCTGGAGTGGCCTCGCACAGCCGCCGAGATCCTCGAGGATCTGGCACAGACCTCCTCGGAGCGTCGCCAGGCTTTCACTGGGCGGCAGCATCGAGGCTGCGCTCGGTGGCGCAGAGCGGCAGCACACGCCGGCTCTGGCCGTGGCGCTGTAGGGCTGGGCGTGACGTGAGCGAGAGGTTGAGCAGGGCTGCAGCACGCAGTGCACTTTAGCCTCGACCCGTGCGCAGCCTTGTAAGGCTCCTTGCTGATGGTGCTGGAGCGCCTTGTCCGGGAGCCGAGACCCTGGAAGAAGCTGTTAGCCGCGCGACGGTGCGGTAGCTGAAGTTCCAGATCTGGGAGAGTTGGTGTTGCTATTGGGCGTATTGATCTGCAGCGAGGCCGCGTCCTGAACCACCCACTGACTGGCTGCCGGCATCTCCACATCCCCGAGAGGAGGTCTGTGTTGATGTCGAGAGCCCTCCAGCGAAGCTTCGCTGTGGCCGCCGTCCCAAGGGACTGGCTGCCTCGTGGTGAGGTAGCGACAGTGACGGCACACTGAGGTAGCCAGACTCACCTGGCTCGGGTCTCCCACTCGCAGGCCTTCTGGATCCGCCCAGGGAGAAGATCTCAGAGGGCTCTCGAGGAAAACCTCACTCGCAGAGGCAGCCTTCCAGAGGCGAGCGCGCCAGAGGGCCAGCAGTACGAGGCCGCCTCTTAGCCTCTTCTTGGCATGCAGTCTGCTGTCTCTCACCAGTCGGTGAGACATAGCAGCGTCGAGCTCTAGAAGTGCAGCTGCACCCCTGCGACAATGCTGGAGATGGGAGGTAGCGCTGGGCGCTGGAGGATCCCGTGCGCCGCCGTCTCGCGGAGGCAGTAGCCTCGGCGAGCCGTCGCAGGAAAGAGAGAGCGTCCCCGCTGAGGTAGACGCAGCGCTACGTTGATACTGGTGCAGCGGCTCGCTCCAGCAGTGCCTCTAGGGCACGCCGTAGCTGATGCGTGGCATTGGCCAGGCTGGAGGAAAGCTGCGGCCATGGTCAGGAAGCGTGTGGGAGGCGCTGCTGACGTAGCGGAGAGCTCCGTCTGGCCGCTGGCCAGGATGGGCAGGCCGCGCCCTTTGCTCCTCGCAGTCCAGGAGTCCAGGATGTCCTGCAGCTTGGAACTCCCGATGCGCACGCAGACTTCCATCAGCCCCAGCGTACGCCAGGTCGAGGCCGTAGCCGCCGAGGCCGTAGGGTGAAGCTCGAGCTCAGGCGGAAGCGCTGGACGCGTGGTCAGCCGATGCGGACGAAGTTGGGGATGGCGGACTTCACCGACGAACTCACGTACGGGCCTTGAGCTGTAGTCGGTCGCCGCCCTCGATCAGCTTGCAGACAATCCCCGCCGTCCTGCAGGTAATTTCTCGAGGTCGGTGACGTAGACGTCCTCGCTGCTGACCCGCTGCGTGCAGCTTTCTACACTGGGGAGATTCCTCACGCTGACTCTCCAGGAGCGGGAGGTAGAAGTCACGCAGCGAGTGGCCCTGCAGGTAGCATAGGCGCCCTGGATCTCGTAGTGCGTGCATCGGTAGCGGGGTCCTTGGCCATGCGGTCGATCCGTGGCATAGTAGCCGCCATAATATTGGCATGCACCGTCAGCCTCGACGTTCTCGTCTGCGATCGCATCGTAGCGCAGCTCGGACCTCGAGACTTTCCCATTGCCTCAGCCTCGCCACGCGCTGACTGAGCCAAGCTGTAGCCGAGAGGGAGGGAGGCGTCTCGGGTGCTGAAAGAGCAGTGTATGCACTCTTTGATAGAAGAAGTCGAGATTGAGCTGTGCGAGGTCGACCAGAGGCAAGTGCGACTCGAGCCCTATATTGAAGGTGCGGGAGAGCTCTCAGGCTGAGGCTGCTCCCTTAGAGTAGAAGGAGAAGAGAGGGCCCGCCCCTGCGCATCCGGCCAGGTCATGTAGAGGTCGGTGCAGAGGTAGTAGTCGGGCGTGGTGAGGAGCAGCCAAGGGATAGATCTCGGTTCCTTAGGCACCCCAGGGCAGCTGGGCCTTAAACTTCTGTGCTGTTGATCCAGCCAGCGGAGGAGAGGAAGCGACTCACGCCGGGCGATCCCGTAGGCAGCTTCACCGAGCCGAAGGCGGTGCCCCAGCGGTGCCCGTCGGCGAAGCGCGAGAGGATCCGTCGCGGCAGCGAGGCACCCAGGTAGTAGCGATTATCGTAGTCGTAGCGCAGCCACGGAAGTAGCTCGATGGCATTGGTCAGTTGGTAGGAGGCCGAGCCTCTGCTGATGAGCCCGTCGTTGGAGGTCGAGGACGTTGTCTCTGACGACCTTCTTGCGCTGGGCACCCATCAGCGTCTCCCTCCTGCTCGCTGCCTCGGGCATGATGAAGGCGTCGAGGTGGTGATCCCAAGGCATCATGGGCCCTCCCAGGAGAGGTGATTTGATTGAGCGTATGGCTGTGCAGGATGCTACGGTTCTGGCGTGATGCGCTACGCCCTTAAGCTATCGCCGCAGAGCTGGCCAGTAGCGTGCCTGACGCAGGGCCTGGAACCGTGGTACGTAGTTGATGGCATGAGCTTGAAGTCCCGGATGGAAGCGGTACCGAGGCCGATATTGGAGGAGAGGAAGTCACGCGAGGCCTGCTGCTTATCCAGACGCGTCGAGCCTGCGGGGCTCGATCCCACGGAAGCGGGACGTGGACACTACCGTACTCACCGAAGTCGTAGGCATCGGCGCCACCGAGCTTAGGGTCGGGGGACACGAGCGCCAGTGGCGGGTCGCTGGGAAGACAGGAAGATGCTGGGCGTGCCGTAGACGCCACTGAAGCCACCGTTGGAGTCGGTCGCCCTGCCCAGTCGTTGAGTCGTCGTTGGCGGCAGGATAGGCCGATGGTCGCCGCGAGGTCCTTACTGAGGTTCGCCGTCAGTTGTTGCAGGTGGGAGACGCTGAAGTCCGAGCCTAGCGTGCGCCCACGTTCTTCTGGGAGCCGAGGGCGGAGGCGAAGCGGATCTTGTCATTACAGGAGATGCGGAGGTTGGCCTCGTGAACTGGCCCGTACGGAAGAGCTCGTCCTCCCAGCGCCAGGCGTGTAGAGGCGCTCATGCAGCAAGGTTGAAAGGCCCCTGTCTGGGCGTCGATCAGCTGGCCCTGAAGGTAGGTCCCAGAGCTGTAGCGGCTGGGGGATGGAGGCTGCGGGCGTCGGCACCACTGGCGAGGATCCCGTCGAAGAAGAGCAGGTCAGCAGCGCCTGAGGGGCGTCGGCAGCACTCTTGCCGTCGGCGAAGCGCGTGCGAGGCGGCCGTAGGCCGAGGCCAGCGAGTTCTTAGGACCGAAGCTACTATACTTATTCTTGACGCTCTGGTGGTAGGCCACTACGTCAGAGAAGTCATCCCAGCCTTGAGCTCAGGGCATCGAAGGTGATCCCGCCCGCCTCGCTGCTCGCGTGGTGATCAGGATGACGCCGTTCGGCCGCGTGCCCCAGCAGAGGGCGGTGGCGGCGCGTCCTGAGCACGGTCATCGACCCTGAGCGTCCGCGAGAGTTTGAGCCCACCGAGGTTGGAGCCTCGTGGGACGCCGTCGACGACGTAGAGCGGGGCTGTATTGGAGTTCACTGAACCCAATCCCGCGGATCTGTACCGTGGCGTTGGCGCCAGGCTGTCCCGTGGTGGTGAAGACTTGTACCCCAGGCGTAGCGCCCTGCAGGGCAGTGGTGAGGTTGGACGTTTCTTGGTTCAGGCCTCGACCGAGACAGGGCGGCGGAGCCCAGAAGAGTTCTTGACTGGCGCCAGAAGCCACGACCACGACATTATCTCACCACGCGCTCCCGCACGTAGGGTGACCTGCAGGGGCCTCCGTGAGGTCGACGCGCTGCGAGATATAGCCGATGCTGGAGACGGTGAGGCTCTCGTGCCTGCGTGGGACTGCGCAGAACTGCTCCGTGTCCGTCAGACGCCGACCAGGAGGTGCTCCGTGGCTACCACGCTGGCCGCGATCACGGGTTCTCGATCATTGCTCGCGATCACCACCCCAGAGACGGTGATCTGCTTTTGCTGAGCTAGTGCTCCTGCTGTGCTTGAGGCCAGGAGTAGAGAGATAGAGACTTTTTCTCATTGCTTAGCTGCGTACAAGTGAATGTTGCTTGCGGATGGGGTGAGGATAAAGAAGCTCCTTTGTGGCTGGTTACCACAGCGAGCTCTGATATATCGGCTGACTACGCCCTAGGGGGCTACGATCAGCCACATGAGGCAACGCGGGAGGCACTATGCGTATGATACATACACATAGACATTCGGCGCCAAATGGTAATGAGCTGAGTTGTGATCATTCTTGTCTGTCTGCTTTTTGAGGCCCTCTCGGAGAGGGTGCTTGAGCGCAAAGTTAATAAATCTTTACAATAATCCAAATCGAGCCCCTGCCCTGTTCGCGCCGTCCGCTGCCCTTCGCCTCCCTCCCGCCTACCTCCACTCCCGCTCGTCCAAATCCGCGTACGCCGCCCTGGGGCTAAGCCCTCATCCCCTTATCCTCAGCGACTCTGACTGATATCCTCACGACGCCGACGGACGTCCTCTCAGCGCGCTGATGGATATCGGTCAGCGAGGTAGCCCTGTGGAAGGATGAAAGCCGCAGGGAAGGGAGGGAGGAAGCTAGGAGACTAAGAGGCGACGCTGCTCGCGGAGGAGAGCGAAGGTTAGAGTGAGCGAGGCCAGGAGAGCGTAGTAGAGAGCAGCGCCCAGAGGGGAGGGGATAGCGGAGCTGTAGGGCCTCGAGGGCAAGGCCTTCGGTGAGCTGGCGAACGGATGTGCCGAGGTATTCTATGAAGGCGCTGAGCCACGACGTCGGCAGCCCCAGCAGCTGCAGCAGGAGGCAGCCTAGGAAGCTCTGGGATGCAAGGCAGGCCGCTGCCGTCAGCGAGGGCACTCCGCAGGGAAGCCCAGCGAGCTGCGGCCGAAGAGCGCAGCGAGAGCGAAAGAGCAGCAGCATATGGGCCAGACTGCATCGCTAGCGCACCCCACATCCAGTGCCAGCGGCCGCAGCTGCAGCCGTCCCTACGCTGCGGTAGATCGCCGTAGAAGAGGTAGATGGCCAGCATCGCCACATAGCTCAGCACGAGGCTCGCGCTGTGGAGGCTCTCGGGGAGGCAAAGGAGCTGCAGGAGGAGCGGCCAGGCGAAGATCTCGGGGAGCGAGGGCGGCCGCCCGAGGAACTTCGCCCCCGAGGTGGGAGACTCAGCATCAGAGGGCATGCATGGTGGGGATGCTTGCGTGAGGAGCGTGAGCTCCAGGCGCCCATGAGGAGCAGTCCCCAGCGGAGCCGTGGACGCTCGCTGAGCCCCGGCACATAGCGTAGCAGTAGGGAGAGCAGCCCGACGACGAGCGCCAGATGGAAGCCACTCACCGCCAGCAGTTGGGCTGCCCCTACGGCGACAAAGTCCTCCCGCAGCTGCCGTCCCTCGGCGTCGTGCCCGAGCGTCCCGAAGCTCATCCTGAGGCTAGCGCTGCGCGTGTGGGACTGAGGGGCAGCCCGGAGGCATTTAGGCAGATGGTCTCCTGAGCCGCTCGAGGCCGCGCAGCACAAAAGCAAAAAGCTGCGCGCTCTGTGCTGCGACTGAGCGCCAGCATTGCCGCGTCCGCGTCCTGAGAGGCCTCTGGCTGAGGAGGTGGCATAGCCTTCGCCCACCGTACCCTATAGTCCTCGAGCCCGCGCATCCGTCCCAGACGCAGGAGGAGCGTGTCCCCGACGCGGGGCGCTTCGTCGCCGAGGTCAAGCTCCAGCAGCCAGTGACCGCTGGAGCTTAGGGACTCGGTCGCTTGGGCTTCCTCCGCCCTCCGCAGCCTCGGGGAGCAGCGCGAGCCGAAGGAGGGCGCGGCCCGAGCGGGCCTGTCGTTAGGGGGCAAGAAGCTGGGCGCGGACGCGCTGCCGCTCCTGGAGGCGGGCTGCTGGAGCTCTGTGAGGCGGCTGCAGTGTAGCCGCGCCAGCAGGCAGAGCAGCAGTAGCACTCACGCAGGAGGTTTCAGCGCCAAGCCCCGAGGAGCTCGCCCGAGGACCAGTGGGGCAGCCTACAGCGAGCCCGAGGGCCAGCTGAGGGTGATGGGCTAAGGCACAAGAGAGGCGAGCTGAGGAGGAGGCACGCGAGGAGCTGCACGGCGGGGCTGCGACCAGCGGTCCCACAGCTGCCCGAGGAGGCCACGCCCAGGCTGCGCCTGGAGGAGGCCAGGCACGGGCGCCGAGCCTCGAGGGACGCTGCTACCGTCTGAGGCGCCAGTACCTTGAGGCTGTGGATGGCTGCGCGTGGGTCCCTCACGGGCGAAGACGAAGGCCAGGCTACGAGGGCGTCGGCTTTCCAGCGGGAAAGCGACGAGCTCGGCGCCCGTCTGGTGGCATTGACCCCGCCGTCGACCTCGATGAGGGTGCGCGTAGCCCGCGCTCGTCAATCATGCGACGGAGGCGGCACACACCTGTCCACGGTGGTCTGCGGATGAAGCGCCGCCCGCCAGCTGCGACGCTCATCAGCAGTGCACGTCTAGCTCACTGAGCACGTCGCCGAGCAGCTCTACGGGGGTATGCGAAGCCGAGCGTCGACGGCGGCCTCTCATCCCCGCGGTCACGGATGGCGCCGAGGGAGCGGTGTAGGTGCTGACCGTAGTGGACGTTCATCGTGTCCACGCCGAGGGCGGCGAGAGCTCACGGACGAACTTCATCGGCTCGACGATCACTCGATGCACGTCCAGCGGCTGGCAGTCGTGCGGACGGACTCGCCCTGGAGGATGGGGGAAGCCAAAGGAGATGTTGACGAAGACGCCATCCATCACGTCGATGTAGTGGCGCCAGTCGGCCCCGCTATCGCTGCTGATGAGCCTGACGGCCTTGGTCCAGGTGAGGTGGAAGTCTGCTGCCAGCAGCGAGGTGCTATGATGTGAGTGATACCGCTGCGCTACATGCGCCGATTACGGCGGAGGCGTGAGGCGCAGGTAGCGCAGGCCCTCCCTGATGACGCTGGCTGCGCTCGAAGGCGGTGCGGGCGATGAGTTCTAGCTGTCTTGGCCGTTGAGGATGTAGCTTTGTTCCATAAGCAGGGACGCGGTGGTGGTTACCGCCGTGCGAAGGGATGGAGCAGCCAGGCATGAGGTCATGCGCTCCATCCCTCATAACGGCTCACAGCGGCGCTCTAGCGAGAGACGATCGAGGCTGCGAGCGGGCTACTTCAGGAGGTCCTTGATCCTCCCAGGAGTGAGAGGATGCCGGGAGGCTCCTGTAGAGGTGTAGACGGTCTTGTTGTTCTGACCCGAGGTCGCCTCTCGAAAGGTTCCGCAGATATGCGTACGGCGATGAGGTACTGCGAGGGTTGCGCGGAGCCCCTCTACGGCGGCAGCGATCTTTGCAGTGATAGCTCGGCCTCAGCCTCCGCCGGTCAGCAGTTTCGCCTTCAAGCCTTCGGCCTTGGCGCGCGTGCAGCACGGCCTGGCGCGCGCTTCGGCGTGGCTGATGGCCTGCCGCATACGTCCCCGGACTCGCGGATAGTGGCCTCCTTCTGCCCCTCGGCGCTAAGAATCTGGGCGCGCTTTATCACGCTCGGCACGCATCTGCTTCTCCATGGCATCACGGATCTCGCGGGTGTCGATGGTCCCTGAGCTCTCACGCGGCTGACCCGGACCCCCACTTTGTTGCGGCCCTCGTCGAGGATAGCGCGCAGCTTGTTGTTGATGCTCACGGCTGGTGAGGGTCTCGTCGAGGTCCATTTCCAATGATGTTACGCAGGCTGGTCTGCGTGAGCTTCTCGATCGCGTCAGGGAGATTCTGGATCCGCAGCATGGCGCGCATGCGGTCGACGATCTGGAAGCAGAGGATCGCGATGCATCCCGGTGACCGATGCTTGTCTCTGTGTGATGACGCTCTGGCGAGGGAAGCTCGTAGACGGTCTCACGCAGGCCGATATTGAGATCTCGGTGAAGCGTACCAGCGTTCGCCCAGTCATTGGCGCGGGGATGGTGTAGCGCCAGCGCATGCGGGGACGGTCGACAAGGGATGACGATGTTGACTGAGTTGAGGGCTGGTACAGTATTTGCCGAGGCGCTCTCGACGACGACGGTCTGCGACCGCTGTACCGACGCAGAGCCCCTTTGAAGATGGTGTAGACGACCAGTAGCGCTAGGGCGATGGGGGATGATCAGTCTCGATAGGCATAGGCGTGTATAGGGTTTAAGAAACGTAGGGACAAAGGTACGTGCGCGTGGGGGAGGCTACTTGGAGAGTGCGGGTCGACGATGAGGACGACGCTCTGATAGCCCGTGATGCGCACCGCGCCCAGGCTCAGCGCAGCGCCACACCGCGAGACAGCACGCTAACGCTCACACGTCGACCGTCGACTGACCGCGATCACCTTGATCGCCCGGCCCGATACGCTCACGGACGAAGACGCGGCGCCCAATGAGGGCATCCATCCCTTGCCCTGGCGTCGTGCGAACGGAAACCAGCGGCACATCAGCGGCTGTAGTAAGCCACAGCGCCACGAGACCCTTGGGACGCAGAAGCAGATGACCTGGTACCAGCCAGCTCCAGCCGAAGAGCGCTATGCGGGATACAGCAGTGGCTCATACCGAAGCAAGCCAACACGAAGCCGGGCGTCACGATCTCAAGGGCGAAGAGGAAGAAGGCCATGATCAGCCAGCTGCCGCCACACGGGGAGCTGAGCAAGGGTAACCACCATAGCCGATCGTAGGCACAGGCTGATAACCTTCCAGGCAAAGCTAAGCATCCAGCCGCACAAAAGCAAGTAGCCGAGCGGTAGCCCCCGGCCCAGCGCTCCGACTGGATATCTGGCTTCGCTCTCTCTCGACGTCTCGTGGCGCTCGCCTGCTGATGTCCCTCAGCGAGCTGACTGATATCGGTCAGCGTGCCTCCCCACATACCCGCGCTGCGCTCGTTAGCTGTCCAGGCTGTGCGCTGAGATGGGAGTCGGTGGGGACTTGGGAGGCCTCCGCACGCTCCCGTGTCGCACCTCTTTGGAGGAGGCCTTGTCGCGGAGAGGTAAGCGGAGCCTTGGAGGCGCTCTGAGCCGAGGATTTTAGGTAGGGTCGCGACATAAATCTTACCTTTGCCAACGATAATTCGCCGAACGACATAGCAACTGCGGCATGCGCACCGCCACCCCGCCTCCCGATGAAGAAGAAGGTTATTTGGGTCATTGTCCCAGCCCTGACTCTCCGCCCAGAGTCTCCTCACCTCCGGTGCAGTATCAGTACTACGACAGAGTCCCGCTGCGGTGCAGGAGGGTAGCGTGTCGGCAGATGAAGGAGGCGCTGGCCGAGGTGGCTGATGAGCTCCCAGGTGCGCGAGCCGGCACGCTACCCCTCACAAGGGAGAGGAGGAGAACGGCTACTTCACCGACGCGGAGTTCCATAAGATGCAAGGTCGCCCGCTCCGGACATCTGGCGGCGTGGCGCAGGGCAGCACACGCTGGCTGTGCAGCGCGCCCTCGACCTCGGATCAGGTGCTCCGCAAGATGAAGAACAAGGATAGGCAGGGCGCGCACACGCTCGCGGTGTGACTTCCTCGTCCCTCCGGACAAGCTGTTCTCACGCCTACTTCTGCCTCGGCTGCACTCGACCGCTATATCCTCGGGCACATCTGGCACGACGTCAACACCGCCGACAGCATCCCGTGCAGCTGGTCAATATCCGCCCGCCTCAAGAGTTTGATCCGATGAGCGCTTCTGGATGATAAGGACCCAGAGGGACCCTTCATCCTCTCGCTGCTCTGCGACGGCCGTGGGCAGCTGATTCACGAGTACCATCCCGAGGAGATGCCGCAGAGCAACTGAGGCGAGGTGACGACCGTCAAGCAGCATCTTCGTCCTCCCCGCCGACGGCACCGAGTCAGCCGCCTTTATATGACGGTGTCGTTTCGACCCAGCGCCGTGACGCGGGCTGAGGTCCTTAGTCTGGCGCTGCCAGGGCTGGTCCCGACGATCCTCGTCCCGTTCCTGGGCTTCTCCGCGTTGGCCCTGCTCCGCGACATCAACTTCGGAGCAGCGCACCAACTCTTCATCAACAACATGACCCACGAGCTGAAGACACTGCCCATCAGCCTCGATCATCCTAGCTAATAAGCTCGGGAGCAGGGTTTCCAGCGGTGACGAGACGCCAACAAGCAGCGGCAGCTGATGGGGACTATCCGACCGAGGCGCAGCGCCTTCAAGTTCCTCATCGACCGTGTGCGAAGCTCTCGACTCCTGGAGCGTGGCGGGCAGCTTCGCTCGAGCTGCTGGACGTCAACGAGCTGCTGCTACCCGTGGCGTGGAGACCATACACTCCACGCGCAGCAGAAGGGAGGCGACCTCTCCTCGATCTAGAGGCCAGCGAGACCTGGGTACGCGCGCGCCAGGTACACCCGCAGAATGTCTCTTCAACCTCCTGGACACGTGGTCAGCACAGCCGCCCTGGACGTGGCGCTGCAGCTGACCATACGTACGGTCAGACGAGGGCGACCACATCCGCATCACCATTGAGGACACATGGCGGGCATGGAGCGGGAAGTATCTGAGGAAGATCTTCGAGCGCTTCTACCGTATCCCCTCGGCAAGCAGCACAACGCTGCGTCGGCTCAGGGCGCTAGGGCCGTTTACGTCAGCCTCTGGGTCATCCGTCGCGTGGTGGGCGTATCCAGCCCGAGAGCGTCGTGGGCGTGATCGCGATGGTCATCCCACTGCTTCATACGGTCAAGGGAGGGCTAAGCGCCCCCAGCGCGTCGCTAGCCTGCAGAGCCAAGTGCTAAGGTGCGGCGCACTCACCATTGATAATTATCTCAGTACACCAAGCCACTGTATCTCTAACTGTATCTCTATATGAACGAGTCTCATCCGGATACTGCTCGGCGAGGATGAGGAGAACCTAGGTCTGATCCTCGAGGAGCCGCCGACGAGCAAGAAGTTTGGTCGTCGATCGTTGCATGGACGGGCGTCGCGGGCTGGGAGGCCTTCAAGAGCCGTCGGTCGCATGGACCCTGCCCGCTGGATATCATGATGCCCGCGCGTGACGGCCTCTTTATCGCCGGCCAAGGACATCCGCAGCGTGGTCGCAGGATGTAACCACCATCTTCCTGACCGCTCTAGGGATGCGGGAGAATCGTCCGCGAGGGGCTCCCGACTCAGGGGCGGATGACTGGTATCGCCAAGCCCTTCAGCAGCTGGAGGAGCTGCCGTTGCTGCGTGTCGAGGCGGTCCCCACGCCGCAGCCGTAGCGAGAGCACGCGTGCCATGCAGCACGAGTACCACCAAGGGCGCTATACCTTCAATGTCACGAGCCAGACGCCAGAGATCGGGAGACCAAGCGCAAGCTCACGACCAACGAGTGCGACAAGCTGACGCTGCTCATCGTCCGCCAATCAGACGCCGAGCGCCGCCACGCCTGAGCGTCATCTGAGGCGTGTCTGACCCGGCTGGGGACTTTCACCCAGCGCAGCATGGACGTCTCGTCACCAAAGCTCCGCCACCGCATGCCTCGAGGAGGATGGGCGCGTGGAATCAAGAACGTCCACGGCGAGGGCTACAAGCTGGTCCCTGCGAGGAGAGGCGTCCTCTGGCGGCTGCTGCAGCTCCCTCAGGCTGGCCTGCGTGGGCTACGAGGTCCCGCGAGGCCGCGCTTCAGCCTCAGCTGCGGCCCGCCGCTACTCATCAGACAAGATACACCTCACCCCCTCCCACCCATACACTACATATATATATAATGATGAGTAAAGAAGGCAGAATCGCCAGGCCGAAGCATGCCCAGCAGAGTGGCAGCCACGCCACCATATCACCAAGAAGGAAGTACAGCGCATCGCACCGCGCCTTCTCCTCGAAGAGGAGCAAGAGGGCAAGCACTCTCACTCCTACAAGACAGGTATGCTATACGCTCTGGTAAGACCACCATGGCGCAGAGAAGCGTACCATCTACCATGCCCCACAGGGAGCTGGCTGGCTGAGGCGTGGTGAGCCGCAGTAGCTCGAGCCCGCGCGCTTCGTCCGCGCGGGGCAGCAGACGGGCCTAAAGCTGGAGGGCGCGTCGACTACCACGCGGGGCGTCCAAACCATGGTCCCGATGATCCCGAGCTGGAGCCCATAGCCCTCGACGAGCGAGGGACTCTCGACGGCGCTGCACGGCGACCGTGTCGCGCCTCGCTGCCACCGCACCGTGCCGGGCAGGCCTCGGGCGCCTGCATCTCCGAGATCCTCGAGCGGGCGCAGGCGACGCTGTCGGCACGCTGCAGCGGTCGCGAGCTTTCACCTTCTTCGTCACGCCCGATCGCGAGCTGCGCGGGACGTCTTCATCCCCGAGGGCTAAGCTCAAGGGCGCGACTGCCCGCGACAAGGTGCCCGTGCGTGTCACGGACCGGGCCCCGAGCCGAGAACCCCAAGGCATCGTCCTCGACGTCCTCGAGAAAACGAAGCCACGATTACCGTATTGACCACGCCATCCTGGCCGAGTTCGAGCTGCGCCTTTACCACGACGAGGAGGGAGCGCGCCGCCGAGCGCTGACCGACTGAGAGCGAGCTGCCGAGGAGCTGAAGCAGCGCGAGGACTTCCGCGGGGTAGCTGACCCGACACCATCGACCCGCGCGCGATGCCAAGGACTTCGATGATGCCCTCGCTCGCCGCCTGCACGAGTGGACGCCACGAGGTGGGCGTGCATATCGCCGATGTCAGCCACTACGTCTCCGAGGGCAGCCTCATCGACGAGGAGGCCTACTGCCGTGCTGCTGCAGCATCTACACCTCGTGGACCGCACCATCCCCATGCTCCCCGAGCGCCCTGAGCAACTACCCCTGCTCGCTGCGCCCCGACGAGGACAAGTATGCCCATAGCTGCGTCTTCGAGCTGGATGAGAAGGCGCGCCTCCACGGCGCGCGCATCACGCGGCGTCATCCGCAGCCAGCGCCGCTTCACCTACGAGGAGGCGCAGGAGATCATCGAGCGGGCAGGGTGACATGCGGAGGCTGTCCTCACGCTGCACCGCCTGGCGCAGCAGCTGCGTGCTCGGCGCTTCGAGCACGGCAGCATCGCACTGACCGCCCTGAGGGTACGCTTCGCGAGCTCGATGCCGAGGGGCCGTCCCGCTGAGAGGTCATCATCAAAGAGCAAGCCCGCGCACCAGCTCATCGAGGAGTTCATGCTGCTGGCCAATCGCACTGTGGCCGAGCGCATCGCCGATGCTACGCGCCGCGACATCCAGCCGCCGCTCCGCCTCCAGGGCAAAGCACCGACCTTCGTCTATCGTAGTCCACGAGGCGCCCGATGAGGAGAAGCTGCATAGTCTGGCCGACTTCGTCCGCCTTCGGCTGCAGCTGCGTTGGCAGGGGTGGGGGTGAGGCCGTGGCTGAAAGCCTCAACAGCCGCTCCCGCCGCCATCGAGGGGCCCCGAGGCGATGATCTCCACGCTCGCCATCCGCTCTATGGCCAAGGCGCGCTATACGACGACGCACATCGGGCACTACGGTCTCGGCTTCGAGGCTACACGCACTTCACCTCGCCCATACGCCGCTATCCCGACCTCATGGTGCACCGCCTCTCGCGCACACTCATCGAGGGCAAGCGCAGTGCTCGACCTTGGCCGTACCGAGGAGCGCTGCGATCACCTCCTCCGAGATGGAGACGCTGGCGGCCAATGCGGAGCGCGCCTCGATCAAGTACAAGCAGGTCGAGTACATGATCCCCGCCTCGAGGCAGCAGTTCTGAGCATGCACGGGGGCTAGCCGACTGGGGGCATCTATGTCGAGCTGGAGGAGAACAAGTGCGCTCGTCCCCGCGCGTGAGCTGACGGATGACTACTACGAGGTACGACGAGGCGACCACTGCCTCGTGGGGCGCCATGCAGGGCGCCGCTACCGCCTCGGCGATCGCCTCCCGAGCGTGACGGTAGCGCAGGCCAATCTCGAGCGCAAGCATTGGACTTCGTCCTCGCGGGGGCGGAGGACGAGGCGCCGCGTCGCGGGATGCATGCCCGTGCCAAGGGTGGCAGCCGCTCGGGCGGTAAGGGCAGGACAAGGGCGCCCCGCAGCCGAGTCCCCAGCAAGGCGTGGCCGCCGTCAGCGCTAGCCGCACATCAGTGCGGCCTAGGACTCTCAGATACCTCTTAGATTCACAGGAAGGCTCGAGCCCTTCCCCTGTAACTATAAAGCCTGAGGCTCTGCAGCGGAGCCTTCCGTAAGCCAGAGGGTGCAGGAGCGGCATAGGGTATACCAAGGGTCGCCTGTGAGGGCTCTGTATTGCTGCTATGGTTTGCAGGGTTTGGTCGCCCTTGCAGGGGCTGCGCACCCTGGGCTTTGTGGGGATCGCCCCTATGGGGGCTTTATCCTTCCCTGAAGCAAGGCTGCAGCGCGCTCAGCCAAATGCGTCTATCCTTTTGAAACCTGAGACCTCAGTGGCTGAGCCTTCCTGCAAACACAGAGGAGAAGGAGGCGGGCATAGGATATATCAAGTCGCCCCTGTGAGGCTCTGTATTATTTGCTATGGTTTACCCGTTTTGGTCGCCTTGCAGGGCTACGCACCCTGGGCTGAGAGGATCGCCCCTATAGGGGCTTGCTCAGTCGTTGGGGTAAGTCTGGGGCTGCAATCGAAGCCCTGCAGGTGACCCACAGTACGGTCCTTTTCCACAGCGCGGGCCTTTTGTCCCGTGTAGTGCGGGGTGAGGTATGCCCCGATAGTCGAGCTCCTTGGCCAGTTGCCTGGCGGCGGGGTGGCTTCAGCAGGGGCGACCCTTTTCAAAGCCCAGGGTGCGTAGCCCTGTGGGGCGACCAAACCCTGGGTAAACCATAGCAAATGATACAGAGCCCTACAGGCGACCCTACGCAGTTGTGGTGCAGAGGGATAGCTTTCTGCGTCCCGACTGCTATCCTTCAGCCTGCTGGACTGCTATCCCTCGCGGCGCTGACGGACGTCCCTCAGCCTGCTGACTGATATCCCCAGCTTGGGGGACTTATCCCTCAGGGCTGCGGCAGGCGTGGCGCTGCTGCGTCGGCCTTGCGGGAGGCTGCTCCGCGGCCTCTGAGGGCTTGTCCTTGACCCTCGGCGCGAGAAACTGGCGGGGAGACCCCTGGGAGGGCAGGAGTGAGAGCAAGCCCACGCTTCCGGCGGGAGAGGGACGAGCATGCTCGACGGCCCTTGAGGGGCCTCGAGAGGTCGTTTTCATAAACGAAGAAAATTCAGAAGCTGGGGGAGACTTTCGCTCAAAGAATTTAACCTCGCCGTGGGATTGGCGCAACGGCATAAGCCCTTTCGTTGCCCTGACCTAGTGCCTAGCCTCGGTGCTAGGGCCTCCTGCAAGTACGCGCCCTCATCGGCTGGCCCGCACCCCGGAGATCGCCCAGTCCGCCGCACGAGCGGCAGCGCTGGGATCGCGGAGCAAAGCGGTTAATAAGTGTAAAGGTATTTAATAACAAATTTAGGAAAGAAATTTCCTAGTTTTCAGCGTCTTATCCGCCCTAGGTCGCTAAAGTACCTATATTTGCCCTGTGGATGAGCTCCCTCCCAGGCGCTGCCCTCGCACTGGATCGTCTCCCCATACAGGACAACAAACGCAACGTGCATAAGAAGCACTAACTACATAACAAGAAGACCTGGAAGCAACTACGCCCACAAGGAACGAGCGACGCGGCATCAGCTGTGTCTCTGTCTCATGGTAGACTCCCCGCTGCCGATGCTCATCGGCGCTGGCTCACACCGCTCCAGGCTGCAGAGACTAATACCACAGCCTGCCAACCAGGCCCCAAACAGACGAAGATCGTCGGCGTCGTCTCGACCCCAAGACGGGAGAGCCCTCCATCAGCGCTGCCGCCCTAAGGGCCTCGAGCCAAGGGGTATCACCGACATCAGGGCACTTCGAGATCCAGGCCGCCCGGCGATCAGCTCTTCGTCCCTCGGTAGGCTATACCTCCAAGACCATCCGTGTCGAGGGACGACCATCCTCTCCATCACCCTCTCCGAGGACGCTAAGACGCTGCAGACGTCGTCGTCACCGCCTTCGGTACGGGGGCAGAAGAAGGGTCCGTCACGGGTCGATCCAGACGCCGCCCTGCGGAGCTCGAAGATCCCTCGGCTAACCTCTCCAACGCCTTCGCCGGACGTCGGCGTCATCGCTCATCAGCGTAGCGGGGAGCCTCGTCCAACGGCCTGGACTTCTTCATCCGTGGGGTCGCCTCGATGAACCGCGAGGCCCGCTCATCGTCCTCGACGGGGTAGACAGTCATGCCTCAACGCCCTCGACCGAGGTCATCGTATATCCCGCAGCGATGCCACCGCCCCTGCCATGTACGGCTACGGGGCTAACGGGTGCCCATCATCAGGGACCAAGAGGCGGTGCCAGATCTCGACCGTCCCGTCATCGTGTGCGTATCGAGAACCACATCAACATGCCCGTCCAGCTGCCCAAAGCCTCGCCAACGCCGAGGACCTACATGTGCCCTGCCAGAGGCTGTGACGAACCAGGGCTCTGGGCTCAGCTGCTCTACAGCGAGGACCGCATCCGCAAGACTCTCCGGGGAGGACCGCACTCTATCCTAGATATAGACTGGTGCAGGAGCTCAAACGACGCCACCTGGCACCGTGCGAACTTCAACGTGCGTGTAATGGCAAGATCACCTACTTCTCAACGCCATACGTCAACTCCAGTGAGGACGGGATGCTGCAAGGGCGAAGTGTTGACTCTTCTCCCTACGACAACAACATTAACCTGATAAGTACGCCTCCCAGAATAATGTTGACTTCACCTCGCCCTCGGCGACCATCGCTACAGCCCAATGTGCAGCTCTCCAACTTCCCACGGCTCACTGCGAGCAACGGAGTGGTAGTCACCAGCGATCTACCAGCGCATCATGGAGATCAACCCTGTCGACTTCTGCCTGTGGCCACAGATACGACAGCCAGTGGGTATGCTGGGGGCTACTCGCCCTGGGCTCTGAAATAATGTCAGAACCCCGTAGCTGAGGCTTCGAGCGGGCAAGGATACCTCTCAGAGAGCACCAGTCAGCTGCCAAACCTGAACCATACGCAGAAGCTGGACTTCATCACCAAGGGCCTGGCTTTTAAGGGGCTTGCCTCCTCAAGAACTGAGCACTGACCACCTCCCGCCACCAGGGGCTGACAACTATCTATCAGAACAAGAGTGATAATAAGCCCCTGATGGAGACTACGACCCTCAAGATGGCTGATGGTGGGGACCCCTCGCGTCCTGTCCTCGGTACTGGTGGGTGATCGATGGGGACCGTCGCTTCACCGCCAGGCCTCCTGAAACGCACGACCGTACCTTCGGTAAGCAGTGTCGCTGGGATGCTGCCTCTAGCAATCAGGATGAGGACGTGGTGAACAGCCCCAACCCGACCTCATCCGCCCGCCCCGCACCGCCGTCAGGCTACGCTGCTCGTGCCAACCACGAGTGCGATGGCCGCGTATGGTGGTGCTCAAACGCCGATCTCGGCCTGAGAATCTCGCCAAGGACACCGCTATGGCTTTTCCCTCCTCTCGGCTGGGTGGAACATCAGCAACGAAGCCTTCTGGGAGCCTCAAGAAGGCTTATCAACAACCTCAAGATCCGTGCCTCCCATGGGGCTCGTAGGTAACGACAAGGCTGGGAACGAACGCTTCGTCTACCTCGATGTCGTAGATAATAGCGCCAACGACCGTCCCTATCGACGGGCTTCGATGGTCAGACTGACAGTGCCGCGCCGCCTTCAAGCGCCTCAACGAGGATATCGCCTGGGAAATTGCACGCAAGCTCGCTGTCGGCTTCGATATCCTCGGTGCTGCGTATGCTCAACCTCACGGTGGACTTTCTCAGAACGTCGTAGCCAAGTCTTCTGTGAGAAGCAGTCCATCCCAACTACTTCGGTACGGCTGCCTTCTAAGATCTATGGGAACTGTGCTGAGGTCAAGAACTGGGGGTCGATATGTCTGCTGAGCTGAACAAGCAGCTCCAAGGACCTGACGATGCAGCTGCGTGGTACCTTCACCTTCGCACGTAAACCGTCGTCGAAGTACGACGAGGCGCCTAACCTCCGTCCCACGCGTCGCCAGGCAGGCCGTAGCCTCTTCACCTACACGGGTTACGCTCGCCGATGGCTACTACATCGACCAGGCTGACATCGCCCACAGCCCCAAGAGCATCGCCCACTAACATCGCTGTCGCTCAGATACCAGCACCTGACCAGCCCGATATGACGGTAAGCTACGACGCACTCATCGATGAGAACGACCAGGCGCCCCTCGGCCACTCCACGGTGCCTGAGATCAACTACGGTCTCGGTGGTACCTTCACCTACAAGCAGTGGGACTCGGCTCCACCTCCAGGTCAGGCGTACACCCGCTCATGATGTCGGGCTTCAGCCCCTTCGGTACGAACACCCGCCGCATCGTCCCGCAGTGGATCGCCGACGACCACTGGAGCAAGGACAATCAGAATCCCACGCACTCGCATCCTCGCCTGACGGAGTACGACAACGACTCAGAACACGAGAAACTCGACGCACTGGCTGCGCGACGCCTCCTCAAGCCCGTAGCCTCGAGATCGGCTACCGCTTCAAGATGGCACGTGTCTACGTCAACGCCAACAACCTGCTGACGCCTCCTCCTTCAAGCTCTGGGATCCCGAAATGGGTGGCGGTAAGGGGATGTCCTACCCGCTGCAGCGCACCTTTCAACCTCGGGGTGAACTTCACCTTCAAGTAGCCTGATTACGCACCTACTTACCATCAATCGCAATGAAAAGACTATATAAGATGGTTCTGCTGGCCAGTGCCAGCGTCCTGCTCACCAGCTCCTGCTCGAGCTACCTAGATATCGTCCCCGACGAGCGTGCTCAGGAGGATGATGTCGTCAAGGACAAGAATAAGAACTGGGACTATATGCATTCCCTGCTATGCGTACCCGCCGAACCCAGCGAATACGCAGAGCCTGGACCTCCTGACGGGGGACGAGGTGATCACCGCCTTCGAGCACGAGCGCTGGGCAGCCTTCCCTAAGGGTACCTACAACTCGACCGACCCCGTGATCTCCTACTGGAATACCTTCTTCCAGGGCATCCGTCAGTGCACGTGATGCAGCGCAAGATCAACGAGATGCAGGTCGATGAGGAGACCAAGGGCAAGGACCACTGCGCTCAGACTCGACTCTCCTGGCCTACTACCACTACCTGCTGGTACGCTGCTACGGGCCCGTCATCCTGGTCAAGAGCCTCCCCGATGTCAATACTAAGGTAGAGGACTACGCCTCCCGTACGCCCCTCGACGAGTGCGTGCAGTGGATCGCCGACAAGTTCGACGAGGCAGCCAAGAACCCTCGCCACGTGAGCAGCGCCGTGTAGGGCCTCCACGAGCACGGCGGCTAAGGGCCCCAAGGCTCAGCTCCTCCTGCTGGCTGCTTCGCCCCTCTTCAATGGGGAGCAGAGTCTCTCAAGGACCTGAAGAACCCCGACGGCAAGCTGCTGATGCCCCAGGCCAAGGACCCACAGAAGTGGATCAAGGCTAGGATGCCCTCAGCGAAGTTATCGCTGCCGCTGAGGCCGCTGGCCACAGCCCCTACACCAAGACGGGGCAGTCTCGTCTCTGCTCAACAAGTTCCCCAAGAATGCCCAGCAGCGCACCCTGCGCTATAACATCCTTGACTGGACGGGTGAGGCTAACCCGAGGTGATCTCGCGCGATACGCGTGGCGAAGGCTGGCATGACTTGGCAGGTAAGTCCGCCCTAAGGGCGAAGGCGGCTTCGGGCTGGAAACGGCGTGGTCTCTACGTGGAACATGCTCAACTGCTTCTACACCAAGAACGGTCTGCCCTGGGATGAAGACCCTGAGTTCAAGGATCAGTCCAAGCTCGAGCTCGTCACCGTAGACGCCACTCAGAGCGAGGAGGCTATGCCTGGTAAGCAGACCATCAAGTTCAACCTCGGCCGTGAGCCCCGTTTTTATGCGTGGATCGGCTTCAGGGTGGCTACTACGAGATCCCTCAATAAGGATAAGAGTAACCCTGCTTTCCCCAAGACCTACCTAGCTAACGGCGAGGAAGGGCAACGCTCCTGACTCACGAAGAATGGTAATCAGGGTCGGCAACCGCAACAATAACTACTCTCCTACGGGCTACCTCAATAAGAAGGGCGTCTACCCAGAGGAAGGCGTAGGTAAGGGCGGCATAGACTTCACGCTGAAGCATCACCCATGGCCCGTCCTTCGCCTCGCGGACCTCTACCTCGCCTATGCTGAGGCCTGCGTAGAGGCTGGAGATAACGCTACGGCGCTGACCTACCTTAATAAGGTACGTGTCCGTGCAGGCATCCCTACGGCTGAGGAGTCCCGGAAGCTGGCTGGCGGACGAGCTTCTCCCAGGCTAAGCTCCGCCAGATCGTACGCCAGAGCGTCAGGTAGAGTTCCCACCTCGAGAACCAGAACTTCTGGGATATGCGCCGCTGGCTCGAGGCTGAGAAGTACTTCGGCGTCAAGGCTCAGGGGATGAACATCCAGGCTACGACGATCGCGGACTTCGCTCACCTGACGGAGGTGCCCTTCGAGCGTGCCTTCAGTAAGCACAATTACCTCCTGCCTATCCCCGTGGCTGACGTGAACCGCAACGGCAACCTCGTCAACAACCCCGGTTACTAAGCTCAACACAACGACACCAAGCAATGAAACAGATAGCATCTCGCACTTGGCAGGGACGCTGGCACTAGCCAGCTCCTGCAGAGAAGGAGCACCCTCGGACCTCGCCCCACGGATCTCGATCGCTCTACGGTGACGGCTACGCCCGCTGAGGGCTCCATCCTCCTGAACTGGCGCATCCCCTGAGAACGCTGAGCCACCACTACGTCCGCGTGACCTACACCCACCCTGAGACCAAGCAGCTGGTGACCAAGCTCGCCAGCAGCTACCCTGACCTCGCTGCGTGCTGGACAACCTACTGGCGCGCACGGTGAGATCCAGTCTCACCCTGCAGCCCCTTCACCAAGCAGGTGCTGAGGCACGGCCATCCAGATCGCCGTTACCGCTAAGGCTAAGCCTCGCGTAGAGCAGATCACGCCCACCAAGCTCAGCATCACCGACGCCATCGTACTCATCACAGCCACCCGAGGCTACCGAAGGACCCAAGGCTGGCCTAGTAGGGATGACAAATGACAACACCTACTCACCACGAGAATTGGCACGTACGGTCTCGATGCCCTCACTACATCGTCTCACAAGCTGCCTAAGGCTGTCAAGAACTTCAGCGTCTACCTGAAGAGTCGTAACCATACTCAATCTGCAGTAATCCTGAGGAAATGGACATCCACGCCACGAAAGGAGGTTTCGACGAACCTCTCGACACCGACGCCACGAGGGCCGTGCCTCGTCAAGGAGCCCACGGCCTCTAACTCAGGCCGCCGCCCATACCTCGCCCTAATTCCCGTCTTGATAAGGCCTACAACTACGTTTGGTTCAAGATCAATAGGTCAATCGGTGGCCAGCTCTACGCGGCGATCGCTACGCTCCACGTCTCCGAGCTCCCATCGGCATCTACGATCCTGAGACGGGGCAAGACGACCAACGAATAAAGCATCCGTTTCCTGTCCTAGGGGGCATCTCACCCTTGGCGCACGAGCCCAAGTCGCGCTGTCAGGCTCTCCCGACAGCTCTGCTTTGGGCCTCTGCTGCTCGGGGCGGCTGCTGCGCCAGCGGACGCTGCCCCAGCCTGCCGAGCCTCTAGAGGACGACAGCTAGCGCGGGCAGCTCATCCTACCCCAGATCCCATTAGCAAGACACATAAGCTGAGACTAAGACAAAGCTAAGCACGCTGCTGCTGGCTGCCTCGGCTGTTGAGCCTCAGCCCCAGCTGCAAGACAGCCGACGGCCCCGGCAACAAGCCCAACGGCGGTCAGGGTGACCCCAGGCCAAGGGGACACGCTCAGGAGGTAGACTTCAGGCGGCCGCGATGACCAAGCAAATCAGCCTGCGGCAGCGCTCCGCTACCTGGCAGGTCACCAGCAGCACGAAGACCTGGGTCAAGGCCAGCCAGATCGGCCAGACCCTCAAGATCGACGTTGAGGCCAATGACGACGCTGAGGTGCGTGAGGCCGAGCTGCGCCTCACCAGCTCCGCGGGCAAGCGCAACATCAAGATCCGCCAGCCCGGGCAGGCACCTGCTATCCTCGTAGACAGTCGGTCATCAATCAGGTGCCCGCTGCGGGCGGCATCACCTCGAGATCACGACCAACGTCAAGGTTGAGGTCAAGCTCCCCGACTGGATCAAGAGCCCAGCTCGTGCTATGCGCCGCGAGACGCATACCTACGTAGTGCAGCCCAACACGACGGGCAAGGAGCGCATGGCCACATCGAGATCATCCAGACGGGCGTAGCTAAGGACCCCGTCAAGCTCCCTCGTCGCGGTCCAGCAGCTCGGCACGAACAACTGCACTATCCCTGGCAGCACGGACCAGCTGCCTGAGGATGAGCAGATCAAGGTCGTCAGCGGTACGGCCAGCTCCGTCCAGCCTGGCTCGGGCATCGAGCTCAGCTTCGACGGCGACCTCTCGACGATCTATCACTCCGCCTGGGCCAACGGTGGGTCGAACTACTTCCCCATCACGCTGACCTACAACTTTGCTGAGGCTGCCGAGGTCGACTACCTCGTCTACTACCCCCGCCAGCAGGGCTACAACGGCTACTTCTCGGAGGGCGAGATCCAGAGCTCGGAGGATGGCACGACCTTCACCAAGCTGATGGACTCTCGACTCGCGCCAGCAGCACCGCATACGCGTGTCGTCCTGCCCAAGCGCACCAAGGCTAAGAGCTTCCGCTTCATCGTCCGCAAGGGCCACGGGACGGACAGGGTTTTCGCCAGCTGCGCCGAGATGCAGTTCTTCCGCCGCTCCACTAAGGCCTTCGACTACACGACGATCTTCGCCGACGAGGTCTGCAGCGAGCTCAAGCCCTCGGTGACGGACGAGCAGATCGCCCAGATCAGTGACCCCTCTTCCGCAACCCTAGCCTTCTCACCTCAAGCAGGGTAAGTATAATAAGGAGTTCCGCGTGGCGGACTTCAAGCCCTGGCTGCTCCCCACGGTCGTCTCGGGCTCCAACAAGACCAACCCCTATTCGCTGCTCGACAACCCCACGGGGATCGCGGTAGAGAAGGGGCAGGACCTCATCGTCTTCGTCGGCGACCTCCATCGGATGGATGCCCGCCTGAGCCTGAGAGTGCAGAACCTCGACAAGCCCGGCGGTGACGGCTTCAACGACCCAGTGGTCTACCCCCTCTCGCGCGGGATGAACCGCATCAAGATGCAGAAGTCGGGCCTTGCCTACGTCCTCTACCACGCCAGCGATGTCGCTACGCTCAAGCGCTTCAAGCCCGTGCGTATCCACTTCGCCACGGGTACGGTCAATGGCTACTACGACTCGCAGGATCCCAAGCTCAAGGATCGCTGGCACGAGCTCATCAACAAGGCGCCCAATAAGCACTTCGACGTCCTCGAAGTACTGCCACCTCACCTTCGAGACGCAGGCCTTCCGCCAGTATACCCCTCAGGGCCGTGACATCGCCAATACCTACGACAGCATCGTCTACAACGAGTGGGTACTGCATGGTCTGGTGAAGTACAAGCGCGAGCCGCAGAACCGTATGTACCTGCACGTCATGTACCATGCCTTCATGTACGCGACCTGGTACCACACGGCCTACGTCAACAGCACGCAGCAGGATATCCTCAACCCTGACAAGATGCGCAACCCCGCTTCGCAGGGTGCTGCCTGGGGTCCCTCCCACGAGATCGGGCACATGAACCAGACGTCGCCCCGGCCTCCTCTGGGCAGGGATGACGGAGGTCACGGTCAATATTCCCTCCGAGTACATCACGACCTACGTCTTCGGCCAGCCCTCGCGTCTGCAGGTCGAGAAGCTCGAGCTGGGCAACAACCGCTATACGAAGGGCTTCAATAATATCTTCGTCGGCAATGTGCCCTTCTACCGCGCGGGGGACGTCTCGTCAACCCTCATCCCCTTCTGGCAGCTGGAGCTCTACTTTGGTAAGGCGCTGGGGCGCACGCCGCGCAAGCAGGCTGACGGCGTCTCGGGCTTCTACCCTGACCTCTACCAGTACTTCCGTGAGCACGATTCGCCCAGTACGGTGGGCGAGCAGCAGACGGAGTCTTTGCCTCGCTGCCTCCAAGGTTGCAGGCGTAGACCTCACCCGCTTCTTCGAGCGCCGGGGCTCTTCACACCGTGGACAATGGCGACATTGACGACTACGGCAAGTCGAAAAATCAACATCTCGGCAGCCCGCGTGGCGAGCGTCAAGAGCCGTATCAAGGCCTTAACCTCAATCCGCTGGATGTTGCCCTCGAGTACATCACCGACCACAACGCCTACCTCTACGCGCAGAAGCCCGCTATCGTCGCAGGTGCTGCGGCCAAGGTCTCTGAGCGCACAGTGACCATCATGGGCTGAAGCATGTCGGCCTTCGAGGCTCCACGACGGTACCAAGCTCGTCTATGCAGCTGATGCGACCCATCCCTGCCGAGGGTGGCGCGGTCTTCGACGATGGACCTCGATTGGAAGTCCAGCTACAGCATCAAGCCGTCTCCGCGGGTAACGACCGTGTAGATGTTCCCGTCAGTAGTCACTTTTTACCCCAGGCGAAGGTCTCTGCCATCGCCCAGGCCATCTCGAGCGACGCCCAGCCCGACTGATCCCGAGCGGACGGGGGCTGGGCGCCGTGCTTGTTTATAGCCGAGCCTTGACGGGCTGCGTCCCGTGCTAGCAGCTGAGGGCGAATCGCTGCAAGCTGGCCGCCCTAGCCCAAGCCGCCCCGGAGCGAAGGAGACAAACCGCTGCCATGAGGTGACGCCCAAGGGGCAGCGCACCTGAGGGGTATCCCTTAGCGCCCTCACGGATACCCCTCACGTCGCTGACTGACGTCCTCAGCTCCGTGACTGATATCCTCAGGAGCCCTCCCCGTCACCCTACGGCGCACGGCCGTCCTTGATCGAGCTCAGCTATGGCCCTAGGCGGAGAGCTTTGCAGGGTCTCTTCGGAGGAGAGGACTAGGGGAGTCGCGGCGGCCCTTAGCCGTCCGCGCTGGTGCGTCGCGCCTCGCAGTGCTGCGATGTCCTTAATTTGTCCTACCTTTGCAGTAGCTAATCACGGGGATGTCTCTGGCTTTGACAGCATGACGAAGTGATGTGTAAGCATGTAGTGCGCTCTCCTGTCAGCACTATAACTCTCGATGAGAGAACCTTTAACTGGCGAAAATAACTACGCCTCGCTGCGTAACCGAAGAACAGTAGGTTTACTGCTTAATCACGACTAAGATTGTCGTGACGAGACATCACCCAGGTAGCCCTTTTGCCCCTGGAGGCGAGCTTGATACGGTGGTGCCGGAAAATCGAGCTCGCTCTGCGACTGCCCTCTGGCGCAGAGTCAGACTTTAGGAGGGCTGTGCAGCTTTGGTGGCCTCTGCCGCTTGCTGTACCTGACAAATTGATCAGAGGCTAAAACATGTAGAAAGCAGATTAGTTCCATGTTTGGACCCTGGGGTCCGACTCCCCGCATCTCCATCAGGTTAAACGCAGCGGAGGCAGAGCTAGATCATCCAGCTCGCCTCGCTGTCTCTTAGTGCTTCGCTGGCATCGAGGCTATTGCTCGTCCAGGAGGCGCAGGTATTGGGCTACGGCCGCTGGGTAGCGGTGCTCCAGCTGGTGGATGCGTGCCGCCAGCGTCTCGGGGCCATCCCTAGGCAGCACGGGGCACTGGGCCTGTAGCAGCGTCTGTCCGTGGTCGTAGTGCTCGTCCACGAGGTGGATGGTGATGCCGCTGTAGGGGCGCCCTGCAGCCAGCACGGCCTCGTGGACATGATGCCCGTACATTCCCTTGCCGCCGAACTCAGGCAGTAGCGCTGGGTGGATGTTGGAGGATGCGCTGTGGGTAGGCCTGCTGCCAGGCTCGGTGATGAGGACGAGGTAGCTCGCCAGGACGACGAGCTCGACACCCAGCTCCGCCAGCAGCGCCAGGGGCTTGGAGCCCCTCGCGCAGCTCTGCCGTAGGGAGGTAGTCGCAGCGCACGCCGAGGCGCCGAGCGCGCTCGCGGACGCCTGCGTCCGGGGCGATTGCGAGCAGAGAAGCACGACCTCTGCCTCCCTGCTCTGGCGCAGGTAATGGATGATGGCCTCCTCGTTGGAGCCACTCCCTGAGGCGAGTATTGCTATTCGTTTCATATAAATTGCGTATCTTTGTGCACAAATGCGATGGATGTGTGCATGGACTACAGTCAGCGAGCTGACACCAGCGCCAGCACTCCAGCCCCCATCCCGAGGCACCATCCTTTGGTGGCGAAAGGTACGGGAATGCACAGAAAGAAACCAACTCAATATTAAACAAGAACAGAATTATGTCACAGGAAATCCAGGGACAAGGGTAGAAATCATCGTCGACAAGCTCAACTGCGAGGGCTAGCGAAGTAACGCCCGAGGCAAACTTCTCCAGCGACCTCGGGTGCAGACTCGCTCGACACCGTAGAGCCCATCATGGAGTTCGAGAAGGCCTCTCGACATCCAGATCCCCGACCAGGACGCTCAGGGTATCAAGACCGTCTGGTGACGCTGTCCAGTACATCGTCGCTAAGAAGGGCTAAAAGCTACCTTAGCTAAGAATTCGACTGATGGAACTCAAGAGAGTCGTCATCACGGGAATAGGCGCGTATCTCACCTGGGCAATACCGCCCAGGGAGACGTGAGGTCAGTCGTAGCTGGCAAAGAGCGGGGCTGCGCCCATCACGCTCTTCGATGCCTCTAAGTTCAAGACTACCTTCGCCTGCGAAGTCGAGGACTTCGACTGGCCAAGCACATTGACTGCAAGGAGGCGCGCCGCTTAGACCGCTATGCTCAGTTTGCCATGGTGGCAGCCAAGAGAGTATCGCTCGATTCCAAGCTGGATATAGATAAGGTAAACAAGGATCGTGTAGGCGTGGTCATCGCCTCTGGTATCGGGGGCCGGGTACCCTGAGGAGGAGGTGCGTGGCTATGATGCCGAGGCTGGCCTCGCTTCAATCCCTCTTCATCCCCAAGATGATCTCGGATATCCCGCTGGTCACGTGATCGATGAAGTACGGCCCACGGTCCTAACTACTGACGGCCTCGGCCTGCGCTTCGTCTACCAACGCGCTGATCGACGCCTGCCACCCTCATCCGCCTCGGGAAGGCTGATGTCATCATCGCGGCGGTGCCGAGGCATCCATCTGCGCTGCTGGTGTCGGTGGCTTTCAATGCCATGAACGCCCTCTCCACGCGCAATGACGATCCCAGGGCGCCTCGCGTCCCTCCAGCGCTTCGCGCGATGGCTTCTGTCATGGGTGAGGGGCCGCCTGCCCTCATCGTCGAGGAGCTGAGCACGCCCTAGCTCGTGCGCGCACATCTACGCCGAGCTCGTCGGTACGGGCCTCTCGGCTGATGCCTACCACCTGACGGCGACGCACCCCGATGGCCTTGGCGCTGCCCTGGTGATGCGCAATGCGCTCGAGGATGCTGGTCTCAGCCCCGAGGACATCGACTATATCAACGTCCACGGCACCTCGACGCCCTGTCGGTGATATCTCCGAGGCAAGGCGATCATGGCGAGGTCTTCGGTGAGGCTGCCTATAAGCTGAACATCAGCTCGACCAAGTCTCATGACGGGCACCTGCTAGGTGCAGCTGGCGCCATCGAGGCGGTCTTCGCCCTCAAGGCGGTCGAGGAGGACATCGTGCCTCCTACGATCAACCACGCGGACGAGTGACCTCGACCCCCGAGATCGACTACAAGCTGAACTTCACCTTCTGGCCCAGTGCACAGCGTCGCCCCGTGCGTGCTGCCCTATCGAATACCTTCGGCTTCGGATGACTTTTAACGCGAGCGTCATCTTTAAGAAGTACGTCAAGTAGTCCATACCCCTAGCATTCCCTACGGATAGGGAAGTATGATCCTAAGATTCCTCCGGGGACAACCTCAAGAGGCTCCTTGGGCGCAGGCCCAAAGAGCCTCTTTCGCTACTCGTCGAGCTCCTCGGCTTCGAGCCGCAGGATAGGGCGCTCTATGACTGCCAGCTCGCCACAGCTCATGAGCCGTACCGGATGAGACGGGCTTCAGCTCAACAACGAGCGCCTGGGAGTTCCTCGGTGACTCCCGTCCCCGCCACCGCGATGAGCCACTACTCATCTCGAGCATCCCCACTGGGACGAGGGGAGCTGAGTAAACACCGTGGGGCGATGGTCAAGCGAGCCGTCAACAACGCGCCAGCCCCACGCATGGGCCCGATCAGCCTCTCGCAGATACGCGCGACGTGCGTCAGGGGCAGTAGTGACATCTATGGCAACACGCTGGAGGCGCTCATCGGGGCGATCTCTCGACAGGGGCTATCCACGTGCCGAGGCCTCTCGTGCTGGGAGCGCGTACTGCCCGCCTTCTCGAGCTGGAGCAGCCTCATGGACCAACGATGAACTATAAGTCCCTCCTGCTGGGTGGACGCAGAAGCACCGACTGGGCCTCGACTTCCGTATGCTGCGTGGCGAGCGCGAAGCGGCGTGCGCTTCGTCTGTGGGGTCTTCGTCGATGACAAGCGCACCGGCCTCGGGCGTGGGCTCAACAAGAAGGAGGCGCATCAGGACGCGGCGCAGCAGCGCTCTTGGCCCTCTGCCGTGCCGACGAGGCCGTCGCCCGCGAGCTCGGCATCAATCCCGCCTCCTGAGAGGCACCCAGAGCTAGGCACCCCGCGCGCCCTGGCCTCTCCCACGGCCAGCCAGTGGCTGCCGCTAGATAGCGCTACGAGATGAATCGATTCAAAGGCTTTTTCCTCGGATGCTTGCCTCGGCGAGCTTCGGTCTGATCCCGCTCTTCACCCTGCCGATGATGCGGGAGGGGCTCCAGACGGATCAGCATCCTCACCCTACCGCGTTCCTCCAGCCTCGGCACTGGTGGCGGTGCTGATGCTGCTGCGCGGGGTGAGCTTCGCCACGCCGCTGGCGTGAACTCCCGTGGTTCGCCTTCCTCGGCTTCTTCTACTACGGTTCGGCCACGCTGCTCTTTCAGGGGCTACCACAGCATGAGCAGTGGGATGGCCACGACGTTGCACTTCCTCTACCCGATCGGCGTGACGCTGATCATGCGCCTAGTCTTCGGCCAGCGCACCTCGCCGTACACGATCCTGGCGATCGTGCTGGCCCTCTCGGGCGTAGCGCTGCTGAGCCTCAAGGGGATGTCGGCTGGGGAGCTCGCCGCCGTCCTTCGTCCTGGTGCTGCCTCGGAGCTCTCCTACGCGATTTATCTCGTGGCGATCAATCATCGTCCAGCTGCTGCGTGCGATGGACAACCTCAAGCTGACGCTCTACTCCCTGCTCTTCGGCGGCATCTACTTCTCTTGTTGATACGCTCCTCTCGGGTGGGCTGCAGCCGCTGCCCTCGACGGCGGCGCTCGGCAATCTCCTGCTGCTGGCGCTCGTCCCCACGCTCATCTCCAACCTCTGCCTCGTGCGCGCCATCAAGAGCATAGGCTCGACGCTGACCTCTGTCCTCAGGGGCTATGGAGCCGCTGACGACCATCGTCATCGGCGTCGTCGTCCTCGGCGAGCAGGTCACGCTCATGATGCTCACGGGCATGCTACTGATCGTCTCCGCGGCGTCACGATCATCGTCCTCTCGCCGCTGCTGGATAGCAATATCGCCGAGCGCCTGCGCCGCTTCGCCCGCCGCAGCCCGGAGGCCTTAGCCGCGCGAACTCTTACGCGCGCGGCTCTCTTATCTTCTGCTATCGAAGGGACGGATCGGTCCCAGCCTTCCATCATATAGAGCGAAGGGCTCCTGAGGATATCTCGTCAGCGCGCTGAGGGACGTCCGTCACGCGTGTGAGGATGACAATCGTAGACTGAGGGATAGCCTTGGGAGGCTGGGATAAGGCCCTGTCAGCACTGCGCCTCCCAGCGCGCTGCACTGGGAGGATGACGCGCTCTCGCCCTGAGCGCCGTACCCCTCGCCCGAAAGATCTAACTAACTGTAGTCCCGTAACTGAAGCCAATGCGCCTCGACGGTGCGGACTATCCTTTGTAGACTGACTGTGGTAGATCAACGAGACATAGCCACTCCGGAGTAAGCGGCGCCGTAGGCAGGGAGTCCTCCGTGTCCTCGCCGAGCGCCCTGACTAAGATCACCGCCTCGAGCTCTTTGCCCCAGCACGCAGCGCAGGTGACCATTAGCTTCATGACGTACGGAGTACACCGTGCGAGCTGCGTCACGGCGACGACTGAGGTATAGATATCGCCTCGTCTCCGCGAGGCAGCGTCTCCCTAGTATGCCGAGACCATCACCAAGCACGGCACGGTGATGATCGATAACCCAGCGCTTCCGTATGCAGGAGGATGTCCCCTGGTCGTCCCCGAGGTCAATGGTGCTGACGCTCCGGTGCGCCCCTCGAGGATCAGTGCTAACTCCCAAACTGGCAGACCATACAGATGGTCGTCGCCCTCAACGCCATCGAGCAGCTCGCATATCGAGCGCGTCCACGCGGCGACCTATCAGGCCGCCAGTGGTGCTGGTGCGCGTGGGATGGCTGAGCTGACGCCTCAGACGAAGGCGCTGCGGAGGGTCGTGAGCCCGAGGTATCGAAGTTCGCCTACCAGCTGGCCTACAACGTCATCCCGCAGATCGATGTCTTCGCCAGGACGACTACACCAAGGAGGAGCTGAAGATGATCACGAGACGCGTAGATGATCACTGCACACGACATCGCTGTCAGCGCTACCTGCGCGTGCGTGTCCGTGTGCCGTGCCCGCAGGAGGCGATCTGGGTAGACGACGTGAGCGCCTCGAGCTGGACGCCGTGCGCGAGGCCTTCCGTCGTGCTGACTGGTGCTGGGATGATCCCGAGGATCAGGTCTATCCCATGCCGCTCTTCATCGCGGAGAAAGGACCCGTCTACGCAGGGCGTCTACGCCGTGATCTCAGCTCGGAGCGCGGCCTGACAGCTTCTGGGTGCGTCGACTCGAGCTCAGAAGGGTGCGGCCACTGAACGCCGCGCACAGATCGCCGAAGCACCCTCATCCGAGGCAGGCGACCTAG